>Ga0209164_1000188_pt1 | contig 196202 bp, 160 predicted proteins | sample MTBNYHSulfiMetaG_FD_187458 | JGI IMG/M metagenome (GOLD analysis project Ga0209164, IMG submission 187458) | Enrichment culture microbial communities from rom New York Harbor, USA that are MTBE-degrading - MTBE-NYH (New York Harbor Sulfidogenic)... | ecosystem: Environmental > Aquatic > Marine...
CGAAAACGATCTGATCGTGTCCAACGATGTGACCCTGGCGGCACGGACGCAGGACCCCGACCTGGGCATCGAGTATGTCGAGTTCTGGGCCCAGAAGGTGGGCAGCACTGAGGACCCGATCCTGATCGGCGTCGACGACTGCGCGCCGAACTGGGACGGCCTGCGGGCGGCGGGTTTGGGTCCGTTGTGGCAGATCACCTGGCACACCGAGACCGACCTCGACCACACGGGGGCGCAGCGGTTCCCGGATGGGTGGTACGACATCTACGTGCGGGCCATGGACCGCGAGGGCAACTACGAGGAGCTCGACGCGGACACCGAGATGGCGCGCGTCTACGTAGACAACACCGCGCCCATCTCGACGGCGGACGCGGATCCGATGACGGCGGGCATCCAGATGACGCTGACGGTCGAGCGCAACGACTTCATGACGATGTACGCGGAGACCGACAACAACCGCGAAGATGACATCGTTGACTTCTACTGGAAGCGGGCGCGCGACCTGAACCTCGGTGATGCTTACAACCACCCCGCGAGCTTCGAGGCTGGCGAGGGTGTCGACGACAGCGACGTCAACCCCGACGAGACCCGGCCGTACTCGTACGACTGGGATCTGGACAAGGCCAACCCGGCCCTGGTGGTGGGCGAGACCTACCACATGGTCACGGCGGTCCAGGACATCGTCGGCAACATGACGGACCACATGGCCCAGTTCGATGAGGGCCGCTACATCACCTTCACGGTGGCGGACACGAAGGCCCCGGTGGCCACGATCACCCGCGTGGCGCGGGTGTCAGGGAACACCGAGCCGATTCCGTTCCCGGCCGACATGGACGTGGTGCACGCGCGCGACTTCAACTGGCTCGAGGCCAAGCTGCTCGGGCTCGACAGCGACTGCATCCAGGTCGACTTCATGTACATCGAGGATGGCGTGACTCCGGCGGTGCCGGTCCTGATCGACGGCGTGCTGACCGCGGATTCGACGGGTCTGGTCTGGACGTTGGATCCCAACTGGGATCTGCGGACCTTGGCCGGCAAGACCCTGTGGGTCTATGCGGTCGGCCGCGACGACGTCGGGAATGTCGACTTCGACGAGGAGACCGGCCTGCCGGCGGTGTCGGAGCCCTTCAAGCTCTACGTCGACTACGACGCGCCGGTTTTGGCGGTGGTCGAGCCGGTGGATGGCCAGAAGAAGTGCCCGTCGCTGTTTGGCGGTGAGGTCAATGGCGACGAATACTACTTGCTGCAGTTCGGCCTCGATGCGAGCTACACGCAGTACGACGTGTGGCACGACCAGGTCCTGTGGCAGTGGAAGCTGTCGACCGAGCCCGAGTACGGCCAGGGTGTGGCGTGGAGCCCGAACGGCGTGTTCGACTCCGAGACCGGTACCTGGACGAACTACTGGGCGATCGAGGCCGTTGAGACCGGCCTATACGACTGGCAGCTCACGGTGTACGACGAGGCGGGCAACCTCTTCGAGGGCACCGTGGCTGAGAAGATGGTGGTCGACACCACCGATCCGGACATCGCGAATATCAGCCGCATCGTGGTGAACGGCGAGGACGTTTACACGACGCCTCAGCCGGTGGACATCACGGTGGGCGACGTCATCACGCTGGTGGCGACGGTGGGCGACAATGAGCCGGAGCTGCCGGACACGTACGAGACGGGCGTGGCCGAGGTGCTGTTCCAGGTCCGCTGGGACGGGGACAGCGACTGGCGCACGATCGGCGAATGGATGCCGCCTACGGGCACGTTGTTCGTCGAGGGCACGGCGCAGCTCGACTGGAACACGACCGGCCTTGACCTGCAGGAGGACGGCGAGACCGTCTACGCCCGCGTGGTGGTCAAGGACGAAGAGTGCAATGAGACGGAAGGTCCCCCCTGGGAGCTCCAAATCAACGACAACATCCCCGCCCGGGCGAGGATCGCGGGCTGGTATCCGTGCGTGCTGCCGCATGGCGATGACCGCGCGGCGTTCGTTCGGATCTACGCGCAGGCCTACAGCGACGAGGACATCGATCAGGTGCAGTTCCAGTACCACGTGGCTGGCAGTGAGCAGTGGATCCCGATCGGCATCGGCGAGGGTGAGGAAACAGGGGATCCGGCCGGCGTGGACTACCTGTGGTACACGGACATCGACCTGAAGGACAGCAACTTCGAGGTCGACGACGAGATCACCCTGCGGGCGATCGCAACCGACGACCAGGGCAACATCGACGAGAATCCGCCCGAGGTGACGGTGCGTGTGTACCAGTACACCGAGGGCCTGTGGGTCGGGATGTGGGACTTCATGCCGATGGCCTACGGCGAGGCGGCGCTACTGCATGGACCGGACGTCGAGCTGATCCCCGGCGAGGGCGATCTGTTCGAGGCGAAGGTCCACGTCATGCTGACCGAGCCGACGCAGCAGCCGCACGTCCTGTTGATCCGGCCGGATGAACCGGTGGGCGGGGAGTGCTCCGATGCCGAGAAGGTCATCATGGAGCGCGAGATCACGCCGGGCACCGAGGGCAGCTGGCTCGGCCATCAGAACATGGAAGCGGATGAGTGCGGCCGTTACGAGGTCTTCGCGACGGCGATGACGGCCGACGGCAACCTGCAGATCTACCGCACGAATCTCTGGTCTTACGAGGTCACGGCGGAGCTCGGCACGCGGGGCTGGGCGACCGTCACCGGCTACACGGTGGACGTCGATACCACGACGGTCTACCTCAAGGCGATGGTGAACGTACCGCCCGGAGCGGGTGGCATGAGCTGCTTGTTCCTGAGCCCGGTCGATCCGCCGCTGGTCAATGGCGACCAGGAGCGGTACATGACCATGCTGCCGCGGACGGCCTATTTCATCGGCCATCCGACGGATGACGCGAGCTTCCACGAGGGCTTCTATCCTTACGTCACGATCGAGTACGACGAGGCGGCTTTGCTGGAGGTCTTCGGCGATGCGGCGAACGCGGCGGCGCGGGAGCCGTTCCTGACCGTGAAGTGCTGGGGCGACCACGACGGCAGCTCCGGCACGCCCAAGATCTGGCACAGCATGCCGATCTCGGACGTCTCCGTGGATACGCAAGCGAATCAGATCACCTTCCGTGTGGACGGGTTCGATGCCACGCGCACGAACTCTTACACGCAGCCCTACTTCGCGATCTTCGCGCCCAAGGCGACGGCGCCGGTCTCGGTGGCGAGCTTCACGCCGGGGAGCGTGCGGTACGGACGGTGGAACTACACGGATTCGGACCCGGTCATCGTGGCGTACTTGAACTGCCCGGGGCCGGCCACCGTGCGCACGGAGTCGATCGAGCTCTGGATCGATGACGTCCTGTGGGCGGCGACCGGCAGTGCCTGGGAATACGATGCGCGGGGGTCCGGGGTGTTCGAGTACACGCGGGCCAACGAGAGCGGCACGATCTACCAGATCGCCTACCGCCACTCGTACCGGATGGAGGACCAGCTGCGGCCGGGTTGGCACACGCTGAACATCGTCTACGAGGATACGACCGGCCAGGGCAACTGGTACGAGCTACCGGCCGAGGCGGCAGGAGCGCAGTTCTTCGTGGATGCAACGGCGCCACAGATCAGCTTCCACGGTGGCTTCGTGAGCAGCCCGGTTCTGAAGAACATCGGCGGGTACCTGAGCCCGGCCGCGACGCAGAACATGCTCAAGGTCGAGCTCTACGACGCGGAGTCCGGTATCTACATGCGGCCGGATCATCCGGAGTGGATCTTCGACGTTGACTGCACCGACAACCTGCCGCCCGATCCGCGCCACGCCATGTGGCAGGATGATGCGTGCGGATGGCCGTACGCGACGGGTGAGAATCCGCAGGCGTGCTGGGTCGAGGTGGACTATGGGTTCAAGTACGACCTCTGGCTCGTCCAGCACGACCATGGGGAAGATGAGCAGGGCGACATCGATGAAATCGAGGAGCGCCTGCTGCTCCACACCGGTACGGCGGACGAGGTGATTCCGTACTGCACGCCGCCATTGTACATGGCCAGCAGCGAGGACCCGCCGGCGGAGTACTACACGCCGGAGGACGTTCTCACTGTGGGCCTGCCCGTGATGGGCGGCGGACTGATCAAGAACGGTGACATCCTCGAGGTTGTGATCTACAGCACGAAGACGATCGAGGCGAACTCCGACAGTATGTTCATCGGCGTGCGCGTCGATACGGTCTACATCGGTGGGCAGCAGATCCTGCTATACGGTGAGTCCTTCATGGACTGGCGTTCGCAGGAAATGCACATCTACAACTACGGTCTGTTCGACTATGCGCGGAACCGCGGTTCCAGGTTTGTCGAGCAGCGTTTCGTGGTCGACATGGTGGGCCCGACTGCCAGACTCGTCGGCTTGCCGCCGACGCCCGGGGAAGCGGCGACGATTTGCATCGCCATCGAGGACCGGGGTGCAGGCATTGCGACGAGTGGTCAGGGCGCGCCGGTGATCCAGCTCGTGGGGCCGGATGGTGAGGTTGTCGAGGGCGTCGAGTTCGCCTACTCGGACGGACTCTGGTGCGCCACGGTGGAAGACGGCCTCGGATTCGGGGAGTACACGGTGCTGGTGAACGGCGCTGACCTGGCGGGCAATCAGGCCATCGTGCGCCTGCCGCTGGTCGCGCAGCAGGCGACCCTGACGGTGACGGAGGCCTTCATCACTCCGAACCCGGTGAATCCGAATGACGGTGCGGCTGTGATCCAGATGACGCTCGGTCGTGAGGCGCATGTGACCGCGAAGGTCTACGACTTCGCCGGTGACTACGTGACGACGATCGCGAGCGGGCACCATGCCGCCGGCCCGGTCACCATCGCGTGGGATGGGACGGCTAATGGTGCGGAGCTGGGTAACGGCGCCTACCTGATTCGGGTGGAAGCCGAGGACGGGAACAGCAAGAAGGGCGCGACGATCAAGGCCGTCATCTGGCGGGAGGACTAAGCGAGTGAGCAACGGGGGGATCGGGCGAAGGGTCCGGTCCCCCCGACACGGTTCCATTCCAGACTGACGTTAGTTGCTCTGGGCGACCATTCGATTCAACGAAGGAGGTACGGCGATGTTGAGAAGGAGTAGGGGGGCCGCTTGCCTGGGTGCGCTCCTCGCCCTTGGCATCTTCCTGGCGGTGCCGGGAGTCGTGCTTGCCGAGGACACGAGCAGTCACCTGATGCCGATCCTGCGGATGGGCATCGGCACGCGCGCGCTGGCGATGGGCGGCGCGGGAGTGGCGGCGAGCACCGATGCCACCGGCGCGTACTATAACCCCGCGATCCTCGGCTGGGCTTGCGGCACGCAGGTTGGCGCAATGCATGCGCTGGGCATGGAGGCGGACCGCAGGATGAGCTCCGTGAGCGCGTCGCACCGTTTCGAGTGGGGCGGGTTGGGCGCGAACTTCATCACGGCCGGCATGTCCGACATCGAGGAGCGGGATCGCGTCACGGGGGCGCGGATTGGGACTTTCGACTATGGCGATCTGGCCCTGATGCTCCACGGCGCCTACACGACGGAGTTGGTGTCGTTCGGCGCAACCTTCAAGTATCTACACCAGGGTCTGGACGCCAATGTGGAGAGCGACGGCGTCAGCGGCATCGGGTTCGACTTCGGCGTTGCGGCTCAGCCCATCGAGTGGGTGCGCTTGGGCGTGGCGGCGCGCGATGTGGCGAGCTCGATCGGCAGTGACGAGGACGCGGACACCGTGCCGTTCAACCTCCGCGGGGGGGTGGGGGTCATGCCGCTCGAGGGCATCACATTCGCCTTTGACCTCGACTACACCAAGGACGAGGACGTGAAGTACCACGCGGGGGCTGAGGCGGCGGTGCCGTTCAATGACGACTTCGGGGGCGCGATCCGACTCGGCCTGAACAACGATCATCTGACGCTGGGCCTGGGGCTCATGGTGAAGATGGTGGAGTTCGGGTATGCCTACATCGACGAGCCGGAGGACTTCCTGGAGGAGAGCCATCGGATCGGCGTCACGCTGAAGTTGGGAGATCCTGAATGCCCGTTCGCAGCCGGGCCGCGGCTGCGGGACAGAGGCGAGTATCCGCCGATGCGCGAGCGTCCCCCGGTGCGCGGCATGGACCAGGACGGCGACGGGATTCCAGATGCCGTGGACAAGTGCCCGACGGCGGCCGAGGACTGGGACGGCTTCGAGGATGAAGACGGCTGTCCGGACCTCGACAATGACGGCGACGGGATTCTGGATGTGGACGACAAATGCCCGACTGCTGCCGAGACCTTCAATCGGTATGAGGATACGGACGGCTGCCCGGATGACATTCCGGCGCACATGGCGATGGCCAACATCCTCTTCAAGTACGACAGCGCTGAGATCAGCGGGGCCGATCCGTTGCCGATTCTCGACGACATTGCCGCGTTCATGAAGAAGAACCCGGAGGTCAAGCTGCGCATCGAGGGACACACCGACTGGGATGGCAATGATGCGTACAACATGGACCTGTCGCAGCGGCGAGCGGAGACGATCAAGTCGCTTCTGGGGGCGCGGGGTGTGAGCGCGGACCGGATGACGACGGTCGGCAAGGGCGAGACCGAGCCGATCGATACGAACGAAACCGATGCGGGGCGGGCGCGGAACCGCAGGATCGAGTTCCACCTGATTCCGTAGACGCGGGCGGGCGGCGGACGACAGCCGATGCCGGCCGGCCGCCGCATGCGACGCTGTTCAGGACCTCCTTCGAATGGAATGGTGAGGGGCGCGGCGGGAACATCCCGCGGCGCCCCTTTGCATTCGGAGAGAGGGGCTTCCGGCCGAAGCAAGGCGGTGGACCCGGGGGCCAGGCTAGGTTTATAATGAGCGGCTCTGCTGGGTGTTCAGGCCCGGCAGGGAGACATAGGCTCTCCTTCGGGGAAGGGTGCAAGTCCCTACCGGCGGTCACAGCCCGCGAGCCCCTCGGGCACCGGGGGGTCGATTCCGTGGAACTCGGAAGCCGACAGTCACAGTCTGGATGGGAGAAGGAGCGAGCGGCCGGGGACCGCCCTGGAAGGGGTGGCCCGGGCCGATGACCTGAGGCGCCACGCTCCTGCTCCCCGTGAGACGGAGGCGTGGCGTTGGCGCATTCCGACGGCAACGCGGGCGACCAGGGTGGGCGCGGGATGACCGAGGCCGATCTGCGGCCCATGCGGCTGGCGCTCCGCCTGGCGTGGCTGGGGGCGGGTTGGACCCACCCCAATCCGCGCGTGGGTGCAGTGGCGGTGCAAAGGGGCCGCATCGTCGGGATCGGCGCGCATCTGGCCTGCGGCCAGGAGCACGCGGAGGCGGCCCTGCTGCGGCAGGCCGATCGGGAGGCGCTCCGCGGGGCCACGCTCTATGTCACCCTGGAGCCCTGCTGTCACGTCGGCCGCACCCCGCCGTGTGCACCGGCGATCCTTCGCGCGGGCTTCCGGCGGGTCGTGGCGGCCATGGCGGACCCGCACCCGCTCGTGAACGGTGGGGGCTTGGCGCAGCTGAGGGCCGCCGGGATCGAGGTCGCCACGGGGCTGCTCGAGCACCGCGCGGCGCGGCTGAATGCGCCCTTTCTCTGGCGGCTGCTCGTGGGTCGGGCCTTGGTGACGCTCAAGATGGCAGCCAGTCTGGATGGCCGGCTGGCGGCCCACGACGGTACCAGCCGGTGGATCTCGGGCCCGCGCTCGCGCGAGCGAGTGCACGATTGGCGGGCTGCCTGCGACGCGATCCTGGTTGGCCGCGGCACGCTGGCAGCGGATCGGCCGCGGTTGACCGCGCGCCCGGCGCGGGACCGCCTGGCGCGGCTCCGCCGGGCGGCGACGGCCGGGTGCGCCGGGACGGCGGGGCCGCGGTGGCCTCACCAGCCGATCCGAATTGTGCTCGATTCACGGGCCTCGGTAGCGGCGAGCGAGGGTCTCCTGGATCACATGGTTGGGACGATTGGGGGTCCCTGGCTGATCGCTTGCGATGAACGGGCCCCGCTAGAGGCTCGCCGGAGGCTCCAGCGCGCGGGTCTGAGATGCTGGAGCTTCGCGGTCCATCATGGAGCTCGTGGCGTCGATCTGAGGGCTCTGACGGCCCGGCTGGCGGCGGAGGGCCTCCCGGACCTGCTAATCGAGGGCGGGAGGGCGGTCGCCACGTCCTTCTGCCGCGAGGACCTGGTGGACCGCTACCGCATCTTCATCGCCCCTCTGGTGCTGGGGGGGGACGGGGCCTGGTTGGGCGACGCGGGGTTCCGCACGCTGGATGAGGCGCCCCGCCTGGTGCTCGAGCGCATCCGGCGCGTGGGGCGAGACATGCTGGTGGAGGCCGTGAGCCCCACGGCGGCTCGCATCCTGGATGGTGGTTGGAAGGCCTTGCCGCTGCGCGGGTTCTTGGACAGCGAGTCCTGTCCGGTCGGGGCTGGGCCTGGTGCCACCGAGGGAGCTGGGCCGGGCTTGGAGAGCTGAGGATGTTCACGGGTCTCATCGAGGAGATCGGGCGCCTGGTTGCGGTCCGGCCCTGCGCGGCCGGGGCGCGCCTCGTGATCGCGGCGCGCCTGGCCCCCGAAGTTCGGCCGGGCGATTCGGTGGCGGTCCACGGCGTCTGTCTGACCGCCGAGCAGATCGACGCTGCCGCGAGCACCTTCACCGTCGTGGCGGTCGCCGAGACGCTGCGCCGCACGACCGCCGGCGAGTGGCGCCGGGGCACGCGCCTGCATCTCGAGCGGGCCCTGCTGGCGACGGATCGCCTCGGGGGCCACATGGTCCAGGGCCACGTGGACGGAGTGGCCAGCGTCGTGCGGGCGGGCCGCGAGGGCAGCGACCACGTGCTCGCGCTGGCGATTCCGGAGGCGCTGCGGCGCTATGTGGTGGTCAAGGGGGCCCTGGCGGTCGACGGCATCAGCCTGACCGTGGGCGCTTTACGAGGCGGGCTGTGTCGCCTCTATATCGTTCCGGAGACCCTCGCCCGGACGCTCGTGGCGGGTTACCGCCCGGGCACGCGGGTGAACATCGAGGTTGACCTGGTGGCCAAGTACGTCGAGTCGCTCTCTGGGGACCGCACGGCGGCCGGCAGGGGGAGGGGGGCAACGTGATCGAGTCACGCGCGGGGCGCCCGGCGCCCCAGGGGTTTGACCGCGTCGAGGACGCGCTGCGGGAGATCCGGGCCGGCCGGCTCGTCATCGTCGTCGACGACGAGGCGCGCGAGAACGAGGGTGATCTGATCGGGGCGTCCGAGCGGGTGACGCCCGAGATGATCAACTTCATGGCCACTCATGGGCGGGGGCTGATCTGCGTCTCGTTGACCGAGGAGCGCCTGGCCGAGCTGGACATTCCGCTCATGGTGACCCGCAACACGGCCCGGCTGCAGACCTCTTTCACGGTATCGGTCGATGCGGTGGCGGGGACGACGACCGGCATCTCCGCGCATGACCGGGCCGTCACCGTGCGGACGCTAATCGATCCCGCCAGCCGGCCAGCCGACCTGGCCAGGCCCGGCCACATCTTCCCGCTGCGCGCGGCGCCGGGCGGGGTCCTGCGGCGGGCGGGCCACACCGAGGCGAGCGTCGATCTGGCCCGGCTGGCCGGGCTGGCGCCCTCGGGCGTGCTGTGCGAGATCCTAAACGCCGACGGCACGATGGCGCGATTGCCCGAGCTGCGGGAATTCGCCGCGCGTTTTGATCTCGTGATCATCACCGTGGCCGACCTGATCGCTTACCGCAGCCGCGCGGAAACGCTCGTGCGCCTGGCGGGCGAGGCCTCGCTGCCGACCCCCTTCGGGACCTTCCGGATCCTGGCCTTCGAGAGTGACGTCGACCGCCAACAACACCTCGCATTGGTCAGGGGCACGATCGATACAGGGGGGCCGGTCCTGGTGCGGGTGCACTCGGAGTGCCTCACCGGGGACGCCCTGTTCAGCCTGCGGTGCGACTGCGGGCAGCAGCTACGCCTCGCCTTTGAACGCATTGGCGCCGAGGGCACCGGCGTGCTGCTCTACATGCGCCAGGAGGGACGCGGCATCGGGCTCGCCAACAAGGTGCGGGCCTACCATCTGCAGGATCAGGGGCTCGATACCGTCGAGGCCAACCTGCGCTTGGGTTTCAAGGCCGACGAACGCGACTATGGGGTCGGGGCCCAGATCCTGCGCTGGCTGGGACTGCGTCAGATCCGGCTGCTGACCAACAACCCCTCCAAACGCGTTGGGCTCGAGGGCCACGGGCTCGAGATCGTCGAGTGCCTGCCGCTGGTGGTCGCGCCCAATGAACACAATGCGCGCTATCTGGCGGCGAAGAAGACCAAGCTGGGTCATCGCCTCGAGGCGGATCACGTCTGAGCGGCGGGTTTGAGATGCAATCTCGAGAGGCCATCTCGGGATGTCATCTTGAGCTGGGAACAGGGAGGATGTCGGTTCATGGTTCATGAGTACTTGCCACCACTGGATGCGCGCGGCCTGCGGGTGTGCCTCATCGCCAGCCGTTACGGCAAGGTCGTGACGCAGCGCCTGGTCGAGGGCGCCTTGGAGTGTCTGGAGCAGCACGGCTGCCCCGCAGAAAACGTGGACTTGTTCTGGGTCCCGGGCTCGTTCGAACTGCCCCTGGTCGCCCGCCACCGCCTGGGGACCGGCGACTACGACCTCGGGCTGTGCCTGGGCTGCATCATCCGCGGCGACACGACCCACTTCGACTACATCGCCAAGGAAGTCTCGATGGGCGTGGCCAAGGTCGGTTGGGAAACGGGCCTGCCGGCCATCTTCGGCGTCATCACGGCCGAGACGATGGAGCAGGCGATCGAGCGGGCCGGCGTCAAGGGCGGGGGCCGGGGCTGGGAAGCCGCCCAGTCCGGCATCGAGATGGTCCACCTGCTGCGCACCGGACGGCGAGGCGCCGCGGCCCACGAGCGGGCCAAGCCGGCCGCCGCCCCGGCGGGCGCGGTGCAGCGTCCCGCGCGCCGGGGGCAGGTGCGGCGCGCGCGCCAGCGCTCGAGGGCCTGAGGTGAGCGCTTCATCCGAACGCCGTGGTGGGCGCCCCAAGGCCCGCGACCTGGCGATGCGCGTCCTCTACGAGGCCGACATCACCGGGGACGACCCTGGTGAGATCCTGCGACACGCCTTCGGTCGCTTCCGCTTCACTCAGGACGGGCGCGACTACGCCGCTGCTCTGGTCGATCACTACGGGCGCCACCACCGGCGGATCGACAACGCCATCACCGCCCAGCTCGAGAACTGGAACCTGGTGCGGGTGGGCTACATCGAACGGGCGCTGCTGCGGCTGGCCACCGCGGAGCTGCTCTTCATGCGCGACACGCCCGCCCAGGTCGTGCTGGACGAGGCCCTGCGCCTGGCCCACCGCTACGGCGACGAGGCTGCGGCGCCGTTCGTGAACGGGGTCCTGGACCCGATCGCCCACAGCGCGCGGCGCGCTGAGCTCAAGGCCGCCGGTCGCGCGCGCGCGACGGAACGCGTCCCAGAAGACTGAGCGCCCCCGCGGGCACCGATCGCACGACGCGGTTGCGGCGTTATATGTCCGGCTTGGGGTGCGGGGGACGCGCGGCCGCCTCGCGTTGACCCCCGGGAAGGTGTGTGCTAACCTTCGCCGAATTTAGGTACTAGCACGGTCAGGGAAGCGAAATGCGGGCGTCGACGCCGGAGCACTGGAACAGGTGGTGGCGTGATCACCGGGAGGTCGAGGAGACCTACTCGAACGATGACCGCCTGCTCTCCCTGCTCGTGGATCTCCCGCTGGACGGCCGGTTCGTCGTGGAGGTGGGGGCGGGCAGCGGCCGCGACTCGGTGGCCCTGGCCCGGCGCGGAGCGCGGGTGACCGTGGTCGACTACGTGATGAGCTCCCTGGGCGTCATCCGCGAGCAGGCCCGGGCGGCCGGCGTCGAGATCCTGTGCGTGTGCGCCGACGGCCAGCGGATGCCGTTTCGCGATCGAGTCTTCGACCTGGTGTTCCACCAGGGGCTGATGGAGCACTTCCGGGATCCGCTGCCCTTGGTGCGCGAGAACTACCGGGTGCTCCGCCCGGGTGGACACTGCTTGATCGATGTGCCCCAGCGGTATCACATCTACACGGCGGTCAAGCATGTGCTCATCGGGCTCAACCGCTGGTTCGCGGGCTGGGAAACGGAGTTCTCTCCGGGTGAGCTGGCGGGGGTGATGCGCTCGGTGGGATTCGAGGTGCGGCGCATCGGGGGCGACTGGATGGTGCCGGGGTTCTGGTACCGGTCGCTGCGCTACGGGCTGCGGCGCGCGCGCCTGGCCCGGCTGCCGCTGCAGCCTCCTGAGGTGCCGCTGATCGGGCGGGCCCAGCGTCGGCTGCGGGACCGGTTTCGCGGGACGCGCTTGGGGCCCTACACCTTTGCCATGGTGAACGCCCTGGGCCGGCGCCCCACGGTCGAGGGCGGCCAGGTCGGGACCGCGAGACCGCGGGAAGGGGGATCGGCGGCGTGACGGACCGCAAGTACAACTTCGCGGTGATCAGCTACCGGGACATCCGCCACCCCGAGTTCGGCGGGGCCGAGGTGATCCTCTACGAGATTTTCCGCCGCTACGCGGCTGCCGGCCACCAGGTTACCTTCATCACCGGGCACTGGCCCGCTGCCCCCCGCGAGGACGAGATCGAGGGGATGCGCATTCTGCGGGGGGGCAACCAGTACACCTTCAACTTCGTGGCGCCCCGCATGCTCGCGCGCTTGCTCGCCCGCGAGCCCGTGGACCTGGTCGTCGAAGACATCAACAAGATCCCGTTCTTCACGCCGCTGCACCAGAAGCGCGCGCCGGTCCTGGCGGTCGTGCCCCATCTGTTCGGCACGACCGTCTTCCAGCAGGCGGCCTTCCCGCTGGCCTGCTATGTCTACTTCTGGGAGCGGTTCATCCCGCTCGTCTACCGGCGGTGCCGCTTCTCAGTGCTCTCGGACACGACCTTCGCGGACCTGCGCCGGCGGGGTATCGCGCCCGAGCGCATGCGCGTGATCCGCGGCGGCCTCGACCACGACTTCCATCGGCCGCCGGAGCGGGAGGGCCGGGCGCCCAAGCCGGTGATCCTCTACCTGGGTCGGGTCAAGAAGTACAAACGCATCGATCTGGTGATCGAAGCCATGCCGGAAATCCTTGCCCGGGTGCCGGCGGCCGAGTACTGGATCGTAGGCGAGGGTGACCATGTGCCCGCCCTGCAGCGCCTCGTGGCGCGGCGGGGCCTCGAGCAGCACGTGCGCTTCTGGGGCTATCGCGGCGGCGGCGAGAAGTACGAGACGCTCGCCCAGACGCGCGTGTTGGTCTACACCTCGCCCAAGGAAGGCTGGGGCCTGTCGGTCATCGAGGCGGCCGCCCTGGGGATTCCCAGCGTGGCCAGCGACTCCCCGGGGCTGCGCGAATCGGTGCGCCCGGAGGAAACGGGCTATCTGGTGGCGCACGGCGATGTCGGCGCGCTCGCCGATCGCATCGCGCGGCTGCTCGAGGACGACGACCTGTGGTGGCGCATGGGCCGGCGCGGCCAGGAATGGGCGGCCCAATTCACCTGGGAGCGATCTGCCGGCGAGACGCTGGCGCTGGCTGAGGAGATCATGTCGGCATGGAAAGCGCGCTGAAAACCTCATGGATCGAGCGGCTCAGGGACCCGGTCGTGCTGGGCGGGCTGCTGGTGTTCATCGTCTCGCAGATCGTGTATCTGCTGACGCTCACCGTGAGCGCGCCCTTCTGGGACAGCGGCGAGTTCATCGCCACCTCCTACGTCCTGGGGATCCCGCATCCGCCCGGGACACCGCTATACGTGCTGATCGGCAAGATCTTCACGATGATTCCGATCAGCCAGATCTCGGCGCGGGTCAATTACCTCTCGGCCCTGGCCTCGAGCCTGGCCGCGCTCTTCACCTTCCTGGTGATCGTCAAGCTGGTGCGCGCCTGGTGGCGCGGACGCCCGCAGGGCCGGCTGGATGACCTCATCGCCATCGGGGCCGGCATCACCGGTGCCTTCTTCACCGCCTTCGGCCGCACGTTCTGGGAGAACGCGGTCGAGGCCGAGGTCTACGCCCTGAGCTCGCTGGTGATGATCCTGTGCGTGTGGCTCGTGCTCAAGTGGGAGGAGTCGGGCCAGCCGGATGCGGCCGGTCGCCCCGGCAATCACAACCACAACCTGCTGCTCCTCATCGGCTACCTGCTCTTCGTCTCGATCGGCATCCACATGGGCACGTTTCTGGTCGGGCCGCCGATTCTGATCTTCGTGCTGCTCGTCTCGGCCGGCACGGTGCTCAACGGTGATCTGGTGCGGGCCGTGGTCTGGTTCGGCGTAGCCCTGGCCACCTTCCTGATCGTCACGCTCGGACTGGGCGCGCCCCCCGAAGTGGGGCTGGTGCTCGGGGCGGCCGTGTACATCGCCCCGCTGATCCTCCATCGGCGGCACGCTGCCCGGCGTTTCATTCGCTCCGACAATCTGGTCTTCTGGATGCTGGCGCTCGCGCTGGTGGGGCTCTCGGTGCAGCTCTTCCTGCTCGTGCGCGCCCGCATGCATCCGCCGATCAATGAGGCGGCCCCGGCCACCTGGCAGGATCTGTGGCTCGTGCTGTCGCGCGACCAGTACAAGCCACCCGACCCATTCCAGGTGCGCCAGGCGCCGTGGGCTGTGCAATTCACCAAGCACTTCTGGCGCTATTGGCATGACCAGTACAACCTGGGCATCCGGCCCGGCTGGTTGGGGATGATGCTGCCCTTCATGGTCGGCGCCATCGGCGCGGTCGGACAGGCGTTCCGCGATCGGCGGCGCTTCATCCTGGTGTTGGCGCTGGTCTTCATGACGACGGTCTTCCTTGTCTTCTACCTGAATTTCAAGACCGATGAGGTCCGCGACCGCGACTACTTCTTCGTCGCCGGATACCACTTCTTCGCCATCTGGATCGGACTGGGCGTGGCGACCCTGGCCACCTGGCTGCGGGGCGAGCCGCGGGTCGAGGAGGGGTGCCTGGTCGAGCCGCCCGGTGGGCGGCTGTTCGGGATCGGCACCGTCGCGGTTCTGTGCGTCCTGTCGCTCTTGCCGATCGCCCAGGGCTGGTACACGCACGACCGCACCGGCTTCCTGGTTGCCCGTGACTACGCTCACAACATGCTGGTGCCGCTCGAACCGAACGCCATCGTCTTCACCAACGGCGACAACGACACCTTCCCGCTCTGGTACCTGCAGGAAGTGGAGGGCATCCGCAAGGACGTGCGCGTGGTCAACCTGAGCCTGCTCAACACGCCCTGGTACATCCGGCAGCTGCGGGACGACCCTCCCAAGGTTCGGATCACCGTCCCGGATGATCGCATCGACATGCTGCGCGGCTTCTACACCCCGGAGGGAGAGATCGTCTTGGTCAAGGATATGATGGTAGAGCACATCCTGGAGGTCAACCAGGACCGGACCATCTACCTGGCCGTGACGGTCCCGGACCAGATGGATCTCGAGAAGCGGCTCGTAATGGAGGGGCTTGTCTTCCGCGTCGACGACGAGGAGGGGGAGACGGACCGCATCGATGTCGAGAAGACCTGGAAGAACCTGCGCGAGGTGTTTCTCTATCGCGGCCTGCTCGACGAGCAGGGCAATTACGACGAGAGCGTCTACAAGGACGACAATGCCCGCAAGCTCGTCCAAAACTACGTGGCCGCCTATGTGCGCTGCGCCCATTACTGGCTGCGCAACCATGACGACGACCGCGCGCTCGCGGCCCTCGACTACGCCGGGCGGATCAACCCGGCCTTCTCGGGGGTGCTCTACACCAAGGGCTACCTGTGGCTCGAGCGGCAGGAGTACGCCCGGGCCGAGTCGACCTTCCGGCAGCTGCTGGCGCTGGGCGACCGGGCGCCCGAAACCTTTAGCTTCCTGGCGCAGGCGCTCGAAGGCCAGGACCGCCCGGAGGAGGCGGAGCAGATCTACCGGGAGTCGATGCGCCAGAACCCGGAGGACTTCGACACCTACCGCTACCTCTTCACCTTCCTGTGGGCCGAGGACCGGAAGGAGGAAGCGATTCAGCTGATCGAGGGCTGGCTCGAGCGCCACCCGCAAGATGAACAGACGCGCCGGGCGCTCCAGGAATTGCGCTCTCCGGGCGCCGGTGGAGGGGGGCGCTGATGGGGGTCGCCGTGGTCACGGGGGCGGCCGGGTTCATCGGGTCGCACCTCTGCGCCGCGCTGCTCGGCGAAGGTCATCACGTGCGAGGGATCGACAACTTCGATCCCTACTACGACCGTCGCCTGAAGGAGGCCAATCTGGCCGCGTTGCGCTCGCACCCGGCCTTCACCTTCAGCGAAGCCGACCTGGTCGCGGCGGACCTGGGCGGGCTGCTCGAGGGCGCCGATCGGCTGTTCCACCAGGCGGCGCGCCCCGGGGTGCGGAGCAGCTGGGGGGATGACTTCCGGATCTACGTGCGCGCCAATATCACCGCCACCCAGCGGCTGCTGGAGGCCCTGCGCGCCCGGCCGGCGCTCAGGGCGGTCATCGCCTCCAGCTCCTCGGTCTACGGGCAGGCCGCCGGCGGCCCGACCCCGGAGGATGCCCCGCGCCGGCCGATCTCGCCCTATGGCGTCTCGAAGCTCGCGACCGAGGCGCTGGTGGCGGCCTATCACGCCAACTTCGGGCTGCCGGTCGTCTGCCTGCGCTACTTCACCGTCTTCGGGCCCCGCCAGCGCCCCGACATGGCCTTTCATCGTTTCGCGCGGGCGATTACCCTGGGCGAGACGTTCGAGGTCTACGGCGATGGGCGGCAGGTGCGGGACTTCACCTATGTTGCCGATGCAGTCGCCGCCAATCTGCTCGCGCTGGAGCACGGGCGTCCCGGAGAGGTGTACAACATCGGCGGGGGCGCACCCGCCTCCGTGCGCGATGCGATCGCGATCCTCGAGGCGCTGGCCGGGCGGCGGGCCGAGATCGTGTGGGGACCCCGCCAACCGGGCGACCCGCGCTCAACCGAGGCGGACACGACCCGGGCGCGAGGGGTTCTGGGGTTCCGCCCGCGGGTGGGGCTCGAGCAGGGCTTGCGCGAGATGATGGCGTGGATGGCCTCGGTCGTGGCGAAGGAGCGAGAGAACCAGGGGCGGTCATGAACGACGTCGAGATCTCGGTCCTGGTGCCCGCCTTCAACGAGGTGGGCAGCCTGAGCACGCTGCACGAGGAGCTCACCCGCGTGCTCGCCAACCTCGGGCGGCCCTACGAGATACTGATTGTCGATGACGGCTCGACCGACGGCACGCCCCCGCTGTTGGAGCGTATCGCGGCCGCCGATCCCCACCTGCGCGCGATCATCCTGCGGCGCAACTTCGGCAAGTCGGCCGCCCTGGCGGCCGGCTTCCGCACCGTGCGGGGCCGCTTCGTCTTCACGCTGGACGCCGATCTGCAGGACGACCCCGAGGAGATCCCGGGCTTCCTCGAGCAGATGGAGCGGGAGGGCGCCGACCTGATCTCCGGCTGGAAGCGCCGGCGGCACGACCCGTTCACCAAGACCCTGCCGTCGTGGATCTGGAACCGCTTGACCGCCTTCGTCTCGGGGCTCGCCCTGCACGACTTCAACTGCGGGTTCAAGCTCTACCGCGCCGAGGTCGTCAAGACGGTGCGGGTCTACGGCGAGCTGCACCGGTTCATGCCCGTGCTGGCCGACCGACTCGGCTTTCGGGTCGATGAGCGCGAGGTGCGCCATCGCCCTCGGCGCTTCGGCCGCAGCAAGTTCGGGGCGGCGCGGTTCATCAACGGACTGCTCGACTTGACCACCGTCATGTTTCTGGGCACGTCGCGCCGCAATCCGCTGCACGTCTTCGGTCGCATCGGCGGGCTGCTCTTGGCGGTGGGGCTGGGCCTGTGTCTCTACATGTTCGGCATCTGGATCCACGAGTCCGCCCTGCGCGTGCGGCCGCTCTTAATCGGTGGGGTGATCCTGGTCATTCTCGGCATCCAGTTCATCTCCATGGGCCTGCTGGCGGAGATCGTCGTCAGCACGCATCGGGAGGAGGAGGAGAACCTCGTCGGGCGCAGAGTGCCGGAGGAGCCATAGCCGTCGCGATCGGCGCGCGGCCGCAAGCAGGTCGTAGGTGCCACCGGGCGGAGGCAAGATTCACCAAGGAGAGCAAGCGTGCGCATCTTGATCACGGGCGGGGCTGGGTTCATCGGGTCGCACCTCTGCGATCACTTCCTGGCGCAGGGGCACGAGGTCATTTGCATGGACAACCTGCTGACCGGATCGGTCAGCAACATCAGTCACATCCGCAATCCCCGCTTCACGTTCATCGAGTACGACGTCACAAACTACATCTACGTCGAGGGGCCGGTCCACTACGTGCTGCACTTCGCCTCGCCGGCCAGTCCGATCGACTACCTGCGGCTGCCGATCCACACGCTGAAGGTGGGCGCGATCGGCACCCACCGCGCGCTGGGCTTGACCAAGGCCAAGGGGGCGACCTTCCTACTGGCCTCGACCTCGGAGGTCTACGGCGATCCGCTGGTGCATCCGCAGCCCGAGGAATACTGGGGCAACGTCAACCCGACCGGGTTGCGCGGCGTCTATGATGAGGCCAAGCGCTTCGGCGAGGCGCTGGCGATGGCCTATCACCGCTACCATGGGGTCGAAACGCGCATCGTGCGCATCTTCAACACCTTCGGCCCGCGCATGCGGCGCAACGACGGGCGCGCGGTGCCCGTCTTCATCAATCAGGCCCTGCGGGGCGAGGACCTGACGGTCTTCGGCGACGGGAGCCAGACCCGATCCTTCGGCTACATCACCGATCTCGTGCGCGGCCTCGACCTGCTGCTGAAAGCGCAGCGGGTGGAGCCGGTCAATCTCGGCAATCCCCAGGAGATGACCCTGCTCGAGATGGCGGAGGCGATCATCCGGCTCACCGACAGCCGGAGCCGGATCGTCTTTCGCCCGCTGCCCGAGGACGATCCCAAGGTGCGCCAGCCCGACATCCGCCTGGCGCGTGAGCTGCTCGGTTGGAAGCCCGAAGTGGATGTGACCGACGCGCTGCGAATGACGATCGACTGGTTTCGCCAGACGATGTAGCGTGGAGCCCAAGCCAGCATGAAACCGATGGAGAGCACGACAAAGAGCACGACGATGACCTGTGAACGACCTGCCCGGCCCGCAGACGCGGCGGCCCCGGTGGAAGGCCGCGATGGGGTGCTACCGTGCCCGGCCGGCGACGGTGAGGCGGCGCCGGCCGCGCGGGGAGAGCCCGCCGGTGCTCCGGCCACCGCGGCGGTGAAGTGCTGTGTGGTCGTGCCGACCTACAACGAGGCCGAGAACATCATCGCCCTCGTTACCCAGATCCTCGCCCTGCCGCTCGACACGGAGGTCCTGGTGGTCGACGACGCCTCGCCCGACGGCACCGCCGAAGCGGTGGCCGAGCTGGCCCGGCGTGAGTCGCGCGTGCACTTGATGCGCCGCGCGGGCAAGCTGGGGCTGGGTTCGGCCTACGTGGAGGGGTTCCGCTGGGCGCTGGCCAACACGCGGGCGGATCTCATCTTCCAGATGGATGCCGATTTCTCGCACGATCCGCAGGCCATCCCCGAGTTCGTGGCCGCCGCGCACCAAGATGATCTCGTCCTCGGCTCACGCTATCTGCACGGTGTGACGGTGGTCAACTGGCCCTTGAGTCGGCTCTTCCTGAGCTATGGGGCCAACCTCTACACGCGCATCATCACGGGCCTGCACCTCATGGACGCCACCGGCGGCTACAAGTGCTTCCGCCGCGAGGTCCTCGAGACGCTGGATTTGGACCGCATCCGGGCCGACGGCTACTCGTTCCAGATCGAGACCACCTACCTGGCCTGGCGCCGCGGCTTCCGCATCCGTGAGATTCCGATCATGTTCGTCGATCGCCGGGTGGGGGTCTCGAAGATGAACCGGCGCATCATTGCCGAGGCGGTCTTCATGGTCTGGCGGCTGGCGATTGCCCACCTGTTCCAGCGCAGGCCGGTACAGCGCCAGCCGCGGCCGCTCCGGGACCGCGGCCGGGAGAAGGCGTGAACGAGCGCGCACCCGCTCACAGCGATCCGCTGCCGGTAGTCTCGGTGATCATTGTCCACTACCGCTCGCCGGATCTCCTCGCGCACTGCCTCGAACGGCTAGCCGCGGCCGGCATCGGGCTACCTGGCGAGACGATCGTCGTCGACAACGCGCCCCGCGACGATGCCGCGACCCGCATCGCCGCCCGGTACGGCGCGCGCGCGATCGTCAACGAGCGCAATGTGGGCTACGGACCGGCGATCAACCAGGGCCTGGCCGCGGCCCGGGGGCGCTACTTCCTGATCCTCAATCCCGACGTGGAGGTCCAGCCGGGCAGCGTGGAGAGCCTGGCGGCCTACCTCGAGTCACGTCCCGCGGTCGGGATCTGCGCGCCCAAGCTCCTCAATCCGGATGGGAGCCTCCAGTACTCGGCGCGGACGTTTTACACACTGTGGACGATCCTGCTCCGGCGCACCTTCCTCGGGAAGCTCTTCCCGCGCGCGCGCGCGCTGCGCGAGCACCTGATGCTGGACTGGGACCACAACGATGAGCGCGACGTCGACTGGGTGATCGGCGGCGCCATCCTGGTGCGCCGCGCGGCCGTGGAAGACGTGGGGGGCATGGACGAGCGCTTTTTCCTCTACTTCGAGGATGTCGACTGGTGCAGCCGCATGCACCGGCGGGGTTGGCGCGTGGTCTACGTCCCGCAGGCCGAGATGATCCACGCCCACCAACGGGCCAGCGCCCGGGGATTCCTGAGCCGCGGCCAGCGCGTGCACATCGAGTCGGCCCTGCGGTTCTACGAGAAGTGGAGCGCGGTGCTCTACCTCTGGAAGCGCAAATCCACCGAGTTGCGCGCCGTGGCGACCTTCGTCTCGGACCTCATCTGGCTCTCGGCCGCCTTCCTGGCTGCCTATCTCACGCGCTACCTGCTGGGGTTCGTGATCCCCGCCTGGTCGGCCGAGAAGCCGGTGTTGGCCCTGGGGGTCTACGCGCGCTTCGTCCTCTTCGCCGACCTGGTGGCGGTGGGAACATTCTACTTCCTGGGTCTGTACAGAGGTGACGTCTGGCGGAATCGGTGGCGGGAGTTCGTCCAGCTCGCGAAGGGGATCATGATCACGTCGTTGGTCGTAATGGCCTCGACGTTCTTGTTCACGACGCGGCCGCTGTCGCGTTTCACGGTCCTGCTCTTCTTCCCGTTCGGTCTCGTGCTGGTGGGGCTGGCGCGCGAACTGCTGCGGCGGGTGGTGGCCGGGGCGCACGAGCGGCGGATCCACTTGCGCCGGCTGGCGATCTTCGCCGCCCGCCCGCAGATCGATACACTGGCGCACCGATTCGCCACGTACGGCACCTTCGGATTCGAGCCGATCTACGTCGCGCACGACGACGAACGCCTCCATCCGCGCGAGGGAGATGTCGATCCGGTGCAGCGCCGCATCGAGCTGATCGAGAACGAGCGCATCGCCCAGGCGGTGGTCTTCGAAACCACTGACGATCGCGAACTGGTCGACCGCCTCGTGCCGCGGCTCTTGGCGGCGGGGGTGCCGGTGAGCTACGTGCCGCGCGTCGAGGCGCTGCTGCTCGAGGCGCACCGCCTGGGAGACTTCATGGGCTTCGGCGCGGTGGCGCTGGGCGGCGCGCCGGCGGCGGTGCGCAGCTGGATCAAGCGCGCGCTCGACGGTGTGATCGCGAGCTTGTTGTTGCTGGTGGGCCTACCGCTACACCTGGTGCAGCTCCTCATCCTGGGGGCGCAGCCGGGCCGGCGCATGGCGCTGGTGGGCCGGCGGGGTCGGGTCTTCGAGCTGCGCGCCTATCGCGAAAACCGCGGGTTGGTGCGCGTTCTGCCGCCCTTGCGCTTCTATCCGGCGTTGCTCAACATTGCGGCGGGCGACCTGAGCTTCGTCGGGATAGCGCCGTTGCGCGTGGAGGAGTGGGAACGGGTGGATACCGCCTACCGCCTGAATCCGCCGGATGCTCCCGTGGGGTTGGTAGCGGAACCGGCCGGCGCGGCCCGCTATCTCGCCCCGGTGCCCGCGCCCGAGGTGGTCCAGAACGGGGTCGGGGAGGACGCCGGCGCGATCGCCGCCGCCCGCGACATGGAGGAACGGGTCATTCGCAACCGCCGCTACTTGCTTTCGTGGAGCCTGGGCGGTGACCTGCGCCTCCTGCTGTCCGCACCGCAGGAACGTAAAAAAACGGAGGGAGGGGCAGCGTGAGAGGCTGGAAGCTCGCGGCAGCCATCGGGCTGCTGTCAAACCTGGTCGCCACCGGTGCCCTGGCCACGACGACCGGGACCTGGACAACCCACCTGTACATGAATGGCGTGAGTCGCATTGCTGTCGCGCCCGAGGGCGTCTGGTGCGCCACCGGCGGCGGCGCGCTCTTCTTCGACTTCAGAACCTCGCAGTTCACGTCGTGGAATCGCGGCCAGGATGGTCTGGCCAGCGACTCGCTCGTCGATGTCGATGCTCTGGCGGACGGCAGGATCGCGTTCGCCACCGCGAGCGCGGGGGTCTCGGTCTACCAACCGGCGACCGGGATCTGGTTCGCCTACACGTCGCTCACCTGGCCGCTGGCCGGCAATGAAGTGCGGTTCGTCCACGAGGATCCGCCCTGGCGCATCATCGGATCGCGCGGCGGCGTGCTGGTGCAGGAGAACGGACAGACGCGCATCACCTGCCAGTACCAGGTGGATCCCTGCGGCCTGCCATCCTGGGACGTCACCGCCGGGGTGTGGTTCGAGGACCACTTCTGGTTTGGCACGGCGCGCGATGAGACCGGCGGGGGCGGAATTGCGCGGCTCAACTACGCGCTGGGCTCCTGGAGCCAGATTGCGACCCCGGGCGATGTGGTCGATCTGATCGTTTGGCAGGACACGCTCTACTGCGTCACGACGACGGGCGTCTATGCGTGGAATGACACGAGCTGGGTCGATCGCAACGCCGGACTGGACGGCCTGTCGCTCAGCGTGCGGCAGCTTTACGCGGGTTCGACGCGGTTGCTGGCCGCGGCGTGGGGCACCGCGGGCGGGCCGTTCTACTGGGACGCGGCTGGTGGTCGCTGGGAACGACTGCCGGGCGAAGCCCCGGCCCGCTGTTGCACGGTGGCCCAGGGGGCGGACGGCATCATCTGGATCGGCGTCAGCGAGGGGGCGCCCTACTCGAACGCGGATCAAGATGGGCTGTGGGAGCTGGTGGGGGAGACCTGGGTGCAGCACCGGCACGAGGGGCCACACCCCGTGGCGGACTACCGCGGGCTCGCCCTGGATGACAGCGGACGCCTGTGGGCCGCCTCGGCCGGGAGTTACCCGCTCGGCTGGCGCATCATGGCCTTCGATGACGGGCGCTGGAGCTTCTACGACAACCGCAACGCGCCCCTCAGCGCAGGCTGGGGCTGGCACATCCGGGTGCTCGGGCAGCGCATGTGGCTGGGCCATTGCTGCTGCACCGGGCCGGAGGGCCAGTGCTTCCTTGACGATTGGGTCATCGGCTCGACCGAGGCCGCCGTGCACGACTCGGTGTTCAACGTCGTGGCATCGGCGCTCGACAGCCGCGGCAATTTGTGGTTCGCCTCGAACCGCGAAAACCCCGAGGAGTATCCGGAGGCGGTGAAGGGCCTCTTTCACTACGACGTCGCCACCGACGTGTGGCGGCACTACGACATGGCGAGCACTAAGGGCCGCCTGCTCTCCAATGCGGTCGCCTCCGTGGCGGTGCGGGGCGACACGCTGTGGATCGGTTACGCCAGCCAGGGGGTGCACCGCGTCCTGCTCGACGCGCAGGGCCTGCCGCCGGTGAACGACGGCAACGCCTGGAGGTCCTACACCGTGGACGAGGGATTGGCGGGCAACCGCATCGCCGACATCGAGGTCCGTCCGGGTGAGGTGTGGATCGCCACCGACAACGGGATCTCACTGCGCGAGGGGCCGGTGTGGCGGACCTTCCGGAGTTCCACTAGCGAGCTGCCCGCCGGCGTGATCAACGACCTGGCGCTCACCGACGACGGGGCCGCCTGGGCCGCGATCTATGGGGTGGGCGTTGCGCGCATCTCACGCAGCGCGGTGGGTTCCTGGTCGGTCATCGAGACCTTCGGTCCGCCGGACCTCGTCAGCCCTTTCACGCGCCAGCTCATCCGTGGTGCAGGCGGGCGCGATATCTGGGTCGGCACCGCAGGGGGGCTGGCGCACTTCGTTCCGAGTGCGACCATCAGTGCGAACCAGACCGGTCGCCTGGACATCTATCCCAATCCCTTCAACCCCGACTGCGAGGGTGCAGTCACCTTTGTGCAACTCCCAGGGCGGGCGCGCGAGGGGGTCATCGTCGACGTGTCGGGACGCGTCGTCGGGCGCTTCGCCCAGGTGTGGCAGGGAGAGCCCTTCTGGGACGGACACGATCTTGGCGGCCAGCGCGTCGCGCCCGGAATGTACATCGTGCGAGCGTCGACGCCGCAGGGCTGGCTGACCGGGCGAATCGCCGTGCTGGACCTGCCCTGCGAGTAGCCAGGGGCCGACCGGCGCACTGATCGAGGGTGCAGGCGTGGATCGACGCCGACGAATCCTGATGCTGGCCTACTTCTTCCCCCCCCTGGGCGGGGCGGGCGTCCAGCGCAGTCTGAAGTTCGCCCGCTACCTGCCGGCCGAGGGCTGGGATCCCACCGTCGTCACCGTCCAGGCGCGCGATTACTGGATGACGGACGCCACGCTGGCGCGCGAGATCGATGCGGCGATCAAGGTCATTCGCACTTCGTCGCTGACCGGATTGACGCTGTTGCGCCGCCTCGCCCCACGGCACAGCGGCCAGCCGGGCCAGCCGCGCGGCTCCGCCCGCGCGATCGGCCGTTTGCGGTCGCTGTCGAGCTGGGTGCTCGTGCCCGACACCTATGTCGGGTGGACGCCCTTTGCGCTGCGCGCGGCCACCGCCGCTCACCAGCGCCAGCGCTTTGACGCGATCTACACGACCTCCTCGCCCGACAGCGCGCACCTGATCGGCCGCCGTCTGGCGCGCCGTTTGGGTCTGCCGTGGGTGGCCGACTTCCGCGATCCATGGACCCGGCGGCTCTCCTATCATCCGCCCACGGGGTGGCACGATGCGTGGCACCGCCGCCTGGAGCGCGCCGTGCTCACCGAGGCGGCCCTCGTCACGGTGACCGCCGAGGAGACGCGCGACGACTATCTCGCCCGCTATCCCGCGCTGGCGCCGGAGAAGATTCAGGTCGTGACGAACGGTTTCGACGAGACCGATTTTGCCGGCCTGGAGCACGAGCGACCCGCGCACGATCGACTGCAGATTCTCCACGCGGGGCAGCTCAATCCCGAGCGGCCCGTGCGGCCCCTGCTGCTCGCGCTGCGGCGCGTGATCGATCAGATGCCGCGCGCGCGCGCGCGTCTGCGCGTGCGTTTCGTGGGGGCCTGCTACCGGCGCGACGTCGAGGAGACCCAGGCCTTGGGGCTCGCCGACGTGGTCGCCTTCGAACCGGGGCGCCCGCATCGCGAGGTCGTCGCGGAGATGCTTCGGAGTCACGTGCTGCTGCTGATGGAGAAGGACGACGAGCGCGGCGGTTTGATCCTGCCGGGGAAGATCTTCGAGTACCTGCGCGCGCACCGTCCGATCCTGGCGCTTGTGCCACCGGGCGCTGCCTGGCGTCTGATCGATGAGCTGCGCGCCGGGCAGTGCTGCCGAACCGGCGATACCGAAAGTGCCGCCCGCCTGCTGGGCCGATTCTTTGGCGAGTTCGAGCGCGGGGGACCGCCGGCGACCCAATTGGCCGACCGTGATCTCGCCCGCTTCGAACGGCGCGCGCTGACGCGGCGCCTGGGAGGCTTGCTCCACACGCTGGTGGGGCGCTGAGTCGGCGCGACGCGTGCCGGCCCGCCGGCTCACCTCGCGGACTGGTCTCTCAAGTCTAACAAATATAAAGACTTAGAATCAAACTCCTGGCGGCCGAAATTCCCGTTGCATCGGGGTAGTGGCCCACGTACATTGGCCTGTGGGGCGAAATGGATCGAAATGGTCCATAAGGGATCGAAAGGGGTGGACTCGGGGACCTGGTCGTTGCAGGATCGCGGCGGACGGGCTGGGGAGCGTGGGCGAGCGAAACGCCTGGGGAGCAGAGTCGATGCGCCTGCCGTTTCTGGGCAGCTGGGTGTGCACGATCGACGAGAAGCGTCGGCTCACCCTGCCGGCGAAATTCCGCGAGCTGCTCGCCATGGAAGAGTCCCCTTACCTCGTGACCACCCTCGGCCTCGGAGGATGCATCTTCCTGGTGCCCCACGCAAGGTGGGATGACCTCACCCCGCCCGTCCTGCGCTCGGCCTTTCAGAGTGATGCCGAGGCGGTGCTCCTGCGGGCCACGTTCGCGCGCTACGGCAATCTCTGCCGCATGGACAACAGCGGGCGCATCACGCTCACGGAGAAGCAGACCGAGGTAGCCCACCTGAGCCGCCAAGCGGTCGTCTCTGGCAACTACACGCTGATCGAGATCTGGAACCCTGAGCGCTTCGAGAGCCGGAATCCGAGCGTCGCCGACACGGCCGAGCACGACCGGCGCATCATGCGCTACATGGGCACGCAGCTGGGGATGGGAGGGGGACAGCCGTGATCGACCTGAAGACCATGAACACGGCCGAGGGGCCCGTGCTCTGGGCGCGGCTGTGGGGCCAGTGGGCCGGCGCCAATTTCGACCGCCTGGCGGCCCGCATCGGGGCCCTGGCGCTGCCCGCCGGCAGCCGGGTGATCCTGGACTTCTCGGCGATCGATCACCTCGACTTTCGCGCTGTGCCGCACCTGGTTCGGTTGGGTCCCTGTGTGGAGAGCTGCCAGGGGTCGCTCCGGGTGGTCGGGTTGAGCGCGTACGTAAGTCGGATCGTCGTCTTCGGCGGCGCCCTTGAGGGCCGCGAATTCCTCGAGCGCTATGTCGCTGGCGACGCCGCTCATCTCCGCCCCGGGTCGCTGGCGGGCCGCTGCGCCGCCCGGTCTGGCCGCCGCGCTCGGGACACCGAGTCGGTGGCCCAGTGGGTGCGCTCGCTGGGGGCTCCGGCGCCGGCGTTGTCGCTCGGCCGCCGGCCCCGCCTGCGGCGCGGTCAGTCTGGGGGCGGCGGCGCGCTGCGCCGGGTGCGGTTGGCGGACTTCGCGGCGCTGGCCGAGCTGAGTCGGAACTAACCGGGGTCGCCGCTGCGATCCCGTTGGCGTGTGGGTGTGTGGCGGGACGAAGCGGGGGGTTTGGGGTGGCTGGTCTGTGAGCTCCCTGCCGGCCGTCCTTCTCGGGAGCCCCCCGCTTCCCGCCGTCTGCCGGCCGGGATAGGCCTGAGTGACGCACGAACCGGTCATGGCTGCCGAGGCGCTGGACCTGCTGGTCCATGACCCGGCCGGTCTCTATGTGGATGGCACTCTGGGGGAAGCGGGACACGCCAGCTTGATCCTCGATCGGCTGACCGCGGGCGGCTTCCTCTTCGGTGTGGACCGCGATCCGCAGGCCCTGCGGAGCGCGGCCCTGAAACTGGGTTCCCGGGCCGAACGTGCCAGGCTCATTCACGGCAATTTTCGCGATCTGGCACCGCTGCTGCCGGCCGAGGTCCATGGCCGGCTGAGCGGGGTTCTGCTGGATCTGGGGCTGCGCTCGGATGCGCTCGACGACCCGGCGCGCGGCTTCACGTTCCAGGCCGACGGGCCCTTGGACATGCGTTTCGATCCGTCGGTCGGGGAGTCCGCGGCCGAGCTCCTGGCGCGCCTGTCTCTGGCGGACCTCACGCGCATCTTCGAGGAGGGGACCACGCGCGCCGACCCGCGCCGCCTGGCACGAGCGGTGGTGGCGTGGCGCAAGGAGCGAAAGCTGGCGACCACGGGCGATCTCGTGCGCTGCCTGCGTTCGGCTCTCGGTCGCTGGACGACGCCCAAGCTGCTTGCCAGCGTCTTCTCGGCGGTGCGGATGGAGGTCAACCACGAGCTGTCCGACCTGGAAGAGGCCCTGCGTATCGTGCCGACCTTGCTCAGAACCGGGGGTGTGCTGTGCGTGTTGTCCTACCAGTCGCAGGAAGACCGGCGGGTAAAAGCTCTCCGGCGGGCCGTGTTCACCGATCCGACTACCGGCACGTCATTTGCCATGGAGAGCCTGACGCGCCGGCCGCTGGGTCCTTCGCGCGACGAAGCACGGCGCAACCGCCGCGCGCGCTCGGCGCGCTTGAGGGCCTTCCGTCGCATGGCGGCGACAACCGCTTCCTGAGGCGCCGTGTCCAAGCGCGTCATGTCCACCCGCGCGGGCTCAGGATCGGACTGCTGTGGCTCGTGCCGTTCGTCCTTCTGATCCTCTTCGTGAGCGTGCATCAGGACCTGCGGGCCCAGAAGCTGCAGAAGAAGATGGCGGCGGACCAGGAGCGGATCGAGCTGCTCGGGCGGCGAGTGCAGGAACTGCGCTGCAGCCTGGCCTCCGAAACCGAGTTCACCTGCTTCGACCACGGCATCCGCAGCCGCGGCCTGCGCCCAGCCCACGGCGATCAAGTGCTGGCGGTGGCCCCGGGCGCCGCGGCCGGTCCGGCCGACGGGCCCCCGGCGGACCTGGCCGGGCGCATCGTGACCGGTCTGGTGGCGTTCCTCGGCCCGCCGGCCGCCCAGGCCGAATCGCATGGAGATGAACCGCCCGCGGGTGGGGAGGACTCGGAGCCGCGGTCGGCCCGCGACGCGAGTACAGGGAGGGTCCGATGAGGCGCGCTCGGCGCTGGCGCCTGGCCCTCTTGCTGGGTGGAGCGGTGCTGCTCTGGTTCCTGCTGCTCGGGCGGGGCGCCTACATCACCCTGGTCCGCCACGACGAGCTGCGCGAGCAAGTCGAGCGCCAGCAGACCCAGATCCGCACGATTCCTGCCCAGCGGGGCGTCATCCTGGATCGCACCGGCCGCACGCTGGCCTGCACGCTGGAGAATCCTTCGGTCGCCCTCAAGCTGACCGAGAACAGCGACCGCCGGGCCCTGGCGCGGGCCCTCGAGCAGGCCGGCCTGTGCTCACCCGAGCAGGCGGCCGAAATCCGCCGGCCCGATCGCACCGGTTTCGGCTACGTGAATCGCAAGTGGGTGGACGAGCGCCGGCTGGCCGAGGTCCAATCCCGCTTCGAAGAGATCCGCGCGGTGCCGGAGATGAAGCGGTTCTACCCTTCCGGCCCCGTGGCGCCCGATGTGCTCGGCTTGGTGGGCTTCGACGGTCATGGGCTGTCGGGTCTCGAGTGGCGGCGCGACCGACTGCTCGCCGGAGAGCCGGGCCAGATTCTCGAGTTCGTGACGGGCGGCGGGCTCGTCGAGAACGCTCCTCCGCCGCGCGAGCTCGTGGCGCCGCAGCCCGGGGGTGGGCTGCTGCTGACCCTCGATGCGCGCATGCAGCAGGTCGTGCGGCATCACCTGAACGCCGGCATGGTCAGGAGCGGGGCCGAATGGGGGTTTGCCATCCTGATCGATCCCCGCACGGGCGAAGTCCTGGCGCTGCACGAGGAGCCCGACTTCGATCCGCTCGCGATGGACACCCCCCCCGGCGAGCTGCTCAAGACCGCCTGCGTAACCGACCAGTTCGAACCCGGCAGCACCTTCAAGGTCGTCACCTTCGCGGCGGCGCTCGACGCGGGCGTCATCTCCCCGGCCGACACGATCTTCTGCGACAACGGCCTGCGCGTCCTGGGCAGCGCCAAGATTCGCGACCACCATCCCTACGGGTACCTGACCGCCGCAGGCGTGCTGTCGCACTCCTCCAACATCGGCACCGGGCGCATCGCTGAACGGGTCGGCTGGGAAGGCTTCTACCGCATGGCGCAGGACCTGGGTTTCGGGCAGGCCACCGGGGTCGACCTGGGGGGCGAAGCGCCCGGCTCGCTGCCGCATCCGCTCCACGCGCGCTGGTCGGAGCGCTCGTTGATCACCGCCGCGTACGGACAAGAGGTGGCCTGCACCGGGCTGCAATTGGCCCTGGCATTCTCCGCCATCGCCAACGACGGCGTTCTGATGCACCCGCTGCTGGTGAAGGCCGAGCTCGACGACGAGGGACGGATCAAAGAGCCCTGCCGTCCGCGCCGCGTGCGGCGGGCGATGAGCCCCGAGACGGCGTACACGCTGCGCGAGCTCTTGCGCGGTGTCGTCACGGATGGCACCGGCCGCGCGGCCGAAATCCCCTGGTTCCCCCCCGCGGGCAAGACCGGCACCGCGCAAGTCATCGATCCGCGCACCGGCCGCTACGCGCCGGGCGATCACGTGCTGAGCTTCGCGGGATTCGCGCCCTACGATGATCCGCGCGTGACCTGCGTGGTGGTGCTGCGTTGCCCGGGCGACGACACCGCATCGGGCGTGGCGGCGCCGATCTTCGCCGAGATCATCAAGGATCTGGTCTGGCTGCTCCAGGAAGACCAGTGGGCGCCAGCGCTCGCCGCCGATCAGGACACCCTGCTCGCCCAGGTGCCCGACGTGCGCGGTTTGGCGCCGCAATCCGCCCGCACAGCGCTGCATCGGGCCGGGCTCGTGCCGGTCCTGGTGGGTACGGGCGGCCGGGTCGAGGCGGTCTCGCCGCCGCCCTATCAGGCGGTGCCGGCCGGCCAGATCGTGCATCTCGCCTTGGGAGGCACTTGGGCGCATGATACGGTGCAGGTCCCGGAGGTCCGGGGCCTGTCGTTGCGCCGGGCAGTCAGCCTGCTCAATGAGGCCGGGCTGCGCGCCGGCGTGGGCGGCTCAGGCTGGGTCGTGGACCAGGCGCCGGAGGCGGGCACGACCGTCGCCCGCGGTTCGCTGATCACCGCGTATGCCTCGGCGGACACGTCGCGAGCGCGCGAGGAGGCGCTCCAGCAGGATGCATTCATCTGTCACGCTTGGTGATCTGCTCCGTGCCGTCCCGGAGTCGCTGTGGGCGCGACCGCCCGCGGCCGTCCCCGAGATCCGCGTGCTGGGCCTGCGCCATGACAGCCGGGCGGTCGTTTCCGGAGACCTCTTCTTCGCCATTCCTGGGGCTCGCACGGACGGCGTGCGCTTCGCGGGCGACGCGCTCGCGCGCGGCGCGGTGGCGGTTGTCGTCGAGGGCGATCGCCCGCGGGTCGCCCCTGGGGCAACCGTGCTACAGGCGCGCAGCGTGCGCCGGGTGATGGGACTCATGGCGGCCGCTTTCCACGGCGAGCCGGCGGCCCACCTGCGCGTCTTCGGCCTCACCGGCACCGACGGCAAGACCAGCACGGCGTGGTTGACACGACACTTGTTGGCGTCCAGCGGGCGGCGGGCCGTGGCCGCCGGGACCCTGGGCATCAAGGGGGATGGCGAGGCGCTCTCGGCCTGGGCGGGCGATTCGCCCGACGGGCGGTCCTTCGGGGAGGCGCACCGGGTTTGGCGCCCGACGACGCCCGAGGCGACCGACTTCCAGGCCACGCTGGCGCATCTGCGCGACCAGGGCATCGAGGACGTGGTCACCGAGGTCTCGTCGCACGCCCTGGCGCAGGATCGCGTCTTCGGAACGCAGTTTCACACCGTGGCGCTCCTGCACGTGAGCGCCGACCACCTCGACTTCCACGGCACGCGGGCGGCTTACCTTGCGGCGAAGGCGCGCTTGTTCGAGCGCGACGGGCGGGGTGGGCCGCTCGAGCGGCTGCCCGTGCGCGCCGTGATCAACATCGATCAGCCCCTCGGCCGGGAGCTGGCTGACCGCCAGGCCGGCGCGGCCCTGACCTTCGGGCGCGAACGCGCAGCGCGGGTGCGCCTAGCAGATCACCAGAGCGAGCCGGGCGGACAGCGGCTGGATCTGGAGTTCGATGGCGAGCCGGCGACGGTGCGCGTGCCGCTCCTGGGCCGTTTCCACGCCGACAACCTGGTGGCGGCCGCGGCCATTGGTCTGGCGGCGGATCTCACGCGCGAGCAGATCCTGCGCGCGCTTGCCAGCGCCCCGACCATTCCCGGACGGTTCGAGACGATCGCCGCCGGCCAGGACTTCGCGGTCATCATCGACTACGCTCACACGGCCGACGCGCTCGAACGCGTGTTGCCCGCCGCGCGCGAGGTCGGCCGCGGCCGACTGATCCTCGTCTTTGGATGCGGCGGCGATCGCGACGCCACCAAGCGCGGGCCCATGGGACGCGTCGCGGCGCGCCTGGCCGACCACGTCGTGCTCACGACCGACAATCCGCGCTCGGAGGATCCGCAGGAGATCGCGCGCCAGGTGGCAGTCGGCCTGGCGGAGGGCCCGGCGAAGTGGGAGGCGATCGCCGATCGGCGGGCGGCGCTGGCGCGAGCGATCGGGCTCGCCCAGACGGGCGACGTCGTGGTGGCGGCCGGCAAGGGATCGGAGGCGTATCAGATCTTTCGCGAACATGTGGCGCCATTCGACGACCGCCGCGTGGTGCGGGAGCTCTTGGCCCAGAAGTTGCATGGGGGGAGTGCCGCGTGAACGAATCCACCGACCGAAGCCCGGCGCCGGAGCCGAACCCGGCCGACAGCGGCCCGGAAGCGACCGCGTCTCCGGCCCATCCGTGGTCCCTGCGGGCCATTGCGCAGATGACGCGGGCCACCGTGGCCGGCATTGCGCCCGAAGACTGGCACCTGGTCTCGGCGCTGGTGGCGGCCGGAGTCGCCCTCGACAGCCGCTCGGTGCGCGGCGGCGAGGTGTTCATCGCCCTGCCCGGCGCTCGCCACGACGGCCATGACTTCATCGGCGACGCGTTCGAGGCCGGGGCGGCGGCGGTGCTGGCCCGCCGGGCATGGTGGAGCCGGCGCAAAGCGGCGCGCGCCCAGGGCATCCACCTGCTGGTGGACGATCCGCTCGCCGCCATGCAGGCGTGGGCGGCCGCGCTGCGCCAAGCGGTCGGGCCCAAGGTGATCGCCGTGACCGGATCGAGCGGCAAGACCACGACCAAGGAGCTGATCCTCGCGCTCATGGAGGAGCGCGGCGATGTGGTCGGGACCGTCGGCAACCACAACAACGAGATCGGGCTGCCGCTCACCCTGCTCTCCGTGCGCTCGCGCACGCGGATCGCCGTCGTCGAGCTGGGGGCCAACCATCCGGGCGAGATCGCGCGGTTGACTGCGATCGCGCGCCCCGATGTGGCGGTGCTGACCTGCGTCGGCCACGCCCACGCGGGGCTCTTCGGCGGCCGGCCGGGCATCCTGGCATCCAAGCTGGAGATTCTCGCGGGGCTCGCGCCGGACGGCGCCCTGATCCTGCCCGACGATGACCCCGAGTTGCAGGCGGCCGCCCGCCGGCAGTGGTCGGGACGGATCCTACGGTTTGGGCGCAGCGAACACGCCGATGTGCGCGCGACCTCAACCGAGCTGACGCTGCAGGGATCGCGCGTGACGGTGGCGGACGAGGAGAGCCCGCTCGTGTTGCGCCTGCTGGGCGAGGGGGCGGTGCGCGCGGCGCTGGCGGCGCTGGCGGTGGCGCGCGTGCTGGGCAGCCCGTGCGCCGACGTGTCCGGGCTGGCGCGGGTCAAGCCGCTGCCGGGGCGCATGGATCCGCGGGAGAGCCACGGGGTCACCTGGCTGCTCGACATGTACAACGCGTCACCCGAGTCGACGCTGGCCAATCTCGGCTTCTTCGAGCAGGTGCCGGTGCGAGGGCGCAAGGTCTTCGTCTTCGGCGGCATGCGCGAGCTGGGCGATGAGACCGAAGCGCAGCACCAGCGCGTCGGGGCCGCCGCGGGCTTCTGCGATGCCGGGGTGTTCCTGGGCGATGAAGCGCGCATCGCCGCGCCCGAGGCCCAGAAGGCCGGTGAAAAACAGGTTCTGTGGTGTGGTGAGACGAGAGAGGTCGTGCAGTTCCTGCGCAAGTACTTGCACCCGGGCGATGCGGTCTACCTCAAGGGGGCTCGCGCCGCCGGTCTAGAGCAGGTCGCTCGGGAGATGCAGGTGATCGACGCGACCTATGGCGAGGGGGGGGTGTAGGCGGTGCTCTATCACCTGCTCTACCCGCTCAGCGACTATTTCAGCGGATTCAACGTGTTCCGTTACCTCACGTTTCGATCCGCCTACGCGGCCGTGACCGCGCTCGCGCTCTCCTTCGTCCTCGGCCCTTGGTTGATCCGCCGGCTGCGCGCGTGGCGCGTCGGGCAGCAGGTGCGCAGCGATGGCCCTCAGCGTCACCTCGCCAAGGCCGGTACGCCGACCATGGGCGGCCTGCTCATCCTGACGGCGATCGTCGTGCCGACACTGCTGTGGGCCGACCTCACCAATCTGCAGATCCAGCTCGCGGTGGTGATCACGGTGCTGCTGGGCGCGCTCGGTTTCCTCGACGACTACCTGCACGTTGTCCGCAAGCAGCCCAAGGGCCTGCTGGGTCGCTACAAGCTCCTGGTGCAGTTCGCCGCCGGCCTGCTCGTCGGGCTGGCGATACGCTGGGCGCTGCCTTATGGGGACCTGACCACGCGCACCGCGGTGCCGTTCCTCAAGGACACCTTCCTCTCCTTCGGAGCCCTGTACGCCCCCTTCGTGGCCCTGGTGGTCATGGGCGCCAGCAATGCCGTCAACCTCTCCGACGGGCTCGACGGTCTGGCGATCGGCATGGTCGTGCCGGCCGCCTCGGCCTTCGGCGCCCTGGCGTATGTGTCGGGCCACGCCGGTTTCAGCCAGTACCTGAACATTCCCTTCCTGCAGGGCGCCGGAGAGCTGACCGTCTTCTGCTCGGCCTTCGTGGGCGCGGGCCTGGGGTTCCTCTGGTTCAACGCCCATCCGGCGGAAGTCTTCATGGGCGACACCGGCAGCCTCGCCCTGGGCGGCGCCTTGGGCGCGGTCGCGGTGCTGATCAAGCGCGAGCTGCTTCTGGTGATCGTCGGGGGGCTGTTCGTGGCCGAGGCGCTGTCGGTGATCATCCAGGTGGCAGTTTTCAAGGCGACCGGACGGCGCGTGTTCCGCATGGCGCCGCTGCATCACCACTTCGAGCTCGGCAATTGGCCGGAGTCGAAGGTGGTCATCCGCTTCTGGATCGTTTCGATCTTGCTGGCGCTGGTGACGCTCTCGACGCTCAAGCTGCAGTAGGGGGGACAGGGGTGGAGGCAGACTTCTGGGAGAAGATCGACCGGGGCGAGGGGCGGGTGTGCGTGCTCGGCCTCGGCCGCTCCGGCCTGGGCGCCGCGCGGCTGCTCCTGCGACGGGGTGTGCGGGTGCGTGCGCTCGAGCTGCGCTTGAGCGACGAGCAGCGGGCCGCCTGGCAGCCGCTCGCGGCGGCCGGCGCCGAGCTGATCGAGGGCCCGCATCCCGAGGAGGCGCTCGCGGATTGCGATCTGCTCATCCGCAGTCCCGGCGTCCCGGGCACTGCCCCCATCCTGTTGGCCGCGCAACGCCGGGAGGTTCCGGTGCGCTCCGAGCTCGCGCTGGCGGCCCGGACGGTCACGACGCCCATCCTCGCGATCACGGGGACCAACGGCAAGACGACCACAACGGCCTGGACGGCTCATATCCTGCGCCGGGCCGGCGTCCCCGCCGTGGCGGCGGGCAACATCGGCCGATCGCTGGCCGACGCGGTGCTCGGCGAAGCCCCGGGCACGATCTTCGTGGCCGAGGTCTCGAGCTTCCAGCTCGAGGACAGCCCGGAGTTTCATCCGCGCGCCGCGACGATCCTCAACATCACCCCCGATCACATCGACCGCCACGGGAGCCTGGCAGCCTACAGCGCGGCCAAGTGGAATATCGCCGCCCGCCAAGAGCCCGGGGACCTGCTGGTCCTGGGCCCCGGTCTGCAAGTTCCCGGCGGTGCCACCGCGCAGGCGCGCGTGCTGCGCTGCGAGCCGAACGGGAGCCAGGACCATGACGTGCTCTATGTCAAGGACGGCTGGGTGCACCGGCGCACGGGCCCAACCGACCAGTCATGGATTCGTGCCGAGGAGTTCTCGTTGCCGGGCCCGCACAACCTGGTGAACGGCATGGTCGCGGTGGGACTGGCCTCGGCGCTGGTGACCGAACCGGGCCGGCTCACCGCCGGCCTGCGCGACTTTGGCGGCCTGCCGCACCGACTGGAAGAGGTCGGGCGCCTGGGCGGCGTGCGGCTCATCAACGACTCGAAGTCGACCAACGTCGATTCGCTGCGCGTGGCGCTGCAGAGCTATGCGGAGCCGATCATCCTCATCGCCGGCGGTCGCGACAAGGGTGGGCCCTTCGAGGAACTGGCCGGGCTGGCCGCTGCGCGCGTGCGCCGCCTGGTGGCGATTGGGGAGGCCGCCGAGCGCATTCGCTCCGCGTGGCCCGGCGTGCCCAGCGAGCGCGCCGAGGACCTCGAGGCCGCGCTCGACCGCGCCCTGGCGGCGGCGGGCAAGACGGCGGTTGTGCTGCTCAGCCCGGGGTGCGCCAGCTTCGACATGTTCCGCAACTACGAGGAGCGCGGGGACGTCTTCCGCGCCCTGGTCCAGGCGCGCGTAGCGGCGGTGACGCCGGCGCGCGCCGGGGAGGGACGATGACCAGGCGAGCAATGGATTTGGCCGCCGACTGGCTGGCCGGTGGGCGCCGGGGCATGGATCGCTGGCTGCTCGCCGCGGTGCTCATTCTCGCCGTGTGGGGTCTGCTGATGGTCTACTCCAGCTCGAGCGCGCTGGCGATGGTGCAGGACAAGGGCAACGACCTCTACTACGTGCAGGGCCAGGCCGTGCGCTTCCTCGTGGGGGTGGCCCTGCTGCTGGCGCTTGCGCGCCAGGACCCGCGGTTCCTGAGCGGCCGCATGGGCCTCGCCCTGTGGGGGGGCGTGGCCCTGCTGCTGCTCCTGCTCCTGATTCCTGCCGGACCTGGGATCGAGGTGCGGGGCGCGCGGCGGTGGCTGAGAGTTTCGGGCAAGATTATCCAGCCCTCGGAGTTCGCTCGCCTGGCGATGATTGTGACGCTGGCCGGCATGCTGGCGCGCGACCGGCTGCGCTTGCGCACGTGGCGCGGGCTGCTGGCGCCCATGGCGGTCGTCGGCGCCACGGCCGTTCTGATTGCGCTGGAGCCGCACATGAGCCTGGGCCTGCTCACCGCCGCTACCGGCGTGCTGCTCATCTTCCTGGCCGGCGGCAGCGTGTGGCGGGTGACCGTGCTCGGCCTGGCCGGTGTGATCGTGGCCGGCGGCGCGGCCTGGCTGCGCGGCAGCGGCTACCACCTGGACCGCTTGAGCAGCTTTGCGCAGGGCAGCGGGGGCCTGGCCTATCAAGCCCAGCAGTCGGTGCTGACGATCGGATCGGGCGGCCTCTTCGGGCGCGGGATCGGCGAGGGTCTGCAGAAATACTTCTTCCTGCCTGATCCGCACACCGACTTCATCATGAGCATCCTGGTGGAGGAATCCGGCTTCATCGGCATGAGCGTCCTGTTCCTGCTGGCCGGGTTCGTCGTGGTGCGTACCTTTCAGACCGCGCTACGCAGCCAGTCGCCGTTCGGGGAGTTGCTCTGCTATGGCGTGGGCCTGCAGATGCTGCTGGGCATGCTGGCCCACGCCGCGGTGTGCCTGGGATGGGCGCCGATCACGGGCGTGCCACTGCCGCTGGTCTCTTTTGGTGGCAGCGCGCTGGTGGCCCAGTTGATGGGATTCGGCCTGGTGCTGTCGATTGCGAGCCGCTGCGCACAGAACTCCACGCCGCTCCAAGACGGTTCGCGCGTCATGCTGCGCGAGCCGGTGCTCGGGAGGTAGCGATGGTGAGGATCGTCATCACCGGGGGCGGCACGGGTGGGCACGTCTTCCCCGGCATCGCCGTCGCCGAAGCTTTGCTGCGCAAGGCGCGCGATGCGGAGGTGCTCTTCATCGGTGGCGTCGGGGGCTTCGAGGCCACCGCCGTGCCGGCGGCCGGCTACCGCTTCGAGGCGGTGCCGGCCCGCGGGCTGCTGGGCAAGCGCATCCTCGCCCTGCCAACGGCCCTGTGGACCGTGTGGCGCGGCCTGCTCGGCGCCCATCGCCTGATCAAGGCTTTCGACCCGGATGTCGTCTTCGCCACCGGTGGGTACGTTTCGGGGCCCGTGGCACTGGCGGCCCGGTTGCTCGGCAAGCCCCTGGTCCTGCACGAGCAGAACAGCGTCCCCGGGATCACCAACCGCATGCTCTCCCGCGTGGCTCGGGAGGTGCACCTGAACCTCGCCTCGGCCCGCAAGCACTTTCCGCGCCGCCGCCACTTGAAGCTGAGCGGCAGTCCCTTGCGGCGGGGCATCCTCGAGGGGGAAGCCGCGCGCGCGCGCCAGGAGCTGGGTCTCGAGCGCGATCGCGTGACCGTGCTCATCCTCGGCGGAAGTCAGGGTGCGCGCTCCATCAACCGGGCTGCCGTGGGCGCCATCCAGCGGCTCCAACACCGCGGGGACCTGCAGTTCATCCTCCAGACGGGTCAGCACGACTTCCGGTGGGCGCAGCAACGGCTGCGGCCGCTCAAGACACCGACGGCCGTCCGCCCGTTCATCGAGAAGATGGGGGATCTCTACCAGCTCGCCGATCTCGTGGTGGCGCGCGCCGGGGCGATGACCCTGGCGGAGCTGTCGGCCTGCGGCAAGGCGTCGATCCTGGTGCCCTATCCCCACGCCACCCACAACCACCAGGAGGCCAACGCCCGTGACCTGCTCGAGGCGGGGGCGGCGCTGATGATCCTCGATCGCGACTTGACCGGCCAACTTCTGGCCGATGAGATCGTGAAGTTGATTGACACACCTCGCAAACTGCGCGAAATGTCCAACAACGCGCTGGTTATGGCGCGACCCGATGCCGCCGAGAAGATCGCCGAGGCGCTGTTGCGCTACGCCGGCGCGGTGGAAGAAGGCGCGGCCAACGGTGCCAGCCGACCCCCAGCGACCACGAACGGGGCCCGGGCACCCGTTGTGAACGGCGCCGGTGGGGATCGCCGATTTTCGCGCGGCCGGAGGGGCAGGCGATCATCATGATCCAGGGGACGATCCGACAGATCCACTTCGTGGGCATCGGCGGCACCGGCATGTGCGGGCTGGCCGAGATCCTGCTCACCCTCGGTTACGATGTCACCGGGTCGGACCTGGCGACGACCACCGAGGCGGTCGAGCGGCTCACGCGGCTGGGTGCCCGCGTCTCGGCCGGACATGACGCCGGACATGTGGCCGGCGCCGATCTCATGGTCATCTCCTCGGCGATCGCGCCCGACAACCCCGAGGTCCTGGCGGCCAAGCGCGCCGGGCTGCCGATCCTCAAACGGGGGCAGATGCTGGCCGAGATCATGCGCCTGAAGTACGGCGTGGCGGTCGCCGGGGCGCACGGCAAGACCACCACGACGTCCCTGATCGGTCACGTCCTTTTCTGTGCGGGGCTCGACCCGACCGTGGTCGTGGGCGGGCGCGTGCGATCGCTCGAGTCGAACGCCCGTCTGGGCGGTGGGAACATCTTCGTGGCCGAGGCCGACGAGAGCGACGGCTCGTTCCTCGAGATCCGCCCGACGGTGGCGGTCGTCACCAACATCGACCGCGAGCACCTCGATCACTACCGCAACATCGACGCCATCCAGGATGCGTTCCTCACCTTCATCGCCGGCGTGCCCTTCTACGGCGCGGCGGTCCTGTGCGCCGATGATGCCCGGGTGCGCGCCATCCGGCCCCAGATCAATCGGCCGGTGATCTTGTATGGATTCAGCCCGGATGCGAACGTGCGTGCCTCGCGCGCGCGCTCCGACGGGCGCCAATCGCGCTTCATGGTGTGGGTCGATGACCAGGAGATCGGCGAGTTCCACGTGCCCCTGCCCGGCCAGCACAACATCCTCAATGCCCTGGCCTGCATCGCCGTGGCGTTCTTCCTGGAGGTGCCTCCCGAGGAGATCCGCGACGCCCTGGCGAGTTTCGAGGGGGTCGGGCGGCGGTTCGAGACCCGGGCGCAGGCGGCGGGGGTCATCCATATCGACGATTACGGGCACCACCCCACCGAAATCCGGGCGGTGCTGCGGGCGGCGCGCGAGGTGTTCGGCACGCGGCGGCTGGTCGTGCTGTTCCAGCCGCACCGTTACACGCGCACCGCGGCGCTGCATGCCGAATTCGCCGGCGCTTTCACGGACGCCGATCTGGTCGTGCTGACCGACATCTACGCCGCCGGAGAGATGCCCATTCAGGGCGTGACCGGCGAGGTGCTGCGCGACCAGATCACCGTGGGCAGCCGCGTCAAGGTGATCTACGCCCCGGCCGAGGAGGTGGCCGTGGCGGCCGTGGGGGACGTGCTGCAAGCGGGTGACGTGCTCCTGACCCTGGGCGCCGGGTCGGTTTGGCGGTGGGGTGATGCCGCCATGAAACTCCTGGCCGAGCGCCGGCCGGCGGCGCACGGGAGCCGGACGTGAAGCACTGGGAGGACATGTCGGCCGAGCAGGCCGAGGTCTACCGCGAGATGCTGCGCCGGGGCCTGAGCGAGCGTCGGGTGCCCCGGCGGGAGCGGGGCGGGGGCGCGCGGTTGCTCGTCGCGGCCGCCGCGCTGGCGACGGCTGCGCTGGGCACGATCGCGCTGGCTACCGGCCTGGTCTCGGTCGACCCTCTCCTGCGCATCCGTGACATCCGAATTGCGATCGACGGGCCCGGGGCGGTCACGCCCGAGCAGGTACGCGCCCAGCTCGACCTGCCGCCGCAAGCCACCTTCACCGGCCTCGACTGGCGGGCGGCGGTGGAGCGGGTGCGCGCGCTGCCGCGGGTGGGTTGGGTGCGGCTCTCGTACAGATGGTTCCACTGCCTGGACGTCCGGGTGCAGGAGCGCCGGGCGACCGCCATGCTGGTGGCCCGGGACGGAGAGACCCGCGAGGTGGCCGGCGACGGGGTGGTGATGGTGCCGGAGGGTGAGACCCTGGCCGATCTGCCGCTTCTGACCTGGGAGGGGATCGATGCGCGCACCTGGCCCGCCGCGGGGCAGCCGCTGACGGTGCCGGGCGCGGGGGAGGTGCTGCACCTGCTGGCCGCGCTCGAGCGAACCCACCCGCGACTGTGGGCCGGGATCTCCGAGGCTCGCCTGCGGCGCGACGGGAGCTACGAACTTTACTGGAACCATGCTCCGACCGTGATCTGGGGCCGGGGAGAGGTCTCGTCCCTGCGATTGCGGGCGTGGGCCAGAGTCATGGAGGACCTGCGCCAGCGCGGCGATCTCGACGCGGTCGTCGACCTGCGCCTGCGCGGCCAGATCCTGGTGCGGTTGCCGGAAGATGACGAGGACGCATCCGGCCGGGCAAGCGGGTAGCACAGAGGACACCATGGGCGCCACACGCATCGTCAGCGGGCTCGACATCGGCACGACCAAGATCGCGGTTGTCATCGCCGACGTGGCCCCCAATGGGGACGTAGCGATCATCGGCATCGGCGAGCGACCGTCGTACGGCCTGAAAGGGGGCAACCTCGTCGATCTAGAAGCGACCGTGGCCGGGATCCAGGCCGCCGTCGAGCAGGCCGAGCAGATGGCCGGCGTGAGCGTGCGGGGGGTTTACGCCAGCATCGCCGGCGACCACATCCGCTCGACCAACAGCCGCGGCGTGATCGCCATCTCGGGGCGCGAGCGGGAGGTGAGCGCCGAGGACGTCGAACGGGTCGTCGAGGCGGCGCGTACGGTCGCCCTGCCCTCGAATCGCGACATCCTGCACGTCATCCCGCAGGAGTTCATCGTCGACGATCAAACCGGCATTCGCGATCCGGTGGGGATGTCGGGCGTGCGGCTCGAGTCCGAGGTCCACATCATCACCGCCTCCTCGACCGCGGTGCGCAACGTGGCCAAGGCGATCACCCGGGCGGGCTACCGCGTCGACGGACTCGTTGCGGAGCCGATGGCGAGCGCCTGGGCGGTGCTCGAGGAGGATGAACGCCGGCTCGGCGTGATCCTGCTCGACATCGGCGCCGGCACGACCGATGTCGTCGTCTACTTCGACAACAGCGTCCATCACACCGCCGTGATCACGATGGGCGGCGCGCAGATCACCAACGACATCGCCATCGGCTTGCGCACGCCGCTCGAAGCGGCCGAGCAGATCAAGACCGCGCAGGGCTGCGCCATGGCCGCGCTGGTCGGGCGCAATGAGAGCTTGGAGATCCCCGGCGTGGGCGGCCGCACGGCCCGGGCGGTCAGCCGGCATGTCCTGGCGGCGATCATCGAGCCGCGCGTGGAGGAAATTCTCACCTTGGCGCGATCTGAGGTTGATCGCCTGCCAGGAACGGATATTCTGGCCGCCGGCATTGTGGTGACCGGCGGCACCGCGGCCCTGCGCGGTGTGGCCGAGATGGCCGAGCACGTCTTCGAGATGCCGGTGCGCGTGGGCGTGCCGCTGGGTGTGGGGGCCATGGGGGATTTGGCTGTCGATCCGCGCTACGCGACCAGCGTCGGCCTGGTCCGCTACGGCGCGGGCCAGAGGCATGGGCGCGGGGCATCGTCGCGGGCGCGCGACAGCGGCTGGCGTGAATGGGTCAAGGCTCACATGCCCTTCCTGGGCTAGAGCGAGGCAGGCGGGACCGACTTGTGTCTGTGGAGGAAGCAGGGATGCTCGTGGAAGTCAACGAGACCACGTACTCACCGGCAAATCTGAAGGTCATCGGGATCGGCGGCGCCGGGGGCAACGCGGTCAACCGGATGCTTCAGAGTGAGATTCGCGGCGTGGAGTTCCTGGTGGCCAACACCGACATTCAGGCGCTCAACGTGTCCGCTTGCCCGAATCGCATCCAGATCGGGGCGGCCATCACCGGCGGTCTCGGGTCCGGTGGTGATCCACAGGTCGGCTACAAGGCCGCCGAGGAGGATCGCGAGGCGATCCGCCGGCACCTCGAAGGCGCCGACATGATCTTCATCACCTGCGGCATGGGCGGCGGCACGGGCACCGGCGCGAGCCCGGTCGTCGCGGAGGTTGCCCGGGAACTGGGCGCGCTGACGGTGGGCATCGTGACGCGCCCCTTCAATTTCGAGGGTCGCCGCCGGATGCGGCAGGCCGACGAGGGGCTCGAACAGCTGCGCAGCTCGGTCGACACGCTGATCGTCATCCCCAACCAGCGCCTGCTGCACGTCGTCGATCGCCGCACGCCGCTCAACGAAGCGCTGCGCGTGGCCGATGACGTGCTGGCTCACGCCGCCAAGGGCATCTCCGAGATCATCACCGTGCCGGGTCTCATCAACGTCGACTTCGCCGACGTGCGCAGCGTGATGCGCGGGATGGGCAACGCGCTGATGGGCATGGGCTTCGGCCAGGGCCAGGACCGGGCGCGCGAGGCCGCGCAGATGGCGATCTCGAGCCCGCTGCTCGAGGACATCGCGATCACCGGCGCGAAGGCCATCCTGGTGAATTTCCTGGGCGGCGAGGACATGACGCTGGCGGAAGTCGAGGAGGCCTCCAACGCGATCCTGGAAGCGGCGGGCGACGATGCCAACGTGATCTTCGGCGCGGTCATCGACCCGCGCCTCAAAGACGAGATCCGCGTGACCCTGATCGCTACGGGCTTCGGCCTGCCGCGGACCGAGCAGGTCGCCCCTGCCACCGCCGGGGCGGCCGCGGAAGCCGAGCGCGTGCTGGCCGAGGAGTATCGCGGCCAGGGCGCCCAGGCCAAGGCGCGGATGCCCTTGACCGCGATGCTGCGCCACCTCGGTGGTGATGAGCCCGGCGATCTCGAGGGCGAGGAGGCCGAGGAGGCCGAAGAACCCGCCCCGGTCGGCGAGGTGCCCACCTTGATCAGGAACCGCCCGGCGCTGCCGCGCCCGATCGTGCGCGAGGTGCCCGCGCGTCCGCTGCCGGTCGGCCCGGCGCGCGAAAGCGGGAGCGGCGCGCGTCCGGAACCGGCGCACGCCATGTTCGATGACGGGATCGTGGGCACGGCGCGACCGATGCGGCGGGCCCCCGCGCCCGAAGCCTCCCCGGTGGGGGCGTCGGGGGCGGCCCCGGTCCCGGTTGCGGCGGGTCAGCCGGCCACCGCGGCGACCCTGCCCGGGGGCGACGGCCGGGCGTCGTCAGCGGCGCCGACACCCTATGGGGCGCCGATGGCGGCCGCGGCCAGCGCGAGCGCGGCGACGGCCGCCAGCGGCGTGGAGATCCCCGAAAACGTCGTGCCGCTGGTCTGGAAGCAGAACCTGCGCGGGCGCGAATGGTCGCCCACCATGTCGAGTCGCTGGCAACGCGTGCTGCGCCGGGATCGGCTGGATGTGCCTTCATTCTTGAGGAGGCGCCAGGTCGACTGACACGGTGAACGAGGAGATCCTGCCGCGGGGCGTCGGCGAGGTCGCTGTCGCGCTGGGGTATCCCAATACCCGGACGATCGCGGCAGGCAACCTCGGCTTCCAGATCCTGTCCCGAATGCTCGCCGCTATCCCTGGCGTGCGCGTCGAACATTTCTTCCTATCTGCGAAGGCTGCTGACGGGCGTTCCCTGCCGCGCGGTGCCGACCCACCGCGCGGCCGAGCGGCTGCCGCCGATCGTCGCCGGCGGGCAACTCCAGCGCACGCCGGGTATGGGATGCCGCTGAAGCTCACTGAGACGGATCTGGTGCTGGTGAGCCTTTCCTACGAGGGCGACGCCCCGGCCGTGCCCGCTATGCTCGTGGCGGGCAGTCTGCCCGCCTTCGCCGCCCAGCGCCGCCCCGGCCATCCGCTGGTCATCGCGGGGGGCGCGGCCGTGATGATCAACCCCGAGCCGCTGGCGGCATTCTTCGACTTGTTTCTCATCGGTGAGGCGGAAGAGCTACTGATTCCATTTCTTAGGGTCTGGGGTATGGCTCGCCGCGCGCCCCGCGATGAGGCCCTGGCGGCCCTCGACGAGGGCGTGCCGGGCGCGCTGGCCCCTGCCCGGCGGCCGCACCGGATCTGGACCCCGGCGGCGGACGGCCTCATCGCCCACCGGCTCGTCCAGCGGCCCGACGGCCCCCAGTGGCGGGTGCCCGCCGATACGAGCGACCCCTCCCGGGCAGCTCGCGGGCTGGCGGATGCCAATGCGGCGCCCGGGGGATCGGTGGCGGTGGATCCGGACCGGGTCGTCCGGCGGGTGATCTGGGAGGACTTCTGCCGCCGGGGCAGCGCGCTGCGACTGCCTGCGGAGGCCCAGGTCGGCCAGTCTTACCTGCTCGAGCTGGCCCGCGGGTGCCCGCGCCGCTGCCGCTTCTGTGCGGCGAGCCGCATCTACGCGCCGCTGCGCGAGACCCCGGCCGATATCCTGCTCGCGCAGGCCCGCGCTGAGGTGTACGCGGGTGAGACGGTGGGGCTCCTGTCGCTGTCAGCCGGTGACTACAGCGGGCTGGAGACCCTCGCCGAGGGGCTATCCCAGCTCAAGGTGCGCCTGGCGATCTCCAGTCTGCCGGCCGGGTTCGCGCGCCCCGCGGCGGCCCGGCTCCTCGCCAGCGGCACGCGGACGCTGACCCTGGCGCCGGAGACCGGCACCGACCGCCTGCGCGCGCTCATCGGCAAGCCGATCGCCGAGGCGGCGATCCTGCGCGCGGCCGCTGCGCTGGGGGCTGCGGGTCTCCGCCACCTGCGCACCTACTTCATCATCGGCCTGCCCTTCGAAGAGGATGCCGACGCGGCCGGTATCGGTACGCTGCTGGCGCGGCTGCGCGAGCGGCTGCCGGCACGCTGCACGCTGAGCGCGACGGTCAACGCGTTTGTGCCCAAGCCCGGGACGCCCTTCCAATGGGCTGCCATGGCGCCCCTCGCGCTCCTGCGCGAGCGGGCCGCGCTCGTGCAGCGCAGGGCGCCGCGGGGCGTCAGCCTGCGCATCAAGAGCTTCCGCCAGGCTCGGCTGCAGGCCCTGCTGACGCGCGGGGACGTGACCTGGGGCCCGCGCCTGGCGCGGATGGCGGCCGACGGTGCGAGCGTGGCGCAGGTGTTGCAGGGAGCGGATCCGGACAGCGCGGCGCTGCTCGGTCCCATCCAGGTCGGGGCCGGCCTGCCGTGGACCTACTTGCTGGGGAGTGAGGAGCATGCGGCGCTCGAGCGCGAGTGGCTCGCGCTGGCGCAAGGCCCAGGCCAGCCCGCGGGGTAGCCTGGTCGCTCGAACCCGCCGGGCAGGTCTGGCTACTCGGTGCTGCCTTGCGCCGGGCGGCGCTGGCGGCTGTTCTTGATCACCAGGCCCTTCTTGAGGCAGCTCGTGCAAACGCGCACGCGCTTGGGCTTGCCGTCGACGATGGCGCGCACACGCTGCAGGTTGGGTTGCCAGACGCGCTTGCTGATGTTGTGCGCATGGCTGACCCGGTTGCCGCGCTGTAGCCCCTTGCCGCAGATTGAGCAAATCCGTGACATGGATCTATCCTCCGATCTAACGCCGCGACGGCGCTGACATGGCTCCGACTGACATGGCTCCGACTGACATGGCTCCGAACTGGGCTCCGATCTGGCGGGGCATCGCCGCTGGAGAGATCGCCCCAAAAACAGAACTGTCATCTTACCGGCCCGCGGGCGCCGAAGTCAAGCGCCACCCACGGGGGCCCCACGCGCGGTGCGAGCGGGTCGGACGCCCCCCGCGAGGTTTTGCCCCTGGTCGTGGCCGCCTGGCCCGCCTAGACTCGCCGCCGGTCGGGCGACCCGGGCCTCACGGGGGCAGCCGGGGCCGGCCGCGTGAGGCCTAAGCGAGGTCGCGGGACGGCCGTGGGACACAGGCATGGATCTCGGAGCTCCAGTGCGGTTTCTGAAGGGCGTGGGCCCCACGCGGGCCGAGCGCCTGACCCGCCTGGGCATCCAGACGCTCCAGGATCTGATCGAGCACTACCCCCGCGCCTACCTCGATCGCACCCACTTGACCCCCATCGGGCGTCTGCAGCCGGGGCAGTCGGCGACCTCGATCGGGACGATCCGCCAGGCCGCGATCCGCCGCACGCGGGGCCCCTGGCGCAACCTGCACGTCCTGCTTGGCGATGACAGCGGCTTCATCGAATGCGTCTGGTTCAACCAGCCGCGTCTGAAGCACGTCCTGCTGCCAGGCCGCCGGTTGATCGTCTCGGGCCCGGTCGAGCTGTTCGGCCGGTTGCAGTTCAAGAACCCCGAGTTCGAGCTGCTCGCGGCCGAGGAGCCACCCGGCGCTGCCCGCGCCGGCGAGCCCGAGCCGGGCGCGGCGCACGGCATCGTGCCGGTCTATCCCCTGACCGCGGGCGTGGCACAGCACGTCATGCGCCGGCTCACGAGCGCCGCCCTGGACGAGGCGGCCGCGAGCCTGACGGAGTTCCTGCCGCGCGAGCTGCGCGAACGGCTCGCGTTGCCCGACTGGCGGCAGGCGCATATCGACATCCACCGCCCGCCCTCGCGGTCGGACCTCGACGCCGCGCGCCGGCGGATCGCCTTCCAGGAGCTCTTCGACCTGCAGGCGCTCTTGGCGGTCAGTCGCAAGGTGCACCAGCGCCCCGCCACCGCGCGTCCGCTGGCCGGCGCCGGCCGACTGGTCGAAGGCTTGCTGGCCGGGTTGCCCTTCGCGCTCACCGGCGCGCAGGAGCGCGTGATCGCCCAGATCCGGGCCGATCTCGCCCGCGACTGCCCGATGCATCGGTTGCTCGAGGGCGATGTCGGCAGTGGCAAGACGCTGGTGGCGCTGGCCGGGGCTCTGTACGCGGCCGAGGCGGGCGGGCAGACCGCCTTCATGGCGCCCACGGAGATTCTGGCGCAGCAGCACGCCCGCACCTTCGAGCGGCTCGGCGCGCCGCTCGGCGTGCGCGTGGCGCTGCTGTTCGGCGGGCTGCCGGCCGCGCGCGCCCAGGACGTGCGCGCGGCGATCGCGGCGGGCGAGGTCGACATCGCCGTGGGAACGCACGCGCTCATCCAGGAGCAGGTCTCGTTTCCGGGACTCGCGCTCGTCGTCGTCGACGAGCAGCACCGCTTCGGCGTTCTGCAGCGAGCGCGCCTGCTGGGCAAAGGACGCACCCCGCACGCGCTCATCATGTCGGCGACGCCGATTCCCCGCACGTTGGCCCTCACGCTGTTCGGCGACCTCGATCTGTCGGTGCTTGATGAGAAGCCGCCCGGTCGCCGGCCGCCCAAGACGCACCTCGTGGCCGAGGCGCGCTACGACGAGATGCTCGCCTACATCGCCGGCGAGCTCGCCGCCGGGGCGCAAGCCTACTTCGTCTGTCCCCTCATCGAGGCGTCGGAGAAGAGCGATCTGGCGGCGGCGACCGAGCTCCACGGGCGCCTCGCGAGCGCCAGCGCTCTGGGGCGTTTCACGGGGGCGCTGCTGCACGGCCGCTTGCGCTCGGAGGAGAAGGAACGCGTCATGCGCGACTTCGCGGAGGGCAGCGTGCGCTACCTGGTCACCACGACCGTGATCGAGGTGGGGGTCGATGTCCCCGCGGCCAGTCTGATGGTCATCGAGCATCCCGAGCGCTTCGGCCTGAGCCAGCTCCACCAGCTCCGCGGCCGCGTGGGCCGGGGCCGCCAGCCGGCCCATGTCTTCCTGGTGCACCGCGGGCGCGTAGGTGAGGAGGCGGCTCGCCGCCTCGAGGTGCTGGTGCGCGAGAGCGACGGCTTTCGCATCGCCGAGGAGGATCTGCGCCAACGGGGTCCGGGCGACTTCTTCGGCGTCCAGCAGAGCGGTCTGCCGCCGCTCAAGCTGGCGGATCCAATCTCCGACCCGGGTCTGCTCGAGCTGGCGCGCGCGGAGGCCTTCGCCTGGATCGAGCCGCTGACCGTTCCCGAGCTGCTCGGCACCGCCCTCGGGCGTAGACTGGTCACGCGCTATGGTGACAGAATGCGCCTGTACGGGGTGGGCTAGGAGGCCGGTCATGGGCGCGATCGAAGTGCGCTGCCGCCAGTGTGGCTGGGGCACCCGCGTCGCTGCGGACGGCATCCCGCGCTATGGGGCGCGGCTGCGCTGCCCGCGCTGCGATGCGCTGCAGCTCGTGCTGCCCGAGGCGGCGAGTGAGCCGGCCGCGGCCGAGCCGCAGCTGAGCGCCGCCGGGGATGAGCCGGCCGCGGCCGAGCCGCAGGTGGGCGCCGCGAGGCAGGAGCCCGCCAGGGTCGAGGCTGAGTCAGACCACGGCGCGAACGGGTTGGCCCCGGTGGAGCCCGAGCCGGGCGCGCCGGCGGTCGGGATGCCGGGCCAGTCCGCCCGGGCGCGCGCTGAGGCGCGCCGCATCCTGCGCCTGTGGCTCCAGGAGCTGGCGCGACGGGGTGGCGCGCCAGTCGACGCGCGGCGGGTCTTCGGGGAGCACGCTGAGGAACTTGCGCGCCTCTACTCGCTATGGAGCGTCTTGTTCCCCGGCGAGCCGGCGCGGGCGATCTTCCGCCAGGAGCTGCTGGCCGCGCTCGGGGCCCTCGCCGGCGACCCGGGCGCTCGCGCGCAGCGCGCAGGCGGGTGAGCCCGCCGGCCGGGCGGCCGCGCAGACGCCGCCGCGACCGGCTCACCGGGTAGCTGCATGCTGCCGCGGCAGTTCGATCGCCTCCGTCCCAACGCTCCGATCCACAACCTTCAAGGAGCATCTCCCCCCGGCCGATCATCAAGCCAGAGGGCCCGCGCTCATCGCGGCGCGGCCGATGGTCGTCCCGGCGCGGACGCCCGGCCGTGGCCCGTCCGTCAGCAAGGAGGCACCATGGTCCTGGTCAGCTACTCCGGTAAGGAAATCAACGCCAAGATCGTCTTCTACGGCCCAGGTCTGTGCGGCAAGACGACTAACCTCGAGTACATCTACGGGAGCATCCCGTCGACCAGCCGAGGCAAGATGGTCTCGATGAAAACGAAGACTGAGCGGACGCTCTTCTTCGACTTTCTGCCGCTCAACCTCGGAGAGCTGGCGGGCTTCAAGACACGCTTCCTGCTCTACACCGTGCCTGGCCAGGTCTACTACAACGCGACGCGCAAGCTCGTGCTCAAGGGGGTCGACGCGGTGATCTTCGTGGCCGACTCGCAGCGCGGCAAGATGGACGAGAATGTCGAGAGCCTCCAGAATCTCGAGCAGAACCTGGCCGAGCACGGCCTGTCCTTGGACGCCATTCCCTACGTGATCCAGTACAACAAGCGCGACCTGCCGGATGTCCACACGGTGGACGAGCTGGAGCACGTGCTCAACAAGGCCGGCGTGCCGAGCTTCGAGGCGGTGGCGACGACGGGCGACGGCGTCTTCGAGACTTTCAAGGCCTGTTCGAAGCTGCTACTGGCGCGGCTCTCGAAGGAGATCGGCGCGGCGGTCGTGAAGTCGGGCGGTCCGGCCCCGTCGGCGGCGACCGTGGCACGGGCAGCCGCGAGCGGCGATCAGGGTCAGAAGCGCCCGGCGAGCGAGCCGGCGGCAGCGGAGCTGTCGCTCGACGAGCTCGCGAGCGCCCGGCCGCTGCAGCCCGCGGACCCAGCGAACGCGGACAGGCCGCCACAGCTCGAGCGTCCGGCGCCGGCCGCTGCCTCAGCGGAGGCGGCTGACGGGCCGGCGGGGTCGGTGGGCGATCAGCGCAAGAGCCGCGGCCTGTGGCGCTGGCTCCGCAAGGATGAGCCCGAGATCGCCGCCGAAAGCCCGCTGTCGCGGCCCAAGGCGGAGCCGGAGATCACCTGGCGGCCGGCGCGCCAGCCTGAGCCGGTCCGCCGCGAGGAGGTGGCCGGCGCTCGACCGCGGCCGGCGGAGTCGGCCCCCAATCAGCCGCTGCCATCCAGGCCTTCCGCCACGCCGCCGCGGCTTCCGGTGGCGCCGCTGCGAGCCGCCGCGCCGATGCGCCCGGCGACAAGCCAGGACCGCGTCAGTCGGGCCGAGCGACCCGCGGGGCCGGTCGTCCCCCCTCCCGTGCCCCCCCCCGTGATCAACGTCGGCGAGTCCGAGGATGAGGTCATTCAGGGTGGCGGTTTCTTCACGGCCGAGCCCGCGGAGCCGTCGCCCGAGACGATCGAGATCGACACTCGCGACCAACTCCAGCCGCGCGATGAGGATCGCCCCTGGCTGTCCGACGCGCTGGAGCGTGAGGATGCGCCCGCTCGAGCACAGTCTGATGCGCCAGCGTCGGCCGAGGGCGAGGAGACGGAAGTGACCGGCATTCCGGGGCTCGAGCGCAGCCCCTTTGCAGGCATGGCCCACGCCCGGCCGCGCCCGGCGAAGCCGGCCGCGCAGCAATCCATCTCCCAGCAGTTCGACCCGCCGCAGCAGGCGGCCCGCCCGCCCGCGCCGGAGCGCCCACCCGAGCAGGCGGCGGCGGTCGAGCCTGCGGCCCACCAGGCCGCGGCACCGAAAGCTCCCAGCCGCGAGATGCTGCGCCCGTTCGTGGCCGGACCCGCGGGCGTGGAGGAGATCGTGGTGCCGGTGATCATTCCGCGGACCGCGATCCGCGATCGCGTTGAGATCCGCCTGGTCCTGCGGATCGTGCAAGAGTTGGACGTTCCCAGCCCAGACGCCGATTCACACGAAGGCCCTGACGGGCTGGCGGCCAGCGCCTGACGCGCCCGCTGGGTGCGCTCGGGCGTTCCCGACCGCCACGGTTCTGCGCCGCGCGAGCCACCGTCACGGCCGCGCCAGCGCGATTTCGCAGAGCGCCCGCGAAGCTTGACCTTGACGGCGCCCCGCTGACGTTCCTAAAGTCCAACAGGCGGCGACCATGAGCGCCCGCCACGGCGTGCGGATTCCGGCAGCGAGGGTGCGCGCGAGCGCGGGGGGTGGGGGTTCCCATCCAGCCGGTGGAAGGACCGGAGCCATGACGGAGCACAGCGTGCACGGCACCATCACCGACCTCGAGCAGAAGGTCGCGCAGGGCACGGCCGAACGCGACGAGGTGCTCGACCTGGCCAATGCCTATCGCCAGAGCAACCAAGCTGGGCGGGCCGGCGAGCTGCTGGACGAGTACCTCCATGGGGTTGGCCCTGACTGGGACGCTTGCCGGCTGTGCGTCGAGAGCTACCGCGAAGCGGGCCGGATGGAGGACGCGGTGCGCGTCCTGAATCGCTGGGCTTCGCGCTATCGCGATCGCGCCCACTTCTGGACGCTGCGGGGCCTGATGCTCGAGGAGATGGGCGACTGGGAATCGGCGCTGCGCGAGTACGAGCTGGCCGCCGGGATCGCTCCGCACATGGCCGAGGCGGTCTATCGGCGCGGTGTCGTGCTCATGCACCTGGAGCGCTACGAGGACGCCCGGCAGGCTTTCAACGCCACGCTGCGGCTGCGGCCGCGCCTCGTGCCGGCCCTGATCAATGCGGGCCTGACGCACGAGGCGCTGGGATGCCCCCGCGAGGCGATCGAATCCTTCGAGCGGGCGCTGGCGATCGATCCGGAGTCGGCCGAGGCGCATCTGAACCTGGGCGCTCTCTACGGTGAGCAAGGGCGTCTCGACGAAGCCCTTGAGCATTGCGAGCGCGCGCTGGCGCTCGATCCGAACTCGAGTCAGGCGGCCTTCAACGCGGGCATGGCGATCATGGATCGCGATCCCGATCGCGCCGCCCATCACTTCCGCCGGGCGATCCAGCTCGATCCCAAGAATGTGGGGGCCTGCCATCTGCTCGGCGCGATCGCCCAGCGCAAGGGGATGTGGGACACCGCGGTGAGCCTGTACCGCCAGGTGATCGAGACCGATCCCGAGCGGCTCGACAGCCTGTTTTCCATGGGAGTCTGTTACAGCAAGGCCGACCGGCCCGACGATGCGATCCGCATCTTCCGCCAGCTGCTCGACCAGGATCAGCGCAACGCAGAAGCTTGGTTCTACCTCGGGCTCTCCTACGACAAGAAGGGGGACTCGCGTTCGGCGCGTGAGGCCTACCGCATGGCCGACACGCATGGTCGCCGGTCGCGCCGCGAGGGCTCCTGATCGGTGCTCGCAGGGCTCGGGCACACCGGCGAGCCGTCGTTGCTCGCCACCCTTCTGTTGGGCATGCTGCAGGGACTGACCGAGTTTCTGCCGATCTCATCCTCCGGCCATCTCGTGTTGGCGCAGGCCTTGCTCGGGGAGCAGGCGGCGCAACCGGGGATCGCGCTCGAGGTGATCCTGCATCTGGGCACCCTGTGCGCGGTGCTCGTCACCTACTGGCGGGACCTGGCGGCGATGCTGACCGACGCGTGGGCGCGGATCGTCGCCCGGCACGGGCCGGCGCGGTCGGTGGGGAAAGGCGGAAGGCTCGCACCGGTGGGCCTGCCGGCGGTGGGCCTGCTCCTCGTGGCGACGCTGCCGGTGGTCATCGTGGCGATGCTGGGCGCGGAGGCGATCGAGTCGGCCTTCGAGGAGCCGCATCTGGTCGCGGGCATGCTGCTCGTGACCGGCATGATCCTGCTGCTCACGCGCCTCGCGCGCGCGCGGGGTCAAGAACTCGGCGTCCGGGTGGCGCTCGCGATGGGTCTGATGCAGATCATCAGCCTGATGCCGGGCATCTCACGTTCGGGCGCGACGATCGCCGGGGGGCTCTTCTCCGGTGGCAAGCCCGCCGAGGTGGCGCGCTTCTCCTTCCTCATGTCCGTGCCCGCCATCCTCGGCGCTGCCATCTTCGAAGGCCGCGCGCTGGCGGCGGGGCTCGCCGGCGAAGCCTGGATCACCTACGGGCTCGGGTTTGCCGCGGCGGCGGTGTCGGGGTGGGTGGCGATTCAACTGCTGCTGCGGGTGGTGGCGCGGGGTCGCCTGCACTTCTTCGGTTTCTACTGCCTCGCGGCGGGGCTGCTCGCGCTGCTGCTCACCTGATGCAGAAAGGCCGATGCGCTTCCCGGTTGATGCTCCACGGCCGTCAATCCCGCAATCTTGCCACCGGTACCCAACGCATCGGCCCTTCCGGTGCCTGGAAGGGGTGAGTGCCCCCTGGGGATGGGTGATCCTTGGTGAGGGTTCCTTGGACTGCGGATGGGGGATCCGCGCAGCTCGATCACCTTCCCCCGGCTGTTGCCCGTCGGACGGCGATCTCGAGATGGCTGCCGTCCGACGCTAACGGATCGTCGACCTGTTCCTCATGACTCACCTCAGCGCTCCAGGGATCTCCCCCTGCAGCGCAATGCGGAGGCTGGGGTTTCTTCGCATCCCGGTTATCTGCGGATCCACCAGAAGATGTCGAAGAAGCAGAACATCGTGAGAACCTCCATTGTCTCGACCTCGATTCCCCGCGGATCTCGAGGTCGATGCCCACGAGCCCTACTGCCCCTCCTCACATGACCCTGTCCACCCGTCGCTATCCGCATCGACCGATCCTGTCTCCCACTGGAGGAAATTCTCATTGGCGTTGGCTGAGCCCAACACCAGATGGGCCATTTGAGCCATCGCGAGCCGCATCCGCCCTTGGACTTGTAACGCAAGTTCTTGCGCGGCTTGTAGAATCTCAACAGGCTTGTGGCGCGTCATGGCCCCGGGGACAGGCCGGCCGAGCGCGGATCGACGCCGCGGGCGAGGGCCCGGGCTCTCCAGGCGGGGTGGGTCCGTCTTGACCCGCGCTGGGGGCGGGCGTAGCGTCAAGGTGCTGTCTAAGGAGCTCCCGGCGGCGCACCGGCGCGACCGGGAGCCCTAGCTAGCTTCGCCAGCCGGGTCACCGCCAAAGGAGCGCACCGTGGAGCGGCCGCCTTCCTTCCAGCTTACCCGCTGGATCCTGGGTCTGGTCGTCCTCCTCACGCTGGCCGGGCAGATCCTCGAGGCCGAGCGGGCGCCCCAGGCCCCGGACCTCACCATGGCCCTGCGGGACAACCGGGTGATGTCGGTCGCGCCGGGCGGGGCGGCGGAGCGCGCCGGAATCCGTCCGGGTGATCTGATCGTGGGCGTCGGCGCCGAATCGGTCTCGGCCAGCCGTTCCGCCGCCCGGCTGCTCGCCTACCGCGCGCCGGGCGACACGGTGCGCATCGCCCTGTTGCGGGGCGGGCGGCCCGCTGAGACCGCCGAGCAGCGCGAGGTGACGTTCGTCCCCACCCGCCCGCCGCGTGCCGACCTTCTCTGGCGACTCGCCCTCGCGGCCGTGGGCGCGGCCACCATCCTGGTCGGCTTTCTCGTCTTTCACCGCAAACCACGCGAGATCAGCCTCATCTTCGCGGGCGTCTGCTATGGCCTGGGGTATCTGGTCCACCCGCCCTATGTCCCGCCCGTCGATCCGCTGCCGCTGGTGCGCGATGTTCTGGTCGAGACCGTCTCGGTATTTCTGCCCCCCTTGCTCGTGCACCTCTTCCTGCTCTTTCCGTTCCGGCAGCCGATCTTGCAGCGCCGGCCACGGCTGCTGTTCCTGCTCTACGTGCCCAGCTTCCTCCTGATGGCGTTCTTCCAGACCCTGCGCCTGCTGGCCCCGAGAGGCGAGGCGAGCGGGGCGCTCGTCGCGGTCGGCCAGCAGCTCGCCCTCATTGTCTGGGTGGTGGGCTGCGGCACGGCGCTGTGGCTCTTCGTGCGCTCGTATCGGCGGGCCCAGACGGAAACCGCCCGCGCCCAGGTGCGGGTCGTGCTGTGGGGCACCGTGCTGGGCATCTTCCCGGCGGTGTTCGTGCTCGTCTTGCGCCAGATCCGCCCCGACTTCGCCATCCCAGGAGACCGGCTGGCGGTGATCGCCTTCGTGCTGGTGCCCCTGAGCTTCGGCTATGCGATTGTGCGTCACGGGATCTTCGACGCGACGCACCTCGTGCGCCGCAGCCTGGTGCTGGCGGGCGGCGGCGGGCTGCTCCTGCTCGCCTATTTCGGCGCCTACCTGCTTCTGGAGAGCCTGCTCTTGCCCTGGCAGGTTTCCAAGTTGCTGATCTCCTTCCTGAGCATGCTGGTGGCGGGGATTCTGTTCTGGCTCATCCAGGGCCGCCTGCGGGCGCTTCTGCGGCGAGCGGCGGGAGAGGAACATCGCGAGCAGCATCAACTGCTCCACGATCTGGGCCAGGAGCTACGCGGCGTCGAGGATCGCGGCGAGGTCGTGCGCATCATGACCGGGATCCTGCGGGAAGCTCTGAGATCCGAGCGCGTGGCATTTGGCGAATGGGTCGAGAACGGCGGCTTCGACGTGGCATATGTCGAGGGTTTGCGCTCAGACCAGGTCGACAGCCTGCGCCCCAGCCGCAACCTCGCCCTGGCCCTGGCGGCGGTGACCGAGCCCATCGATCGCGGCGACCTGGAGATGGACCTGCCCTTCGGCTACCTGTCCCCGGGTGACCAGGGGGTGTTGGCGGCGCTCAGCGTGGAGATGATCGTTCCGGTCCGGGCCACCCATGGCATTGCGGGGGTCTTCCTGGTCGGCCGGCAGACGCTCGGGGGTCCGTTCGACGCCGAGGATCGGCGCATGGCCGAGACGATCGTGACCGAGGGCGGCATCGCCCTGGAGAACGCCACGCTGCTCGACCGCGTGCGCCGCGAGGAACAGCTGCGCCGCGAGGTGGACAGCGCGGGTGATCTGCAGCGGCGCCTGTTGCCGGCGCAGCTGCCCCAGGTCGACTCCTTCGAGATCAGCGGCTTCTCGATCCCGGCCCAGGGCGTGGGCGGCGATTACTACGACTGCTTCCGCACCCAGTGGGGCGAGATCGTGCTGGCGATCGGCGATGCGGCCGGCAAGTCCGTTTCCGGGGCGATCCTGATGGCGAACCTGCAGGGCCTCGTGAAGAGCGAGGCTCAACGCCGCGACCCGCCGCAGGAGATCGTCGCGCGCATCAATCGGCGGCTGTGCGAGATGCGCAAGCCGGATCGTTACGTGACGTTCTGCCTCGCGCGCATCGATCCCCTCACCGGGATCCTGGCTTACAGCAACGCCGGCCATCCGAGTTTGCTGCTGGTGCGGGCCGACGGTGAGACGGAGGAATTGTGCTTCGGCGGGCTGCCGTTGGGCATCCGGCCGCAGGCGCGGTACGACGGCGGCAGCACCTACATGCGCGCCGGTGACGTGCTCCTGGCCTACACCGACGGCATCAGCGAGCGACAGCGGGGCGAGGAGCTGTTCGGGGTCACCCGGCTGCGCGAGATCGCGCGCGCCCACCGGCGCCGGAGCGCCCGGGCGCTGCAGGAGGCGATCCTGGCGGCGGTGCGCGACTTCGCTGCCACGCCGCTCGATGACGACACGACCCTGCTGCTCGTGAAGATGCTCTGAGCCGCTCGGTCCCCGGTGGCCGCCGGCCGCGGGCGGCCGCGCTGGGAAAAACCTTCCCCCGTTGGACAGAAAGCTCCCGGCACGAACGTCCCAGCGGTCGCGCGCGCGGCGGTTGGGCCGTGCGGCCCACCGCCCGGCGGCCGCGCGAGGGGCTCGGACTCAAGCCCTGCGTTTCCATGTCGATGCGCAGCTCATCTCCGGCGTCCCGGTCCTTCCCGCCCGCCCAGCGCTTCCCTTGACCCGGTCCCGAGTGGCGCTGGCATAGCGCTTGCACACGGAACCGTGGAGCAGTTCGCGGACCGCCTCAGGAGGGGGCGGCCGGGACCCGCGCGCACCCGCCGCGGGCCCGCCCGGGAGGCCAAGGATGGTCAAGGGTATTCAGACCAACGCCGGCGCCATGCGCGCCGCGCTGCTGGCGCAGGACATCCTCGCCAACAACCTCGCCAACGCGAGCACGCCGGGGTTTCGCCAGAGCCGCGTCGGCTTTCGCCAGGCCATGCTGGCAGCGCCGCCCGTCGACGGCGCGCCGCCCACGATGCCCATGCCCGACGCGGTCACCCGCATCGATCCGGCACCGGGCATCTACCAGGTCACCGACGACCGCCTGGATCTTGCCATCCAGGGCGACGGGTACTTCGTGGTCCAGACCGTGAACGGGGAGCGCTACATGCGCTCGGGCCACTTCCAGCTGGCTCAGGACGGCCTGCTGATCACCCCGCAGGGGGATCCCCTGCTCGGCGACGGCGGGCCGGTCGTCGTGCCCGCCGGGGCGCAGCTCGAGGTCACCGGCGACGGCACGCTGCGCGCCGGCGATCAGGAGCTGGGGCGCCTCCAGGTGGTCACCTTTGCGGACGGGGGGGCCGGGCTGCGCCACGCGGGTGCGGGCCTGCTGTCCTGCGAGGATGCCGCCGAGCCGGCCGAGAGCGCGCGCGTTCTGCAGGGCGTGCTCGAGGCGCCCAACGTGACCGCGGTGCAGTCGATGGTCGACATGATCGCGCTCCTGCGCCACTTCGAAATGAACCAGCGGGCGATCCGCACCCAGGACGAGACGCTCGGTCGCCTGATCGACTGGGCGCGGGAATAGCGCGCTAGCGGAGAAGGAGAGGACCCATGCTGCGAGCACTGCGCACCGCCGCGTCGGGCATGACCGCCCAACAGATTTACGTCGACGTCATCGCCCACAATCTGGCGAACGTCAACACGACCGGCTTCAAGAAGGGTCGGGCCGATTTCGAGGATCTGCTCTACGAGACGCTGCGCGGCGCGGTCTCCAACGCGGCCGGAGGCGAGCCGCCGTCGCCCCTGCAGGTGGGCCACGGCTCGCGGTTGATCGGCACCGCCAAGGTCTTCACTCAGGGCGACAGCGAGGTGACCGGCCAATCGCTCGACGTGGCCATCGAGGGTGACGGTTTCTTCCAGGTGGAGATGCCCGACGGCACCACCGGCTACACCCGGGAAGGTGCACTGCGGATCGACGGCGAGAGCCGACTGGTCACGCCGCGCGGCCTGCCCCTTACGCCGGAGATCACCTTCCCCGAGGACACCGTGTCGATTCTCATCAACAGCCAGGGTCGGGTGATCGCCCGCTCAGCGGGAACGACCACCGAGACCGAGCTGGGGCAGCTCCTGCTGGCCCGCTTCGTCAACCCCGCGGGGCTCGAGGCGACCGGCGGCAACCTGATGCGTGAGACGCCGGCCAGCGGCACGCCGATCGTGGGCGCCCCGGGCGAGCTGGGCATCGGGACGCTGCGTCAGGGCGCGCTCGAGCGCTCGAACGTCGATGCGGTTGAAGAGATGGTCAACATGATCGTGGCCCAGCGCGCCTTCGAGATCAGCTCGAAGGCGGTCCGCACGTCGGATGACATGCTGGGGGTCGTGAGCAATCTGAAGAGCTAATGGCGCTCGCCGGGCGCGGCCGGCCGCCGGCGGCGGTGGTCGCGGCCGCGCGGGGCGACTCGAGGGGGGATGCAAGGCGTGGTGGGAGCGAGGCGATGGACCGGCTCGCAGGGTCGCGGCCGCGGGTTGGCCGGGGTGGTGCTGCGCGCCGGCGCCCTGTGGTTGATCGCGACCGGGTTGTGTCTGCTGGCTGAGCGCGCCTGGCCCGGCACCGGCGATGCGGCGCATCCGCTGGCCACGCAGGTGGACCTGGATCGCGCGGTCGGCCGCGCGCTGGCCGCCGCGTTTCCCCAGCATCCGCCCGCGTGGGAGATGGTGCGCCGGCATCCCTTCGACCAGGTGGAGGGCTACGCGTTCGAGCTGATCGCCCCGGAGACACTGCAGGGCGGGCGCGTCTGGTTCCAACTCCAGGGCCAGCGCACCCCCGCCACCGGTGCGAACGACGTGAAGAGCTATCTGCTGCCGGTGGATCTGTTCTGGGAGGACAGCGTGTGGGTGGCCGCGCGGCCGTTGGCCGCCGGGCGCGTCTTGGCGCCCGGCGATCTCGAGCGGCGCTGGGCGCGCCACAGCGAGCCGCCGGCTGAGGTGAGTCTGGCTGCGCCGCCGTGGGGCCTGGCCCTCGGTCGGGCGCTGAGCACCGGTCAGGTGGTGGGCCACGCGCTGCTCAAGATCGCCCCGGTGGTGGCCCGCGGCGATGTCGTGCGGCTGGTCTACCGGCGCGGCGCGCTCACCGTGGCCATGAGCGCCGAGGCCCTCCAGGGCGGCGCGCCCGGCGAGGAGATCAGCGTGCGACCGCTCGCTGGGCGGCGCACCTGCCGGGGACGCGTGGGCGGCCCGGGAGAAGTGGAGGTGATCGTGCCATGATCGGCTATCGACCGCACACGAACCCGCCGGCGCTGGTGCCGATGACCCTGCTGGCGTCGGTGCTGGTGGCGCTGCTGGCGTCGGCGCTGACCGCTGCGCTTGGGACCCCGGCGAGGGCCGCCTCGCTGTGGAGCGCAGAGTCGGTGCACTTCTTCTCGAACCACAAGGCGATGCATCTGGGCGACATCGTGACCGTGATCATCGTCGAGGAGGCGTCGGCGTCGAACAAGAGCGAGCTGAAGCTCAACAAGGAGACGTCGAACAAGCTCGAAGGCAGCGGTGCCGGGAAGCTCGACTTCATCCCGCTGATGAGCGGGGGCATCGACTACCAGAAGGAGCACCAGGGCAAGGGTGAGACCACGCTCGCTGGCCGGATGAAAGCGCGGGTGACCGCCGAGGTGATCGAGATCCGTCCCAACGGCAACCTGGTGATCGAGGGCAGCCGCACCGTGCTGATCAACGACGACGAGGACCAGATCACGGTGCGCGGCGTGCTCCGGCCGGAGGACATCGCGGCCGACAACACGGTCCTGTCGACCTACCTGTCGGAGGCTCAGATCGCCTACACGGGCAACGGCCCGAACGACAACGCCACCAAACAGGGGCTCATCACGCGGATTCTGGATCTGCTCTTTTGATTTGGCGGGGCTGGCCACGGCGCGCCCGCGGCCGGCGTCCAGCCCAAGCGGGGTAGACGAGATGGGAGCGATGAAGAGAAGCAAGGAGCCCAGCACGGCGCGCGCCGGTCTCGGCGGATGCCTCGTGCGCCGGCGCGGCCCGGGCGCCCGCGGGCGGACCGTGGTGGCCGGGCTGCTCCTCGGTCTGCTGGCGCTCGGGGGGGGGCAGGCCGCCTGGGCCGTGGGCTCGCGCATCCGCGACATCGCCCGCATCCAGGGTGTGCGTGACAACCAGTTGGTCGGCTACGGCCTGGTGGTGGGGCTCGACGGCACCGGCGACAAGAGCGCCACGGGATTCACGCTGCGCTCCATGAGCAGCCTGCTCGAGGCGATGGGCATGACGATCGCGCCCGGCGACATGAGCGTGAAGAACGTCGCCGCGGTGATGCTCACCGCGACGCTGCCCGCCTTCGCGCGTGAGGGGTCGCACATCGATGTGACCGTCTCGTCCCTGGGCGACGCCAAGAGCCTCAAGGGGGGCGTGCTCATCCAGACGCCGCTGCGGGGCGCCGACGGGGCGGTTTATGCCGTCGCCCAGGGCCCGCTGTCGGTCGGGGGCTTCGGGGCCGAGGGCCCCGGGGGCACGAGCGAGACCACCAACCACCTGACGGTCGCCCGCATCCCCAATGGGGCGATCGTCGAGCGGGAGGTCGATTTCGACTTCCTGCAGAGCAATCGGTTCGAGCTCACCCTGCTGAGACCCGACTTCGTGACCGCCAAGCGCGTGGCGGACGCCATCGTGGCGCGCCTGGGGCCCTATGCGGCCGTTCCGCTCGACGCGGGCACGATCATGGTGACGAGCCCCGACACGACGCGGTCGGGGACACTGAAATTCCTGGCGGACGTGGAGGGCATCGAAGTGCAGCCTGCGGCCCGCGCCCGGGTCGTCATCAACGAGCGCACCGGCACGATCGTCGCGGGCGGCGAGATCGTCATCCAGCCGGTGGCCATTTCGCACGGCAACCTGAACATTCGGGTCAATGCCAGCACCGGCGTCTCGCAACCGGCCCCGTTCTCCGCAGGGGTCACGACCGTCGTGCCGGAGTCCCAGATCGGTGTCAGCTCAGGGGGCGGCCAGTTCAACGTCCTCGCGGGCGGCACCACGCTCAATGAGATCGCCGCGGCGCTGAACGCCATGGGCGTCAGCTCGCGTGACATGATTGCCATCTTTCAGGCGATCAAGGAAGCGGGAGCCCTGCAGGCCGAATTGGTGGTGCTCTGAGACAGCACCCGCGGGCTCTCAAAGGAAGGAGGGCCTGGCGGGGTGAGGTTGTTAGGAGAATGACCTCCTGTTCCGGCTGGAGCTTCCGTGCCCGGGGGATCCCACCCAGCGGTGGGATCCCCCCGACCTGTCCGCAAGGGGGAACGCCATGGACGGCGCGTCGACCGCCGGGCTGAGCCCGACCGCCCCCCGGGTGGCGTCCTACGCGCAGGAAGGCTTGCGCCGGGGTCTGGTGGACGCCGACGGCCGCCCCGACGCTGAGGCGGTCAAGAACGCCTTCGAGGCCCTCCTGCTCACCGAGCTGCTGAAACCATTCCAGGAGAGCCTGCGCGAATCGGGGCTCTTCCCCGCCGGGGCCCAGGGCGACATCTACGGGAGCCTCTGGCAGACCCAGCTCAGCGAGCTGCTGGCCGCCCAACTGGATCTGCTGCCCGGATGGAACCCCCAGCCTGCCGGGGCGGCCGCTGGGCGGCCCGCCGCGATCGCAGCGCTGGACGGGCCCCATGAGGTCGCCGTGGGGTTGGCCGCCCGGATTACGGCCGCGGCGGCGGCGAGGAGCCGCGCGGTGACCGCGCCGCGCCAGACAGCGCCCGAGGCAGCGCCGGCCACCGAATCGCAACGCGCCACCGTCCAGGGGGGCCCGCCGGCCCATCTCAGCCGGCCGAGCAGGGCGCCCGTTGCCGCCGGCCACCCGCTGGCCGCGCGGCTGGCACCCTTCGAACCGGCGATCCAGGACGCGGCGAGCGCGACCGGGCTGGAAGCCAACTGGTTACGCGCGGTCATCATCCAGGAATCGGCGGGCCGTCCCGATGCGGTTTCACGCAAGGGGGCGGCCGGACTGATGCAGCTCATGCCCGCCACGGCGGCGGCCCTGGGTGTGCGCGACCGGTTCGAACCGGCCGAGAACGTGCTGGCCGGGGCGCGGTACCTGCGATCGCTCTTCGAACGCTACGGGGATCCGAAGCTGGCCCTGGCGGCCTACAACGCTGGTCCGGGCCGCATCGAGGCCTATGGGGGGGTCCCGCCCTTCCGCGAGACGCGCCAGTATGTGGATCGCGTGCTGGCGCTCAAAGGTACCTTCGATCGTCTGACGGCCGCCACCGGGGCCGGCGACTGAGGCCTCCCCGAGGCGCTTCCCGGGCTGACCGCCCCGGATCGGCAGCCGCTTCAGATGCTTGAGTTGCTTGAGATGCTCGCGGCCGGGGTCGATCACTAACCCTGGGCCAACCACAGGGAGGGTGATGTGCCGAGCACGCCCAAGGATTGGGAACAGAAGCTGACCCACCTGCTCGATGAGCTCGACGAGCTCCACGGGCGATTGCGCCAGGGCTGCGAGAGCGTCCGCGCCGCCATCGCCACGCGCGACAACCCCGCGGTGCTGTCCGGCGTCAAAGACCTGCAAGCGCTCATGGTCCGGCTGCGGTCGACGGAGCGCGCGGCAACCGGCGAACTACGCTCATGGGGTCTGCTCGCCGCGGCCGAGCCGTTCTCGCTGAAGCGTCTCGAGCTGCGACCACCGATCGGGACCCATCCGCAGCTCGGGCCGCGTCTGAAGCGGAGCCTGGCCGCCGCGGCCGGCGCGCAGCGCGCGGCCGCCCTCAATCGCTGTTTGATCGAGCGGCTGTCGGCCTGGCTGCAACGCGAGATGAACATCCTCCTCGAACCGTTCGTGGAGAGCGGTGGCTACGGCGCCACCGGCGCGCGCCGGCCCGCGGCGATGCGGGCGACCGTGCTCGATCAGAAGGGATGACACCTACCGATGCCAGGACTCTCACACACTCTGGATATCGCCCGCCGCGCGATGGCCGCGCAGCAGTCGGTGCTCGCCGTGATCGGTCACAACGTGGCCAATACCAATACCGCCGGCTATTCGCGGCAGGTGGCCCACCTGGTGCAAGAGACGCCCACCCTCGGCGTGGCGCAGGACTATGGCAACGGCGTGCGCGTGTCGGGGGTCTACCGGCAGCGGGATCAAGTGCTCGACCAGGAACTGCGCCAGGATCTGAGCGATCTGGGTCGGTGGGAGTCGCGGGCCGGGCGTCTCGAGATGATCGAGGGCATCGTCAACGAACCCTCCGATGCGAGCTTGTCCGCGGCCATGGATGAGTTCTGGAACGCCTGGTCCGAGCTGTCGAGCGATCCGGACGACCAGACCCGCCGGGCCGTCGTGCGCGAGCAGGGCCGCGTCCTGACCTACCGCTTGCAGACGATGGTCACGCGGATCGAGCAACTCGGCCAGGACATCGACAGCGAGATCGCGACCCGCGTCGGCGAATTCAATCTGCTGCTGGGCGACCTGCGGAGCCTGAACACGATGGTCAAGGAGAGCACGCTGCAGGGCGAAGCGGCCAATGACCTGCGGGACCGTCGAGACCTCCTGCTCGACCAGCTCTGCCAGCTGGCCAACGTGACCTATGGGGAGCGCGAGGACGGGGTGCTCTACCTGCGCCTCGATCACACCATGATCCTCGACGAGGCCCAGTACCGCCCGCTCGAGATCCGCAGGAGTCAAGACGCGAACGGCCAACGCCAGGTGCATATCGTGCTTCCGACCGGGGAGACGCCCGAGCTCGCCTCCGGTGAGATCGGGGGACTGATTGAGCTGCGCCAGCAAACGCTGCCCGAGTTCCTCATGGATCTCGACAGCCTGGCGACCGGCCTGATCAGCGAGGTCAACAACGTGCACCGGGCCGGGCCCTCGGGCGTGGACTTCTTCTTCGGAACGGGGGCCAGGGACATCGCCGTTTCCGCGCAGGTCGAAGCCACCTTGGGAAGCATCAACACCTCGACCTCCGGGCTGCCGGGCGACAACGACATCGCGCTGGCGATCTCCGGGCTGCGCGATGCCCGCGTGATGCAGTCTGGCACGATCAGCCTGAGCGATCACTGGAGCAACGTCGTTGGGCGTTTGGGCATCGCCAGCCGGGAAGCGACCTTCCAGAAGGACAGCCTGACCCTGACCAGTGAGACCCTCCAGAGCCGCCGCGCGTCGGAGAGCGGTGTGTCGCTGGATGAAGAACTAGCCACCTTGCTGTCCGCTCAGCAGGCTTACCTCGCTGCGGTCAGGATCTTCCAAACGGCGGAAGACATGATGGACACCCTGATGAGCATCTAGAACATGGTGCTGTCCGGGTGACGGCCCCGGGCTGAGGAGGGGGAAGCACGCGATGAGAGTCAGCACCGGCATGCTGCACAGCACGGCGGTCAACGAGCTCAACCGGGTCTGGTCGCGGCTGCAAGGCCTGCAATCGCAGATCGCCACCGGGAAGCGGGTGAGCAAGCCCTCGGACGATCCCATCGCGGCCGCCGGCGTGCTACGGGTCCGCTCGCAACAGCGTGCCACCGAGCAGTACACGCGCAATCTCAACGAAGCCCGCGAGTTCGCGACGGCCAGCGATTCGGCCCTGACCCGCCTGGTCGAGGTCGCCGACCGGGTCCAGACGATCGCGGTCCAGGTCGCTGACGCATCGTATGGGCCCGAGGCCCGCGCGGGGCTTGCCGCTGAGCTCGACGGGCTGCTGGAGGAGCTCATCGGTCTGGCCAATACCGAGTACGCGGGCAAGCGACTCTTCGGCGGCTACCAGACCCGCGAGGAACCCTTTTCCGTCACCACCGACGAGAAGGGCAGCATCATCGGCGCGGGGCTCATCGAGCGCGGGAGCGAAGGCCGCCTGCAACGCCAGGTCGGTGACAACGTTCTGCTTACGATCAACCTGACGCCGACCGATCTGTTCGGTGAGGATTTGGCTCTCTTCGAGGACATCGTGGCGCTGCGCGATGCGGCCCTGTCGGGCGACAGCGACCAGGCGCGCAGCCTGGTGGAGCCCCTGGCCGCGGGCCTTGACCGCCTGAACCTGAGCCAGGCGCTGGTGGGCGGCCTGATCAGCCGCATCGACGGGATTGAGGAGTGGCTGGGCCACCTGGAGGTCGAGTTGGAGGCGACGCGCTCCGAGTACCAGGATCTGAACATGGCAGAGGCAGCCATGGAGTACCAGAAGGAGCAATCCATCCTGCAAGCCGCGCTCAGCACGACCACCAATCTCATGAGCATGTCCTTGGTCAACTACTTGAAGTAGCGGGCGGAGTCCCGGTGGGGTGAGACGATGAGGATTGCGACGCGGGAGTGGGGAACCCTCGAGGTGGACGAGAGCGCGATTGTCCACTTTCCCGAGGGCCTGCTCGGATTCGAGGAGCTGCACCGGTTCGTCTTCATCGACACCGAGGAATTCCGGCCGTTTGTCTGGTTCCTGTCGGTGGACAACCCGGAGGTGGGTTTCGCCGTGGCGGAGCCCCATTACTTCAGCGCCAGCCCCTACGAGGTTTCGTTGTCCGCGGCCGATGAGGTTTTTTTGGAGCTGAGTGCGGGCGACAGCATCGCCCTCTTCGTGGTCGTGTCCATCGATGATCGCGGCCGGGACATCACCGGCAATCTCAAGGGGCCGATTGTCCTCAACACGCGCAATCGGCTCGCGAAGCAGCTGGTCGTGTACGGCTCGGCGTACTCCGTGCGCCAGCCGATCCTCGGTCGCAGGGTCGTGCCGTTGCACACGGCGGTAGGTGGCGCCTCGGCGAAGACCAACGTCGCCGCCTAAGGAGCTCGGGGTCCATGCTCATCCTGACCAGGAAATTGGGCGAGAACATCAGGATCGGTGACAAGATTAAGATCACCATCCTGGATGTGAAGGGCGGTCAGGTGAAGCTGGGCATCGATGCCCCGCCCCACGTGGCCGTTCACCGCGAGGAGATCTACGAGCGCATCCGCGAGGAGAACCGCCGAGCAAGCGGGATCTCGCCGCAGACGATCAAGGAGGTGGCCGGGGCGTTCCGGGCCACCAAGAAGAAGCGCCGCGGCCAGGAGGGCGGCTAAAGGCCGTCTGGCCACCATCCTCCGGCGCCAGGCCGGCAGCCAGGCTCGGGCATCTGCTCGGGCCTGATCTGCTTGTGCTTGAACGGCTTGGCGCCGCCGACCGGACCGCCGGCCACGCCCGCCCCGGCCGCGGTCCGCGCCATGGCTGGGGGCCGCCAGGAGCCGAGCCACACCCCCAGGCTAAAGCAGTTCCGGCGGCCTGCCGAAACAACTCGTGTGGAGTCGGAAGATGGACGCGAGCGGCGCAGGGTAGTCGACGCGGTCCTGATCTCGGCCGCACAGGTCGGTATGGGTACGGAAACCCGGTCGTCCGAGCACGAGTGCGTGAGTGGAGGACGGCCCATGTAGGGAGAGTGTTGCAATGGCAAACATTGATCTCACTCGTATCAGGTCGAATATCCAGGGCCTGAACATCCTTCAGAACTTGCGCAGCGTGAACAACAACCTGGCCACCCACCAGCTGCGGGTCGGCACGGGCAAGCGGATCAACAGCGCAGGGGACGATCCGGCCGGGCTCACGATTTCGACCAAGCTTCGTTCGCGTTACCGCGTCTTGGGTCAGCTCTATGACAACATCGGCCAGGCCAAGAACATGATGGCGGTCGCGGAGGCCGCGCTGCTAAACGTCAACGACCTGCTGACGACGATGAACGAGAAGATCGTCACGTCCGCCTCGGACACGGTGGGCACCGCCGAGCGGCAGGCGATCTCGCAGCAGCTCGTCCAGCTCGTCGCGGAAATCAACGACATCGCCAATCAGACCGAGTTCAACGGCGTGAAGCTGCTGAACCAGGAGACGACCTTCAAGTTCCAGACCGGACCCGCCAACCAGTCGACCTGGACGACCCGTGCCTACGACACCTCCTCGTTGGGCATGACGAACATGGCAGCGTTGACCGACATGGACGTGATCGACACCAACAACTACCTCGACTACATCACCGAGGTGGACGCAGCGATCGATTATGTCTCCAATGGTCTGACGGCGCTTGGCTCGCTGGCCAACCGCTTCACCGCCAAGGAAGATGTGATCGCGGTCGCCCGGACCAACACCGAGGCGGCCTACAACCGGATCTACAATGCCGACATGGCCCAGGAGCAGATCGACGTCACGACAAATCAGATCCTGCAGCAGACGTCATTTGCCATGTTGGCGCAGGCCAACCTGAACTCGCAGTCGGTTCTCGCCCTGTTCCAGTAGTCGGTTGCGCGGACGGGGTGAGACATAGCTGACCCGGGGGCAGGTCTGAAGTGAAGCGCTCTGGATGCCGGCGTCCCGCCTTCAGGGGGCGCCGGATCCCAGGGGGAGCAGAAACGGATGCGCTACCCGGGTATCGAAGTGTACCGGCGCCAGCAGCTCGAGGCGATGCCGCCCGAGCGGCTGGTGCTGGTTGCTTTGGAGCAGTGTGAGCGGGCCTGCCGCCAGCGTGACAAGGCGCACGCCCAGCGCGTCGTGATCGAGCTGATCGGCGGCCTCAACTTCGAGTACGCCGAGCAGGCCGGTGGTTTCCTAGCCCTGTACGACTGGGTCCTGCAGCTCCTCGGCGAAGATCGCTTCGAGGCGGCCGAGTCGGTCCTCGGGCGCCTGCGCGCCGCCTGGGCGGAGGCGTTGGCCATGAGCGCCAGCCGTGACGGCGGATCGACAGGGGGTTAGGCCATGGCGACGGTGAGCTCACTGAACACGCAATCGAGCGTCTACTCGCTCGTCCAGCAGTACATGTCTCTGGAACAGACGACCTCGAACCGCCTGCAGACGCAGAAGACAGAACTGCAGCAGCGGCGGTCCGTCGTGACCGATCTGGGCACGCAGCTACGCGCGCTGCGCTCGGCTGCCTACAACCTGCAGTGGAAAGGCGTCACCAACCCCATCAACACCTTCAAGACCACCAGCGGGGACAGCACGGTGGTGATCGCCACCGCGAGCGGCAGCGCCACCGATGCGTCCCATGTCATCACGGTCAAGTCGCTCGCCAAGGCCCATAGCATCGCCTCAGCCGAGTTCTCCGGCGGGGAGGTGGCGCCGCTGGCCGGGGAGCACCGCTTTCACATCGTGCAGAAGGGGGAGACCTACGCGATCTCGGTCACCGTTGCGGAGGATGCCACCTATGGCGACGTCCTGAGCGCCGTGGCCGCCGCGATCAACGACTCGGGGGCTCGCGTGACCGCTTCAGTGGCCACCACCAACGCCCTGAGCGGCGAGCGGCGCCTGCTCCTCACCAGCCAGGAGACGGGCACCCAGGCCCTGATCGCCGAGATCGGCGATGACTCGGGTGAGCTCGCGCGCGCACTCGGCTTCGACGGGAAGGCCGACGCCGATCGCGGCTATGGGCGCAGCACAGTCCAAGAGGCCACGGACGCGCAGTTCACCATCGACGGGCTCGAGTTCGTCTCGTCCTCCAATCGCGCCGCGGGCGTCTTGACCGGACTGACCCTCGATCTGGCCGCCGTCAGCGACGGCCCCGTCACGGTGACCGTCGAGCGCGACATCGATGCGGTCAAGCAGCAGGTCCAGGCCTTCCTCGATGCGCACAACAAGCTCATGGCGTACGTGCGCGAGAAGACCAAGGGCGCCGACGAGAGCGGCGCGGGGCGGGGGGCCTACGCGAGCGATTCGCTCTTCACCACGCTGCGCTCCCAGCTGCGCACGACCGCGACCGCCGATGTTCCGGCCGTCACGGGCCAGGCCAGCCTCGTGCGGCTGGCGCAGATGGGCATCACCGCCGACCGCGAAGGGAAGCTTTCGATCAGCGACCTGAGCGCCTTCACCGATGCGCTCGTGGGACGACCCGGTGAAGTCGAGCGGCTCTTCGTCGACCAGGAGAACGGCTTGGCGGTGCGCCTCGTGAGTGTCCTGGACCAGTACACCAAGGCGGGGGGCCTGCTCGACCAGCAGACGAGCATCATGCGCAGCCGCGAGCGGGCGATCAACGACCGCGTCGCGCGCGAGCAGGCCCGCCTCGAGCGGCGCGAGCAGCAACTGACGACCCAGCTCGCCAATCTGCAGGTGATGGCCCAGCAACTTTCGCAGCAGCAGCAGATCATCGAGGCCCTGTCGGGTTACACGGGCTGATCCGGCGGACGGGAGGACCTCAGGGGGTGAGCGGTGAGCCGATTGGAGCAGCTCTACGACGAGGCGGGGGCGTTTCTGCGCGCCGATGATCCCTGGCGGGCCGCCGGGCGCGTGGGGCAGGCGTTGCTCGAGCTCGAGGGTATCCGCGCGGCGCGCCACAGCTCGCGCGCGCCCGTGAGGCGGGCGATGACGCTCGCCCGGGCACAGGACGAGGACCTGGCCGCAGCGGCGGAGCGGCTGCGAGCGCTGGCCCGCCAGGTGCGCCTGGAAGCGGACCGGCTGGCCGAGGAGCGTCAGATCACCCGTGCCCGGCGCCGGTTGCAGCGCATTTTCGCAGCCGAGGAGGGGTCAGGCGCGCGCGAAGTGGACTGCGACGCCTGATGCCGGCGGGACGATGTCGGGCGGATGGGGAACACGGAGGGAGAGCGAAGATGGCCGCCGAAGGGATTCGTGGACCGGCCGGGGGGACGGAAGGATTCCGCGCCGCTCGGCGTGCCCTCCAGGGGCTGGCTCGGTCCGGGGAAGAACACGAGCCCGCCGGCGCGCCAGCCGCGCCGGCAGCGGAGCGCAGCGGCCAGATACCGGCGACGCCCGTGGGCCAGATCCTGAGCATCAGCAGCGCATCCGAGGCGCGTTCGGGCGTGCGCGCCCACAAGGTGGCCGAGGCGCGCGAGCGGATTGCGGAAGGCTACTACAATCGGCCACAGATCCGCAGCGAGCTGATCAACAGCCTGATGCGCAGCTTCGGCGAACTTGAGTAGCCCGCGGCGCGACCCGCGGGGCCTCGCCTCGCGCGAGCGGCCCGGGGCGCAGCGGCGCGGGTGTCGGTGCCAGGGAAGGACCGGATGATCGAGAAGCTGGACAGGCGCGCGGTGAGGCGGATCTTCACGCCGGGGACGCTGGTGTCGGTGGCCGCGCTCGATGCGCGCTCAGACCTGCGCGGGTCGCCGGTGGCGGGCCTGTTCGACGCCTGGTTGGGTCGGTCGTGCCGGATCACGATGCGGCCCACCCGTCAGGTACCCCTGCCGCAGCCGGGCGGGGAGATCGAGATCCTCGCGGTGCGTTTGGACGGCATCTACCGCCTGCCCGCCCGGGTCGAGAGGCTCGACGCCCACGGGTCGCCAGAGGACGATGCCGACCGGTGCGTGCTCGAGGCGCGGCCTGATCGATCCCGGGCGGTGCGCCAGCAGGATCGGCGCTTCTTCCGACTCACCGGCGACTGGCCAGCCGGCGTGGCGATCACGGAGGGTGAGCCGGGCGACTATCGCAATCGCATCTTCCTGACGCGCGTGCTGAGTCTGAGCGCCGACGGGATCCTGCTGGATGATCCCCTGAACGCGCTGCGCTCGGGCCTGCGGTTTCGCCTCACGTTGGATCTGGGCGACGGCGCAGGTCCCCTCGAGATGACCGCCGAGGCGGTACGCCGCGATGCGCGCACCGGAGAGCGCGCGGCCCAGTGGGGTTGTCGGCTGCTCGACCTCGAGCCCGAGCAGCAGACGCGCATCCTGCGCCACTTGAACGATCGCATCCGGACCCGGTTGGGGGGCTTGCCCGTCCCGGACGGCGGTGATTCCCCGGTCCGATCCGCTTGAGGTGCGATCCGCTCGCAGCACAATCCGCCTGATAGCCAGCCCGCTCGCAGCACAATCCGCCTGATAGCCAGCCCGCTCGCAGCACAATCCGCCTGATAGCCAGCCCGCTCGCAGCACAATCCGCTTGAAGCGCTCCGGCACCCGTTGCATCCTGCCCTCGGCCGCGGCCTGAGACTCGTCACGGCCGCGCGCCGGGAATTCCCTTCCTGTCTTGGAAGTACGCGGGCCCGGCCACCAGCGAGGAAGGGTTCCGCCAGACCTGGAGGGGTCGCCGGTGCACGTTTCAGCCAGCCACGTGGACCTCACCCCGACCTTGGCCGCCGACTCGATCGGCATCGAGCCGTGGCGGACCGAGAGCGAGTGGGTGGCTTCCATCCTGCGGTCGACGCTGGCCGATCGCCTCGGACCGGGGCACTACCTGATCGGCATCGATCGCCAGGGCGTGGCCCATCCGCTGGCCGGGAGCTTGGCGCGGGCGCGCGTGGCGCCGCCCATGCTCGAGGCGCTCGAGTCCCCGGGTCTCTGGGGCGCGATCGAGCCGCGGCGGCCCTACGGGCCGAGCGAACTGAGCGCGCTGCATCCCGCCTGGCCGACCCACGGCGCGCCGGGGGCCCGCTTCTACAAGGAAGGGCAGGTGGCGCTGGGAGCTCTGCTCGAGGATCCGCAGCGGCCCGCGGCCGGCGAGGCAAACCGGGGCGCGGACGACGCGCTGATCGAGCTCGTCCTGCGCCACTGGTCGGTCACCCGCGAAGCCGCGGCGCTGGGCGCCTTCACCAGCGCGCTGGTCTCGGCCGCGCGGGCCGGCGTCGTCGGGGTCGATGCGACCGGCCGCGTGACCTATCTCAGCCCCCAGGGCGCGGAGATCCTCGGCGTCAGCCCGCAAGAGGCGGTGGGGGCCGACTGCGCCCGGGTGATCCGCCCGGCGGTCGACGAGCCGCACCCGATCCTCCAGGGACTGGCCGGCAAGCTGGAGCAGGTCGAGTTCTACCTCACCGACCGGCAGGAGCGCGACGTGCCGGTGTGGCTGAGCGTGGGGCGGATCACGGACGCCGAGGGTCGCACCCAGGGGCTGGCCGGCATCTTCCGCGACCTGAGCGAGGAACGGGCGCTGGACCAGGAGGCGCGCCGGCGCGAACGGCTGGCGGTGATCGGCGAGCTGGCCGCCGGCGCCGCCCACGAGATCCGCAATCCGCTGACCGGGATCGCGAACGCGGCGCAAGTGCTCCAGATGCGGCTGGGTGCCCAGGAGAGCCACCGGCGCATGGCCGACCTGATCCTGGGTGAGACCCAGCGCCTGGACCGCATCATCACCAGCCTGCTCGGCTTCGCCCGGCCGGGACAGCCGCGCATGCGCGAGACGCGCATCGAGGAGGTGGTCGCGCGGGCGCTCGAGCTCGACCAGCCGCTCTGCGAACCGGCGGGCGTGCGCTGCGAGTACAAGGTGGCCGGCCAGATCCCGCCCATCTACGTCGACGCCGAGCAGATCCAACAGGTGTTCGTGAACCTGGTGCGCAACGCCGTCGAGGCGATGCCCGAGGGGGGGCTGTTGGGGGTCGAGGTCGCCGTCGTTCGGCGCCGGCCGCACGTGCGCCGCAAGCTCGGGCGCCGGGCGACCGACCGGGTGAGCGTGCCCAGCCAGGGACCGCTGCGACGTTTCGTGCGGGTCACGGTCAAGGACACCGGCCGGGGCATCCCAGCGGACATCCTGGGCCGGATCTTCGACCCGTTCTTCACGACCCGTTCGCGCGGCACCGGGCTGGGCCTGTCGGTGTCGCAGTCCATCGTGCAGGAACACGGCGGTTTCATCGCGGTGCAAAGCGTGCAGGGCAAGGGCACGACCTTCGAGGTGGATCTGCCCGTGGAGCGGAGGGAAGGTGAACGGCGAGAACCGGACTGAGAATGAGACGACGCACATCCTCATCGTCGACGACGAGGAGTCGATTCGCATCAGCCTCTCCGAGGCGTTGAGCGGGCCGCAGACGCGCGTCTCCACCGCCATCGGCGGGGAGGAGTGCTTCGCGATCCTGGATGAGGGTGACGTCGATCTGGTCTTGCTCGATCAGCGCCTGAGCGCTACTCAGGAGAGCGGCCTGGACGTTCTGAAGCGCATCAAGGAGGAGCGCCCCGAGACGATCGTCATCATGATGACCGCCTTCGGCAAGTTCGAATCGGCGGTCGAAGCCACGCGGCTCGGTTGCTACACCTATCTGGGCAAGCCCCTCGATCTGCACCAACTCAGCCTGCACATTCGCAACGCGCTCTCCACCGTGGCGCTCGCGCGCGAGGTGCGCCGGCTGCGGGCCCGCCAGCGCGAAGAGTTCGCCATCGACACCGTCTACGGCTCCAGCTCCTGCATCCGCCAGCTGCTCGAGAACGTGCGCAAGGTGGCGCGCAGCCGCACGGCGACGGTCCTGATCCGCGGCGAGACCGGTTCGGGCAAGCAGCTCGTGGCGCGCCAGATTCACGCCTTCAGCGAAGTGGCGGCCGGCCCGTTCGTCGACATCAACTGCAGCGCCCTGCCCGAGAACCTGCTCGAGAGCGAGCTCTTCGGCCACGAGAAGGGGGCCTTCACCGACGCCAAGCAATCCAAGGAAGGCCTCTTCGAGGTGGCCAACGGCGGCACGCTCTTCCTCGACGAGATCGCGGAGATGCCGCCCAAGCTGCAGGCCAAACTGCTCAAGGTCCTCGAGCAGAAATCGTTCCGGCGGGTGGGGGGCACGGCGCCGATCAAGGTCGACGTGCGCATCATCACCGCGACCAACCGCGACCTCTTCGCGGAGGTCGAGGCCGGCCGTTTCCGCGAGGACCTCTACTACCGGCTGACGGTGATCCCCATCGCGGTGCCGCCGCTGCGCGAGCGGCGTGAGGACATCCCCGCGCTGCTGAAGACGTTTCTCGAGCACTACAACCGTGAGATCGGCCGCACCGTGCGAGGGCTCACCCCGCGCGCCCTGGAGCTCGTGCAGGCCTACGGCTGGCCCGGCAATGTCCGCGAGCTCAAGAACATGGTCGAGTACCTCGTCCTGATGGGCGGCGGCGAGGAAATCGACGAGGGCGATCTGCCCGCGCAGATTCGCTACAACCTGAGCGGCCCGCGCCGCGGGGGCGTCTCGCCGCAGGCCGAGCTGTTCCGGCCGGGGCATGTGCCCGCTCTCGAGCAGGTCGAGCGATTGGCGATCGAGCACGCCCTGGCGCAGGTGAATTGGAACAAGACGCGGGCCGCGGACCTGCTGGGCATCTCGCGCCAGACCCTGCGGGCCAAGATCAAGCAGTATGGCCTGGCGGGGGAAGGCGAGGAAGAGACCGAACCGGTGGCGACCGGCTAGGCCCTTCTGCCACGGCCCGCGGGGCCCGGCGCTTCCGCCAGCACCCCGCCATCGGCAACGTCCAGGCCGGTCAGTCCTTGTCCAGCGGGCGAGATGTTTTCGCCCTGCCCTCCCAGGTTCCCCCCGGCCGCAGCTCGATCCGCCCGTCTCAGCCCCACCAGGCGACTGGCGACAGCACTCGAGAGTCTGTCCCTAAGCCTCTGTCTCTTAGTCTAATAGCGGTCGACTATCCCGCGGATTCGCCGGGCGAGCGGCTCACCCTGCCCCCGGTGCTCATTGGCACAGCCGTTGCATGCCCCTGTGGTGGCGTGCCCCGCCCGCGGCCGGTCTGCTGCGGTGGCCCGCCGGGAAGGAGCATGCCGATGGACGGTGGCCGGGGTCTCGTGCGAGAGCTGCGCGGTCGAGCGGAGCGGCAACATCTGGGGCGCTGGAGCCTGCCGCTGCTTCGGCGCCGCCAGATCGTCACCGAAGCGATCGAGCGCCTGCCTGAGCCGCTCCGGCTCGTGCTGACCCTGCGCTATTGCGAGGGTCTCGGCGTGCGCGAGCTGGCTGAAACCCTCGAGCTGACGCCCCGGGAGGTCAATCGGGCGATCTCGACGGCCGTCACGGAGATCTACCGTTCCCTGGTGCGGGCCGAGAAGCTGGAGCGGGCGGGAGAAACCGGATGAAGCGGGCTGCTGACATCCGCGCCGACCGCGTGCGCGGTGCGCCGCGCGGCGAGGCGGCCGACCGAGCGCGGTCGATCACGGTGTTCCTGGCGGATGCGTCGATGAGCGTGGCATCTCAGGTGCAGGCTTGGGCTGCGGGGTCGGACGGGTTCCTGCGGATGCAGGGGTTCACGACCGCGCGAGAGCTCACCCGGCGACTGGCCTATGAGCGACCCGACCTGCTCCTGCTCGACGTCACGCTGCCGCACTTCGACGGCCTGACGGCGATTCGCGCGCTCAAAGCGGATCGCATCCCCGTGGTGCTGCTCTCGCCCGATACCGTCGAGGGCGCTCGCTTGGTGATGCAGGCGCTCTTGGACGGGGCCAGCGATTACCTCGTCAAGCGCCCCCGCGGGGGCGCGGTGCGCCTGGCCCTCACGCGGGCCCGCTTCTTCTGCGGGATCCGGCGCCTACTGGGCACCCATTGGGCCGCCGAACTGGCCCCCTGCCTGGGCGAACGCGGGCAGCGCGCACAGCGGCTGGTGGCCGATGGCGCGGGCGAGTCTCTGGGCATGCTCTCGGGCGGGGCCGAGGGGTGGCTGCGGATCGAGGCGGGCATCGGGGGGCTGCGGGTGCGCGGGCGCGCCGAACCGTTCGATCCCGCGGGCGGTTGGTGCTGCGTGGCGCTGGCCACCGCCCGTTCCCTGCAGCGCTTGGCGCACGCTCTCGCGCCGGCGCTGGAGCACCTGGCGGGACCCGCGTACCTGTTCGTGCCCCAACCGCGTCACTTCGCGCGGGGGTTGCGGGAGGCGCTCTCGCGCCGCTGGAACCGCCCTGTGCTCGAGCTGCGAACGGGCGAGCGACCCCGCGCCGGGCAGTGGCGCCTGGTGCCCGGGCGGGCGCTGCTGCATCCCGTCAGCGGGGCCGCGGGCGTCAGCTTTGAGGTGCGCGCCAACCGGCTGGTGGACGACGGCCGCACGACCGGGCGGCAGCTGCGCCTGCTCCAGGGCGCGCCACCCGGCCGGTTGCGGATCCTGCTGGCCGAGCGACCCGGCGGGGCGACGGTGGATCCCCTGACGCAACTGGCGCGGGCCGGCCACGCGGTTTACCTCCACGCCGCAGCGCTGATGGGCCCCGAGCCCGCCGGCGCCGGCACGTGGCTGGAGGGGTCGGGCGAGTGGGTGGCTCAGCCCCCCAACGAGATGTTGCCGAGGGCTGCATGACGATCTTCGCGCGTGCACGCATCCCTGGGGCCGGCCTGCTGGCCGGTGGGGCGATCGTCGCCGGCGTCGCCCTGGGGGGGCCGCTGCTGGCCGGGGCGGCTCCCGTCGGGGAGGACATTCGCGAGGTCCTCATCACGGTCGACCAGGACACCTGGCGCCTGGAAGTCCCCTTCCGCGGGCGCTGGTCGCACTGGGCCATCAACGATCCGCCCTGCATCGTGGTCGACCTCATCGGGGCGACGTCGCGACTGCCAAATGCCCCGGCGCTCTACGAGCTCGCGCTTCCGGGCGGGCCCGTCACCACGCTGCGGACCAGTCAGTACAGCAGCGACCCGGGCACCCGGCGCGTGCGCATCTCGCTCGTGCTGACGGAACCGGTGCGCTACGAGGTGGCCAAGTGCGACGACGGCGTCGACATTCGCATCCCCCGCCCAGAGCGCGCCGTGTGGGGCGCGCTGTGGGAGCTCGACATCGATTCGGAGGGCGTCAATCGTCAGGTGGTCCAGAAACTTGCCCCGGCCCCGCAGTGCGCGTCCGAGACCTTCGACAGCGCTGCTGCGCCCACCGGCGGCGGCCCGGCGACGGTCCCGGCCGGCGCGCCGGCGCCGGACCGATGCGTTGAGCCCCCGGCGGGTCGCGCGGGGCCATCGGCGCCCAGCCCGGCCCAGCGACCGGCCACCACGCCGAAACCGGCGCCGGGGCCGGACGAGGAGCGCCGGCAGCTCGAGTTCACGCTCGAGAGCATTCTGGCCGACACGACCTTCTTCGAGATGGACCCGCCGGCGTGGATTCGTTCGCGTGACCTGGCCTGGGACACCGCGGCCGGGCGGTTGGTCGAGGAGGCGCAGGCGAGCTTCCTGGAGGGCGACACCGCCACGTGCCTCGAACGCCTGCGGACCTGCGAGCGCTTCTACGCGGCCACCAAGCCCGGGCGCCAGGCCGCCCTGCTACGCCACCTGCTGCTGCGCGTGGGGGGGCGCCTGATCGAGGCCGATCTCGGACCGTTGCCACCGCGCGAGGGCCACTGGCCCCTCTTGTACGATCCGGTGTTCGATCGCATGCACGGCGAGGCTTTGCGGCAGCGCGATCTCTCGCTGGCGGCCGACGTGCTGCGCTACTGGCAACAGGCTGACCCGGACACGGTGTGCTGGGCTCAGGCCGCGTTGCGCCAGGCCGAGGCGCACCTCGATGCCGAAGAAGGCGCGCGGGCGGCTCACTGGGTCCAGGCGGCGATGGCCGCCGATCCGGGGGTGCAAGCCTCGCCGCGGGCGCGCCTCAGCCACGCGCTGGCCCTGGCGGTTCAGGGTCGGGGCCAGGAGGCCGAGGGGCTCCTGCGCGCGGTCGAGGCGACGGGCGACTCGGTGGTGGTCCAGCGCGCCCGGGCGGCCCGGGCCGACATCTACTACCGGCAGCATCGCTACCGCGAGGCGGTCGAGGTCTACCAAACGTTGGCTCGCTGGGAAGTGCGGGGGGTCGAGCGCGAGTGGGCGCTCTACCAACTGGGGAATTGCTGGTCGCTGCTGGGCGATCGGGCCAAGGCGCGCGCCTACTACACCGTCGCCATCGAGACCGCGCCGAGCGGGTTCTGGACCGAGTTCGCCCAGATGCGATTGGCCGAGCTGGAGGCACAAGGACTTGGCACACCACGCGGACAACCCTAGGTCGGGCGCGGCGCAGTGCGCGCCCGCAGCGCAGCTGCCCGAGGGCGGCCCCACGGCGATCGCGCTGGCTGGAGCGGCCGAGGCGGCCCTGGAGCAGGCCCGCCGCTCGGTCGGCCTGCTCGAGACCCTGCTGGACGAGCTGGCCGACGGCGTTCTGGCGCTCGATCGGCGCGGGCGGGTGATCCATTGGTCGAGCTCCCTGGCGGCGCTGACCGGCGTGCCCGCCGTCGAGGCCCTTGGCCGGACGGGACGCGAGCTGGTGGGCGAGCTGAGCGAGCGCGTCGTGGCCGCCGATCGGCGCACCGTGACCGGCTGCCTGCAACTGCCCGGCGGCCGGGAGCTCCCGGTGCGGCTGGCGGCGGTCACCAGCCACGGGGCCGGAGGCGTGGTTGTCGGCTGGGTCTGCGCGGTCACCGACCTGCGCGGCTGCTGGGCCGAGCGCGCCGAAGAGCAGCGTGCATCGGCGCTGGCCGATCTCGGTCGTGGTCTGGCCGCGGCCTTGCATCAAGTGCGCAATCCCCTGGGCGCGGCGGCCGGGTTTGCCGAGCTGCTGGAGCGCGATCTCGAGGGCTCTTCCGCGGCGCGTCTCGCGGTCAAGGTCCGCGAGAGCCTGCAGGAGATCGACCGGCGCATCGGCGAGGTGCTCACCTATGCCCGGCCCCGCCCGCTCGACGTGACCACCTTCGACGCGCGGGAGCTGCTGGTTGCGGTGGTCGAGCAGGTGCGGGCGCGCTTCCCGAGCGGACCGGTCCCCGTGCTCGAGGCTCAAGGGGCGGTCCAGGTGCGCGCCGACCGCAACCAGCTCGGTCAGGCGCTCGAGAACCTGCTGGCCAATGCGTGCGAGGCTGCCGGAACGCGCGGGGAGGTTCGTCTGCTCCTGCAACGCGCGCCGGCGACCCGTCAGCCAGGCGACGGGGACGTGCGCATGCTGATCCGCAACACCGGCGATCCGCTCGCCCCCGAACGGCTGGCGGAGATCTTCGAGCCCTTCTGCACGGGCAAGTGCGGCGGCACCGGTCTGGGGCTACCCCTGGCCCGGCGGATCATCGACGCCCACGGCGGCCGCATCTCGGCCCTGAGCGCGGGCGGGTGGACAACCTTCGTGGTGACGCTGCCCAGCGATGTGGTGGCGGGCGAGGAGGAAACGGATGAAGAGCATGCCTGCGGAGCAGGCCGGTCTGAGGCTGCTTGATGAGCGCGCGGCGTCGGCCGCGGCCGAACGCGTGCTCGTCGTCGATGACGACCCGCTGATGCGGGGCTTCCTGGAGGAAGCCCTCCGGCGCCTGGAGGTGACGGTGCAGGCGGTGCCATCGGCCGAGGCGGCCCTCTCGATCGCCGGTGGATTCGCTCCCGATCTGGCGCTCCTGGACGTGCGCCTCGAGGGCATGGATGGGATCACCCTGCTGGGACGGCTCGAGGAGATCTGCCCCGAGTGCGCGCGCGTCGTCATGACCGCCCATGGAACGGTGGACATCGCCATCGCCGCGATGAAGGCGGGCGCGAATGACTTCCTCCTCAAACCCTTCACCGTCGATGCGCTCGAGAAGGTCGTCCACAAGGCCCTGGGCGTGACGCGGCTGCGGCGCGAGAACCGCCGGTTGCGCGCGCGCCTGCGGCAAAGGCACCCGCGCCCGCGCATCATCGGGCAGACGCGCGTCATGCAGCAGCTGCGCGATCTGGTCCGCACCGTGGCCCGTTCGCCGGCCACCGTGCTGGTCGAAGGCGAGAGCGGCACGGGCAAGGAACTGGTGGCGCAGGCGCTCCACGTCTGGGGACCGCGGGCCGGCCAGGCGCTGGTCAAGGTCAACTGCGCGGCGCTGCCCGCCGGGCTGATGGAGTCCGAGCTGTTCGGCCACGCCCGGGGCGCTTTCACCGGGGCGACCCACCAGCTCAAGGGCAAGTTCGAGATGGCCGACGGCGGGACGCTCCTGCTCGACGAGATCAGCGAGATGGAGATCAGCCTGCAGCCGAAGCTGCTGCGCTCGCTCCAGGAGAAGGAGTTCTACCGCGTCGGCGGCAGCGAGCCCATCCGGGTCGACGTGCGCATCGTTGCCACGACCAACGCCGAGCTGACCGAGCGCGTACAGCAGGGGCGCTTCCGCGAGGACCTCTACTACCGCCTGCGCGTGGTGCCGGTGCGCGTGCCGCCCCTGCGTGACCGGCGCGAGGACATTCCGCTCCTGGCCCAGCACTTTCTGGCCCAGGCCGCCGCCGAGAACGGCAAACAGTTCGAGCGCATCGACCTCGAGGCGGTCGCGCTCCTCATGCGCCACACCTGGCCGGGCAACGTGCGCGAACTCGAGAACCTCATCCACCGCGCGGTCGTGATCGCGCCCGGACCGGTCTTGAGCCCCGAGCACCTGCTGTGGGACACGGTGCCGGGAGTCCCGGGACACGCGGCCTCGGGGGAGCGCACGTCCCGGGCGGGCGGCCTGGAGCGGCCCGCGGCGACCGAGCCGGAGCGTTCGTGGGCGAGCGAGCACCTGGATGCCTTGCCCGATCTCGAGCTGCGCGAGGTCGAGCGCCTGTGGATCCTGCGAGCGCTGGAGCGCGAGCGCGGCAATCGCAGCCGCGCGGCGCGGCGCCTCGGGGTGAGCGTGCGTACGGTGCGCAACAAGCTGCGCAGCTACGGCCCGGAGCCCACGTGGCCCGAGCATCTGGAGCCGCAATGAGACGGCCGAGGCAGCCCAGGCGCGATGGGCGCTGGCGCCGGGGGAGGCCACTGGGGCGACGACGGCCGGCCGGGCGCCGGCCGTCAGTGAGGAAGATCCTGCCGGGGTGGGAAGATCCTTCCCACCCCGTGGTCGTCAGGCGGAAACGGTCCGGATGTCTAAGCGATTGGCTGAAAAGGGATTGCGTCGATGTGGCGGGCCGCCTCCGCGCGGCACGGGCCTTGTAGGCCTTCGGGTGGCCAGTCCGGGCTCAGCGGCCGGAGTGCCGCGTTGAGCCGGCGGGGGATGCCCCGCGGCCACGAGGAGGATCAGGATGATCCGCAATCTGCTCTTCGGTGCCCGCTCCTTCGCGCTCACCAAGGGGGGGCTCGATGCCGGCGCTCTGCGCCAGCGCGTGATTTCGGAGAATACCGCCAACGCGGTGACGCCCGGCTACCAGGCCCGCAAGGTGGCGTTCGAAGAGCTCATCCAGGAAGCGCGCGACACCCTTCCCCTGGCCCGCACCCAGGCGGGTCACATTCCGGCCCAGCCGGACGGCGTGCCCGCTCCCCGCGAGTCGACCACCCGCGATCCGATACCCGCGGGCGCCATCAACAACGTCGATCTCGAGCAGGAGCTGGTCCTCATGAAGCAGAACGAGATCCACTACAACGCGCTCAGCCAGCTCCTGGCGCGCAAGTACAAGGGGCTCGAGCAAGCTATCCGCTAGAGCGGCCGGCGGCGCCCGGCCCACGTGAGGCCCGGCCGCCTGGAGGATGAGAGGCGATGAAGCTGAATTACCTGAACGGGATGCAGACCGGGTCCTCGGCCCTCTCGGCGTACCGCAAGTGGATGGACACGGTTTCGGAGAACCTGGCCAACGCGCAGACGACCCGCACCGCTGCCGGCGGGCCCTACCGCCGCAAGCAGGTGAGCTTCGAGGCGCTGGCGGGCAAGCAGCCCGTGGCGCGCGAGGCCCCGGGCACCGCCGAGCCGACGCGCACCCACCGCCAGCACATGGGCGGTCAGAAGCTGGCCGTGCAGCAGGCGGGCGAGGCGCCCGCCGTGCGGGCGCGCGTCACCGAGGATGCGGTCACGCCCGCGGCCAAGATCTACGATCCCAGCCACCCGGACGCCGACGCCGACGGCTGGGTCGAGTATCCCAATGTCAACCCGGTCACCGAGATGGTGAACCTGATCCTGGCATCGCGCGCCTACGAGGCCAACGTGGCCGCGCTGGCCACCGAGAAACGCATCCAGGAGATGGCGCTGGCGATCGGCCGCGCCTAGTCGGGGGCCGCCCGTGCGGCCGCCGCGAGGGGGTGAAGCATGAGCGCACTGGACGGGATCGGAGCGGTGGGAGGCCTGCCGTCCTCCCTGGCGGGTCGCGGCCTGGAGGCGGCCCAGCACCTGCGCACGTTCAAGCAGATGGAGCCGGGCCCGGAAATCACGCTGTCATCGCCGGCCGGCGGGCAGGCGGACTTCTCGGCGACGCTCAAAGAAGTGCTCGGCGAGGTCAACGATCTGCAGCTGAAGTCCGAGGAGATGCTCGAGCGGTTCGCGACCGGCGAGGTCAAGAACCTGCACGAGGTGGTCATCGCCCAGCAGGAGGCGGCGATCGCCTTCCGGCTGGTGCAAGAGGTGCGCGATCGACTGCTCCAGGGCTACCAGGAGCTGATGCGCATGCAGGTCTAGCCAGGGACGAATGGGGCGGGCGGTGCTAGAGGAGGTTTCCCGTGGAGTGGTTTGAACAGCTGCGCTTGATCTGGACCAGGTTGCCGGCGCCGCAGCGGGTGTTCATGCTCAGCGTGGTGGCCGGCCTGCTCGTGCTGCTCGTGCTCCTCGGCGGCTGGGCCACCCGCGAGCCGTACGCCGTCCTCTACGGCGACGTCGACCCGGCCGCGGCCAGCGAGATCGTCCAGGAGCTGGACGCGAGCAAGATCAAGTACAAGCTCCAGGACGGCGGCCGGACGCTGCTCGTGCCCAAGAACGTGCTCTACGACGCGCGCATGCGCCTGGCCTCCGCGGGCCTGCCGCAGGCGGCGGGTCAGGGCTACGAGATTCTCGACACCAACAAGATGGGCTGGACCGACTTCGTTCAGAAGCTTCAGTACCGGCGGGCCCTGGAGGGCGAGATCGGGCGTACGATCCAGTCGCTCGACGAAATCGCGCAGGCCCGCGTGCACCTGGTGATTCCCGAGCCCTCGCTCTTCGAGGAAGACGAGAAACCGACGACCGCCTCGGTCGTGCTCAAGCTGCGCAACGGGTCCAGCCTGCGCGAAACCCATGTCCAGGGCATCGTCCATCTCGTGGCGGCCAGCGTCGAGGGTCTGGACCCGGGGCAGGTGACGATCATCGACACGCGTGGCCGATTGCTCTCGCGCCCGGTGGACGGCGAGAGCCTGCTGGGCTCCACGGCCGATCACATGCAGCTCGTGCGCTCCATCGAGGATGGCCTCGTGCAGAAGGCGCAGACGGCGCTCGAACGGGTGCTCGGTCCGAACAAGTCGGTCGTGCGCGTCTCGGTGGAGCTTGATCTCGAGCGCGCCGAGACGACGCGCGAGGTCTACGACGCCGAGAACCCGGTCGTCCGCAGCGAGCAGCGCAGCGAGTCGACGTCCGGCGAGACCGGCAACTCTGAGCAATCGACGACCAACTACGAGATCTCGAAGACCGTGCAGCACATTGTCGGTTCCGCCGGCACGGTCAAGCGCCTGTCGGCCTCGGTCTTCGTCGACGGCACCTACTCGAACAACGCGGCCGGGGAACGCGAGTACGTGCCGCGTTCGCCCGAGGAGCTGCAGAAGCTCAGCAACCTGATCCAGACCGCCCTGGGTTATGACCCGCAGCGCGGTGATCAACTCAGCGTCGAGAACATCGCCTTCGACGATACCGAGATGCAGCGCACCCTCGAGGAGATGGAGCAGACCCACCTGCTCGAGATGGTCCATCGCCTGGGCGGCTTGGCCGTCACCGTGCTCCTGGCGGGCGGCCTGCTCTTCATTCTCTGGCGCCTCGTCTTCCGCAAGCCGACCGCGGTCGAGGTGACCGGCGCCGTCACCGAGGACGAAGAGGAAGAGGTGGCCGACGAGCTGGCCCAGAAGGCCCGCGACAAGCGCGAAATGCGCTTGATGAAGAAGGTCGAGGAGATCTCGAAGCAGCACGAGCCCGAAGATGTGGCCCGCATCATCCGGGCCTGGATGCGTGAAAGCGTATAGGGGTTCGAAGCTTCAGCCTCTGGGGGGGCGAGCACGATGGCCAAGTCAAAATCGCAAGTCCGGCTGTCCGACCTGAGCGGGCCGGAGAAGGCCGCGACCTTCATGATCTCGCTCGGCACCGAATCGGCGGCCAAGATCATGTCGCACCTGAAGCCTGAGGAGGTCGAGTTCCTCACCGCCCAGATCGCCCGCATGGAGGAAGTGCCCAAGAACGCGATCGAGGGCGTGCTCAAGGAATACGACACCATCCGCTCGGCCATGGGCGCCTTCGTCCGCCAGGGGCGCGAGTTCGCGCAGGAAGTGCTCGAGAAGGCGCTGGGGGCCGAGGAGGCCGCCGCGATCATCGAGCGCGTCCAGGCCGCTCTGGATCCCTCCGGCTTCGAGGTCCTGAACGAGATCGACGACGAGCAGCTCTTGGGCTTCATCCAAAAAGAGCACCCGCAGACGATCGCGCTGATCCTGGCTAACCTGAAGCCGCGCCAGGCGGCGCGCATCATGAGCCAGATCGCCTCCGACAGTCGCACCGGCATCATCGCCCGCATCGCCACGATGGAGAACGTCTCCCCGGACATGATTGGCGAGGTCAAGGAGAGCCTAAACCAGCTCTTCAGCACCTGGAAACGGGCCGGCGGCGAGAGCGCCGGCGGCGTCGAGGTCGTGGCCGAGATCCTGAACCTGCTCGATCGGGCCACCGAGAAGAAGATCATGGCCACGCTGGAAACCGAAGACCCGGCGCTGGCCGCGCAAATCAAGTCTTACCTCTTCACCTTCGAGGACATCCTGAAGCTGCAGGACGCCGACCTGCGCACCGTGCTCAAGGAGGTCGACTCCTCGACCCTGGTGTTGGCGATGAAGGCCGCCAGCGACGAGCTCAAGGAGCGCGTCTTCGGCAACATCTCCCAGCGGGCCGCCGAGATGCTGCGCGACGAGATGGAGTTCATGGGGCCGGTGCGCCTGAAGAACGTCGAGGAAGCCCAGTCGCGGATCATCGACGTGATCTTGAGGTTGGACGAGGCCGGTCAGATCACCATCGCGCGCGCCGGCGAGGGGGAGGAGATCATTGCGTAGCTCGAGCGTGCTCAAGGGCGCCCGCGTCGTTCCCGAGCCGCGGCGCGTCCGGGCCGAGGAGCTCGTCTGGCCCGGCCTGGGCCCCGACGCTCTGGCCGGCGGGCGCTCCGACCCGCTCATCTACAGCGAGCGCGACGTCGAGCAGCTCCTGGCGAACGTGCGCCAGGAGGCCGTCGCCGAGGGGCACGCCAGCGGCCGCGACGAGGGTCGCGCCGCGGGCTACGAGGAGGGCTTTCACGAGGGCGTTGAAGTCGGTCGCCAGCAGGAGCACGACCAACTCCGCGCTGAGAGCGAGCTGCTGGCGACGCTGGTGCAATCGATCCTCCAGGACCGCGGGCGCATCGTTGCCAGCGTCGGCCGCGATCTGGTCCAACTGGCCCTGACCATGGCCGAGCGCGTCGTGCGGCGCAGCCTGCCGTTCGAGGATGAGGCGGTGCTGCGCGCGATCCGGGAGGCGTTGGGCCACGTGGGTGATGCGCGCCGCATCATCGTGCGCTTGAACCCGCGGGAGTTGGAACGGGTGCGCGCGCATGAAGCCGACCTGGCGGCCCTGCTGGCCGCCGAGGCCAGCGTCGAGCTGCGTCCGGACACCGCCGTGACCCCCGGCGGCTGCCTCATCGACACGCCCGAACTGCATCTGGATGCGACCGTGGAGGCGCTGCTCGAGCGCTTCGAGGAGGTCTTGAGCGCCTGGAGCGACGAGGTCGCCCGCCAGGTGACCGAAGGTGCGGACGCTCCATCCCCGGCGGCTGAACCCCGCGCGAGCGACTCGGGTGCTCCGCCGGCGGAGCCCGATGCGAATGGATGCAGCGATGCGGCTTGACCTCAATCGGGCGGTGGAATCGGTGGCGGCCGTCGACTCGGTGGGCGCGGCAGGGCGGGTCCTGCGGGTGGCCGGGGGTCTGGTCGAGGCCTCGGGTCCCAAAGCGGCGGTGGGCGACCTGGGTTACATCGAACTCGAGCCCGGCGGCTCATTGGCCGAGGAGGCGCAGCCCGGCGGACTCCATTGCCTGCGGCCGGATACGCGGCGGCGCCGAGCCGCGCGCATCGCGGCCGAGGTGATCGGCTTCCGGCGCGACGCGCTGCTCCTCATGCCGCTCACCGGAGCGGCCGGGATCACCCCCGGCGCGCTCGTGACGACGACCCACCGGCCGCTGTTGGTCCCGGTGGGCGATGCGCTCCTGGGCCGCATCATCGACGGCCTGGGCAACCCCATCGATGGTCGGGGTCCCGTCTGGGGGGCCAGCCTGAGGCCGCTGGCGGCGCCCGCCCCCGCACCCCTGGAGCGGCGCCGGATCACCGAGCCGCTCGCCACCGGCGTGCGCGCCATCGACGCCCTGTTGACCTGTGGCAAGGGGCAGCGGCTGGGAATCTTCGCCGGGTCCGGCGTGGGCAAGTCCGTCCTGCTGGGCACGATCGCGCGCCACGCCCTGGCCGACGTCAACGTGATCGCCCTGGTGGGTGAGCGCGGCCGCGAGGTGCGCGAGTTTCTCGAACGCGACCTGGGCGCTGGGCTTGAGCGCTCGGTGGTGGTCGTGGCGACCTCCGATCAGCCGCCCCTGGTGCGGATCAAGGGCGCCATGGTCGCGCTCTCCATCGCGGAACACTTCCGCGATCAAGGCCGGGACGTGCTCTTCATGATGGATTCGCTCACCCGTGTCGCCATGGCCCAACGCGAGATCGGGCTGGCGGCGGGCGAACCGCCCACGACCAAGGGCTACACGCCGTCCGTCTTCGCGCAGCTGCCGCGCCTGCTCGAGCGCATCGGCACGTCCGCGCGCGGCAGCATCACCGGTCTCTTGGCGGTGTTGGTCGAAGCCGACGATCTCAACGAGCCGGTCAGTGACGCCGCCCGCTCGATCCTCGACGGGCACGTCACGCTGTCGCGCCGCCTGGCGCACATGGGGCACTACCCGGCGGTGGATGTGCTGGCCAGCGTGAGCCGGGTCATGCCCGAGGTCGTCACGCCCGAGCACCTGGCGGCCGCGACCGAGATCCGTCGTGTGCTCGCCGTCCACGCCGAGGCCGAGGATGTCATCAACCTCGGTGCCTACGTAGCCGGCACCAACCCGCAGGTCGATCAGGCGATCGAGCGCATGCCGGCGATACGGGCCTTCTTGCGCCAGGGTCTTACCGAACGGGGCCTGTGGGCCGAGACGGTGGCCGGCCTCTGCGAGCTGTCAGCCTATGCCCCGCCGGTGGCCCCCGCGGCGGACGAGCCCGCCTTGCCGCTGCCGCCCTGGGGGGGGAAAGATCTTCCGGCCTGGGAAGGATCTTCCCAATCGCCGCGCGCGGCACGCCCCGTGGCCTAGCCTTCTAACTTCTATACTTACAGTGAATTACTCACAATGAGCCTTGGCCGAGCATCCCGGCACGAGCCTTGCACAGGCCGGCTGGGGCGCGCAGGGTTCCCGCGCGGACCGAGGGATTCAACCTCGGGCGCGGCGATGCAGACCGGACCGAGGTTAGCAGCGATGAACGGCAGGCTCAGGGGCGACCGGGAGAATTCATGCGGGCACCACGGGGGTGACGCGTGAAACGCTTCCGGTTTGCGCTGGAGGGACTGGAGAAGGTGCGCCAGGCACGGGTCGACGAGGCTCAGCTGGCGCTGGCCAGGAGCGAGATGGTGAGACGGGCGGAGGAGGAGCGGGTCATGAGTCTGGAGCAGGAGATTGCCGCGACGGCGGGTGCGTCGCAGCGCGAGGGCATCCTGGATCTGAACGCCTTGATCGAGGAGGAGCAGTACATCGACGAGTTGCGCCGGCAGCGGAGCGATGCATTCGAGCGGCTGGAGACCTGGATCACCGCGGTGGAGGCCGACCGCGTGCGCCTGCTGAACGCCCGCAAGGAGCAGAAGGCGCTCGAGCGCCTGCGCGAGCGGCGTTACCTCGAGTTCATGCGCGAGGTGATGCGGGACGAGACCCAGACGATCGATGAAGCCGCCGGCAAGGCCGACTGGCGCGCACGCCAGTCGGCGTGAGGCTCGCGGCCCACGGGCCGGGAGGAAGCATGCAGGCGATGAAGAACCAGAACGCCGCGCGGTGCATCCCGCGCGCGGCGTCGCGGGCGCCAGGCGGACGTCGCGGTGAGCGCGGCGCCGCCGGACCGCTGGGCTTGCTGGCCGTCTTCGTGGCGGCCGCCATCGTGCTCACCGTGGTCATGCTCTTCGTCACCGGTGTGGCGCAGCAGGGCATCCTGCCCCGCGTCCGCGCCCGGGCGCTGCGCGCCGTGAACCCGGCGCCGGTCGACTCCGCGCTCGTCCAGTCGCAGGTGCCCGGTGCCCCGGCAGCCGGGCCCGGTGAGCCGCAGACCGCGGGCGGCATCGCCCCCGGGAGCGAGGACCCGGCAACCGGGCCTCTGCCCGCCGCATCCGAGGCGCAACTGGATTCGCTGCGCACGCTCAAGGATCAGATTCGCGTCGGCCGCGAGTCGCTCGACGACCGATTCAGCACGGTGCACCAGGAGGCCCTGCGCCTCGAGCGGGAGCGCGCGCTGGCGGACGAGGAGGCCGAGCGACGCTTGAGGACGCTCGCCAAGGTCTACTCGAGCATGAAGCCGGAGGCCGCCGCGCGCGTGATGGCCAGCCTGGATGACACGACCTTCGCGCGAGTTCTCGCGAAGCTGGATCGACGTCAGGCCGCCAAGGTCCTGGCGCTGCTCGATCCGGAGCGGGTCGCGCGCTTCACGCAGGAAGCGGCCACGTCGGTGGCCGCTCGTGACGGCAACTGACCTTCGGGGGAATCGAAAGGATGCAGTTCTTCCCGACCTTCCCGACCCTTCCCACCATGGGGAATAGCGGTCGCGTGAAGCCAGCCAGCCCGGTCCAGGCGGATGGGGTGCCCGCCTCGGTTGGGGACGGGCTCTTCAGTCGTCTGGCGGCCACAGCCCGGGCGGCTGCCGGGAGCGTGCCGATCGACCAGCCTGCCGCGCCTCTGGGGCGCCTCTGTGAAGTCGGTGACATGGTGCTGTCGACTGGCGACACCGCGGGTGCTGGGGCCCCGCGTGCCGGCGACACCGCGGCCAGAAGTGCGGCGTGGTTCCGGGCGGCGGCCGATCTGGTCGAGGGATTCAAGGAATCCGCGGCGCCCGTGGACCCCAAGGGACTCGTCCACGCCCACGCGAACGCCAGCCAGCACGCGGAAGCCTGGCCAAAGGCGGGGCTCGAGCCGGCGGGACCCCGCGTCGTTCTCGACCACGCTCAGGAGGAGGCCGCCTGGCCCGCGGGTGACGAGGGCGTGCCGGAGGAACCAGCCGCCGGCAACCCCGGCGAGAAGGTGGACTACATACCGCTGGCGGCCCTGGGTTTGCTGGGGTCGCTGCCGGGCCGCGCCGGGGACACCTCTGAACTCGCTGGGGAAGCCGGCGCAGGCGGGCCGTGGGCGTCGGTCAGCGGCCCCGCGCGGAGCCTCGGCGGCCCTGCACGCCAGCAGATTCAGGCGCCCGGCCTGCTCGACCCGCTTCCGGCCCTGCGAGGCGCGGCGACACGCGCGCTGCCCCTCACGAGTTCGCCGATTCCGGACGACGTGAGCGCGGTTGAGCGCCCGGTCGGCCCGGCTCGGCCCGCCACAACCGAGAAGTCCAGCCTCAGGCCGCAGGGGCGGGTGGCTCCGGCCCTCCCCGTCCAGGAAGGGTCACGCCCAGGCCTCCCGGCCCAGGGGGTCTCGGCGCAACGGTTCCCGGCCCCGGCGGTTGCGGCGCAACGGCTCCCAGCCGAGGAGCTGCCGGCGCAGAGCTTCAGGACGGCGGCGCCGTCTCCGGAGAGCCTTCCCGCACGAGTCGGCCCGGTTCAGGCCCCACCGGCGCATGAGATTCCGCCCCGCGGCGTTCGGGTTCCCGACGTGTTTCCGACTCGCGCGGCGATTAGCCCCCCGTGGGGCGCCGACCCTGCGCGCCCCGCCGATCCGGTGGCGCCCCCGCTGCGGGCGGGTGAGCAGGCGGCGATCTCCTGGGCGAGCCAGGGAGGACAGGTCGCAGGCTTACGTCCCACGGTCGATACCGCTGGATCCGTTCCCACCGAGGAACCGGGGACTGGCGGCGTGCGACTGGCACCTGCGCCGGCGATCGCGACTCACGAGATCAGCCATCGAGCGCCGGCGGCCGCCGTGGGCGGCCAGGGGGATATCCGGCAAGCCAGCGGGTTCGTCCGTGCTGCGACGCTGGGCCATGAGGTCGGGGTAGCGAGCACGGTCGATGTTTCACCTCCGAGCGCGGGTTGGGGTGCGGCCCGTCGGACCGAGCCGCTTCCGGCAACGTGGGACCTGGCCGGTCGACCGGGCCAAGCCTCTGAGGATGGCCCTCAAGTCTTGACCGTAAGGCAGCCGTTCGGCAGCCCATCGCGATCGGTGGCTCAAGCGCCCGAACACCGCTTCGGTGCGCCGACAGGTTCCGGCGGGAAGGCCGATCCGCCGGCCGCCGATCTATCGGCCGCCAGCCCGCGGGATCTCGAGACTGCCCCGAGCCCGGCCACCCGGGTGGCGACCCTGGGGACCCTGGCTTGGGCACTGCGCGGGCGGACGCCCAAGGTTCCGGATGCAACGACCTGGGCGCCAGCGCGCCCGACTGAGCCGCATGACCCGCCTGACCAGCCTACAGCGGGCGCCCGATCGGACACCCGGTGGCCGGTCACGGCCCAGACCGAGCCCGCGACCGACCCCCGTCCGGGGAGGCCCGCGCTCGGAGCCGACGCGGCTGCTCCGGCAGATAAGCCGACCCCGGCCTCGGCGGCGCGGCCGGTCCCCTTCGCAGAGGATGTCTCCCCGCGCGAGTCAGATCGAAGTGACAGGCCCTGGTGGTTTCGGGCGCCGGCCCAGTCGGCGCGACCTCAGGCCGCATCGCAGTTCGGAGGCGAGAGGGTTGTGGGCGCCGATGCCCGGCCGGTCGATCCGGCCCGTGCAGGTCAGCCACGGAACGAGAGCGCCGCAGGGGGCTTCTCGTATGGGCTGACTCAGGGGCTCACGGATGAGCCGGCACCTCGGCCCTCTCACCCCGGGATTGCGACCCCGCCAGGGATCTTGCCGGCGGCCCACACGGGCGCCGCCGCGGGCGCGACCAGCCCCGACGGGCGCGCCGATGCCATGGGTGGTGCCGGGCGGGCGCTGGACGGCGGGCCGCGGCTGTTCGACCCGTACGTCGAGGCGGTGGGCGGGCAGACCGCCTATTGGATCCGCGCCTCGCTGCGCGCGGGGCGTCGTGAGACGACCGTGACGCTTGATCCCCCCCAGCTGGGTCGCCTGCGCATCAGCCTGGTGCAAGACGGTCCACTGCTGACGGCCCGCATTCGCGCCGAGCTGCCCGAGGTCGAGTCGCTGCTCAGGGAGGGCAGCGAGCGCATCCGCGAGCGGCTGAACAGCCAGGGCGTGCGCGTCGATGCTCTGGTGATCGAAGCCGCGCCGGCCCGCGCGGCGCGCGTACCCGGCGCCCCCGCAGGGCACCCGCACGCGCAGGATCACCCGGGCGCTGAGACCGCCTCGCACGGCGGCCAGCGGCACTCGCCGCCACCCGGGGAGCAGGCGGATCGGGAGGATGGGCTGAGATCGACCGGGCCCTCCGACGCGGCCCGGCCGGCGCGAGGACGGACCGCGAGCGGCGCGCCGGCAGCGCGGCCGACGTGGGCAGGACTGGACGTGAGGGCTTGAGAAGGACCGCGGCCCCTGCGGGTCGCGCGGCAAAGGAGCGCCACATGAGTGTCACGGGAATCTCTGCCGCCACGAGCACGGCCGCGCTGACGAGCGCGGCGACCAAGGAGATGGGCAAGGAGGACTTCCTGCTGCTGCTCATCACCCAGCTGCAGAATCAGGATCCGCTCGACCCGATGGACAACTCTGACTTTGTCGCCCAGCTCGCGCAGTTCAGCACGCTCGAACAGATGGAGAATCTCAACGCCAAGTTCGAGGACCAGGCGAGTCTCATCCTGTCGCTCAACAACACCATGGCAGTTTCCTACGTCGGCAAGGACGTTGTGCTGGGCAGCTCGGCGCTGGAGGTCGGCGACAGTGGATCGGCGCGTTTCGGCGTGCACATGGTCTCGCGGGCGGATGACGTGACGGTTCAGATCGTCGACGCCGCCGGCGAACTGGTGCGCAGCTTCTCACTCGGGGAGCTCGCGGCTGGGACCCATGAGGTTGACTGGGACGGGCTGGACGGTGAGGGCCACCAGGTGCTGGCCGGGACGTACGGGATCAAGGTCGTGGCAGCGGACGGCGAGGGCAATGCCCTCAACACGGCGCTGCCGGTGGTGATCGGAACGGTGGAGAGCCTGTCTTATCAGAACGGGGCGGCCTACTTCAACGTGGGCGGCACACGGGCGCCCATCGCCGCGCTCATCGAGGTGCTCAACGCGTCGGCGAACAACGACGCTGCGTTGCTGTAGTCATGGGTCGCTAGTCATTGGGCCGGCAGCGCGGTCCCCCGCACAGAGGCCGCCGGCGGCAGGAAGCTGAAGACATGGGAAGTCGGACGATAGGAGAGGAGGACCAAGGGTCATGATTCGTGCGCTGTACTCGGCGGTCTCCGGCATGGCCGGAAACATTCTCCGGATGGACGTGCTGGGCAACAACATCGCCAACGTCAACACGATCGGGTTCAAGGCCGGCCGCGTGAACTTCGAGGAGACCCTCGGGCAGGTGACGCAGGCCGGCACCGCTCCCACGGACGAGGGCGGTGGCACCAGCGCCATCCAGGTCGGCACCGGCACGCTGGTGAGCGGTGTCACGCAACTTTACACGCAGGGCAGCCTGCAGATGACCGGGCTCAACACCGATCTGGCCGTCCAGGGCGAGGGCCTGTTCGTGCTGAGCGACGGGGAGATGCTCCTCTACACGCGCGACGGATCGTTCCAGGTCGATGCGTGGGGCCGGCTGGGCAGCCCGTCGAGCGGTCACGTCTGTCAAGGTTATGCGTACAACTTCGCCTCAGGTGTCTATGACACCGGCCTCTCCGATGTCTATCTGCCGATCAACGATGTCGAGCCCGCGCGGGGAACGTCGACAGTCCGGTTGGCCGGCAACCTGGACGCCAACTCCGAGCCGCAGGGTTCGTATCTGAAGACCTCGCCGCTCTACGACACCACCGGTACGCTGGTCACCGCCGATACCCTGTTGGTCGACATGCGTGAAGATCTGACGGGCGGCAGCGCGCTCACCGCCGACGGCGACACGATCTTCATCGGCGCGGTGGTCGGCGGGCAGACCGTCAGCACCACCTTGTCGGTCACCGGCGCGACCAGCTTGGGAGAGCTCGCGCAGGCCATGGAGACGGCTCTCAACTCGCCAGAAGGTATCGAGGGGATCGTGGTTGGCGTGGGCTCCGACGGACGCGTCTATGCCGACACCCCCGATCAGATGGGCACCTCGGCCGAGATCCAAACCCTGGCGCTCTCAGCCACCGATTCCGACGGCGTGGCGCGCGGCACCTTCAGCGCGGCGCTGGCCTTCAGCGACATCGAGATCGCGCGCGACGCGGGTCAGTTCTACGAGGAGCTCACCGTTTATGACGCCTTGGGCTATGCCCACAATATCAAGTTCACCTTCACGCGCGTAGAGGGCCTGAACGAGTTCGTCTGGCAGGCCCAGGTCGATGATGGTGAAACGCCGATCCTGTCGGGCGGTTCAGGGCGGGTGGCCCTCCAGCCCGACGGCTCGCTCGATGCCCTCGTGTACGACGCCAGCGGCACGGTCGTGCCCACCGCGATCAGCTTCAACCCCGGCACCGGCGCCACCAGCCCCATGCGGATCGAGCTCGAAGTCGGGACGCGCGGCATGTTCGACGGCCTGACGATGTTGTACGGAACGCAGAGCCTGGAGAGCTCGCAGGACGGCTATAGCAAGGGCAGCTTCACCCGCTTCAGCATCGACGAGCTCGGGCGCGTGATGGGTGTCTTCTCCAACGGCGTCATTCGGCCCATTGCGCAGCTCGCCCTGGCCGAGTTCTCCAACCCGGCTGGGCTGACGCGCGTGGCCGGCAACGCCTACATCGAGTCGCCCAACTCGGGGGCCGCCAGTATCGGCGTCTCGGGCCAGGGCATCAGCTCGACGTTCACGGCGGGCGCGTTGGAGCAGTCGAACGTCGATCTGACGACCGAGTTCACCAGCATGATCGTGGCCCAGCGCGGCTTCCAGGCCAACGCGCGCGTGGTCACGACCAGCGACGAGGTCCTGCAGGAACTGCTCAACATCAAGCGCTAGATCGGCGGTCGGGCCCGATCCCCGCCCAGCGGGCGGGGATCGGGGCCCAGGAGGCCTTGAGACAGGGACGGACATGACCCGCTAGGAGGACCTGAGAACGATGGCAGCGCGCGAAGAGCAGCCCGGCAAGCGCCCCACCGAAGAGGCGGAGAGCGCGCCGGCCGAGCAGGCCGAGGCGGAAGTCCATCCTCGGACCCCTTTCACCGCGCTCATGGTGCCGGATGCCCTGGTTCGCATCAGCATCGGGGTGATCGTGTTGGGGGCCCTGACGGTGGGGGTCTTCTTCCTGATCACCGACGTGATCGGGCCCAGTCTCGGACCGATGTTGCCCGCGAGCGTGCGTGGCACGGCGGCCGACGAGGAGGTCGCTCCCGCGGTCCTGGCGCCCGGTGAGAACTACATGGTGGAGGAGGTCGTCATCAACCCGGCCGGAACGCGCGGCAAGCACTTCCTGCGGCTGGGCATCGCGCTCGAGACGCACAGCGGGCCCGAGCTGTTGGCCGAACTGGAGGTGCGCAAGGCGCAGCTGCGCGACCTGCTGATTCAGAAGTTCTCGACGCGTACGATCGATGAGCTGGGCGATCCGACCGTGCGCGAGGAGCTCCGTCTGCAGTGTGTCGATGAGATCAACGCCATGGTGACCACGGGCAAGATCTCCAACATCTACTTCACCGACTACGTGCTGCAATGAGGATGAGGTCGAACGGTGGCTAATATCCTGTCCCAGGACGAGGTTGATGCCCTACTTTCCTCGTTTGCCGAGGAAGAAGAGCCGACCAGCGCCGCCGAGCCAGCGGCCGAGAAGACGGAAGAACGCAAGGCCGATCGCAAGATCTCGGTCTACGACTTCCGCCGGCCCAACCGCATCTCGAAAGACCAGCTCCGCTTCCTGGAGATCCTGCACGAGGCCTTCGTGGTGCGCTTCGGCGGTGTGCTCTCCGGGTACCTGCGCACGATGGTCGACATGGTTATCCTCTCGGTGGAGCAGTTGTCCTACGGGGAGTGGGTGCAGAGTCTCCCGGAGACGACCTGCATCTTCCCGTTCTCCATGGAGCCGCTCCAGGGCTCCGGGGCGGTCGAGCTCAATCCGGCCCTCGCGCTATCCGTGGTGGATCGCCTGTTGGGCGGGCAGGGCCAGGCGGTCGATCGCGCTCGCGATCTGACCCACCTGGAGCAGACGATCCTGGCGCGGGTGGTGCAGCAGAAGCTGAACGTCCTGGCGACCGTCTGGGCGGAGGTTGTCAAGTTCACGCCGGAGCTGGAGGGCTATGACAAGCAGCCCAACCTGCTGAAGCTGCTGCCCGACCCCGAGACGGTCGTTCTGATCACGTTCGAGCTCAAGACCCAGACGATCAATGGCACGATCACGGTCTGCTACCCATTCGTGGCCCTGGAGCCGGCCCTGACCAAGGCTGGCGCCGGCTCCTTCCACAGTCACGCCATCAAGCCGCGCAAGATACCCGAGGGGCCCGCGTGGATCACCACCGGGCTGCAGGAAGGCGCGGTGCAGCTGCGCGCGCGCCTGGGGAGCGGGGTGGTGACCGTCGGGGAGTTCATCCACTTGAGCCCCGGAGATGTGATCCGGCTCGGCACGCGCGTCGACCATCCGATCACCATCGATGTGGGGGGGGAGTCGAAGTTCCTGGCGCGGCCAGGGCTCTCGGGTCGGAAGCTGGCGGTGCAGATCGTCGGCCAGGTCACCCAGGAGCCGGCGGCCGACCCGGCGGCGTCCGTGGCGGCGGCCCAGGGGGACGAGGAGCTCCAGCCGGACGGACGGGCTGAAGAGGAGAGGAGAGCCTCATGAGCGGCGAAGCGCATGAACCGCAACGAGCGATGAGCAAGCACGAGATCGATGAGCTCTTCAATGGAGGCCAGCTCGATGCGATGGGCGGCGCCGAGGGCGGGGAGGCCGGCGCAGCGGCCGTGGAAGAACCCTCGGATGCCGGGCAGCACGGGGGCTACGCCGCCCACGGCGCCGACGACGCCGAACCGGTCCCGATCCAGCCGGTGGAATTCGGCCAACTCCAGGGACAGGACCCGGGCGGCCGGCCCCAGAACATCCAGCTCCTGCTGGATGTGAAGCTCCCCGTCGCGGTGGAGCTGGGGCGCAACCGGCTCCCCGTGCGCGAGATCCTCGAGTTCGGTCCCGGCTCGATCGTCGAGCTCGATCGAGCCGCCAGTGAACCGGTCGACCTGCTGGTCAACGGGGTGTTGGTGGCGCACGGCGAGGTCGTGGTGATCGAAGACCATTTCGGCGTGCGCTTGACCTCGCTGATCTCGCCCGAGGAGCGCATTCGCAGCCTGGCGAGGGCCGAGGGATGAGACTGAAGGAGCGCCAGACGCTGGGTGCGTCCCGGCGATGCACAGGTCGGCCTGAGGTGCGCGGCCCGCGGCGTTGCTCGTGGTGCCTGCTGCTGCTGGGTGCTCTGGTTGCCGGTGGCGGCGGAGCCTGGGCGGGCGCCGGCGCGCAGGCGGTCGGTGCGCTCGCGTCGGGTGACCCCGCGCCCGTGCGTGGCTCGGGCACCCCGGCAACCGAGGTCCTCGCACCCGCTGCGGGCGGCGCATCGCCGGCGGTGACGCTGTCGGCCGGCGGGATGCTGCTCCGGGTGGCGCTCGGGCTGGCGCTCGTCCTGGGTCTGCTGGGTGGGGTGCTGGTGCTCTACCGCAAGGCCACCTGCGGCCGGCCGGGCCTGCGGGGCGATGCAGCGATCGAGGTCGTCTCCCAGCGCTCGCTGGGCCAGCGGACCAGTCTGGCCGTCGTGCGCGTGGGCGGCGAGGTCCTCCTGGTGGGCATCACCCAGCAGCAGGTCAACACGCTCGCCCATCTGGGTGGGCTCGCGCAGGAAGCGCGGGCCCCCGCCGCGCAGCTGGCGAGCGCGACGCCGTCCCAGCCTCGCGCGAGCGAATTTCAGACGGCGCTGGAGGGTGAGGTCCAGAGGGTCAAGGAAGGTCTGTGGGCCTCGGTGCGCAGGCTGGAAGCCTCCGCGAAGTAGTTTCAGAAGTGGCCCGCTCGCGGGGCAACTTCCAGGAAGGGATGAGGGATCATGCGCTGCACAGGATGGCAGCGGTCCTCTCAGTCTGGTCGGTCTGCGCCGGCCGCCGCCATGGCGCGCGGGCTCTTGATCGGCCTGGGGCTGATGGCGCTCTTCTCAGCCGCCGCCTGGGCGGGTCCGTCGCTCACGCTGTCGCTCGCGGACGGCGGCGAGGCCGGGGAGAAGCCCGAGAAGATCGCCGCGGGGCTCCAGATCCTGCTGCTCCTGACAGTGCTCTCGGTCGCGCCGGCGCTGGTCCTCATGATGACCAGCTTCGCGCGCATCGTGATCGTGCTCTCCTTCGTCCGGCAGGCGCTCTCGACGCAGCAGATGCCGCCCAACCAGATCGTCGTGGGGCTGGCGCTCTTGCTCACGTTCTTCGTCATGACCCCCACCTGGCAGGCGGTGAACGGCCAGGCGCTGCAGCCCTACCTCGACGGCCAGATCTCGGCGACCGAGGCGCTCAAGCAAGGCACGACGCCCTTGCGCCAGTTCATGCTCCAGCAGACCCGCGAGCAGGACTTGGCGCTCTTCGCCAGCATGGCCTCGCGCGACAAGCCGCGCACCGCCGAGGACCTGCCGATGACGGTCGTCATGCCGGGGTTCATGATCAGCGAGCTGCGCACCGCGTTTCAGATGGGGTTCGTGATCTACCTGCCCTTCCTGATCATCGACATGGTCATTGCCAGCGTGCTGATGTCGATGGGCATGCTGATGCTGCCGCCGGCGATGATCTCGCTGCCGTTCAAGATCCTGCTCTTCGTGATCGTGGACGGCTGGCACCTGGTGGTGCGCTCGCTCGTGGCGAGCTTCCAGTAAGCTCGGCGGCCGTGGCCGCGGCCCGGCCGACCAGCAGGCGATGGGGGAGACACAATGTCGGCCACCGAGGCGATCGCGCTCTTCCAGCAGGCCATCCTGCTCGCGCTCATGCTCGCGGGCCCGATGCTCATCTTCGGTCTGGTGACCGGCCTGGTGGTGTCGATCTTCCAGGCGGTGACCCAGATCCACGAGATGACCCTCACCTTCATCCCGAAGATCCTGGCGGTCGTGCTGAGCCTGTTCTTGTTCCTGCCGTGGATGGTGAACAGGATCGTCGACTACACGGCCAACCTTCTCAACAGCCTGCCGATGCTGCGCTGAGCATGGCCGGCGCCGCTGGGGCGGGGGAGGCACGCGCATGTGGCCGCTGACCGTCGAGGGCGCTGAGCTCTTCGGGCTCGTGTTCGTCCGCTGCCTGGGATTCTACCTGGCCGGCCCGCTCTTCTCGGAGCACGGCATTCCGGCGCAGGTCAAGGTGCTGCTCGCCGCCGGCACGGCCATCGCCCTGCTGCCCCTGGTCCCGATCGGTCCATTGCCAGCGAGCGATCTGCCGCACTTCCTGCTCGCCGTCGCGGGCGAGACCTTCATGGGCCTGCTGCTGGGCTTCGGCGCGGGGCTGCCGTTCATCGGCATTCGCATGGCCGCTGAGCTGATCGGGATCCAGATCGGCTTCGGCATCGTCAACGTGATCGATCCGCGGGAGGGGGAACGGGTCTCGGTCCTGGGCCGGTTCTATGAGCTCGCGGCGGTCATGGTCTTCTTGACCCTGAACGGCCACCACCTGCTGCTCAGGGCGTTGGGGACGAGCATTCGGGTCGTGCCCGTCGGCGGCGTGGCGCCCTCTGCGGGGCTGGTGGGCCATCTGATGGGCATGGCGGGGAGCATGTTCGTGACCGCCCTGGCGGTCGGGGCCCCCCTGATCGCTGTGCTGTTTCTTACCGATGCCGCCATGGGATTTGTCGCTCGGACCGTGCCCCAGATGAACATCTTCATCGTCGGCTTCCCGGTCAAGATCGGCATCGGCCTCTTTGGGATCGCCGTAACCCTCCCGTTTTTCGTGAGAACCATCGATCGGCTCATCCCGAGTATCGAGCGCGACCTGTTGCTGCTCCTCAGTGGCATGTGAGTTGCCCAAGGGTCAGGCGGCCGCACGTGGGGGTGGACCCTGGGGTCCATCTGGGGTGCTTGGAGGCAGGGCATGGCCAACGAGTCGTTTCAGGAAAGGACGGAGCCGGCCACCCAACGGCGGCGCCATGAGGCGCGCCAGGAGGGTAAGGTTGCCCGGAGCCAGGAGCTGAACTCGGCGTTCGTGCTCCTGACCGGCCTGGGGCTGATGGCCCTGGCCGGGCCGTTCATGCTGGAACGTCTGTCGCAGCTCGTGCGGCGAATCCTGGGGTCGAGCGGCCAGGTCGAGCTGCGGGCCGACCTGCTCCTGGGCTACTTCGTGGGCGGGATGCCCCAGCTGCTCGTGACCTTGGCCCCGCTGGGCGCCGGGATTCTCCTGATCGGCCTGCTGGTCAACCTGGCGCAGGTGGGCTTTGTCCTTTCCTGGAAGCCGCTGGTGCCCCGTCTGGGGATTCTGGACCCGGCCCGCGGCTTCGGACGGATCTTCTCGCGCCAGGGGCTCGTCGAGCTGGCCAAGTCGCTCTTCAAGGTGGCCGCCATCGGCCTGATCGCCTGGTTCACGCTGCGTGGCGAGTTTGACCGCCTGGCCGGCATGAGCGGCGCCGGGGATCCGCTGCCGGTCTTCGGGTATGCGGCGGGGGTGGCCCTGAAGCTGGGCTTGCGGGTTGCGCTGGTGATCCTGCTGCTGGCGATCTTCGACTACGCCTTCCAGCGGTGGGACTACGAGAAGGGCATCATGATGACCCGCAAGGAGCTCGAGGAAGAATCCCGCCAGACCGAGGGTGATCCGCTGGTGCGCGCGCGCGTGCGCGCCGCCCAACGCGACGCCGCGCGCCGGCGCATGCTGGCGGCGGTCAAGACGGCTGACGTCGTGGTGACCAACCCGACGCACCTGGCCGTGGCGCTGCGCTACGACCGCTCCAAGATGAGCTCGCCCAAGGTGGTGGCCAAGGGCGCGCGCCTGTTGGCCGAGCGCATCCGTGAGCTGGCGCGCCAGCACGGCGTGCCCCTCGTCGAGGACCCGCCGCTGGCTCGGCTGCTCTACAAGATCGAGATTGGCGCCGAGATTCCGGTCGGCCTCTTCCGGGCCGTGGCCGAGGTCCTGGCCTATGTCTACCGGCTGAAGGAACGCCGCGCGCGATTTGCCGTGGCGTGACGCCGACAGCAATAGGGAAACAGGCGGCTGAGACGCGATGAAGATCGAAGAACAGCTCAGAGAACGATCGGACCTGATCCTGGCGGGCGTCGTCCTGATGATCCTGGGCGTCATGCTCGTGCCGGTGCCCACGGCGATCCTGGATCTACTGCTGATCGGCAACCTGGGCTTCGCGCTGCTGGTGCTCTCGCTCACGATCTACGCCACGCGCCCCTTGAGCTTCAACACGTTCCCCTCCGTGCTGCTCCTGGCCACGCTGCTGCGCCTGGCGCTCAACGTGGCCACCACGCGCCAGATCCTGCTGACCGGTTACGGCGGCAAGGTGATCGGCGCCTTCGGCAACTTCGTCGTGGGGGGCAACTACGCCGTTGGCGCGGTGGCCTTCATCATCATCGTGATCATCCAGTTCCTGGTGATCACCAAAGGCGCCGGGCGCATTGCGGAAGTGGCCGCGCGCTTCACCCTGGATGCCATGCCCGGCAAGCAGATGGCGATCGACGCCGATCTGAACGCCGGGCTGATCGATGAGAACCAGGCGCGGACCCGGCGGGCCGAGATCTCCCGGCAAGCCGATTTCTACGGGGCGATGGACGGCGCCGCGAAGTTCGTGCGCGGCGACGCCATCGCCGGCATCATCATCACGGTCATCAACATCGTCGGCGGCTTCGCGATCGGCATGCTGCAGCTTCACATGAGCTTGTCGGAGGCCGCCCGCACGTTCACGCTGCTGACCATCGGTGATGGCCTCGTGGCCCAGATCCCCGCCCTGATCATCTCCACCGCCTCGGGCATCCTGATCACGCGCTCCGACGGCCAGAAGCACCTGGGCGAGGAGCTGTTCGAGCAGATGCTCGGCGAGGCGCGCGGGCCCTTCGTTGCCGCGGGGATCCTGTTCCTGCTCGGTCTCGTGCCGGCCATGCCGACGGTTCCCTTCTGGCTGCTCGGGGCCCTGGTGGCCAGCGGCGGCCTACTCGCGCGCCAACGCCAGCGCAGCGAGGCGGCGGCCCGCGCGAGCAGCGCGCGCCGCAAGCCCGAGGAGCCCGAGAAGATGGAGCGCCTGCTGCACGTCGATCCGATGGAGTTGGAGATCGGTTTCGGCCTAATCCCCCTGGCCGACGAGGAGGCGGGCGGTGACCTCTTGCACCGTGTCACGATGACCCGCCGCCAGATCGCCGGCGAGTTGGGCTTCGTCGTCCCGCCCATCCGCATCCGCGACAACGTGCGGCTGAGCGCCGAGGACTACGCGGTCAAGCTCCGCGGCGAGGAGGTCGCCCGCGGCCAACTCATGATGGACAACCTGCTCGCCATGGGGCCCGGTGCGGCCGACGGCCAGATCGAGGGGGTGAATACGACCGAGCCGGTCTTCGGGCTGCCAGCGATCTGGATCAGCTCGGATGAGCGCCACGAGGCCGAGATGAGCGGCCTGACCGTGGTGGAGCCTTCCGCCGTCATCGCGACCCACTTGTCGGAGATCGTGCGCCACCACGCCCACGAGATCATCACGCGCCAGGATGTGCAGACGCTGCTCGATCAGGTGAAGGCCACCCACCCGGCGGTGGTCGAGGAGTTGATCCCCAACCAGATGACGGTGGGGGGACTCCTCAAGGTCCTGCGCAAGCTGCTGCAGGAGCAGGTCTCGATCCGCGACCTGGTGACCATCCTGGAGACGTTGGCGGATCACGTGCCGACGGTGAAGGACATCGATGCGCTCGTCGAGCGCTGCCGGGAAGCCCTGAGCCGTCCGCTGACGCGCCCGTACAAGGACGAGCGCGGCATGCTCTCGGTGGTGACCCTCGACCCGCGGCTCGAGCAGCAGCTGCTGGAGGCGGTGGTCCCGGGTCACGAGGGGCGCCCGCGCCTGGTGCTCGAGCCCGCCCGCGCGCAGGGGCTCGTCGCCCAGGTGTCGGGGGCGATCCAGAAGCTGCTCGAGGTCGCTCACCACCCGGTGCTGCTCTGCAGCCAGTACCTGCGGCCCCATCTGCGCGATTTCATCGCGCGCTTCGTTCCCCAGATCGTGGTGCTGTCCTACAGCGAGGTCGGCAACGCCGCCAACGTGCGCACGGTCGCCACCGTGGGCGGGGGCGAGTCTGGACAGCGGGGGACGGCGGGGGATCGCAAGCTGTCCGCGGTGGGCTGACGGCCTGAGGGACGCGAGCGCCTGGCCCGTTCGGGGCGGGGCGCGCACGACCCGATGCCATGGGGGAGCCTGAGATGAGGATACGGCGCTTCACTGCCAGCGACATGACCGAGGCCCTGAGACTCGTCCGAGAGAGCCTGGGGCCGGAGGCCGTGATCCTGGAAGCCAAGGGCGTGCCCGAGGGCCGCGGACCGCGTGCGGGCGTCACCGTCATGGCGGCGGTGGACCGCCACCCCGAAACGCGCCGCGAGCAACCTCCGGCTTTCGGCCGGCGCGAGGAGGAGCGCGGCCAGGCGCCGGCAGCCGGCCCGCGCGCGGAAGCGAGCCCCAGTGGCCTTACCGCGGAACCCGCGCGCTTGCCCAGGCGCGCAGCTTCCCGCCCGCCGGCGCTGGGCGAGGTCGAGACGGTCCCCGGGTTGCCGCGCCGGGAAACCGGCCCCGCCGGCCCGCTCGAGCAGGAGATCAAGCGCCTGCAGAGCCGCGTCTTCTACCTCAACCGCCTCATCACGAGCGACCACTTCTCAGCCATCCCGATTCCGCTGCGCGAGCTGTACCTGGATCTGCTTGAGGCGGAGCTCGACTCGAATCTGGCCTTCGCGATCCTGCGCGACATCGCCGAGCGCACCACCGCCGATATCATGTCGGGGCCGCGGGTCGAGCTCCTGCGCGAACGCCTGCTGAAGGTCGTGCCGCGCGGAGAGTCGATCCTGCGCCGGGCCGATCGCCAGGTGGCCATCTTCGTGGGGCCGCCCGGGAGCGGCAAGACGCTCACCGTGACATCGCTGGCCGCGCAGAGCCTGCGGGCCGGGCGGCGGCCGGGGATCATCTCGCTCGACAGCTTCCGGCCCGGCGGGTCGACCGGCCTCGAGCACTACGCGCGCATCCTGGATGTGCCCTTCCTCTCGGTGTTGGAGCCTCAGGACCTGGCCGCCGCGGGCGATCCGCGCCTGAGCGAAGCCGAGCTGCTGTTGGTCGACACCCCGGGCGTCAGCCTGCGCGAGCGCGAGGCGGTAGGTCTGGTGCGTGGTTTCCAGCTCCAGTTCGTGGAGCCCGAGGTGCACGGCGTCCTGGACGCCACATCGCGCGTGCGCGATGCGGCCGAGGCGCTGGATCTCCTGCGCCACTTCCACCTGACCTCGCTCATCTTCACCAAGCTCGATCTAACCAGCCGGTATGGCGGGATTCTCAGTCTCTCCCTGAAGACAAGGGTGCCCGTGAGCCACGTGGGCTGGGGCCAGCGCGTGCTGGCGGACCTCAAGCCCTGTGACCCGGAGACCCTGGTGGACTTGGTGCTGGAGCGGTGCGCGCGCGGGTGGGAGTCCACCGCGCCGGCGCCGGCCGAGGCCAGCTCGAAGGAGGCGGTACGATGACGCGGCCCGATTCAAGACACGAGCGGACCCATTGGACCGAGAACCCGGGGACGGCCGATCGGCGCGGGCCGGGCTGGGATCCCGCCCTGGAGCCCGAGCGGGAGCGCGGCGCCGAGGTGCCCGGCGCCCACGGGCGAGCGGCGGCTGCCCGGACCCCGGTCGAACGGCCTGAGCCTGCGGGGCTCCTGGGTCGTAGGCGGGAGGAGCTGCTCACCGTGGCGGTCACGGGCGGCAAGGGCGGCGTCGGTAAAACCAATTTGGTAACGAACTTGGCGATCATGATCGCTCGGATGGGCAAAAAGGTCCTCTTGCTCGACGGCGACTTCAGCCTGGCCAACGTCGATCTGCTGCTGGGCCTCGTGCCCCACAGCAACCTGTACGATGTTGTGTCCGGGCGTAAACGTATCGACGAGATCGTCCTCGAGGGCGAAGCGGGGATTCGCATCATCCCAGCCGCCTCGGGCGTTGAGGAAATGGCCGCCCTGGACGACTACAGGAGGGAGGTTCTGATCCGGTCGCTGGAGAACCTCGCGGCGGACCGCGACGTGCTCCTGATCGACACCGGGTCGGGTATCCACCGCCAAAACCTCAGGCTGGCGCAAATGGCCGATGAGATTCTGGTCCTGACCACGCCGGAGCCCACGGCCTTCTCCGACGCCTACGCCACCATCAAGGTGCTCTCGAGCCGGCGATTGGCCCGTCCTCCGCGCCTGGTGGTGAACATGGCGCATTCGGAGGCCGAAGCGCTGCGGGTCGCCCGGCGCGTGGCGCGCGTGGCCAACCAGTTCTTGGGCTTCGAGCCCGAGCTCTACGGCATCATTCCCGACGACGAAGCGGTGCCGCGGGCGGTGAAGGCCCAGGAGCCGTTCGTCAAGGTCGATGAGGATTGTCCGGCCGCGGTGGGCGTGCGTGAGCTGGCCAAGCGCCTGCTGCAGCCCATGGCGGCGCCCATCTTTCCCCGCACCCAGGCGACCGATCCCGCCCGGGCGGTGAAGGTCGCGTAGGGAGGCTCGGTGGAGCGCTGGGTGCGACATCTGGCCAAGCAGGTTGCGGCCGGCGGGCTCTGCCTCGCCGTCCTGGCCGGGATGCTGCAAGGCTTGGGCCCGCTGGAGGTGCTCCTGCGCGGCATCGTGATCGGCCTGGTGCTCTACTTCGCCATCGTGCTCGTGGGGGGATTGATCGGGCAAGCGTTGCTGCGCGTGGCGGTGGAGGAGCACATGGCGGCGGCCCAGGCGCAGAGGGAGCAGGCGCGCGCCGCGGCGCGGGACCTGGAAGACGAGGACGAGGAGGACGAGGCCAGCGCGGACGGATCGGATGGCGACCCCGAGTCGGCGCAAGACGCCGAGACGGCCTAGACCGCCGAGGCGGCCGATGCCCCAGGTAACCCGGACCGGCCTGCCTGCGGGGCTGGAGACCGGCACGGTCATCAACCCACGAAGCGAGAGGAGCGGAGTAGAAGCGTGCGAGATACCGCAGCACTCCTGAGACTGGCCGCGCGGCCCATCCCGTCCGGCCTGCCGGCCGACCAGTTGGCCAAGGCCCAGGCGCTCAAGAAGTACGCACCGCTGGTGAAGTACGTCGTGGATCGCATCGCGAGCAGCCTGCCCAAGTCGATCGAGAAGGACGATCTGATCAACACCGCGGTGATCGGGCTCTTCGATGCGCTCGAGAAGTACGACGCTGACCGCGGCACCAAGTTCGAGACCTATGCGATCTGGCGGATCAAGGGCGCCGTCCTCGACGAGCTGCGCTCGCTCGATTGGGCCAGCCGGACGACGCGGCGCAAGGCCCGCGAGGTCGAGCGCACCTGCCGGCACCTGGACCAGAAGCTCGGTCGCGCGGCGACCGAGCACGAGATCGCCAAGGAGATGAACCTGCCGGTGGGAGAGTACGTGCGGCTGCTCGAGGAAGTGCGAGGGGCCTCGCTCCTGAGCCTCGACCAGACGGTGTCGGTCGACGAGGAGCATGACCTGGCCGGCCTGGCCGAGCTGATCGAGGACTGCGAGGCCATCAACGCGCTGGATGTGATCGAAGAGACCGAGTCGCGCGAGCTGCTGCTCGATGCCATCAACTGCCTGTCGGAACAGGAACGGCTGGTGGTGGCGCTCTACTACTACGAGGAGATGACGCTCAAGGAGATCGGCGAGACGCTGGGGATCTCGGAGTCCCGCGTTTCGCAGATCCATACGAAGGCGGTGTCGCGGCTGCGCGGCCGCATGAAGCGGCTGCTGATCGCCGCGTGACCCTGAGGCCGGGAAGGTGCCGGTCATGAGCGACGAGGTCGCCAACCTGAGGCAAGTGCTGGCCCAGACGCAGTCGGTGCAGCGGACGCAGGAGAACGCCCGGCGCCGCGGCGAGGTGGAGCAACAGCAACGCGGCCGGCAGATCATCGACAAGGTCGACATCCAGGGCCGGCAAGTCGAGGAAACGCCCGAGGCCAGGGAGAAGAAGGTGGAACCGGAGGCCAAGGGCGGTGAGCCCGAGGAGCGGCGACGCAGAAAGGGTGCGGGGCAACCCGCACCCGAACCCGCCGAGCCCGAAGCCGTCAGCCCGCCGGATCTCGACGAGGAAGGCGAGGGCAAGGGGCGGATGATCGACCGGACGGCCTGATCGCTCCGCGAGGAAGGGGGAGTCGCGTGTCACCATCGAGCAGTCGCAGGAAGTACCTCAACGTCATCATCGTGATGTGCCTCCTGGTCATCGTGGTCGGGTTCGCCCCGACCCTGCAGCAGCGTCTGGCCGCCATCCCCGGCCAGAACACGGGCCGGGCGGCCGCGCCCGATCCGGGCGCGGCCAGGGAGGGCGAGGGCGCCGCCCCGGCCGTTTCAGGGGAGACGCTCCTGTTCCCGCTCGCCGGCTCAACGGGTGAAATCCCGCTGCCGGACGCCGAGCGGATCGTTGAGCAGGCGCAGCTCATCCGGGGTGAGCTGGCCGCGCGGGAGCGGGCCATCGCCGCGCAGGAGGATCTCCTGCGCCGGCAGGTCCTGGCCGAGTTCTGGAAGCGCCAGGCCGCCGCCGCGGCGGCGACGCTCGGGCTGTCGCTGATCATCGTGCTGCTCCTCGTCCGCCGCGCCGCCGCCTGGTCCGGATTCGCGCAGCGCCTGCGGGCGGAGGAGTCCCGCCTGCGTAACCTGCAGCTCTCGGTCATCGGAGCCCTCGAGGAGTTTGAATCCGAGCTGGCGGCGGCGCGCTCGTGGGCGGCCGCGGAGGCTCGTTCGCGGCGTCCCGCGGCTGACCGCTCGGCGGGGCCAGACCCGGCGGAGCTCCCGATGGAACCGGTGGTCTTCGGCGCGGGTCCAGCTCCGATTGCCCCGGGGTCCTCCTCCGCCCGGCCGGCACTCGCACGCGAGACCCCGGGGCCCATCTCTGGAGGCTTTTTCTTCGGTGAAGATGAGCACGTAGGCACGGCCGTGCCCATGGAGAGCGGCGATGAGCGCCGAACGACCGGCGAACCCGGGGCGCCGCGATCGTTCCCCGCGCCGCCCGTGGCCCGGGGGGCCGAGGCGTCCCCGGTGGTCGCCTTCCAAGGCTTCCAAGGCCCGCACGAGCATGTTGAGCCCCCATCCTGGGCGCGCAGATTCCTGGCACCGGAGGCGTCCGGCGATCCGTCGCTGGCTGGACCAACCGCCCCCGCGGCGAGCGTTGCCTCAGGCCCCTGGACCGAACCGGTCCGGCGCGAGGGTCCCACGCCGGGCCCCAGGAACATCCGTCCGTACGCGGAAGGGGGGCCGAGCACGCGCGAGCAGGTCGAGCGCCTGACTGCCGAGGGCTGGAGCGAAACCGAGATCGCCCGGCGCCTGGGCTTGTCGCGCGAGGAGATCCATCTGGCGCTGATGCTCGGGCGCAGCGCGCGGGCCGAGACGCTACCCAGTTCCCCCTATGGGCGCGGTCCCGGCGCCGGCCACGCCTTGACGACCCCGCCGCCCGGGTGGCAGCCGCGCGATCGAGCGCCGGAGGGGATCGTTGGTCGCTGACGGTGCAGTGGAGGGCCACGGGCGCGCCGAGCGCCTGGCGACCTACCTCGCGGGGCTCGACCGGGGTGAGGTGGTGATCGGCCGCATCCTGCAGGTGCTCGGCGAGAGCGAAGTGCGCGTGGCGCTCGGCCCGGGGATTCTGGTGGCCCGCCCGGTGGGGGGGCGGCCTCCGATCGGGGAGTGCCGCCTCGAGGTCCTGGCCCCGGGACCGCGGCCCATTCTGCGGGTCGTGTCTCCCGGACGCCGGGGGGGTGTGGAAATGCTCGTGGACGCTTCGTGCGAGAAACGCGCGGTGGGAGCCGGCGACCGCCTCGACCGGCGGGTGTAGCCGGTCCGGCTCCGGCGCGCGGTGGGGGGCCGGCGGGAAGGGCTGGCTCCGGACGCCGCGGGATCGTGCCCGCGCGGGTTTCGGGTGGCGGCGAGGAAGAGAGGAGGAGCCGGATGCCTGAGGAAAGGCCGAGGCTCGACGTCGAGCGGCTACTCGAGCTGGTGGAGAGCTTGCCCACCATGCCGGCCGTGGCGACCAAGATCCTGAAGGTGGCGGGATCGGCGGACGCGAATGCGGCGGAGGTCACCCGCCTGATCGCCACCGACCAGGGCCTGGCCTCCAAGGTTCTGAGCACCTGCAACTCCGCCTACTACGGCCTGCCCCAGCGCGTCAAGACGCTGAGCCGAGCCGTGGCCCTGCTCGGGTTCAAGGCGGTGCGCAATCTCGTGCTGGTGCACTCACTGCCCTGGAAGCGCTCGTCGACCCCGACCTTCGCGGATCTGATGATCTTCACGCACGCCGCCGCCACCGCTGTGGCAGCCCGCCTGATCGCCGGCACGACGAAACGGGCCGATCCCGAGGAGGCCCTGCTCGGTGGGCTGATGCACGACGCGGGCCGCTTGGCCCTCAGCCAGGTCATGCCCGACGAATATGAACCGGTGCTGAAGGCGATCTACAACCTGGAGGGCGACACCATCGAGCTGGAGCGTCGCGCTCTGGGGATCGACCATGCGGAGATTGGGGAGCAGATCCTGCGGAAATGGAGTTTTCCGGAGGAACTCGTCAATGTCGCGCGGACCCATCACGATCCGGTGCCGCAGCTCGGTCAGCTCGCCCTGATCGTGCGCGCGGCCGACGAGCTGAGCCGTCTGACCGGGCGTGGTGTGCGCGCGCTGACGGAGCCGGTGGCCGTGGTGCCGCCGGCGCTGGCCAGTTTGGGTATCACCCTGGACGACCTCGAGCAGCTCGAGGAGCGCGTCGCCCAGGCGATCGAACAGAGTCAGGAGATCTTCTCGCTCTGAGAATCCCGGCCCACGGGGTGATCTGACAGGACGCAGAGACAAGCCAAGGAGGAAGACTCGATGAGGCGCAGGAACGGTGCGGGGTCACGTCAGCTGGTCGATGCCACGGAGAAGTTCCGCAAGTCACAGCTGCAGCTGATCAAGATTCTCCAGGAAGAGAATCTGATCACCGAGAAGGAAGGCCGCAGCCTGGGCACCCAGATCGAGCGGGCCGCCACCCAGAAACGTTCGTCCGACGTTCTGGCCGCCGCCCTGACGCTGAACAACAAGATCATGCGCGTCATGCGCCAGGAAAGCTTCGCGGAGGTCGCCCGCCAGGACTCCGAATTGGAGATCCTCTTCGAGGTCAGCCGGATGATCCAGAGCACCCTCGATCAGGACGCCGTCTACCGCCGGTTGCTCGAGCTGATCCAACAGGCGATACCGTTCGACAACGCCACGCTCTTCTTATGGGTCAAGCAGGAGGCCAAGCTGGTCCCCGCGGCCCAGCATGGCAAGTTCGTCGATCTGATCGGCGGCGTGCAGTTCGACCACGGTGAGGGGTTCAGCGGCTGGGTGGCCAAGCAGAAGCGCCCGGTGCTGCTGTCGGAGCTGCACCGGGGCCGGCGCCCGGACGACTCGGTCGTCGGCAGCTTCATGTCGGTGCCCTTGGTCGTGCAGGGCGAGCTGATCGGCGTCCTCAATCTCAGCCACCATCGCCCGCGGGCCTTCACCGAGGACAAGTTCCGGCTCCTGGCCTTGATCGCCGGCCAGGCTGCGGCGACCATCCAGCGCCTGCTGCTGTACGATGAGATGCGCCGGCTGGCCATTACCGACGATCTGACCAGTATCTACAATCGCCGCCACTTTCTCGATCGGTTGCAGGGCGAGATCGACCGCGCCCGGCGCTACACCGTGCCCTTCAGCGTGCTCTTCATCGACATCGACAACTTCAAGGAGCTGAACGACAGCTACGGACACCAGGTGGGAGACAAGATTCTGACCGAGCTCGCCACCATCCTGAAGCACTGGGCGCGCAGCTCGGACATCGTCGCCCGCTATGGGGGCGAGGAGTTCGTCGTGCTTCTGCCGATGACCGACAAGCAGCGCGGCATTGCCGCCGCGGAGCGGCTGCGCACCCGCGTTCAGCGCCACACCTTCTACCGCCGCAAGAAGCTGACCGTCAGCGTGGGCGTGGCTGGGTATCCGGGCGACGGCGAGAGCATCGACCAGATCCTGGGGCGGGTCGACGAGGCCCTCTACATGGCCAAGAAGACCGGTCGCAACCGCGCCTGCGCCTTCGGGGACTTGCTGGCCGCGGTCGAGGCCGGAGCCGCCGGAGACCTGGGCTGCGCCACCGATGGGGGCGGGGCTGCCGGGGAGACTGAGGATGCCAAAGCGGCCGATCTCACCAGCGTAGCGGAGATCGCCGGGGTGGCCGAGATGGTCTGAAGCCGGCTGATCAGCGGAACTGGTCGCCCCTCAAACGGTTAGAGAGTCAGAACCTCGCGCGGCGGCTGGGGGGTGCTCCAGCAACGGCAACCGTGGGGATCGGGTGCGGGGAGGATGGGCCGTCACCGCGGGCCCGCGGCGGCGCCGGCGGGAGGAGGAAGCGAACTAAATCAAGAATTGACAAACGGTTATGTGCTGAATATGCTGAAATGTGCTGGCGTCCCTGCCGCTGGTCGCCGGCTGCCAAGACAGACTGTCCGCGGGGGGCCGATCCCTGAAATAACCTTGCGCGAATAGGACTTGTTTTCTACGCTGCCATGCCGACCCGGGATGGAGGGCACGGCGACCCTGGTGTCGTTGCCTCCCGCGTTGCGCTGGCCGCCCCCGCTACCCGGTCGCACAAGCAGAGAAGGAGTGCTGGAGGATGTCTTGGACGCCACGGTCCTAGAAGGCGAGCGCCGGCAAGCCTCCCCAGTGGGCTATCCTGGGCTCCACGAGGAGGCCCTGCCGAGCACGCGCATCTCGAAGCGCCGAGCACTCTGGTTGGCGTTGCCGGGCATTCTCCTGATCGATGCGCTGCTGGTGACCGGAGCGTTCCTGGCGGCGGTCCGGATGTCCGTGGGGGCGGTCGAACACCTGGGACCCGCGGCCAGCGCCATCACCCCACCGTTGCTGGCCCTCTATGTGGTTCTGGTCTCGGGGTTTCTCCTCTTGAGCGGGATGTTCGGTCTCTACAGCCGCCGCGCCCTGCGACACCCCCGGCGGGCGATGACCGGGGCCGCCCGCGCGGTGCTGTGGAGCGGGATCATCGCGGTGGGCTTCGACTTCCTTCTCGCGCTCGATCCCCCAGGCGACCTGCGCGAGCTGCTCCTCATGCATGCCGCGGTCATGGCCGTGGCGGTCTTCACCTTGCGCCCACTGGCCTGCCGGCTCCTGCTGCGGTTGTCGGAGGTCGGGCCGCTGCCGCCCCGCCGGGTGCTCGTCGTCGGCCAGAGTCACGAAGCCCGCCGGGTGGCGGGATCGCTCGAGGAGGACGACCCGGGCGGCGCGGTGGTCGTCGGGCTGGCGGAGAGCACGCCGCCGCAGCGCGGGTTGAACCACCGCTGGCCGCGCTTCCAGGTGAGCCATCCACCGGACGTGCTGCGGCTCGCGCACGGCTTGGCGGTGGACGAGGTCATTCTGGCCAGCCGCGAGCTGGAACGGGGCGAGGCGATCGAGCTGGGCACCGAGTTGGACCGCCGCGGCTTCCGGGTCCTGGTCGTGCCGCACCTCACCCACCTCTATGTCGACGGCGCGCCGGTGCGGCGCGAGGCTGGCATTCCGCTGCTGGCCCTGGGCAAGGTCGATGACCGCGTCTGGGGGGCGAGGGTCAAGCGGGCGATGGACATGCTCATGGCCGGTCTGGGGCTGGTGGTCGTCTCGCCCCTGATGCTGCTGGTCGCGGGGCTGGTCAAGATCAGCTCGCCGGGCCCGGTGCTCTATTCCCAAGAACGGGTGGGCAAGGGTGGCCGGCGGTTCCGCATGTACAAGTTCCGGAGCATGAAGGTCTGCAATGACGACAGCCGCCACCGCAAGTACGTCGAGTCGCTCATGTTCCAGGGCGACGCCGCCGGTTTCGATGATCAGGGCCGTCCGGTCTACAAGCTCCTGGACGATCCGCGCGTCACGTGGCTGGGCAGACTCCTGCGCCGGACGAGTCTGGACGAGCTGCCCCAGATCCTGAACGTGTTGTGCGGGGATATGAGTCTGGTGGGGCCGCGGCCCTGCCTGCCGTTCGAATACGAGCTCTACCAGCCGTGGCAGCGGCGCCGCCTGGACAACGTGCCCGGCATGACGGGCCTCTGGCAGGTGTCGGGCCGCAGCTTCCTCACCTTCGAGGAGATGGTGCTGCTGGACCTCTTCTACGCCGGCAACTGGAGCATTTTGTTGGACCTGAAGCTCCTGGGGCGTACAGTACCGGAAGTTCTGGGTGCTCGCGGGGCGCGCTAGAGCAGGGCCATTCGGACGATCATGGACCTGGAGGGACCGAGCATATGGCCAATGTGGCGGTGATTGGGGCCGGCTACTGGGGCCCGAACCTGGTGCGCAATCTGGTCGAGAACCCGCTGTGCTCGCGCGTCACGGTGTGCGATCACGCCCCGGAGAAGCTGGCCCGCATTCTGCGGCGCTACCCGGGCATCCGCACGGCGGCCGACCCGGCGGAGATCTTCGACAATCCGGAAATCGACGCCGTGATGATCGCGACCCCGCCGAGAACGCACTTCGAGCTCGCCCGGGCGACGCTGAAGCGCGGCAAGCACGTCTTCATCGAGAAGCCGTTCACCCTCTCGAGCGATACCGCCCGGGAGCTGATCGACCTCGCCCGGCGCCAGGGTCGCATCATCATGGTGGGGCACACGTTCGAATACAGCCCGCCGGTGCGCAAGATCAAGCAGATCATCGACTCCGGGGATCTGGGACGGATCTTCTACATGAGCGCCACGCGGGTGAACCTGGGCCTGCACCAGAAGGACTCGAGCGTGGTCTGGGACCTCGCGCCGCACGACCTCTCGATGTTCCTCTACTGGTTGGGCGAGACGCCCAGCGAGGTCATGGCGACCGGCAAGGACTTCGTCCAGCCGGGCATCCCCGATGTGGCCTTCATCTTCATGCGCTTCCCGTCGGGGGCGATTGCCCACATCCAGGTGAGCTGGCTGGCGCCCTCGAAGCTGCGCCGGACCACGATCGTGGGCAGCAGCAAGATGCTCGTCTACGACGACACCCAGAACCTCGAGCAGGTGAAGATCTTCGACAAGGGCGTCCACTATCGCGATCCCGACACCTTCGGGGAATACCAACTGAGCTATCGGGCGGGCGACATCGTATCGCCCAAGATCGACACCTTCGAGCCCTTGCAGGCCGAGGTCACCGATTTCCTCGAGTCGATCCGCGACGGTCGCCAGCCGGGGGTCAACGGGGAACGGGGCCTGCGGGTCGTGCGGGTGCTGGAAGCGATCGAGCGATCCCTGAGCAACAGCGGGCACGTGGAGTACCTGGAGCGCGAGCTGGTCACCGTATAATGGCCGGCGGGCAACGCCTCGCCGGTGCCCACCATTAACGCCGCCCGTCCGAACCGGGCGGCGTTGACCATCTCCGAGCGATCCTGGTACCCTTCACGCTTCTGAGAAAACGGAGCGCCCCGCCGGCCGAAGCCGTGGCGAGGGAGCGCCTGGCGCCACCCAAGCGCGCCGCCTGCCAGGAGAGACGACCGATGAAGGAAATGCCCAAGGCGTACGACCCGAGCGGTTTCGAAGCTCGCTGGTACGAACACTGGACCCAGGCCGGCTGCTTCCGGCCCTCGCCGGCGGGCGGGCGGGAGCACTACACGATCGTCATCCCGCCCCCCAACGTGACCGGGGCCCTGACGATCGGCCACGTGCTCAACAACACGATCCAGGACGTGCTCATCCGCTGGAAGCGCATGCAGGGCTTCGAGACCCTGTGGCTGCCGGGCACGGACCACGCCGGCATCGCCACGCAGAACGTCGTCAAGAAGGACCTGCGCTCGCACGGCATCGACGCCCGCGAACTGGGGCGCGAGAAGTTCATCGCCGAGGTCTGGAAGTGGAAGGACGCCTACGGCGGGAAGATCATTCAGCAGCTCAGGTACTTGGGAGCCTCCTGCGACTGGGAGCGCGAGCGCTTCACCCTCGATGAAGGACTCTCACACGCGGTGGAGGAGGTCTTCAAGCACCTCCACCGCAAGGGGCTGATCTATCGGGGCGAGTATCTCGTCAACTGGTGCATCGGCTGTCAGACGGCGGTCTCCGACGAGGAGGTCGAGCACCAGGACGTCGACGGCCACTTCTGGCACATCAAGTACCCGGTGAAGGGCTCGGATCAGGGGATCGTGGTCGCCACGACGCGCCCCGAGACGATGCTGGGCGACACGGCGGTCGCCATCGCGCCGGGCGACGAGCGCTACGCGCGGATCAAGAACCGCAAGCTGATCCTGCCGCTGGTGGGGCGCGAGATCCCGATCATCGAGGATGCCTACGTGGATCCGCAGTTCGGCACCGGCGCCCTGAAGATCACCCCGGGCCACGATCCCAACGACTTCGCGATCGGCCAGGCGCACGGGCTGGAGATCATCTCCGTGGTCGACACCGACGGGCGGATGAACGAGAACTCGCCGCCCGAATTCCGCGGTCTCGACCGGCTGGAGGCGCGCCAGAAGGTCGTCGAGGCCCTCAAGAAAGAGGGGCTGCTCGTCAAGACCGAGCCCTTCCGCCACGCGGTCGGGCATTGCTACCGGTGCAAGACGGTGATCGAGCCCACCATCAGCCATCAATGGTTCGTGCGGATGAAGCCGCTGGCCGAGCCGGCCATCGCCGCGGCCAAGAGCGGCGAGGTGCGATTCATCCCCGATCGCTGGACCAAGACCTATCTGCACTGGCTCGAGAACGTGCGCGACTGGTGCATCAGCCGCCAGCTCTGGTGGGGACACCGCATCCCGGTCTGGCACTGCCGCGGCTGCGGCCACATGGTGCTCACCGGCGAACAGGAGCAGGCCTGTCCCCAGTGCGGCCACCACGACTGGAAGCAGGACGAGGACGTCTTGGACACCTGGTTCTCCTCGTGGCTCTGGCCCTTCAGCACGCTCGGCTGGCCGGAGAAGACCGAGGACCTCGCGCGCTTCTATCCGACCGATGCTCTGGTGACCGGCCCCGACATCATCTTCTTCTGGGTCGCGCGCATGGTGATGGCGGGCTACGAGTTCATGGGCCGCAAACCGTTTTCGGATGTCTACCTGCACGGCATCGTCCGGGACGAAGACGGCCGCAAGATGTCCAAGAGCCTCGGCAACTCGCCCGACCCGATCGATTTGATCAAGGAGTACGGGGCGGACGCCCTGCGCTTCACGATGCTCATGCTGACCCCCACCGGCAACGATGTCCTCTTCGGCAAGAAGAAGATCGAGGTGGGCCGCGATTTCGCCAACAAGCTGTGGAATGCGGGGCGGTTCATCCTGTTCAATCTGCGCGACGATGTCCTGCCGCAGGTGTCGCCGGGCAGCGAGGCGCCCCTCGAGGAGCGCTGGATTCAGAGCCGCCTCGCGCACGTGATCCGGGAGACGGACGCCCTGCTGGCGGCGTATCGCTTCAACGACGCTGCGCACCTGCTGTACGACTTCACCTGGAAGGAGTTCTGCGCCTGGTATCTCGAGATCGCCAAGGGCCGCATTCAGCGCGGGTCTCCCGAAGATGCCGAGCGGGCTCGGCATGTGCTCCTCGCCGTCTACCGGCAGATCCTGGCGCTCCTGCATCCGTTCATGCCCTTCATCACCGAGGAGATCTACGACTACCTGCCGGGCAAGGAGCGCGAGCTCATCCTGGGGCCTTGGCCGCAGGCCGCGGAGGGGGACCCGGAGGCTGAGGCCGAGCGTCAGATGGCCTTCTTCCAGGAGGCAGTCACCGCGATTCGCAATCTGCGCAGCGAGATGAACGTCGCGCAGGCCAAGCTGGTTCCGGTCGGGGTTCGCGCGGGCGGCATGGAGGCGGAGGTCCTCGAGCGCATGGCCGAGCCGCTCAAGGGGCTCGCCAAGGTCAGCGAGGTCACGATCGCGTCGAACTACCGCAAGCCGAAGCACGCGGCGGCGGCGGTCGTGGCCGACGCGGAGCTCTTCGTGCTGCTCGAGGGTGTCATTGACCTCGCGGCCGAGCGCAAGCGGTTGCGCAAGGAGATGGCCAAGATCGAGGATGCGCTCGACCGGGCGCGCAAGAAGTTGGCCAACCAGGATTTTCTGGAACGGGCCCGTCCCGAGGTTGTCCAGCAGGAGCGCGAGAAGTTGGAGCAGTACGAGGCGGTGCGGGTCAAGATTGACACGGCCCTGACGGCTCTCGAGGACTGACCCGCCGAGGGGCGGGGGTTGCGCAATTGGACTCGAGAGCCTTGCTGGGGACTGGTGCCCTGGCGGGAATAGGTCCCCCGAGGGCCGTGTACCAGCCCTTGGGCGCGCTGGCTCTCACGAGGGCCAGCCAGCGGATGCGCCCTGTACCTGTCCAGGGCCCCAGAGTCACCTGACAAGGAGGAGCGATGAAGGAGCACAAGACGCACCCGCAGCGCCGGCGGCGGGCCGTTCGCCCGGCTGCCCTGGTGGTTCCCGTGATCGCGGGGCTCGTGCCTTCGGCGGCCTACGCAGCATCGAGCGAACGCGATCTCTCACTTACGGTCTATAACAACGATCTGGCGGTCGTGCGCGATGCGCGCACATTGGCGATCGAATCCGGCACGCACTGGTTGCCCTTTACCGATGTGCCCGCCCGCATCGACCCGACCTCCGTCCACCTGAAGGCCGCCGACGGTCAGGGACTGGAGGTGCTCGAACAGAACTACCGCTACGACCTTGTGAGCCAGGAGAAGATCCTCGAGCGCTACCTGGACGCCGACATCCGGGTCGTGTTGGAGGACGGCCGGCTCTTCGAGGGCCAACTGCTCTCCTTCGCCGGCGGCCGGCTCGTGCTCAGGGCCGCGCCGGGATCCGGCGCCCGGGGCCAGGATGCGCCGGAGCAGGGCGGTCTGGTGATCCTCAATCCCGAGAAGGTCACCGACATCCAGTGCCCCGACCTGCCCGCGGGCCTGATCACCCGGCCGACGCTCGAGTGGCTGCTCGCGACCAGCCGCGGCGGCGATCGCCGGCTCGAGGTGAGCTACCTGACAGGCGGGTTCAACTGGCACGCCGAGTACGTCGCGGTCGTGGCCGACAACGACGCCGGCATGGACCTGGCGAGCTGGGTCAGCCTGGACAACCGGTCGGGCGCGACCTACGAGAACGCCGCGCTGCAACTCGTGGCGGGCGACGTCCACCGCGTGCCGCGGCCAGGCAAGGGGCATGCCGAGGCGATGGACATGAACCTGCTTCGAGCGGCGGCCCCGCAATTCGAGGAGGAGACGCTCTTCGAATACCACCTCTACACGCTCGCGCGCCGCACGACCGTACGCGACAACGAGACCAAGCAGGTGTCGCTCTTCACGCCCACCGCCTGCAAGGTCCGTAAGATCTTCGAGGCCAATCCGCGCCGCGACGGCACCAAGGTGCGCGTTGTTTTGCAGGCCACGAACAGCGAGCAGGACGGGCTCGGCATGCCGCTGCCCAAGGGCACCGTGCGGGTGTACAAGCAGGACAGCCGGGAGCGTCTCCAGTTCGTGGGCGAGGATGCGATCGATCACACGCCGCGCGACGAGGACATCCGCGTCTTCGTCGGCAACGCCTTCGACCTGGTCGTTGAGCGGACCGAGCTCGAGACGCGGCGCATCTCGCAGAACAGCCGCGAGGTGGACGTCAAGGTCGAGGTGCGCAATCGCAAGGAGAGCGAGGACGTCGTCGTCGTGGTGCAGGAGGACCTGTACGGCCAGGCCCGCATCCTGCGCGCCAGTCAGGACTACGAGACCAAGTCGGCCTACCGGGTGGAGTTCCCCGTCGCGGTCAAGGCCGGTCAGGTCGCGACGGTGACGTTCACGGTGCGCTACGGGTATTAGCACGGCGCGCGGGTATTCGCACGTGCGCGGGTACTAGCACGGTGCGCGACGGGTACTAGGCAGATGAGCGGGAGCGCGACCGCAGCGGGCGCCTCCCCGCGGCGCGACCAGGCGATGTCCGGCTTCAAGCTTGCAGCACCCTACCAGCCCTTCGGCGATCAGCCCACAGCGATCGCCGGTCTGGTGGCGGGCCTCCGGCGCGGCGACCGCCACCAGACGCTGCTGGGCGTGACCGGCTCGGGCAAGACCTTCGCCATCGCCAACGTCATCGCCCAGGTCAACCGGCCGACGCTGGTCATCTCCCACAACAAGACCCTGGGGGCCCAGCTCTACGGCGAGTTCCGCGCCTTCTTCCCCGAGAACGGCGTCGGCTACTTCATCAGCTACTACGACTACTACCAGCCCGAGGCCTACGTGCCGCAGACGGACACCTACATCGAGAAGGACGCCAGCATCAACGACGACATCGACCGGCTGCGGCTGCAGGCGACCGGCCTGCTGCTCGAGCGGCGCGACGTCGTCATCGTCGCCAGCGTTTCGTGCATCTACGGCTTAGGGAATCCCGAGGACTTCCGGGCCCAGACCCTGGTGCTCAAGGTGGGCGAGGAGATCACGCGCGAGCGGCTGCTCGACCGCCTGATCGAGATGCAGTACGAGCGCAACGATCTCGAGCCGCAGCGCGGGACCTTCCGCGTGCGCGGCGATCTGGTCGAGATCTTCGCCTCGCACGGTGAGGAGATCCATCGGGTGAGCCTCTTCGGCGACGAGATCGAGAGCATCACCGCGGTCGACCCGGTGACGCGCGAGCGGCTGCGCGAGCAGGAGCGGCTGGCGATCTTTCCGGCCAGCCACTTCCTTCTGCCGCGTGAGCGGATCGAGCGCGCCTGCCAGGGCATCGAGCGCGAGCTCGAGCAGCGGCTGGCCGATCTGCGCGCGGCGGAGAAGCTGCTCGAGGCCCAGCGCCTGGCGCAGCGCACGCGCTACGACCTCGAGATGCTCCGCCAGATGGGCTATTGCCAGGGCATCGAGAACTACTCGCGCCACCTCTCCGGGCGGGTGCCCGGCAGCCGCCCGGCTTGCCTGATCGACTACTTCCCGGAGGATTTTCTGCTCGTCATCGACGAGTCGCACGCGACCATCCCCCAGCTGCGGGCCATGTATGCCGGCGATCGCTCGCGCAAAGAGACGCTCGTCGAGTACGGCTTCCGCCTGCCCTCGGCGCTCGACAACCGGCCCCTGCGGTTCGAGGAGTTTGAAGAAGTCACCGGCCAGACGCTGTTCGTCTCGGCCACGCCGGCCGAGTACGAGCTCGATCGCTCGCAGGGCGTGGTGCTCGAGCAGGTGATCCGTCCCACCGGGTTGCTCGATCCCGCGATCCTGCTGCGGCCGACCGACGGGCAGATGAAGGATCTGCTCGTGCGGATCGAAGAGCGCGCCGAGCGCGGCGAGCGGGTGCTGGTGACGACGCTCACCAAGCGCATGGCGGAGGAACTGACCGACTATCTGCTCGGCATGGGGGTGCGCACCCGGTATCTGCACTCGGACGTGGATGCGATCGCGCGCGTCGAGATCCTGCGCGACCTGCGCCTGGGACGATTCGACGTGCTGGTCGGGATCAACCTCTTGCGCGAGGGGCTCGACCTGCCCGAGGTATCGCTGGTGGCGATTCTCGACGCGGACAAGGAGGGCTTCCTCCGGTCCGAGCGCTCGCTGATCCAGACCGCCGGCCGCGCCGCGCGCAACGTCAACGGCCAGGTGATCTTCTACGCCGACGTCGTGACCGCGGCGATGCGCACGGCGATGGAGGTCACCCGCAGCCGGCGGCAGAAGCAGGCCGCCTACAACGCCGAGCACGGCATCACCCCGCGGTCGATCGTCAAGTCGACCGCGGAGATCATGGGCGCGACCTTGGTGGCCGACGCGGACGATGAGCGCCCGCGGGCAGCGGCGCGCGAGGCGGTGCGCCGGGCGGGCGCGGCGGCCGATCCCGAGGAGCTCTTGCGCGCGCTCACCGAGGAGATGCAGCAGGCGGCCGAGGCGCTCGAGTTCGAGCGCGCGGCGATGCTGCGCGACCAGATCTTCGAGATCCGTGCGAGCCTGGAGCAACGGGGCGAATCCTAGCCGCCACGGAATTCTTGGCGCCTGGTCCCTTGGCCACGGGTCCCTGGCCGCTGGACCCTGGACCCTGGACCCTGGACGCTGGACTATGGACCCGATGGAAAGGACGACCATGGACGACGCAGTTCGGCAGGCTGAGTGGGCGAGCGCGGTCGTGCCCCTGGTGGCTCGGGCGCTGGCGGAAGACGTCGGCACGGGCGACATCACCTCGACCCTCATCGTGCCATCCGCAGCACGCTCTCGGGGAGTGCTGCGGGCCAAGGTCCCGGGCGTGATCTCGGGCCTGGCGGTGGCGCGCGAGGTCTTTCGGCAGGTCGATGGAGAGCTCGCCTTTGAGGCGCTCATCGCCGATGGCGAACGCGTCGCCCACAACACGCGGATCGCCGCGGTGAGCGGAGCGGCGCGCGGGATCCTGACGGGCGAGCGCACGGCCCTCAACTTCGTGCAGCGCCTGTCGGGCATCGCCACGCTGACCGCGCGCTTCGTGGCGGCCGTGGCCGCCGCGGGCACGGGCACGGTGATCCTCGACACGCGCAAGACCACCCCGGGCTTGCGCCTGCTGGAGAAGGAGGCGGTGCGCCACGGTGGTGGCACCAACCATCGCCGCGGGCTTGACGATGCGATCATGATCAAGGACAACCACATCGCCGCGGCGGGCGGGCTCGAGGCGGCCCTGGCCGCGCTGGCCGGGCCGGGGGCCAACCGGCCGGCCGTGCCGATCATCGTCGAGGTGGCCGACCTCGAGGAGGTGCGCCTGGCGGCGGCCGCGCCCGCCGACCGCCTGCTGCTCGACAACTTCACGCCGGACGAGGTGCGCGCGGCGGTGGCGTTGCTCGTTGAAACGGCAGGCGCCACGGGCCGGCGGGTCCAGGTCGAGGTCTCGGGCGGGGTCACGCTGGAGAACGTGGCTGCCTACGCCCTGCCGGGCGTGGATTTCATCTCGATCGGTGCGCTGACCCACTCGGCGCCGGCCCTCGATGTGGCGCTCGACCTCGTGCGAGAGGTGTAGCCGATGGACGCCGGGCGCCGCGCAGGGACCGATCCGCGGCACCCCGCTGGCGGGCAGGTTCCAGAGCGCGAGGCCGCGGTACTCTCGGCGTCGCCGCTCGTGCGCCGCTGGATCTGGCGGCCCGTGACCGACTCGACCCAGCGCGAGGCGCGCGATCTGGCTCCCCGCGAAGGACCTGGCCTCCTCATCCTGGCCGATGCGCAGACGGCCGGGCGGGGGCGCGAGGGCCGCAGCTGGTTCTCCGCTCGCGGGGTGGGCCTGTGGTTGAGTATGATCCTCGGTTCCGCCCAGCCGCAGGCGCAATGGCCGGGCCTGACATCGTTGGCCGCGCTGGCCGTGCGTCAGGCGCTGGCCCGCGCGGTGGGGCTGCCGGCGGGCATCAAGTGGCCCAACGACGTCGTCTGCCGTGGCCGCAAGATCGCCGGCGTGCTCGCGGATGTCACGGGAGGCCCCGGCGGCGGCCAGGTGATCGTGTTGGGTCTGGGGCTCAACATCGCTCAGCAGGAGGGCGACTTCCCGCCCGAGTTGCGCGGCCTGGCGACCTCGGCGCGGATCGAGACGGGCGCGGACCACCCGCGGGCGGTTCTGCTCGAGGCGGTGCTCGAGGCGCTCGACTGCTGGCTGCGCCGCTTCGAGGCGGGCGGCGCGGCGGTCCTGGAGCCGCACCTGCGCGAAGCCGCCCTGCTGCTCGGCCGCCAGGTCACGGTTCGACTCGCGGGCGGGGCGGTGATCACCGGTCGCGCCGTGGGGATCGGCCCGGTAGGGCAACTCGAGCTGCTGACCGACGCGGGCGATCGGGAGACGGTCGCCGGCGGCACCGTTCTCGAGGTCAATCCCCCGCTCGACCGAGGAGCGTGACCGAGGTGCCCGGCCAAGGAGCGTGACCGAGGTGCCCGGCCAAGGAGCGTGACCTGGGTGCCCGGCCAAGGAGCGTGACCTGGGCATCTGACCACGGGGCCCGACCAAGAGGTGATGCCATGCGCTGTCCTCGCTGCGGACAGGAGACGGACCGGGTGATCGATTCGCGCGCTGTGCGCGACGGCAAGGGCGTGCGGCGGCGGCGCGAGTGCGCGAGCTGCGGCCACCGCTACACGACCTACGAGTATGTCGATGCGGTCACCCTCCTGGTCGTCAAGCGCGACGGGCGGCGCGAGCCCTACCAGCGCGACAAGGCGCGGCGGGGGGTGGTGCAAGCCTGCCGCAAGCGCCCGATCACCGCTGAGCAGATCGAGGCGCTGATCGACCGGGTCGAAAGCCAGCTGCAGCGACTGGGGGGGCAGGAGATCGAGGCCCGCGAAGTCGGGCGCCTCCTGATGGCCGAGCTGCGCGAGCTCGATCCCGTGGCCTATGTGCGCTTCACCTCGGTCTACCGGCGCTTCGACAGCGTGGATGCGTTTGTCGAGATCGTCGAGGGGATGGGGCGGCAAGAGGTCTCGGGGCCGGGCGATGCTTTGGAGCGGGGCGCCGCGAGAGAGGATCCTGGCTGGACGGGCGACGCGCCCGCGCCGCAACCCGGTGCTGAGTCTGGCAAAGGGGCGAACTCGTAAGCCTCAAGAAAATTGCCGGTTATGGTTTTTGCCCCGGGGCAAGACCGTAACTTATTGTCCGAGTGGGTCTTGCGATCTCGCGTCTGGAATCGATTGTTTTGATTGAGGTTGCGGACTCGGCCCTGGTCCTAGAACTGCTGGAGTGGACCGACCCGTCGGCCAGCCGAGCGTCGGCCACAGGGCGTCGGAGGGACGATCGGAGGGAGCATCGTGATCTCGATCTGGAGGAAGGTGGCGGAGCGCATTCAGAAGACGCGCGACGTCCTGACCGAGGGCGTCCAACAGGTGTTCTCGCCGGGGGCGAAACTCGATGAGGTCCTGCTCGAGCAGCTCGAGGAGGTCCTGATCCGCTCCGATGTGGGCCTGGAGACCTCCACCCATGTGATCACCCGCCTGCGAGCTCTCGCGCGCGAACGCGGGGTCACGGAGGCCGCCGCCGCACGCGGGTTGCTGGCCGAGGTCGTCGGCGAGATCCTCATGGCGGGCGCGCCGCAGGCCACGATGCGCCTTGAGCCGCCCGCGCCAAGTCAGCCCCTGGTGCTCCTCATGGTCGGCGTCAACGGTTCGGGCAAGACCACCTCGATCGGCAAGCTCGCCTGGCGCTGCCGCCAGGAGGGTCAGAAGCCTCTTGTCGTGGCCTGCGACACGTTCCGCGCGGCGGCCCTGGAGCAACTCCACATCTGGGCCGATCGCGCCGGGGCCGAGATCATCCGCAGCCAGAGCGGCGCCGATCCGGCGGCGGTCGCCTTCGACGGTGTGCGGGCGGGCATGGCGCGCGGCGCCGGGGTCGTCTTCGTCGACACCGCCGGCCGCCTGCAGACGAACGCCAACCTGATGAGCGAGCTCGCCAAGATCCGCCGCGTGATCGCGAAGGCCCAGCCGGGCGCACCGCACGAGACGCTGCTCGTGCTCGATGCCACCGTGGGTCAGAACGCCCTGTCGCAGGTCAAGCACTTCTCCGACGCCGCCGGCGTCACCGGGATCATCCTTGCCAAGCTCGACGGCAGCGCGCGCGGCGGGGTGATCCTAGCCGTGGCTCACCAAATCGGCTTGCCGGTGCGCTACGTGGGTCTGGGCGAGGGGATCGAGGACCTCGAGGAGTTCGACCCGGCTGAGTTCGCGCGCGCGCTGGTGGAGCCGGTCGGGTAGCGGGTGCACGTCGGTCGAGGCGGCGAGGGGGCCGGGCGTCGGCCACAGGCGCGCGCCTCAGGCGCGGGCGGTGGCCGGGAAGAAGACCTCAGATCCCGGCAGCTGCCAGGGCCCGTAGACGTGCGCGTTGTTACCCGCGGGCGACCAGCGCCCGGTCGGCGTGATCCCCAGCTTGTCGGTCATGAAGTGGAAGCGCACCTCGCGCTGATCCTCTCCCGCCAGGTAGGGGTGCAGCTGCGCGAACGATGGGACGCGGCGACCCACCACGTCGAAGAGCTCGAGCCTTTGACCCGCGGTCTTGCAGAAGACGACCACGTCCAGATCGCTCACGTAATAGGCCTGTTTGCGCAGCGAATAGAGGCAGTGGAACATCAGGAGCTTAGCATTCCGGCTGCCCAGCTGGTCGGATACTGGACTGCGCTCGCTGGCGATGCGGAAGATGAGCTCGAGATCGCGATCGTTCCCCACCTCGAGCTCGCGAAGTCCGGTTCGGGGTCGCGCGGGCGTGACCGCGAGCGAGACGCCCGTTTCGAGGACAGGCGTGAACCGGCACCGTTCGTAGAAGGGCACGGCAGCGTCGTCCGCGAAGAGGAAGTATCCCGCGTGGTTGGCCGAGGTCCGGTCGAGCGCCTCTTGGGTAAGCCAACGCGCCAGGCCGCGGCGGCGATAGGGCGGCAAGGTGCCGACGCCCGAGAACTGCCCCAGCCGGCAGCGCTTCCCGGCGACGATCATCTCCAGCGAGTAGAGGCAAACGCTGGAGACGACCCGGTCGCCGTCGAAGAGCGAGAAGGCGGTGTAGGCCTCATCGTCCCAGTAGCCCTGCGCTTCCCAGCGCGTCAGGTCGAGCCCGTGGATCGCGACCAGGAACTCCTTGAACGCGTGCTTCGCCGCGGCGTCGGCCCAGTAGCCGTGGCGGAAGGTGAGGTTGCCGGGGCCCTTCATGAGCGGCTCACCCCGCCCCGCCGCGGCGCCGGTGGGGTGCGCGGGCGCCCGCCGCCGGCCCGTCCCGCCAGCGATCGGCGCATGATCGCCCGCGCCGGTGATGGCCGGGCGACGCAGGTGAAGCCGGCCTGCTCGTACAGGGCCGGCACGCCCATGAAGCTCGAGATGTCCGCCAGCCCGCGCCCGCGCACCACGGTGGGATAGGCCTCGACGATGCGCGCCCCATGGCGGGCCGCGTGATCGAGCGCGCCGCGCACGAGGGCCGCGGCCAGGCCCTGGCCGCGGGACGCGCGCTCGACAAAGAGGCAGACAATCGACCAGACCGGCTCATCGTCCAGCCGCTTGAGGATCCGCGAACGTTCAAGTGTCCCGAAGGACTCACGCGGCGCGATCGAGCACCACCCCACGGCCCGCCCGTCGCGGAAGGCGAGAATCCCCGGCACCTCGCCCTCATCGACGATGCGCTTCATCGCGCGCCGGTTCTGTTCGCCGTGGCGGGCGTCGAACTCGGCGCGCGTCTGGCGCCACCACATGCACCAGCACCCGCCGCAAGCGCCCCGTGGGCCGAACAGAGCTTCGAAGTTGGGCCAGATCTCAGGGGTCAGCGGTCGAAACGTGAGGTTCCCCGGCGTTGTCTTGCGATGCGCCATGCTGCGTCCCTCCTCCTCGACCCAGCTGCCCGCCCGTGGGCGGGCCATTCACCGCGCCGTGCCGCGCGCCGTGCCCGGCGGCGCCTTTGCGCCGCGCCGCGTAGCCGCCCGCCGCGCCGGATCACGGGCAACGCTGCGGATCTCGCCGGAGTATGCCAGATCTCGCTGATTCCGGCACATGCCCTGCTATGGACAGAGGCAGGAGGTGCCCGATGTCCGCACGCGGTTCCTGCTGCTACCTGACGATCCGTGAGTCCGCGGCCACATTGCCCGAGCTGATTGCCCGGCCCAAAGCGCTCAGCGACCTTGAGCTCCTGGCCCTGGTCCTCGCCGGGGCGGGTCCGGACCCGGCCGCGCTGGCGGTGGCTGATCGGCTGCTCGACGGGGGCCCGGTGGCGCTGCTGCGGCGCGCGAGCCCCCGTCGCCTGCGGGCCATCGCCGGCGATGCCCCGCTGGGCCGGCTGCTGGCGGCCCTCGAGTTGGGTTGCCGGGCGTTGCGTGGCGAGGCGATTTCAGCCCTCTCATCGCCCAAGCAGGTACAAGCGTATGCGCGCGCCTATGCCCGGGCCGAGCGGGAGCACTTCCTGGCCGTGCATCTTTCGACTCGCCATGTGCCGAGCTTCCTCGAGGTGGTGAGCATTGGGACCCTGAACGCCAGCTTGGTGCACCCGCGCGAGGTCTACCGCCGCGCGATCCGGGAGGGCACCGCCAACCTCATCCTCGTGCACAATCACCCGTCGGGCGATCCCTCGCCCAGCGCCGACGACATCGAGATCTCGTCGCGGCTGATCAAGGTCGGGGAACTGGTGGGCATCGAGGTGCTCGACCACGTGATCCTGGCCGGCGAGCGGTACTTCTCGTTCCGGGAGGAGGGGTTGATCGGAGGATAGCACTCTGGGACACGGCCAGCTCTCGCGCCGGTTCGAGTCCTGCCTGGGGCGGGGGCCCGGCCAGGAACTTTTCCAAACTCGGTCAGATGCCGCCACGGCCAAAAAGCTGTCTTGGGCCCCGTTGACCCTGTCGAGGCTTGATCTCCGCCAACGCAAGCCCGAGGAGGGCGATGGCGTTCTCGAGACCCGCAGTCCGCGCCGCGAGGCGGTGCGCGCCACTACAGGTTCTACCGCTCCGGTTCCCGCATCGGATGGTGCGCGCTCAACACCTCGGGCAGGCGGAGCGGAAACGCTCGCTCAAGCTCCGCGACCGACCGGAGTCCAAACACCCGGGCGATGGCGAGGGGGTCGACCCGCCAGGCCGTATGTCCCTCGTAGAATCCGTACCACTGCACGTAGTAGGGTTCCATCTCGCCCGTGAAGATCCGGGTCAACGTGCCGTGCAGGTGGTTCCAACGGTCGGGACTCTCGCCGGCGTAGCGATCGTGGAGGAACTCCTCCTCCGCCGGGTCGAGCGGTCGACGAATCACAATCCAGAAGCTGCCCTCCAGCCCGTCATCGAACGGCGACTTCTGCCCTCCCTTGGTGTCGTGCGCGTCCAGCAGCACCCAGTTACCGTTGTACTTGACCGCCGTCATGTTCTCCCAGCGATGGTGCGCCATGTTCCAGCGGTTAAGGCCAAGGTCGACCTGTATCAGGTTCCAGACGTGAAAGAGCGGTCGTGCCAGCTCGGGATGGGTCAAGTCCAGGGCGCGCACGATTGTGTCGTCGCCCCGCAGAACGGACACGATCTCCTCGCCCTCGGCGAGGAATCCTTCCGTTGACAGGGCGCCAGGACGCGCCAGAGCCGTGATCTCGGCCACGGGCCGACCGGTGATGGTGCGCGCGTCGTCCAGTTCCTCCGCCGCGTGTCGGCCGGTGCGCGCGAGCGTGGGGAAGTCGACGGCATTCACATCGCCCTGGCGTGGATGGTCAGCGCGGGTGACATCCACGAGCCCGAATCTGCCGTCGTGCAGACACACGATCACGTACTCGCGGCCATTGGCAGCCGTCAGCGGGGAAGGCAAATCCGGGCATGTGTCGGTGACCGTGGGGTAGAGCGGATGCCTCACGGCGTTGCGCTCCAGAACGGACGGGGCTGCGAAGACCGGCGAGGATGCCATGGAACCGATCCACGCCAGCGTGGGAACAAGGACGGAAGCCGCCGATTCGCGCATGGGGACTGGTCTCCTCACCAGCGCCAGCCAACCCGGGACCTGCCAGGTTGGGCATGGACGGCGCAGGGTTCTGCTGGCTTCTGGAGCCTGCGGGCGTCTGGCCACCGAACAGCGCCACCGCTCGCGATTGTACTACCCCTAGCTGGCTATCTGACAATCCCGTTCGCGTGCTGGCCGCGGGCCGTGCTCGGCGAAAAGCCCACCCCAGCGATCTGCCGGGCCACGACACGGGATGCCCGGTCTTCGGGCGTGTGAGACTCCGCGACATGACGCCCAGCCCTCACTTGGGAGCCGTTTCCCGGACGGCGTGACCTGCCCGCTGTCATCAGCGCCTTCCTCTTCGCCTATCCGCGTCTGGGGTAGTGCGGGGGGCATGCTGCGAAGCATCATGTTACTAACCGTCGCATAATTATATGGACACGGCCTGATGCCTGTGATAGTCTGCGCCCATGAGAAACACGGATGCACGGCGATTGAGGCATGATCAGCTGACGGAATTGCGCAAGCGCGGGGTTGCTGCAGTGCAGGCTGGAGAAACGCCGGCGGAGGTGGCCCGGGTGCTGGGGGTGAGCCGCGCGACGGTGTACAGCTGGCTGGCCTTGTATCGGGCTGGCGGCTGGGACAGCCTGGATGCCAGAAGGCGTGGTGGGCGGCGGCCGAAGTTGGACGCGAAGAAGATGGCCTGGATCTACCCGGTAGTGACCGAGGGTGATCCGCGGCAGTATCGCTTCGCGTTCGCCCTGTGGACCGCCCGCATGGTGGGCGAGGTGATCCGGCGGCAGTTTGGGATTCGCCTGAGCCATGCCTCTGTCTGTCGGTTGCTGGGTCGGTTGGGACTCTCGGCCCAGCGACCGCTGTGGCGGGCCTACCAGCAAGACCCGGCCAAGGTCGAGCAGTGGATGCGCGAGGAATTCCCGGCGATCCGCGCGCAGGCGAAACGGCTGGGTGCGGAGATCTGGTTCGGCGACGAGGCGGGGGTGCGGTCGGACGCCCATGCCGGCAAGACTTGGGGCAAGCGTGGGCAGACACCCATCGTTTCCAGCACAGGCGCGCGTTTCGGGCTGAATCTGATCTCGGCGGTCAGCCGCCAGGGCGCGTTCCGGTTCATGTGCGTGGCGGGTCGCGTGAACGCGGGGGTCTTCATCGAGTTCCTCAAGCGACTGATCCATGACAGCCGGCAGATGATCTTCCTGATCGTTGATGGTCATCCAAGCCACAGGGCGGCCAAGGTCAAGGCGTTTCTGGCGACGGTGACATCACAGCTGCGGTTGTACTTCTTGCCTCCCTATGCTCCCGAGCTCAACCCGGACGAGTTCGTGGGGAACGACTTGAAGAACAACGCACTTGGGTGAACGGCTCTCACCGGTCCTGATCACATGAAGAGCGTTGTCATCTCGCATCTGCGCTTCCTTCAGAAGTCGCCCGAGTTGGTGCGTTCACTCTTCCAGGCCCCTTCAGCAGCCTATGCAGCGTAACGTCCGGGCAATTGTGAGAGGACTAGTAAGGTTGTCCGGCGCAACGGGGGGACAGGGAAGCCATGCTTTACGACCGTCAGCAACCCCTGCTGGCCTTACTGATACAGCGGTGCTCTGCGCTCAGCAACCTGTGCGCCGGTTGGCGCCTGGCAACCCCGAGCATCATTGTCGCGAACACGACGGGCTCGGGTATGACGTCGCGCCCGACGGGCGATTCCTCGTTTCCACGGTGAACGATGAAGGCACCGCGACCGTGCTCGTGCAGAACTGGCTCACGGGGCTGAAGCACTGACTCTCTCTTCTGGGACCACAGACAGCCCACTCAAGATCGTCACCCGCTCGCTGGATCGCATCCGCAGCGACGTCGCGGCCAGCGGAGCCCCGCTGGCCCGGGGCCGGCCGCCTACAGCGGCAGCCAGTAGCTCATCTTGATCATGAACCGGTTCTCACCCTCGTTGTCGACGAGCGGCTCGAGGCCGAACCCGTTCTCGAACGCACCGGGCTCGGTGTGCCAACCTCGCCGGTCAAAGTTGCCGCGGGTGTGCGCCCAGACCAGATAGAGCGTCGAGCCCGGACGGTATTCCCAGCGGTACACGAGGTTCAGGTTCACGGCCCCATAGGCGAAGTCGCGCCCCGCCGCGTCGAGGTCGGGATAGGGCGCGAAGTCGTAGCTGTCGGGTCGCGCGAGCTCCCGGGGGCTCGCATAGTCCCCCACGGTCAGATACGGCTGCACGTAGAGCTCGAGCGACGCGTCGCGGCTGAAGAGCAGGCTGCTGCGCAGGGTGAGGTCCCACGTGCGCTGGTCGAGTTCGGCGAAGACGTAGCTGGCGCCGCCGATGCCGCCCCCGGGATTCGCGAAGTTGCCCAGCCACTGCGCGTCGGCGTGGCGCTGCTCGTAGCTGACCGACACCTGGTGGGTCAGGCGGCTGCTTTGCACCCAGGAGGCCGCGAGCGAATAGGCGGCCGCGCGCGACCCCGCCTCATCCCCGCTCCAGCCCAGGTACGGATTCACCCAGAAGTCCCGGCGGGTGTCCGACTGGCCGCCCACCCAGACATTGTAGTCGGCCGGCCTCTTCATCAGCGGGCCGCGGGCGCTACCTGCGGGTGTCCAGCGCGTGCCGTAGAGGTCGACGACCGTGGGCTGATAGTCCAAGCCACACCAGGCGCCCCAGGTCGAGCGCGTGGCGAGACTGGCTTCGAAGTGCCAGAGCCTGAGCAGGTCGTGGCCGCGGTCGTACGACCAGAGCGTGCGGCCCGGATCGCCCGGATCGCAGAAGGTCCGATCGGCGTAGATCCAGCTCTGGTAGTAGCGGGCGTGGATGGACTTGTTCGTCACGAAGCTCTCGTCGTCGTCGGCGTTGAAGACGCGGGTGACCCACGCCTGCACGGCGTAATGGTTGGGATTGTTGATGTAGCCCAGGTCGTTCAGGTCGAGCTCATCGCTCTGGTGCCGAGTCGTGAGCGCGAAGCGCCAGTCTCCGGAGGTCTTCTCGATCTCGAAGCGGCTGCCAGTGCCGTAGGTGGGATCGGGATCGGTCCCCGCCTGCTCGGGATCGCGCAGGCGATCGACAATGCTGCCCACGAACGAGCCCGTGGCCTGGTACATCCGGTCCCGGAAGTTGAGCTCGAAATCCCCGCCCGTGACGTAACCGTTGCGCGTCGCTGCGTCGAAGCTGTCCGCGTCCCGCACCACCGCCGTCTGCATGACGTTCACGCTGTGCAAGCCGCCGTGGAATTGCTTCCCGAAGCGACCGATCGCGTAGACCGCCTTGTGGCGTCCGCCCTGCAAGGTGTTGTGGGCCCGGCCCGCGCCCGTTTCGTCCGTGGCGGCCACCAGCACGGCGGTCGCAACGTCCCCCGCCATCTTCCCGGTGAGCTTGCCGGCGAAGCGGATGCGCGAATTCTCGCTGCCCGTGCCGATCCGGCGCGAGTAGAAGACCGTGAAGTCGGGATGCCAGAAGAACTGCGCACCCTCGATGAAGAAGGGCCGCTTCTCGTCGTAGTAGGTCTCGTAGGGCGAGAGGTTGAGCTGCGAGGGGTCCGCCTCGACCTGCCCGAAGTCGGGCTGCACCGTCGCGTTCAGGGTCAGGTCGGCGGTGACGCCATACTTGAAGTCGGCGCCGAAACTGCCGGCGTGGCCGCGCTCTTCCCCGGCGAAGCCGTGGCCGCTCGGGTCGGCTGGGTCCGTGAGGCTGCTCACCGCGTAGGGCACGACCTCGAGCTGGCGGGGCGCCCGGATGTGCTCGATGCCGGTGATCGTTCCGGAGCGGCTCATGAAGCCGTTCTGATCACGGTTCCAGTTGGACCACGCCGTGCGCTCGCCGTGGGCGAGGATGTGTTGGAAGACGTTGCAGCCCCAGGTCATCGACGGGGCCGGGCGGTAGCGGATCGATGAGAAGGGGAGGCGAATCTCGGCGTACCAGCCGTCCTCGTCCACGTAGGTGTCGGCGTCCCACACGGCGTCCCACGAGACATCGTGGTAGAGGTCGCCGTAGTTGTAATAGTCCTCCTTGACCCCGTCGGGATTGATCCGGAAGTGATAGCCGGTCACCAGGTCGTTGTAGGGACTGATGTACAGGCGGATCAGATCGGATGAGACGATGCGGTCGCGGCGGGAAAGACAACTCGCGACCGGGCAGCCGTTGCGACGACAGCACGCCACCCCGAAGTAGATCGCGTCCTCATCGTAGAGCACCTTGAAGACAGTCTCCTCGCTCGGTTCTCCCCGGCGATCGGGCTCGAACTGCGTGAAGCCGCCGGCGGCGGGGGCCTGGGCCCAATCGGTTTCATCCAGACGGCCGTCGATGTGGACGCCGCCGTTGGCGATCCGGTGGGCCGGCAGGGAGGGCGGCTCGGTCCGGCGGCCGTTGGCGCAGTCCGGGTAGCCGGGGCCGGTGCCGCGGGGATCGAAGCCGGAGAAGGAGCAGGCGCCCGGCCGGGGCAGCGCCAGCCCGACGAGGATGGCGGCCAAGGCGGCCGTCCAGAGCGTGCCTCTCACGTCCAGCACTCCAGTGGGGGGTGCCATTGGGTGGCCGACGACAGGTCTGTGGGGGGGGTACTGCTAGGACGCACGGGGCAGGCTGGACGTTGCAGCCTATTTCACGCGGCCGGCCGACCCCGCCAGGCCCAGGCTCGCCTACTCCAGCGTCTCGACCGCGAATGGCTGCTCCAGTCGCCGGTTGGCCTCCTCGATGCGTTCGCGCGCGGCGTAGACCGCCTGGCCGGCCGCGCCCATGGCGGGCGCCAGCACTTCGGCGGCGCTGGCTCGCAGGCTCGCCGGGTCCGCGGCCAGGACCCCCTGCCGGAAGCGCCGCCGCCGTTCGTCGGTCAGCCCTTGCAGGGCGCGCGCGAGGGCCGTGCGCCCCTTCTGCCATGGATCAAGGGGCCGATCGAGCAGGCCGATCGAGCCGATGATCGCGGTGCGCAGCTCTTCAGCGCCCAGATCCCGGGCCAGGAGCTCACCCACCGCCCCGTCATAGACCTCCAGGGTCTTGACCAGATGCGGGTCGCGATAGGAGTACATGGCGAAGTGGCCCGCCGTGGGGTCGTAGCTGCACACCCCGCCGTAGGCGCCGCCCTCCACCCGGATCTTTTCGTACAGGAAGCCGGTGCGCAGTTGGTTGGCGAGCAGCCACAGGCGCGGGGCGTGCTCCGAGGTGTAGGTTGCGACCGGCGCGACGCGCGCGACGTAGGTGACCTCCCCGGGAATGGCGATGGCCCGCTTACCGGTGCGGCGATCAGGGCGCTCCGGAGCCCGGGGTGCGCCCCCGGCTGGAACCGCCGCGATCAACGCTGCCACCGGACCGCGCAGGCTTGCCAGGCAGGTCTCGTCGCCCGTCAGGTTGACGATCATGCGCTCGCGCCGGAAGACCTGCCCACGCAGGCGAGCCAGCCGCTCGCGCACCTGGTCCGCCTGCTGATCGAACTGGCGCGCGAGCCCGGTCAGGAAGCGGATCTGCGGTGCGCCGCCCCATTGCTCCTCGCGCCAGGCCGCGTCGCTGAGGCCGGCGGCGGCGCTGCGCCGGGCGTAGAGGTGACCCGCCGGGGCCACGGAGGCCCGCAGCGAGTTGCGCTGCTCGGCGATGACGTCTCGCAGGCGCGCCTGATCCTCCAAGTCCAGGGCGGTGAGGATGTCCCGCACCACGGCCACCATGCCGGATGCGTTGCGTGCCAGGGAGCTCGCGTGCACCAGGAGCATCTGAGCATCCGGTCCCCCGTCCACGCGCTCGAAGACGGCCAGCTCCGCCGCGACGGTTCCGGTGACGAGTGCCTTGCGGGTGGCGAACGCCGCGTAGTCCGCGCCCGCCGCGCCCATGCCGGTGGCCGCCTCGCACAGGAGCGGCAGATACAATTGCAGCGCTTCAGGCACATCGGCGATGTCGAAGGCCACGTCCAGGTAGCAGATGCCGTTGGAGAACAGGTCGTGCTCGTGGACCGTGACGCCGCCCAAGCTATGCGTCTGGGCGGGGATGGTTTCAACATCGGCCGGGATATCGGCCAGCTCCAGGCGCGGGAGCCGAGCGACGTCGGCGGGATCATTGCCGCGCCGCTGCTCATCGCGCAGAAGCTCCAGGTCGGCGCGCACCGACGCCGCCTCGGCGGCGCTCATGGCGGCCTGCCGTGCGTCCAGACGCTGGCGGAGCGCCGCCTCGCGCTCGGAGGCGAGCGTGCGACTGGGTTGGACCGTCGCGCGCAGCCGATGGGGATTGTCGATGAACCACCGGCGCAGGGCATGCTCGAAGATGCGCGGGTCGGCCTCCCAGGCGGCGCGCAGGCGCGCCATGAGGGTGGGGAAGGTGAGCGGCACCAGCGGATCGTTGTCGTGCAGCCAGGAGCTCAGCAGACGGAAGAGGAGCCTGAGCGAGAAGGGGGTGCCCTCACGCGTGATTTCCAGCCCCTTGAACTCCACCTGGTGGATCGCCGCCTCCAGCAGGTCTGGTGGCAGTCCTTCAGCCGCCAGACGTTGCAGCGTCTCCAGGACGAGTTGCTCGACCCGTTCGGCGCGGTCCGCCTCCGTGCCGCGCAGCCCCACCGCGAAGGGTAGCTCCTGATACCAGGTGATGAGGCCCGTCGTGGGGGAGAGGTCCTCGCCGAGTCCCGAATCGATCAGTGCCCGGCGCAGCGATGCGGCCGGATTGCCCACCAAGGCCTCCTGCAACACCTCGAGTTTCAGGCGCTCCTCGACATCCGCCGCCGGGGCGGCCAGCCAGGCGACGTTCACCGTGGTGCGCTTCTCGAGCGGGTCGTCCGCGCCGACCGGATAGAAGTCCGCCACCGCTCGAGGCGCCGACCAGCGCGCCGCTGGCGGCACGCGCGAGTCGACCTCGATCGCTTCCCAACCCTTGAGTTGGGCGGCCAGGAACTCGAGGTGATCGCGCGTGGGGATGTCGCCGTACAGGAAGACGCGCGCGTTGGTGGGCGAGTAGAAGTGCCGGTGAAACTCCCGAAAGGCCTCGTAGGTCAAATCGGGGATCGCCTCGGGGCGGCCACCGGATTCGACATTGTAGGGCGTGCCGGGGAAGAGACTCTGGATCGTCAGGGCCTGCCCGATGCGCTCGGGCGTCGAGAAGGCGCCCTTCATCTCGTTGTAGACGATGCCCGAGATGCTCAGGCGATTGTGCTCGTCGATCTCCAGGTGATGCCCCTCGCGCATGAAGGTGGTGCGCGCGAGCAGAGGCCTTAGCACGAGGTCCGTGTAGACGGTGGCCAGGTTGTAGAAGTCGGCCCGCACCTGGCTGGCGACCGGATAGCACGTGAAATCGGGTGCCGTGAAGGCATTGATGAAGGTCGTGAGCGTCCCGCGCCGCAGCTCGTTGAAGACGTCCTTGAGCGGGTAGCGCTCGGAGCCCGACAGGGTGCAGTGCTCGAGGATGTGGGCGACGCCGGTCGAATCGGGCGGCGGCGTGCGCAGCACGATGGCAAAGAGGTTCTCGGAATCATCGCAGTGCAGGTGGAGCACCTGCAGGCCGGTGCGCTCGTGGCGCAGCTGGTAGGCGCTGGCCCGGATCTCAGGGAGGGCGTCGATCTTATTGACCCGAAAGCCGAGGATCGGCTGGCCGACCTCGAGGGTGGGGTGGGGGCAACGTGCGCAGGTCGGCATGAGCGTGGTCCTCCTCTGGTGCTCAGGTGGCCGCGGGCGCTCTCGGCGCGGGAGCGCGGCGAACGCGAGAAGCACCCATGCTATCGGGCGAGCGGGGTCGACTGCAACCGGCCAGTCGCGGCGGGCCGGTGGGGGGGGAGAATCGCGGCGCCATGCAGACCGTGGACCGCGCTCCCATCCGGCGTGTAAGCTGGGGCGGTGTTCCGCCGGCGCGCGCCTGGCGCCGGGGCCGCATGGGGGCGAGAACGGAGAGCCTGATGAGCTGGATGCGCAGTCTGGATCGGCAAGGGGTTCGGCTTCTCAGCCCGGCGATCGTGGCCCTTCTGGCGGGCCTGGGGACCGGATGCGAGCGAGAACGGGGGCCGGTGAACGTGCTGCTGGTCGTGCTCGATACGGTCCGAGCCGACGCCACCGGTGCCGCGTGCACCGATCCAGCTTGGCAGGGCCTGACGCCAAACCTCGACCGGCTCGCGAGCGAGGGCACGACCTTCTCGAACGCGTGGGCAACCGCGCCCTGGACGGTGCCCTCGCACGCTTCGATCTTCACCGGGCTGCTGCCCTCCGAGCACGGCAGCACCTGGGGCCACACTCGCCTGGGCGAGTCGTATCCCACCCTGTCCGAGCTGATGGGGCGGGGCGGCTACGCGACAGCGGCCTTCTTCAGCAACCCGTGGCTGGCGGACCGGACGACCGGGATGTTGCGCGGCTTCGGCGTGCGGGCCGAAACGCCGGTCGGCGGGCTCAATGAGCTCACCGCCGCGGATGGCGACCAGGGCGGCCGCGAGGTCATGCGCACCGCCGCCGGCTGGCTCATGGCTGCGCGCGGCGAACGACCGTTCTTCGCCTTCGTCAACTTCCTCGAGGCGCACCTGCCGTTCAATCCCCCAGCCGAGGTGCGCCAGCGCTTCCTGGCCGACCTGCCGCCGGCGGCCCAGGTGCCTATTCAACTCGGGCACGAGTTCAACGCCGGGCTGATCGGGACCGAGCGGATCGACTGGCGCAGGGTCAGGCGCCTCTACGGCGGCGACGTCTATACCTCCGATTGGCTGCTGGGCGATCTGATCACGGCGCTCAAGCAGCAGCGCCTCTACGATCGCACGATCATCGTCGTGACCTCGGACCATGGTGAGAACCTGGGCGATCACGGGCTGATGGACCATCAGTTTTCGGTGCACGAAACGCTGCTGCGCGTGCCGCTCATCATCCGCGATCCCACCGGACGGCTGGCGCGCGGGCGGCGGGACGATCCGGTGCTCCTCACGGACCTCTTCGCCACGGTGCTCGACTACGGGCGCCTCGAGGATCGGCCGGCGCCGGCGCAGAGCCGATCCCTGCTGCGCCGGCGGGGCGCGGACGCCGGCGCCCGGCCGCTATTCGCCGAGTACACGGGTCCCCGCGGGGGCCTCGTGGGCATGTTGCAGGAGCTTAACCCCGCCGTGGACGTCGCGCGGCTGGGCCGCTCCCTGAAGACCGTGCGGGTCGGGAGCCTGCGGCTGACGGTCGCGAGCGATGGCGAGGAGGTCTTGCACGACCTGGCCGCTGATCCCGGGCAGAAGGTGAACATTGCGGCCGAGCGCCCCCAGGCCGTCGCGCAACTGCGAGGCCTGCTGGCCCGTCACACCGCCCCACCACCCGCGGGCGTGGACGGTGAGGCGCCGCTCGATTCGGCCACGATTCGCCAGCTCGAATCCCTGGGCTACATTCGCTAGTCGCTGCCGGCCAATCCGGGGCGGCGAGCCCGCGGCGGCGCGCTTGCGCCCCCGGGGTCCGATGTGGTGAACTGATGCGCCGTTGCCGCCGCGCGCAGCGGCGTGGGCACAAGAGCGCGATCGTGGCAGGATACGCGCGGAGGGAGGAGAAGCTCGTTGTCGGTGCCAGATCTGTCCCGCTTTGCCGGCCGGCGGATTCTCATCCTGGGCGACGCGATGCTGGACCACTACATCTGGGGTGACGTCAGCCGCATTTCCCCCGAGGCGCCCGTGCCGGTCGTCAAGGTCCAGCGCGAGAGCCAGCGCCTGGGCGGGGCCGCCAACGTCGCCGCTAACATCAAGGCCCTCGGCGGCCGGCCACTGCTCGTGGCGGTGATCGGCCGGGACCTCGGTGGGCGACAGCTCGGCCACGTCCTGCGCCGGCGCCGGATTCCCACCGAGCACCTGGTCGTTTCAACGACCTTGCCGACGATCAAGAAGACGCGCGTCATCGCTCGCAGCCAGCAAGTCGTGCGCATCGACCGCGAGGACGTGCGCGAGACCGACGGCGAGCTGTGCGATGCGCTCTCGCGCCGCATCAGTGCCGCCCTGCCTGGAGCCGACGCGGTGCTCATCTCCGACTACGGCAAGGGCGCCATCTCGCGCCAGCTGCTCGAGATCTGGCTGCCGCGCTTTCGCCGCCGGGGACTGCCCGTGTGCGTGGATCCCAAGGAGACGCACTTTCACCGCTACGAACGCGTCACGGTGCTCACCCCCAATCTCAAGGAGGCGTCCTTCGCGGCCGGGAGCCCGATCCGGGACGCCGCATCGCTGGAGGAAGCCGGCCGGCGCCTCCTGCGCCGCCTGCGAGCCGAGAACCTGCTGATCACGCGCGGCGAGGACGGCATGTCGCTCTTCCGATCCCGCCGCCCGACGCTGCACATCCCGTCGGTGGCGCGGGAGGTCTACGACGTGACCGGGGCCGGCGACACCGTGGTCAGCACGCTGGCCGTGGGGCTGGCGGCAGGGCTGTCGGTCGAAGAGGCGACCCGGGTGGCGAACCACGCCGCCGGGCTCGTCGTGCGCGAGCTCGGCACCGCGACCACCACCGTGCCGGAGATCCTGGCGAGCCTGCAGAAGGTCGCGGGCCCGCCGGTTGGCGCGAGAGCGCGGGAAGGGGGCTGATGCCATGCGTCTCGAGGAGACCCGTGCCGCCCGCAAGGTGATGGCCTTGCCCGCGCTTCTGCGAGAACTCGAGCCCCTGCGCCGCGCCGGCCGACGGGTCGCCTTCACGAACGGCTGCTTCGATCTGCTCCACGCGGGCCACGCTGCCGTTCTAGAGGCCGCGGCCTCCCAGGGCGACCTCCTGGTGGTGGGACTTAACTCCGATGCGTCGATCCACCGCCTGAAGGGGGCCGCCCGGCCGATCGTGCCCGAGATGGCCCGCGCGGTGCTGCTGGCCTCGCTGGCGGTTGTCGATTATGTTGTCGTCTTTGAAGAAGATACGCCGATAGAGCTCCTGGAGATTCTGCTGCCTGACATCCTGGTCAAGGGGGAGGACTATCCCCTGGATCAGATCGTCGGCCGCGAGGCCGTCGAAGGGCACGGCGGCCGGGTGGTGCGCGTGCCCCTGGTCGAGGGCTTCTCCACGACCGCGTTGCTCGAGCGGATTGCCCGGCCAGGCGGGTAGACCCCCGCGGCCGCCCGCGTGAAGCCCCCCGCGGCGGCCCGCAAGGGCATGCGGCCGCCCGACTCGGCGCGCAGGGTTTTGACACCGGGCGCGGACGTCTGCTATTCTCACTGGCCTTTGTGTTGGGTGCCGATCGTTCCGACCTCCCCGGCGCAGGCTCCCCGAGCCCGCCGCGGTTGAGCTTCCCGGCGCGATTGGGGCGTGCGCCGCAGGGCGGTTTCGCCCGACAGGGGGCGGCGCCCCGCGGTCGCCCGGATGAGGGGACGGAACTGGTAGCCCTCGCGGACTCCGGAGGGTTTGAGCAACGGGGCCGCCTGCGGGCGGCCGGCCGATCCTCGAGGCTTCATGGGAGGACACATGCAAGGCGAACGCAGGCGCATCGTCATTCTCGGTGCGGGCGGCCGGGACTTCCACAACTTCAACATGGTCTATCGACATGACCCCACGGTCGAGGTCGTGGCCATCACCGCCGCGCAGATCCCCGGGATCGACAAGCGCACCTATCCGGCGGTGCTCGCGGGTGAGCTCTATCCCGAGGGCATCCCGATCGTGCCGGAGGAAAGTCTGCCGGACCTGGTCCGCGAGCGCAACGTGAGCGAGGTCGTGCTGGCCTACTCGGACCTCTCGAGTGAGCAGGTCATGGCGCGCGCCGCGTGGATCAACGCCCTCGGCCCGCACTTCACGCTGCTGGGGCCGGCGGCGACGCAGGTGGTCAGCACCAAGCCGGTCATCGCCGTGCTGGCGGTGCGCACCGGGTGCGGCAAGAGCCAGACCTCGCGCAAGATCTCCAGCCTGCTGCACCGGATGGGCAAGCGCGCGGTGGCGGTGCGCCATCCCATGCCCTACGGCGACCTCGCCAAGCAGGGCGTGCAGCGCTTCCAGACGATCGACGATCTGGCCCGCCACAAGTGCACGATCGAGGAGATGGAGGAGTACGAACCGCACATCGTCAACGGCACGGTCTGTTTCGCGGGCGTCGACTACGAGGCCATCCTGCGCGAGGCGGAGAAGGAAGCCGACGTCGTGATCTGGGACGGCGGCAACAACGACATGGCCTTCTACAAGGCGGATCTCACCATCACCGTGGTCGACCCGCACCGGCCCGGCCACGAGCTGGCTTACTATCCGGGCCGCACCTGCTTCCTGCAGGCGGACGTCATCGTGATCAACAAGATCGAGTCGGCCGAGCCCGACAACATCGACATCGTGCGCGAGAACATCCGGTGCCACAACCCGCAGGCGCGCGTGATCGAGGCCGCCTCGCCCGTCGCGGTCGATGACCCGACCCTCATCACGGGCAAGCGCGTCCTGGTGGTCGAGGACGGTCCGACGCTCACCCACGGCGGCATGCCCTACGGAGCGGGCGTGATCTGCGCGCGCAAGCTGGGCGCATCCGAGCTCGTCGACCCGCGGCCCTACCTCGTGGGTGAGATCGAGAAGACCTTCGAAACCTATCCGGGCATCGGTCCGATCCTGCCGGCGATGGGCTACGGCGAGAAACAGGTGCGCGATCTGGAGGCGACGATCGCGCGCGTCGACTGCGACGCAGTCGTGGTCGCCACGCCCATCGACCTGCGCCGGATCGTAAAGATCGCCCGGCCCTCGGCGCGCGTGCGCTACGATCTCCAGGAGATCGGACAGCCGACGCTGGAGGACGTCCTGGCGGACTTCTTCGCGCGCCGCTGAGCAGCGCACGAGTGTGGCGGGCGGCTGCCACTGGTGCCGTAGACGGGTGGCGGGGCGCGCCCGCGGCCGGGGCCTTGGCTGGGTGCCAAGCGGGAGCGCAACGAAAGGAAGGCCAGCGTGAACATCCACGAGTATCAGGCCAAGACGATCTTCGGACGCCACGGGATCCGCGTCCACGGGGGCAAGGTCTGCTTGAATCCCACCGAGGTGGGCGAAGCGGCGCAGGAGCTGGGCGGCCGGGTGGTCGTCAAGGCCCAGGTGCATGCCGGCGGCCGCGGCAAGGCGGGGGGCGTCAAGCTGGCGGACACGTGGGAGGAGGCGGCCGCGAAGTCCGAGGCGATCTTCGCGCTCACCATCAAGGGCCTGCCCGTGCGCAAGATCCTCGTCACGCCCGCCGTCGACATCGCCCACGAGTACTACGCGGGCGTCGTCCTCGATCGGGAGGCCGCCCTGCCGCTCATGATGGTGAGCCGCGAGGGTGGGATCGACATCGAGCAAGTGGCCGCGGAGGCGCCCGAGAAGATCATCAAGACGCACTTCGACCCGGCCGCCGGGCTGCGGCCCTTCCAGGCCCGCCAGCTCGCGCACGCGATCGAGCCCGACGGCAGCAAGGCGGTCGCGATCGCCGGGGTGCTGGTCAAGCTGGGGCAGGTCTTCCTGGATGTGCACGCCACGCTGGCTGAGATCAACCCGTTGGTCGAGATGAAGAACGGCGGGTTCCTCGCCCTCGACGGCAAGATCAACCTGGATGACAGCGCCGTGGCGCTGCGACCCGATCTGGAGGCGCTGCGCGACCCGGAGAGCGTCGATGCCCACCAGGAGAAAGCCCGGCAGATGGGGCTTTCCTACATTCCGCTCGAGGGCAACATCGGCTGCGTGGTCAACGGCGCGGGCTTGGCGATGGCGACCATGGATTTGGTCAAACACTTCGGCGGCGAGCCGGCCAACTTCCTCGACATCGGCGGCAGCTCGAGCCCGGAGAAGGTCGTCGCCGCGATCGAGATTATCACCGCCGACAAGAATGTCCGGGCGATCCTGTTCAACATTTTCGGCGGCATCACCCGCTGCGATCACGTGGCCCAGGGCATCGTGACCGCGCTCGAGCGCCTCAAGACCACCCTGCCGATCGTGGTGCGCCTGACCGGCACGAACGAGGCCGAGGGGCGCGAGATCCTCAATCGCAGCGGCAAGGCGATCTTCGCGGCCACGATGGAGGAAGCGGTGCAGGAGGCGATCCGCCGCGCCGGGATCAAGGCCTGAGGGACGCTGGGACCTGCGAGCTGAGGAGCGCCCCAGGGCGCCGGGAGAACGAGACGTGAGCATCCTGATCGACGAGAAGACGCGCGTCCTGGTCCAGGGCATCACGGGCCACGACGGTTCATTCCACGCCCGCGCCATGCGCGACTACGGGACCAAGGTCGTGGGCGGCGTCACCCCGGGCAAGGGCGGCACCCGCGTCGACGACATGCCGGTCTTCAACACGGTGGCCGAGGCGGTGCGGCAGACCGGCGCCGACGCGTCGGTGATCTACGTGCGGGCGCCGTTCGTGCCCGACGCGATCCTGGAGGCTGCCCACGCGGGCATCCGGCTGGTGGTCACCATCAGCGAGGGCGTGCCGGCCCTGGAGATGGCCCGGGTCCTGAAGGAGATCGCCCCGCTGGGGACGCGGGTCGTCGGCCCCAACAGCCCCGGGCTCATCAGCCCGGGCAAGTGCAAGATCGGCATCATGCCCGGCCAGATCCACCAGCCGGGCCACATCGGCGTCGTCTCGCGCAGCGGCACGCTGACCTACGAGATGGTCTGGCAGCTCTCGGCCCACGGTCTGGGCCAGTCGACGGCGATCGGCATCGGCGGCGACCCGCTGATTGGCACCGGGTTCATGGATGTCCTGCGGTTGTTCAAGGCGGATCCCAAGACGCACGCGGTGGTGTTGATCGGTGAGATCGGCGGCACCGCCGAGGAAGAGGCCGCCGAGTACATTGCGACGGAGATGGGCAAGCCGGCCGTGGCGTTCATCGCCGGCCGCACCGCCCCGCCCGGCAAGCGCATGGGGCACGCGGGGGCCATCATCGCGCGGGGCAAGGGGACGGCGGACGAGAAGATCAGGGCGCTCGAGCGGGCGGGCGTTCCGGTGGCGCGCGTGCCGTCGGAGCTGGGCCCGCTGATGAAGCAGGGGCTGGCCCGCCGGTAGCGCCGGTTGGCCACCCTGGCGGCCGGGCGCAGCCGGCCCGCAAGCGGCACCACACGGCCGGGGATGCCACACGGCCGGGGAGATCGCGGCATGGAGCGGACTTTCACCATGGTCAAGCCCGACGCGGTGGCGCGGGGCGAGACCGGGCGCATTCTGGGCCGCATGGAGGCGGCCGGCTTCCGGGTGCGGGCCATGAAGATGGTGCAGCTGTCCCCGCCGGAGGCGCGCGCGTTCTATCGCGTGCACGCGGGCAAGCCGTTCCTTGAGGATCTGGTGCTGTACATGTCCTCGGGGCCGGTGGTCGCCATGGTGCTCGAACGCGAGAACGCCATTCAGGCATTGCGCCGGGTGATCGGAGCGACCGACCCCGCCCAGGCGGAGGAGGGCACCCTCCGGCGCGAGTTCGGGGTGGACAAGAGCCACAACGCCGTCCACGCTTCCGATGGGCCGCAGACCGCGGCCGAGGAGATCGCCTTCTTCGGACTCACGCTGGCGCGTGAGGCGGGGCGTTGATTGGAAACCGAAGAGCCGCGTCAACGGACCGGGGGATCCCGAGATGGTGGTGCGTCCAGCACTGACATTCGCGATTCAGGAGATTCGTGAGGGCCTGTCCAATCACGAGCTCGAGATCGAGGCCGGGCGTCTCGGGCTCGAACCAGCCGGCCCTGAGATTCTGGGTCCGATCGGGATCAAGCTCGAGATCTCGCGCATTCACGACGAGTTCCGGGTGCGGGGACGCGCGGGCCTGAACGTCCGGCAGGAGTGCGTGCGCTGCCTCGAGCCGACCGAGCAACGCATCGAGGCGCCCCTGGATGTGCTGGTCCGGCCCGTCGATATCGAGGCACAGACCGAGCTCGATCCGCCCGAGGGGATCATCTACCACGACGGCGAGACCTTCTCGCTGGCCGACGAGGTCCGTCAGCTCGTCCTGGTGGAGATCCCGGCGAACCCGTTGTGCGGTCCGCAATGCCAGGGTCTGTGCCCGCGGTGCGGCGGCAATCTGAATCACGGCGGCTGCACGTGCGCCGCCGGTGGGGGGGGAGATCCCCGCTGGAGTGCGCTGGCTGCCCTCAAGCAGGGCCCGGCCGCGCAGGCTCGCCAGCCGGCGGAGAAGAAGCCTCGCGAGGCGAAGCCCAAGCAGGACAAGTAGGCCGGCGTGTCGCCGGCCCGCGGGGGCGGCGACACGGGCCGGCGAGCGCGGCCGAGAGGCCGGGGATTGAAAGGAGCGATCGATGGCACTGCCAAAGAGACGTCACTCGCACCAGCGGAAGAACAAGCGCCGGTCGCAGTGGAAGGCGTCGAAACCCACCACGGTGGCGTGCGCTCACTGCGGCCAGCCGAAGCGTCCGCATCGCGTCTGCACCGAGTGCGGCTACTACAAGGGCGAAGAAGTTCTCCTCGTCAAGTCCTAGGCCGATCGGGCCTCGCCGGCGATCCTTCCGGAGGGGTGGATGAACGCCGCTCGCAGCGTGCGCATCGCCGTGGACGCGATGGGCAGTGACGTGGGCCCGCAGATCGTGGCCGAGGGTGCCGCCATCGCCGCCAGCCAGGCGGGCGATCGGCTGCAAATCGTGCTCGTGGGCGACGAGGCCCCGATCTGGTCCGCGCTGGCCGACCTGGAGCCGGACGCGCTGCCGCTCTTCGTGGTGCATGCATCCCAGCACGTCGAGATGGGCGAGAAGGCCCCGCAAACCTTTCGGCGCAAGCCGCAGTCCTCGATCGCCGTCTGCGCGGACCTCGTCCGCCGCGGGCGGGCCGACGCGCTGGTCAGCACCGGCAACACCGGTGCGGTGGTCACGACCGCCCTGTTGTCGCTCGGCCGCCTGAGTGGCATCAAGCGCCCCGCGATCGCCAGCATGTTCCCCACGCGGAGCGGCCCCTGTGTCATCCTGGATGTCGGCGCCAATGCGGATGTCCGCCCGCTGCACCTTTACCAATTTGCCGTGATGGGGCGCCTCTACGCTCAACTCGTTCTAGGCATCGATGAACCCCGCGTCGGGCTGCTCAACATCGGCGAGGAGCCCACCAAGGGCAATGCCCTGACGCAGGCCGCCCACAGCTTGCTCGCCGACGCCGGCGGTGGACTCAATTTCGTCGGCAACGTCGAGGGCCGCGACATCTTCGACGGCAAGGCGGATGTCGTCGTCTGCGACGGATTCACCGGCAACGTGATCCTCAAACTGGCCGAGAGTATCTTGACCGTCGGCGGCGGCATGATCCGCCAGGCCGTGCGTCGCCGCTGGTCGACCGCCCTGGGGGGGCTGCTGATCAAGCCGGCGCTGGTGGACCTGATGCGCCACCTGGACTACGAGACGTACGGGGGCGCCCTCCTGCTGGGCACGCGCGGCATTTGTGTGATCGGCCACGGCCGCTCCTCGGCCCTGGCCATCGCCAACGCCATCGCCGTGGCGGCCCGGTCGGTCCGCAGCGGGCTGGAAGATGCTATTGGCCAGGCGGTTGAGCTCGAAGGCGCCACCAGACCGCAGGTGGTGGCGGGCGGGTAGACCGACGGCAAATCCGCTTGCATTGCCCCTGGGGCGCGGGTATAGGGTTCCTGCTTGGCCCATACCATGCTTGTAAAGCGGGCATGGTCAGGGTCGTGGTATAGGTCGTCGAAGGTCCCAAGGGCCCGCCCTCGGACAGCGCCGAGGCCCGGGTGGGGGGGCGGAGCAAGGGCGAAGGGACGAGATGAAGATGCAGGTGCTCCTCTTCCCGGGGCAGGGGTCGCAATTTGTCGGCATGGGCAAGGATCTCCACGACCGCCACGCGCGGGCCCGGGAGGTCTTCGCGCGTGCGGACGCCGCCCTGGGGTTTCCCCTCTCGCGCCTGATGTTCGAGGGTCCCGAGGAGACGCTGCGCGAAACGCGCAACGCCCAACCCGCGATCCTGGCCCATTCCCTGGCCGTTTGGGCTGCCTGGGAGCCGGGCTGGAAGGCCGGAGATCTCGTGGGGGCCGGCCACAGCCTGGGTGAGTACAGCGCGTACACGGTCGCCGGCGCGCTGAAGTTCGAGGATGCGCTGCGCATCGTGCGGCGGCGGGGTGAGCTCATGTTCGAGGCTGGGCAGCGCTCGCCCGGGACCATGGCGGCGGTGATGGGATCTGACGCCGAGACGGTGCGGCAGGTGTGCGCTCAGGTGCCCGGCGTGGTGCGCCCGGCGAATCTCAATTCGCCCGGCCAGGTGGTGATCTCCGGGGAGGTTGCAGCGGTCCGGGCGGCCGGCGAGCTGCTCAAGGCCAAGGGCGCCAAGCGCGTCATCGAGATCAACGTCAGCGGCGCATTCCACTCACCGCTCATGGAGCCGGCTGCGGAGGGTTTGCGTGAAGCGCTCGCCGCGGCCGAGGTTCGCGAGGCGGCCTTTCCTGTCTATGCCAATGCGACGGCGGAGCCGGTGACGGCGGCCGAGGCGATCCGGGCCTCGCTGGTGCGTCAGCTGCTCAGTCCGGTGCTGTGGGAACCGACCCTGCGCGTGCTGGCGGCGCTCAAGCCCGCGGGGTTCTGGGAGATCGGTCCCGGGCAGGTGCTCAAGGGACTGCTGCGGCAGATGGATCGCGAGCTACCCTGCCGCACGATGGGCACGGCGGAAGAAGTCCAAGGTTCCGAGGTCCATTCCTGAGGAGACCGGATCCCGGGATGAGCCCGGGGGTCCAGAGATTAGCCTTGCAGTCGGAAGAAGGAGAGAACCGATGGAGAATCACGAAGACAAGATCCGCGAGATCATCGTCGAGCAACTGGGGGTGACACCCGAGCAGGTCGTCCCCGGGGCGTCCTTCATCGATGATCTGGGGGCCGATTCACTCGACACGGTCGAGCTGGTCATGGCCTTCGAAGACGCCTTTGGCATCGAGATCCCCGACGAGGACGCGGAGAAGATGCAGCGCGTTGGTGATGCCATCGAGTATTTGAAGAAGAAGCTCGCGGAGAAGGCCTAGCCAGGTCGGGAAGCCCGCCGGTCCGGCACCGCAGGTTGATCCGGCGGTCCGGGGCGGCCAACCGCGAAAGGACTCCGAGGAGATGAAAAGGCGTGTCGCGGTCACCGGCCTGGGGGTCGTTTCCCCGGTCGGGAACGATCTGTCCTCTTGCTGGAGCAACCTCATCGAGGGTCGCACCGGAATCGGACGACTGACGCGTTTCGATCCGACGCCCTTCGACAGCCAGGTTGCCGGGGAAGTCCGCGATTTCGATCCGTCGCGCTTCATCGATCGCAAGGTCCTGCGTCACACCGATCGGTTCGTGCAGTACGCCTGGGTCGCCTCGCTGGAGGCCTATGCTCAGGCCGGTCTGAGTCAAGACCGTGAGGATCCGACGCGCGTGGCGGCCATCATCGGGTCAGGCATCGGGGGCATCGAGACGCTGGAAGCCCAACACAAGGTTCTGATGGAACGGGGACCGAGTCGCGTCAGCCCGTTCTTCGTGCCGATGATGATCTCCGACATGGCGAGCGGCCAGCTCTCGATCGTTTTCCAAGCCAAGGGACCCAACTTCGCCACCGTGTCGGCCTGCGCGTCGGGCGCCCATGCGATCGGGGAGTCGTTCCGACTCGTCCGCGATGGCTTGGTCGATGTGGCGGTTACCGGCGGGGCCGAATCGCCCCTCACGCCGTTGGCGCTGGCCGGCTTCTGCTCGATGAAGGCGCTCACCACGCGCAACGATGCACCCGAGCGCGCCAGTCGGCCCTTCGACCGCGAGCGCGACGGGTTCATCATGGCCGAGGGGGCCGCCACGGTCATCCTCGAGGAGTGGGAACATGCCCGCCGGCGGGGTGCGGAGATCCTGGGTGAGCTCGTCGGCTACGGCTCAACCGCCGATGCGGGTCACGTGACCGCTCCGGACCCGGAGGGTGACGGCGCCGCCCGCGCCATGGCCCTGGCCCTCCAGGACGCGGAGATGGCCCCCGAGGAGATCGACTACATCAACGCGCACGGTACTTCGACACCGCTGAACGACAAGTGCGAGACCCTGGCCATTCACCGGGTCTTCGGGGCGCATGCCAAGACGCTGGCCGTTAGCTCGACCAAATCGATGACCGGGCATCTGCTGGGCGCGGCCGGCGCCATCGAGATGGTGGCCTGCATCCGAGCCCTGCAAACCGGTGTGATCCCGCCGACCATCAACTACGAGATCCCGGATCCGGACTGCGATCTCGACTTCGTGCCCAACGCGGCCAGGCGCGTGCCGGTCAAGGCGGTGCTCTCCAATTCCCTGGGTTTCGGCGGACACAACGTGTCCTTGCTGATGCGGAGGGTGTGACGGCAACGGGGAGGCTCGGCGCGGCCGATGATGGGGGCGGGGGCGTCCGGACATCGGAGCGGGGGCAGGACCGGAGGGGTTCGCAGAGCCCCGAGCATGCGGTTGATCGACCATGACCTTCTTGGACCGCTGTAAGAAGACGTTTCGCAAACTGTTCGCGCGCCCCCGACCCTTGCCCCCGTTTGCCACGCGCGAGGAGATCGGCGACATCCTGCGCCTGGCCCAGCGCACCTTCCAGATCCACTTCCGGAACCCTGACCTCCTGCGACAAGCGCTTACCCACCGGTCCTTCATGGGAGGGGAGAGCGAACATCTGCCCGACTCGAACGAGCGGCTGGAGTTTCTGGGGGACGCCGTCCTCGAGTTGGTGGTGATCGAGTATCTCTACCGGCGGTTCCCTGACGATCGTGAGGGCGAGCTGACGCAGAAGAAATCGCTCCTCGTCAGCAAGTCCGTGCTGGCTGACCGCGCCGAGCGCCTGGGCCTGGGCCAGTTCGTGCTTATGAGCCCGGCGGAGCGCGATTCGGGGGGCGCCGAACGGCGCTCGATTCTGGCCGACGCCTTCGAAGCGGTGCTGGGGGCGATCTACCTCGACCAGGGCGTGGCCGCGGCGACCGCCTTTGTCGAGCGCACGCTGCTGGTCCAGACCGAGCACATTCTGCACGACACCGAGAAGCAGAACTTCAAGAGCATGCTGCAGGAGCGTGTGCAGGCCAGCCAGCGGATCCACCCGCGCTACCGGGTGCGGCGCGAAGAGGGGCCGGACCACCAGAAGAGCTTCACGGTGGAAGTGATCGTGCGGGGTCGGGTGCTGGGCGTGGGCTACGGATCGAACAAGAAGGAGGCCGAACAGCACGCCGCCCGCGAAGCGCTCGAGTCCGAGCACCTATCGGCGCTGATCGACGCGGACTGACGAACCGCCCGGCGTGCTAGTCGAGCCGGAATCCGGCCGAGATCAGCAGGCGCCGTTCGTCGACTTCCTCTTTGAGCTGCCCACCCTCGCGCCCGAAACTGCCGGTGGCGAAGGCCGCGTCGATGGTGAGTGACTCCTCGAACAAGACCCCCAGCCCCGCGGTGAAGTACAGGCGTTCCGGATCGTGAGTCGCGCCGTAGTAGACCGGTTCTCCCGCCTCGCTGATGTCGACGAACATCACGGTATAGGGATCCGGCTCGCGCGCCGCGCCGGCGCGCAGGCGCAGACCGCCTGAGCTGGAAAGGTCCACGAGGTACTCGGCGCCCAGGTGCAGGTCGAGGGTGCGCCGGTAGGCCAATTCGCGCTGTCCGTATTCGTCGTAGTAGCGCATCGCCCCCTCGTAGTCGATCTGCGTCCAGTCGGTGAAGCGCAGGTCCCCGGTGACGAGCAGGCGCTGCCAGGTGGCGGCCAGGCCTGCGCCGACGCTGAAAGGCAACGTCAGATCCTCTTCGACGCTCGCCCCGGCGCCATCGGTATACGTGATGTCGGTCTCCATCTGGATCCAGCGGGGCAGGTCCATCACCAGCCCCAAACGGCCCCAGGTGCCGAGCCGCGCCTGGGCCCCGAGAGAGAAGGTGTAGCCGCTCAGATCGGTGTTGGTCGTGTTGTGCTCGTTGTAGAACGCATTGCTGAAGGTCCAATCCTGGTCGTAGGAGCCGCTGAGCAGCGTCGTGCGAAAGCCCAGCGCCAGGTTGGGACTGACATCGACGGCGTACCCGAAACTCCATTCACCAAGGGACCCCTCTTCGTAGATCGTCTCATCGAGGTCGGCCACGGAACGCGGGCCGCGCCTCACGTAATCCCGATCGATGGCATGGGGCACATGATAGCCCAGGGCGATGACCATGCTCCCGCGGTAGGTGGGGAATGGATAGACGAATCCCAGGCTGCTGACCCGCGTGCGCGCGACGTCGGTATCGGACTTGCGGCCCCGATCCGTCGTCGTCCACTCGACATTGCGATCGAGCACGCCGCCCGAGAACTCGATGCGGCTCACCCGCGCCAGGCCAGCCGGGTTGTAGCGCAACGCGGCGGCATCGTCCGACAGCGCCAGGTAGGCCCCACCCAATCCCAAGGCCCGCGCGTGCGTGCCGGTGTCCTGGGTGATCGGCAACTCGGGCACCCAGAGGTCCTGCTGGGCCTGGACGACCGCGCTCGCGCCGGCTGCCACGACGATTGCCAGCAGTCCAGCCAACGGCCTGAGTCGCCGGCTGAATGCCGGCGCAGGCTGCACTGGAGGCGTCACGAAGACGCGGAGAACATCCATGCTTCCTCCATCCCCATGGGGTGCTGCGGCCGCTAACGCCGCAAGCCGCGACCGCTCGACGGCAGGCTCTTGGGCTCTTCGTTTTCCCGGGGTTCTTGGGGCTGGGCCCCTTCGGTGGTGGGGGTGGGAGGCGCGGCCGGTGCACCCGGCGCTCCCACGACCGGGGCGGGCACGGGAGACGTCAGGTGGGGTTCACGGATCCGCGTCGCTCCATCGGAGGCCTCACCGCTGCTCGAGGGCACGCGGCCCCAGCCGATGCGCTCGCTGGTCTGCTCGGGCGATTCGGGCTGGCCCTTGGGCACACGGGCCCAGCGGCTGTCGAGCCAGTGGGGAGAGCCGTAGTAATTCATCCAACCTGCCCGTGAGTACCGGAAGTAGTCCATCCAGGGGGCGTAGCCCGTTTCGACCGCACCCGACGCGTCATGGCAACGGGCACACTCGCCGGTGAACCCAAAGGTCGCCTCGCTCGACGGCGGGTGCCTGAGTAGGGTGTAGCACCCGGCCACCGCCAGGCTGAGGCCGAAGGCAGCATTGAGCGCGACGACGCGCCCGATCCGCTGGCGCGACCTATGACTGGCTGAGATCAGCACGTTGAACCCCCCAACCATGTGCCGCCAGTATACCGCCCACTGCTGATGCGTGTCAAAAAGCCCCGAAGGGTTTCCCCACCTGGATTGCCGCGACCGGGATCCACCTGTACCCGCAGGGGTAGAAACCTGTTAACCTCTCACCGATACTACTCTGGGGAGGGAGGGATGTTCCCTCCGCCAGGACGCTGCCAGGGGACCGGGTGGGCGGCGCGCGGTCCTCTGGCGTTCGGCTCGGGTGATCAGGTGCCGAGGTGGGAATTCTTGCGAGCCATGGCATGGCATAGCGGGGGCCCCAGGGTCCGTGAAACGCCACGGGGACCCGCTTGGGCCGCTGCGGGCGTGATCGCGATCCTCCTGGCGAACGTGCTTGGGGCTGGATGCGCCGGCCACTCGCAAGCGAACGCGGCGGAGGGGATCGTCGCCCACGGTTCCCCCGCGACTCGCTATGGGATCGACCTGCCGCTATCGCAGGCACCGCGCCCGGGCGATCTGATCCAGGTGCCCGACTCGGTGAACACCCGTGCCGACCGCTGGACGTCGTACTCGATGGGTCTCCTGGAGGAGTTCGACGGCCGCTTCTCGGAGGCCCTCAACCACTACCGGCGGGCTGGATCCGGCGCGTCCGCCGATCCCGATCTGCTCGTTCGGCAGGCGGTGTGCCTGCGCGAGCTGCGCCGGCCCGAGGACGCCCTCGCCGTTGCCCGGCAGGCCCTGGCGCGTGATTCGACCCACGCCGAAGCGCTCTGGATCACCGCCACCAGCCAGGTGGTCGTCGGGCATCTCGAGAGCGCGCTGGTCACGCTATCCCGGTTGGCCGAGCTCGGGCCCGAGGCCCGCGCCCATCGACTGATGGCCCGGCTCTACGAAAGACAGGGGCGGCCGGCGGACGCCTTGGAGCAGGTCAACCACCTGGTTCGGCTCAACCCAGCTTCCCCGCAGGTCCTCGAGCAGCGGGCCGAGCTCCTGATGAAGCTCGGACAGGCGGACGAGGCGCTGGCCGACTACTGGACGATTCTGGAGACCTCTCCCGACCATCCGGGTATCGCCGAGACGCTGGCGGGCGCGCTCGAGCGGTTCGGCCGCACCGCGGATCTGATCGGGCTCTATCGGCGGCTCAGGGAGCGTCATCGCCTGCCGCTGCGCACGCAGTGGAAGCTCGTCGAGCTGCTGCTCGCAGGCAACCAATGGGATGAGGCCGAGGCTGAGCTCGAGGAGCTCCATGCGCTGCGGCCGAATGACGGCCTGCCCCTCCTGCAGCTCGGGCTGGTGGCCTATCGCCGGGGCGATGCCGAGCGTGCCTTGGGGTTGCTCGATCAGGCCCGCCGGCTCGGGACCGACGCGGCCCTGGTTTCTCGCTGGGAGATGAGAATCCGTTTCGCCGAAGGCGACTGCCCGGCCGCGCTGATCGCAGCCGATTCCCTGACCGTTCTCAGCCCCGGTGAGTCCGAGGGTTGGCGCATCCGTTCTCTGTGTCTGGCCGATGCGGGGCAGGTCGATGAGGCTCTCGAGGCGGTCGACACCTGGGCGAGGCTCGACCGGGAGAGCCCCGAGCCCTTCGTGCTCGGAGCGGCGATCTGCCGCGAGCACGACCGGGTCGACCAGGGACTCCAGTTTCTCGAGCTCGCCGGCCGCCGCGATCCCGACAATAACGGCATCAAGCTGGAGTACGCTGCCTATCTGGAATCGCTCGATCGGGCATCGGAGGCTGAGGAGGTCGCCCGAACCATTCTCCGGGATGAGCCCCAATCGGCCGCGGCACTCAACTTCCTGGGTTACCTGTGGGTGGACCGAGGCCTGCGCCTGGACGAGGCACAGAGCCTCATTGGCCGCGCCCTCGAGATCGACCCGGAGAACCCAGCGTACCTCGACAGCATGGGCTGGCTCTGGTACAAGAGGGGCGATCTGGGAGAAGCCGAACGGTGGCTTCAGCAAGCGGTGGAAAAGGGGGGGCGTCACCCGGAGATCTTCACGCATTTGGCCCAGGTCAGAGTTGAGAAGGGCGATATCGGCCAGGCGAGGAAAACGCTCGAAGCCGGGCTGCAGTGGAACCCGCGCGACACCAGCCTGCTGGAGTTTTTGAAGAGCCTGGAAGGCGAGAGGTAGTATGCCGGAGCGAGCCGACACGGGCAGGGAAACGGATCGGATGGAACCCCTCCCAGGCTCCCGGGTAGAGACTGGCGGATCGGACGTAAACCGTGCACCGGACAAGCAGATGGAGCCGAAGCTGGCGGATCTCCCGGACGAAGACCTGATGGAACGGATCGTCGAAGGGAGTGAGGCCGCCTTCGCGCTCCTGGTAAGACGTTATCAGGGCAAGGTGACCAACCTGGTTCACCGGTTCATCTACGACCGGGACCGGGCCGCGGAGATTGCCCAGGAGGTTTTCCTGCGGGTCTTCCTGCACCGGAAACGCTATCGCCGGAGCGGGAAATTCAGCACCTGGATCTACACGATCGCGGTCAACCTCGCGAAGAACGAGATTCGCCGCAAGTCCCGGCTCAAGGGCGTGATGAGCCTGGACACGCTGCTGGAAGCGACAGGTGACTCGGGCGCGTTCCTGGCCGATGCCAAGCCGGGGCCCGTGAGCAAGACGCACCAGCATCAGATCGAGGAGATTGTGATGGCCGCCATCCAGAAGCTGCAGCCCAAGTACCGCGAGGTCATCCTGCTGCGCGACGTGCAGCAGCTGACCTACGAGGAGATTGAGCAGGTTCTGGACATCCCCGGTGGAACGGTCCGCAGCCGAATCAACCGGGCGCGCAATGCCCTGAAGGAAATGCTCGAGCCCATCATGAAGAGGAGGCCGGTGGAATGAATTGCAACGAAGCCAGACGGCTGCTGTCGGCTTGCCTGGACCGAGACTTGACCTTTGCCGAGGATGAGGATCTGCGCCGTCATCTGCGGGAGTGCCCGGCCTGCAGTGAGGAGATGACGTGCCTCGAAAAGGTGCAAGCGATGCTGCGCAGCCTCCCCGAAACGCAGCCGGAACCCGGCTTCTACGAATCGGTCTGCCAGCGCATCGCCGAGGAGCAAGCGCAACCGCAGCCGCTCGGTGGACGCTCGCGCACATCCTTGGGCGGCTTCTTGAAAGAGGCCTTCGGCTCATCCTGGCTGCGCCCCGCGGTGGGCGTGGCGCTCGGATTGGTGATCGGCCTCCTGATCCAGACGAACGGCGGGAACGATCTGGCCAGCCAGACCGAGATCGGCCCGCCCGGGCCGGCCGGTGCGGTGGCCGAGGGACCCCTGGCGGATCTGGCCTTGCCCGACTCTGTCGCGGCGGACCCGGAGTACATCCACGATCCCTTCGTGTCCGGTCCGCAGGGACGGCCCGTGCGGGTGCAAATGGTGGTGTCCAGGGACCATGATGCCTACATCACGTTCTAGGTTCTTCCGTGGTTCTTGGCGGGTCAGGCGGGGCGGCGCGGTAGCCCTCATCCCCGCCTTTCTGCTCTGCTGGTTCACGGCTGCGGCCGAGCCGACGGGCACGCCCCCTTCGCCCTACCATTGCTGGCTCGAAAAGGAGCTGGCCCAACTCTACGAAGAGGTCAGTCCGGCGATCGTCAGCGTGGTGAGCTACCGCGTTCGAGCCACGGCAAGCCCGGCTGCGTCTGGCCAGGGCGAGCGCGGCCTCGCGGGGTCGTCCTTCACGCTCCGCCGGTTGGTCGCCTCCGGCATCGTCGTGGATTCGCATGGCTGCGTCGTTGTGCCGGCGCGGGTGGCCTTGCCCGGGGACAGCCTCGTCGTGCATTTCCCCGGCGGTCAGCGCGTGAGCGCGCGCTATAAGGGGATGGACCCGGCGACCAACATCGCCGTGCTCAACCTCACTTCGGCGGGGCCGTTTCCGTTTCTGGAACCGCCTGGGGTCGATGAGCCACTCCTGCCAGAATGGGTCGCGGCAGTGGCCTACGGGCCCTGGCGCGGCCCGAGCCCAGGATGGCCCACGCTGATTCTTTCGCAGAAATCGTCGATCGAGCGCTGGGAGACGAAGTACGGGCAGTCGAGCGGTGAGATGTGGCAGCTTCACGCTCCCATCATGCCCGGCAACCAGGGCGGGGCGCTGGTGAGCTTGAGCGGCACGTGGGTCGGGCTGATCACCGGTGTCGTGACTGGCGCGCAGAGCCCGCCGAATCCAAGAGCCACGGCCGATGCGGGCAGGCGTTCCGCCGGCAACGAGGGCGTGATTGTCCCTGCCGCCGTCGTCGCCCGCGCCATCCGGGAGATCGAAGCCGGCCACAGGCGGCTGGCCGGGTTCCTGGGGGTGCAGACCGAGCCGGCGGAACGGGGGGCAGTGGCCAGCTCGAGTTCCGGCGTGGTCGTTCTCGACGTGTTGCCCGAAAGCCCGGCGGACCGGTTTGGCATCCTCCCGGGGGACTTCATCTTTGCTTTCGAGGGCCAGCCGGTGAACAGCGTTGGCGAGCTGACCCGCCTGGTTCAAGCCACCAGGCCCGGCACCTGGATCAAGATCGACATCCTGCGCGACGACCGCCGGCGGCAGATGAACGTCTGTGTGGGCGACAGCGATGCAGCCGAGCTCTTCTTCCACCTGCGCCGGGATCAACTCAACCAACGCCAAGAGCTGCAGCAGGAACTTCGCCGGCTGGCGAGCCAGCAGGCGCTGATCGAACGCCGCCTGCGAATGCTGGAACCCGCCGGCAGCCGCGGCGCGGGCTCTTGAATCCGGCTTGCCGCCCGGTTCCCTGCAGCCAGTCGCGAGATCTCCTTCCCCCTGGAATCCGGGATCGCAGGAGTGCTGGACGGGAACGGCCGGCTGACATAGCCTTGCCGAGAGAGGTATCCACAGGGCCCCGGGAGCGGGGCGTGCGTGAGCCGCAAGGAGGGGCGATGAGATCTCACGGGCGGCTGGCCGGGTTGGGATTGGCTCTCGGGGCCGTGCTGCCGATCATCTTGCACCTGGCCTGTTCCCAGGGCCGTGTCATTGCCGAAGGGCCGAACGGCGAGGTCACCCTGTTCAGTGACGTTCCCATCGGGGACGACCGGCGGGATCTGGCCCGCGGCCTGCTCGTCAGTTGGCAGGATACCCCCGTACGGCCTGAACGGGCCTTCAGGCTCGAGGTCTCCGATTCGACCGGCTTCCGCTTGAGGCGCAACTGGCGCAACCTTGCATTTCTGGCCGACATGCGCTCTCGATCCTGGTCGGCCGTCCAGGCCCGCAAAATCCTTCCGGAGGCCACGTACCGTCAACTCACCTCTCTCCCGGCGGGCTATGCCTTTGCAACCAACGTGCATGCGGAAGGACAAACACTGCTGTTCCTGCATGCGACCAGCGCCGAGGCGCTCGACGCGCTGGTGAGGGCCCAGGGTGGGGCCATCCTGGAGGGTTTCTCCGAGCGGATCATCGCCGGGCTCGGGCGCACGCTGTTCGCGTCGGGCGAGCAGACCCTCATGGCGCGCGGTATCCAGCGGCGCCACGGCTACACAATCCGCATCCCGGCGGACTTCTTCGTGGAGGAGCAGGCCGAGAACCGTTTCGTGCGGATGAAGCAGGTGATGCCCTCGGGTGCCGTGATGTACCTGTTCATCTACTACCAAGACCAGACCAGCGATACGCTGACGGTCCCGGGGTGCGTGGCTTTGAGAGACACCCTGGCCTCGGTCTACTCGAGCGGCGATCGCGTCGAGCCCTCCCGGACCAGCGCGCGGCAGGTGACGTTCCTGGGGAGGAACGCCGTCGAGGTCTACGGGCTCTACCAGAACATGAATCCGCCTATGGGAGGCCCTTTCAAATCGATCTGTTTCCACGATGCCGGCCGGCTCTACCTGATCGATATGTCGGTCTTCAACCCGCCGGGCGACAAGCTCCCCCAAATGCGAATCCTGGAGGCGATTGCCCGGTCTTTTGTGGGTGGACAACCCGCCTGACAGCGGGCCGCTCAGCCCGGTGAGCGGTTGGGTTCTTGGGCACTTAGTTTGTTGAAAGATAAGTACTTAGGGTCGATCTGTCGGTTTGACACCTGAGCGCTCATTTGCTATCGTTGGCCGGTTGAGGACCGCAGCCCCTCGAGCGGGGCGAGCGGATGGCGCAGAGAGAGCGGACCCAGGCGGGGTCTGCAGGGTGGGAGAGCAGCAGATGGCGTCAACGGCGGACTTCCGCAACGGCATGGTGATCGATCTGGAGGGGACGGCGTTTCGGATCATCGAATTCCAGCACGTGAAGCCTGGCAAGGGGGGCGCTTTTGTGCGCACCAAGCTCAAGAATGTGCTCACCGGAGCGGTCCTCGAACGCACCTATCGGTCCGGGGAGAAGTTCGACGAGATCCGTCTCGAGCGTCAGGATGCGCAATTCCTCTACTTCGATGGGGACTTGTACCACTTCATGGATGTGGAGACCTACGAGCAGTTTTCGATGTCCACCGCGCAGATCGGTGACGACGCGCGGTACCTGAAGGAGAACGGCACGGTCAAGCTGCTCAACCGCGACGGCAAGCCGTTCGTGATCGAGCTGCCGTCGCACGTCGTCCTGACCGTGACCAAGACCGAGCCGGGCGTCAAGGGCGACACGGCCACGGGGGCGACCAAGCCGGCCCAGATGGAGACCGGCCTTGTGGTGTCCGTGCCGCTTTTCATCGAAGAGGGCGATCAGCTCAAGGTCGACACACGCAGCGGGGAGTACCTCGAGCGGGTCAGCGCGGGCAAGTGAGCTCGCCCCCGGGGAGACGCCAGCCGGCGTCCGCGCCGACGGGACGGGCTTCTGGAGGGGCGCCATGCGGGTCCAGGAGATCAAGCGGCTGATCGAGCTGGTCGAGCAGAGCCAGATCGACGAGCTGGAAGTGCGCCGGTGGTGGAGCACGGTGCGCATAGCCAGGGTCCGCCGCAGCTCCAACGGGCGGAGTGACCCCGCCGCGCCGCTCCAGGGGGCGGCCGGCCACCGGACAGACCTGCAGCCCGACCCGGGGCCGGCGGCTGCGCAGGGTCCCGCGGCCGGGCCCGGGACCATCCCCCCGGCCGGCCTCGCGGCCGGCGGCACCGAGGCTCATCCGGCGGATCTGGTGGCGATCGTCTCACCCATGGTGGGGACCTTCTACGCCGCCCCCTCACCGACCGCGCCGCCGTATGTTCAAGTCGGGTCGCGCGTTTCCTCCGGTCAGGTCGTCTGCATCATTGAGGCGATGAAGCTCATGAACGAGATTGAGGCGGAGATCTCCGGGACCATTGCCGAAATCTTGGTGCAGAACGAACAACCCGTGGAGTTCAACCAACCCCTCTTCCTGGTCCGACCCGGCGCCTGATTGAGCGCGGGCGCGCCGGGGAGAGTACCGGCGCGCCCGCGCGTACCCGCCGCCGGCCGGAGAAGCGCCCTCGTGGGGCGACCGGCCCATCTGACGGCAGGTCCGGGCGGCCAAGGGAGCGAACCCGTGGACTTCCGCAAGATCCTCGAGACCATGATGGAGCGTGGGGCCTCCGACGTGCACATCAAGGCGGGCACGCGCCCCGTTCTGCGTGTCGACGGCGCTCTGGAACACATGAACGTCACCCCGCCGAATCAGAAGGAACTTGAGACGATTGTCGAGCAGGTCTTGACTCCTGAGCAGCAGGAGGCGTTTGCGCGCCAGCGGGAACTCGACTTCGGCTTCGGCATCACCGGTCTGGCGCGATTCCGATCCAATTTCTACTACCAGCGAGGCACGATCGCGATGGCCATCCGGCACGTGCCGCTTGGTGTGCCCGCCTTCGAGGACTTGAACCTGCCGTCCGTGCTCGGACGGATCGCCATGCGCCCACGCGGCCTGGTGCTGGTGACGGGCACGGTCGGGTCGGGCAAGTCCACGACCCTGGCGTCGATGATCGACCTGATCAACCGCACGACCGCCAAGAACATCATCACGATCGAGGACCCGATCGAGTTTCTGCACCGCGACGAGAAGTCGATCATCAGCCAGCGCGAGGTCGGGCTCGACACCGAGACCTACCTGGCGGCGCTGAAGCACATCCTGCGCCAGGACCCGGACGTCATCCTCATGGGTGAGATCCGCGATCGGGAGACCATGCAGGTGGCGTTGATGGCGGCCGACACGGGTCACCTCGTCCTGAGCACGCTGCACACCGCCGACGCCTCGCAGACGATCAACCGCATCATCTCCTTCTATCCGCCGCACCAACACGATGAGGTCCGCTTCCTACTCGCCTCGAACCTGGCAGCGGTCATCTCCATGCGCTTGATCCGCCGGGCCGACGGCAAGGGGCGCGTTCCTGCGGTGGAGGTCATGATCAACACCGAGACGATCCGGGACTACGTCCTGGACCCGACCAAGACGGTGATGATCAATCAAGCGATCGCCGAGGGCGTGGCGCACTATGGCATGCAGTCGTTCGACCAGTCGCTGATGAAGCTCTTCAAGAAGGGATTGATCACCCTGGCGGAGGCCATCGCCAACGCGTCGAACCCGACGGAATTCGAGCTGCGGATCAAGGGTATCCATGCCACCAGCGACGCCACCTGGGATACCTTCGAGGAAGCGTCGGGCGCGGGCGGCGAGCCGACTGGATCGGCGGCGGCCGCCGAAGCGGGTGCGCCGGACGGCTCCGCGGCGGATGGCGGTGATTCGGCCACCGGCACCGACGGGCGCTCCTTGAATGATCTGAACCCCCGGAAGCCCTGGGAGCGTTTCGGCTAGGGCCTGACGCAGGCCGGGAGGTGGAATGTTCCGCAAGATCCTCATCGCCAACCGCGGAGAGATCGCCGTGCGGATCTTGCGGGCGTCGCGCGAGCTGGGCATCACCACCGTGGCGGTCTACAGCGAAGCCGACCGCGACTCGCTGCACGTCAAGCTGGCCGACGAGGCGGTGTGCATCGGCCCGGCGAGCAGCCGGCAGAGCTACCTGAGCATCACGCGGATCATCAGCGCCTGTGAGATCACCGACGCGGATGCCGTCCACCCCGGCTATGGGTTTCTGGCGGAAAACTTCCGCTTCGCCGAAGCCTGCGAGAGCTCGGGGCTGATCTTCATCGGCCCCCCGTCGCATGCCCTGCGGCGGATGGGGGACAAGGCGGCCGCCAAACGGGCCATGCGCGAGGCAGGCGTGCCGGTCACTCCCGGGAGCGACGGGGTGGTCGCCTCGCCTGGTGAGGCGCGCGAATTGGCCGCCACGGTCGGCTACCCGGTTCTGCTCAAGGCCAAGGACGGGGGCGGCGGCAAGGGCATGCGCCTGGTGCGCGAGCCGGGGGAGCTGGAGGCTGCCTACCGCATGGCCACCGCCGAGGCCGCGGCGGCCTTCGGCTGTGGTGACCTGTACCTCGAGAAGTACATCGTCGATCCTCGCCACATCGAGCTGCAGCTCGCGGGCGATGCGACGGGCCGCATCGTGCACTTCTGCGAGCGCGACTGCTCGATCCAGCGGCGCCATCAGAAGCTGATCGAGGAGGCCCCCAGTCCGGCCCTGGCCGACGAGACGCGCCAGCGGCTGGGGGCGGAAGCGGTGCGCGGCGCCGAACGCATCGGGTACCGCAGCCTGGGAACGATGGAGTTTCTCCTCGACGCCGACGGGCGCTACTACTTCATGGAGATGAACACGCGCCTGCAGGTGGAGCACCCGGTGACCGAGGCGGTGACCGGTCATGACCTGGTCAAGCTGCAGATCATGCTGGCGGCCGGCGAGCCGCTGCCTATGCGGCAAGAGGAGATCCGGCTGACCGGCAACGCGATCGAGTGCCGCATCAACGCCGAGGACCCCGACCACAACTTCCGGCCCTGCCCGGGGCGCGTGCAATTCTTTCACCCCCCGGGCGGTCCCGGTGTGCGCATGGACACGCACGTCTACGCAGGCTACACGATTTCTCCCCACTACGACTCGTTGTTGGGCAAGTTGATCACGCACGGCCGCAACCGCGCCGAGGCGATCCAGCGCATGCAGCGTTCGCTCGAGGAGCTGATCGTCGAGGGCGTGGCGACCACGGCGCCCTTCCACGCGGCGGTGATGACCCACCCGATCTTCCAGAGCGGTCGCTACACGACGCACTTCGTGGAGCAGTTCCTGGGCCGCCCAGCGCCGGAGACTGCGCCGGCCACGCCCGTCACGCCGGCCACGCCCGTCACGCCGGCCACGTCCGTCGCGCCTGAGGCGCCCGCTCCACCCGTGGCGCCCGCGGCGCCGGTCGTGCCTGTCGTGCCGGGCACATCCGCTGCCCCGCCCGCCGGCCGCGGCGCCTGATTCAGACCGCCTAGCGGTTCATCTTCCAGAACAGCAGCGTGCCCACGGCCAGGAAAACGATGTTGCCCAACCAGGCCGCCAGCGGCGCGGGGAGATTGCCATTGTAGCCCAATGTCTGCCCGATCACGATGAAGCCGTAGTAGATGAAGCCGAGCGAGATCGACAGACCGAAGCCGAGCGCCAGTGTCCCGCGCATGATCCGCAATGACAGGCACGAGCCCAGCAGCACCATGATGAAGTTGGCCAGCGGGAAGGCCGCGCGCAGGTGGTAGTCGGTCACGTATTGGTCGACGCGCGCCCCGCTCTCGCGGATGCGGCGGATGTAGTCGCTGAGCTGGCGCCGGTTCATGAAGAACGGATCGGGCTCGGGTCGGGCGAATTCGTCGGGTTGCTCCGTCCAGCGGCTGTCGCTGTAACCCTCGAAGGGCACGGCGATTTCGAGCGAGTCGGCAAACAGCCGCGCGAAACCGCCCTCCAAGACCCACAGACCGCCCTGCCAGCGAGCACTGCGGGCATCGATCCGCTTGCGCATCCTGAGGCTGTCGGGATCGAACTGCTGCATGGAGACGCCCTCCATGACCGGCGGCTCGGGCCGGAACTCGCGGATGTTGAAGACGCGATAGCCGCGCCCCATGTACCGAATGTCCGTGCGCGTGCGGGTCGCTTCGGGTCGCCGCCGCTTGATTCCGACGTCCATGACCTCCTTCTGCTGCAGATAGGCCGACGGCACCACTTCCTCGGAGATGAGGAACGCCGCGGCGGTGATCACCACCGCACTGGCCAGCAACGGCATCGTGATGCGCAGGGGCGACAGACCGCAGGACTGCATGGCGGTGATTTCGTTGTGCTTCCGCAAGTGGCCCAGCGACAGAATGGCCCCCAGCAGCATCGCCACCGGCAGCACCTGGATGACGATCAACGGCAGCTTGTTCGCGAAGTAGATCAGGATGAGCATGGCCGGCGCCTGGTAATCGATGAAGACGTCGATCTTCTCAAAGAGGTCGACAACGATGTAGATGCCGATGAACGTGGACAGACCCAGGAGCACGTAGAGCCCGAACTCGCGCAGCAAGTAGCGGTCGACGATCTTCAGCATCACGCGCTCCGGCCGCGCGCGCGGCGTTGCCAGGGCAGCCGGTACTGGCAGACCTTGGCCGTGAGCCACACGCCCAGTGCGCCCAGGACGATGTTCGGCAGCCACATCGCGAGCCACGGGTCGGCGTAGTTGCGGTCGGCCAGTTGCTCGCCGCCCACCAGGCACAGGTAGTAGAAGATGAAGAACCCCACGCTGATGAAGCCGGCGGCGAGACCACCGCGGCGCGCGCGGATGCCCAGCGGGGCTCCCACCAGCGTGAACACCACAGAGGCGAAGGGGATCGAGTACTTCTTGTGGATCTCAACCCAGTACTGGTTGATCTTCTTGCTGGCTGCCTGCGCCTGCAGGCGCGTGAGCTTGGCCTCCTCGGCCAGACGGCGGTTCGCCGGTGTCCAGAATGAGTCGGGCAGGGCGGGAGACGCCGGGCGGCCCCCGCTCACCAGCGCCGCCAGACCCGCGTACCACGGGCGGGTCGGCTGGACGCCGGGCAGCGCGGCGACCGAGGCGAGCCCGAGCTTCTCGAGTGCCGCCTGGCAGCGCTCGACGTAGCGCAGGCGCTCCTCATCCAACTCGGCGACCTTGGCCTTCATGGCGGGGATATCCATCTCGCGCTGGCCGCGGGTGCGCCGCCCCGACTCGTCCAGGGTCTCCTGGATCCCGCGGATGTTGAGCGTCTGGTGTTGGAAATCCATCTTGCGGTAGATCGGGCTGCGGTCGCGACCGGTCTCGTGGATCTCTCCGTCTTCCAGATGCAGGCTCAGAACGCCAGTGGCAGGATCGAAGTCCAGGCGGCCCCGGCGAGCGCGGATCGTTCGCGGGGCCTCATCCTTGCGGCTGGAGTCGTAGATCAGGATATCGCGCATCAGCCCCGTGCGGTCATCGAGGTTGCCGATGAAGAGGTTGTAGCCGGGGAAGTTGTTGATGAACACCCCTTCCTGGATCTCGACGGTGGGGCGCTTCTTGTTGATGGCGAGCATGAGGTTGGCAAAGGCGTGATTCATGTCGGGCAGCACGTCGTTGTGGAAGAAGACCATCGCGACAAAGAGCGCCAGGCCGGCGATCAGGGCGGGTCGCACCGCGCGCAACGGGCTGATGCCGCTGGCGCGCATGGCGATGATCTCGCTGTCCTGCGCCAGCCGACCGTAGGTCATCAGCACGCCGACCAGGACTCCGCAGGGGACCGAAAGGGCCAGCATCCAGCCGAGCCCCAGGAAGAACAACTTCAGGACGCTGGTCAGATCGATGCCCTTGCCCAGGAAGAGGTCGAGGTAGTCGAGCAGAAAGTCCATCGAGAGCAGAAACGTGACTACAAACACCCCCAGCAGGAAGGGGGGCACCAGTTGTTTCAGGATGTAGCGTTCGATCAGCACCTTGTCGTCCGGCTCACCGTTGACCGCCTGCAAGGCCCATGCTAGCTTGCAGCGGTTCCTGTCTCTGCGCGCCCTGGATGCCCGGGGTGTCCTCGACGAACGCCGGCCGGCCCAAGCGCGGCGGGAATTCGCAGAACCCAGCGACGGAGGGGGAGTATAAACAGGCAGGGCACTGGGGTCGATCCGAATGTCCCGCTTTGCATTAGGGCGATGGGATGGTCTTGGCGGATGATGGGCCGTATCGTCGGGGTCAGCCTTTTCTTCTGTCTGGCCGGGGTGGTCCTGCTGGCCCCGCCCGCGGCGTGGGCGCCCGGGGGGCCCGCTGGCTCCGAGCCACCCGTCAATCCCTCTGATTCCGCGGCTGCCGTCGCCTCATTCCCGCCCAGGCAGCTCGACTCGCTGGCTGAGCATGCCGGCGCTCCCGTGGCCCCGCCCGACTCCGGCGAGGGTCTCGGGGCCATTTGGCCGGACTCAGCCAGTGGAGCGCTCGGTCAGGGGCCGGGCCCTCTCATCGAGCCTGCCCCGGTTCCGGAAGACGATGAGGTCCCCGCTCTCCCGGCGGCGGCGACGACCGCCCCGGGCGGTGTGAATCCCGGTGAGGAGCAGCCCGCCGGTGGGGTGAGTGCCGAGGCGTCCGGGGCGGAGCCGGAGGATGACGAGCTTCTCGAGCTGGGCGTTCTGCCGGTCACGGACACGTTCGGCTTCATCGCCACCTGGCGCGCCGCGCTCCCGGGTCCGGCTACCGTACGCCCGTTCGAGCGCGCCGTGCGGGCCGACCAGGCGACGGAGCCTGCCCTCGAGCGGTTGCGGCGCCGCTTCGGTTCCCGTTGGTTCTTGCGGGAGCACCTCGGGTTCAAGCCCGAGTTGTTCAATGCGAGCGATTCGATCGCGGTGCGGGTCGACGCCATGATCGATTCGCTGGTCGCGGGCGGCCAGGTGGCCGAGGGGGTCTTCTGCCGCACGGCTCAGACTGGCGGCCAGCGCTTCCATTTGCCTTTCCTGCCCCCGCTGCAGAGCAGCCGCGGTGCACCCGCCAAGCCGGCGTATACCGTTTCGCACTCGGTCAATATCGACCGGGCCACCGTGACGCCGCATCTGCTGCGCGACGGCGTGCCGGTCGTACGCCCGGTGCCCCTATCCTACGCCGACTACATGCTGCATGTGACACGCGTGAACGCGCGCCGCCTGTGGGCCCAGGCGATTGCCGAGTCCCAACGGGAGGCGACGATCCAGGGCGGCCGGACCGGCCTGGTGCGGCTCACCGTGCCCTTCGAGATGCCGACGGCGGTCAAGTCGATCTTCGGCGAGGGCAAGCCGAACCTACTCGTGAGCGGGAGCGAACACATCAGCTTCGGCGGGCGGAGCCAGTGGTTTCCCCACCGGCCGTCCTACGAGTACGGCCGCCAGCAATCGAAGTTCCCGCAGCTGCAGATGCAGCAGGATCTGAACATTCGCCTCAAGGGTTCCGTGGGCGACAAGCTCGACGTGGACGTCGACCAGTCGAGCCAGGCGCAGAGCTCGCTGGCCAACCGCATCCAGATCCACTACAAGGGCTACGAGGATGAGATCATCCGGCGGGTCGACCTGGGCAACACGAGCTTGAGCCTGCCGGGCACCGAGTATGTCAGCTACGGCGGCAAGCACACCGGTCTCTTCGGCATCAGCAGCGAGGCGCAGCTCGGACCGCTCACCCTGAACATGATCGTGAGCAAGCAGGAAGGGCAGACGGTCGAGGCCTCCACGACGATCCGCAGCGAGCGCAGCACGGCGAAGGTCTACGACTACGAGTACGTGCGCGACCGCTTCTTCTTCGCCGACGACCCGACCCGCGATGCCTATCCTAACAATCCGCGCTGGGTTGTCAGCATCAACTCGGCCTCATTCCACTTGTGGATGGACGACGGCAACGGGTGGACCCAAGGCGAGACCGGGACCCGCAAAGGCGTGGCGGTCCTCGACCTCGCGCACCCTGTCCCGACGGCCGCGGAGAGTCTGCGCACGGGGTTGCTCTACTTCGAAGAACTGCAACCGGGGATCGATTATGCGCTCTACACGGTGGACGAGCGCTACGGGGCAAGCGGGAGTGAGGTGCACCCCTACATCGTCCTCTATCGCCATCTCGAGGACCAGTACACTCTGGGTGTGACCTACCGCGATGACGTGCTGGGTACCGACGTGGGCGGCCTGAGCGGTGATACGCTCTACGTGAAGATGATCCGCCCGAACCGCACGCTGTTGCCCGACGACCTGACGACCGAGGGTTGGGGCAAGACCAGCCGGCTCATGCTGAGCAACGTCTATGCGTTCGGGCCGGGAGCCGACGACTGGGCCGGCGATGGGCTGCCCGAGGGCAACATCCTCAAGGAAGATCTCAAGGTTACCCTGCGCTACGACGGCACGATCGGCGACGCCGAGGACCCTGACCAGATCGACGGCGTCAAGCTCATCCGCTACCTGGGCCTCGACTACCGCAAGGACCTGGGCAGCGAGTACATCGAGGGCCAGGACGATGTCATCGACATCGTGCCCTGGGTGGACCTGAAAATGGGGTTGATCTTCTTCCCCGACCTGCGCCCTTTCGCTCCGCTCGAGGCGATCAACGACCCCGGCCACGAGCGCACCTTTGATCTGCGCGGTCGCCCCGGCAACCCGGCCGACTGGGACTCGCTGCCGGATATCTACTGGAACCGCGAGATCTACAGCCGCAAGGGCGGCTTCGTCCGCAACATGAGCCAGAAGGGCACCGGCGTCGGGCGGACGTGGGATTCGAAATACTACATGGAGATCGAGTACAAGACGCCGGTCTCGGGCGTGCGCGTCGATGCCTACGACATCATCGAGGGCTCCGAGGTCGTGAGCGCTGGGCAACGGCGACTGAGCAAGGGCCGGGACTACGAGATCGACTACCAGACCGGCGAGATCCGCATCCTCGATGCTGCGGCGGTCACCGAGGACCAGGAGATCAACGTTTCCTACAAGCGCGCCAGCGCCTTCGGCATGGCGAGCAAGAGCCTGCTGGGCGCGGCGGCCTTTTTCGCGCCGGAAAACAGCAAGCTCAAGCTCTCGACCTCCTGGCTCTATGAGCGCAAGTCCAGCCCGGACCGGCGCCCGCGTCTCGGTTCGGAGCCCACGCGGGCCGCGGTCGGTGAGGTTGCGGCCAGCTACACGACCGAGTCGATGGCGATCACCCGGTTGCTCGACAAGCTGCCGCTGTTGGATGCCCGCCGGCCGTCGACCTTCGATTTCGGGGGCGGGCTGGGGATGAGCTTCCCCAATCCCAACACCCGCAACGACCTCTATCTCGATGATTTCGAGGGCGTGGACGACAACACCAATATCCGCATCAACCGCCTGTCCTGGGTGCCGTGTTCCGTGCCGCACGCCGTTGCCGGGGGGGACATCGAGGCCAGGTCCAATCGGCGCGGCGAGCTGTGGTGGTACACACCGTATCACGCGGTCCAGGAAGGGGACATGAACCCCACCCTCGATTTGCAGGAAGCGAACGACTACACGCAGGTCCTGGAGCTGCAGTTCTTCCCCTATGCGTCCAGCCAATCGCCGCAGCCGGTGCCCACCGGTCCCTGGGGGCCGGAGGAATCCTGGGGCGGCATCATCCAGGGGCTCACGAACACCAAGCTGGATCTGACCGGGGCGCGGTTCCTCGACATCTGGGTCAACGACTGGGTCACATGGGATGAATTCCAGACCGACCCGACCAAGCGCGAAGGCGTGCTGCACATCGATATCGGCCAGATGGACGAGAACTCGCTGTGGCAGCGGCGCAAGGTGGATTGCAGTCAGAATCCCCCCGTCATCATCGGGGAACCCATTCCGGCCCCCAACGATTCGCTCGACTACGAGGATCAGGACCGCGACGGGCAGCTCGACTTCAGCGACACCGTGGACGAGGACACGGGGCTCGACCGCATCAAGCAGGGGTCCTCGAATGCGGGCAACGATTACTACTTCTACGACAGCGACAAGTACGCCGACCGCGCCCTGGACGAAGACGAAATCTGCGATGCCTTCAGCCAGATCAATGGCACCGAGCACAATGGACGGCTGGACACCGAAGACCTGGACGGCAACAACACGCGCGATCCCTGGGAGTCCTATTATGCGTTCCGCATTGATCTGAACGACACGAGCGTCGTCGATGTCGATGTCAGCCGCGACTATCAGGGCAAGGACATCAACTGGCCCGAGGCGCTCACCAAGGGCTGGCGGCGGATTCGCATCACGCTCAGCGACGCTCAGGTCGACAGCTTCATCGGCAATCCCTCCTGGACGGAGGTCAAGCACTTGCGATTGTGGCTCAGCGGGTTCTCCAGCCCGCGGCGGCTCCAGATTGGTTCGATCCAGCTGCGCGGCAACCGCTGGCTGGCAGCGGGCATCCGGGACTCCACCGGCCGGGAAGTGCCGGCCGAGGAACTCGAATGGGCCGCCGAGGAGTTCTACCCCGGAGTGGTCAACAACAAGGAAGACTCCGACATTTACTACGCGCCCTTCGAGGAGTACCGGGACCGGTCGCAAAACTCGGTGCGCGAGCGCGAGCAGTCGCTCACCCTGGAGATGCGCAACTTCCAACCCGGGCACACGGGCCGCATCTACTCCGAGCTGCGCGGCGCCTCGGGCGGTCAGACGACCAGCGGGCTCAATCTGATGAGCTACGAGTACCTCGAGTTCTACGTCGGCGGCACCGTACCGCAGGAGGAGGCTGGCGGAGCGGAGTTCTTCGTGCGCCTGTGCAAGGAGGCGCGCCAGGATACGACGCACTACTACGAATACGCCATCCCGTTGCCGAGCAACACGGGCGCCGAACGCGTGGCCCCCTGGAAAAAGGTCAAGATCCCACTCACCGACCTCAGCGACCTGAAGCTGCTGTCCGCGCAGGGGGCGGACGAGTTCCGGCAATCGCCGATCGCCGAGGATGGATCACGCTATCGGATGAGGGGAACACCCTACCTGACCTCGATCGGGCGCATCACCATCGGCGTGCGCAATGGGACCAGTGGTGAGGTGGTCCGCGAGTCAGCCGTCTGGATCGATGAGCTGCGCCTCACCCATGTCCTGAAGGACGTGGGGTATGCCTATCGCCTCAAGCTCAACAGCCAGCTCTCCGACTTCGCTCGCGTGGACCTGAGCTACCGGCATGTGGGGACTGAGTTCACCAGCATCAGTGCCGCCCGCACGGAGAAGGCGAGCGAGTCGGCCTTCCAGGCCGCGGTCAGCCTGCCGATCGACCGGTTCACGCCGCGGGCGGCGCGGCTGAACCTGCCGCTCACTTATAACTACAGCCGCTCCGAGCGGATCCCCAAGTACCGCACCCGTGACGATATTCTGGTGGGGGACGACCCAACCGATCGCGACATCACCCGGACCACGCAGCGCAGTGCCAGTCTGGGCATTTCGCGGCAACGGTCGGGCAGCCGGTGGCTTCAGTACACCGTGGATGCTCTGAAGGTCAACCTGTCCCATCGGGAGAATAACAGCCAGCAACCCTACGGCCGGGACTGCAGCCGCACAGCGACCATGCAGGTCGGCTACAGCGCTGACTTCGGCGGTCGGGGTGACATCAAGCTGCACCGCAAGCTGACCGTCAATCCGATGCTCACCAACATCTCCATCAATCTGAACCGCAGCGAAACTGAGGAGGAGCATTGCGAGCGCCTCGACGGCAGCTTGAACAATCCGCTTTTCAAGAACGCCGTCCGCTCGCGCACGACGAGCACGGGGGGGCTGAGTTTCGGTACGGGCCTGCGCCCGATCAAGCCGGTCAACTACACCTTCAGCCAGAGTCGTGACCTGAAGCGCCGGCAGGACTTCCTGGGGGGGCTCAACATCGGCTCCGAGGTCGCCCGGGATGAGAACCTCGCCGCGACCTATGCCCTGCGCCTGATCAAGGGCTGGATCGAGCCGCGCCTGACCTGGAAGGGCTCCTTCAAGGGCCAATTCGACCAGCAGCAGGGCAGCAAGCTCGATCGCTCCGACAACCTCAGCAACGATCAGACCACGACCGTGAGCGGTGACCTGCCGCTGAACCGGTTGATCGACTGGCTGGGGGGACTCACCGCGTCCGGCGGCAAGTCGGGGGGCCAGCCGGAGCAGCCCCAGGGCGCCGGCGGCCGGCCGGCGGAGAGCGGCCCAGGCGGCCAGGATGCCGGCGGCGGCGAACGCGACCGGCAATCATCGCGCCGTTCGCCCCCGGGCGTGCAGCCGGAGGAGAAGGAATCGAGGCTGCCGCCCGGCGACGAGGAAGCCGCCTTCACGGAACCCGACCGCGGTCCGGACGATGTGGAACGTCCCGAGAGCTTGCCCGGGACCCGCCCCCAGGGCGCCCAGACCGGTCGGTCGGGTGGGGGGCGCGGTCAAGGAGCCGGTGCCACGCGCGGGGCCCTCTTCAAGGGGTTCCTGGGTGTCACGCGCACGTCCGGGAGCTTCAATCAGAGCAAACGCAGCACGTTCCGCAAGACGACCGGGGAGCCCGCGATCGCCTATCAGCTGGGCCTGAGTCGCAGTCCCGGAGTGGACATCCTGCCCGAAGCCCAGATCAACCTCCAGGACAGCTACGGCTACCAACTCGATGGCGACCTGCGCCTGCTGCGGCGCATCACGGTCGCCACCAAACTTTCCCATACCGAGACCGAGCAGCGGGCGCTGGGCAAGACGACCGGCAGCGCCAAAACGGATTGGCCCGACCTGGACATCCGCTGGGGCGAGCTTTCTCAGTGGGTGAACTATCACGGCTGGTTTCGGAGCGTCAAGGCGACCACCCGCTACACGCGCAGCGAGAACCAGACGCTCCAGGAAGGCAACCTCAGCCGGCGTGACCTCCAAGCGCGGTGGGGGCCGCTGCTGGACCTGACGGTCACGATTCGCAACGGCATGACCTTCACCATGCGCCTGGACCGCAACAGCGGCCGCGAGGAGACCCACGATCCCCTGACCCGCTCATTGCAGCAGACCAACGAGAACGGGGAGACCAAGCTCAATCTGAGCACGAAGCGAACCTTCAACGTGACCCGCACCATCACCATGCCGCTGACCGGCACCCAGGAGCGCATCACCACGCGACTGGACGTGGGGCTCCAGGTCGGGTTTGAGACGCGCAAGCGCACGCTGACCAGGGCCGGCGGGCGCCCCAACGTGACGCTCGACAAACGGCTGTTCGACTTCGCGGTGAACGGCAGCTACCAGTTCACCAAGACCGTCACCGGCAAGGTGGTGATCAACTTCGGCGAGGACGCGGACAACGAGAACAAGACCAACACCCGCCGCTACGTGGAAGTCAGGCTGACGGCCGGCTTCTCCTTCTAGGGGCGATGCTGGAGGCCAGGAGTCGTGATGCGCAGATGCGGGCCAGGGCGGATCTGGTTGGCGCTGGCGTGGGCGGGCGTCACGGTGCCGGGCTTCGGCACCGCCGTGGCGTCGGGCTCCGGCTCCGCCCAGGGGCCGGAGGGGGCCCTGGCCGGGGCGGCAATCTTCAGGCACCTCGAAGCACAGTGCGCCTTCGGGCCCCGTGTGCCGGGGTCCGCGGCTCACCAAGCCTGTGCGGAGCACATCGCCCGCCACCTCGAGGCGGCTGGCGGGCGAGTGACGCGCCAGAGGTTCCTGCACACCGCCCCCGGGTTAGGGGCTCCCGTGGAGCTCACCAACATCCTGGCCCGCTTCGGTCCCCAGCGCGAGGGGGGCCTGCTCCTGGGCACGCACTGGGACAGCCGGCCGTGGGCCGACCAGGACCCGGATCCTCAGGCCCGGACGCGGCCGGTCCTGGGCGCGAACGATGGGGCCTCGAGCACGGCGATGCTGCTCGCGCTGGCCGACCACCTGCGCGAGCGACCGCCTGAGATTCCTCTGTTGCTAGCTTTCTTCGACGGCGAGGACCTGGGCCGCGAGGGCATGCCCGAGGAGTACCTGGCGGGCTCGCGTTATTTCGCCGAGCACATGGCCAGCCCCTACCCGGAGGCGGCCTTTGTCCTGGACATGGTGGGGAGCGCCAGCATGGTCCTGAACGTGGAAGAGCGTTCCAGGAATCTTTTTCCGGACCTGGCCAACCTCGTTGACCGCCTGGCGGTCGAAGTCGGGGCGGCGGCCTTCCAGACCGGCACGGGGCCCTCGGTCCATGATGACCATGTGCCGCTCATCCAGGCCGGCCTGCCGGCTTTGCTCCTCATCGACTTTCGCGATCCGGTCTGGCACACGCAGCGCGACACCCCGGCCCACTGCTCACCCGCCAGCCTCGAGCAGGTGGCCCGAATCGTCGAGCGGCTTGTCTTCGGCGGTTACTTCCGCTAGCTGGCGCCTGGATCGGATGGGCTGCTCGGACGCCTCCGCCCCGGGAAGTCGTCTGTTTTTTCGCGCTTGCATATTCTGCCGACGCTTGTGTACCCTTCATGCGCCGAGTGGGCTGTGGGTCCACTTTCTTTTTTGGGGACGGTCTGCCTGTGGTCGCGAGGCAGGGCAGTGGTGGTCTGCCCAGCGAGATAGGTGCGCCCTGGCGTCCGAGAGGACCGAGGTTGATCTCGCGCGAGTCTATGGTGGCGCTGATCGAGCCGCTGCTGGCGGAGCAGGGCCTGGAACTCGTCGAACTGCAGATCGTTCCTGGGCGCAGGACGACGATCAGGCTCTTCATCGATCGGGCAACAGCGGTCAACATCGGTGACTGCGCCACGGTGAGCAGGGCGATCGCGCGACTGCTGGATGCTCAGCAGCCGCCCGTCGACAACTACATGCTGGAGGTGTCGTCGCCGGGCATGCATCGCCCAGTGCGGACCTTGGAGCACTTCCAGAGGTTCCAGGGCGAGCCGGTGCGCTTCGAGCTGAGCGAGCCCCGGGATGGGCAGGTGAGCTTCGAGGGTCGCATCGAGTCCGTGGAGGGGGAGGTGATCAAGCTCCGGGTGCGCGACGGGCGGCTCCTGGAGGTGGCGTTGGATGCGATACGGAGCGCGCGTTTGGACCGAGACCCTTGGAAGGGGCGGGCCAAGACGTAACGCTCGCGGGTGATCTGGAGCGGGAGAAGAGGCCTAATGTCCTCAGAGATTCTGGATGCCGTGGCGATGATCGCCAAGGAAAAGGGTGTCGACCCCGACTACCTGATCGAGACCCTCAAGGAGGGCATCCTGGCCGCGGCCCAGAAGAAGTACCGCCGGGCGCCCTTTGTCGAGGTGAAGATCGACCAGAAGTCTGGTGGGATCTCGGTCGTCGTCCACAAGCGGGTGTCCAAGGTGGCTTACGACGACACCTGCGAGATCGATCTGCCTCAAGCGCTGGAGATCGAAGACGACGTGCGTGAGGGCGATGTCGTCCCGGTCGAGGTTCCCATCGAGGACTTCGGGCGCAACGCCATCTCCGCGGTCAAGCAGGCGATCGTGCAGCATGTCCGCGAGGCGGAGCGCAAGAACGTCTACGAGGAGTACGCCGATCGGGTCGGGCATATCGTCACCGGCACGGTGCAGCAGGTCGACCGCGGCGCGATCATCATGCGCCTGGGCAAGGTCGAGGCGATCATCCCCGCGGCGGAGAACATGCGCCGCGACCGGCCCAAGATCGGGGACCACCTGCGGGCGCTGATCCTGGACGTGCAGCCGACCACGCGCGGTTCGGAGCCGCAGATCGTCCTGACGCGGACGCGACCCGAGTTTGTGCTCAAGCTCTTCGAGCAGGAAGTCCCGGAAGTCTACGAGCGGATCGTCGAGATCAAGGGCATCTCCCGCGAGGCGGGCGCGCGCACGAAGATCGCCGTCGTCTCGCACGACGATCGGGTGGATCCGGTCGGGGCCTGCGTGGGGGTGAAGGGCTCACGGGTGCAGAACATCGTCAAGTCCCTGGGGGGCGAGCGCATCGACATCGTGGCCATGAGCTCCGACCCGCTCATCTTTGTCAGCCGGGCGCTCAGCCCGGCCCGCGTGCTGTCGGTGGCCTTCATGGGTGACCCCAAGGTCGTGCGGGCCGTCGTGCCGGACGATCAGCTCTCGCTGGCGATCGGCAAGGGTGCCCAGAACGTGCGGCTGGCCGGCCAGCTGACGGGGCTGGAAATCCAGCTCGTCAGTCAGTCCCAACAGGCGTCGCTGGAGGGCCACGAAGTCGGTGACGCCCTGGAGCTCGAGTCACTGACCAAGCAGCTCGGCCCCAAGCTCGTGGAGCGGCTGATTCGCGCCGGCAAAGAGACGCTGCAGGACGTGCTCGAGACGCCGGTCGAGGAGCTCATGGAGATTCAGGGCATCGGGGAGAAGACCGCCAGCAAGCTCGTCACGGTGGGTGCTCAGCTCCTCGAGCAGTGGAACGCGCAGCGGCAGGCTGCGGCCCAGGCTGCCCAGGAGGCGCAGGCGGCGCAGGCGGTGCCGGAGTCGCCAGGAGCACCCGAACTCCAGGAAGTTCAGCAGGTTGCCGAAACGGCTGATGCCGACGCGGCGGTCGAGGACGTGGCGGCCAAGGTGCCGGATGTCGAGGCCGGGACGGAATCAGAGGAATCAGAGATCGAGCAGTAGATCCCGATAGGGGAGGTTTGGTTGAGGAAGGTTCGCGTATATCAGCTGGCGCGCGAGCTCAGGGTCTCCATCGAGGAGGTCCTCAAGGCGCTTGCAGCGCTCGGCTGTGCCGCCGACAAGGCGAGTGCCGTCGATGCCGCGCTGGCTGAGCAGGTGCAGGTCCGACTGGCCGGGGCGAAGCGCAAGAGCATCCGCGACGCCGCGCCCGCGCCCGCGGCCGAAGCGGCGGCGCAGCCCGTCCGGAGTGGTGGGCGAGCCACGCCCGCCACGGTCAGGCGCCGTGCGGCTCCCGAACCGCAACCCTTGCCTGTCTGGGACCTGCCACCCCTGCCCAAGACCCCCGATGTCGTGGCCCCCGTGCTGGGCTCCAGCGCGCCGGCCGCGGCGCCCCCACCCGCCAGACGGGTGGGGCCGGCGGTGCCGGGGCGCGGGGATATGCGTGTGGCGCCCCCCACCGAACGCGAGCGGCGCGCTCCGGCGGCGCGTGGGCCTGCGGCCCGGCCGGAACTCACGCGGACCTACCGTCCCGATGCGCCGGCCGAGGTTCCCGGGCGCGATGGCCGCCCCGGGCGGCGCGATCGCGGCCGAGGTGAGCGCGTCACGACGCGCGAGGCGGAACCCGGCGGGCGCGCCCCCGACCGGCGCGGCAAGCGCGGCAAGCGCAAGAAGAAGCGCCCGGAGGTCAACGAGCAGGAGGTCTTCGACAGCGTGCGCCGCACCATGGCCACTCTCGATGCGGGGCGCTCGCGCAAGAAGCGCCGGATCCGCACCGATGACGGGGCCGAGGTGGAGGTCGAGGACACCCGCGCACGCATCAATGAGTTCGCCACGGTCTCCGAGCTGGCGGCGGTTCTGGAAGTGCGGCCCAACGAGGTCGTGGCCGCCTGCCTGAAACTGGGCGTGCTGGCCAACATCAACCGCCGGCTCGACCGTGACACGATCGAAGCGGTGGCGGATGAATTCGGCTACGAGGTGGAGTTCGTCAAGGAGTTCGGCGAAGAGATCATCGAGGAGGTCGAGGAGACCCACGAGGATGTGCCCGAGGAAGCCCGTCCCGCGATCGTGACGGTCATGGGCCACGTCGACCACGGCAAGACCAAGCTGCTCGACTTTATCCGCAAGTCGGACGTCGTGTCGGGGGAATCGGGTGGGATCACGCAGCACATCGGCGCCTACCAGGCTCGCCTGGCTGACAAGCGCGCCGTGACGTTCCTCGACACCCCCGGCCATCAGGCCTTCACCGCCATGCGCGCCCGCGGTGCCGATGTGACCGACATCGTGGTGCTGGTGGTGGCGGCCGACGACCGCGTCAACGAGCAGACGATCGAGGCGATCAACCACGCCAAGGCGGCCCGCAAGCCGATCGTCGTGGCCATCAACAAGGTCGATCTGCCCACGGCCAATCCCGATCGCATTCGCCAGCAGCTTGCCGAGCAGGGTTTGCAGGTCGAGGAGTGGGGCGGCCAGACGATCGCGGTCGAGATCTCGGCCAAGTTCGGTCAGAACGTCGACAAGCTGCTCGAGATGGTGCTGCTCGTGGCGGAGATGCTCGACCTGAAGGCCCAGAGGGATCGGCCCGCCAAGGGCACCGTCATCGAGGCCAAGAAGGATGCCGGGCGCGGCATTGTGGCCACGGTGCTCATCCAGAACGGCACGCTCGCCGTGGGCGAAGCCTTCGTGTGCGGGACCGCTTGGGGCAAGGTGCGCGCCATGGGCACCGAAACCGGGGATCGCATCGAGAGCGCCAGTCCATCCACACCGGTCGAAGTGCTGGGTTGGTCCGACGTGCCGCAGGTGGGCGATACGTTCTCGGTGGTGGGCTCCGAGGCCCAGGCGCGGATGATTTCGGCTGAGCGGGGCCAGATTGCCCGCGAAAAGCGCATGCGCCTGGCCGCGGGCCGCTTCCGTCTTGGGGAGCTGCACGCGCGCCTGAAGGAGCAGACGCGGATCGATCTGCGCGTGATCATCAAGGCTGATGTCCAGGGCTCGGTCGAGGTCTTGCGCGACTCGATGGAGAAGCTCACCGACGAGCAGATCCAAGTGGTTGTCATCCACACCGGCGTGGGGCGCATCAACGAGTCGGATGTTCTGCTGGCGACCGCTTCGGGGGCGATCATCGTCGGGTTCCACGTACGGCCTGATCCGAGGGCCACCCAGCTCGCGCAGGAAGAGGGCGTTGAAGTCCGCCTGTACAGCGTCATCTACGAAGCCATTGAGGAGATCGAGGCCGCCAAGGCGGGCCTGCTCAAGCCCAAGGAGCAGGAACGCGTCCTTGGGTCGGCCGAGGTGCGCAATGTGTTCGAGATCACCAAGGTCGGCACGGTGGCAGGGTGCCATGTGGTGGCCGGAACCATCGCGCGCACGGCGCGCGCGCGCTTGATCCGGGAGAACGATGTGATCTGGTCCGGCCGGATCCTGTCGCTCAAGCGTTTCAAGGAGGACGCCCGCGAGGTCGCCCAGGGCTACGAGTGCGGTCTGTCCCTGGAAGGCTTCAATGACATCAAGGTCGGGGACTTGATCGAGGCGTACGTGGTCGAGGAGGTATCGCCGGTCAAGAAGGCCTAACTTCTCGCCGGGCGCGTGAACCCGCGATCTTGGGGCTTCGGCAGCCGCGTTGTGTGCATGTTTTTCGCCCTCTGCAGATTCGAGCTCTTCATCCCGCACGGTCGTTCGCTGAAAGGCAAGCGTTCGGTGCTGGCCACCATCAAGGAACGGCTGCGGGTGCGGTTCCATGCCGCGGTGGCGGAGGTCGGCAACCACGACCTGCACCAGCGGGGTATCCTGGCGGTGGCGCTGGTGGGCAACTCGCCGGCCGCCCTCGAGGCCGGCCTGGCCGCCATGCGCCGGCTGGTCGAGCAAGAGGAGCGCTGCACGATCACCTCGTGGGAGACACGCGTGGAACCGTTCGAAGGTGCACCGCGGGCCCCGCGGGATCAAGTGCTCGCCGGCGCGCACCCGGGGCGGGGGGGCGCCGAGGTCCCCGGCGAGGTCCCCGACAAGATCGCGGACGAGGTCCCCGGCGAGAGCGCGGGCATTCCCGACGACTTTGGCGACCGCTGGGACGAGCACGAAGAGGGTGACGAGTACTTCGGTCCGCCCCGGGACCGCGAGCGGGAGGAATAGCGGATTGGCCAGGCCCCTGCGTCGCGAGCGGGTCACCGAACTCGTGCATCACGAGCTCGGCGACATCATCCAGCGCGAGGTGCGCGACCCGCGCCTGGGCTGGGTTACCGTCACGCGCGTGGAGATGAGCCCCGATCTCTGCTACGCCAAGGTCTTCGTCTCCGTCCTGGGCGGCGATGAGCGGGCCCAACGCCTTTCGCTCCGGATCCTCGAGCGGGCCGGTGCGTTCATTCGTACCGAGCTCGGACGCCGCATCCGCCTGCGCCAGACCCCGGAGCTGCACTTCAAGCTCGATCGCTCGCTGGAGCACAGCCAGCGCGTGATGGAGATCCTCAACGAGATCAGCGCCGCATCCGCAGGCGAGGTTGGGCCCGATGAGACGCAAGCTGAAGGAGAAGGTGAGGGGAGCGCGCCGGACGATGCCGGCGGCGGGGAGGACACGGCACCGTGAGTGGGCAGCGCCACGCCTCCGAGACCGGGGAGAGCACCGGTGCGCCCGCCGGACCGGCCGCCGATGAGGCGGTCGCCCGGCCGCGGGGTGATCTGACGGGCCAGGGGTTCGTGCTCAATGTCTTCAAGGAGAGCCCCTGGACCAGCCATGACGCGGTTGCCCGCGTGCGGCGCATTCTGCGCTTGCGCCGGGTGGGGCACACCGGAACGCTCGATCCCTTCGCCACGGGGGTGCTCCTGTGCTGCGTGGGCCGCGCGACCAAGCTCTCCGACGCGCTCATGGACTTGCGCAAGGAATATGAAGGCTGGCTGCGCTTCGGCGTCAAGACCACGACCGGCGATGCCACCGGCGAGGTCGAGCGCGAGTGGGATCTCCCGCTGCCGGACGAGGACCGCCTGCGCGCTGCCGCCCAGCGTTTCACGGGGGAGATCCTCCAGGTGCCCCCGATGGTCTCGGCGCTCAAGCACGAGGGGCAGCGGCTGTATCGGCTGGCCCGGCAGGGAATCACCGTTGAGCGCAAAGCCCGCAGGATTTTGGTCGAGGCGTTCGAGATCCTGGCGGTCGCGGGTGACCGAGTTCGGTTCCGCGTCCGGTGTTCGCGCGGTACCTATGTGCGGACGCTCGTCGAGGATTTCGGGGCCGAACTGGGGGCCGGGGCCCATGTGCAGGAGCTCGTCCGCACGGCGGTCGGCACCTTCCGGGCTGACAGCGCCGCGCGGCTCGTAGAGGGGATGCCGCCCGAGGACTTGCTGGCGCATGCGATTCCGATGGCAGCGGCGGTGGGACACTTGCCGGCGTGGCGCGTGCCCGCCTTCTGGGCGACCAAGCTGCGCCGGGGACACACGCCCCCCTGGATCGTGCTCGACCTCGAGCGCGAACCCGTGGCCGGGGAGGTGGGGCGCCTCATCAGTGCAGCCGGGGAGTTGGTGGCCCTCGGTCGGGCCCTGCCGACCCCCGGGCCGGTCGACCGTCCTTGGCATGAAGCATTGGATCTGAAGCTCATCCGCGTCATGTGATCCCGGGGGGACCGCACGCGGCGAGATGGACGACATGGAGCAGGCGCTGAGCCCAAGTCGGTCGTTGAGGCGGCCTGCGCGGGCGGCGTGAAGATGAACCAGACCCAGGCGCAAGAGCGGGCCATCGTAGCCATAGGCGTCTTCGACGGCGTGCATCTGGGGCATCAGGTGCTGCTGCGACGGGTGCGCCACGAGGCGGACCGGCAGGGCTGCCGGGCTGGCGTCGTGACCTTCGATCCGCCGCCCTACGGGCTGCTCTCGGGCGACCCAGCGCCGCTCGAGATCACGCCGCTGCAAGAGAAGTCCGCGCTGCTGACGGAGCTGGGAATCGATCGCGTGCTCGTCTTGCCCTTCACCCGGCAACTGGCCGGGCTGCCGCCGCAGCGGTTCGTGGACGAGGTGCTGCTGGGCGCGTTCAATCTGGTCGGGGTGGTCATTGGCCACGACTTCCGCTTCGGGTTGAATCGATCGGGCGATGGCGGTCTGCTGCGGGCGCTGGGGGCCGCGCGCGGGTTCAGCGTCGAGATCGTGGCGCCGGTGGAGCTCGGAGGATCCCGCATCTCCAGCACCCGGTTGCGCCATTGCATCGCCAACGGCCGCGTCGAGGAGGCCGCCGAGCTGACCGGCCGCCTGCTCGCGATCGAGGGCCAAGTGGGGCGCGGCCAGGGCCTGGGTGCCCGTGCTCTCGTTCCGACCGCCAACCTCCAGGTCGATCCGCGTCAGCTTCTGCCCGGGCCCGGGGTGTATGCCGTCGAGGTCCTGACCCGCCAGGCGTGGTTCGCCGGAGTCGCCAACGTGGGCCGTTCGCCCACGCTCGGGACGGGGCACGACCGGCTGGTCGAGGTCCATCTGTTGGATTTCCAAGGGGATCTGCACGGGGCCCGATTGCGGGTCGGCTTTGTCGCCTGGCTCCGGGGGGAGAAGACCTTCCCGGACCTGGCGGCGCTCCGGGCGGCGATTGCGGCCGACATCCAGGTGGCCCGCGAGCGTCTGGGCCCCCGGTGGGGCTCGCCGCCACGCCCGCGCCTGCGCCGGGACCGAGATCGGGTCCCGGAACAGCGCCCGGCCCATGCCCGGCCCGGACCCCCGGGACGCGCGCAGCGACAGAACCCGCTTGCGGCACCCGACGCATTGTGATAGCGTCTTGCGGTTGACAAAGGAAGGAAACACCTGCTGGGCGGGGGCCCAGCGAGCGGAGGAAGGCATGTCGCTCACCAGAGACAGGAAGCAGGAGATCATCTCGAAATACAAGCTGCACGGCCTGGACTCGGGATCGCCGGAGGTTCAGATCGCGCTGCTGACCGAGAAGATCGCTTACCTGACGGACCACTTCAAGATCCACAAGAGCGACCACCACTCCCGCCGAGGTTTGCTGAGGATGGTTGGACGGCGCCGCCGCTTGCTCGAGTACCTGAAGCGGGCCAAGGTCGAGCGCTACCGCACCATCGTCAAGGAGCTCGGTCTCCGTCGCTAAGTTCCGCACGGCAAGGATAATCCATCCAAGACGGCCGGGTCGCCACGACCTCGGCCAGTTGCGCGTTTGTGTGCTCGGGCCGACGGGAACGTGCTCAGGCGCCACGCACGAATGAGAGGAAACGGCTTCATGGTTCACCAAGTGACACTGGAATTGGGCGGCCACACGCTGCAGATTGAAACAGGCAAGTTGGCCAAGCAGGCTTCCGGGAGCTGCACCGTTCGCTATGCGGACACCGTGGTGCTCTCGACCGTCGTCTCGGGCAAGCAGGAGGGCGAGGACCGCGGGTTCGTGCCCCTCTACGTCGATTATCGCGAGAAAACTTACGCGGCCGGGCGCATCCCCGGCGGCTTCTTCAAGCGCGAGGGGCGTCCCAATCTCAAGGAAACGGTCAGCGCCCGGCTGGTGGATCGCTCGATCCGCCCCTTCTTCAGCAAAGACATCCGCTTCGAGATGATCGTCATGAACGAGGTGCTCTCCTCGGACCAGGAGAACGACTCCGACATCCTGGCCCTGATCGGCTCCTCGGTCGCCCTGTGTCTCTCCGATATCCCCTTCCCCGGCCCGCTGGCTGCCGTGCGCGTCGGCCGGATCGAGGGACAACTGGTGCTCAACCCCACCTTCGACCAGCTCGAGGAAAGCGACATGGACCTGGTCGTGGCGGGCACGAAGGACAACATCGTGATGGTGGAGGGCGAGGCCCGCGAGATCTCCGAGCAGGAGTTCCTCGAGGCCCTGACCTTCGCCGAATCTTCGCTCCGCCAGATTATCGCCGTGCAGGAGCAGCTCATCGCGCAGGTGGGTGCCAAGAAGCGCGAAATCCCACCGATCCGCCGGCCGGAAGGATTGGCTGACGCGATCCAGGAGCGTTTTGGCGCCCGGATCCGCGCGGCCCTGGAGATCCGCGGCAAGGAGGAACGGGGTGACGCGCGGGCGGCGATCCTGCAGGAAGCGACCGCCGCACTGAGCGAGACCTATCCGGATTCGCAGGCGCAGATCGAAAACGTGATCACCGAGATCGAGGGCGCGCACGTCCGCCGGTTGGTGCTCACCGAAGGCCGTCGCACCGACGGCCGCGGGCTCAGCGAGCTGCGTCCCATCACCTGCGAGGTGGGCGTCCTGCCGCGCACCCACGGCTCGGCGCTGTTCACGCGCGGGGAGACGCAGGCGCTGGTGGTCACCACGCTCGGGACGACGATGGACGAGCAACGCATCGAGGACCTCGAAGGCCAAAGCTGGAAGACCTTCATGCTGCACTACAACTTCCCCGGCTACAGCGTTGGGGAGGCCAAGCCTTACCGTGGCCCGTCGCGGCGCGACATCGGCCATGGGTACCTGGGTGAGCGCGCCCTGACGCCGGTGGTGCCGTCGAACGAGAGTTTCCCCTACACGATCCGCATCGTGTCGGACATCCTCGAATCCAACGGCTCCTCGTCGATGGCCTCGACGTGCGGGGGCAGCTTGGCGTTGATGGACGCGGGCGTGCCGATCAAGGCGGCGGTGGCCGGCGTGGCGACGGGTCTGATCAGCGACGGTGAGACCTACCGGTTCCTGGTCGACATCCAGGGGCTGGAAGACCACCTGGGCGACATGGATCTGAAGGTGGCCGGCACGCGCGAAGGCATCACGGCGATTCAGATGGATCTGAAGATCCACGGGCTGCCGCGCGACGTGTTGGTGCAGGGTCTCGACCAGGCCCGAGAAGCGCGCCTGCAGATCCTCGAGCGGATGGACGCGGTGCTCGATCAGCCGCGGCCGAAGCTGTCGAAGTACGCGCCGACCATCACCGTGCTGCAGATCTCGCCCGATCGCATCCGCGACGTCATCGGCCCGGGCGGCAAGACGATCAAGAAGATCACCGAGGAGACCGGTGCGACGATCGACATCGAGGATAGCGGCCTGGTCAAGATCGCGTGCATCGACTCCGCCAAGGGCCGCCGGGCGATCGAGATCATCCGCGCGCTCACCGAGGATCCCGAAGTGGGGAAGATCTACAACGGCCGCGTGGTGCGCATTACGAACTTCGGCGCTTTCGTCGAGATCCTACCCGGCAAGGACGGTCTCGTGCACATCTCCGAGCTCGAGAATCGCCGGGTGGCCAAGGTCGAGGATGTCGTGCGCGAGGGCGACATGGTGCTCGTCAAGGTGATCGGCGTCGACGAGGAAGGCAAGGTGCGCTTGAGCCGCAAACAGGCGATGGATGCCGAGTCCTGAGGTGAGCCCGAGCACGCTTCCCGGCCCTCGTGGGACCCCTGGCGTCACCACCGGCGGCTTGCGAGCGGGCGGCCAGACCGGGCCGTCGCCCGCGGGAAGGGTTTTTCCTGGACCCAACACCCGCCGCGGCCGTTTATAACGGCTAGGGACCGGAAGCGGGGCCCACGGTAGGTTCGCGAGCCGACGGAGGGTGTCGATTGGGCAGGTCGTGGGTGGCCAGGGCGGCTTTGGTGCTGCTGGGGACAGGGTGCCTCGCCGGGGCCATCCTGCTGCCGGCCGCTGCCCGGGGCCAGGATGACGCTACCCAGCCGGTCGATGCTGCCAGCGCCCTGCTGAAGGAATGGGCCGAGGGCGAATCCCTGCTCCGGCACGAATCGGTCAGCCCCGAGGAGCGGGCCCGCCGGGCTTTCGAGCGCGAACACCCCTTCGCTCGAGAGGTCTTCCAGGTCGGTGAGAAGCTGGTCTTCTCGGTGCGCTACGGCCCGGTCCGGGCCGGCGAGGCCACGATGAGCATCCAGGGCATCGAGCTCGTTGGCCAGGACAGCTGCTTCCACATCGTCACGACCGCGGCGAGCAACGACTTCTTCTCGACCTTCTTCCACGTGCGCGACCGCTATGAGACCTACATGGACACGCGCTGGTTGCTGTCGCGCCGCTACGAAAAGCACCTCAATGAGGGCGACTATCACAACTCGGCGATCGTGGAGATGGACCAGCGTCGTCAGCTTGCCATCTACAACAACGGCAAGGTATTCGAGATGATGCCCGGATCCCACGATGTGCTGAGCGCCTTCTACATCGCCCGAACGCGGCACCTGGCGGTCGGGTCTTCCTTCGATCTGGAAAGCCATGTCGACCGCAAGAACTACCCGATCAGCATCAAGGTTCACCGGCGCGAACGCGTCAAAGTCCCGGTGGGCGAATTCGACTGCCTCGTGGTCGAACCGGTGATGCGCTCGTCCGGCCTCTTCAAGCAGAAGGGCCGGATCCTGATCTGGCTGACCGACGATCACCGGCGGATCCCGGTCCAGGTCAAGAGCGAGCTGCCGATCGGCGCCATCTCGATCGTCCTGGTCGACGTCCAGGGGCGGAGCGATTGGGCGGAGAAGTGATGGGCCGCTACGAGGAGATTGATCTGGGCCGGGTGAAGGGCATCAGCGTCGGCGATCGCCCGTCGAAGGTGGTGGAGAGCATGCTCGCCACGCCCCCGACCGCCCCGGAATCCTTCGCGGCCTTCTGGGACGGCCTGCCGGAGGCCTTGGGCGCCTCCGAGCTGCGCGGCCTCGCCCGGGCAATCGGCCGAGCCCGAGCGGCCGGCAAGCCGGTCGTCTGGATGTTCGGGGCGCACGTGATCAAGGTTGGGCTCGGACCGGTCTTGATTCGCCTGCTGCGCGAGGATCTGGCCACGCTCCTGGCGGTCAACGGCGCTTTCGTGATCCACGACCTCGAACTGGCGTTGTGGGGCCAGACGTCGGAGGACGTGGGCGCGCAGCTCCACGAGGGTCGCTTCGGCATGGCCCGCGAGACGGCGGGCCTGCTGAACGGCGCTCTGACCGAAGGCGCGCGGCGCGGCGAGGGGTTGGGGGAGGCGGTCGGCCGGGTGCTGCTGGAACGTCAGTCGACGTGGGCGGTCCCCAGCGTGATCGGGACCTGCTACGACCTGAAGATTCCGGCGACGGTGCATGTGGCGATCGGGACCGACATCAATCATCAGCATCCCGACTTCAGCCCCGAGGCGGCGGGAGCGACATCGGGTCGCGACTTCCGGATCCTCGCCGCCCATTTGCGGGACCTGGATGGGGCGGTCGTCGTCAACGTGGGGAGCGCCGTGATCTTACCCGAGGTGTTCCTCAAGGCGCTGTCGGTGGCCACCAATCTGGGCGTGGCCTGCCGGGGCCTGGTGACCGCGACGCTGGATTTCCAGCGGCACTACCGCCCGCGGGTCAACGTGGTGGAACGACCGACCCAGGCCGGAGGACACGGCTGCTATCTGGTGGGGCAACACGAAGTCCTTTTGCCGTTGCTCTATCAGGGCGTTCTGCTGGAGCGGGCGCGCCTGGCCGGCGAAGGGACGCCAGCGCACTGAGTGGAATGGCTTCAAGATAGCCCCTCGGGAGGCCGAGCTTCCCCGGTGTGGGGCAGGTGGCTCTGACCGGTTCCAGGGGCCGGTGTGGGCCCGGCGATCCGGCGGGGTTGGGGGACCTGGCAAGGGAGGTTGCCCTCCGAAAGGGCCGGTGCTAACATCCGCAAATTGCGGTGGAAGGATAGGGGATCGTCGGCAGCGAGGGGTATCGAGAGGGTGCGAAGCTTCCAGTTCCTGATCGTGGTCGCGGCCCTGCTGGCCGCCGGCGGAAGTGGATGCGGCGGCGGGCATCCGCGGCCTGAGCCTCACGGGGCGACGATCGGCGCCGACGGCGGGCGCGCCCTGCCCAGCGCCTACCGCCTGCAGGTGGGCGACGAGCTTCTCGTCCACGTGCTCGATGAGCCCGATCTCAGCGGCTCGGTCAAGGTCCGGCCCGACGGCAAGATTTCGGCCAAGGGTATCGGCGACGTCCCCGCGGCCGGGCAGACCGTCCCGGAGGTCACTGCGGCGCTCAGGTCGGAGTACGAGCGCATCCTGCGCTATCCGGACCTGAGCGTTGTCCTGAGCAATTACGCCGCGCTGCAGGTCTATGTCTTCGGCGAGGTCAAGATGGCCGGGGCGGTGGGCTACGTGCCCAACATGACCGCCCTGCATGCGCTCGGCGCGGCGGCCGGGCCCAATACGAAGGCCAATCTGCACAGCGCGCTCGTGCTGCGGCGCACCGGCCCCCAGGAGCTGGAGGTCTACCGCGTCGATCTGGACATGGCCGTCGATGGCGAGGCGGCCGCCCAGGACATCTATCTGCAGCCCAATGATATCGTCTTCGTGCCGCGCTCGTGGATCGGCGAGGTCAACGTGTTCGTGGAGAATTTCGTCCGCCAGAACATCGCGGTCTTCACCGCCTACATCGAGGGCTGGCGGGCCTTCCACCTGGATGAGAGGTGGAGCTGGACAGTCCGCTGACGGGGGTCTTGGGGTGTCGGATCTGCGCGAAGGAACGGAGCATCGGGGGACGCTGGAGGATTTCCTGCGCGTCGTGCACCGCCGGGGATGGATCGTGCTGTGCACCTTCGGCGTCACGGTGTTGGTCATCCTCGCTCTGCTGCTGACCAGCCAGACGGTCTACCAGTCGTATTCCCAATTGCTCGTCAACCGCGGTCAGCCGACCAGCGCCTTTTCGCCCAGTCTGCGCACGCTTTCCTGGGAGGAGGAGCTGAGTTCGGAGTTGGAGACCGTGCAAAGCGCGCGCATCTACGAGCGGGCGCAGGAACTCATCGATGCCCAGCGCCTCACCACCTCCGACGGCGAGCCCTTCCGGATCAAGCCGCGCAACATCGACGCCTCGACGCCCGGCAAGTCGAGCATCATCTATCTCTATTACCGCGATGTCGAACCGGTGGCCACGCAGGCGGTCGTCCGGGCGCTGACCCAGGCTTACAAGGAATTCCGCACCGACGAGCGCCGTTGGGACCCCACCAACTTCCTCCAGCAGGAGATCGACCAGCTTTCGGAGGAGATCGCCGAGTGGGAACGGCGGCGAGCGGAGTTCCTCGTGCAGGAAGGCGCGGTGGAGATCGGGGCGGAGCGCTCGAGTCTCATCGACACGCGGCGCGTCATCGACACGCAGCTGGCCGGGATTCGCGCGAACGTGGCCGAGCGCAAGGCGCGTCTCGACTGGATGCGCGACCTGATCGCGTCCCTGGATACCGAGGGGGACATCAGTCCGGAGCTCTACGTGTTCGGGGAGGCCGATCAGCGCTCGGATCTGGCCATGGCCACTCTGCGTCGCACGATCATGGACGCGAAGAGCCAGTATCACGATGCCCGCTCGAAGTACACCGAGAACCACCCGCGCGTGTTGGCAATGCGCGATCGGCTCAACGAGCTGAACGGTGAACTGCGTCAGGAGGCCGACGGCTACACCCGCCACCTGGAAGCGCTCTATCAGGCCGCGCTCGCCCAGGAGAACTCGCTGGAAGCCAGCCTCGCTTACATCAATGAACAGCTCAGCACATTCCCCGACCGCGAGGCGCAGCTGTCGGTGCTCGATCGAGCGATCGGGGCGCTGCGCAGCAACCACGAAGCGCTGGTGCGGCGGCGAGTCGATGCGCTCACAACGCGCGTCGGCGCGACCCAGTGGGACATCGTGGTGCTGCAGGAGGCGGTCGAAGCCACGCCGATGCGCACGCGCGACTACGTCCGTCTGGCGGTCGTTTCCATCTTCAGCCTCATGCTGGGCCTGGGCTTGGCGTTCCTGCTCGACAGTCTGGATCACTCGCTCAAGGACCGCGCTGAAGCGGAGCTGCACCTGAAGGTCCCGGTGCTTGCTGCGGTCAGCCGCTTCCGCAAGTGAAGGGACGCCGCGGCGGCCGTGCCCCCTGAGCGCCCGGCCGCGCGGTGGGCGAGGGCATGGCGACATACGAGGGCTTTTACGGATTTCGGGAGCCGCCGTTCAACTTGACGCCGGACCCGAAGTTCCTCTTTATGACCCCCGACCAACGGGAGGCCCTCGCCTACCTGACGTACGGCATCCAGGAGCGCAAGGGCTTCATGGTGCTGACCGGTGAGGTGGGGGTCGGCAAGACGCTCATCGTCCGCACCATGCTCAACCAGCTCGAGCCATCGGTCGAGACGGCGATCGTCATGAATGCCATGCTCACCTTCAAGCAGCTGCTCGGCATGGCCTTGACCGACTTTGGCCTGCCCGTGAACCGTCGGGGCAAGGTCGAGATGCTGCTGGCCCTGCAGCAGTTCCTGCTGCGTCTGCGCGACCAGGGCCGCAACGCCGTCCTGGTGGTCGATGAGGCGCAGAACCTCTCGCCGCTGAGCCTGGAGGAGTTTCGCCTGCTCTCGAACCTGGAAACGAGCAATCAGAAGCTGATCCAGATCATCCTGGTGGGCCAGCCGGAGCTGCGCGGGCTGCTCAACTCGCACCGCTTGAGGCAGCTGCGCCAGCGCATTCCAGGCGTCTGGGAGCTGCGGCCGCTCGAAGAGCGCGGCGTGGGCGAGTACATCGAGCATCGCGTGCGGATCGCCAGCGATGGGCGCGCGGGCGGCCTCTTCGACGAGGACGCGGTGGGCGAGGTCGTGCGCTACTCGGGCGGCATCCCGCGGGTCATCAACGTCGTGTGTGACCGCGCGCTGTTGATCGGCTATGTTCACGATCGGCGCCGGGTCGGACCGGACATCGTCCGGACGGCCATCGAGGAACTCGAGCGTGGGTTCCGCGGCGAGCGCATGGCTTCTCAGGCAACGGCAACGGGGGCCCACGGATGAGCCATATCTACGATGCCCTGAACAAATCCCGCGGCGGGGAGCCGCCCAAGACCGGTGGTCCGGGCGAGGATGGGCCTCCCGGGCCGCCTCCGCCGCCCCAGCCGACCGCGCAGGGTGAGGAACCGTCGCGGCGCTTCCAACCTGCCGGCCGCGTGGAGGCCGGTTTGCTGAGCGAACCCAACCATGACCTGCTGCACGAGCTCGATTCGCTGCGCCAGAGTATCGAGGTGGCCCTCGGCCGCTCGCCTCGCAAGGTGATCGGCTTGACCGCGGCGCGGCTCGGCGAAGGGACCAGCACGATGGCGCTCAACTACGCCTGGCTGCTGGCCCGGGTGGCTGACCGCCGGACCTTGCTGATCGATGCGAATCTGGCCCCTGCCAGCCTTGGGCTGTCAACCGCGGCGGGGGAGCGCCCAGGTCTGTCGGACCTGCTCGGTCAGGATCTTGAGCCCGAGAAGGTGATTCTCGCCACCGGCGAGCCCAATTTGCACTTCCTGCCGGCCGGACAGGACCGCGTGCACCACGCCACGGGGATCGGCTCAGGCTTGCTGCGCCCGCTGTTCGATGCGCTCGGGCGCTACTACGACGCCGTGGTCGTGGACATCGCCCCGGTGCTCGAGCATCCGGAGGCCCCCTACATCGGCGCCGCCTGCGATGGGGTGGTGTTGGTCGTGCGAGCGCACCAGACGCGCCGCGAGTTGGCGCGGCGTGCCCTGGCCGAGCTCAATTTCGCACGTTGCCGCATCCTCGGCACGGTGCTCAACGGCCACAGGGGCAACCTGCCCAGCTTCCTGCGCGAAAGGGCATAGCAGCACGGTGACCGCCACGGGCACAGGTGCGGCTGGGTTCTGTGCCGGCCGCCTCTCTCCTTGTGCAGATCTCGATCAGGCCTTGGGCGACCTCTTGCGCGCGGCGACACCGTGGGTGCTCGCCCAGGCCGCCCGGCACGCCCGCTCTCCGGCCCTGCTGCTGGTGTTGGGCAGCGCGGCTGGCGGTGAGGCGAGCGCAGCGCCCGTGGGCCAACGACTCCTGCCGCTATCGGATCTGGATCTGGGGCTCTTCCTCGAGCGGGGCCTGACCGACGGGCAGGCGGCCCGCATCCGCCGTGAGCTGGCCGAACACCTGCAGCCGCTCGTTGACCGCCATCGCCTGACCTGCAACCCCGTGGATCTGGGTATCTACGATCTCGGCTTTGTCCGGCGCATGCCGCCCACCCTGGAGCTGTGCGAGGCCGCGCGCGCCCCGCGGGTGCTGGGGGGCGATCCCGCCGCGCTGCGCGGGCTGCCCGTCCTTGAGCCGCCGCCCTTCGAGGCGCTGCGCCTGGCGCTCAACCGTCTGGCGGAGTCCTTCGCGGAGCCGGCGGTGCCCGCTGCGCCCGCGCCGTCGGCTACCCCCGCCGCGCCCGGGCCGTCGGCTACCCCCGCCGCGCCCGGGCTGCCCGCTCCGTCCGACTGGCCAGCCGAGCCGGATGAGGCGGCCTGGCGAAGGGCCCATCGCTGCGCTAAGCTGCCCGCTGACCTCTTGAAGGCGCTGCTCGCGGCGCGCGGCACGCTGGAGCCTTCGCTCGCCCGCCGCCTCACCCTCGCGCGGCCGGCGCTGGTCGCCGCGGGGCTCGTCCCGGGCCGGCCCGATCGCTGGGGTGGCCAGGATGGGGTCCGCTGCTTGGAGGCCTGGATCGGGTGGCGGCTTGCGCCGCGGTGGCCCCCACCCATGCTTCCGCTGGGTGGGGTTGCCGACCTGTTTCGGGCGGTCCTGGCGGCGGTCTGCGAGCGGCTGGGGGTGGCGCCCCCGGCCGCCGAGCATCCCCAGAGCTGGCGCGCGGTCCTGGCGGCCGAAGACGGCCCCGCCCGCGAACGGCTGCGGCGCTGGCAGCGCATGCTCGGGCGCCGCCCAGCCGGTGTGGGACTTCCGGCAGCGCTCCGGCTTGCCTGGCCCTGGGCACCCCGGGGGGCCTGGCCAGCCTCGGTGGCCCTGCTGATGTTCGGTCTGGCGTGGCTGGCCGTTGCCGATGCGCCCGGACAGGGGGTGCAGCCGAGGGCCGCCGAGGGGGTGCAGCCAGGGGCCGCCGCGGCGGCCGCAGAATCGGCCCTGGCGCGGGGCCGGGGGATGGTACACTGGGCCCGTTTCGCTGGAGCCTGAGGGGGGGGTGATGGGAGAGCGGCTGATCCTGGTGATCATGATCGACGCCCTCGGTCACCGCATCGTCAAGGAACACGAAGTCTTCACCGAGCTGGGCCCAGCCAGCCGGCCCGTGCCCAGCGTCTGCGGCTACTCGAGCGCCTGCATTCCGTCACTCCTCACCGGCCGCTTGCCCGTGGAGCACGGGCACTGGGCGATGTACCTGCGCGATTCCGAGCGCTCGGTCTTCCGCCGGTATGGCCCGCTGATCGCGGCGGCGTCCGGGATATTTGGGCGCAACGGTTTCACGCGCCGGACGATCACCCGCGGCCTGCACCTGGCGGGCCTAACCGGGTACTTCAGCCTCTATGACGTTCCGCCCCGCCTGCTGCCCCAGTTCGACCTCTGCGAGCGCCGGGATGTCTTCGCGCCCGGAGCCTTCCCGGCCTGGCCCACCCCGTTCGACGCGGCGCTCGCCCGGGGCGTCCCCTTCCGGGTCTGGAGCTGGCGCACGCCCGAGGAGCGCAACCGCGCCGAGCTGCGCGCCGCCATCGCGAGCGGCGCCGACGGCCTGCTCTTCTTCTACTCGCCCCACCTGGACGCCGTGATGCACGAGCATGGCACGCGCAGCGCCGCCACGCACGACTGCCTGGCCGGATTCGCGGACTTCACCCGCGAGATGCTCGGGCTGGCGCAACGCAGCTACCGCGAGGTGCGGCTCTTCGTATTCGGCGATCACGGGATGGCCGATGTCCACACCGAATCGGACCTCATGCCGCGCATCGAGGCGCTCGGCCTGCGGGTGCCTGGCGAGGCGCTCTACTTCCTGGACTCGACCATGGCCCGCTTCTGGTTCGACCGGCCCGGTCTGCGGGCCCGCGTGGAGGAGCTCCTGCGCGGGGTGTCGGGGGGTCGCATCCTGGACGATGAGGAGTGCGCGCGGTTGGGCGTGCTCTTCCCCGATCGGCGTTATGGCGAGCTCATCTTCCTGGCGGACGCGGGGACGATCTTCGTGCCCAGCTTCATGGGCCCCACCGGGTGCCGCGCGATGCACGGCTACCACCCCGGCGATGTCGACGGCGACACGATCGTGCTGTCGAACGTGGCGCACGCACCGGTCGCGAGCATCATGGACATTGGACCCATGCTCACCGCTGAGATTGAAGCCCTGGCCGCGGGCCGCGCCGCGCCGACAGTGAAACCTCCGGCCGCGGCGGGCACGGCGCGGGTGGACAACGGCGCTGGGACAGGACCGGCATGAAGAGACACTCGGTCGCCATCGGCCTCTTGATCAGCGCCGTCTTTCTCTATGTGGCCTTTCGCAAGACGGACCTGGGCGAGCTGGCCCAGCACCTGGCGGCAGCCAACTACCTCTACCTCGTTCCGGCCTCGATCCTCACCCTTGGTGCGCTGTGGGTGCGCGCGATGCGGTGGGGGTTGCTGCTCCGTCCGCTCCAGAGGATCTCCCCGCCTACGCTCTTCAGCGCGACCTCGATCGGTTTCATGTGCAATAACGTGCTGCCGATGCGCCTGGGCGAGGTCATCCGGGCTTTCTTGATTCGACGATCGACCGGCGTGCGGGCGTCGGCCGCCTTCGCCACGATTGTGGTCGAGCGACTCTTCGACCTGTTCAGCATGATTGGGGTCTTCGGCGTGCTGGTGATCTTCGCGCCGTTTCACAACCGCCAATTCAAGATTGGAGCCCTGCTGGCCTGTGTCGCCGGGCTCGTGGTGCTGGCGCTGCTCGTGTTCTACCACGCCCGCCCGTCGGCGGTGGAGCGGCTGGTGGGGCGCCTGCTGCCCGGCCGCATTCGCGACCGGGTGATCGCGCTGCTGCGCAGTTTCGGGGACGGCTTGATGATCTTCCGCGACCCGCCCCGGTTGCTGGGCGTGGGCGTTCTGACCCTGGTCATGTGGCTCATGATCGCCGTCGTGATCAAGATCTGCTTCGCTTCAGCCCGCCTCCAAGAGGGGGGCCTCGTGCTGCCGGCCACCTCGAGCCTGGTCGTGTTGGTGGTCATCGCCATCGGCGTCATGGTACCGTCGGGACCCGGCTTCGTCGGCACGATGCAGGCGGCGGCCATTCTGGGGCTGGCCATCGTGGGTTACACCGACCGCGATCGGGCCTTGAGCTTCTCGATCCTCTACCACGCCACGCAGTGGTTTCCGGTCGTCCTCGTGGGTCTGGTCTACCTCGTCAAGGAGAACCTCTCCCTGGCGCAGATGCGCCAGATCTCCACCCGGGCGGACCTGGAGACGCCCGAGGAGAACGGATCGTAACTCCTTATGGTGTAGAGGGAAAGCGCCTCGGGTCGATTGACGTCCTGGGTCCTGAGGTGCTAGACTTCCGCGTTTGGGAGATCGGGTCGGGCGGCGGCGCTGCCGATAGGTCTCCGAGAGCCAGATCCGGTCGCGCTCCGTCGTATGCGGGCGCCAACCTCAGGGAGGGCCAGCCTAGCGAGTCGTTGCGAAGGAGTTAGGACGGGACCCTGGAGGTCCCCGGGACATGGGCGTGTCACCCTGGCCGATCAACCCCGCCCTTCGCGGGCGGGAACAGGGGCGGCTGTGGTCACACAAGCGGGCACTCAGGAGCGATCGCGGGTGGGTTCGGCGAAGGCGTGAAGCCGAGCGCGGGTGTCCGAGGCGAAGCCGTGGGCTGGATGACGGGATGATGGAAGGCGAGCGCCCCATGCAAGCAGGCCAGGATGCGGCCTACTCCTTCGAGCCGCGCGGGTTCTACCAGCGCGCCGGCAAGCGGCTGCTCGACGTCTGCGCCGCGGCGATCGCCCTGCTCCTGCTCAGCCCGCTCTTTCTCTTCACAGCGCTGGCGATCAAGCTCGACAGCCGCGGCCCCGTCTTCTACCGCTCCACCCGCCTGGGCTACCGCGCGCAACCCTTCTCGTTCCTGAAATTCCGCTCCATGGTGGCCGATGCCGAGCGGCGCAAGAAGGACCTCGAGCACCTCAACGAGATGGACGGTCCCGTCTTCAAGATCCGCGACGACCCCCGCGTGACGCGCGTCGGCCGCTGGCTCCGGCGCACGTCCCTCGACGAGCTGCCGCAGCTCATCCACGTGCTGCGGGGCGAGATGAGCCTCGTCGGACCGCGGCCGCCCATCCCGGAGGAGGTGGAGCAGTATGAGCCCTGGCAGCGCCGGCGCCTGTCGGTGGTGCCGGGTATCACCTGCCTGTGGCAGGTCAGTGGGCGCAACAAGATCGGTTTCGACGACTGGATGCGGTTGGATGCCGAGTACATCGACTCGCTCAGCTTCTGGATGGATCTGAAGATCCTCATCCGGACGGTGCTGGCGGTCGTGCGGACCTCGGGCGCGAGCTAAGGAGCGCAGGCGATGGCGGACACACACCTGGTGTTCTTCTGCGATCCGCCCTACTACGGCGGCGCGGAAGGCTACGTCGCCATGCTGGCCGAGGGACGGTCGCCGGGCTGGCGCCTGTCGGCGCTCCTGCCCGCCGATGCCGGCGGCGACGTGCTCGCGGAGAAGCTCACCGCCGCGGGCGTCGCGGTGCGCCGCTACCCGCGCCGGCCCTGGTATGCCCCCCGTTTCTGGCGCGAGCTGCGAGACCTGCTGGCCTCCACGGGCGGTGAGATCCTGCACCTCAACCTGCCGTCCGTTTACGATGCCTGCCACTCGGTCCCCGCAGTCCTGGCCAAGTCGGTCGGCTATCGCCGGGTCGTCACCACCGAGCACCTGCCGATGGTGCTGCGAGCCCGCCGGCACATGGTGGTCAAGGTGTGCTTGTCGACCGCCATCGATGCGATGATCGTGCACACCAACTGGAACCGGGACCGGCTGGCGGGCTATCACCACCTGCCGGCGAGCAAGATGGTCGTGATTCCGAACGGCAGTCCCTCGCCGGCGCCGATGAGCGCGCCGGACCGCAAGGCCTTCCGGGCCGCGTTGGGTGTCGCGCCCGGCGATGTGGTCATCGCCGTCGTGGCCCGTTTGACCGAGCGCAAGGGCCACCGCTTCCTGCTGGAAGCCCTGGCGAACGTGAGCCGAACGGGGAGCACGCCGGAGGAGGTCGGACCCTGGAAACTGCTCGTGGTCGGGGAAGGGGAGGACGAGAGCGCCCTGCGCCACATGGTGGACCACCTGGGTTTGGGGGACGCGGTGCGCTTCCTGGGATACCGCCCCGACGCGGTCCGGATCATCCAGGCCAGCGACGTGTTGGCGCTGGCCTCGCTGGTCGAGTCCCAGCCGCTCGTCATCACCGAGGCGATGGCCTGCGGGCTCCCCGTGGTGGCGACCGCCATCTACGGGATACCGGAGATCGTGGTCGACGGAGAGACGGGCCTCCTGGTGCCGCCCGCCGAGGTCGGGCCGCTGACGGTGGTCCTGCGCGACCTGATCGCGAACCGCGAACTGCGCGAGCGGTTGGGGCGCGCGGCCCGCGAGCGGTTCGAGGCGCGCTTCACGCTCGAACGCATGGCCGAGCGCACGTACCGGGTGCTCCAGGGCGACGGGCTGACCGCCCAGGGCGAGGGGAGCGGTGCCCGGGGCGGCGGGGGATCGCAGGGATGATCGTGCTGCAGGCGAACAAGTTCCACTTCGTCAAGGGGGGTGCTGAGCGCTACTACCTCGACGTCAGCCGCCGCCTGCGCGAGCGCGGTCACACCGTGATCCCCTTCGCGATGCGCCACGCGCGCAATGAGCCGAGCGAGTACGAACGCTACTTCGTCAGCGAGATCGATTACCGCGGGCGCATGGGCGCGATCCATCGGCTGCGGGCGGCCGCCCGCAGCGTCTACAGCACGGAGACGGCTGGGCACATCGCCCAGCTGGTTGAGCGCGAGCGCCCGCAGGTGGCGCACTTGCACAACATCTACCACCAGATCTCGCCGGCGCTCGTGCTGGCCCTGGCGCGCCGCGGCGTTCCGATGGTCCACACCCTGCACGACTACAAGGTCATCTGCCCAGGCTATTTGTTCATGGCGCACGGAGAGATCTGCGAGTGCTGTCGGGGTGGTCACTACCACAAGGCCGTCGCCAATCGCTGCCTGCTCGACTCGCGGGCCGCGTCGCTGGTCGGGGCGATCGAGGGCTACGTGCATCGCTGGCTGCGCACCTACGAAAAGGTGCGATTTTTCCTGTGTCCGAGCCGGTTCATGCTGGAGAAGATGGCCGAGTACGGCGTGGCGCGTGAGCGGTTGGTGCACTTGCCCTACTTCCTGCCGCTGGAGGACTACCGCCCAGCCTACGAACGCTCGGACTACTTCATCTACCTGGGCAGGCTTTCGCGCGAGAAGGGCGTGGCCACGCTGCTGGCGGCCCTGCGGCTGCGCGCCGGAGCGCATCTGACCTGCCGGATACTGGGCGAGGGCCCGCTCGAGGCGGATCTCCGGCGGCAGGCGGCCGAGTCGGGTCTGGGCAACGTGGAGTTTTCCGGGTACATCCAGGGCGAGGCGCTGCACGCGGCGATCCGCGGTGCGGCCTTCACGGTGGTGCCCTCGGAATGGTATGAGAATCTACCCTTCGCGGTGCTCGAGAGCTTCGCGCTGGGCACGCCCGTGGTGGGCGCGCGCATCGGGGGCATCCCCGAGATGGTGCTCGACGAGCGCACCGGCTTGACCTTTACCATGGGGGACAGCCACGCTCTGGCCGCCGCGCTCGAGTGGATGGAGTCGCGGCCGGAACAGGTGATCGCTATGGGCCGGGCGGCCCGCCGGCTCATCGAGGAGCGTTACGCCCCCGAGCCGCATCTGGAGCAGCTCGAGGCGCTCTACGCACGCGCGGTGGCAGGTGGATGATCCGATGAAGATCGCCATGATCGGACAGAAGGGGATCCCGGCCACCTACGGGGGCGTCGAACGCCACGTGGAAGAGATCGGGAGCCGGCTGGTGAAACGGGGCCACCAGGTGACCGTTTTCAGCCGCTTCCACTACGCCAAGCAGGGCGGTCCCTACCTGGGCATGGAGAACCTGCGCCTGCCGAGCGTGCGCACGAAGCACTTCGACGCCATCAGTCACTGCGCCCTGGCGACGTTCTACTCGCTGCTGCGCAAGTTCGACATCATCCATTACCACGCGCTGGGGCCTTCGATCTTCTCGGGCATCCCGCACCTCATCGGCACGCGCACGGTGGTGACGGTGCACGGCCTGGACTGGCAGCGCGGCAAGTGGGGCAAGTTCGCCAGCGGCTTCCTGCGCTTCTGCGAGCGACCGGCGGTGAGCTTTCCCGACGAAACCATCGTGGTGTCGCGCACGCTGGCCGAGTACTTCAGGGACCGTCACGGGGCCGAGACGCATGTCATCCCCAACGGCACCAACCCGGGCAAGATCAGGCCGCCCAATCGTATCAAGCGTTGGGGGCTCGACCAGGGCCGCTACATCCTGTGGGTGGGTCGCCTGGTGCCGGAGAAGGGCTGTCACTACCTGATCGAGGCCTTCCGGCAGCTCGACACCGATGCCGTGCTCGTCATGGCGGGCGGTTCGAGCTTCTCTGACAGCTACGTCCAGTCGCTCGAGCGGCTGCGCGGCAACGACCAGCGCATCAAGATGATCGGCTACGTTTACGGCGACGTGCTCGATGAGCTGTGGAGCAACGCCTACCTGGTGGTGCAGCCGTCGATCCTGGAGGGGCTTTCGATCGCGCTCATCGAAGCGCTCAGCTATGGGCGCTGCGTCATCGTCAGCGACATCCCCGAGAACATCGAGGTGGTCGAGGATTCGGCCGTCACCTTCAAGTCCCGCGATGTTCAGGACCTGCGCTCGAAGCTGCAGCTCTGCCTGGAGCAACCCGAGATGGTCGCGGCGACGGCCGCGCGCTGCCGCCGTCTGGCCGAGGAGAAATACAGCTGGCCCCGCCTCGTCGAGGCGACCGAAAAGGTCTACGAGGTTGCCCTGACTCACCGTCGCCGGTAGGCTGATCCTATGGTGGAAGCGGTCATTCTGGCCGGGGGCAAGGGCGAGCGGTTCTGGCCGCTCAGCCGCGCCGATCGGCCCAAGCAGCTCCTGCGCCTCTTCGGCGGGGAGAGCCTCCTGGCGACGACTTATCGCCGCTTGCGGGCTCGCCTCGAGCCGGGTCGCATCTGGGTCGTGACCGGGGAGAGTCTGGCCAGGGCGGTCGAGCTCGAGCTGCCGGTGCTTCCTGCTGCGCGCCTGGTGACCGAGGCGGTCGGCCGTGACACGGCGCCGGCCCTGGCGGTGGCGGCGGCGCTGGGAACGCGCGGCGGCTGCGACCCGGTTCAGCTCGTTGCGCCGTCGGACCA
>Ga0209164_1000189_pt1 | contig 196082 bp, 171 predicted proteins | sample MTBNYHSulfiMetaG_FD_187458 | JGI IMG/M metagenome (GOLD analysis project Ga0209164, IMG submission 187458) | Enrichment culture microbial communities from rom New York Harbor, USA that are MTBE-degrading - MTBE-NYH (New York Harbor Sulfidogenic)... | ecosystem: Environmental > Aquatic > Marine...
CGCCCCCGGACCTCGACCGGACCCGCCCCCCCGACACCCCGTCTTCACCCCCCCCTCCGCCGATTTCCTCCCCCGCCCCTAATACAGGCCGTCTTTGAGGGGCCTTCGCCGTTGTCCAATTATTTCACTATATTAACGGCTCTTAAAATTAGACCCCCAATTCGACAAAATTGTCGGGTCGTGTCACAGTTCATTTTTTTCACCATCTGGATGCCACGCAACAATTTCAATTGTTTTTAATAGATTATAAAACTGTGACACTGACACTTTGTATGTCACAGTTCTGTCCCAGTTCTGTCACAGTTCTGTCCCATCTGTCACAGTTCGACAAAAAAAATCCGACGCGTCTCCAGAGCGGCCCGCCTCGGAACCTGTTGCCTAAAATCCTGTTTTAACTGCCTTTAAATCAGATTTAACCGGCCGATTTTTCCTCCCCTTAGTACTCAAACCAGCCGTCACAACGTCACAAAACCCCTCTATGCAAAATTACGGTAGGATGACCAAATTTCCATAGGCAAACAGGACATTCAACTACGCAACATCACGACCTTTTCCCGCCATTGACCGCCCATTCCCGCCTATTCCCGCCTAGCCTCAAACCATGTGTCTCTTCACAGATGCGGTCGTGGCGGGGCAGAATCGAGCCGCAGGGACAAGACCCGGGGATGAGCCGAGTCAAGTCTCTGGTCCGGTACCGGAGGAGCGGCGCGCCTTCTTTACGCAGCGTGGTCACCACCATCTCGCCGGTCCGGCCTTCCTCCACCGGTTCAAGAGAGGCCGGATCGAGGACCTCCAGGATGTAGTAGTCGGCCCAGTAATGCATTCCTTGATGATGGACGCACTCCAGACCGGCGCCCGGACCGTAAAGTTCGGTCAGGCCGGGGATGTCGAACATGTGTTCCAGACCGAGCAAATCCTTGATCCGGGTCCGCATGGCTTCCGAGGAACGTTCCGAGCCGTAAATCATTTTTTTTAGTTTGATCCGGTTTTTGATTCCCCGCCGGCGGACTTCTTCAGCCAAAAGCAGGCCCATGGAGGCCGTGCAGCACATGACCGTACTTTCCAGGTCCAACAAAAGCTGGCACTGCATTTCCAGGTTGCCCGGCCCGGCCGGGATAGCCATGGCCCCGAAGAGTTCGCAGCCCCGCTGGAAGCCCACGCCGGCCGTCCACAAGCCGTAACCGACGCAGATTTGCACCCGGTCTTCCCGGGTCAATTCGGCCATCTCGTAACAGCGGGCGAAGAAATGAGCCCAGTCGTCAATATCTTTCTGGGTGTAAGACAGGATTTTGCGTTTGCCGGTGGTCCCGGTCGAGGCGTGAATCCGCACGATTTTCTCGAAAGGGACGGCTCGGAGGGGAAAAGGATAGCCGGCCCGCAAATCATCGGCCGTGGTCAGAGGCAGCCGCCTCAAATCGTCCAGGCTTTTGACGTCCCCGGGTTTGATCCCGGCTTCATCCAGTTTGGCCCGATAGAAGTCCGAACCCTGATAAGCATGGGCTACGGTCCACTGCAAACCTTCGAGCTGGAGGGCGGCCAGTTCCTCGGCGCTTTTTATTTCAGGCATGAAGGTCGTTTTGATCATTATAGTCGCCTACTGTTTGAATCCAGACCTGATTTTATCAGTGGCTTCTTCATCCAGGGCCAAGGCGATCGGGTCTACCACCACCCCGTAGTCTTCACGGGCCTTTTCCAGGCTGATTACCCCGTCTTTGACTTCTTCAGCCACTTTTCGGGCCGGCCGGAGGAAGGGAGGACCGTACCCGCCGCCGCCGCCGGCTTCCTGGTAGTACCGCGTCCCCTTGGGGACATGCTCGACCAGGTCCTTGGTGGTGCAAAGATATTCCCGGCCGTCGGGATAGTAAAGCTTAATCAGGTTGAGCGTGCCGTCTTTTCCCCCGTGAGCTCCCCGGGCCGGTTCGACATCGCCGTCCCCGAAAGTGACCACCGTGGTGTCGTCCGAGCCGATGATGAATTCGGTCACCACGCCCAGGCCGCCCCGCCATTGGCCCGGTCCGGCCGAATCGGTCCAGTATTCGTGGCGGACCAGCCGGTGCGGGGTCTGCTGTTCGAACATCTCGTAGTCCTGGTCCAGGACCCCGCCCGAAGCGTCGATCATGCCGATATGGTCGTAACCGTCGCAGCCCTTGATGGCCCCGGAACCGCCCTTGAGGCCCATGAAGCCGATGTCCACGTACGGGGCTCCCTTGCGGGGATCGATCCCGGTGGTCAAGGAACAGAGCAGTTCGTTCCATTCGGCCGTGACCCGGTCCGGAATGACCGGGGACAAGGCCCGCATGATGGCGTCCGCGTTGTTGGGACACAGGTGGTTGCCGTAGGTGGTGGCCGCCGGGTAGGCGGCGTTGAGCAAGGTCCCTTCCGGAATGATGATCTTGATCGGACGGACCATGCCGTCGTTGTGGGGGATGTCCGGGTTGACCATCTGGAGGAAGGTCAGGATGGTGGCCGAAGCCGACGAGGTGTAGGTCCCGTTCATGAAGCCCTTGGTCTGGGGGTCTGTCCCGGAATAATCGAAGGTGATGTCTTCGTCCTCGACCGTGATCTTGACCCGGATGGTGTAGACCGATCCGGGCTTGACCCCGTCGTAATAACAGTTGGCCTCGCCGTAATAGACGCCGTTGGGGATGGTCCGGATCTCGGCCCGCATCATCTTTTCCGTGGCCTCGAATAAGTACTCCTTGTGGCGGTTGAATTTTTCCAGACCGTACCGGTCGATCAGCTTGAGGATGCCCCGCTCGCCGACCACGCAGGACCCGATCTCGGCCCGCATGTCTTCGGCCACGATGTCCAGGCGGATGTTGGCGAAGATCAGGTCCCAGACGTCCTTGCGCAGCTTGCCCTTTTCGTAGACCTTGACCGGAGGGATGCGCAGAGCCTCCTGCCAGACCTCGGTGGCGTGGGGATTGTATCCGCCCTGGACCGCGCCGCCGATGTCGGCCTGGTGGCCCTTGCAGGCCGCCCAGGCCACTAGGGCGTCTCCGTAGAAAATGGGCTTGTACACGGCTACATCGTTGTTTTGGTTGCCGTAAGAAAAGACGTCGTTGTGGAAAATGACGTCGCCGGGGTAGATTTCGTCACCGAAATACTTGATGATGTATTGGCAGACCGGAGCCAGGGAGAAGGACAGAATGGGCAGGTTCTCGGTCTGTTCGAGCATCCGGCCCTGGGCGTCGTACAGGCCGGTGACGAAATCCTTGGCCTCGCACAGGATAGGCGACCTGGTGGTCATGGCCAGGGCGATGCTCATCTCCTCGGTGATGGACTTGAACCGCCGCTGGAGGATGGACACCAGGACCTTGTCGATTTCGTATCCGCTCATGCCAGAATCCTTTCCTTGATCTCGGCTTGCCTGGACTTGAGGTACATGGTGTAACTACCGTATCTGTCCACCAGGACATTGTAGTCGGAAGTTACGAAGGTGGTGGTGTTGACCTGCTCGATGATGGCCGGCCCTTGGATCCGATGGCCGTACCCGAGGGCCAGGCCGTCAAAGACGTCCACTTCGGCGAACTCCTTCTGGACAGGCAGATAAACCCGCCGCCGCTTCTTGAAGGCCCGGCCCGGGTCTTCGCCCTGGTAAGGCTGCTCGAAGAACTTGGGCTTGTCGGTCAGGCCGATGCAGACCAGACGCATGTTGATCAGCTCGATGGGCGTGCCCTGGTCTTCCAGGGAGTAGCCGTACAAAGCGTTGTGGGCCGGATGGAATTTAGCGGCCATGGCCTTGAAATCCAGGGTCTCCACTTCCGCCTGGGTGATCTCGACGTTGACTTCGTGATACTGTTTGAGATAGCGCAGGTCCAGGGAGTAGATCAGACGGACCCGGTCGGCCGGGATGTGCTCGGTCTCCAGAAGGGCCAGGCCTTCCCGCCGCATTTCCTCGAAAAGGTCCTGAAAACGCTTGCCCTCGACCTGGTCCAGCCGCACGGCGTAGGTCCGGACGAAATCGTGCTTCAAATCCGACATGAGCATCCCGGCCGCGCAGAAAATCGAAGATTCCCTGGGGATGATCATAACCGGTATTTCCAGTTCCCTGGCGATCATGCCGGCGTGGTTCGGACCGGCTCCGCCGGCCACCACCAGGGGGAAGTCCCTAGGGTCGTAACCCTGGCTGACCGAAACCTCCCGGACGGCCGCGGCCATGTTGACGTTGATGACGTTGTACATGCCGGCTGCGGCTTCGAAGACGTCAAAGCCCAAAGGTTTGGCTATCTTCGTCTCTATGGCTTTATAGGCCTTGTCGTAGTTCAGGGGCATGCGGCCGCCGGCGAAAAAGTCCGGGTCCAGGTAGCCGAGCAGCAGATCGGCGTCGGTGCAGGTGGGTTCCTCGCCGCCCAGGTCGTAACAGGCCGGGCCGGGTTTGGAACTGGCGCTCTGGGGCCCCATCCGCAGCAGACCACCTTCGTCGATCCAGCCGATGGACCCACCGCCCGCGCCGATGGTGACCACGTTGAGCATGGGCAAGGCCAGGCGCAGGCGGTTGATCTGGCCGACCGTGGTGACCATGGGCCGCCGGTCCTTGATTAAGGCCGCATCAAAACTGGTCCCGCCCATGTCCACGGTGATGCAGTCGTTGTATCCCTGGATGGAAGTATAAGCGATCCCGGCCACCGGCCCCCCGGCCGGACCGGACAAAAGCGTGGCCGCGGCCGTGGCCACGGCCGCCTCCGGACTGATGACCCCGCCGTTGGACTGCATGATCAAAAGGACCCCCGGGAAGTCCTGGTCGGCCAGCTTCTTGATCAGGGCGTCCAGGTAGCGCTTGAGAATGGGGCCCACGTAAGAATTAAGGACCGTGGTCGAGACCCGGTCGTAATAACGGATGGAAGGCAGCAGCGTCGATGACGCCGTCAGATAGGCTTCCGGCATGAGCTCGGCGATGATCCGGGCCGCGGCCTCTTCGTGAGCCCGGTTGGCGAAGGAATTCATGAAACAGACGGCCACGGCCTGGACCCCTTCAGCCTTGAATATCTCCACCGCCGCCCGCACGTCTTCTGCGGCTAGAGGCTCGACCTCATCCCCCTGGTAGTCCAGGCGTCCCCGGACCGGACGGCGTAGATAGCGCCGGACTAAAGGGGTGACATTGCGGTACCGGTTGTTGTACTGCTCCTCGCGGACGCCCCGGCGCATTTCTAAAGCGTCCCGCATCCCGGCCGTGGCGGCCAGACCGGTCTTGGCCCCGGTATAAGTCAGGACGGCATTGGTGGTGACCGTGGTCCCGTGGACAATGACTTCGACCTGTTGGAGAAAATCCCGGAGGGAAAGCCCCAGGTCCCGGGCCATCTCCTCCAGGCCCTTGACCGTGGCGATGGACGGGTCGTCCGGTGTCGACAGGACCTTGTAAATCCGGCTGGTTCCGTCTTCGAAGGCTAAAAGGAAATCGGTGAAAGTCCCGCCCACGTCAACGCCGATTTTGTACATAATCGGAACACCTCGCCCGGTCCAAGTTTTCAGGAAGGTAAAAGGGATATAATTATATTGTAGCTATTCGCCGGCTCCCGTCAACTTTTATTTTTCGAGCCCCGGATATTTTTCGCCCGGAACAAACCGGAGTGGGAAATTGGGACGAATTTTTGCCAAAATTCCCGTTCCGATTAAAACGTTCAGACCAGCAGGCCCAAAGCGGTCCGGGCGATGAATTCCTCGAACTCCTCCGGCCGGCTCGGTTTGACCAGGCAGTCATCGACCTTGTTTTCCGGGCTGAGGACCGTCTCGATCTTGTCCTGGTTGGCCGTGCAGATGATGAAATGGACGGCGGATAGCCCGGGGGCGTTCTTGACCGCCCGGCACAGTTCCAGCCCGGTCAGGCCAGGCATTTCCAGGTCCGACACAATGACTTTGGGCCTCTCTTTCTTGGCCGCTTCCAGACCGGCCTGACCGTCTGCCGCGGCGGTCACTTCAAAACCGGCTTTTTCCAAATGCTGGCGGAAAAGGTCCAACTGGAAGGCCGAATCGCTGACCAGCAGGACCGGTCTTTTAGTCCGGGCCGGGGAGGCCGATTCCATCAGCAGCCGGTTGATCAGGCGGTAGCTGGTTTGAAGGAGTCTTTTTTGGCGGGACAACTCAACGCCCTGTTCGGCCGAGCAGCTCTTTTCCCGGTCGATCAATTGCCGGCAGCGCTCGATCTCCTGGGCGTCGGTCCTCTCAGCCCGTTGTCTGGTCAGGGCCCGCTGAGTATTGAGTCGTAAGGATTCAAGTTTGATCGGCCGGGACAGGACCGCGGCCGCCCCTTCGTTGAAGGCCAGGGTCAAATGAGGCGGGTCGACTGGTCCATCCAGGAGAAAAATAAACTTGAGGAAGGGGTTGCGGTCCAAGGCCGACTGCATGACCTTGACCGACCAGGCGTCTTCGGCGATCAGGTCCATCAGGACCAGGTCCGGGTCCCGGGCGGCGATCCGCTCGGCCCAGGTCTCAGGAGGGTCCGAAAAGTCCACGGCCCATTCCACCGACAAAACTTCGTGCCCGGCCTGTTCCAACACCTCCTTCGCCTCACTCGCCGCCGTCTCTGAACCGGCCATAACCAGAATCCGGGCCATAAAAACTACTCCATCAAAAGATTTTCGAACTCGATTAGGTCATAGTGCCGAGCCAGTTGCCGGTCCATGAACCGATTGACTTCGTCCAGTGAATGCCTGGCGGCGAAAAGGACCTTGATCGAGTCCCGGACCAGGCCTTGTTCGATCTTGTCCAGGGCCGGGACCGTGTCGATGACGTCGCCGATGAGGGCCAGGCGGCGGAGGACCAAGTAGCTCAAGAGGGAAGGCTCCTGAAATCTGGGCCTGAACCTAAGGAGGGACTGAAAGATGTTGGCGCCTTGGGCGGTTTTGGCCTGAAGCAGAAGACGGCTTAAGGCCGGCAGCCGGAAGGTTTCCTCGAAAACCTCCTCACTGTCCGCTTCGGCCGAGGTCTCCTGACGGCGGTATTTTTCCAGTTGGGCCAGCAAATCCTGATCCCGGACTTCATAACCCCGGCCGGCCCGCAGATGCTCCAGGGCTTGTTCCAGAACCTTGACTGCGTCCAGAAGCAGATCGATGATCTCGTCCGTCACCCCCAGCTCCTTGTCCCGGACCCGGTCCAGGACCGATTCGACTTGGTGGACGAAGCCGCCCAGGGCGGAAAAGCCGGTCATGATCAGGTTGCCCTTGATCGAGTGAAAATGCCGGAAAATGGTATTGACCCGGCGGGCGTTGTCCGGCTCCTTTTCCAGTTGAAAGACCTCTTCGTTAAGGTCGGTCAGAATCTGCTGGATTTCCAAAAAGAACTCTTCGGCCAGCCGCCCGGTCACTCCTGTTTCGGCCTCCGGCTCCGGTTCCGGCGTTTCAACCGCCGGCTGGGCCGTTGGTTCCGACTCAACTCTGGCCGGAACGTCCTCGCCAAAAACCTCCACCTTTTCCCGGCTCAGAAACAGGTCTTCGGACATCCCCCGGCCCTGGTTGGTGGCTCGGGCGATCAGTTCGAAGGGGTCCAGAACCAGCCCAAGCTGGTTGCCGCCCAGGATGGTGGTGCCGGAAACGCCCTGGACAGAAAAAATTTCCGGTAATGGAATGAGAACCAGTTTTTGGGGTCGGATGAATTCCGAGACCTTGAGGCCCAGCCGCCCGTTTTTGGCTTCGATGATGATGATCGGGATGACTTCCTGCCGCTCGTCCAGCGGCCGGCCGGAAAGCAGTTCCTTGAGGTCGTAAACCGGGATGATCGAACCGAGATAAATAATGCTTTCCGTCACCTCCATCGTGGTATGGATGTCCTGGGGCAGGAAGGCCTGGGTGGCCACCACGTTGCCGATGGGCAGGGCGTAGAAGTCCTCGCCGGCCCGGATGATCAGAGCGTCGGTGATGTTGACGGCGGATAGCTGGGGAATCTTGTAGGTGAAGACGGTGCCGGTCCCCGGTTCGGTCTCGATCAGGACCTCCCCGCCCAGTTCTTCGACCGTGCTCTTGACTACGTCCATGCCCACCCCGCGGCCGGAAATCTCAGTGGCCTCCCCCGCAGTAGAAAAACCCGGCTGCATGATAAGGGCCAAGGTATCGTTCCGACCCAAGGCGGCCGCCGCTTCCCGGCTGAGCAGACCCTTGTCCACGGCCGCCTGCCTGAGTCTCTTTTCCTCCAGGCCACGGCCGTCGTCGGCCACGCTGACGTAGGTGAAGCCCTCTTTCTTGTAAGCCGTCAAGGTGAGTCGGCCTAAAGGGTCTTTACCCTGCTGCTTGCGTTCAAGCGGGTCTTCCAACCCGTGGTCGATGGCGTTGCGGATTTGATGGGCCAGCGGCTCGTACAGACGCTCGGCCACGGTCTTATCCACCAGGGTGTCTTCGCCCACGATCTCGAAATTGACCTGCCGACCCTTCTTCTTGGCCAGGTCCCGGACCAGCCGCCGGAACCTCAAAAAAATTTCTCTGATCGGGACCAGGCGGATGTCCATGACCAGGTGATGCAAGTCCGAAGAGATGCGACTGGAGGTCAGCGAGGCGTTCTTGAGCATCTCCATGGATTCTTTGTCCATTTGGGAGGCCTGGCTCTGGAGATGGCGCTGGAGCAAGGAGATGTTGCTGGCCGTAATGATGACTTCGCCGGTCAGGCTGAGAAGCTGGTCCAAGTGGGAAATCTTGACCGCCATGCGATCTATTTCCGGGCCGGTTCTACCATTCATGATCAAAAAGCCTCCCCAGCACGGTTTCGAGCATCTCGCGGGTGGCCGGTTTGGTCAGATAATCGTCAGCCCCGAGTTTTAAGGCCTTGAAAATGTAGCGGGCGTCGGCATGGGTCGAGATGACCACCACCGGAATATGACGCCATTCGGGACTGTTTTTGACGGCCTCGACCAGTTCGAACCCGTCCATCTCGGGCATGACCAGGTCGGACAGCACCAGGTCGGGCCGGCTTTCCTTGATCCTGGATTGAGCTTCGAGGCCGTTTTCCGCCTCCCGGCAGACCAGGCCTAGACCTTCAGCCAACTCTCGAATCGTCTTACGAATAGTCGGATAATCGTCAACGATCAAAACGGATTTGCCGGCCCAGACGGGCTGGTTTTTGTAAACCCCTTCCACGCTCATAGCCACCTTGTCCGAGAGGCAAGCATTTTTTATTTTTTTTTAACATCTTTAGGCGTCAGAAAACAAGATTTAACTCGATCAGACCTTCAAAACCACGAACCGATTGCAATGTAGTTTAGGGCTTGAAATTGTTTTGTTTCTGGAGGGGGGTAAAAATATTTTATCCCGAAGATTGTGTTTTAACGGCTGATATTGTTCCGAAATAGCAGGTGATGGCTAGCCCGCTCTTTCTGACTCATGATCTATGTCCCTTTCCCTGGGGACATTTTTATGTTGCTAACACACATTTGCTGAAAAATCTTGACCCTGGTTTGGAGGTAGTGATAATAAAAAATTTTTCTTGGAGGTTTGCCTTTTGAAGGCGGTGGGGAAAAAGACGGTCTTGGACGCCCAAGGGGTCCAAGAGGCCTTGACCAGGATGGCCGAAGCCATTGCCGCCGGGCCGGCCGATAATGACCTGGTCCTGGTCGGCATCCGGACAGGCGGGGCCTTTTTGGCTCAAAGACTCCGGAAAATACTCGAAGAAAGGCTCGGCCGGGGCATCCCCTTGGGAGTGCTCGACATAAATCTTTACCGCGACGATTGGACCCGGGCCGCGCCCAAGCCGGTCGTGGGCAAGACTGAACTTAATTTTTCCATCAATGACAAAAGGATAGTCCTGGTGGACGATGTGCTTTTCACCGGCCGCACGGTCAGGGCCGCCCTGGACGCCTTGATGGATTTCGGCCGGCCGGCCCGGATCGAATTGGCCATCTTAGTGGACCGGGGCCACCGGGAACTGCCCATCTGCGCGGATTACACCGGTCTTTCGGTCGAGACGGCCCGGGAAGAGCGGGTCAACGTTTATTTTTCCGAGTTGGACCAGAAGGATGAGGTGGCCATTGAGCAGCCCGGTTGATTGTTCTCTTGACAATGCGGGACGGTTCATATAGACCTTATACCTTAGATGTATTTAGCTTTTTTATAGTTAGTAATTCAATCGGTCTTTGTTTTCGGAGGTAGGCATGAGTGCAGCGGCCAAAAAAACGGTCGGTTCAGTAATGGTTGTCGGCGGCGGCATCGCCGGGATGCAGGCGGCCCTCGACTTGGCTGATTCGGGCTACTTCGTTTACCTGGTGGAAAAATCGGCGGCCATTGGCGGGGTCATGTCCCAATTGGACAAGACCTTCCCGACCAATGACTGCGCTATGTGAATTATCTCGCCCAAACTGGTCGAGGTCGGCCGGCACATTAATATCGAGCTTCTGACTTTCAGCGAGATCAACGAGATTTCCGGCGAGGAGGGTAATTTCACCGTCCAGGTGACCCAGAAACCTCGCTACATTGACATGGCCAAGTGCATCGCTTGCGGTGACTGTGCGGCTAAGTGTCCGAAAAAAGTGGCCAACGAATACAACGAAAACCTGGATAAGCGCAAGGCCACTTACGTCCAGTATGCCCAGGCCGTGCCCCTCAAGTACGTCATCGATTCGGAGAACTGCATTTTCTTCGCCAAGGGCAAATGCCGGGCCTGTGAAAAGTTCTGCCCGACCGGCGCGGTCGATTTCGAGCAAAAACCGGTCGAGAGAAGCCTCAACGTGGGTTCGGTCATCCTGGCCCCGGGTTTCGAGGCGTTTGATCCGACTATTTTCAGCGCCTATCTCTACGCCAATCATCCCAACGTGGTCACGGCCTTGGAGTTCGAGCGCATCCTGGCCGCTTCCGGGCCGACCATGGGCCACCTGCTTCGTCCGGGCGACAACACCGAGCCGAAAAAGATCGCTTTTATGCAGTGTGTGGGGTCCCGGGACCTCAACAAATGCGACAACGGCTATTGCTCGAGCGTCTGCTGCATGTACGCGGTCAAAGAGGCGACCATCGCCAAGGAACACAGCCACGACCCCTTGGATGTGGCTATTTTCTTCATGGACATGCGCACTTTCGGCAAGGACTTCGAGAGATATTACGAAAGGGCCAAAGCCCAGGGCGTGCGTTTCATCCGGTCCCGCATCCACACGGTCGACCCGGCTTCGGACGGCGGCGTCGTTTTAAACTATGTGACCGAAGACGGCCGGCCGATGGCCGAACCGTTCGATCTGCTGGTTCTTTCCCACGGCTTGCAGATTACCCCTGAGACGGTGGATTTGGCCAACCGTCTCGGGGTGGAGCTGGATCACTATAAATTCGTCAAAAATTCGTCCTTCGCCCCGGTGGCCACCAACCGCCCGGGCGTCTATGCCTGCGGCGTGTTCACCGGTCCGAAAGATATTCCCATTTCGGTCATGGAAGCCAGCGCCGCAGCCAGCGCGGCCTCGTCGAAACTGGCCCCGGCCAGGAACACCGAGGTCAGGGAAAAACACATTCCCGCGGCTCGAGACGTCAACGGCGAGCCGCCGCGGATCGGCGTCTTCGTCTGCAACTGCGGCATCAACATCGGCGGGGTGGTCAGGGTCCCCGAGGTGGCCGAATTCGCCCGGAGCCTGCCTTTTGTCGAGTACGTCGAGGAGAACCTTTTCACCTGCTCCCAGGACACGCAAAACAAGATGACCGAGGTCATCAAGGCCAACAACCTCAACCGGATCGTCGTGGCGGCCTGTTCGCCCCGGACCCACGAACCGCTCTTCCAGGAAACTTTGATCAACGCCGGCCTGAACAAGTATCTGTTCGAAATGGCCAATATCCGCAATCACAATTCCTGGGTCCACTCGAACGAACCCGAGGCGGCCACCCAAAAGGCCAAGGACCTGGTAGCCATGGCCGTGGCCAAGGCGGCCCTGCTGGCCCCTCTCCGCGAGACCACCATTCAGATCGACCCGTCGGCTTTGGTCATCGGCGGCGGTCTGGCTGGGATGAACACGGCTTTGGCTTTGTCCGCCCAGGGCTTCCGGGTGAACATCGTGGAAAAGACTGATAAACTCGGCGGCCAGGCCAACCGGATTTATCACACCGCCGGCGGCGAGGACGTCCAGGCCTACTTGAAAGACTTGGTCTCCAAAGTGGAAAAGGACGAAAACATCTCGGTCCACCTAGGGGCCGCGGTGGCCGACGTGGACGGTTTCATCGGCAATTTCACCACCAGGCTGTCCGACGGCAAAGAGATCAAGCACGGCGCGGCCATCATCGCCACCGGGGCCGGCGAACTGAAACCCGCGGAATATCTGTACGGCCAGGACCAGCGGATCATGACCGCTCTGGAGATGGACGCCCTCCTGATGAAGGACGATCCCGGCCTGAAAAAGGCCCAGACCTTCGTCTTCATCCAGTGCGTGGGTTCCCGGGAGCCGGAGCGGCCCTATTGCTCGAAGGTCTGCTGCACCCATTCGGTCCTGACCGCCCTGGAGATCAAGAAGAGAAACCCCGAAGCCAGAGTCTATATTCTTTATCGTGATATGCGCACTTACGGCGAGCGTGAAGACCTGTACAAGGAAGCCCGGGCCAAGGGGGTCATCTTCATTCGCTATGATCTGGAGAACAAGCCCAAGGTGGAAAAGAGGGATCAGGAACTGGAAGTCACCGTTTTTGATCCGATTTTACGCCGTGAAGTGACCATCGGGGCCGATTACCTGACCCTGGCTGCGGCTATCGTCAGTAATCGGGACCATGAGCTGGCCCAGATGTTCAAAGTGCCCCTGGATGATGACGGCTGGTTCTTGGAGGCCCATCAGAAACTGCGTCCGGTCGACTTCGCTTCCGACGGGGTGTTCATGGCCGGTTTGGCCCATTACCCCAAGCCGATCGAGGAATCCATCGCCCAGGCTCAGGCCGCGGCTTCCCGGGCCGTGACCGTGCTGACCAAAGCTGAACTGCAGGTCGGGGGCGTGGTGGCCGAGATCAATGCTTTCCGCTGCACCGGCTGCAGCGTTTGCGTTACGGTCTGTCCCTATAAGGCTATCGAGTTGGACCAGAACAACAAAGCGGTGGTTAACGAGGCTCTGTGCAAAGGGTGCGGGACCTGCGTGGCTTCTTGTCGGTCCGGAGCGCCCCAGTTGAGAGGCTTTACCAACGCCGGCATATTCGCTCAGATCGCAGCCAGCTTATAAAGGTGACACTATGACCGAAGAACAAAAAAAGACCGAGGAATTTGAGCCGAAAATCATAGCCTTTTTATGTAACTGGTGCAGCTATGGCGGGGCGGACCTGGCCGGGGTCAGCCGTCTGCAATACCCGCCCAACATTCGGGTCATCCGCATCCCCTGCACCGGCCGGATGAGCCCCAAATTCATTCTCCAGGCCTTCCGCCGTGGGGCGGACGGGGTCTGGGTCTCCGGATGCCATCCGGGCGATTGTCACTATATCGCCGGCAATCTATACGCCCGGCGCAAATTCACCCTGCTCAACAATCTGCTGCACAGCGTCGGTTTGGAGCCGGGCCGGCTGCATTTTTCCTGGGTGTCTTCGGCCGAAGGGGAAAAATTCGCCACCGTGGCCAAGGAGGTCATCGCGGCCGTCAAGGCGGCCGGTCCGAACAGTCGGTTTGTCAAGTCGAGAATCGAGGTGGCCTAGATGAAGACGCGCACGGAAAAAATTCGAGAGACGGCCAAACGCCTTTTGTCCGAAGGCAAAGTCGACGTGGTCCTCGGTTATCGGGCCGGGACCATCCCCCTCCGCACCGCGCCCTATTTCGCCCGCACGGTTGAAGAGGCCGAAAATCTGATCTGGAACTCCCACTGCCGGATCAATCTGGCCAACTTCCTGCCTCGCCGCCAAGAGCGGGTGGCCGTGACGGCCAAAGGCTGCGACGCCCGCAACATCGTCAATCATATTATCGAGAATCAAATCCGTCGTGATCAGGTTTACATCATCGGCGTTCCCTGTGAAGGCATGGTCGACCTGGACCTGGTTTTGGAAAAGGAGAGCCGACCCATTCAGGAAGTCATCGAGTCAAACGGGCAATTGACTTTAAAAGGCCCGGACTTCAGCACCTCCCTGGACAAGGCCGAAGTGCTCCGGCAAAACTGCCTGACCTGCGCCCACCGCAATCCGACGGTTTATGATGAACTGGCGGTCGACCAAGTCCCCGAGCTGGAAGGCGTGGACCGCTACGCCGACCTCAAGGAGCTTTTGGCCAAATCCGACGCCGATCGTTACGCCTACTTCCAGGAGCTGGTCAAAGACTGCATCAGGTGTTATGCTTGCCGGGACGCCTGCCCCCTTTGCTATTGTCAAGTCTGTTTTGTGGACGAAGCCATGCCCCAATGGCTGGGCAAATCCATTGACCCGGCCGATGTCATGACCTACCACCTGCTCCGGGCCTTTCACTGCGCGGGCCGCTGCACCGACTGCGGGGCCTGCGAATCAGCCTGCCCCATGGGCATCAAAGTCAGGCAGTTCACCCGGCTGCTCGAAAAAGACGTCAAAGAGTTGTATGGATACGAGGCCGGCCTTTCCCTGGAGGCCAAACCGCCTCTGACCGTTTATCGCCCCGACGATCCTCAAGAATTCATCAAGTAAGGACAGCGAGCCATGGCAGAGATGATCCTGAAGAAAAGCGACCTGGCCGAGTTCGTTAAATCTCTTCTGAGCGATTACCAGGTGCTCGCCCCGGTCAAGGACGGCCGGCATGTCAATTTCGCGCCGGTGGAAGACGGCGAGTTCCTCCTGGATTTCCAAAACACCTTTTTGTCCCCGAAGCACCTCTTTTTCCCCCAATCGGAAAAAATGTTCGAATTTTCCACCGATAAAGCGGGAGAAGGGGCCTTCATCCTGAAAGAAGTGGAGAAGAATCCCCAACCGCGGGTGATCTTCGGCCTCCGGCCTTGTGACGCCAAAGCCTTCCAGATACTGGACAAAATTTTCCGGAACGACCAGTACGCCGACCCTTACTGGTTCAACAAGCGGGAAGCCACGGTCCTGATCGGCTTGGGCTGCAACCACCCCTGTCCGACCTGTTTTTGCACCAGCGTCAATTGCGGTCCGTTCCACGAAGAAGGCCTGGACGCCCTGGCCTTTGATCTGGGTGACCGTCTGCTGCTCAGACCCTTGACCGAAAAAGGCCGGAAGGTTCTGGATCAGGCCAAAGGTTTGAAGCCGGCGGATGACCAGGCCGGAGAGAAGGCGGCGGCCTTGAAGGACGAAGCCGAAAAAGCCATCACCAGCAAGGTCTTCACCGATCAAATCGCCCGGCGTTCCGTGATGGAGCTTTTCGAAGCCGCCCATTGGGACCGGGTCCACGAGAGCTGTCTCAATTGCGGCACTTGCACCTACGTCTGCCCGACCTGCCATTGTTTCGACATCCAGGATGAAGTCGCCGGGATCGTGGGCGACCGGGTGCGCAACTGGGACACTTGTATGTCCTGGCTCTTCACCATGCATGGCTCGGGTCACAACCCCCGCCCGGGCAAAAAAGAACGGGTTCGGCAGCGTTTTATGCACAAGTTCAAGTATATTCCCATAAAACGGGACGGGGAGATCGGCTGCGTGGGCTGCGGCCGTTGCATCAACCTTTGTCCGGTCAACATCGACGTCCGGGATGTGGTCCGGGACATGAACGCCTGAGCAAAAAGAGGTAGACCCGTGCAGAATCCATACAAGCCCTATCCGGTCAGAATCGACAAGATCACCGTGGAAACCGAGGACAAGAACCTCAGGACCTTTAAATTGGTGTTCCTTAATCCCGAGGATGAAAAGGCCTTCGCCTATACGCCGGGTCAGTTCGCCGAACTGTCGCTGGCCGGCTACGGGGAAATCCCCATCGGCATAGCTTCTTCACCCACGGAAAAGGGGTATCTGCTTTTTACGGTCAACAAGGTCGGTTCGGTGACCACGGCCTTGCACAACATGAAAGAAGGGGACGTCATGGGCGTCCGCGGCCCCTTGGGCAACTCCTATCCTTTAAAAGAATTAGAGGGGCGGAACGTGGTCATCATCGCCGGCGGCTTCGCCGTGACCACTCTCAGGTCAACCATCACCTGGATGCTGGACCCGGCCCACCGGGACAAGTACGGTCAGATCATCTTCATCTACGGCGCCCGGACGCCGGGGATGCTTCTTTATGAAGAAGAATGGTCGGCCTGGCAGAAAAGGGATGACATCGAGGCCTATATCACCGTGGACCGCGAGTTTCCCGGTTGGAGCGGTATGGTCGGCTTCGTTCCGGCCGTGACCGAGCAAGTCGGGCCCAGCCCGGAAAACGCCTCGGCCCTGGTCTGCGGCCCGCCGATCATGATCAAGTTCACCCAGCCGGTCCTGGAAAAATTAGGGTTTTCTGAAGACCAGATCATCATGAGTCTGGAAAACCGGATGAAGTGCGGCATCGGCATCTGCGGCCGCTGCAACGTGGGTCCGGAATACGTCTGCAAAGACGGGCCGGTCTTCACTCTGGCCCAGCTCAACCGGTTGCCTAAAGAATATTGACCTAAACGGCTATTAAAATCAGCCGGGGGGACTTTCATCCAGGAGGTTCCCCCGTTTGTTTTTTCAGCCTGATTGTGCGACATTGATCTAAAAGAGGAAGGTTTGTCATGGGCGAAATTAAAAGCACCCTGGACCTGGTCATGGAACGGACCAAGGACATGGTCCAGTCTAAAGAAGAACGCCGGCGGACCGCCGAGCAGGAATGGGAAAACCACGCCCGCGGCTGGCTGCTGCGTTTGCAGGAAGGAGAGTTCCTGCCCGGCGACCTGCCCAATATTTTTGAGGACCTGGGACCTGAGGAAAAGAAGGGACTGACAAAGGGGCTGGTCCGGGCCATGATCAAGAGCCTGGACCTGGACCAAAACAACCGGACCGTGTTGGCCGGACTGGGAGTCCTGGCCGGCGACATTCTTGGCCCCTTGATCCGACGGGTCGATGAGTTGCTGCAAAATTACGAACAGGAAAAAGAGAAGCTGGCCGGCCAGGCCGCGGACCGGCTCCTGAAGGAACTGGCGGCCCAGGGAATAAGCGGCTCGGCCCTCAGGCCTAAATTCGAGAACGATCCCGGTTATCTTGAAGCCGCGGCTGGTCTGAAAAAGAATTTTGAAGGCCGGCTTGCTTCCGTCCGGGCGGAAATGCTGGAAAAATAGGACCGGCAGACCGGATGATCGCCCCTTTCAGAGTATAGGGAAATACATCTGTTCGACCAGTTGAAAATTGCGCCGGACGTTGTTTCGGCCCTTGATCATCGGCCCATGGCCGGGCAGAAGTATTTCGATGTCCAGTTCGGCCATGCGCTTGATGCTCTCTTTGAGTATCCGGCTGCTGCCGCCGGGAAAGTCGGTCCGTCCCACGCCCTGGGCGAAGATGAGGTCGCCGGAGATCAGGGCCTTGTGTTCCGGCCAGTACAGGCAGATTTCACCCGGGGAATGTCCCGGGGTATGATAGACGAGGAGGGTTTTGTCGCCCAGATTCAATTCACCCTCGACCAAATGCAGATCAATTTTAAAGTCGGGCATCTGCAGCCCCATGGCCTGGTAAAAGGCCGGCCCGATCTGGGTGAGGAAGGCTTCGTCGTCCGGGTGGAGGGCTTGTTTGACCCCCAGCCGGGCCAAGTCTTGACCGGCCTCCATGTGATCGGGGTGACAATGGGTGTAAACGACCAGGTCCAGGTCTTCCGGGCCGAGGCCGTCCGCGGTCATCTTTTTCGCCAAATTGGGGAAAAGATGCCTGTGCCCTGGGTCGATCAGGGTCTTGACTGATCCGGTGATCATGATACTGTTGCTGTTGTTTTCGGTCAAACTTTCCCAAGGGTAAAAAAACAGGCCGTCAGCTACTTTCATGAGATCGTCTCCCTGGTTTTCTTGGAAAAACACCATATCGGAGCATAGACGCAGGGTCAAGGCCGTTTAGGGTCAAAAGTGCTTTCGAAAATAAGGAACACCTTTTTAAGTAATAAGTAGAGGGACTCATGCTGAGGGGTGTTTGGATTTTAAGCCTGGCGGCCGTCCTCATCTGGCCGGTTTCCTCAACCGCTTTGGCGGCCGAAGCGGCCCTGGTCATGGATTTGTCCGGGGCAGGGGCCTTTTACGCCGCCGGACCCCAGACCGGCCGGCCGGTCCACCTGATGGATTTTTTAGAGGCCGGTCAAGAGATCGAATTGAAAGCCCCAACCCGTCTGGTCCTCAATTATTTTGCCTCGGCCCAAAGAGAGGACATCGTCGGCTCCGGGCGGTTGACCGTGGGCGAAACCGGCAGTCAGACCGAACCAGGCCTTAAAGTGACTGTTTCCAAGGCCGTCGAGTTGCCGTCCCCGTCAAACCTGAGCCAGACCGAGACCCAGCAGACAGCCACGGTGGCTCTCCGGGATATGAAACACACCTCTACTCCCGTGCTGACCATCGGGGAAAAAGGAGCGGCGGTTGCGCCGCCAAGAAAAAAGGCTTATCGTGAAGCCCTGGCCGCGGCCGAATCCGCAGGGGTTCAAGGGATCATGGTCAAGAGCCTTTTCCAGACGGCGGTCGTCTCAGTCGAGCCGGTTTTCCGCTGGGCGGCCGTGGAAGGCGCCGAAGCATACCGTATCCAAATATTTGATTTTCAGGACGATCTTCATAGGGAGGCTTTGACCGGCCGGCCGGAATGGGTCTATAACGGACCGCGGCTCGAACCAGGGCAAAGATACCGGTGGCGGGTCCAGGCCTTGGCCCAAGGCAGGAAAACCGCCCAAGGGTCAGGAGAGTTTTGGATTTTGTCCCGGACGGAAGTGACCGAATTCATCAAGCTGATCGAACAAGTCAGACGCGGGCCGGGGGTGAACTCGACGGAAGGAGAAGTGGCCCGGGCTTTGGTTTGCGAAAAATTCCGGTTATATGATGAAGCCGCGGCTCTGGTGGGCCGGTTGCTTCAGCAACATCCCGGTAACAAGAATCTCGAGGAACGCCTGAGGAATCTGGACCCAAGCTCAGGCTTTTAATCGACTATCGGCCGATCTGTTCGATTTGAGACCCATGAGGGGGAGTTGGCAACGAAAGTTGACCCGACGTTGATAACTGGTTTATACTAAAGGAACTTTTCTTTTACTGTTAAAATCGGTCAGAAAGTGCTACAGTAAACGGCCCGGTACCAGGAAAAGAAATGGCGAAAAGAAAAAGACAAAAGACACTTGGCAAACTTTCCCCTGAAGCGGCGCCGCGGTTGGACCAGGCCGTCCGGGAGTTGATCGGGCGGTCGCCCGAAGAAGCCCCCCTGGATTTATTTGAATCGGTCACTAAAGACCTCGAGGCGGACAAAGCTGCCTTATTGGAATTTCTGGCCGGATATCGTTCGGAAGAAGTTTTAACTTTCCTTCATCGGCTGCTGCCAGTCTTAACAGACAAGGCCCTGGTCAAGGCGGCCAAACGGGCTGTTTACCGCCTGGAACAATCCGGGGTGCAAGCCTCCGAAGAAGTCAAGCCGTCGAAAAAGTCCATACTTCGGCCGCTGCCCGCCAAACAGGCCCAGGCCTACATCTGCCCTTATGAGGTTTTCGCGGTCAGGACCGGGCTGTTGGCCTTACCGGCACCCGGAGGCGGCTTCAATGTCGCTCTTTTCCTGGTCAGCCAGGTCGAGGGTTTTTTGGATTTAAAAACCATGCATTTAAGCGGCGGTCAATTAAAGGGAGTGCTCCAATCTTTTGATGAGGAAAATTTCGGGGAAATGATCAAGATTCCGGCCGGCCATGGCCGGTTCATTTTGGCGGAGGCCGCAGCCAGGACGCGGGACCAGGGCCGGGAAATCCCGAAAGAATACGAAGAATTCGCTGCCCTGCCCGCTCAGCCCTCCATGCCCGACCGCCCGGCCATTTACGAATACCTGACCCCGGATGAGATCATGGCCGGAATGGATTTGGAACGGGTGGCGGAGGAGCTTCTCAAACACGAGCTTTTCACCGGATTTATTTTAGCTGACGAGTTGACTTCCTATTTTGAACACTTGGATGAACTTGAAGACAGTCAACTTGTTTTATCCGAAAACCAGAAAGAAGAGCAGCGGGAGGTTCTTTTTCAACAAGCCAAAGCCAGGATTTTTGATGGTCCGAAAAGGGCCGTCATCAAGCGTCAACTGGAGGAGACGGCTTTGTTGTTGTGGCAGAAGGGCGAGAAGATTCTGGCCATAGCCGCTCTGGCCACAGCCTTGGACCTGGTCCGGGAGGATAGTTTTTTAAGGCCCCACTATTTCACTCAAGCCATGCTTCGCCGTTCCATTGATCTGGTTTATGATGAAGCGGACAGGATGGAGGCGGACGAGCGGCGGTCCAGAAGAATCATCCTGCCCGACTTGGGTTTGGGACGGAGGGGTTGGGAAGATTAACAGATTTGGAGGTGAGCCGGTGACAACCGAGCTTTCGATTAAGACCTCGAAAACCACGGAGATGATCGACGTGACCGCCCAGGTCCGGGAACAGGTCACCCGAAGCCAAGTGAAGAACGGCCTGGTCGTGGTCTACGTGCCGCACACCACGGCCGGGATCACCATCAATGAAGGGGCCGACCCCAGCGTCAAGGCCGACATTTTGGCGACCATCAACGAAATAGTCCCCTGGGACAAGGTGTACGGCCATGCCGAAGGCAACTCGCCGGCCCATATCAAGTCCAGCCTCATCGGCCCTTCGGTGACCATTATTTTGGAAGACGGCCGCTTGCGTTTGGGCCAGTGGCAAAGCATTTTCTTTTGTGAATTTGATGGACCTAGGCAGCGTCGGGTCCTGGTCAAAGTCTGGTCGGGCTGAGGACCGGTCATGGCTCCATCCGGACTGAAGGTCCGGGTTCAGGAGGTCGTCCCCGGCCTGTGTTCAACAAGGAGAAGCAAATGGAATTTGACGACGAACTGGAGCTGGACGGTCTGATCGACCGCCTCAAACAATATATCGGGGCCAACCCTAAAAACGCGACGGCTCATTATAACCTGGGCGTGGCCTTCACCAAAAAGGAACAGCTGGAAGAAGCCGAATTCGCCTTCAAGATGGCTTTGGACCTGGACCCGGAGATGGTGGAAGCCCATATCAATCTCGGCGGCCTGTATCTGCGCCAGGAAAAACTCGACGAGGCCGTCGCCGCCAACGAACAGGCCTTGAAGATCAATCCCCGGGCCATTTTAGCTCACAACAACATCGGTTTCGCCCGAATGCTCCAGGGCCGGTTGGAAGAAGCCGCCCGGGCCTTTGATCAAGCCGTCCAAATGAATCCGCAACTGATACCGGCCAGGCTTTCTCTGGCCAGAGTCCGTGAACAGCAAGGAAACCCGGAAGAAGCTATAGCCCAATACGAAAAAATCCTGGAAATTCAGCCTAGTTTTGCCTTGGCCCACCATAATCTGGCGGCGGCCTATTATGAAAAAGGAGAGATAGACCGGGCCGCCCGGCATTATCAGGAAGCTGCGGCCCTGAATTATCCTGTGGATCAAGAGCTGGGCGAGAGAATCAAGGCCGCCCAAGGCTAAAGGTGCGTCGTGGACCCTTACGAACAGATGGAGGCCTTGAAAGAAGCCTTGGAAGAAGCCGAGGCCCAAGGTGATCAGAAGGCCCAGGCCGCAACCCTTTATCATATCGGACGTATTTATTATAAGGAAGAAGTCTTCGAGGCGGCTGAGGATTTCTGGAATCAATGCCAGACCGTGTGTCGAGCCGGAGGGCTGGACCGGGAACTGGGCCAGGTCCTGAGCGATTTGGGCGGACTGGCGGCCCACTCCGGGAAGGCGGACCAGGCCGCCGCCTATTTAGCCGAGGCTTTGAACCTCTTTCGTCACCTGCAAGAACCTCAAGGGGAGGCCAAAGTGCTGGATCGTTTGGGGGACCTGCTGCTGGACCAGGCCGCCCCGGACCAAGCCCTCGCCAAGTTCCGTGAAGCTCTGAGTGTATGCCGAACCCACCAAGACACCATCGGCTGTTTATACTTTTTGGATAAAATCATCCCTTTACTTAAAAAGGCCGGAGTGGTCGAGGAAGCGGCGGCCGGTTATCGGGAGATGATCGGTTTAGCCGAAAAAATGGGCGATCGTGAAAGAATGGCCCTGGGGTTGGTTGGCTTGGCCGACGTTTTTCTGAAAACCCGACAAACAGCCCAGGCCGTGCCTCATTTGGAGATGGCCCATGATCTTTATCTCGATCTGGGCAAGGAAAAAGAAGCCGGTCTGATCCGGGCGGAGATCCAAAGGATCGAGGGCTCTGGCCCGATATTGTGAGAATTGAGACAAGTTTCTTGACATTTGATCTTTAAGGGTCATATAGTTCAAATTTGATAGTCGATTCTTTACTGAATTAAACCCATGGAGGATTTGAAATGGACGACGCTGAAATCAGGCAAAAGGTCTTGGAATTTTTAGAAAAAAAATCAACCGGCGGCAAGAAGATGCACTATTTGAGCGACATCGCCAAAGGCATCGGCCTCAAGAAAAAGGAGATGAAGGACGTCATCCAGGCCATGATCATGGACGGCTCGATTGAATACTGGTCCAGCGGCAGCACGACCTACTATATGCTACCTGGGGCCAGAGACGCCGAAAATTTATAACTTCGGATTTTGATTGAACCCGCGCTGAGGTTAATTCGGCCTCGACTCCTTAAGTAGTTTGATTTTCGAGGCAGAGGGTGTATCTTTTCCCCCAGATTTTTGTTGACAAGAAATTTGGGGGAAATCTATAATCCCTCATCTGGTTCATCGGCCTTTTTTTGGCAATAAAAGCGAAGGATTATCAATATAGATATTTTTTGATTACGGACGGAAATATTTTTTAAACATGAATTAGTGAAAAAAAGTACGGAGAGGGGGTGAGATATTATTTTTGTTTTCGGGTTGGGGCTCAGCCAGCGGGAGGCTCAACACGATCTTTATCCATTTGGTTCGGTAAAGCAAGTCCCGGTTGGACCGGGTTCCGTCTTTATTATGCTAATAAAAAATGGAGGTAATTATGCCGTTAACTCACAAGACTCCTCTTTTGGATGAGCTCGAAAAGGGTCCTTGGCCCAGTTTCGTCAAGGACCTCAAGCGGGCGGCCGTGGAAGGCAACAGCGACACGGCCAACGACCTTTTGGGTCAGCTTGAGCTGTCCTACAAGCAAAAGGTCGGCCACTGGAAGCACGGCGGCATCGTCGGCGTGTTCGGGTACGGCGGCGGCGTCATAGGACGTTACAGCGACGTGCCCCAAATGTTTCCGGCTGTCGAACATTTCCACACCATGCGCATCAACCAGCCGGCCAGCAAATTCTATTCCTCCAAGGCCCTCCGGACCCTGGCCGACATTTGGGACAAGCACGGCAGCAAGATCACCAACATGCACGGTTCCACCGGAGACATCATCTTTTTGGGTTGCCGGACCGAGGAACTGGAGCCTTGCTTTGCCGATTTGACGGCCAACGGCTTCGACCTGGGCGGTTCCGGATCGGCCCTGCGGACCCCAAGCTGCTGCGTGGGTAAAGCCCGTTGCGAATGGGCCTGCATCGACACCCAGGACATCTGTTACAGTCTGACCATGACCTACCAGGACGAAATGCACCGTCCGGCTTGGCCGTATAAGTTCAAGTTCAAGATATCCGGCTGCCCCAATGACTGCGTGGCCTCTATCGCCCGGGCCGACTGCTCCATCATCGGCACCTGGCGGGACGACATCCGCATCAACCAGGCCGAAGTCAAAAATTATGCCGACTCCGGCTTTAAAATTAAAGATTACGTGGTCGATCTTTGCCCGACCCAGTGCATCACTTATGAAAACGGCGAACTCAACATCGACAATAAGAACTGCACCAGGTGTATGCACTGTATCAACGTTATGCCCAAGGCCCTCCGGCCGGGAACCGACACCGGTGCGACCATCCTGATCGGCGCCAAGGCTCCCATCCTCGAAGGCGCCCAGATGAGCGCCGTGGTCATCCCCTTTATGAAGATGGACGGCAGCGCCGAAGAGATCGATGACCAGTACCGGGAACTCAAGGACTTCATCGAGAAGGTTTGGGACTGGTGGGATGAAGAAGGCAAGAACCGCGAGCGCGTCGGCGAGCTGATCCAGCGGCTGGGCTACCGGGCTTTTCTTGAAGCCGTCGAACTGGAGCCCCTGCCCCAGATGATCAAAGAGCCGCGCAGCAATCCTTACATTTTCTATAGAGAAGAAGAAGTCCCCGGTGGTTGGGAACGCAGCCTGGAGGAATACCGGGCCAGGCACCAGGCTTAGTGACGGGAGGAGGTAATAAACATGACCGATGTAATGAAAGATCGGATTACGGATATAGGGCCGCCGAAATACGACACCATGTGGCCCGACGTCATCAAAGAGAACTACGGTAAGTGGTTGTATCACGAAGAATTGGAGCCCGGCGTCCTCAAGCACGTATCGGAAACCGGCGCCAATCTTTTCACCGTGCGCATCGCCGCCACCCGGCTGATGACCACTTTGCACATGCGGGACCTGGCGGCCATCGCCGATGAATTCTGCGGCGGGTACCTAAGGTTCACCACCCGGAACAACGTCGAGTTCATGGTCACCGATCAGACCAAGCTCGAGGCGCTCAAGGCCAAACTTAAGGCCGACGGCCATCTGATCGGCGGGACCGGCGCCGGCATCACCAACATCGTTCATACCCAGGGCTGGGTCCACTGTCATACGCCGGCCATTGACGCCTCGGGCATCGTCAAGGCGGTCATGGACGAGTTGGCTGAGTACTTCCATGACAAGAGACTCCCGGCCAAAGTGCGCATCTCCTTGGCCTGCTGCCTGAACATGTGCGGCGCGGTCCATTGCTCGGACATCTCCATCCTGGGCGTCCATCGCAAACCCCCGCTGGTCGAGCACGATCGCCTGATCAACGTCTGCGAAATCCCCACCACCATCGCTTCCTGCCCGACCGCGGCCATCAAGCCGTACAACTTCGAGCAGGACGGCAAAAAAATCAAATCGGTCCAGGTCAATAACGACCGGTGCATGTTCTGCGGCAACTGCTACACCATGTGTCCGGCCATGCCTTTGGCCGACCCCGATGGCGACGGCGTGGCCTTATGGGTGGGCGGCAAGGTCTCCAACGCCCGGTCCATGCCCATGTTCTCCAAGCTGGCCGTGCCTTTTCTGCCCAACAATCCGCCGCGCTGGCCCGAAACAGTGGAACACATCAAAAAGATGGTCGAGGTTTACGCGGCCGACGCCCGGCCCTTCGAGCGGATGGGCGAGTGGATCGAGCGGATCGGCTGGGAGCAGTGGTTCAAGTTGACCGACTTCGAGTTCACCACTCACCATATCGATGACTATCGCTTCGCCATGACCACATGGCGGAACAGCACCCAGTTCAGGTTTACCGAATAACTTATGGCCACTGAAGACTTGAAACAAAAAGTCTTCGAAATGGTGGCCCAAAGCGGTAAAAAGCTCAAGCCCGGCGATCTGGCCCGAACCTTGGCCAGGTCGCTGGGCGTCGACAAAAAAGAAGTCAAGGCGGCCATCGCCGAATTGGTCGCCGAAGGCAAGATCATATACAGCTACGCCGGGCATAGCTGGTTGGAGGTTCCGGCGGAGCCAGAGTGAAACGAGCGTTTCCCCGTTTGGTCGTAGCCGCCCTGAGAGGCGGCTGCGGCAAAACCACCCTGTCTTTGGCCTTGATTTCCGCCTGGCGGGAGCAAGGCCGCCGTATCATCCCTTTTAAAAAAGGACCCGATTATATTGACGCCGGCTGGCTGGCCCAGGCCGCCGGCTCCCAGTGTTACAACCTGGACCCCTACCTGATGAGCCCGGAGCAACTGCTGGGCTCGTTCATCTTCCGCACGACTCAGGGGGCCGATGGTGCGGTTATCGAGGGAAACCGGGGGCTTTACGACGGCACTGACCGGGCCGGAACCTACTCGACGGCTCAACTGGCCAAACTGCTCGATGCTCCGACCATTCTGGTCCTGGACTGCACCAAGGTCACCCGGACCCTGGCCGCCGTGGTCTTGGGCTGCCGCCAGTTCGACCCGGAAGTCCGGATGGCTGGCGTGATTCTCAATCAAGTCGGCACCTCCCGCCAGGAAGCCCTGATTCGTTCGACCATCGAAGAATCGACCGGCATGCCGGTCCTGGGGGCGGTCCCCCGGGTCCGCGGCCAGGACCTGCCGGAACGGCACCTGGGGTTGATTCCCCACCAGGAACACCCCAAGGCCCAAAACGTCCTGAAATTGTTGGCTGAAATGGCCTTTAAATACATCGACCTGGACCGCCTCTGGCAAACAGCCCTTTCCGCGCCCGATCTTCGTGGGGGGCCGCCAAGTCCGTGGCCGACCCTATCGTCAAGCCCAAGGCCCCAAGTCAGGATCGGGGTTATCCGCGATTCGGTTTTCCAGTTTTACTACCCGGAAAACCTTGAAGCCCTCGAGCGCCTGGGCGCCAGGCTGGTGGTTTTTTCTTCCTTGGCCCGACCCGATTTGCCGGAAGTGGACGCTCTTTATTTAGGCGGAGGCTTTCCCGAAACCCAGGCGGAAGTCCTGGCCCGAAATGAAGGCCTGCGTTTAAGCATCCGTGGGGCCGCCGAATCAGGCCTGCCTATTTACGCCGAGTGCGGGGGCCTGATGTACCTGGGACGGACCCTGCTGGTCCAGGACAAGGCATACCCCATGGCCGGCGTCTTCCCCGTGACTTTCGGCTTGGAAGAAAGGCCCCAGGGACACGGCTACGCCATTGTCCGCGCCGATCGACCCAACCCGTTTTATCCCATAGGGCAGGAACTTATCGGACACGAATTCCATTATTCCCGCCCGGTCGATTATGAAGCCGAAAAGGTGAAACTGGTCTTGGCCGTCAAGCGGGGTTCCGGCTTTGACCGCGGCCGCGATGGGCTGGCGGTCAACAATGTCCTGGGGACTTACACCCACTTGCATGCCCTGACCAGCCATCTCTGGGCCGAAGCTCTGGTCGACCAGGCTGTCAAGTTCAGCCGGAGCCGGACCCGGCCGGAACAGCCGGAAGTGAAACCATGAGCTTGAAAAAATTGGTCCGCCGCGTTCTTATCGAGAACGACAAACAGGGTTTACTGAATCTAGTATCTGAGAACCGAGGCGCGGTCACCGCCCTGAACCGGCTAATATTTGATCAAGATGAACTTGTGCGCTGGCGGGCGGTGGCGGCTTTGGGCTGGGTGGCCAAGGCAGACCCCTACCTGTTGGAAAAAATCATCGGTCGCCTGATTTACACCATGAACGACGACTCCGGAAGCATCGGCTGGACCGCTCCCCAGGCTTTGGGGGAAATCTGCGCCAACGACCCGGACTTAGTGGAAGACTTTTTCCCCCTCGTCATTTCTTCAATCAAAATTCCGGCTTTCCAAAGGGGAGTAATTTGGGCCATCGGCCGAGTCGGTCCGGTGCGGCCGGACTTGGTTGAAGGGACCGGCCCTATGCTCATCAGATTTCTGAACTCGCCCGAAGCTGAAATCAGAGGGGAAACCTGTCGGACCCTCGGCCGCCTGCGCTGGAGCCCGGCCAGCCCGGAGCTTGGACGCCTGGTCTCGGATTCAGCCACGTTCACCGTTTACCAAGATGAGCAACTGGTAAAAATGACCGTCGGCCAGGCGGCCAGGGAAGCCTTGACTCTTTTAAACCGACCCTAGCGCCGAGAAGCCCCGGTCTGAATTTACGATCAGCCCGGCCTCGGCGGCCGGGGATCAAAATAAAGAAAATCAAAAAAATTTGATAGTTATCGCCGCCCTTTTTTTCTTGACATCCCAAAGGACCGTACTGTATAGGTCAGGCTGATTTGCCAAGGGGCCGAAAATTTTGAATGGCTTGATTTCCGAACCCTTGCAGAAAAAAATAGACTTTTCCCCGGACAAACCGGCTGTTTTGAAGGTGTTGGAAAGTCAGGGAAAAGGCTTTGATGATTCGAAAAAGTGCTTTAAGATTACCTAGCTAAGGAGGAAGAGCATGGGTTGGCTAGTGGAAGTGGACAAGGACAAATGTGTCGGAGACGAACAGTGCGTCGAGGTTTGTCCCGTAGACGTTTACGAGATGGTTGACGGCAAGGCCGAGCCGGTGAACATGGACGAATGCCTGGGCTGCGAGAGTTGCGTGGAAGTTTGTGAAGAAGGCGCCATTACGGTCACTGAGACCTAAGCCGCTCATCACGCTTTTTCGACATAAGGACGCCGATTTCTGGAAAAGGCGTCCTTATTTATTTTATAAGAAAAGACCCGCCGGCAGAAGGCGGGTCTTTGGGGTTGAACTTATGGAGTTATCTTTTTATTTCTCGGCGTGGCACTCGTTGCACTTTTTATACGGACCTTTATCCTGAGCTTTGTGACATTCCCGACAATTGTTGTGAAAAGCCGTCCCCGCTTTTAATTTGTAAAGCTTGCCTTGGCTTTCCTCCATCGGGTGGCACTCGCCGCATGTCTTTACCGGGTCGCCTTCTTTCCAAACATTCTTGCCGTCCTGATAGTCATGGTGGCACTCGGTGCAGGATACTCCGTAATCCTCGACATGTTTCTTATGACTCAGTTTGACGGGGCCTTTTTTATTCTGACCTCCGAAAGCCGGGTCATTGATAGTCACCTCATCGGGCGCTTCGGCGGCGGTCAAGAGCCCAGCCATGAAGACCACTCCGCAAAAGACGACCAACGCCGCCAGAACCATTGACTTATGGGCCATAACTTCTCACCCACCTCCTTTCAGATTAAACCCCTTGAAATCGATATGTTATCCTATGCTGCTCCACGCTGTCAAGGATAATCCAAAGTTTTGTGTTGGATTACACCGGAATCTCCATGCCCGGCCGGAAAAAGCGGAGCCGGTTCGAGGTGACGGCCCGACTGAACATGGCCCGCTTTCCGCTTATAGCCCCTGGGACTTGGCCTCGGCCCAGAGACGGTCCATTTCGTCTAAAGTCGTTTCTTCCAGGCTGCGGCCCTGACGGGCCAAGGCCTGTTCGATATATTGGAATCGTTGGGTGAACCGCCGATTGGCCTTATGGAGAGCGTCTTCGGCGTTGACCCTCAAATGTCGGCCCAAGTTGGCCAAGGTAAACAGGACGTCTCCGAATTCGGCCTGGACCCGGCCCTGGTCGCCGGCCTGAGCGGCCTTTTTCAATTCGCCCAGCTCTTGGTCCAGGGTTTCCAAGACAGCCTCGGGGTTTTCCCAGTCAAAGCCCGCCCGCCCGGCTCGTTCGGTCAAACGGTGAGCCCTGAGCAAGGCCGGCATGTTTTGCGGCACGCCTTCCAGAAAAGAACCGCCGCCCTTCTCTTTTCTTTTCAGTTGGTGCCATTTTTCCCGGACATCTTCGGCGGTTTTGAGAGCGGGACTTGGGCCGAAGACGTGAGGGTGACGGGAAATGATCTTGTCGGCCGCGACCTCAAGGACCTTGTCTTCATCCAGGCCGTTTTGGTTCTGTAATAACCGGGCCAGAAAACCGAGGATAAAGAAGCAGTCGCCCATCTCCTCGAAAACAGCCGCCGGGTCGCGATTTTCAATGGCTTCCAGTAATTCATAGGTTTCTTCCAGCAGATAAAGACCTAAACTGTCCGGGGTCTGCCGGCGGTCCCAGGGACAGCCCGATTCCGGGTCCAGGAGCCGGTCAAGAACCTGCCTGATTTTGGTCAGGCCGGAGGAAAGCGGTTGATTCATGGATCAACGGCCGGTGGAGCCGGGCCAGGCCGGGGTGTCTTCCCGGTCGGGTTCTGGTCTCGCTGGTTTCCACTCGGGAATTTCTTTTTGATTCAGGGCTTCGCCTTCCGGCCGGATGTCCTTCAAATTCGGGAGCAAACCGGATTTGTTTTCCAGAGCCTGTTTGAGTTCTTTGGGCACGAATTCTTTGATGGTCTGGGAAACCACCCTCAAATAAGGCCAAGCCAACGAATCTTTGAATAGAGGGGTGTCCGGGCGGATGAAAGTCGTGGCGACCATAAGAACCACGGCCGCCAGCAAAACGCCCTTGATAAGGGCGACCAGGGCTCCGAGCAGACCGTTGGTCACGTTGGAAACCGCGACCTTGATGACCTTGTCCACCAGGAGGCCCAGCAGGCTGATTAAAAAAAAGATCACGAAAAAAAGGACCAGGAAGGCCACGACTTCCCGATACCCGGCCAATTGACGAAAGGATTCGAGGTGTTTGGCCAGGTAGGGATAATAAGAGGAAGCCAGGACCAGGCCCAGGATCAAGGCCGCCGCGCTTGTGACTTCCTTAACAAAGCCCCGGAAGATGCCCCGAATGAAAAAAAAGAACAATATGACCAATAGGGCGATGTCCAGACCGTTCATCGGGACTCCTGGCCGCAACGGCTGGTTCTCTAAATAACAGAAGTCGAAGGCGCCGTCAAGGCATTTTGTCTTATTTATTCAAATATTCCTATAAGATTGATGTTAGGGCCGCCCAAGCCCCCCTGACTATTGGACTTGCATCCTTGGGGGGGCTGTGCTATCAATCCGCCAGAGGCCGAAGGTGCAACCCATGGCGATCAAAAATTACGAACTCCTTTTCCAAACCACCGCCGGAACCGACGTCGTGGACTTGACCGCCAAGGTCCAGGAGCTTTTAAAACAAAGTGGAATAAAAGACGGATCGGCCACGGTTTTCGTCCCCGGCTCGACCGCGGCCGTCACCACCATCGAATATGAAAGCGGGGCACTGAACGATCTGGTCCAGGCCATTGAACGTTTGGCCCCCGAGGGTATAGGCTATGATCATGACCGGCGCTGGGGCGACGGCAACGGTTATGCTCACGTCCGGGCCGCCTTGCTCAAGCCTTCTCTAAGTGTTCCGGTCATGGAAGGCTGTCTGATGCTGGGGACTTGGCAGCAAATCGTTCTCCTGGATTTCGACAACCGCCCCAGGCGGCGTCGGGTATTGGTTCAAGTCCTGGGGAATGGAGTCTAACCCGGGTGAACACTCAAAACACCAGTTTTGTGGAAGTGTCCGACAACCGGCTCACTTTCCCGGACGCCCGGCTGGCCCGTTCCTTGTTCGGTGAACACGGCGCCCACCTCAAACTCCTGGAACAGGAGATCGGCCTTCGGGTCCACTCCCGGGGCAACACCGTCTATCTTGAGGGCGATCCTCCGGAGATCGGCCTGGCCCGGCAGGTCCTGACCGAACTTTATGAACTGCTTAAGGAAGGTTACCCCATCTATGGCCAGGACGTGGATTTCGCCATCCGCATCTTGTCCAGCGGCGAAACAATCACGCTCAAGGAAATCTTCCTCGACACCGTTTACATCACCGGTCACAAGCGGGTCATCACCCCCAAAAGCAAGACCCAAAAAGAGTATATTGAAGCCATTCGGCGCAAGGATATCGTCTTCGGCATAGGCCCGGCCGGAACCGGCAAGACCTATCTGGCCATGGCCATGGCTGTGGCGGCCTTGACATCCGGGGACCTCAACCGCATAATTTTAACCCGACCGGCGATTGAGGCCGGGGAAAAACTGGGCTTTTTGCCGGGAGACTTGTTTGAGAAGGTCAACCCTTATTTGCGGCCGCTTTATGACGCCCTTCATGACATGATGGACTTCGAAAAAGCTTCCCGTCTGCTCTCCAAAGGCGTGATCGAAGTGGCTCCCTTGGCCTTTATGCGGGGCAGGACCCTTAATGATTCTTTTGTCATCCTCGATGAAGCCCAGAATACGACCACTGAACAAATGAAGATGTTTTTGACTCGACTGGGATTCTCTTCCAAAGCCGTCATCACCGGCGACGTAACCCAGACCGACCTGCCCGAAGGGAAGGTTTCCGGATTGGTCGAGGCCCGCGAGATTTTAGCTGGAATCGAAGGCATCACTTTTGTTCATTTTTCCGAAAAAGACGTGGTCCGGCACCGACTGGTTCGGGAGATTATCAAAGCCTACGAACGGCGGAACGCCCGCCGTTCTTCCGGAGCCTGAATAATTCAGGCTCTTTGGTGAACCAAATGGCGGCAGAAACAGAAAAGAAGGTTCGTCGCCTTTTTCTTTTGGGTTCAACCTCTAAGAAAAAGGGGCAGTCCGGCCGCATGGCCGTCACTCGGACGGTCAAGGTCAACCCGCTTCTGGTCCGTTTCAGCCTGATCCTCGTTGTGGCTTTAACCGCCGTCCTCCTGATTTTGCCGGCGCCCCAAGGCGCGAAGACATTGCCCAATGTCGGCGACGTGGCCGATCGAGACATCAAGGCCAAACAGGATTTCATGGTCCTGGACCGAATGGCCACCGAAGAAAAGCGCCAGGCGGTCAGCCGGAACGCCCCCACCATTTTCGACTTGGACGACCAGGCCGCTCAAAAGGCGACCGCCAGAATCCATGAACTTTTCTCTCAAGGTCGAAAAATAATCCAAGCCCCCCCGGTCTCCAGCCCGGTCTTTTCCTCCCCGGAATCGGTGGAAAAACCCGACCCGGTCCTCTTGGCCCAACTAGAAGAAAAATTCAACCTGGCCTTTCATTTCGACCCGGAAGACAAATTGTTTGAAGCCTTAGTGGAAACAGGATTCTCGGCCCAGGTGGAACGGATCACCCTTTCTTTATTTGTCGATCTTTTGAATCGGGGCATTGTGGCCGACCGAGGAATTCTTCTCGAGCAGTCCGGCTCCGGGATTCTGGTTCGACGGATTTATTCAAAAGAGGAGGACCTGGTCTCCTACTTCGGAATTTTTCATAGTCTGGAAGAAGCTCGCCGGATGGTGATGGAAAGGGCCCTGCTTCATCGCGACGATTTCGGCCCCCGCCAGATCAAGGCCATGGTCGCCGTGGCCCAGGCCATGCTGTGGCCCAACCTGACCATCAATCGCCAGGAAACCGAGGCCAGACGGGAGTCGGCCGTACGTGAGGTGGCTCCGGTCTTTTTCCGGGTCAAGCGGGGCGAGATGATCGTCCGTGAAGGCGAAAAGGTGGATTGGCTGGCCAGACAGAAGCTTGAGGCCCAGACCAGCCAGTCGGACCAGCGGGACTGGTTTTCCAAGGCGGGCGGAATTCTGCTGATGGTGACGGTTTTCCTGGTCGTCACTTACCTGGTCGGCCTGCGGGTTCTTCGGACGATCCGCTTGAAGGACCGCGACCTCGTCTTTCTGACCACTCTTTTGGTTTTGAATCTGCTTTTGGCCTTTGCGGCCTCTCAGGTCGGGGAAGCCATGGGCCGGAACTGGACGGACCTGAATCGGCCGACCATTCTCTTCCTGACCCCGGTCGCGGCCGGAGGCATGCTGGCCGCGATATTCTTAGGCCCGGCGCTGGGATTGATTTTTTCGGTCATCGTTTCGGCCCTGACCGCCCTTTTAACCGACCATGGCCTGGAGCTGTTCTTTTATTTCTTTTTAGGAACCATCGCCGGCTTGGCCGGCATCACCAGCGTAAGGGAAAGAGGGACGATCATCAAATCCGGGGCCCTGGTCAGCCTGGTCAACATCGCCGCCGTAACCGCCTTGGCCCTGGTTCACCAGACCTTTATCTCCAAGGACACTCTGTTCGGCCTGGGAGCCGGGGTCCTGAACGGCCTCCTGGTCGGCATAATGGCGACCGGACTGATTCCTTTTTTCGAAATGCTTTTCCGTTATACCACCAACATCAAGCTTCTCGAACTGGCCAACCTTGACCAGCCCATTCTCCGTGAACTGATGGTCCAGGCCCCGGGCACCTATCACCACAGCGTGATCGTCGGGGCTATGGTGGAGGCCGCCGCGGAAGCCATCGGAGCCAATCCTCTTTTGGCCAAGGTCAGCGCCTATTATCACGACTTGGGCAAACTGAAGAAACCTCTCTATTTCGTGGAAAACCAGGGGGCCGGCCAGAACAAACACGAAAAACTCGCCCCTTCGATGTCCAGCTTGATCTTGATCTCCCACATCAAGGACGGCGTCGAGCTGGCCCGGCAGCACAAATTGAGTCAAGAAATAATCGACATCATCCAGCAGCATCACGGGACCAGTCTGATCGCCTATTTTTACAAAAAAGCCCAGGACTGCCGCACCGCCGATCAGCCGGAAATCAATATCGAAGATTTCAGGTACCCCGGACCCAAACCCCAGACCAGAGAAGCCGGTCTGGTTATGCTGGCCGACGTGGTCGAAGCCGCGGGGCGGACTTTATCCGAACCCACTCCGTCCCGGGTCCAAGGCATGGTCCAAAAGCTGATCAACAACATTTTCTCCGACGGCCAGCTCGACGAATGTGAATTGACTCTTAAGGACCTGCACTCCATCGCCCGCAGTTTCAACAAAATCCTCACCGGCATCTATCACCGCCGGATCGACTATCCGGAACAACCCGCCAAAGAAAGCGCCCCTAGGGCCAAAACAGCCAATGGTAATCATCAGACTAAGCAATCGGCAAAGGAAATTCCCGATAAAGGCCGGCCAGGTCAAGAACCGGGCAAAGACGATCTTAAACGCCTTGGGATATAATGAGGGGGAGCTTTCCCTGGTCCTGGTGGACGATGCCGGGATCACCCTCTTGAACCAAGAATATTTCCACCGCCACGGCCCGACCAACGTTATAGCTTTTCCCATGTCGGCCGGAGAGTTCTCTCAGGTCAATCCCGGATTGCTGGGCGACGTGGTCGTTTCGGTGGAACGGGCGGCGGCCGAAGGTGAAGACAGCGGCTACTTGCCGGAAGAAATGTTGGATTTCTATTTGATTCATGGTATCCTTCATTTGCTGGGTTACGACCATGAAGCCTCAGATGAGGAAGCGGCCCGGATGGAGGCCAAAACTCTGGAATTGATGAGGGTTTTGGGACACTGATCTTTTGTGACCTGAAAAAGAGTTCAACCGGAAGCCCGGCTTTTTGGCCGGGCGACTTTTTCTGGGCCGTCACAGGCGGATGAAGGAGGTCTCAAGCGCCTCCCGACTGAATTTCCCCCTTTAGTGGCCTCGCGGTTTTCGATAACATAGGTCTTGAGAAATGAAGTGTTTTTTGCTAACGGGAAACGTTATTAAATTAATCAGCTAAACCTTGATCGGGCTGGTGAAAAAAGCGGAGACCGGATTCAGTAAGGAGGAAACGTGGCTAGACTATCGGTCAATGTCGATCACATCGCCACCCTGCGGCAGGCCCGCGGCGGGGTCGAACCTGACCCAGTGGCCGCCGCAGCTCTGGCCGAACTGGCTGGAGCGGAAGGGATAATCGTCCATTTGCGGGAAGACCGGCGCCACATCCAGGACCGGGACCTCAGACTTCTCAAGGAGACCGTCAAGACCAAGCTGAACCTGGAGATGGCCGCCACGGAAGAGATGATCCGCATCGCTGGGAAGACTAGGCCTTACATGTCCACTATGGTGCCCGAAAAGAGACAGGAACTGACCACCGAAGGCGGGCTGGACGTGGTCGGCCAGAAAGAGCATATCGCTCAGGCGGTCAAGAGTCTCCAGGAAGCCGACATCCTGGTCAGTCTTTTTATCGACGCCGAGCCGGAGCAGATTCAGGCGGCCAAGGATATAGGCGCTGATTTCGTCGAGATCCACACCGGGCATTACGCCGAGGCCCGCACCGACGAAGAAGCCGACCGGCTCTTTAAAAAGATCGCGGCCGGGGTCAAGACGGCCGCGGGTCTTGGCCTGAGGGTCAACCTGGGCCACGGTCTCAACTATGTCAATATCAGGCGTTTTGCCGGACTGACGGAGGTCGAGGAGTATTCCATCGGCCATAGTATTATCTCCAAGGCGGTCCTGGTCGGACTGGACCGGGCCGTCCGGGACATGGCCGAACTGGTCCGGTCGTTGTAAAGGCGGCGGGAGAGCCTGTTTCAGAGGCGAAATGATTTACGGCGTCGGAGCTGATCTTATTCGGATCGACCGCATCGCCCGGGCCTGGGAACGCTGGGGTCGGCGGTTTGAGGAAAGGATTTTCACTCCGGCTGAAGTCGAGGTCTGCCGGACCAGACCCAATCCGGCCGCCTGTATGGCCTTGCGTTTCGCGGCCAAGGAAGCCTTTTCCAAGGCGGTCGGTCTGGGTCTGCGCAGCGGGAAGCTTTTGTGGCGAGATATTGAAGTGACCCATGACCAGCGGGGCAAACCGAGTCTGGTCTTGCGGGGCACGGCCGAGCAAGCGGCCCGCCTGATCGGTCTGCGGGCCAGTCATCTGACCCTGAGCGACGAAGACGGCTTGGCCCAAGCCTTCGTGGTGATCGAGGTTTGAAATGAAGTTCTGCACCGCCGAGGAAATGAGGCGTTTGGACCACAAGACCATCTTCGAGTGCGGCGTCCCCGGCGTGGTCCTCATGGAGAACGCCGGCCGGGGGGCGGCTGTTTTGACCAGACAATATTTCGGCGATCTGGCCGGCCGAAAAATCTTGATCGTCTGCGGCCGGGGCAACAACGGCGGCGACGGCTTCGTCATGGCCCGCATCTTTCACGGCTGGCAGGCTGAAGTCAAAATCATTCTTTTAGCCGACCGGGAAAAGGTCCAGGGCGACGCCCGAATAAATTTGGACATCGTCTTAAAGATGGGTTTGGAGGTGATCGAGGTCCGGGAAGAAGCCCATTTGGAGTTTTTCAACCCGGCCGAGGCCCATTTGATCGTCGACGCCATCCTCGGGACCGGACTCAACACCGAAGTGCGCGGCCTTTACCGCCAGGTCATCGAGCTGATCAATCAGGCCGACCGGCCGGTCGTGGCCGTGGACGTGCCTTCGGGTCTGGACGCCGATACCGGCCGAATATTAGGCGCGGCGGTCAAAGCCGATCTGACCGTGACCTTCGGGCTGCCCAAGGCCGGCCTGCTCTTGACTCCCGGCGAAAACCTGGTCGGCCGGTTGGAAGTCGTGGACATCGGGATTCCGCCGCACGTCCTGGCCGAGGCCGATCCGGGCAAAGAGTTGTTGTTGGAAGACACTCTGGCCGGCTTGCTGCCCCCCAGGACCAGGGACGGTCACAAGGGGCATTACGGTCACGTCCTGATCGTCGCCTGTTCCACCGGCAAAACCGGAGCCGGAGCCATGGCCGGCTTGGCCGCGGCCCGGACCGGAGCGGGCCTGGTCACTTTGGCTGTGCCGGCCGGCCTCAATCCGATCCTGGAAGAAAAAGTGACCGAAGTGATGACCGAACCCTTGCCCGAAGAAATACCAGGGTTCCTCTCGGCCCGGGCCTTGGACCGTATTCTGGATTTGGCTCAAGGCAAATCGGTCCTGGCCTTGGGACCGGGGCTGGGGACCAGGCCGGAGTCGGCCGAACTGGTTTGCAACCTGGTGGAAAGCGTGGCTTTGCCCCTGGTCATCGACGCCGACGGATTGAACGCCTTGGCCGGCCGACCCGAAGTACTGAAGAAGGCCAAACGGGAGGTGATCCTGACCCCGCATCCGGGCGAGATGGCCCGCTTGATCGGCCGGTCTACCGCCCAAGTCCAGGCGGACCGCCTGGGCGCGGCCGCTGCTTTTACCCGTAATCAAGGCGTGATCGTCGTCCTCAAGGGCTACCGGACCGTGATCGCCGCCCCGGACGGCCGACTTTTCCTCAATTCCACCGGCGGCCCGCACATGGCCTCCGGCGGCATGGGGGATATCCTGACCGGGATGATCGCCGCTTTGATTTCCCAAGGCCTCACGCCGGTGGATGCCGCCAGGCTGGCTGTTTTTGCCCATGGTTTGGCCGCGGACCAGGCGGCCGAAGAAAAAGGACCGGTCGGATTGCTGGCTTCGGATTTACTGGAGGGACTGCCTGGATTATGGAGCAGATTCATCGCCTGAGAATCGGCCGTCGGACCTTGGCCGGTTTATATTGGGATTATTCAAGGGTCCCAGAAGAGGAAGATTTATGGGTTTAACCGCTGCGGATATCATGTCGACCAAGGTCATCACCGTCGGGCCGGATACCGGGATCAGGGAATTGGCGGAAATTTTGACCCTCAATAAGATCAGCGGCGCGCCGGTGGTCAATGAGGATGGTCAAATCGTGGGCGTGGTCTCCCAGAGCGATCTGGTGGCCCGCAACAAGAAACTGCATATTCCCACGGCCATCACCCTGTTCGATTGGGTGATTTATCTGGAAGGCACGGAAAGGCTCCAGGCGGAAATCAGCAAGATCGCCGGGACGGCCGTGGGCGACATCATGACCCGCAAGGTGATAACGGTTCAACCGGAGACCCCGCTGGAAGAAGTGGCCACCATCATGACCGAAAAGAATGTTCATACCCTGCCCGTGGTCAAGGACGGCCAGCTGGTCGGCGTAATCGGCAAACTGGACATCGTCAAATCCTTGCTCCAATGAGTGCGGGTGGGAATGGAAGCGGCCTTGTTTTTGTCCGGTCCGGAGGAAACCCTCCGCCTGGGACGGTTGATCGGCGGAAAACTGAAGTCTCCGGCCGTGGTGGCTTTGTTCGGGAGCCTGGGTGCGGGCAAGACCTGTCTGACTCAGGGTTTGGCCTTGGGCCTGGGGGTGCCCCCGGAATGTCCGGTGGTCAGCCCCACCTTCACCTTGGCCAACGAATATCCCGGCCGGCTGCCTCTGTTTCATTTGGATTGCTACCGTCTCGAGAGCGATGAATTTTTCGAGGCCGGCTTGGACGAATATTTTACCCGTGACGGGGTGACGGTGCTGGAATGGGCCGAGAAGCTCGGGTCGGATTTGCCCCGGCCCCGTTTGGAGATCGAACTGCTGGTCGAGTCTGCCGGCGGCCGCAGAGTCCTTCTTCGCTCCATCGGCCAGGAATATATAGACATGATCAGGGAAATAAAAGCAGGTTGGTCCTAAGGGAGGTTAGAGACGTAGTATGGCGTTAATGGTCCAAAAATTCGGGGGAACTTCGGTCGGCAGCCTTGATTTGATCAGAAAGGTGGCCGACCGGGTCATCCGGCGGAAGAGGGAAGGAAATGACATGGTCGTGGTCCTGTCGGCCATGGCCGGCGAGACCGACCGTCTGCTGGGCTTGGCCCGGCAGATGACCCCCATGCCCGACCCCAGGGAAGTGGACGTGCTCATTTCCACGGGTGAACAGGTCTCCGTGGCCCTGTTTTGCTTGGCCTGTCAGGCCCATGGAGTTGAAGCCCGTTCCTTGCTGGGTTTCCAGGCCAAGGTCGTCACCGACGACCTTTATGGCAAAGCCCAAATCATCGACATCGACACTTCCAGGATTTTAGACCAACTGAACCGGGGCCGCATCGTGGCCGTGGCCGGTTTCCAGGGCCTGGACATGCGGGGCAACATCACCACCTTGGGCCGGGGCGGTTCGGACACCACGGCCGTAGCTCTGGCCGCGGCCCTCAAAGCTCAAGTTTGCGAAATATTTACCGACGTCAGCGGTGTGTTTACCACCGACCCGAACGTGCACCACAAAGCCCGCAAACTGGAGCGGATTTCTTACGAGGAAATGCTGGAAATGGCCAGTTTGGGGGCCAAGGTTATGGAGACCAGATCGGTCGAGTTCGCCATGAAGTACGGCGTCCCTATCCACGTGCGTCATTCCCAGTCTGAAGAACCAGGAACCATGATCGTCGAGGAGGATGAAACAATGGAGGCTAAAATTGTCTCCGGGGTGGCCTACAGTAAAAATGAAGCCCGGATTACCGTAACCAAGGTGCCCGATCAGCCCGGCATGGCCGCGAAAATATTTACGCCGATCTCCGCGGCCGGCATCGTGATCGATATGATTATCCAGAACACCAGCGCCGGTGGACCTGGACAGACCGACGTGACCTTCACCGTGCCCCGGACGGATTTTGAGAAGGCCATGACCCTTCTCCGGGGCATAGCCGAGGAAATAGGGGCGGAAAAGGTGCTGGGCGATGAGGGCATCGCCAAGGTTTCCATTGTCGGGGTGGGCATGCGCAGCCACGCCGGCGTGGCCACCAAGATGTTCGCCGCCCTGGCCAAGGAAGGCATCAATATCCGTATGATCAGCACCTCGGAAATCAAGATTTCCTGCGTCATCAGTGAAAAATACACCGAACTTGCCGTCAGGGCACTGCACGACGCTTTTGAGTTGGATAAAAATTAGATGAAACGTATCGAAATTTACGACACCACCCTCCGGGACGGCACCCAGGCCGAAGACATAAACTTCACCGCCGAGGACAAGGTCCGCATCGCCTTGCGCCTGGACCGTTTCGGGGTGGATTTCGTCGAAGGCGGCTGGCCGGGGTCCAACCCGCGGGACATGGCCTTTTTCAAGGAAATTCGCGATTATGACCTCAAAAAAGCCCAAGTGGTCGCCTTCGGCAGCACTCATAACCCGGCCAATCTCCCGGAAAACGACGGCAACCTCAAGGCCCTCCTGACGGCCAAGGCCAAGGCCATGACCCTGTTCGGCAAGTCCTGGGACGTCCACGTCAAAGACGCCTTAAGGATTTCCTTGGAAAAAAACCTGGAAATCATTGAAAACTCCCTCAAGTTCCTCAGACCCCAGGCCGAAAGCCTTTTCTTTGACGCCGAACACTTTTTCGACGGTTTCAAAGGCCATAAGGAATACGCCCTGGCCGCGCTCCAGGCGGCCGTGACCGGAGGGGCCGACTGCCTGGTCCTGTGCGACACCAACGGGGGGACCCTGACCAGCGACCTGGTCAGAATAATCAAAGAGGTCAAGCGCCGCCTGCCCAAGGTTCGTTTGGGCGTCCACGCTCATAATGACGCCGAACTGGCCGTGGCCAACACCCTGGCCGCCGTCGAGGCCGGGGTCGTTCACGTCCAGGGCACCATTAACGGACTGGGCGAACGCTGCGGCAATGCCAACCTTTGTTCCATCATCCCCGCTTTGATCCTAAAAATGGGCCGGATTTGCCTGGCCGAAGACGGCCTGCCTCAGTTGGTGGAAGTCAGCCGTTTCGTCAACGAACTGGCCAACCGGCAGCACAACATGTTCCAACCTTACGTGGGCCGAAGCGCCTTCGCCCACAAGGGCGGCATCCACATCAGCGCCGTCCAGCGCAATCCCGAGACCTACGAACACATCCGACCCGAACTGGTGGGCAACGTTCAGAGAATCCTGGTCTCGGACCTGTCCGGCAAGAGCACTATTTTAAACAAGGCCAAAAAATACGGACTGGACATCGAATCCCGTGACCCGTTTGTCATGCAGATACTTAAAGAGATCAAAGAGTTGGAAAACCAGGGCTTCCAGTTCGACGGCGCTGAAGCCTCCTTTGAACTCCTGATGAACCGGGCCTTGGGCGGCCAGAGGAAGTACTTCGAACTTTTGGGATTCCGGGTGATTGACCAGAAATTGAGAGAGGATCAGCCTCCCACGGCCGAGGCGACCATCATGGTCGAAGTCGGCGGAAAGGTTGAGCATACCGCAGCGGTGGGCAACGGACCGGTCAACGCCCTGGATAACGCCATCCGCAAGGCCCTGGAAACTTTTTATCCGGAACTGGCTGAAATGAGGCTGGAAGACTATAAAGTCCGGGTCCTGCCGGCCGGAACCAAGGGCACCGGGGCCAAGGTCCGGGTCTTAATCGAATCAGGCGATAAAGAGGACCATTGGGGTACCGTGGGCGTGTCCCACGACATCCTGGAAGCAAGCTGGCAGGCCCTGGTGGACAGCATCACTTATAAACTTTACCGCGACGAAAAATCGAGAAAAAGGGGGAGCGGCTGATCATCACCAAAAACCAGGCCGCAGTCTTGCTCCTTTGGGGAGTCGCCTTGATCGGCCTGGGCTGGTTCGGAAACTGGTCAGGGGCCGGCCGGCCGGACCACGGTCCGCACCGGGAGGCGGGAGTTTGGATCGAGTTGATCGATTCCGGTCAAGGCCGGCGGTTGCTGGTCTTCCCTCAACCACCGGCGGCGGCTGAAATTTTTCAAGCCGCCGGTTGGGAACGTCCCGCTGCTTCTTTACCGGCAACCCGAATTCCCGACGGGACCACGGTGCTGGTCCGCCGGTCCTCCGGTCAGGTTGAATGTCGATCATTATCAGAAGGTTTATCTTTGGCTTTGGGCCGAAAAATGAACCTCAACCGGGCCTCGGTCCGGGACCTGGCTTTGCTGCCGGGAGTGGGGCCGGCCACGGCCCGTCTAATCGCCGCCGACCGGACCGCCAAGGGACCTTTCGCCGCGGTGGATGACCTGATCCGGGTCAAAGGACTTGGCCGTAAAAAAGTTGAAAACCTTCGACTATGGGTTTACACCTCCGGGACGGACTCCGGAAAAGGACCCGATGGTTGAAACCGGACGGTTCCGGTGGCACCGCTTTCTCTTTTCTGACACAAAATTACTAACCTTACCTTGCAAGCCGAGAAAATTGCCTTAATTTTTCAGCCGTGGTATTATTTTTGGGTCGATTATTAAAGAAAGGAGGGATAATCCATGAATTTGGGAATGACTGTAATTGAACACCTCCTGTTGACTCAAAAAGAGACCCCCGCCGCCACCGGCGCCTTCACCCGTCTGATTAACGGACTGATTGTCGCGGCCAAGATCATTTCAAGGGAGGTGAACAAGGCCGGCTTGGTGAATATCTTAGGTTTCACCGGCCAGCAAAACGTTCAAGGCGAACAAGTCAGGAAACTGGATGATTACGCCAACGACACCATTATCCGGCGTCTCCAGGCCTCCGGCGAAGTCTGCGCCATGGCCACCGAGGAGGACGCCGACCTCATCACTATCCCCCGGCAATACCGCAAAGGTAATTACGTGGTAATTTTTGACCCGTTGGACGGCAGTTCCAACATAGACGCCAATGTGAGCATCGGGACTATTTTTTCCATTTTTCGCCGAGTGAGCCCGGGTGACGGCGAAGGAAGTCTGGAAGACGCCCTTCAGCCCGGCTATAATCAGGCAGCCGCCGGCTATTTCATTTACGGCTCTTCCACGGTTATGGTTTATACCGCCGGCAACGGCGTCCACGGCTTCACCCTGGACCCTTCGGTCGGGGAATTTCTGCTGTCGGAAGAAAACATCCGCATCCCCGAGCGCGGAAACATTTTTTCTGTCAATGAAGGCAATTACAACTACTGGGATAAAGGGGTTCAGAAATACATCGACTTTCTTAAAGACCCACAGGCCAATCATCCCAAGGCCTACACTTCGCGCTATATCGGTTCCCTGGTGGCCGACTTCCATAGAAACCTTTTATACGGCGGCATTTTTCTTTACCCGGCCGACCACAAAGACCCCCGCAAACCCGTCGGCAAACTCAGGCTGATGTGCGAAGCCAACCCTCTGGCCCTGGTAGTGGAGCAGGCCGGCGGCGCGGCCAGCACCGGCCATCAAAGAATTTTGGACGTCATCCCCCAGGAAATCCATCAGCGGGTGCCCCTGATCATCGGCAGCAAGGAAGACGTCAAAACGGCTGAGGAATTCATTCAGGGCATGAGATAATTTTACGTTAATCAGAACCGAAGGTGATCCTATCAAAAATTTCTTTCCCCGCGGCCGGCTTGGGCCTCGGGGAATTTTCTGTCTAATTTTTTGACACTATGAAAATCCTGGGTTTGGAAACTTCCTGTGACGAAACCGCCGCCGCCGTGGTCCAAGACGGCCGGATAATTTTGTCCAACGTGGTCCAGACCCAGTTCGAACTCCACGGCCGCTTCGGCGGAGTCGTGCCCGAATTGGCCTCCCGCCGTCACGTGGAAGTGATATTGCCGGTGCTTGAAGAAACTCTGACCCAAGCCGGACTGAAGTTGGACGACTTGGATGGCCTGGCCGTGACCCAAGGTCCGGGCCTGGTCGGTTCACTGCTGGTCGGCCTCAATCTGGCCAAGGCCTTGTCCCTGGTCACCGGGCTGCCCCTGGTCGGGGTGAATCATCTTCATGGGCATGTGGCCGCCGGTTTTTTGAATCGGACCACCGTCGAGTTTCCCCTGGCCGCCTTAGTCGTCTCCGGGGGACATACCAACTTATACCTGGTGCGGGACTATTTACATTTTGAACTGGTGGGCCGGACCAGAGACGACGCCGCCGGCGAGGCCTTCGACAAAGCAGCCAAGTTGTTGGGCCTGGGTTATCCGGGCGGAGTGGTCATTGAAAAATGCGCCGCAGCAGGAGACCCGAAACGTTTTGACCTGCCCCGGCCCATGTGGGACCAGGGCCTGGATTTTTCCTTTTCCGGCCTCAAAACCGCCGTGGTCAACTTGGTCTCCCGGGAATTCGGCCCCGGCCCCGTCGACCCACAAAAATTGCCGGACCTGGCCGCCTCGTTTCAATCAGCGGTGGTGGAAGTGCTCACCCATAAAATCGCCTTGCTCCTGAAACGGGTTGAGGTGAACGGATTGATTTTGGCCGGCGGGGTGGCGGCCAACGGGGAGCTCAGAAGACAGACGACCCGGACCGTCGAGGACCTCGGCCTGGAGCTTATTCTTCCCCCGAGGCATCTGTGCACGGACAACGGGGCCATGATCGCCGCTTTGGGTTATCATCACCTGACTGCCGGCCGCCGCTTGGACCCGGCGGCTGACGCTTTTTCCCGATGGCCCGCCGCAGACTAAACCGGGGAATTTTCGAGCTGCTCGGCCGAAAAATCCGCTACTTTTATCTCCGCCTCATCTTATTGCCCGGCACTCCTGAACGAGTGGCCCGAGGCTTGGCCGTGGGGGTTTTTGTCGGTTTGACCCCGACGGTGCCCTTCCAGACCATGATCGCCGTGCCCCTGGCCTGGCTCCTGCGGGGAAACCTGGCCGCGGCCGCCATCGGGGTGTGGATCACTAATCCCCTGACCATGCCCTTTTTTTACACGGCCTTTTTCCTGCTCGGACGAACCTTGACCCCTTACGGCCATAGCATTCAGTTGCCGATCCGCGGGAATTTCGATCAGATTCTAGAACTAGGGCTTGACCTGGGCCTGGCCGCTTTGTTCGGGGGCATGATTATGGGTATAGTCGTGGTCCCCTTGACCTATTTTTTGACTTTCAAGTACGTCAAGCAGCTCCAGGAATGGGAGCGGGCCAAAATCAGGAGAAAATTTGACTTCTCCCCGGAAACTCTTGATCGAACAGGGGTTGGCCGCCCATAAGGCCCGCGGCCAGAACTTTCTGGCCGATCCAGGCCTGGCCCGCAGGATCGTAGCTCGGGCCGACGTCGAGCCCGGACAGGTGATTCTCGAAATAGGCCCGGGGCTGGGCGGCCTGACCCGGCCCTTGCTCGAAGCCGGCGGCCTGGTCACGGCCGTCGAAGTGGACCGAGGTCTGGCCAAATTCCTGGAAGATCAACTGGTCCCCCTTTTCCCCGGCCGCCTCAAATTGATCCAGGAGGACATCCTCAAGGTTGACCTGCCGGGACTGTCTGCGGATATGGGCCGGCCTTTCCAGGTTTGGGGCAATCTGCCTTATCAGATTTCCACGCCCATCCTGTTTAAACTTCTGGACAGCCGGGCGGTGCTGACCCGGGCGGTCTTGATGTTTCAAAAAGAACTGGCCGAACGCCTGACCGCCGAGCCGGGGACCAAGGCCTACGGCCGGCTGAGCGTCCTGGTCCGTTATTTCGCCCGGGTCGAGCGGCTGATGGACCTGGGGCCTGAAGCCTTTCACCCCCGCCCCAAGATCAGCTCCACCGTCTTAAATCTTACTTTCAGGCAAACGCTCGAGCCGCCGGTCAAATCCGAATCACTCTTCCGCCAGATCGTGGCCGCCGGATTCGCCCAAAGGCGCAAGACCTTGAAAAACGCCCTCGCTTCCGCCTTTCCGCCGGAGCAGGCCCGGGCCGCCCTGACCTCGGCCGGTCTGGACCCGAGCCAGCGGGCCGAAACCCTGACTATAAACGATTGGGCCGCCCTGACCAATGCCTGGCCGGAGTGAAGCGCGCTCCCCCCATCCTCCCGCCCTTTCCCCGTAAGCCTGAACGGCTGAACGCCCGCCCCTCACCCCAACCTCTCCCAGAGCTCTCCCAGAGAGGCTGACCGGGGCCGACTCAGCAGCTCAAAACTCCAGGCTAATCCCCCCAGAACGATGAGGCCATGGCGAGGATCGCCTCAGACGCGATAGAGTTTTGCGTCTTCGGCCTCGATTTTGCTCAAGTCGCGGTCGATTTAGGGCGACAGGTCAATCTTATGATGCGCAAAATTTTAAGACGAAAAATGATAAACCAGAGGCTAAGGCGTCCTGGCCAGGCGGAAACCCAGGCCGCCGGCGCGATAGTTTGGGGAGCGCCGGCCGCGAACCGCGGAGCGGCATAACTTAGCGTCGAAGGGCCAGCCGCCGCCGCGGAACACTCGGTAAGACCCGGATGAAGGACCGGTCGGGTCGGTCACAGAACCAGGAGGATAATCCCCAAACCAATCCGCGCACCATTCCCAGACGTTGCCGTGCAGGTCATATAGCCCCCAGGGGTTGGATTTCTTCCGCCCCACCGGTTGGGTCCTTTTACCGGAATTGCCGTCATACCAGGCATATTCCCCTAAAAATCGTCCGTCATCCCCAAAATAAAAAGCCGTTGTCCTTCCGGCCCTACAGGCATACTCCCACTCTGCTTCCGTCGGTAAACGATACTTGTTCAGACCCTCCTTGGCGTTAAGCCGCCGGATGAACTCCTGGGCGTCATGCCAGGAGACATTTTCCACCGGGCAGTCGTCGCCGCAAATGCTGAAGTTCGAAGGATTTTTACCCATGACCGCCCGCCATTGTCCCTGGGTCACCTCCGTGGTCTGGAGATAAAACGGCCGTGAAATCGTCACCTGGTGCTGGGTCTCCTCACTATTCCGGCCTGATTCGTTCGGCGGGCTGCCCATCATGAAGGTCCCGGCCGGAACCAACACGAACTTTTGGCCGATGGAATTAGTGAAAGTCTCGTCGGCGGCAGGCGGGGGAGCCAGGGCGACATGTTGCTCCCGGTCCCAGTAAGCCATTCGGTCAAAGGCCTTAGCCCGCAAGGATTCGTCATCTTGGCTGAAGGGGTTGTCGTCGGTGTAGGCGGCCAGGAAACGGGCCCAGGCCTCGGCCTTTTGGGCTGAGGACAAGGCCGGGTCCTTTTCCAGAGCCTCGACTTGGGACCAGGCTTGAGTCATGGCCGTCTGCCACTCAGACCACTTCCCCCGGGTCGCGGCCTCTTGCTGGAGGTCTTGAAAATCGATCCTGGCCGGGGCCGATGGCGCGGCGATGGTCGAAGTCGGAACGAAATAGAAATCGCCGATCAGGGAAGTCGTTTCCCAGGGCGTCTGTTTGCCGCCGGTTTTGGCGATGACCTCTTGCCGGACTTTTTTGAAGACTTGTTCGACGCTCAGACCCGGCTCAGTCAGATACTTCTTGAGCGCCTCAGTGTAAGGACTGTTGCGGCCCTTGCCGTCCAGGGCCGTGTTGTCCGGGTCGGTAGCGTAGGCCAAAATCGTACCGCGAGGCGCGTCCAGCCGAGCCAGACCTTGAGTCGGGGTGCGGAATTTGCGGGCGAAGGGGTTGTTCCGGCAGGCATCCAGAATGACGATATTGACCCGGTCGCCCGGACCTTCCATCTTGCCCAGGACCCGGTAAGCGTCCAGGCTTTCAATTTCGACGTCGGTCTCGGTGACGATATGGTAGTTGATGGGCAGGAGGTAGTTGCGGCCCCGGACCTGGAGACCGTGGCCGGCAAAGTAGAACAGGGCCGCGTCCGCCCCGGGAATCTTGTCGGCGAAGCGGTCCACAGCCTCGATCATGGCCCGCCGGTCGGCGTTTTCTTCCAGGATGACCTCGAAGCCCAATTGGCCGAGCAGGCCGGCTATGTCCCGGGCGTCGTTGACCGGGTTGTTCAGGGGACTGTCCTTGTAAGCGCCGTTTCCAATGACCAGGGCCACTCGGCGGCCCGAAGCGGCCTCAGTTTGATTTGGACAAAGCCAAGCCGCGCCAATCCATAGGAGGAAACAGATCAAACCGATTCGACGCATGGCGTGTATCCCCACCGATTGTTTTGCTTCATTTGGACCAGCCGCAAATCCATAGTCTATTCAAGACTCCAATGGTGCACCCGGCGATTGCCGGGTTTTACCCTTGCGGTCCGACCTTGCGCCTTAATGGCCGCCGTCGTTTGATCTTGCCCCATACCTGTTTTTCCATGCCTTGTTTTATCCCCCGCGGGTTAGAATCCCCCGGGGCAGAAACAAAATCATTCTCGCGTCAGACTAAGGGCTCTTTCCGGATATAAGTCTGAATATATTCGCACTTCCCTCAACAGCGTCTCTCTCGTCCCGAGCGGGCCGGTGATTCAGGGAGTGGGCTGTTCTTTTCGGACGAACAGAATCTTGGTGATCCGGCCGTCTTCCTTCGTGTACCAAACCTCGGCGTTGTAGTGCTCGACCGGGCCATAGGTCCGCTTTTCCTCGGCCAGACGGTACGCGCCGATGATCAGGTCGATGATTGCGCCTAGTATTCCACGGTCGCTGAATTCCGGCTTCAGTTCGACCGTGCCCCCGTATTCCTCCACCTGACTGAGCCACTTGTCCATTCGCACCGGTATCTCGTTGACCGTGATCGGGGCCGGAAATTCGACCCGCACCACCGACGGCTTATTTTTCAGGGCGGCGGAAAGCTTGCGGTCAAAGGAAGAGGAATCGAAGAAATCGATGGTCGGCGTCTCATCTTTAGTTTCAGCGGCCGCAGCCGGACAGACGGCTGTGAATCCGAAACCAAGCACCAGGGCCAGGCAAAGCAGGCCTGCCGCCCGCCAAGGTCCAAAACCCAAACCCATCATCTTTCGTCTCTCTTTCCCAATTCGAAGGCATCAATTCAATGCCTAGGCAATATTTAATGTCATATCAAATCGTTATCTGGTGGGAAGCTGTATCTATACCAGTTCGCCGCATAATTCAGAAACGGACGCCTTAGAACGATCACGGGGCGCAAAAAATAAACCCCCCTTTGACCAAAAGGAGGGTTAACGAAGACTACTCGATCAAACCCCCATTCACGAAGTTATAGCTTTAACCCGGTTCATCAACCAGTCGCACCAATTTTCCAGACCCTGGCCCGTCCGGCAGGAAATTTCAAATATGGTCTGGTGAGGATTGAGTTTTTTGGAGTCGGCCTTAATTTTGTCGACGTCGCAGTCCAGGTAAGGCAACAAGTCGATCTTATTGATGAGCAGGACCTTGGATTCCTGAAACATCAGGGGGTATTTCATGGGTTTGTCGTCGCCCTCGGTCACGGACAGGATCATCACCTTGACGTCTTCACCCACGTTAAACTCGGCCGGGCAGACCAGGTTGCCCACATTTTCCACCACCAGGAGGTCCAGGGCGGACAGGTCGAATTGGTCCACCGCCTCCCGGATCATGTTCCCGTCTAAATGGCAGGCCCCATCCGTATTTATCTGCACGGCTTGGACGCCCTTTTGAGCCACCCGTTCGGCGTCGGTGCTGGACTGGATGTCGCCTTCGATGACCCCGATGCGGATTTTGTCCTTCAGGCGGTCGATGGTCCGTTCCAGGAGCGTGGTTTTGCCGGCCCCGGGACTGGACATGAGGTTGATGACAAACACCCCATGCTTTTTGAACATTTCCCTATTTTGAACGGCGATGCGTTCGTTGGCCTCCAGGACGTTTCGGACGACTGACACCTTCATGGTGAACTCCCTAATACGGCTAAAAATTAATCCGCGGCCTCCAAACTTTCAATGGTCAATTCCCGGCCGCCGGTCAGACTCGGCTCTTTTCCTCCGCAGAGAGGACATTCAAAGGTCAACTCTTCGGCGGTGAACTCCTGTCCGCAATCATAACACCGATAAGTCAGCGGCGCCAGCCGGATATTCAAGGCCGTTTCGGCCAAGTCAGTGTCCTCGACCAGGATATTCCAGCAGAAGGTCAAGGAGGAAGGGACCACGGCCGACAGCTCTCCGACGACTATATTTACGGCGTGCAACTTCTGGACCTGATGTCGAGTCATCTCCTCGCGGACAATGTCGAAGATGTTCTGAGCTATAGACATTTCATGCATAAAAACTTACCGCACCCGGCCAATTTTCTTCGAGGCCGCCAATTCGATTTTAGGATAAAGATAATCTATTTTATCTTAATTTAGTCCTGTTATTTGCCAGGTCGCTTTTACACAATCGAAAATACCAGTCCAAAACGGTCTTTTGCCATATTCTCATATTTGATTTAGAAATGGAATAAGTAGCTGAAGTTACAAACAGCGACTTTGGATTTTATTTTTTCGCCGTCGCTTCGTTCTACCAACCTGTCCCTGACCCCTCTGGCCCGCCTGACGGCGGACCCGGTCCCGGGCCCCGCAGGGTCCGGGCCAGACCCGGCGGGAAAGTCAGCTTATATTTTTTATAAACGGGGCCAGCCTGCTTAATTTAAGGTTGTGGCGAACTGATGATCCGGTGAAAATTGCGGCCGCCGCTTTTTTAGGCGACGTCCGGTTCGTTCTGAAATCTTCCTAAATTTTTTCCGATTAATGGCCGACGGCCAAGAAACCGCTGGCGGCCAGGGCCAGAATAATCACTTCGGCCAAAGCGAATCCGGCGTAAATTTTATCCTTGTTTTTTAAAAGAAGTGGGATGATGGAAGCGTAGCATATAATAGTCACACCGGCCAAAAGGGCTATCCCGATAAAATTAATAAAGTCTCCATACCCGAGCAGACCGACCCAGTTCCAGCCGGGCTGTATTTTGGCTTCTTCCAGGTATTCGTGCACGGGAATCGACCAATAGTGGGAAAGCTGGTCAAGGGGCAGATAAGGTTTCATTATACCGAAGACATAGATGGCGAAAGTAAGAAACAGTATGGCCAAGCCGACGAACATGCCGAGTTCCAATATCTTGGCGTAAAGCATTTGTTCAGGGGATGCTTCGGTGGAAGGCGCGGTTTGATCAGCCATGGTTTGCCTCCTTCAATATTTTTGATGACAAGTGCGAATTAACCGAATAAGCCCTTGTGGAGGGCCTTAAGACCGGCAAAAGCCAGAATGGCGATGACCATCCAGCGGATGAAAGTCGGTTTGGCCACCCTGAGCACTCGGACGCCGACAAAAGACCCGAGCATGATGCCGACCAGAGAGGGCACGACCATGAGGGGAATGACGCAGCCTTGATTCAGGTAAACCCAGGCGGCCGAGGTATCGGTGATGGACAGTAGAAATTTGCTGGTGGCCACGCTGATTTTCAGCGGTGCGCCCATGACCAGATTGAGGACCGGGACGTTGGCCCAGCCGGCCCCCAGGCCGAACATGCCGGCCATGACGCCGATAATGATGAATAGGCCCAAGCCCAAAGGTGTGCGGTGGATTTTCCAATTGACTTCCTGACCGGTGCTTCCTTCGGTATAAACCCCATAAATTTTCAGCGCTGAAGACAGCCGGTCAGCCTGGGGCACATCAGGCACCTCGGATTTTTTGGCGGTAAGCATTAGGGCGCAAATGCCGATAATCGTGCCCCCCAAGGCAATCTGCACCACGTTGGTGGGCAGGGCCAGACCGATCATGGCCCCGGCGATGGCGCAGGTTGAGGCGATCAGGGCTACGGGAATAGCCAGGCGCAGACTGGCCAGGTTCATTTTCAAAAGGCCGGGGCCGGCGGCCAGAGCCCCGGACAGGGCGACCAGCAAGCCGGTGCCCCTGACAAAATCCAGGTGAAACGGGAAAAAACCGCTGATGATAGGGACAAAGAGCACTCCGCCCCCGACGCCGCCTAAAACGGCCAAAACGCCCATGATAAAAGTAACAATGAACAGCACCAGCGGCCAGATCCACCAAGCCGCGTCTTGCCCGGCGGAAGCCGTTTCTTGAGCCCAAACAGGACAGGCGGCCGCAAACACCAGGGCCAAGCTCAAGAAAAAAGTCAACCCGAATTTTCCTCTGCTCATCCTCCCCTCCGATTAATCCTTTGATTTTTCTGGATTCATCTAAATAATAAGTCGAATCAGGACCGAGCCGGAAACCGGCTTCGGCGGGCTGGCGAGCCAAGCCCCGAGATTAAATAGTTCCGTATTATTAATGTTTTGCATCCGTTTTTATACACGAGACGGATAAGTATAACATGTTTTGCGAAAGGATCAAGGACTATTTGTGCAAAAAGGCGCAATTCGTTTTTATCCGTTAAACCCATCCAGGGCGCTTCGGCTGACCGTCAACAGCATTTGAGGCATGACCAATTCGCGGCCGCTTTGGGAAAAAGGGAAATAAATCAGAAAAGATTCATCCAAAAAGATCTCTATCTGCGGCAGTTTGGGGAACAAAGCCCGTTTGGCCTGACTGAGGTGAGCTAGGCCGGTCTTAAGGCTTTCGGCGGCCCGTCCGGCGGACAGGGAAACCCCATAAAAATTTGAGACCGGGGGTTCGGGATCAAAACTGACTTCAGGTTGAGCGGTGGTCAGAATGCGGAGCAGACGCATGAAAAGATGCGGGTGAACCTTGAAGGCCGGGGTCCAGAAAAACAAAGGTTTTGTTTCCCAGTCCGGTCGGGGAGCCTTGGGTAAATTGCAAATTTTGACCAGGTCGGCCGGAGAACGAAGTTCAACCCCCTGGACGCTGGTTTTTATCCGCCAAAAAGGCAAATAGGCGGCCGGCTTGTCTATGGAGGCCGCGGCCCGATATTCAACCTGGGTCAATCCCTCGGGGGTCGGCCTCCAGGCGGTCCGGCACCCGGAACAGACGGCGGCCAGGCTGTCACTCGGTCCTTGCAAGTCCCAACCGCAAAGGGGGCAGACCGCCCCAATGAAATTTAGGTCCCAATCCAAGTCCTGGTCCAAGGGCTGGCCATGATCCGGCCAGGAGTCAGGCGCTTTTCCGAGGGGCTTATTTAAAACCGCGTCGAATATCAGGCCGTCTTTCCGGTAAAAAGGGGCGTAAATCAGGCTGGAAATTTCGTTGAAGAAATAGCGGTGGAAAATAGTGGTTTCTTCTTCATCTTGATCAAGACGGTCGTAGGCTTCTTCCATCCGGGCCTGAGCGTTTTCCAAGGCTATCTCCACCGGCAGTAGTCTTTCCTTAAACCGGGGGGACAAGTTTTTCAGAGTCAGGACTTGAGGCCTTAGACCGAGTGAAATCGGCAAGCCGGGGACCTCCGTTCCCCGGACGGTCGCATCGACCGCCCGGGCCTCGACTTGGAAGGGCCGGCAGGAAAAAATCATGCCTTTGAACCGCCAGTAGGGAGCATAAAAAAGGTCGGCCGGGGTCGGTTCGGACGCAGGCAGGTAATATCGCCAAGGTCCCCGGGATGCCAAAAAGAAACCGCCCCGACAATAAGGGCAGGACATCATCTGGTCGGCTTCGTCCAGGTCGACCGGGGCCCCGCAGCGGGGGCAATTGAGTTGGACCCGCCAGGCGACCGGTTTATTAGAGCTTCTCGCCACAGTGGTTGCAATAGACCGAGGCGGCCAGGTTTTCCGATCCGCAGTGGGGACAGACCCTGGGTTGGGCCTTCCTTTGGGCCGGCTGTCCGCACCGGGGGCAGAATTTGGCGTTGGGGGGCAGGTTCTTGCCGCAGTGGCCGCACTGGTCGAAGACCAGGAGTTGGTGACCGCAGTGAGGGCAGAAACGGTGGTGAGTCTGGACCGTTCCGCTGCAATCCGGGCAGCGGAGCTCGGCGGCGGCCTGCTCCCCGGACTGGGGACGGCCCTTGAACAACTCGGCGAACATGGCCGGGGCCATCAGCCCAAGGCCCAGGCCTAAACCGGCCCCGGCTTCGGAAGTTTGACCCCCGGCTTTTTCCAAGGCCATGGCCGCCTTCATTTTGATCAGATTGTTCAGATTGTCAAAGACGCCCAGGCGGCTTTTGTCGTCGATGGCCTGCTGGACATCCGGCGGCGGGGTGATCGAGCTGATAAACAGATTGGTCAGGCCCAGGCCGTAATGACTGAGATCGTCTTGGAGCCTGGTTTTGAGTTTTTCGGACAGTTCGTCGTACCGGCCGGGCAAGTTGAAGACCGTGTCGATGTTTTCCCCCATCAGGTCGTTGAAGCGCGAAACGATGATCTGGCTGAGATAGCCGTCGATGGCTTCGGTGGTCAATTCGCCCATGGTGCCCACGAGGCTGTTGATCAGCAGGACCGGTTGCAGAATCCGCACGTCGAAGATGCCGAAGGCCCGCAGCCGGATCAGTCCCAGTTCGGCGTCACGGAAGGCCACAGGCTCCCGGGTGCCCCATTTGAGGTTGGGAAAGACTTTCATGTTGGTGAAATAGACTTCGGCCCGGAGGGGGCTGGACATGCCCCAGGGCAGGCTCAAGATTTTCGTCAAGATAGGGATATTGGCCGTGGTCAAAGTGTGGCGGCCCGGACCATAGGCGTCATAGGCCTTGCCTTGATAAAAAAGCACCGCCGCCTGGCTCTCCCGGACGGTGAGCTGGGCCCCCAGTTTGATCTCGCCGGAACCCGACTCAGGCACCCGGTGGACCATCTCGGCCCCGGTTCGGTCGAACCATTCGATGTTTTCCAGAAAAATCAAGTTGTTCATGCCCATGGCCTGGACCTCCTCGATAACTTCGAACCTATAATCCACCCCGGTTCAACCAATGTTCCCTGAAGGCCTCCACCAAACCGAAACAGCCGGACAGCATCCATCCTGCCTTAGGGAGCGGCCATTCGGCCCAGGCCACCCGCCGGCTTCCGCCGAGGCCCGGTCCGGCCGCCCCCGATGTCGCCGGCCGGAATAGTCGGTTCATTCATGAGGCCGCCGCCAAAACGGCCCGAGCCGCCTGGATCAGGCCGTCTTCCAGTTCAGTCGATTCGAAACCGGGCCGCCACTTCTCGCCCCAAAGTTCGTCGGAGACCACCAGCAGCCCGGCCCAGGCCAGCCGCCGGAAGGCGGCCACGGTCATTAAGGCCGAGGTCTCCATGTCCACGGCCAGAATACCCTCGGCGGCGTACTTTTTGACCTTGACTCTGGTCTCCCGAAAAGGGGCGTCGATGGACCAGACCCGGCCGGCCCGGAATTTATATCCCAACTCGTTCAAGTTTTCAGTCAAACGTCCGGCTAATTCGGGATCGGCTCCGGCCGGTCCGTCCTGGAGGGGATAATGAGCGGAGGTCCCTTCTTCAGACAAGGCCGAGACCGGCAGGACGATGTCGCCCCAAGCCAAGTCCGGTTGGAGGGAGCCGCACCAGCCTAACGACAGGAAAGTCCGCACGCCTCGACGGCTCAAGTGTTCCAGGACCATGGCCGCCTGGGGCGCACCGAGGATGGGGCCGGCTAAGATGAGGTCCGGCCAGCCCGTCAATTCGGTCAGACCGAAAATCGGCTTTAGTTCCCGCCCTCCAGGCCGCATCGATCTGAAAATCTTGAGTTCCTTGCGGGTAAAAGCCAGAACGGCCCGGTCCGGCCTGGAGGGGCCGGCCGAAATTTTTTCCGGACCAGTTTCTTGACCCAACAAATTTCTCCCGAGCTAAAACCCGTCGGTAAGGCCGAAAAGGTTAATCTGATTTGGACCGCTTGGCTTTTCTTAAGGGATGATAAATGGTCCGGCTGAGAGGGGCAAGATTTTTCTAGTCAGACCGTCTCTTTGTCGACAGCGGTCTTTGGAATTTGGTCACATCGGACAGTATCGGTCTTCTTGCCGGACCGGCTTCAAAGCCGGGGGCAAGAAGACCGCTTAAAGGTAAGGGAGTATCACTCACTGGGCGCTATTTTGGTGGGTACCTTGGCCGGCGGCACCATGACCGAATGGTTGGCCTTGATCAAATCTTTTTCCACGTCGCGCCGCATCAGAAAAACGTTCCAGTTGCCGTGGCAATTGTTGCAATCCTTGTTCTGTTGGGTCTGGCGGCGGATATTATGGGGGGTGGCCATCTTCCAGGTGGGCAGGACGTTGAAGTTGGTCAGAGCCTTATCCACATACGGGGCGAAAAGGTCGGGGTGAACCGGCACGTGGCGGACCGTCACGAATCTTTCCGGCCTTTTTTCGCTCTGGCGATGATTCAAACCGATCTTGAAATCCGCCCAACTCGCGTATTTATCTTCACCCCAATCCTTGGTCAAATGGCAGGAGGCGCAGTTTAAGTATTGTTGGGCATGACAGACCTGACAACTGACTTTGTCCTTGTGGGCGTCATGGGTCTTTTTGTTTTCTCCTTGGTCTCCGAAGATTTCCTCATGACAATCAAGACAGGTCGGGCCGCCTTCGACTTCGTACCTGGAGTCATAGACCTTGCCGTCGCCGTGCATCTGAGTTTTTTCGTGGCAGTCCAGGCACCCCAGCCCGCCTTCCTGATGGATGTCCGGCTGGGTCGAGGCCAGCCCGCCCTCAAACTCGCTGAAGACAGTGCCGTGACAGACCCGGCAGGTCTGGTCCATGGGCTGCTTTTTCTTAAAAAGGTGTCCGGCGATCAGACCGCCGCCGCCGTGGACCGGCCGGCTCAGGTGGCACTGCCCGCAACTGCTGTGGCAGCGGGCGCAGTGAGCAAAGGCCTTGTTGACCTCGGCCAAAACGGCGGGATCGTTGTCGGCCCGGGCGTAAATCGCCGTCTTCAAGCCTCGGAGGGAAGAATGAAGGCTTTTGGCGTAGTGCTCGGTTTCAGTGTGGCAATCATCGCAGACGCCCGGAGCCGGATAGGAGGGGTCCCGTTTGACGCCGATGTGGGCGCCGTCAAAGTCGGGTTGGGTCGGATCGCCGCCATGACATTCCTCGCATCCCATCCAGCCGTGGTTTTCATCTTCCAGCAATTTGGGGTCGACCCAGACCCTTTGGTCGCGAGGCAGCGGCTCGATTTTGATCCCGCGGCCGTAGTCGGAGCCTTTGGGTTTGAGCATCACGGTGATGTTTTTAAGTTTGTCTAAATCGGTGTGGCATTTGATGCATTCACTGTCCTGGGCCAGAACCGGCGGCTGACCGGCCAGAATTGAGATGAGGCCGAGGCCGGATAGGATAATTATGGGGATGACCAGTTTTCGCACGGACATTTGTCCTCCTGCGTGAATGTGAAAACTATCGCTTTAATCAGCCTTATACCATCCGGAAACCCGGACGCTCGCCAAGCGTTTCTGAATTTACACTCGGCCAAATCCAATTGTCAAGAGTTGGCGGACATTTCTACTTGGACAAAACCGGTTTTTTATTCGTTTGACCATCTAATTTTTCTGGTCTTCCCCCCTTCGGACCGGCCTGAACCTTTTTTCGGCTTGGTCCGTTGTTTTTTATCAGGTCAAGGAAATAATAAAGTCAGCCCTGGACCGCTCCGGTCTTTTGATCTCCGCTGGCGGCTTTCCGGTTGAAATCATGCCAATCTGGAAAACCTTGCCCGTCTGGACCATATTTGGCCCGCCAGCGCTCCTGGGTCAGATACTCCTCGGCCCAAATCTTCTCGGCCAGTTCTCCGTACTTGGCCGCATAAGCATCCATCTGGTCGGCTAGGTCGGTATAGACCTGTTCGGCCCCGGGGTGGGTGAAATAGCAGCGGCAGTTCTTGATGATTTCCCGCATGACCCAGGGGTTGTCGATGATCATGCAGGGCCGGAGCTGATTCTGATTATGGGGCTGGAACCGGCGTATGGCCCGAAATAGCGGCGAATCCAAGGCCTGAACCAACGAAACCTTGCGGACGTTGTCGGTGGCGATGTGAGTATAAACGCAGGGCTCGATGTCTCCTTTGGCGTTGACGTGAAAATACCTGCGACCGGCGGCGATGCATCCCCCGACGTAAGGCCCGTCGTTCCAAAAATCCACAGCAAAAATCGGACGGGAGTCCCTTATGGCCAGGACCTGACGTCTCAGATAGTCCCTCTGTTCCGGAGTGACCATCAAGTCCATTTCTGCCCGGCCGTTCACCGGGATGTATAAGAAATACATCTGGGCCAAAGAGCCGTACTCGATCATCTGGTCGATAAATTCAAAGGAGCCCACGTACTCCACGTTTTCCCGGGTGACCGTGGCCGAAGTCCCGAGAAGGCACCTAGCCTCGTTGAGGACCTCGAAGCCCTTCATGATCTTTTTATAAACCCCGGGCCCGCGCCAACTGTCGGTTTCCTTTTCATCCCCCTCGATGGAAATGACCACGATGACGTTGCCGGCTTCGGCGAAACGGTCGGCCTTCTCCTGGTCCAGCCTGGTGGCGTTGGTGTAAACCTGGAAAAAAACGTTGGGATGTTTTTCGATCAGGTCAAAGAGAGGACGGTAAAGCAGCGGCTCTCCGCCCAGAAAAGTGATGAAGTTGGTCCCCATTTCTTCGGCTTGCGAAATCACATCGTCGGCCAAGTGAAAGTCAAGCTCGGGTTTGAGGCCGTACCCTAAAGTGTAACAGCCCCGACAGCGCAGGTTGCAGTTCAGAGTCGGTGAAAGAATCATAATGAAAGGCGGGCGAAAACCATACTTGTCTTCGAATTTTTGTCTCTTTTTGGCTCCCTCGAACCAGGCGCCCATAAAAAGACTTTGAAAAAGCCTGATCTGGCGCTGAAACGGGAAATTGTTCAAAACCCGGTAAAAAAGCTGTTTGGCCGGGTGATCGGAACCAAGAAGTTCCCGCAAACCCCTGATCCCGGCCAAAATTTCAGGTTCACGGGTCAGTCTTTCCGCCAGGTGGGTTATTTGAATCAGCCGCTCGTCGGAGGCTCGGTTCAACAATTGAACAATCCCCTTTGCCACTTGATTCTCCGTGAAGTGCCTGACGCTTTCCGAGAAATCCATGAGCGCACCCCCTCTTGAAAACGAAGGTTAACAAAATAAACCTTATTCAAAAAAACGAGAATCAGGTGAACCGGACCGCTTTAGGGGTAGATAAGAACAACCGCCGGAAGCAACTTGAGGTTAACCGCATCTAAAACATGATCTATTTTAACAATAATCCGATTTGATGAAATTTCAAGTGTCTCGGACCTGGCGCAGACTTTACGGCCGACAGAGGTAAGGCAGACCTTTGGTCCGGCTTCAGATTACCGGGCGGTTTTCTTAAGAAGGGGGAAAGACGTCTTCCGGAAAAATTAATAGAGCCGAAAAACGCTGAGGGCCAAGTGGGTCAAAAGCGGCCGGGGGCCTGGCTTTCCAGTTTTTCTTCCGCTTTTTTGGTTTTTTCCAGGGCTTTCGTGGCGGCTTCGTCAGGCCGTTCTAAAATTTTCGGAGTGATCAGAACCACCAGTTCCGATTTGCCGGCGCCCCGGGCGGTCCGGCCGAAGAGATACTCCAAGCCGGGGACGCTCCCCAGGCAGGGCACACCCTGATGCTGTCTGGTCCGGGTGTTCTGAATCAGCCCACCGATTAAGGCGGTTTCCCCGTCTCTGGCCAGCAGCCAGGTGGTCACCACGGTGGTGTTGACCACGGGGACGCCCTCCTCGATCCTGGCCGAATTGATGCTGGGCGTCACGTTGAGCAGGATGTTGTTCTCGGCGTCGATGTAGGGCGTGATTTCCAGAATGGTCCCGGTGTCGATCCACCTGATGTCTTCATTGACCACCCCTTCCGAGACCACGCTGACCTTGTAGCCCTGCTTGCCGCCCACCTGGACCTTGGCCGGCTTACCGTGAATGGCCAAAATCTTGGGCGTGGAGATCGTCTCGATCCTGGTCTTGGTCTCCAGGGCGTCCAAAACGGCCTGGAACTCACCGGCGGTCCCGGCCCCGGTGATCACGTTGCCGAAAAACCCGGCCCCTGTCCCCGGCACCGGGGAAAGTCCCTCGGCCGTAGGCAGAGTTCCGGTGCTGAAACTGCCCGTACCTATCCGGACGTCACCCAGCACCGCCGACCAGTTCACCCCCATGGCCATGTCCTCAGTCAGGGCGATCTCCAGAATCTTGGCCTCGATCATGACCTGTCGGGGCCGGCCGTCCCAGAAGTTGACGATCCTTTCGACCTTGGCGATGTTCTCCGGCGTGTCCTCCACGATAATCGTCTTGGATGGCTCGTGGGTTTTAATCAGCCTGAGGCCGGGCAGGCCGTCCAGGACCTCTTGGACCTTGTCCAGTTCCGCGTACTTCAGCTTAAAGACCTTCATGCCGAGCCTCTCGGCTTGAGGCTCCGGAGCGACCTTGGGTTTGTATACGTAGTATATCCCGTCCCGTTTCTCATATTCGGCCCCGGCGGCTAAAGTCAGGGCGTCCAGGGTCTCCTCCAGGGTGGCCTGATTGAGATGGACGGAAATATTGCCGGAAACTTCAGGAGCGCAGGCGATGTTGATCTCCTGCTCCATGGCCAGGGCCGACAGGGCGCTGCGGATGTCCACGTCGATGAAGTTGACGCTGATCGAGTCCTTGGGCTTAAGTCCCCTTGTTTCGGCCCACGCCGCCGGAGCCGCCAGGATTAACGCCGTCAGGCCGATAATGACAAGCATGAGACGGCTGGCTCCAGCGAAGCGGCTTTTCTCTCTGGTTTCCGCCGTCCGCCCTAAAGCGGCCCCAAGGCCTTGCGGTTGGTCGGTCTTCATGGGATCATCTCCAAGAGCTGGTCCTTCAAGGGCAAGGGCTCGCTCTGGAGCCGCTCTTCCGTTTCCTTGGCCTGGTCCAAGGCTTCTTGGGCGGCCCGGCCGGTCCCTTCCGGGTCCAGATCGACCACCGTGGGCCTGATCAGGACCACCAGTTCGGATTTGCCGATCCCCTTGGCCGTCCGGCCGAAAAGCAGGCCCAAGCCGGGGATGCCCCCCAGGCAAGGGACCATCTGCCGTGTTTTTGTTTTGGAATCCTGGATCAGTCCTCCGATCAAGGCCGTCTCCCCGTGCTTGGCCAACAGCCAAGTGGTCACCACCGTGGTGTTGACCACAGGGACCCCCGCCTCGATCCTGGCCGAATTGATGCTGGGGGTCACGTTGAGCAGCACGTTGCCTTCGTTGTCGATATAGGGCGTGATCTCGAGGATGGTCCCGGTGTCGATGAACCTGATGTCCTCGCTGACCACGCCTTCCGCCACCACGCTGACTTTATACCCCTGTTTGCCGCCGACCTGCACCTTGGCCGGTTTGCCGTGAATGGCCATGATTCTCGGGGTGGACAGGGTCTCGACGCTGGTCTTGGTCTGCAGGGCGTCCAAGGCTATCTTCAGTTCCCCGCTTCGACCCGCCCCGGTGATCAGGTTGACGAAGACGCCGGAACCAGTCGCCGGCGTCGGAGAAACTCCCTCGGCCGTGGGCATGACCGCCGTGGTGAACCCACCGGTCCCCAGGCGAAAATCGCCCAATATCGTCGACCAGTTCACCCCCATGGCCATATCTTCGGTCAGGGCCACTTCCAAAAGCTTGGCCTCGATCATGACCTGCCGAGGTCTGGCGTCCCAGTAGTCCAAAATAAACTCGATCTTCCTGATGTTCTCCGGCGTATCTTCCACAATCAAGCTCTTGGTCGGTTCATGGACCTTGACCAGGCGGAGGCCGGGCAGGGCGTCCAGGACTTCCTGAACCTTATCCACCTCGGCGTATTTCAGCTTGAAAAGTTTCAGCTCCAGCCACCGAACCTGCGGGTCCGGAACTTCTTTGGGCTTGTACACGTAATAGAGGTCCGGGCGTTTCTCGCAGGCGAATCCGCCGGCCATGGTCAAAGCCTCGAGCGCCTGATCCAGACGGGCTCGAGAAAGGTTGACCGAGACGTTCCCGCTCACTTCCGAAGAAGCGGCGATGTTTATGCCCGTTTTCATGGCCAGGGCCGAAAGGGCTTTTCTGACATTGACATTGAGAAAGTTCAGGCTGATCAAGCCGTCCCGGTCCAGGTCGACCGTCAGATGCGGCTCAGGGCCTAAGGGTTCGGCTGAGGGCGCCGGCGGAGCGGCCTCTTCCTCTTTTTTCTCCTCTTGGCCGGTCAGCCGCTCATAATAGGTCTTGAGGTCGATTTCTTCAGGTTTTTCCGAGGGAGACCCTTTCGGGGCCAGCAACTTTTCCAGCAGGGCCTTCAGCTCGACTTCACCCGGTTTTTTCGGCTCTTCCGGGGACTGGGCCGAGGCCGAACCGGTCAGGAGAATTGCCGCGGCCAGGATCAGAGCCAATATTATCACCGCGGTTCTGGTCATGGCCTCCCCATCTCGAGTTCCCAGCGCCGGTCGCCCCGCCCCAGAACCACCCGATTCTTCTCGATCCCGACGATCTCGTATTCACCCACCGCGTCCCCTATCCGGAGAAACTGCCCGTTTATTATAGCCAGCCGCTTGGACGCAGTGACGATGGTCCCTTGGAGGGCCAGGTCCAGGGGCGGCGGGGTCGTTTCGATCTGGGTCTCGGCCGAGGCGGCGGTCTGCTCCTGGACTTCTTTTTTGACCGGAGCGAAGATGTCCCGCTCGATGGGACGATAGGGCCCCGGGACCGACCACTCGGGCCTGGAGACCTTCATCTGAGCCGCCGCTTGAAGCTGAGACAGGTTGATTTCGGCTGAAGCCGCCGGAACCGGTTCCGGGCCGGGCTGGGGCCGGTTTTTCCCATGAAAGAATCGGAAATAGGCCACGATCATCGCCACTATGACCAAGCCGACCACGATATAATTCTTGACCTGCGCGCTTTTGTCTTGACCCGGCAATCCGTTCCCCTCGACTGACTTGATTTTTTTGACTCCAGGCCCCGTATGGGGGCGGTTTCCTAGGGCTGCTTGGAAGCCGGCTTCTTCCGTTCGAAGACGCTGGCCGTCAAGTCGACCTGGCAATCCTGATTCAAATCCGGCCGGGTGATGGAAAGTTTCTCCTCCACCATGACCCGGTTCATGGTCTCCAGATCATAAAGCAGACGGTGGATGTCCACAAAGGCCCCCTGGAACATCATCCGGATGGGAATCCGGTGATAGACCTCCTCTTCCAAGGGAGGCTGAGGCTGGAGACTGGCCAATTGAAGATTTCTTTCCTCCATTTTCGCGTGGACCTGTTTGAGGAAGGCTCCGATTTCCCCAGGGTCCGGGACTCGCTCCTTCAAAAACTCCAAATCCTTATGGGCGGCCGCCAAGGCGGTCTCCAGATTTTTCAAGGTCTCCTCGGCCGAAGCCAAATTCTTCAACTCCAAGGAAACTCGTTCCCCCGCCTGGTGGACCAGGCTCCTTTGCCGTCCGACCTGAATCAAAACCAGGGACAGGCTCAAGACTCCGACGACGACCACCATCAGGCCGCAGGCCCAATCGATCTTTTTGAGGTTGTCCGGCACGTGCGACCAGCCTCCAAGGTTACCATTCACTGAACGGGGCATCCCCCGACTCTTTCTGTCCGGCCGATGAAAGCAGATTCCTGTTTTTTAAGAAGTGACACATAGTTAGGATCGTCATTCCCGCGCAAGCGGGGAGCCAGACCTCCGATGACTGAGAGATTACCCTCCAGGTATCTCACAGTTAATCTCGAATTGAACCAGTCGGCTTTTCCGGCTGTCGGCCGTTTCGGCCTGGGTCATGATAATCTCCCGGGAGTATTTGAGCACGACTGAAGCAAACATCCGGTCGGCGGCCAGGCGGTCCAAAAAATCACCCAGGTCGTCGTTCGAATAAGAATAACCCACCACCTGGACCGCGGTCCCGGCCTCTCCATCTCTCCCGCCGGTCAAAACCAATTGGGCCAGCCAGGTGCTCGAGTCGACGGCCTGGGCCAGCCGCCACAAAACCAGCGAATAGGGCGGGGCGGAAGCGACCGCATCGAGAATGCTCTTTTCACCTCGAATCCGGTCCAGTTCCGCCTGTATCCTGGTGATTTCCTTAACCGCGGCTTCCAACCTGGCCCGGGTCTCCTCGAGTCCGGCCGCGGTTCCGGCTTCGGCCGAAAGGCTGAGGCTCAGATAGAAGTAAACCCCGGCCGCCAGCGTAAGCCAAACGATCAGGCATCCGGCCCAGAAACCGAGGTGTCGGCGCAGATAGCGCCGTTCGATGACGGCCGGCGGGATCAGACTGATATCCCTTAAAGCCATCTCAATGTTCTCATGGCCAGGCCCAGGGCCAGGGCGAAAGGCGGGCCCTCAGCAAGGTCGGGCCAGTCCCCGCCCTCCAAGGGTGAAAATTTTTCCAAAGGGTTGACCGATTCGGTCCGGAGGTTGAGCCTTTTCGCCAGGTAATGCTCCAGGCCGCGGATCAAAGCCGCCTGGCCGTATAAGTACATCCCGTCAAAAAACGCATAATCCTCTTCGGCCCTGACGTAACCGGTGATTTTGTGCAGCTCGTAGACCAGTTCCTCCACCAGTGGGATCAGAAGCTGGTGGATGATCCGACCCGTGTCCTTCGACTCTTCGTCGGCGATTTGCCCGAAACTCTCCGGGTCCTCATAGACTAGACCGTAGTTTTTCAAGAGAATCCGGGCTTGCCGTTCATCCGATCCCAGACCCAGGTTGACCTGGACCTTTTGGATAAGCCGCTCCGTCCCCCAGTTCACCCCAAGTTGGGCCAGGATGTTGTCCCGGGTGACCACGGAAACCTGACTCCGAGTCCCGCCCACGTTGCACAAGACGATGGGGTCCCGGCCGCTTTCATGGAGGTAATTATGCAGGCGGATCAGCGAGGACACCTGGAAATCCACGGCTTCGACGACAAAACCGGCCCGGGCTAAAATGGTCAGGTAATGTTCGATGTCGGCCCGCCGGGCCGCGACCACAGTGGCCCTGTACTCACCGTCCCCGCCGTCGGACGGGGCCACGACCGAAGGATAGTCCAGGACCGCCTCTTCCACCGGAAAAGGCAGAAACTCCATCGATTCCCTCAGGATGGCTTCTTCCAAACCCTCCCCCTCGTTGATCTGGAAACTCAAAGGAAAACTGAAAATATCCTGAGAAGGAAGGTGGGCCACGGCCCTTTTCCCGGAAAAATTCTCATTGGCCGCGATCTCCCGCAGGGCCGCCCCCAGGGCTTCGTCGTCGGACGGCCCGGCGATCTTGACCTGCATCAACTCCCTGACCAGAAACTTCCCTCGACCTTCCTGGATTTGGGCTGCATAAACATCGGTCTGGCCGATATCAAGTCCGATGGGTCGCCTGATATTGAGATTGAACATCTAGTTCACGCCGACTTCTGAAGATATGATCCACCGTAATTTCAGCCCCTAAGGTTGTCAAGGCGAATCTTTGGCCAGCCGCTCAATAAAGCTCCCGGTCTATTTCCCAAGTGAGCACCCGGACCCGGTTGTTTTCCGTGTCGCTGATAAAAATTTTCCGCCCGCCTAGCTGGGCGGCCATGACTATGCTGTAAGGATTTCTAAGTTTGGCCGTCACGGCCGGCTGGTCGTCGCCGTTGAAGCCGCTAGAGCCCGTGCCGGCCAAGGTGCTGATTTGACCGCCCTGGGCGCAGACCACCCGAATCCGTTGGTTGTCCTGGTCGGCGATGAATATGTTGCCGTTGGCGTCCACAAAAACGCCGGTCGGTTTTCTCAGGCCGGCCGAGGCGGCCGGCCCGCCGTCGCCGGAATACCCGGCCGTTCCATTGCCGGCCACGGTGGTGATGACCCCGGTCCCGCCGTCCACTTTTCTGATGCGGTGGTTGTCGGTGTCGGCGATGTACATGGTCTCGTCGGGCGTAACGAATATCCCTTGGGGCCGGTTAAGCTGAGCCGCCGTGGCCGGGCCGCCGTCGCCGCTGTAACCGGGCGTCCGGTTGCCGGCTACGTCCTCCAGCAGCCCCGAGGTGTTGACCACCCGGATCAGATGATTCTCGGTGTCGGCGAAATAGATGTTGCCCGAAGGCGCGGCGTAAATACCCCTGGGGCCGTTGATCTTGGCGCTGGTCGGCGGGGCGGACCCGCCGGCGCTGTACCCGGCGATGCCGTTGCCGGCCAAGGTGGTGATTATCCCGGCGGCGTCCACTTTCCTGATCCGGTGGTTGTCGGTGTCGGCGATATAAATATTGCCCGCCGAGTCAACGGTCACCCCAGAGGGTTTATTCAATTTGGCGCTGGTCGCCGGACCGGAATCCCCGGAGTACCCGTTGCTGCCTGTGCCGGCCGCAATGCTGATCTGCCCCGAAACACTCAACTTGCGCACCTGGTGGTTGTCCGTGTCGGCGATAAAGAGGTTGCCCCCCGAGTCCAGGCCGATCTGCCGGGCCTTGTTCAGTCCCAGACCGCCCGAAGTCAGGAGGGAAGTGATGACTCCGGCCAAGTCTACTTGGCGCAAGCGGTTGTTGTTGGTATCGGCCAGGATGAGTTGTCCCAGGCCGTCCAGGCAGACGCCCTTGGGTTTGTCGATCTGCGCGCTGACCGCCGGGCCGCCGTCGCCGGAATACCCGGCCACGCCCGTGCCGGCCACGGTGGTGATGATCCCTGCACCATCCACCTTCCGGACCCGGTGATTGTCCGTGTCGGCGATATATATGTTGCCCGAACCGTCGGCGGCCACCGCCCAAGGCCTGTTGATCTGAGCGTTGGTCGCCGCCCCGCCGTCTCCACTGTACCCACCCGTCCCTGTGCCGGCCACAGATACAATGATCTTGGACGGCGGCACCTTCCTGATGCGGTGGTTGTCAGTATCAGCTATAAAAATCATGCCAAAAGCCGTGAAAACACCGGAAGGCTTGTTCAACTGGGCCGTAATGGCCGGTCGATTGTCTCCGTTGTACCCGGCTGTCCCGGTCCCGGCCGCGGTGGTGATGATCCCGGACCCGTCCACCTTGCGGACCCGGTGGTTGTCCGTGTCGGCGATGTAAATGTTGCCCGAACCGTCCTCGGCTACCGCGCGAGGCTTGTTGATCTGGGCGCTGGCGGCCGCCCCGCCGTCGCCGCTGTAACCTCCCGTGCCGGTTCCGGCCACGGTGGTGATGATCCCTGAAGCATCCACCTTCCTGACCCGGTGGTTCTCGGTGTCGGCGATGTAAATTACTCCCGAGGCAGTCACGAATACTCCATGGGGTTTATCCAGTTGGGCCTGAGTCGCCTGACCGCCGTCACCGCTGAATCCGCTGGCCCCGGTCCCGGCCGCCACCGTTGTTTCTCCGGTCACGGCGTCCCTCTTGAAAATTTGATGGTGATTCGGATCGGCGAAATAAATATTCCCGGCCCCGTCCCGGCTGAGCTGGTGGGGGGCCGTTTCCACGGCCGGACCGGCGATGGGCGGATGGATATAGTACCGGTACGAAGTGTTTAAAGACCCTGACCCGCCCGGAGACGCAACCGAGACGGTGATTGAATCCGTATGGCCGGAAACCGTCGAACTGCGCACTTTTCGGTTATAGGTCCGACCGCCGTAATCGTAAGACTCTCCGGCCTCACTGGTCCGCCGGCAAGGGTCGCCGGTCAATTGCCAGACGGCCTGCTCCGTCACCGCTTTTTGGCCCAGATAAACCTGGTTGCCTTGAACCTGGTTGGCCGCCATCCGGTTTTGTAATCCGGCCCGCCGGTTGAGGCCCAAGGCGGTCACGGCCAGCAGGACCATCAACAAGAGCAGCCCCAGGAGGACGAAACCCCTCCGGTCCATAATGCCGCGCCTCAGAAAAAACAGGCCCATGACCCAACTCAAGCCTATTGGAGCAGTCTGGCCCGGCTGCGCGTGGTCAGGCTCACCTGGTTCCGCCCCCTGGTCAAAGTCAGTTGAATTTCCACCAGACCGGCCGCAATAAGACCGCAGCCGAAAAAGGCTACGTTTTCACATAAAATCTGGGCCGTCAGGTAATCGTTTACATTGGCCGTGCCGTAGTCCGGCGCTTCTTCCACCAGCTTCCAGTTGTTCGGGTCGGTCTTGTCCAGACTGAAGGTGATATAGTCGGCCGGGTCGGCTCCGCCTTCATTGACCAGGCCGTCTTTGTCGTTATCGGCGTCCAAGAATCCGTCGCCATCGATCAAGTAGGTGTAGGTCGAGTTGTTATAGGCGTCGGAGACCCTTTCGCTGACCTTGAGCGTCTCTTGCAACGCCGCCGTATCAGGCAGGACGATCAAATCGCACTCCCGAATGAACAGGCCCATGCGCTCCATGACCTGCCGAGCCTCCATCATAAGGTCTTGCCGCTCGCGGGTCTGGCCATAGGTCGTCAGGCTCGTGCTCAATACCTGGTGGAGCCCGACCATGATGATGCCCAGAATAGCGGTGCTGATGAGGAGTTCGACCAGGGACAGCCCGGACCGGTTTTTAATGACCACCGAGGTTTCCCCTAAGGTATAACGATGAGCAAGGCCTCAATAATCGGCCTTCAGGGTCTTTAGGTTGACCGGGCCCAAGGTCACGACTATTTCCAGCAATCCCTCCTGGCCTGGAGTTTCTTCCTTGATGACCACGGTCGGAGTGAAGCCGATCCCTCGAAAGGTGAAGGTCTCCTTGGCCGCTTCCTCGGCCGAACCAAACAGAGCGGCCAAATCCACGGGATCGCTCATATTGTCCTTGAGGGTTTTATAATCCAAACTCAGAATCCGGTTAAGCGTTCCCCGGGCCTGCCCGGAAAAAACGGTCATCTCCTCCTGGCCGCCGGTCGAAAACACCGCCGGGCCGAAAGCCGAAACCAGCGGAACTATGGCCACGGCCAGGATGATCACGGCCAGGAGTATCTCGACCAGGGTGAAGCCCCTACTGGACACTGACCCGTCCCGTGCGCCCGTCCACGGTGATGGTTCTTTGACTGCCGGCGTAACTCAAAACAAAGGTGTGGCTGGATGAGGCGGAATGTCCGTCCGGATAAAACCTGATTTCCCCGCCGGTCGGCGCAGCGGTCAGGTCCACGCCCTCATAAGGGGCCTGTGTGTCGAAATCGATCAAATACCACGTCTTTTCCACAGGATGAAAGACCAGGCCGTAATCATCAGTCGGCGGGTCGTCGCTGTGATGAGGGGTGGGATCGTCCTTATAACGGTGATCGACCACCTTGAACCAGTTGCCGTCCGCGTCGGCCAGCAGGCTGAAAGGACGCTGGTGAACGACGGCCAAGTTGCCGGCGTATTGAAGTCCGGCCGCCAGTTCGCCCGCAGCCTCGTTCAGCTTGGCTTCACCGATCATCGAATGAAACTGGGGCCAGACCGTCATGCCCAGAATCCCCAGGATCATGACCACGATCAGCAGATCAATCAGGGTGAAGCCCGATGATCCTCTAACCGACATCAGGCCTTCGGCCGGACCAGAAGACTAGAAATCGTCGTGGTCGGTGTGGTCGTTGGCGAACAAGACCCCGGTGACCGGATGGAATTTCCAACCGGTGGTCCCGTCGGCCGTCCTGACGGTGATGTCGTTCTGGTCGAAATCACAGGCCAGGGAGTTGTCCTTGAACGGGTTGGCCGGGATGCCCTCTTTCAAATAAGGACCGTATTTGAAGACATCGGTCTTGGTCGTGGAAACCTTGCCGTTGGCGTCCGTGTACTGGGTCATCTGAGCGATGAAAGCGGCTGCGGCCTCGGCGTCCGAAGTCACGGCGGTCGTGCCGTCCGTCTCCTTGTACTGGCCGGGATATCTGTTGTTGTGCTGGTGATAATACAGCTCGATGGCGCTGCGCATATTGCTCAGGTTGGTCTTGAGCGTGTTGATCTTGGCGTCTTCAGTCGAAACGCTGATCTGGGGCACGATAATCATAGCCAGGATGCCCAGGACAATGACCACGATCAGAATCTCGATCAAGGTGAAGCCGCTGCCGGCTTTGGGGCCTGGGATCGCCCGCTGCACCTTTGGCATAATACCACCTCCTATGACCGGACCTGTTGGAACAGGCATAATTAATCCTTCGGCTGACTCAGGTTCAACCCAGCCGGCCGGATTTCACTGAACCGCTCGGGCCAGCTTGAACATGGGCAGGACCACCGAGGCTACGATCAGTCCCACTATCGCGCCCAAAACGATCAAAGCGGCCGGCTCGATCATCGAAGCTATGGTTTTCAATTCCTCATCGACTTCATCGTCGTAAAACCTGGCTAAGCGTAACATGACCGTGGGCAAGTTTCCAGTCTCTTCCCCGGTGGCCACCATCTGCTTGACCGATTCCAGAATGAACGGATAGGCGGCGAAAGGCTGGATGAAACGCCCGCCTTGAAGGACATGGTCGCGAATCTGGTCGATGAAGGCTCGGAAATATCGATTCTTTACCGTGCCGCGGGTCGCCTCCAGAGCCTCGACCAACGGCACTCGGCTGGAAAGCAAATGGCCCAATATCCGCAGCAGATCGCAGGTGTATATTTTGTTGGTCAGCCGGGCCGCCAAGGGGGCTTTGACTAAAAGTAGATCAATCAGGGCCCGGCCCCGCTCAGTCTTGACAAAGAGATAAAGGCCCAAGACCGTGGCGCCCACAGCTATGGCGTAACCCCACCAGTAGCCCCGAAAAGAATCACTGACCAGCATCAGGAATCTGGTCGTCCACGGCAAAATGCTTTCCTTGCCCCTGAAAAACACGGTGAACTTGGGCAGGATGAAGACCAGGACGAAGACGACCACCAGAAAACCGGTGAAAGAAAGGATGGCCGGGTAGGTCAGGGTCGACCTGATCTGCGAAATCAAGGCCCGGCGCTTCTCCTGCATTTCGACTATCCGATCCAGGATATCCTGCAGAAAACCGCCCGTCTCGCCGGCCTTGATCATGCTGACGAAAACCTGACCAAAATATTGAGGGTGGCGCTTCATGGCCTCCGAAAGCTGCCGCCCCTCCTCGATATCCTTGACCAGGCTCCCCAGGACCTCCTTGAATCTCTCGTTCTTGGTCTGGTCTCTGAGGGCCCGCAAGGCCTGGCTCAGCGGCGTCCCGATCTCCAGCATCAACGAAAGCTGGGAGGTGAAAAAGATCATCTCCCTGGCCGAAACCGGCCGTCCGAAACGAGGAAAACGCCGCCAGAATTCACCCCTGCTTGCCGCAGATGTCCCCCTCGCCTCTGAGGCGGCCCGGTTGGTTCTTGCTGGTTTTACGCTTATCGCCAAAGCTTTCCGGAGTCTGAAGCGAACTCGATCTTGTTTTATAAATTAATATGATTCCACCGCGAGTATACTAGCCGATCATAATATAAAAAATCAACGTTTTTCGGTCCGAGAGCATTTTGCCTTGTCAACTATTTCCCGAAATAAGCCGGCCGCCTGAGGCCGGCTGGTCTTCTCCCAAAGGAGCAAAATAAAGGTCGTTGAGCCATTTATATAACCCCACCCCAGCCCTCCCCGTCAACGGGGAGGGAGCAAGAGGAATCCTCCCCACTTCTTCTTTCCCCCCGTTGACGGGGGGATTAAGGGGGGCCTCTTCCCCGTTGACGGGGGGATTAAGGGGGGTATGCGGCGGCGGCAGCGGACTTTTCCTTTCTCGGGGTGAATTATTTTTACCCGCCGCCAGAAACAAAACAATTTCAACCCTAAACTACATCGCCATTGGCTCGTCCGAGAGCATTTTGCCTTGTTAATTCTTTCCGGCCCGCCGATTATACTTATGTGAAAAAGAGGGACCCCTTCTGATTCGGCGATGGGAATTCCCGTGTCCGCTAAACCGCGGTCTTTGCCGAAAGAAACGTCCCCTGGGAATGAGTTTTGTTACAATTTATCTCATTTCATTTGTCATTTAGGTCCGATGAAGCTACCATAGATTTAATGATGGACAAAACAGTTTCCCCTATAGCTTTTCTAAGGTGGACTTATGGATGCTTCAGATAACGGCCGGCCCTCAAAAACGCCCATTATTCTGGCCGTGGACGATGAGGAATTGAACCTGCGTTTAATCGAAGCGCTCCTGAAGCCGCAAGGCTACCAAGTGGTTTTGGCCAGGAATGGTGAAGAAGCCTTGGCTAAAGTCTCGGAAGCTCGGCCGGACCTGATCCTGCTCGACATTATGATGCCCAGGATGAACGGTTTCGAGGCGGCCCAAAAGCTTCGCCAGGACCCTGAAACCAGGACCATCCCCATCGTCATGGTCACGGCCCTCAACGCCGTCGAGGACCGGGTCATGGCCCTCGAAGCCGGAGCCGACGACTTTCTGACCAAGCCGGTCGACCGGACCGAGCTGCGGGCCCGGGTCAGCTCCCTTCTCAAGGTCAAGGCTTACAACGACCACATGAAAAATTATCAGAAAGAACTCGAGGCCGAAGTGGCCAAGCGGACCGAACAGCTTCAGGAAGCTTACCAGAAAATAACCACGGCCTCATTAGAAACCATCCACCGCCTTTCCCGGGCGGCTGAATACAAGGACGAGGACACCGGGGCCCACATCCAGCGCATGAGCAACTATTCCGCGGCCATAGCCCGCCGTCTGGGACTGAACCCGACCACCATCGAACGAATCCTCCTGGCCGCGCCCATGCACGACGTGGGCAAGATCGGCATCCCGGACCATATTCTGCTCAAGCCGGGACGACTGGACGAAGAGGAATGGAAGATCATGCGGCGGCATCCCCGCATCGGGGCCAGCATCCTGGAAGGCTCCGATCGTGGGTTCATTAAGTTGGCCGAGGTCATCGCCTTGACCCACCATGAAAAGTGGGACGGGACCGGCTATCCCCGTCGGCTCCAGGGTGAAGAAATCCCGCTGGTCGGCCGAATTGTGGCCGTGGCCGACGTCTTTGACGCCCTTATGTCCAAAAGGCCCTACAAAGAGCCGTTTCCTCTGGAAAAATCCCTGGAGATCATCCGGGAAGGCCGGGGCGGCCATTTTGACCCGGATGTGGTGGAGGCCTTCCTGTCCTCGCTGGATGAAGTCCTTGCAATCAAGGAAAAATACAAGGACGAAAAACAGAGCCGCCTGGTGGAGATGGTCGGTCTTCGGGGCTGAAATTTTTCAGGCTTGGCCGGACGATTTCGGAAAAACCGACTCGCCGTTCCGAAGTGAACCTTTTAGTGAATTTGTGAGCCTGATCGCCTTGACAGACCAGGACCGGCGTGGCAGAATCCCGCGGCAGGAAGGGGTCCGGTGGGACTGTTTTTGTTTATGAAAGTGGAATTTTTCAAACACAATATTGATGAAAACGACGTGGCCCGCGTCAATGAGGTCCTGCGGTCCATCTTCCTGACCACCGGCAATCTGGTCGAAGAATTCGAGAACAACCTGGCCGCTTACCTGGGGTCTCCGGGCGTGGTCGGCCTGACCAGTTGCACGGCCGCCCTCCATCTCTGCCTCCTGGCCTGGGGCGTCGGCCCTGGGGACGAAGTCATCACCACGCCCATGACTTTCTGCGCCACGGCCAACGCCGTCCTCCATGCCGGGGCCAGGCCGGTCTTCGTGGATGTCGAGGCGGATACGGGCAACATCGACGCCGGCCTGATCGAATCCGGAATCACCGAACGGACCAAGGCCGTCATCCCGGTCCATCTGTACGGCCAGATGTGCGACATGAAAAAGATCCGGCGGATCGCCGACAAGTATGGCCTGATCGTCATCGAAGATGCGGCCCATTGTCTGGAAGGCCAGCGTGAGGGCGTCCGGCCGGGTGCTCTGGGCGATGCGGCTTGCTTCAGCTTTTACGCCACCAAAAACATAACTTCCGGGGAAGGCGGAGCCGTGGCCGTCAAAGAATCCTCGAAACTGGAGCTGCTCAAGATGCTCCGGCTCCACGGCATGGACAAGTCGGCCGCCGACCGGTACACCAAGGAATACCGGCATTGGGACATGAAGGTCCTGGGCTGGAAGTACAACATGGACAACATCCAGGCCGCCCTGCTCATCGGGCAGCTTGAACGGATCGAAACCCTTTGGCGCCGACGGGACGAAATCGTCCGGAAATACCAGGCCGCCTTGGCCTCGGTTCCGGGCCTCGACTTGCTTAAAGACGTCCCGGACGCCAGACACGCCCGGCACCTTTTTACCATTCTAGTGCCGCCGGCAAGACGTGACGGTTTTTTGACGGCCCTGCAAAATAAAGGGGTGGGCGTGGCGGTCAACTACCGGGCCGTCCACCTTCTAGAATATTATCGGGAACGCTTCGGTTTCCGCCGGGGGGAATTCCCCGTGGCCGAGGCCATCGGCGACCGGACCGTGTCCCTGCCCCTTTACCCCAAATTGGATGACAACCAAGTCGATTACGTGATCGAATGCGTCCTGGCCGAAGCCAAAAATTTTTAATGACAGGCTGATTGATGGAAAAAGAGCTTTTAACCAGACAGATCCAAGAAGGCCGGATCAGCGATCCCGGCCGATTTCCCAAAGTCGTGCTGATCGACACGGTCAGTTACTGCAACCTGCGCTGCAGCATGTGCTTCCATCGGGAAATGACCCGAAAAAAAGGTTTCATGTCCTGGGACCTTTTCACCAAGATCATCGACGAGATCGCCGAAGTTGATCCGGACGTCCGGGTCTGGATGGTCTTCTTCGGGGAAGCCTTGATCCTGAAAAAACGGAAGCCGACCATCTTCGATATGATCGCCTACGCCAAGGACAAAGGCCTGACCGACGTGGTCCTTAATTCGAACGGCAACCTCTTGGACGCCGACTCGGCCAGGAGCCTGATCGAATCCGGTCTGGACGCCATCTACTTCGGGATTGACGCCTTTACACCTGAAACCTACGCCAAGCTCCGGGTCGGGGGCGATTACCAAAAGACCGTGGACAACTTGGTTTATCTCCTCAATCTGCAGAGAGAGATGGGGGTAAACAAGCCCAAGGTCTTCGTCCAGTTCGTGGAAATGGTGGAAAACAAGGCCGAAAAAGAGGCTTTCACTAAATTCTGGTCGGAGCAAGGTGCCATCGTCAAAATCCGGCCCATGGTCAGTTGGGCCGGCATGGTCGAGGCCCCGAACCTGGTCTTGGGGAACGAAGACCGGTGGCCCTGCCATTGGGCCATGCAGACCATGTCCATCACCGACGCCGGCCAGGTGGTCACCTGTGCGGTGGATTTAGATGCCAAGTTCGTGGCCGGAGACGTCTCCCGCCAGTCCCTCCGGGAGGTTTGGACCGGCAAGCTCAAGGAGTTGAGGGAACTGCATCTTTCCCGAAGATTCGATCTTCTGCCCGAGAATTGCCGGAACTGCCGGGACTGGCAGTCGGCCTATTCCGATTATCAAGCGGTCAATAAATAATCATGTGCGGCATTTGCGGTTTTACCGGTCCGGCCGATGAGGCCGTCCTCCAGCGGATGACCGCGGCCATTTTTCATCGGGGCCCCGACGAGGACGGTTATTATCTGGACGGCCGGGTCAATCTGGGCATGAGACGGCTGAGCATCATCGACCTCCAGACCGGCCGACAGCCGATCCACAATGAGGACCGGACGATCTGGCTGGTCTTCAACGGCGAAATTTATAATTATATCGAGCTGAGGGAGGAACTGGAGAGAAAGGGCCACCGTTTTTACACCAGTCATTCAGACAGCGAGGTCATCGTCCACCTGTACGAGGAATACGGAGACGATTTCGTTCACAAGCTCAACGGCATGTTCGCCATAGCCATTTGGGACCGGGCTAAGGAAGACCTGATCCTGGTCCGGGACCGGATGGGGGTCAAACCCCTGTTTTACGCCCTGGTCAAGGGACGGCTGATCTTCGGTTCGGAAATAAAAACCATCCTTCTTCATCCCGCTTATGAAAAGACCCCGAATTTTGAGGCGATCTACCATTATTTCTCCTTGAAAAACATCCCGTCGCCCCTGACCGCCTTTCAGGATATCCACTCCATGCGGCCGGCGGAAATCATACATTTCAAAAACGGCCGGTTTGACCAAAAAGTCTACTGGCGGATGCCTTTCGCCGAACGTGATGAATACACCGAGAATTTGGTCAGCCGGGAGATTCTGGCCATCCTGGAAGACGCCGTCCGGATCAGGATGCGCAGCGATGTCCCTTTCGGGGCTTATCTGAGCGGCGGCGTGGATTCGAGCACCATCGTGGCCCTGATGACCAGGTTTTCTTCGAGGCCGGTCAAGACCTTCACCCTGGGCTACGAGGACGAACTGCAAAACAAGGAGGCTGATCTTTACTGGGCCAGGAAGGTCTCCCAAATGTTCGGAACCGAACATTATGAATACATCATGTCCGCCCGGGAACTGATCGAGGACATCGACCGGATCATCAGGTCCTTTGATCAGCCCTTTTCCGGAACCATTTCCACCTTTTTCCTGACCAAACTGATCAGCCGGCACGTCAAGGTGGCCATCTCCGGGGACGCGGCCGACGAACTCTTCGGCAGCTATCTCTCCCACCGGACGGCCGGGCCGATTCATCATTTCGCCCGGCTTTACGGTAAATTCAAGGCCGGCGGCCTGACCTCGGAGGAACTGGCCCTTTTGGCCCCCTGCGACCCGGCTTTTCTGGAAGACCTCTATCTTAAATCCCAAGGGGACGAAGCCCGGTGGCGATACCAGCTCTGTGTTTTTCTGGATGAAGAGAAAGACACTCTGCTGACCGACCATTTCAAGAGCCGTCTGAACGGGGTCAGTTCCTTCAATCTGCTCAAAGAGAACTTCAAGGACCTCAAGGCCCGGGACCCCCTCAACCGCATCCTGGAGATGGAATGGACCACCCAGTTCGTCGACCAGGTGCTGGCCTTCATGGATTTCCTGTCCATGGCCCACGCCGTGGAAATACGCTCGCCGTTTCTGGATTACCGCCTGGTCGAGTTCGTGGCCGCCATTCCGGGCCGCATGAAAATCCGCAACGGCAACGTCAAGGACATCTTAAAAAGGACGGTGGCCGACCTTATTCCCCGGCCGATCACCCAACGGCCCAAGGAGGGCTTCGTTCTGCCGATCTTCGACTGGATGGTGGCCGGCCTGACCGGTTACTGCGATGACGTTTTGAGCCAGGCCCGCTTGAAAAAACACGGCCTGCTCAATACGGACCGGGTCGGAGCCTTGGTCAGGGCTTACCAGGCGGGCGACCGCAAACTGGCGGCCAAGATTTGGAATCTGATGATGTTTCAGGTCTGGTGGGAGAATTATTTTGGATGATTGGCGGGTCATCCTCCTGGGCATGACCGGTTTCGGCAACAGCGCCCTTCAGGCGCTGGAACGATTGCCTTATGTCGAAATAGTCGGAGTATTCACCCCGCCCAGGCAGGACTCGCCGTTCCCCTATTACCCTTGCCCCGCCCTGCCGGGGGTGGTCGAACAAAAAGGCCTGCCCTTGTTTGAAGGGCTGAAGATCAGAGACCCGGAAGTCCGAAAATTGACGGCTAAGCTGAAACCGGACCTGATCGTGTCCTCCAGTTTCGACCAGATCATTCCGGTCGATATTATCTCTCTGGCCGGACGAGCGGCCGTCAATGTGCACCCTTCCCTGTTGCCCGAGTACCGAGGAGCCACACCCACGGTCTGGGCCCTCTTGAACGGGGAGGAAGAGACCGGGGTGACCGTCCATCTGATCGAAGATGAACAGGTGGACCGGGGCCGGATCGTAGCCCAGGCCAAGCTGAAGATCGAACCGGGCGACACGGACGGCAGTCTGCGGCGAAAATTGGCCGAATTGTCCGAAAACGTCCTGACTGAAGCCGTCGAGGCCCTCCGGCATAAGGATTTAAAATCTTTCCCCCGGCCGGAAGATCAAGGCTCGTATTTCCCCAAAAGGAAGCCCGAGGACGGCGGGCTGGACCTGGCGAAACCATTCCGGGAGATTCAAAACAGGATCAGGGCCATGACCCCTTATCCCGGAGCTTTTCTTTCCTGGGGCGGCCGAAAACATTTGGTAAAAAGCGCCGTCCTCCTTGATCGGCGCTATTCGGACCAGACCGGGCTGATCGAAGGAAATACACTGGTTGTCGACAGCCGGGACGGCGTGATAAGATTCGAGTTGGTAAAGGAAGGCCAAGATGCCCACAGGTAAAAAAAGTATAGATCATCGCCAAGAGTCTTACGGCGTACGGCCCGAGGCCTTGGAGTTCCCGATGATGGTGGTGTTGTCCTACGTTTACGTTTGCAACGCCAAGTGCCCCAACTGCCCCTATAACAATTCCGACATCCGGTCGACTTATCGCGACGCCCTGATCATGCCGGACGATATTTTCCGCAGGATCGCCGATGAATGCGGGCCTTACGGCAGCGTGATCCGGCTGTCCGGGGGAGGTGAACCCATGCTCCACCCGCAGGCGGTGGAACACATAGTCTACGCCAAGGAAAAAGGGTCCAGGATCGGCTTGATCACCAACGGGTCCAGATTCACGGCCGAGGGGCTGAAAAAATTAATCATGGCCGGGGTTGACGCCATCGAATTCAGCGCGGACGCCGGCGATGCCGAGGCCTATGTCCGGGTCAGGCCCGGCCTGGACTGGGAGACGCTCAACCGCAACGCCCGGACGGCGGTCGAAGTGCGTAATCGTCTGAAAGCGGAGACCAGGATCATCGCCAGCATCATCAACCAGAAGGGCGTGGACGTGCCGGCCGCGGAAAGACATTGGGCCAAGATCGTCGACAAGGTCCAGATCAGGAAATATTTGACCTGGGGGTATAATGAAGACTATTCGGCCGATGATACCCCCTATCTGCCGCCCGAGGAAAGGGTCCCCTGTCCTTGGCTCTTCGAGCGCCTCAACATCGACTCCCGGGGCGACGTGACCCTTTGCGGCGAAGACATCGCTTTTAAGGAAAAGTTCGCCAATATCAAAGAGCGGACCATCAAGGAAATCTGGAGCGGCCCTGAGTTCACCCGGTTTAGAGACCTGCACCTGTCCGGCCGGGGGGACCATATCCCCATCTGCTCGACCTGTCCTGACTGGAAGTACCGATCCTGGCGGTATAATTACTGGAAAGTCCTCAAGGACGCCGAAGAAAAAAAGGCCAAACAGGAGAAAGGCGTCGAGGCGATCTGACGCTTGGCGACGGCATGGTCATCGGCATACTGCAGCCCGGTTATCTGCCCTGGCTGGGCTTTTTTGAACAGCTCTACCGCAGCGACGTCTTTGTCATCCTGGATGACGTTCAGTATGACAAACAAGGCTGGCGCAACCGCAACCGGATCAAGACGGCCAACGGCGTCCAGTGGCTGACCGTGCCGGTTCTGGTCAACTTCAGCCAAAAACCGCTCATCTGCGAGGTCAAGATAGACAACAAACCCAATTGGCGTAAGAAGCACCTGGAAACGCTCAAACAAAGCTACGCCAAAGCCCCTTTTTACAGGGATTATATCGAGCTTTTCCAAGAAGCCTACTCCAGGCCGTGGGAATTCCTGGTCGACCTTGATATGCACTTTATCGAAACCCTGGCCGCCCGGCTCGGCCTGGAGCACAAAAAAATCGTCAGGTCTTCAGATTTAAGCGTCGGGCCGGGCCGGATCGACCGACTGATCGAGATATGTAAGTCTTTCCAGGCCGAAGTCTTTTACGAGGGCGCTTCAGGCCGCAACTATATCGACGAGGCCCGTTTCGCCCAGGCCGGGATCAGGGTGGAATACCAGGACTACCAGCATCCTGTTTACAGGCAGCTTCACGGCGATTTTGTCCCCAACCTGTCCATAGTGGACTTGCTGTTCAATCATGGTCCGGAGAGCCTGGCCGTCCTGACCGGCGATCAATAATTGCGGAGGAACCAGTTGATGGAAAAAACCATTCTCATCACCGGCGGCGCGGGATTCATCGGCTCGAATTTCGTCCGTCATCTTTATCATAACTATCCGGAATATCATCTTATCGTTCTGGACGCCCTGACCTATGCCGGCAGCGTCAGGAACCTGCCGGTGGACATCAACAGCACCCAAGAAGACCGGCTTACCTTCTGGTACGGCAACGTGCGCAACGGCGAGCTGGTCGACACCTTGGTCTCCCAGGCGGACATCGTGGTCCACTTCGCCGCCGAGACCCACGTGACCAGGTCGATTTACGACAACTTCCTCTTTTTCGAGACCGACGTCCTGGGGACCCAGACCGTGGCTAATTCGGTCCTCAAACACCGCCGGACCGTGGAAAGGTTCCTTCACATTTCCACCTCCGAAGTCTACGGCACGGCTCAAACTGATAGAATGGCCGAAGATCATACCCTGGGGCCGATGAGCCCTTACGCCAGCGCCAAGGCCGGGGCCGATCTCCTGGTCCAGTCCTACTGGTCCACTTACGAGATTCCGGTCATCATCATTCGGCCGTTCAACAACTACGGACCTTATCAGCACCTGGAAAAGGCCATTCCCAGATTCATCACCAGTTGTATCCTTTGCGAACCCATCCGGGTCCACGGCCAGGGTCAGGCCGCCCGGGACTACGTCTTTGTCCAGGACGTCTGTCAGGCCATCGACACGGTCATGCACGCCGATCTCAGCACGGTTCAAGGCCAGGTCTTCAACGTGGCCTCGGGCGAGCATCGGTCTATCCTGTCCATCGCCCAGGACGTGGTCCGCTTGATGGGTAAGGACGAGTCCCTGATTACTTTTGTCGGAGACCGCCCGGGCCAGGTCTTCCGACACACCGGTGACTACGCCAAGATTAAAAACTTTTTAGCCTGGGAACCTAAGACCTCTTGGGAGGAGGGCCTTAGAAGGACCATCATGTGGTACGAAGAAAACCGCAAATGGTGGGAACGGCAGTTGTGGATGAGGGCCGTGCCCATCATCACCAAGACAGGCCGCAGAGAATTGCACTAGGCGGGGCTCGTCCTTGGTCCGACCCTCACCCAAAGGCAGATTCGACCGGGGCGTGTCCCTGCTCTCCTGGGCTTATAACGAAGAGGACAGCATCGGCGATTTCTTGGACCGAGCGACTCGGCTGATGGAGTCGGCCTGCGAAGATTACGAAATCGTCCTGATCGACGACGGCAGCACCGACCGGACCTATGAAATCGCCAGGGCCTTTCAAGAAAAAAATCCCCGCCTGCGCATCTATCAGAACGAACGCAACCTCAATGTGGGCATCTCCAGCCGCCGGGCCATCCAGAAGGCCTCGAAGGAATTCCTCTTCTGGCAGACGGTCGACTGGTGCTACGACATATCCAATCTGAGGATTTTTCTCGAATATCTGAAAGAGTACGACATCGTTCAGGGCGTCCGGCGGCGGCCGGTCCAGGTCAGGCTGCGCCTGTTCAAGCCCATAGCCGTCCTGCTCAAGCTCTTCGGCCTGAAACACCTGACCCGGCGCTCGGACACCGTGCAAAAGGCCCTGGTCTCGGTCATCAACTACATGCTCATCAGGCTTCTCTTCCGGGTCCCTCTGTCCGATTACCAGAACGTGACCTTTTATCCGACCAAGTGGATTCAATCCATCCAATATGAAGCCAGAAGTTCCTTCGCCAACCCCGAGGCCTTGATCAAATCCTATTGGCGAGGCATGAGTTTCAAAGAAGTCCCCATCAATTTCCTGCCCCGGCAAAAGGGCCGGGGCAAGGGGACCAAGCTCACAGCCATCCACGCCTCGGTTCAAGACATCTTCACCTTGTGGTTCAAATGGGTGGTTTTGGGTCAAAGGGGAAAGATTAAAAAAGGACGAATCGACCGGATCGATCCGGAAGAATGGCCGGAGAGCCAAGCCTGAAGCCGCCTTCCGGGGATAATCTGCGCCTGTGTCAAGTTAATATTTGGAGATGCTGGAACAGTATGAATCGTAAACGTCTATGGGTCGCGGCTCAGGTGCTCATCACCGTGCTGCTGCTTTATATTCTATTCAGAAACTTCGATTGGCAAAATTTTTGGCGTCTCCTCCAGAAGGTTTCGGTCTGGTTCTACCTGGTTTCTTTATTGGTCATCTTTCTGGGACAGCTTCTTTACACCCTCAAGTGGGATATAGTCCTGCGGGCCATGGGCCTCAAAGTCCCCTTCGGCCGGCTGGTTCAGTATTACCTGATCGGTATATTTTTTAGTAACTTTCTGCCCACGACCATCGGCGGCGACGGAGCTCGGCTCTATTACCTTGGCCGCCAGCAGGGGTATGTGAAAGTCGGCGGCTCTATCTTCATGGAACGCTTTCTGGGCTTCTTTTCCTTGACCGCTTTCGCCATGGCCTTGTCTTGGACCTTGAACATCTCGACCCCGGCATTCATTCTGGCCAGGAATCTGCTGTCACTCGCTTTGGCCTTTTTTGTGATTTTTCTCTTTCTGGCCCGCATCTTAAATGTGGATCGGGTGGCTGAAAAAATAACCGTCTTTGATTCACGTTTAGCCGGTCTGGGCGACAAGCTCCAAAAATTTCTGGAGGACATCAAAACGGTCAGCCGAAAGTATTGGGCCATTTTGGGAGTCATGGGCCTCGTCTTTATTTACTTTGCCATGCTGTCCTGGGTCTACAATATCTTCTTTGAATTGAGCGCCGGCCGCCGGGTGGATTTCTGGGGCGTCATGACCATGCTCTTGAGCATCGGGGTCCTGTCCAACGTGCCGCTGACGGTCAACGGCATCGGCCTGCGGGAGCAGCTCCACTACCTGCTCTTCGCCTCCCTGGGTCTGCCCAAGGAGATTTCGGTCAGCATTTCCCTTTTGATCTTTGCCAATATCCTGTTCATGAGTCTGGCCGGATACATTTTTTGGATCAAATTGAGGTTGGAGAAGCCGGTTCCCATGCCCCTATTGGCCCAGGAGCCGCCGACATTTAAATGATTCCAAGTCTTTGGAACAACGACCGCCAACTATTTCTCATTTTTCATCAAACAAAAATAAACCGACCTTGGCCTTAAGGCTTGTCTGTCAAGCCAAGGTTTCCCTTGTCGAATCATCTTGACGGCTGTATATAATAGCTCTATTCTTTTCAACTAAAAGTTGAGATTCAACCTGAAGTTGAAGTTTTTTATTCTTTAAATCAAATAGTTAAAATTCGAGTACCATGTAACGATTTACCGATGATTTATCTTGACCCAACATATCGACCTTGGAGTCAACCGGAGTGTCCGTAAAGCCATAACCATATCACCTCTTGACGTTGATCCGCCGTAAGGAGTAATCTCGAGATGAATCAAACATCAACTAGAAAAAGGCCGGTCATTGTCGGAGTGGGGCAACACGTCCACCGGCCCGAAGAACCATTCGAAATTAAAAAACCTTTGGACCTTATCGAGACGGCCGTCGAAAGGGCGGCCCAGGATTCGGGCGTCCCGGCCCTGGTCCGTAAGTTGGATTCCCTCTGCCTGATTAATATGCTCTCGGGAGACTATTATGATCCCTTAGGCGAACTGGGCCGACGGATCGGGGTTCATCCTCGGTCCCAGTCTTACACTTGGGTGGGGGCCACCGCCCCCCAATGGTTCGTCAACCGGACTGTGGAAAACATCCTGGCCGGTCGGGTCCGCCTGGCTCTGATTTGCGGCGGCGAGGCTTTTTATTCGAAGAAGCGGGAAAACAAGGGTAAAGGAACCGCGGGCTGGGATTGGTCTTTCCCGGCGAAACAACCTTGGATGGTCGGTGATTTTCGGGACCCTCTGACCGCCCTTGAAATGAAATACAGCCTGTTCCTTCCGATGCACATGTATCCCCTCTTTGAAAACGCCCTGCGGTTTCACGAAGGTCTGTCCTTGGACCAGCACCGCCGGGAACTAGGCGATTTTCTAGCCGGGTTTTCCGAAATCGCCGCCGGCAACCCTTACGCTTGGTTTCCCGAAAGAAAAAACAGCCGGGAAATCACGGAAATCACCGAGATTAACCGCCTGGTTTCTTTTCCCTACACCAAATACATGTGCTCGATCATGGAGGTGGATCAGGCCGCCGCCCTGTTCATGACCGACGAGGAAACGGCCGTTGCACTTGGAGTGCCGCAGGATAAATGGGTCTACGTCCTGGGGGGAGGTGATGCTTCGGATATTTGGCATGTGACCGAAAGAATCAATTTTTATACGTCGCCGTCGGTCAAAACTGCGGCGGAAAAGGCCTTGGAAGAGGCCGGGGTTTCCCTGGAGGAAATAGACCATTTCGATCTGTACAGTTGCTTTCCTTGCGCTCCGCGCATCACCCGCAACATGCTCGGACTGGCCAAGGACGCCCCCCGGCCGCTGACCGTGACCGGCGGCATGCCTTACTTCGGCGGTCCCGGCAACAGCTACGCTCTACACGCCATCTGCCGGATGGTCGAAATTTTGCGCCAAGACCCCGCCAAACTGGGCTTGGTTCAGGCCTTGAGCTGGTTCATCAGCAAGCATTCGGTGGGGGTTTATTCGACTGAGCCGCGGGACAGCCGGCCCGCCTCGATCCCTCCTAAAAGCTATCAGACCGACCTGGACCGGTGGCAAGGTCCGCCTCTGGTTGAAGAGGCCGTCGGGACGGCTGAGGTGGAAACCTATATGCTTTTTCACGACCGAGAAGGCCAGCCGACCGGCGGAGCCATCATCGGACGTCTGGATGACGGACGACGCTTTTTGGCCCGCCCGGAAAAAGACCGGGAAATTCTCCAGGCCATGATCCGGGAAGAGTTTGTGGGAAAGCGCGGCAAAGTTAAGTCACAGCATGGTTTCAACATATTTTATTTTTAACTCTTCAGCAGGTGAATTATTTTGGGAAAAACCGTTTCCTTCCGTCAGATTCGCTATGAAGAAAAACGCCGGAAGATTTTGGAAAACGCCGCCAAGCTGTTTGCCAAAAAAGGGTATGAAAAGGCTTCCTTGGAGGAAATCGCCGCCAAGCTGAAGCTGACCAAGGCCAGCCTTTATCATTATATCAAGAGCAAGGAAGAGATGCTCTTCGAAGTCCAGATGCAGGCCATCGACCAGGCCAATGCCGCTTTGGAGGAGGTCCTCAGGTCTGACTTGAGTCCGGTGGAAAAATTGTCCAGGGCCGTTAAGTCTCACGCTCGGATCGTAACTAGGGAGCACGTCATCGGGGCCTTGAGGCAGCAGGAATTGATCCTGCCCCGGAAGTGGCGGGACCAGGTAGTGGCCGAAAGGGATAAGTTTGAGAAATCATTTCAGAAAATAATTCTGGAGGGGATAGAATCCGGGGTCTTTCGGGCTGAAAATTGGAAGGTCTCGGTCCTGGCTGCTTTAGGCGCTTTAAATTGGATCATCACCTGGTACTCGGCCCGGGGGGCTCTAAGTTCTGATGAAATCGGCCGGGCCATGGCCGATTTCATCGTCAAAGGCTTCGTCAAAGACCGGGAGCCGCGGCCGCCGAGTATCGACGGGCCGATAAAAGGCCAGGATTGAACTTTTGACTTTGGGCTGGCCGAAATCGAAACCAAGGAGATAATTCATGAGAGCATCGGAACATTTTTTACATGGGTTTTTCTGGCCCCAATCCGTGGCCGTGGTCGGGGCGACCAATAACATGTATAAGACAAATTTTCGTTTGTTGCAGAATCTTGTCCAGTTGAATTACCCGGGCCGCATCTATCCGGTCAATCCCACGGAGAAAGAAATCCTCGGCCTAAAGGCTTATCCGCGCTTGGAAGACATCCCCGAGCCGATCGACTTGATCGTTTCAGGCGTCCGGCCGGAATTTACCAAAAAGGTCGTCGAGCAGTGTGCGGCCATGGGGGTCAAACGACTGGTGATCGTCAGCGGGGGTTTTTCCGAAGCCGGGCAGTCGGGTCAAGCCCTTCATCGGGAAATCGCCGAATTGGTCAAAAGCAAAGGCATTAGGACTCTCGGCCCCAATACTTTGACGCCCAACAACACGGCCAATAATCTGATCATCAGTTTTTGCCGCGTCAATAAACTTCGAAAAGGCGGCCTTTCTTTTGCCTTCCAGTCCGGATTTTACGAACCGAAGATCAACTGGATATTCTCGAATTTCGGCATCAGCAAAATGCTTGACATGGGGAATAAAATCGACATCAACGAAGTCGAGGCCCTGGAATATTTTTACTTGGACCCTGAAACCAGGGTCATCGCCATGCACATAGAAAGCCTCCACGGCGACGGGCGGCGTTTTATCGAAATTTTAAAAAAGGTTTCTCTCGAAAAACCCACGATTATATTAAAATCAGGACGAACCCCCTCGGGGTCCAAAGCCGCCGCTTCCCATACCGGTTCCTTGGCCCGGGAAAACGACCTGATCTTCGACCACCTGATCAAGCAGACGGCGGCCGTTCGGGCTCAAAATCTGGAAGAGTTTTTCGACCTGGCCAAGGCCTTTAGTTATCTGGAATTGCCACGGGGCAAACGCCTGGCCATTTTGACCATGTCCGGAGGCGAAGGCGTCATGGCCACGGACGCGGCCGAAATGAACGGTCTGACCCTGGCCTCGATCAACCATCAGACCTTGAAAAAACTGAAAGGAAACCTCCCGCCTTGGGAGATTCCCCTCAACCCCTTCGACGGCGGCGTGGTGATGCAGTTTAATTTTTCTAATCTTCCCGAATATTTCAGCTCGCTGGCCGTCATACCGGCCGACGACAAGGTCGATTGCGCGGTGATGCAAATGCCGCCCAATATGGCTGACTTTGTCTTCTCCGGCACCGGCCTCTCGGCTGATGACGTTCAGGCCTTGAGAAACAAGTTCCTTCAGTCCTTTATAGATATAAAAGACGCCGGGAAGCCTTTCGTGCTGTGGCGTTCGGCCCTGGATGCCGGTGAAGGCGAATTGATCAACCTTTTCGAAGCCCATGGTCTGCCGGTTTTTGCTTCGGCGGACCGGGCCGTCAAGGCCCTGGCGGTCATGGCTGCATACCAAAAACGCCGGACCGCGGCGGGAACAACCGGCGGGTGAAAAAACGGAAAAAACCTTCGCCGGTAAGAAAAATTGGGGGCTTTGGCCCCCTCTTTCTATTGCTTTAAATCCAAAATAGTGTTAAACGCAGTCAGGTTGCTGGATAGGAAATAATCATTTTTTTAGAGGAGGGCAGGCGAAATGACCAAAGCTGAACTGGTGGGACAGATTGCCGAGCAGGCTGGGTTGACTAAAACCCAGGCCGAAAAGGTTTTGGCAGCCCTTATGCGCTGCGTCGAGAAGGAAGTGAAGGATGGCGGGAAGATCACTTTGACGGGATTGGGGACCTTCAGCCTGGCGGAGAGAAAAGCCCGAAAGGGACGCAACCCCAGAACCGGCGAAGAGACAACCATTCCGGCCCGCAAAGCCGTGAAGTTTAAAGCCAGCAAGGTCTTGAACGACGCGATCAATTAACCGCCGTTCATCGATAATATCGGACCCAATTAAGTCGGGGGCATCCAGAAGGGCCTGTCTGAATCATTCGGTCAACCCCTAAAATTTGATCTTGACCGCCCACCCCAACCATCATCCGGGGTGGGCGTTTTTAAAGGCCAACGCCGTTCCTGAAAGGGCGGGACAAACGCTATTGCGTGTTGACTTAGTCAAAACGATGGCCTATATTCTGCCCACCAAGGCCAGGGGGTAAGAATGTATAAAAGCAAGTCAATCGTGGTGGTTGTGCCCGCTTTCAATGAAGAGACGCAAATCGGCCGAGTGATTGACACCATGCCGGACTTTGTCGACCGCATAGTGGTGGTCGACGACGCCAGTAAAGATAAGACGGCGGAGACTGTGGAAAAACGCCGGGCGGAAGACCCAAGGCTGGTGCTTTTACGCCACGAGGCCAACCAGGGCGTGGGCGGGGCCATTGCCACCGGTTATAAATGGGCCAGGGACAACGATTTCGACGTGGCGGTGGTCATGGCCGGCGACGGCCAGATGGACCCGGCCGACCTGCCGGCCATCCTGGACCCGGTGGTCGAGGACCAAGTGGACTTTTCCAAAGGCAACCGGCTTTTTACCGGCGACGCCTTCCGGCAGATTCCCAAGGTCCGTTACTTCGGCAACGCCGCCCTTTCTTTATTGACTAAGATCGCCAGCGGCTATTGGCACGTGGCCGATTCCCAGACCGGTTACACGGCCCTCAACAAGGCAGTCCTCCATACCATTGACTGGGATCAAATGTATAAAAGGTACGGCCAGCCCAATGACCTGCTGGTCAAACTCAACGTCTACAATTTTCGGGTCAAAGACGTGCCCATCAAGCCGGTCTACCACATCGGCGAAAAATCGGGCCTCCGGATCAGAAAGGTGGCCTTTTCCATCGGTTGGCTGCTGGTTAAACTCTTTTTCTGGCGGCTGAAGGAAAAATACATCATCAGGGACTTCCATCCCCTGGTCTTTTTTTACGCCTTGGGCTTTTTCTTCTTCCTTCTTTCCGGATTGTTCTTCATCCGGCTGATATACCTTTGGATTGTCATGGGCCACGCCCCCGAACTGACCGCCCTGGCCTGGATGTTCACCTTCGCCACCGGCCTCAATTCCATATTTTTTTCCATGTGGTTCGACATGGAACAAAACAAACATCTTCGCTGAAATCCGGTGAAACCGGCGGCCGACCGATTCTTCTCTCGACCTTTTGGGAGACGAGTGCGGGGTGTCCTCCCGCTGATGGGGACATAACCACCGACAAGAAAACCGGATCAGAATGGAAGCGATAGCGGACTGGATGAGCCAGTTGACCGGCATTATTTTTACTTACTTGATTTCCCCGGCCGCCGTGTTCACGGTCCTGGCCAGGCTGGCTCGCCCCACCAAAGAAGAGGCTCCCGGCTTGTTTTTTATGGTGATGGGCCTGGGACCGCTTTCGATTTCTTGGCTCCTTTCTATTCTTCTGTTTTATTTTCCCGACCGGCCGGCCGTTTTTTATCTTCTGGTCGTCGAGGTCATCTTTTTTGCGCCTCTCCTGATCTGGCCCGACAGGTTGAAGCAACTATTGGGTTCCATTTTCGGGAATAATGGAATTCCTTTCAAATATGGCTCCCGAACCGCTCGCTGGGTGCTTTTGATCTGCTTGGCCTTTCTTTTCGGGACCCTGGTTTTCCAGGCCGTGGCCACGCCCTTGACCGCCAACGATCCGCTCGAATACGCCACCGTGGCCCGGTGGATTTATGAAGAAAGATCGGCGGCCTCCTACCCTTACGTCGATCCGAACCAGCCCTCCGGACGCTTCGCCGGTTTTTCTCATCCCCCAGGTTATCTCTCCCTCATGGTCTGGAGCTACCTGCTCCAAGGACACGCCGAATCCGCCGGATTGATCAAACTGATCAGCCCTTTTTATGTCCTCTACACCTTGCTCTTGCTCTGGCGTCTGCTTTTGATTCGAGGCCGCCTCCATGGGCTTATCGCCGCCTTGGCCTTGCTCTGTACGCCTTTCTATTACGACATGAGTGCGATCTGCCATATCGACCCCTTGAGGATTTACACCTTTTTCCTCGCCTTTGTCGTCCTGGCCGAGCTTCTGGAAAAGCCGGCCTTCTGGAAAGTGATCCTGTCGGGTCTGGCCGTCGGCGCAAGTATGTACAGCCATTCCATCGGCGTTCTGACCGGCCCGTTTTTCGGCTTGATTTACTTGCTTGGATCCAAAGAAAAAATCACCCGTCGGCTGACCAACCTGGCCGTCGTCGCCCTCATCGCCTTGACTGTGGGCGGCTCCCAATACATTTGCAACTATCTCTTATTCGGGACGCCGGTCAGCAACGACCTGGCGGTCTGGAACCTGGAAAAACTGGATTATCAAAGCTATTTCCGACATGACCGCCGGATAGCCGACCTGGCCGACCGAATCATCTTCGGGGCCTTGAAAGTCCTGACCAAGTTCAGTTCCTTCGGGCTAGGCTATTGGGTCTTCCTCCTGGCCTTGTCCTGGTTCTTATGGACCAAAACCCTGAAACATGATCGCTTCTTCAGGGTCTTCCTCTGGGCTACGGCCCTTTATTTCGGGGCCACTTTTTTGTCCCTCCTGCTGGACATGGACATTTTTATCCTGAACGACCGCTACCCTCTGACCGTCCAACCCTTCGCGGCCTATGGCGTCGGCCTCTTTCTCGGTACGCTTTTCGGCAAACCGTCCCGGCTGGTTAAATTGTCGGCTTTAGGCCTTCTTATATTGCTGCTGCTGCCGTCGTTTTTTCTGGCTGCATATCGCACCAAGTCGGCCATAGACAGGTTTAACCTGGATTTCATCACCCTGGCCCATGACGACTGGACCAAACTCCAACAGTCGACCTTGGGTGAATACCAAATCATCCGGTACGCCAAGGAATCGACCCCCAAGGACAGCTTGTTTCTCATACTGCGCCTGGCCGAGTTCGGTTATTACGCCGACCGGAATTATATCCGGCACATCGACCCGCGGATGATCGAGTTCTATCAGGCTGAAGATAAAGACAAGGCCTTCGAAATCTTATCGGCCATGGGTATAGATTACGTCTTGGTGCCCTATTACATGGACCCCAGCTGCTATAACAGTCAGCTCGTCCATATCTTGGCCGATCCCCAATGCGCAGACCTGGTTATTGACAACAATTATTCCCTATACCGTTTGAGGGACAAAAAGAGGAGCGTCTCCTATCGAGATTTCCACATCCCGGAACCCAAGGCCAGACTTAAAGAAAACGGGCAGGTCGTTTTAACCGACTGGACCTTATATAAAAGAGGAGCCGGCGTTATTTCAGAGGGGATGATCCCCACATCTTCTACCCCTGGTCCCACCGATTTTATCGTTCACAACGACGGGGGAGAGCTGTACCTTTATTCCGGCCAAGACTTAACAGCCTATCCGCCCAGTCCATTTTTAGGCGACCGGTATGACATCCGGCCCGGAGCCAACTACCGTTTCAGCGCCCGGGTTCAAGGGCAAGGGGCTTTGAAGGTTTATCTGGCTGAATACTCCGGCGGATCGAGTCTGCGATGGATTCTGCTTTGGGAAGGAGTGCTCCAGGGAGAAGCCAAGTTCATCGAAAGGCAATTTATTACTTCCAAGGAAACTCAAAAATATCGTCTAATCTTTTTATTATGGGGCCAGGGTAATTTTTCGGTTGAGGAGATTCAGGCCAAACAGATAATCTTTGAAGGAACTCGGGAGCCGCAAGGCCGACCTGAGTGGCGGACCTGGACCGTTTCCGATTTCGAAGAGGCCGAGCCCGGCCGGCCTGAGACCATCGGCTGGTCCACCTATTCGAACGATCGGCCGGTGACTTGGCCCTGGGGGCTGACCGAGGATAGTTTTCAAGGCCGACAGGCCCTCTTTTTAAAACAACCAGACCTTCGGGACTATTGGCTTTACACCGGACCCGGCCTCATCACCTGGTCGCCCAGTTCCTTTTTCGAAAAGAATTGGCTGATTTCCGACCCAGGCCTTTCCAAGCTTCGGATCAAGAGTCATGTCAAAGGTCAAGGCCAGGCCGAACTGTACCTTTTTTGGTACGACGAGGACGGGTATCAGGCCAAAAGCCTGGCAATTTTCGACCTGCCCAAGAGATACAAGCAGTTTGAAACGACTTTTCAACTGCCCGAAGGGGCCAGGGAATTCCGGCTGGCCTTCCTGTTGAGAGGGAAAAGCTGGTGGAAGCGGCTGGTCTACGACGCAGTCTTCCGGTTGGGTTTGAAAGACAAGGAGGAAAAACTGTCGGCTTTTTACCTGGACAACTTCGTCATTGAATCAGAAGCGTCCCGCCTGATGGAGGCTGAAGGACGACGGCGCTTGATTCAGCATAAAGAATCAAGGTCGGACAGCCGGACCACCCCCAAATGGCGGACCCTGTGCGCTTCCGATTTGGAAGAGGCCGATCCGGCCCGACCGGAAACCCTGGGTTGGTCCACTTGGTCGGACCACCGAAAGGTGACTTGGCCCTGGGGTCTGACCACGGACAGTCACGACGGTCGGTTTGCTGTTTATTTAGAGCAGGCCGATTCCGAAGAGTACTGGCTTTATACCGGCGACGGCCCTCTTACTGCGGCCCCCAGTTCGGCCGGCGATTTCCGATGGGAGATAAAATGCTCCAAGAGTCCCGACCTTCTGGTCAAGGGCTTCGTCAAAGGCCGAGGTTCCGCCGACGTCTACCTGTTGTGGTATGATCTAGAACGGCAGAAACACGAGGTGTTTTTAGAGACTATAACTTTGTCGGCGCAATACCGTCCGCTGACCTGGGTGCTCAGTTTGCCGGTGGAGGCCCGGGCGGTGAGGTTGGCCTTTTTGCTAAGAAGCCGTCATTCGAAGCTCTCGACCATCCAGGTGGACGACCTTAAGGTGGACATTAGGGGAGAATGCGGTGATTTTTTCCAGCCGGACTGGCAGGTGCTGGCCGTTTCGGATTTGGAAGGAACCGATCCGGCCCGGCCGGAGGCCATCGACTGGTCGACTTATTCCGACGGACGGACGGCGACCTGGCCCTGGGGCCTGACCCCCGAGAGTCACAACGGCCGGTTCGCCGTTTATCTGGAACAGCCCGATTTCAAGGACTATTGGCTGTATACCGGCCGGCCTATTCCGAACCTGTCGAAAGATCAACTTTTTGATCGGGATTGGCTGGTCAAGACGCCGGGCTCCGCCCTGTTCCGCTTGAAGGCCATGTCCAAAGGCCGGGGTTTCACTGATGTTTATCTGTTCTGGCGTGACAAGACTGGTTACCATTCCAAAGGCGTGGACCGGTTCTACCTCTATCCTGAATACAAGCCCATCGACCGAGTCGTCAGGCTTCCGGAAGAAGCGAAAGAGGCTCAGGAATTCGGGGCGGCCTTTCTTCTTCGCGGCAAGACCAAACGGCGGATAATTTTCGAAAAAGCGGCCGGGCTGTTGGGCCGGGAGTACAAAGAACAGGAACTGTCCACCCTATATGTCGACGACTTGCAGATAATGGCGGCGGATAACGGCCGCCGGACGACCCCGGTCAGAGAGACCAAGGACTGATCGGTATGTCCCGCCCCGCTTTACTCGCCCGACTGCAAAGCCGCATAAAGGACCTCCCCCTGACCGGCAAGTTCAGCCGAGATGTTTCCTGGAACCTGGCCAGTTTCGTCTTCCTGGGCCTCAGCGGCATTCTGCTCAACATCATCGTCGGCCGGTTTTACGGGGCCGAGATTTTGGGGGTCTTCAATCAGGTCTTCGCCATCTATATTTTTTTGTCCCAGTTGGCTGTTTTTGGCCTGAGATTCTCCGTCCTCAAACATGTGGCCGAATTCTCTGATGACCAGCAGGCCTGCAACGCCATCATTTCTTCGGCCATCGCCGTGTCCGCTCTTTGCGCCGGCGTGGTCTCTGGCATAAGCTGGCTCTTCTCCGATTGGTTCGGGTCGATTTTCAACAGCCCGCGAGTGGCTCAGGGCTGGCTCATCGTCCTGCCGGGTTTCTTCTGTTTCGCTTTGAATAAGGTCCTGATGGGCGTGCTCAACGGTTTCCGGGAGATGAAGGCCTACGCCTTCGCCACCGGCTCCCGTTATATACTCATGGTGATCATGCTCATCGGGTGCGTCTTGTTCAAAGCGCCCGGATACGCCATTACTTTGGCCATCAGTTGGGGCGAGATCATTCTGCTCTTCGCCTTGCTCTGGACCACCCGGCGGCTTTACCGGCCGGTCTGGATCACCCGCTGGTCAGGCTGGGGCCGGAGACATTTTGTCTTCGGGGCCAAAAGTTTTTTAAGCGGGACCCTGGCTGAACTGAACACCCGGGTGGACGTGATCATGCTCGGCTACTTCACCACCGATCGGGCCGTGGGCATTTACAGCATGGCCGCCTTGATCGTCGAAGGGTTCATGCAGGTTCTGATCGTGGTCCGGGACAACCTCAACCCCCTCTTGACAAAATATGCGACCCAAAACCGCAAAGAGGAACTCAAACAAATGACCCGGCGAGGCCTGATGATCCTGTATCCGGCGGTGACACTGCTCGGCCTGATCGCCGTTTTGGTCTACCCCTATTTCATCAAGTTTTTCGTGGCGGACCAGGAATTCCTGATCGGCTGGCTGCCTTTCGGGATTCTGATGGCTGGCCTGGTCTTGGCCTCAGGCTACCTGCCTTTCAACATGTTCCTGGTTCAGGCCGGCTTTCCTGGCCTGCACACCTTTTTTGAAATTATGATCGTGGGTTCGAACATCGTCTTAAACGCCCTGTTCATTCCTAGGTGGGGCTTGTACGGAGCGGCCGCCGCCACGGCCCTGTCCTTCATCCTCTCGGTGGCTTACTTGAAATTGCTGGTGAAAAAGAGGCTGGATTTGAAAATATAGTTGAGTCGACGTTTTGACTGGGTGAATTATGAGCCAAGAATCACCGGGAAAACCCGAACGGCTTTTTTATTTGATTTCCGCCGGCGCCCTTTTTATTTGGGGTCTATGCGCCTATTGGTTCTGGGGGACCGGACCGGCTCTCGAAACCGAATCCCCTCTCCGTATCGTATTCGGGGCTGTAATGGTCTTCCTGATGCCCGGCCTGACCTGGGGGGAAGTTCTAGGGCTTCGATCGCGACATTTTTTGACAACCATCGCCCTGGCCGCCGCCTTGAGCCTGGCGATAGGCATAACTCTTTGTCCCCTGACCTTTCTTTTTCATCATGGCATTCGGCTGTGGTCCGCCCTCATCCTGACCGTTTCCGGAGCGGGCTTGATTCTCGCCGCCGTAAAAGCCTCCAGGGGCCGTGGTTTCACTTTTTTAGCTCCCTTCGCCGAACAAATCGACTTCCGTCGCTCCGAACATTTATTCGCGCTGGCTTTTCTCCTGACCTTGCTGATTATGTCTTTTGGGGCTTATCGGTGGGGCGAAGACCTTTTGGACATCAGCAGGGAAAAACTTCTGCATCTGCATTTTGTCCGGTTTTATTACGCCTTGCCCCACGTGTTCGATGACATCGGCATCCTCCCCGGGCTGACCCCGCCGAATCAAGTCCATTTCTGGGAGTATCTCATCGCCGGATGGTCGGCCCTGGTCAAGATGGATCCATTACCGGTGTTTTTTCGCTGTCGCTTCGTCATCCCTGCCTTGGGCCTGTCCGGCATGTATCTGCTTGTTTACGCTATCTTCGTCAACCGCCGCCATGTGGACGTTCTTTTCACCATAATTCTGGTCATGGCTTTGGGCGAACTGATGCTCCTGCCGCCGTCGGCCCTGGATTGGGTCAAGGCGGATCCGACCCGGGGGGTCATGGCCTTTATGGGTACGGCCCATCACGCCGATTCAGCCATGGACCTAGCCTTGCCCCTGCTGATGGGGGTGGGCCTGCTGGGACTTCGGACTCGAGGCATGAAGTTGCCGATCATTTTCACCGGCCTGCTGGCCGCGGTCTTTGCTTGGCATCCTAGGGAATTTTTTCAGCTTGCGGTGTATTTAACCATTCTCGGCGGGGTTTCCCTAATCACCGTCAGAAAGAAGCTGGGGACACTCTTGAGGCGTTGGGGCGGCGTTCTATGCTTGTTTTTTCTTGTGGCCGGGCTTTTCGCCCTGCTTATGACCATTAACGGTTTTTCGGTCAATAAACCTAGCAGCTATCCGGAACTAGCCATCAAACAAAAAGCCCTCCAATACGCTTTCCAGGTTGAAAATTTATTAACGGTTAGGTCTCCCTTGAATTTTCCCTTCCACTTCACCCTGTCTTCGAGTCGAGACCCTGGGGTGCTGATAGACGACCAAGTCTTGTCCAACACCAAGAAAAAATCTTGGCCGCCTATTTTTTGGATGGTTTTGACGGGATTATCCCTCCCGGTTCTGAGCCTGTTGGGAGGACTTAGAAGTCGTCAATTGGCCCTGTTCACCATTCTGATTTGGTTTCTGCTCTTTGCCTGGAATTCCGGAATGTTGGTTTTTCTAATGTTGACTTTCAGTGAATTATTCGTGACCACTCCGCGAAATATCTATATTTTATCTTATATAGTAATCGCAGAGGCTATTTTTTTGGTCTCCGGAATTGTGACCGGCAAAACTCTAAAATTAAAAAACCTTTCCTGGCTCTTGCTCTTATTTTTATTTGGCTGTGTTCTCGATATCTGGTGGCAAATCCGCATCCCTTCTTATCAATTCGCCTCAACCATTTTAGGCATTCTCCTGGTTGGCTCTTTAATTTTCATTGTTTTGAGTCGATTTTTAAAGATTCACTTCCGTCCGGCGGCTTATTCCAGTCTAGCCTCTATTGCCGGATGCTTCCTATTTTTTAGCCCTATTTTCATCACCCAGTATCATCAAATTGTGCCCAGAATTTTTATCGAACATAAACCTTCAATAGATTGGTTTGGCTCAGGCAACCCTTTTGGCCTATCGGGGGAAATCATAGCCGCCTTCAGGTCTCTTCCGCCAAAAAACCGGATTTTAGTCAATCCTTTTGAATTTTCTCCGGTATCCATTTATACCCCCCAATACGTTGTCCCCTCGCCGGTGGGCACAGTCATTGAGTTTAACCGGCTTCGTGAAGAAATCTACAATAATCAGCACCCCCTTATTAAGAATCCCAAGGCGACCCTGTCCTTTCTCCCGCCGCTATTGAACGAACACCCCCCCCTTATCCATACCTCTTTCCAGCGTTGGCCGGCACCGATGGTCATCAAAGGAAACATATTGCCCGACTTTTTTCCCCCGGTTTGGACCAGGCGGGATGTTGACCAGTTCGAAATAGTTCATTTCATTGAAGACGGAGCCGGGGCTATACGCCTGCGCCCCTTGGCCCCCTCCGGCCGCGACCGGGAAAATTCCATCAAGGCCATTGATCTTCTCTATGAACCAGGAAAAAACGGATTGGAGTCTTTTTCCGGCTACGGTCAGTTTGTGACCTTTTTAGTCAGGTGTCGAACCTCCGAAAATCTGTTTTATCAGCCCATCTTGTTTATAGAGGATTGGAGACCTGATAAAACCAGGGATATCGTCGGTGTAAGGATAGGGACTACCCGATGGGATGACTATGTGATTATAAAACCTCTCCGCGAGGGGGCCGACGAAATAAGGATGGTTCTGGAGTGGAGGGCTGTTTCCGGAGAGTGGCTGGAAGTGGAAAGGCTGGCCGTTTATATTACCAAAGAAAACCCGTTGATTGACCACCACCAAGTCATCCAATGGTTGTCCGAAGCAAAGATCGATTACTTGTTTTTCCAAGGTGAATCATATCAAGCCACGCACTCTTATTTAAAAGCGCACTCCGATTTTTATAATTTTCTCACTGATCTTCATAAAGAAAAGCAACTCATGGTCCGTTTCAATCAGGAAAAAAGTTAAATCCTTGTTATCTGTTTGTGGACCTTACTTACTCGATTTGAATTTTAAATTCTCCAATCTTTACTAAGTCCTGTGAGGATTCGGGGCGAAATTCTACTCCCACCTTTACCGCGGTGGCATTCGGTCGCACGACCGTATCAAGACTGGCTGCAACCTGCTGACCGGGAATGGCCTTGACTTCATGCCGGGCCCTGGATTGGCCGACATAGTCGTCCAGATAAAGGCTGCAAGCGCCGGTTCCCTCAAACCGCAGAGGAACTGACAGGAGCACCGTCTTGCCGGCAGCCATCTCTCGATCCAATTCCGCGCTGAGTAAAAAAACGGGGACAGGCTTGTTCGCCGCAGGTCCAGCCATTTCTTGACGGGCGGTCTCATTAAGTGTGACGGTCAGCTCTCCCTCTTGTGATGACCAGGAAAACCTGGAGATGTCCCCGCTGATTTCGGTCAGCGGAGATGAATCGCTTTGATCTCCTTGTACCCATTGCCGAGAATCGATAGTGATGGATACGGGTTGAAGTGGCTTTCCTGTTGCGGCCACGGCCAGGTCCCGGCGTTCCCACACCTGAAAAGGGTAGAACAGGGCCACGGGCCGGTAATTGGCTCGAACAAAAGCATGGACAGGGTCCAATTCCGGGTTGATTGAATAGGGAATGGTTTTAGGTATTTCCGGTTCCCCAAGACCCCAGGGATGAACAACGCAGCGCAGAGAGTACCGCGGCATCCGCCCTTTTTCAATCATTATGTCTATGTTGTCTTGCATTTGTTCCGCCGTCCACCAAAGGTTGGTCCAGGTATGGTTCAAGGCCGGCCGGGTCCAGGTCAGATAGTAGAAAATCGGGATTTCATAGTAAGCTAGAAAAGTTTCCCCAGGGATCAGTCGTTTGGTAAGAAAATCCAGAGTTTCTTCCAGGGGGTCAACCCGGCCGGGGGTAGAGCGCAGCTTTTCCAACCTAAAGTTTTGAAATTTTGCATTCAATCTCGCCGGAGAAGCGTCGCAGTAGACATCATTATAACCAGCGACCAGCGCCAAAGCAGTATAGGGCGCCAGAATAGCGGCCAACCAAAACGCCGTCCTCTTCGTCTGAAAACCACCAATCCTGGCCTTGGACTTGTTAATCGCCGCTTGAAACAGAGCCGTCACCCCCAGAGCTGCGAAAAGAGTCATGCTGTAAAAAGAATTGACAAAACCATTGGTTGAACTTAGGGAGTGAATGACGGTCAGCAGAAGGCCAGCCGGCAATAACAGGGCCCAGACCGACTTCCACTCATAATTTAAAATATTCTTCGCTCCAAATAAAGAGCGAAGCCACCACAAAGAAACCAGATGAAAAGCCAGTACGGCAAAAAATATGAAATGAGGGGCTGGATATTGCTCCCAGCGGTAAATGGGCGGGGGGTAATAGGCAATGAGTAAACCGACTGCCGCCGAAGTCAATAAGATGGTCCCGCCCCAAACACCCCGCCAACTTTGAGATTCTTGTTTCCAAAGAATGAGCCTATGGCTGATTAGGATTATGGCGGCGACCAGCAAAGTGTTGGGCAAAGAAACCCAAAGATGGGATAAATAGGCCGGGATACGTTCGGTAAAGGGACGTCCGGAGCCCTGGGTGGAGAAGGCGAACTTGGCCGCATTCAGCCAGTCCTCAAATAAACCGGCATAGAAAAGCAAGGCCGCGGCTGAGAGGAAAAGAAAGGCCGCGGTCCCTAAAGTTTCGACCGTGGTCCTGAAAGATGGACTGCGCAGATTATTTCGGGCCGGACCTGGAATAAAGGCGAACAAGGGAACAATTAGGACCGCAAAAAAGGGGAAATAAGACATTATTCCGATGAAAAGACATAGACCGGCCGCGGCGGCCAGACCGGTATTACGGAAAGACCGCGGACTTCTGCACCCGGCTATCCACAAGCACAAGCCAATGGTCAGGAAGTCGGCCCCCATGAGATTGTAGTTGGGCGTCCAAATCCATTCGTAGGCAAAGGCGGCGGACCCGGCGATCAAGGCAATCAGGTAGGCGGGGGCATATCGCCTAAGCAGGACGGTGACACTGGTTACGGCGGCCAAATGGATTCCTAAACCAATCAGCCGAAGCTGCCATACGGTGATTTTGGGGAAGGTTGAATAGACCGGCCAGAGGAAGAGATCAAATAGCCGGACAGGATTGGAAATATCGTCCCTGAACGGCACGTCGCCCAAGGCGAATCTTAATGGGGCGCTCAGGTAAAAACCTTCATCGGTGAGGTCGAGTCCCAGCCTGATCCGGAGCAGTCCGTAAACAGTGAGGCCCAGCAGAACCATCAGGCCGGCCAAGTCCGTCCATCCCCATTGAGGACCCCAGGCCTTTTCTGGTCCCCGGTTCGGCGGGGCCTTAATCGTGGGCTTTTTCATGAACCGTTATTCTCTGGATGGCTGAAGCCTCTGGGCCGGCTGGTGTTAAGTTTTCAAGAACGGAATCAGAAGGGTCAGAAACCAATTATTTTCCACCCATGTCGAGCAGGCCTTTCAGGCCCTGCCAATAGAGCTTGAACATGGAAGGTTTCAAATCCTTGATTTGACGGAGGATGAATTCCGGCCTGAAGTAAAACCGCCGCATGGCCCGGGCCTGGGTTCTTTTGAGCAATTCCGGGGTCCAACCGTCAGGCACATAGACCGGATGGCCCCCGCCGACCGTCCAATATGAAGAAAAATCGCTCCAGGTTTTGTATTGAATCCGGCCTTGGGCAGACAGTTCGTCGTAAAGGGTGCAGCCTGGATAGGGGACAAAGAGATTGAAAATGGCGAACCTCAGCCCCAGACTGCAGGCCAGGCGGATGGTGCTTTCAGCTTCTTCCAGGGTCTCTTCGGGCAGTCCCAGCATGAACATGCCGTCCACTTCCAACCCGGCCTCTCTAGCCATCTGACAGGCTTTTTTTACTTGAGCCACAGTGAAATTTTTTCGAAGCCGCAACAGAGTGGAGTCGTTTCCCGATTCGATGCCGAAACAAACCCTACGACAACCTGCTTGACGCATTTTCAATAACATAGGCTTCCTTAGAGGTTTGACCCGGCATTCGGTGAACCAGCCGATCTCTCTGTGAAGCCCCCTGGCTATAATCTCGTCACATACAGCCATGGCGTGTTTTTCAACTAAAGGAAAGGCCAGGTCCATGAAGGAAAAAACACGGCTGCCATGATTTTCAAACATGTATTCGATTTCATTGACAATGTTTTGGGGACTACGCATGCGGTACTTCTTGCCCAGAGAACGTTCGGTCCGCGAAGAGCAAAAGGTGCATTCATTGGGACAGCCCCGGGTAGCTAAAATCTGCATTTCCTTTTGGGAATCTAATCCTTTGATCGCCGTACGGGGATCATTATGATACAAGGAAAAATCATAGAGATCCCAGGCCGGAAATGGCAGGGAGTCTAAGTCTTGAATAAATGGCCGCGGCGGGGAGACCGTCACCTGGCCGTTGCTATGCAGCGCCACACCTTCCACTGCGGACAAGTCCCGGCCGGATTCAACGGCTTGAACAATTTGGACGATGGTCTGCTCGCCTTCCTTAAAAACAACAACATCCATCAAATTTTGGGAAAGCAGGTCCGCATGGAAAAGAACCGCATGGATGTTGCCCCCCACAATTATTGTTTCCGGGGCCGCCCTTCTTATTCCGCGGCAAATATCTTCCACCACCCCTGCTGAAGTGGTCAGCACGCTCAGACCGACAATCGGCGGTTTTTCCCGAGCGACATAATCCACTATCCGATCAACCGGCATTTCTTGGGCATAGGCGTCCAGAATGTTGACCTCATAGCCGGCCGTCCGCAAGGTTGAGGCCATATAGGCCAGGCCGAGTGACGGGACGGGGTTGGAAAAGGATTTCAAGTTGCCGTAACTGGCCGCCAGGTCAGTCGGTGGGATTATAAATAGCACATCCATAAATGGTTTTTCCTTTCGCCCCTCAAAGGGGTTCGGCGCGCCAAAACGCCGCAGATGCTCATCACCAAAACATCCCGCCAAGGCCGTGTTATTTTACGCCTCAATTATGCTCTCGTATATCAAATGCCGCGCCATGGCTCAACCTTTTAGCCCGCAGTCTATCCGGGTTTGCCGACCCATAATTTTTTTATTATTTTGAAGCACTAGGCAGGGCGTTCGAGCGTCCTTTTTCAGTTTCAGAGGCCGGCTGCCAGGTCATTCCGGCCGGCACAATTTTATTGACGCTAGTCGGCGTCGAGCACTTCCCGGACCGTGCGGACCATATCCTTAAGCCGGTAGGGCTTGGGAAGAAAGCCCACGGCCCCGTTATCCAGGCTCAATTTTTTCTGGCCGTCGGCCGAATAACCGCTGGCGATGATGACTTTGACCTGGGGATTGATCCGGCACAGCTCTTGGAGGCACCTCTGGCCCCCCATCCCGGGCATGCTCAGGTCAAGGATAACCAAGTCTATCTCCTCTCCCCGGACCTGATAGATATCCAGGACCTGTTCGCCGTTCTCGGCCAGAAGAATGTTATATCCATATTCTTGCAGGGCGTCCCGGGCCACTTCCAGGATGGCCCGCTCGTCATCGGCCAGTAAAATCGTCTCGGACCCGCCCCGAATCTCTTCCATGGCCCTTGTTTCCGGAACCGCCTCAACGTCGTAGGTCTGGACCACCGGCAAGAGAATCTTAAAAACCGCGCCTTGCCCCTTTTCGCTGGTGCAGGTGATATGGCCGCCGTGGCCCTTGACGATGCCGTAAACGGTCGACAACCCCAGGCCGGTCCCTTCGCCGATGTTTTTGGTGGTGAAAAAAGGCTCGAAAATATGCTTGACCGTCTCGGCGTCCATGCCGCAGCCGGTGTCGGTCACTTGCAGCAGCACGTATCGGCCCGGCTTCATTTCCGGAAGGTCTTTACAAGACATCCGGTCTAAAATCACGTTGCCGGTTTCAATGACCAATCGACCCCCTTCGGGCATGGCGTCCCGGGCATTGGTGCCCAAATTCATGACCACCTGCTCCAATTGGTTGGCGTCCCCATTGACCAGCTCCAGATCCTCGGCCAGCCGGACCTCGATCCGGATCATTTTAGGCAAGGCCCGCTCGAGCATCTTGACGGCGTGGTCCACCACCTGATTAAGATCGACCGGCTTGAGTTCCGGCTTGACCCTGCGGCTGAAGGTCAGCAGACGATTGATCAAGTCCGAGGCCCGATCCACGGCCAGACTGGCTTCCAGAAGATACCGTTGGTTCAAATGATCGAGGCGGCCCTTGGTTAAAACCAGTTGGATGTAACCGGAAATGGCCTGCAGGATGTTATTGAAGTCATGGGCGATGCCGCTGGCCAGCGTGCCCACGGCCTCCATCTTTTGGGACTGGAAAAGGTGCTCCTCGAGTTTTTTCAGATCCTGTTCGGCCTGCTTTCTTTCAGTAATATCAATGAAGGAAACCATCACGCCGATAGGTTGGCCCGAGGCGTCTTTGATCAGGGAAGCCGAAATATCCACGTAGAACCTGGCCCCGTCCCGGCGACGGGCGATAAGCTCCCGCCGCCCCCCGCCTACCTTGCGCTCGATCAGGGATCGAATGCTGGTCCAGACTTCCTCGTCTTGAAAAAACTCCCGGCTGTTCCGCCCCACCAATTCTTCGGTCTGGTCAAAACCCCAGATGGTTAAAAAAGCCGGATTGACATAGGCCGCCCGGCCTTCAAGATCGGTCAGCATAATCCCGTTAATCGAAGTGTTTATGGCGTGGTTCTTGATATGCAGCTCACGGCCTTGACGGACCAGGGCCGCGGAAAGGGCCCGGCGCAGTTCTTCCTGGTCTTTGAGGATGCTGGCTTCGTGCTCTTCCAGATACCCCTTTAAATAAGACGACATGTACGATTCGACGGCTTGCAGGCCAGCTTGCAGACAGTCGGCCTCCTTGGCCGGCATTTCCTGCCAACAGATATTCCGGAAGAGATCGCCTAGCGCTAAAATGGTTCGGGAACCCAGGCCTTCGCGGAGACGTCTCCGCCCGTGTTCCTCCGCCGTCAAAGCGTCGCGGGTGCTTAAAAAATCGAAAAAACGGTCCGCCTCGTCATTAATGATTTCCTTGAGTCGGCGGGGGTGCAGGGTGGAACGGTTTTCAAAAGCATGGGCAAAGATGATTTTTCTGATCTGATCGGTGAGTTCCGACTTGTTTTTCAGCAGGGCCTGATATACCGGCGGGGAAATCTGAATTTTTTCACTCCGCTCATCCATGCCGGGAAGCCAGGTTAAATTATTTCTTAAGAATTACGCCATAAAAGCCGGTCCCGCCGTACTCGAGGGCCTCCTCCTTGGTGTACACCTTGCCCAGGTCGATCCATTCATCCAAAGGCAGGGGCCCGGGAGCATCCACCTGCCAGGGTTCGGCCATGGCCAATAATTTTTCTTTGGGACGAACATGGATAGGTTGACCGATCTGGGCGTAGAAATTAAACACGGACTTCATCTTGTCCGTTATTTTGGCGGGATCGGCGTCGGCGTCGCAAACGAACATCCTGGAACCAGGGCTGGCCCAGTCATAAAGGGTTCGGAGGGCGTGGGTGAGCGTTTCGTCGGAAAGAAAATAGGCTATCCCGTTGAAACCGATCACCGCTTTTCTCTCCTGACCGAACATCTCCTCGACCAGTTTCGACTGGAGAAGCTTCTCCGGCTTGCCTGCGTCGCATTCCACGTACCTGACGTCCGGATTGCCGCCTAAAATCTCCTGGGCGTATTCCACGGTGACCGGATCAATGTCCGAATAAATAATCTTGGTGCCGGGCGGAGCTATTTCGTGGATGTGGTCCATCGTGGGCAGGCCGGAAGCAAAATCCACGAACTTGTCGAATCCTGCCTCAACCAGACGCCGAGTGGCTTCTCCAAGAAACCACCTGATTAAAAGCAAAGACTTGGACATGAACGGGGCCAGCTCGATCACTTTTTCCGCCGCCTGCCGGTCCACCTCGAAATTATGGTGCCCCCCCAAAAGATAATCGTAAATCCGGCCTGGGTTAGGACGGGTCGGATCGGCGATGGTGAGAAAATCGTTGGATTTTTCCATAACTGTCTTATCTCCTTAAAAATAAGGAATCACAACTATTCGTCTGAAAGTTGATCGAACGACTTCGGAGACCTGGCCCGTAATAACGGCGGGGTGGATAAGGTGTATTGACCGCCCACTTACTCATTTTTTTCTTTAAACCCGGACGCCCCAGGCGCCCCAAAAGGAAAACCGACTAAAGAAAGTTATTACAACGCGACATCCACGCCGTGGTTAAAATTACCATATAATTTATTATTTGGAAAATGTCCAGAAATAAGAAATTTAACGCCGCATTGTCTTTACGTTTGTCACAGTAGCCGGCTCCGCCTGACCGGCTACTTGAATTCGGCTTCATCAGTGTCCAGGCCTAGGATCCTGATTACATTTTTATAAAAAATGCGGGCCATGATCTCCTGGTCATAGTTTTCCGCCGCCCAGGCCTTGAACAGCATGTCGAAGGGCATCAGCGGGTAGTCGGAACCGAACATGACCCGGTCCTTAAGACGCGACCTGATCTCTCTTTTTAACACCTCAGGAAAATACTTGGGCGACCAGCCGGAAAGATCGAAAAAGACATTGGGTTTGTGAATGGCCATGGCGATGGCTTCATCCTGCCAGGGCCAGGCCGGGTGCAGGCAGATTATTTTCAGTTCCGGAAAATCCGCGGCCACGTCGTCGATGTACGGGATAGGGCGGGTGTATTTCAGTTTGATGCCGCCCCCGCCGGGCATGCCGGCCCCCAAACCGGTGGTCCCGGTGTGGAGTTGGATGGGCGCGCCCAATTCGGCGCATTTTTCCCATAAAGGATAAAAACGGCGGTCGTTGGGAAAAAAACCCTGGGCTGAACTTTGAAATTTCATGCCGATCAAGCCCAAATCCTTGACGCACCTTTCCGCCTCGGCTACGGCTCTTTTGCCTTTCCACGGGTCCACACAGCCGAATCCGCCGATAAAGGCTTCGGGAAACCGCCGGACCATCGAAGCCACATAATCGTTGCTCATGGCCGGATCGCCGGTTTCAGCTTCGGTGTCCCAGCCGACCAGGATGCCCTTGACTCCGGCCTGGACGAAGTCTTCGGCCATGGCCTCGTCGCTTTTGGACATAGCCAGCAGCTCCTCCGCCGTCACCTCCCTTTTCAGGTAATATTTCTGGAGACCTATGGAATATTTCATCATGCTCAAAGTGCCTTCGCGCGTGGAAAAATGCGCGTGGACATCGATTGCTTTCCAAGCCATTCCCCGACTCCTTTCTTTAGTGATCCACCCTGGAAAATTAGCGACGCCGGCACCCGCTGCCGGTCCGATCAACGACATTAAAAAGTCCGGGCCGGGAAAAGGCAAGAAAAAATCGGGCTTCTTCATAACTCGGCTATGCCCCACAAGACCGGAAAAGTTTACTTGCGGGACGTCGACTTCCTCGTCCTCCTCTTCGGGATGCCCCGTCTGCAAAGTCCCTGTCCTTGAGACCGGACTCGAAAACCTTTAATGTTGCTATTTTCCGCCGCCGGGTGAATAATCCCCAAAAAGGAGGTGGCCGTGGCCTGGACCAGTGATTTCTTGATTATCGGAAGCGGGATCGCCGGCCTGTCCTTCGCCTTGAAGGTGGCCAGGGTCGGGACCGTCCATATCGTCACCAAAAAAGATCGTTTCGACACCAACACCAACCTGGCTCAGGGCGGGATCGCTTCGGTCCTCGGCGACGACGACTCGATTGAGCTGCATCTTCAAGACACCCTGACCTCGGGGGACGGGTTGTGCCACGAAGACATGGTCCGGATGATCGTCAGCGAAGGCCCCGCCCGCATCAGGGAGCTGATGGAGATGGGTGTCGAGTTCAACCACGAGGTCGATGACGCCAAGCACCTGAAACTGGGCCGGGAAGGCGGCCATTCCCGGCGCCGGATCGTCCACGCTTACGACATGACCGGCCAGGAAGTGGAACGGATACTCCTGGAACGAGCCGAAGAAAATGACAACATCGTCTTCTTCGAAAATCACATCGCCATCGATCTGATCACCCATTTCAAGCTCTTCCGGCGGGGAGCGGTGACGACCATGTCCGACGAATCCTGCTGGGGGGCCTATGTCCTGGACAAGAAAACCGGCCAAGTCAAGACTTTCCTGGCCAAGGTCGTGGTCCTGTGCACCGGCGGCTCGGGCAAGGTCTACCTGTACACCAGCAACCCGGACATCGCCACCGGCGACGGCGTGGCCATGGCCTACCGGGCCGGAGGGGTCATAGCCAACATGGAATTCGTCCAGTTCCACCCCACCTGCCTTTACAACCCCAAAGTCAAAAACTTTCTGATCTCCGAAGCCGTCCGCGGCGAAGGCGGCCGCCTGATCGACGCCCGGGGCCGGGCCTTCATGGCCGATTATCACGAACTGAAAGATTTGGCCTTTCGGGACGTGGTGGCCCGAGCCATCGACGCTGAACTGAAAAAAAGCGGCGACGACTGCGTCTACCTGGACACCACCCACCGCGACCCCGATTTCATCAAGGAACGTTTCCCGAACATTTACCGGACCTGCCTCAGCCTGGGCCTGGACATCACCAAGGAACCCATCCCGGTGGTCCCGGCCGCCCATTATCAATGCGGCGGCATCCTGACCGATTCGGCCGGCCGAACCAACATCCTGGACCTTTACGCCCTAGGCGAAGTAGCCTGCACCGGCCTCCACGGCGCCAACCGCCTGGCCAGCAATTCCCTGCTCGAGGCCCTGGTCATGGCCCGCCGGGCCGCCGCCGAGGCCGCGGCCGACGTGGGCTTCCGCCGCGGAAAACGCTGGCCCGACGTCCCGGACTGGGATCCGGGCGGAGCCGAAGACAGCGACGAAGCCATCGTCGTCGCCCACAACTGGGACGAAATCCGACGCCTGATGTGGAACTACGTCGGCATTGTCCGCTCGACCAGCCGGCTCAACCGGGCCCGCCGCCGCATCCAGATCATTCACGACGAAATCGAGGAATACTACTGGAACTTCATCATCACCAGCGACTTGATCGAACTGCGCAATATCGCCGCCGTAGCCGACTTGATCATCACCGGCGCCCTGTCCCGCAAAGAAAGCCGCGGCCTCCACTACACCCTCGATTATCCTGATAAAGACGACTCAAAATTCCGACGGGACACCATCTTGCGCCAGGGCGTCGCCCCGCGATGAACCCAAAGGCCCGGCCTGACTGAGGGTACGGCTTGATCCGGCCGGAGAAATTTCTTGACACCTCTTTCCAGGACCGTCTATATTCAATTTCGGTTTAATCAACCACGTGGCAAGGAGAACTTATGCTGCCGATCGTCTTTGAATGGCATTGGGACGCTGGACGCCTGATCTTTATGGGGCTGCTTTACTTGGTCCTGAGCGTAATCGGACTGGGCCTGACCGTGGCCTTTGTCAAAACCCTGTTAAATTTGAAACAGGACGGCCCGGCCGGACACTAGGCTTTTCCCGAAACGCCGGACCGGAATCAAAAACCCCCCTCAGCCGCCGGCCGAGGGGGGTTTTTTTTTCTTATAACCGAAGCTATCCGTTCAGTTCCCGCTCATGGGGAAAGACCGGCAGATACCGGTAAGCCAGACTGATGACCAGGCCGCCGTAGCCGATGATGGCCAGGGCGATGGCCCATTCCTGCCAGGTCGGCAGATACCCGAGAAATTTCTCGAAAGGCATCACCGGGATAGCCAAAGTCACTACGGTCATGACGAACCGGTTCATGACTATGCCGGCGCAGTTGAGGAAGCAGGCCAGGATCAAAGCTCCTTCGGCCTTGCGCACCGCAGGGATGTTCAGAAGAACCGCCGGGACCACCCCCAGGAAGCCCAATTCGAGAAAGAGGGTCCAGGCCCCGTACGGTCCGGCCCGATAAAAATCGCCCAGGTTGAAACCGGCGTCGCTGGCCGGGCCGGTCACCCAAAAATAGGTGTCCACCAGCTTGGCCGCCACGTAAACAGCCAGCAGTATCCCGGCGATCTTGGCCAAAAGCTGCTTGGCTTCGGTCTTGACCAATTTCTTCCGACCGATCTTCTCCAGCAGCCAGACGATGATCAGCGTGAAACAGGGGCCGGAGGCGATGGCCGACAGGATAAACAGAGGAAAAGTCGTCGGCCAGATCGAAAACATGGCCCGGGCGGCGAAAGGCCGGGCGTACAAAACACCGAACATCCCGCCCAGCGAACCTTGGTGGAAGAACGAGAGGAACGTCCCGGCCGCGGCGAACAGGAACATGATTTCGTGCAGGTTATGGGCGAAGAAGTGAAACTCCGGCACCTTGTTCAACTGGCGCTGCTCCAGGATGTTGGGCAAAAACTCGATGGTCAGGACCATCAGGTAGCAAGTGATGCAGAAGGACACTTCGGTCAGCATGGAATGAACGTTGGCATGCCAGAAAATGAACCATCCCCGCAGCGGCTGGCCGATGTCCACGCCCAACATGGCGATAGCCCCCGAGTAGCAGATGAAGCCGATGATCACGGCCAGGTTGATAATGGATTTAAGCTCCTTCTTGCCCACAATGTAAGTCAGAAAACCGGTGAAAAAGGCCCCGGCCCCCAAGGCGATCACCGACAGGTCGAAGACGATCCACACCCCGAAGGCGAAATAATCGTTCATGGCCGTCTGGTTGAGACCCAGGCCCAGACAGAGGAGCGCCCCGAGGCCGCCGAAGGTCAGCAGCGCCAGCCAAGGCAACTGCCACAGGCAAAAATTCCTGAAAGAGGTTCTTTGCAAACCCTGGGGAATCAGTTCCGCTTCCATAAGCCAACCTCGCTAGTCGCCCGTGCCCTTGGGCACATCAAGATAATTATCAGCCTTTTCCCGAATCCATTTCTGGGTGGTCAAGTAATAAACCTTGGGCTCGGTGCCCAGCTTTTCCAGAAGCCGGAAAGCGTCTTTTTCCCTTTCAGCCAAAAGCCGGTGCACTTTGTGCTTGGGGTTGTTCAAATCGCCGAAAGTGATGGCCCCGGCCGGACAGGCCTGGGTGCAGGCCGTTTGGTAATATTCCTCCGGAATTTCCTTTAGACCTTCGGCGTAGGTCCGTTCCTTGGCCGCCATGAGCCGGTGGTGACAAAAAGTGCATTTTTCCACCACGCCGCGCATCCGGGGGGCCACATCCGGGTTGAAGGCGTTGGTCATCTGCTTGATGTGTTTCTTGTACAGCGGCCAGGGATCGAACCAGTTGAAATACCGGGCATGATAGGGACAGGCCGCCACACAGTACCGACAGCCGATGCAGCGGGTCGGAATCTGGCTGACGATGCCCCCGATCTCATCCTTGGTCGTGGCCGTGGGCGGGCAGACCGAGACGCAAGGCGGGTGATTGTCGCACTGCATGCAGGGCCGGGGGATGTAAGCCACTTTGGTCTGAGGGTAAGGCTGCCCGTTGTTTATCCGGTAAACCCTCAGCCAAGTGATGGACCGAACCTTGTCGCTTTCATCCTCGAGCACGTAAACGTTATTTTCCGTCAGGCAGGCCACTGAGCAGGTTCCGCAGCCGGTGCACTTGTCCAGGTCGATGACCATGCCGTACTTGATGCCAGTCGTCGGGCCAAGCGAACTCATCTTCTACCTCACACCTTGGTCAAATTAGCTCGGGTGCCCCACCAGAGCGCCTGTCCGGACAGCGGGTCCGTCGTGGTCTCGACAATCTCCATGGGGTTGACGCCTTTACCCCGCCAATAAAGATCATAGCCCAAATGTCCCAACCCGATCGGGGCGTAAACCACCCTGGGGCGGGCCCCCTCAAAAAGATGAACGCGGACGGCCAGCTTGCCTTTCTTGGTCTTCAGCCAGGCCCGCTCGCCTTCCGCCAACCCTAAATCTACAGCCGTGCGCGGATTGATCTGGACGAAAAGGTCCTTCCCTTTAAGCAGATCATCCTCCAGCAGCTTGGTCAGATAAGGAGCCCCGCCCACCGAATCGTTGACCAGCTTGAACAACTCGACCGGCACCAGGAGCAGGGGATATTCGCCGCCCAGATCCGTCGGCGTCGTGGATTCATAATGAGGCAGAAAGACCTCGTCGCCGCTCCTGGTCACGCAAAGTTGACTCAAACTCTTCTGCCCCCCGGCCAAGATGTATCCAGCCAAGGCCTTCTTGAGAGTCTGGCTGACAAACTCGAACTTCCCGGAAGGGGTCTGGAAAGCCTCGCTGAAATCCCCGAAAGTGAAATCAGGGTCGTACCAAAATCGGCCGGCGGCCAGGGCCTTGAAGAAATCATTTTGGCTGCCGAATAGTTGCGGCTGGACCCGTCCTCCGAAAACTCGGTCGGGGGCTTCGCCGTCAGGCTGGGCTATCCGGCCCCGTCCGGATCGGTAGAGTCCGGCCGACGCCGCCTTGACCGCTTCTTTGTAACTTTTAAACGGCAGGGCCTCTTTGACCCCGTCACCCACCGCCTTGGCCAAAGCGAGATAAATGTCGCCGGCCGGCTTGGTCTCGAAGTTCGGCCGGGCCAGGGCCGGTTCCGACAGCCCGAAAAGAGGGTAGGGCAAAGTGGGCGGATTGACCACGTCCACCGGCCCCTCGAAATTGGCCGCTTCAGGCAGAACAATGTCGGCATGAATGCTGGTGTCGTCGGCGTAACTGGACAAGCTGACGATAAAGGGTATCTTGGCCAGGGCCGCCCGGAAGGCCCCGGGGTCGGGCCCGAAAAAGGCCGGGTTGGCCCGGTCGATGATGAGAGCCTTGACCGGATAAAGCCGCCCCTGCTGGACCGATTCGACCAGATTGTTCAGCAGGCTTTCCGAAAGGGGATACCGGTCGCCGCCGGCCAAGTCCAGCCGGGGAGCCGCGGTTCCGGCCTGAGCCGTCGCATCCAAGGCCGGCTCCGGCCAGGGACTCAAAGGCAGGTCTTTACGGACAATCAGCCCGCCCTCCTGATTGATGTTGCCCACCAGGGCGTTTAGGGCGTGAACGGCCATGATTTCATAGACCGGCGTGGGCAGATCCCCCTTGCCCTTGCCGGCGATGGCCACCGCCGGCCTGATCCGGGCGAATTCCCTGGCCAAGCCGATGATGGTCGACTCGGGCACGCCGGTCACGGCCGAAACCTTGGACGGAGAATAATATTGGGCCGTCAGGGCTTCAAAGGCCTCAAATCCGAAAGTATGCTGGTCGATAAAAGCCCGATTATGAAGACCCTCTTTGATGATGACATGGGCCAGGCCTAAGGCCAAGGCCGCTTCCGTGCCCGGAGCCACGGCCACCCACTCATCGGCCTTGGAAGCGGTCAGAGAAGACCGACTGTCCACCTGGACGAACTTGGCCGACCCGGCGGCCCGCCAGCCGCTGTAAGCCTGGATGGACCGAACCGGCGCGCCCCAGCCCTCGATCAGGCCGCAGCCGAAACTGAGGATGAATTTACTGTGCTCCAGGTCGTAGCCGGTGCAGTCCTTCCGGCCGAACTGGGCCAGGTCGGCCAACCGGCGACCGTCCTCGCCCGAAGGCATCTTGACCAGGTTGGGCGAACCGTAAGCCCTAAGAAAACGCTCCGAAAGCTCCGCGACCAGATTGTGGCGGCGGCCGCTGATCAGAACCACACTGTGGGCCTGTCCCTCCCGCCTCAATTCAGCCAGCCTCGTCCCGACCTCTTTAAGGGCTTCCTCCCAGGAAATCCTGACGAAAGCCCCCGAACCTCGAGTCCCGATCCTCCTGACCGGACCATGAAACCGAGACACGCTGTACTGATATTGGGGCCCGGCCGCCCCCATCAGACAAACTTTCCCTCGGTTGATCGGCGCACTAGGGTCGCCCTCGACCTTGACGGCCTGGCTTTTGTTGACCAAGCGGACCTTTATCCCGCAGCCCCCGTCGCATAAGTCGCAGATGGTCCCGGCGTAAGCCGATTCAGGGTACCTGGGCAGTCGCGGCACCCAGGGCCAGTTCTGAGTCCAGATGGCGATGTCGTCCATGAGCTTCCAGGGCAGGGGCGTGAGATGAAACCCGGCCGCTGCGCCCACGGCTAACTTGATGAATCCTCGTCGATCTACCTTCATCATCCTACCTCTTCAGACCCCGGCTACTTATGGCAGACAAAACAGGCGTTGTTTTCCGGCTTGCCGCTCTTGGTGTGGCAGTCGGCGCAGTCGGTCATCTTCATCTTCTCCCAAACCTCCCGGCTGTACTTGGTCAGACGGTTCTGGTAAAAAGGCCGCAGCCCGGTGGTTTTACCATGATCCCCGTGACATTCTTCGCAGGAGATCCCGCCGTTCTTGACGTGGGCGATATGGGAAAAATAGACGCAATCCGGCTGGCCCGAATATACGTACCAGTCCGCCGACTTCTTGATCCGGTCGTCCTTGGTGACGAACTCTTCAAGAAAAGCCGTCTCAGCCTCATTCGCCTCGTTCTGCCGGCTGCTCCAAGTGTGGCACATCAAACATTCCTCCAAGGCCGGGATGCCCTGGAACCGTCCCTCGGCCGTGAACTTGTGACATTCATCGCAGGCCATGCCGCTTTTGACCGTGTGAATGGCATGGTTAAAGGAGAAGGGCTGGTTTTTTTGGGAATAGATCAGCGTGGGCCAAATCAACCAAGTGATGACCGCCGTAACCACCAGACCTGCAAAAAACAGCAGCCAGCCTCCCCCGCCGGAGGCCGGTCCCTTGGGGTGTTCGGACGCTCGGCCCTCTTCGTGACCTGTCACTCGCGCCTCATCGTGCTGGGTCATAACACCGCCTCTGAACTTAGTTTAACACTTGTGACAAAATTCATTATTGGGGCAATTTTCTACCGCCGGAACCGGCGGTTGTCAAGGAAAAAAGCCGGGGATTCGGCCGGAATCACCCCCCTAAACCCGAAAAAAAACACCCCCGGCCGAAACCGAGGGTGCACTTGGGATGAACAAGAAAATTATTATACCAGCCTTAACCGGCGGACTTTTTCCCCGGCTCTTCTTTCTTCTCCCCGGCTTGGTCTTTATCTTTGTCCGGAGTGACGTCTATTTCCTTGGCCTCCTGACTGGCCCGTCGGAAATTGCTGATGCCCTTGCCCAGACCCGCGCCTATTTCGGGCAGCTTCCCGGCCCCGAAAATGATCAGCACGATGACCAAAATTATCAATAGCTCCCAAATGCCTAAACCGAACATTTCCTTATAAACCTCCGGCTGCACCCAGCCGATTTTTTAAAATTTTATCATATCAGTCCTGGCTTGAATAGTCAAAAAAACCAAAAAATATCTCACACCCCCCGGCGATTCCCGGCGACCTTCGCCCCCTGCCGGTCGCACTTGACAAGGTCCCCGGATTATATATAAGTTATTAACGTTACAGTCACCTGGACCGTCCGGCCGGGTGAATATTTTACCGGAGCCAGGAATAAGGAGCCGGGCATTCCAACAAACACGGCGAGGTCGCCAGGACAAAAGCTGATCGTCTTTTTAGCCTCCGGAGCCTACTTGGGACATATGCCCTGGGCCCCGGGCACCTTCGGCGCCCTGGCCGGCATACCGGTTTACCTGGCTCTGTCGCGGCTGTCCCTGTGGGGCTACCTCTTCGGCTTGGTCCTGTTGATTGCGGCCGGGATTGTCCTGGCCGATCGGGCCCAAAATATTTATGGCCGGCCTGACGACCGCCGGATAGTCATCGACGAGGTGGCCGGGTTGGCCGTGACCATGACCGGAACGACTCCGGACCTGGCCGGGATCATCCTGGGGTTTGGCTTTTTTCGCCTCTTCGACGTCCTCAAGCCTTGGCCGGCCCGGGTCATCGACCGGACCTGGACAAGCGGGGCCGGAGTGGTTCTGGACGACGTGATCGCCGGCCTGTACGCGGCGGCGGCCTTGCAGGCGGTCTTATATTTCCGGCCGGCTTAAAACCCGGCCTGACGGTTGGTTCATGCACGGGGAAATCATCACTATCGGCGATGAACTCATCACCGGCCGGGTCTGCGACCTCAACTCCCATTTTCTTTCCGCCCGCCTCTCCTCGTACGGGTTGAAAGTCACGGCCATTTCCTCGGTGGGCGACGACCCGCCGAGCATCATCGGCGTCTTGGGCCGGGCCGTGAACCGTTCCGACTTTGTCATCGTCAGCGGCGGACTGGGGCCGACCGAAGACGACATCACCGCGGAAGTCGCGGCCCGGTTTTTTAATAAACCCCTCCGCCTGGACGAATCGTTCTTGGCTTCCATCAAGAATTCTCTTGAAACCCGGGGCGTGACCTGGGTGGAATCCTATAAAAAAATGGCCTTGCTCCCGGAAGGCGCGCGGTTGATCGATCCGGAAGGCGAAGCTTGCGGATTCTATTTTGATTATGGGCCTGTGCCGGTTTTTTTCCTGCCCGGCGTGCCGGAGGAAGTCAAGCTCCTGGCCGAAAACAAGGTTTTGCCGCTGTTGCTGGCCAGACGGTCCGAAACGGGGGTGTTTCGGCAGAGGCTTTTTAAGGTCTTCGGCCTCCAGGAAGCCCAAATCGGCGAGATGCTGGACGGTCTGAGTCAGGCCGAAGCCGGAGTCATGATCGGGTTTTATCCCAATTTCCCGGAGAATCACGTCACCGTGACGGTCAGGGCGGCCGACGAGGCCCAGGCCGAGACCGTCCTGAATCGTCTCGAAGCTGAAGTGGAGAAAAGACTGGGCGGCTACGTCGTGGCCAAGGACGCGGCCACCCTGGAAGAATCGGTCGGGGTGCTCTTGCGGAGCCAGGGCCGGCGGCTGGCCGTAGCCGAATCCTGCACCGGCGGACTGATCTGTCACCGCCTGACTTCGGTACCCGGAGCGTCCGACTATTTCGACCGGGGCCTGGTCACTTACAGCAATCGGGCCAAGCAGGAATTGCTGAAAGTTCCCGCCGAGGTCATTGAAACCCACGGCGCGGTCAGCGCCGAAACGGCCGCCCGAATGGCCGAAGGAGCAAAAAACAGGAGCGGGACTGATATAGGCCTCGCCGTGACCGGCGTCGCCGGTCCGACCGGCGGGACCAGGGACAAACCGGTGGGCACGGTCTTCATGGCCTTGGCCGCTCCGGAAGGCGTCGGGGTCGAGCGTTTCCAGTTCACCGGCCGCCGCGATCAAATCCAAAAGATGACCGCCCAGACAGCCTTGGATTGGCTGCACCATTATCTGATCGATGGTCAGGTCCTTTTTCGCCATTGATCTTCCCGCGGCCCTGACCGCGGAGATCCAAGTCATTCAGGCCCATTTGCGCAACGTCGGAGCCGACGTCGGATGGACCAGGGCCGAAGGAGTCCACCTGACCTTGAAATTTTTAGGCGATGCGGCCGAAGACCTGATCGAGCCGCTGGCCCAAGCCGCCGGACGGGTGGCGGCCGGTCACGCCCCCCTGACTCTGCGGGTCGCCGGGGCCGGAATCTTTCCGGACCGCCGCCGGCCCCGGGTGCTGTGGCTCGGCCTGGACGGCGACCTGGACCGGCTGGCCGATTTGCAGAAGGGGATCGAAGCGGCGGCGGCCGAGTTCGGCTTCGCCCCGGAAAACCGCCCCTTTCGGCCCCATTTGACCCTGGGCCGCTTTCGCTCGAACCGTCGCAAGAACGAATTGCTGCTCCAAGTTGAAAAATTGCGCCCGCGGCCTTTGGAGTTTCTGGCCGAAGAAGTCGTCCTGTTTAAAAGCGATCTCAAGCCGACCGGGGCGGTGTACACCCCTCTGGACCGCCTGCCCCTGAAGGGAGAAAAATTGGAGGACAAGCCATGACCAAATCGCCGGACAAAGACCGGGCCATATCCCTGGCCATTTCCCAAATCGAAAAAGAGTTCGGCAAGGGCTCGATCATGAAACTTGGGGCCGACGAACTGATCCGCAACATCCCGGCCATCTCCACCGGTTCGCTGGCCTTGGACGTGGCCTTGGGCGTGGGCGGCATACCCCGGGGCCGAGTGGTCGAGATTTTCGGGCCTGAGTCTTCGGGCAAGACCACCCTGGCCCTGCACGTGATCGCCGAAGCTCAAAAGAAAGGCGGCGTAGCGGCCTTTGTCGACGCCGAACACGCCCTGGACGTAACCTACGCCCGCAAGCTGGGGGTCAACACCGACGAACTGCTGATCTCCCAGCCGGACACCGGCGAACAAGCCCTCGAGATCGCTGAGATTCTCGTCCGAAGCGGGGCCATAGACGTTTTGGTCGTCGATTCCGTGGCCGCCTTGGTGCCCCGGGCTGAGATCGAGGGAGAGATGGGCGACGCCCACGTCGGCCTCCAGGCCCGGCTCATGTCCCAGGCCCTGCGCAAACTGACCGCGGCCATCGCCAAGTCCTTGACCGCGGTCATCTTCATCAATCAAATCCGCATGCGCATCGGAGTCATGTTCGGCAACCCCGAAACCACCACCGGCGGCAACGCCCTCAAGTTCTATTCGACCGTCCGCCTGGACATCCGCCGGATCGCCGCCCTCAAGGAAGGCCAGGACGTGGTCGGCAGCCGGACCAGGGTCAAGGTGGTCAAAAACAAGATCGCCCCGCCTTTCAAAGAGGCCGAGTTCGACATCCTGTACGGCCGAGGCATCTCTTTGGAAGGCGACTTGATTGACATGGGCGTGGCCGCCGGGCTGATCGACAAAAGCGGGTCCTGGTACTCGTACGGGCAGGAACGCATCGGCCAGGGCCGGGAAAACGCCCGGAAATTCCTGTTGGACCACCCCGAAATCGCCGCCGAACTGGAAACCAAGCTACGCGGCGCTTACGGCCTGATGCCGCCCGAGCCGACCGAGACCCGACCGAATCCGGGAGCGGAATAGGCCTGCCGGCCGCCAAGGTATTGATAAAGGGCTTTTTTTAAGCGTTTATGATGGTTTTTCCAAGAAACGGTCATAGCCGGCCGGACCTGATTAGGGATGACAATTCATCCTTTCGCTGGGGCGATCCTTGTGATGCCCTGATAGATAATGATAAAAACGCCCGCTGAAACGACTAGAGGTTTATTCGGATGACCGCTGACGAGATCAGGGCCAAATTTTTGGACTTTTTTCAAAAACATGACCACGCCGTGGTCAAGAGTTCCTCCCTGGTGCCCAAGGACGACCCGACCCTGCTGTTCACCAACGCGGGCATGGTCCAGTTCAAACGGGTTTTTTTAGGCGAAGAGAAGCGCGACTACCGCCGGGCCGCTTCGTCCCAGAAATGCGTCCGGGCCGGCGGGAAGCACAACGACCTGGAAAACGTAGGATTCACCGCCCGGCATCACACCTTTTTCGAGATGCTGGGCAATTTTTCCTTCGGCGACTATTTCAAGGAACTGGCCATCGAACTGGCCTGGACCCTGCTGACGGACGGCTACGGCCTGCCCGTGAACAAGCTCTACGCCACGATTTTCGAGAATGACGACGAGGCTTTCAATCTGTGGCGGAAGGTCGTCGGTCTGCCCGAAGAACGCATCCACCGCCTGGGCGAAAAGGACAACTTTTGGGCCATGGGCGAGACCGGTCCCTGCGGGCCTTGTTCGGAAATACTGATCGATCAGGGTGAGGCCCTGGGCTGCGGCCGGCCCGATTGCGCCCCGGGCTGCGACTGCGACCGGTACCTCGAACTGTGGAACCTGGTCTTCATGCAGTTCAACCGGGACGAGACCGGCCGGATGACCCCTCTGCCGAGGCCGTCCATCGACACAGGCATGGGCCTGGAACGCATCTCGGCCGTGGTCCAGGGGGGGCATTCCAACTACGAGTCCGATCTTTTCCGGCCCCTGATCGGCTTCATCCAGGAACTTTCCGGGGTTCGCTACGTCTATCAATCAGAAATAGAAAGGCAGGGGTTGACCGCGCCCAAGACCAACGTCTCGATCCGGGTCATCGCCGATCACGCCCGGTCCCTGGCCTTTCTGATCGGCGACGGGGTCCTGCCCGAAAACGTCGGCCGGGGCTACGTCCTGCGGCGGATTCTCCGCCGGGCCTTCCGCCACGGGCGGCTTCTCGGCCTGAAAAAGCCCTTCCTGCACCAGACGGCCGGCCGGGTCATCGACCTCATGAGCCCCTTTTACCCTGAACTCAAAGACGGGGCCAGCTTCATCCAAAAAATCATCCTCAGCGAAGAAGAACGGTTCGCCGAAACCCTGGATTACGGCCTCAACCTGTTGTCCGAGGAAATGGCCCGGGTCAAGGAATCGGGCGGAGGGACCATCTCCGGGGAAGTGGCCTTCAAGCTGTACGACACTTACGGCTTCCCCCTGGACCTGGTTCAGGACGTGGCCAAAGAAAGCGGCTTCGGCGTGGACCTGGCCGGATTCGAAGAAGCCATGGCCCGGCAGCGGGCCAAAAGCCGGGCCTCGTGGAAAGGCAGCGGAGAAACCGCGGTTCCGGCCCCGGTCTCCGACCTGACCGCCTCCGGGTTCAAGGTCGATTTTTTAGGCTACCAGGAACTGGCCGCCCGCTCCGAACTCGTGCTGATCATGAAAGACGGCCGGAAGGTCGAACAAGCCCAAGCCGGAGATGAGGTTGAACTGGTCTTTCGGGCCACGCCTTTTTACGGGGAAGCCGGCGGCCAGGTCGGCGACGCCGGCCGAATTCGTGGACCGGAAGGAGAAATCGCGGTGACGGCGGCCCAGCGTCTGCCCGGCGAGATCATCGTCCACCAGGGAAGGGTCGAATCCGGCCTGATCAAAACCGGCCAGACTTGCACCCTGGAGGTCGGCGAGTCTTTGCGCCGGGACACCATGCGCAATCACACCGCCACCCATCTCCTGCACAAGGTCCTGCGCCAAGAACTGGGCGACCACGTCAAGCAGGCCGGCTCCCTGGTCTCCCCGGACCGCCTGCGCTTCGACTTCACCCATTTCGCCCATATTCCCCCCGAGACCCTCAACCGGATCGAGTCCAGGGTCAATCAGCAGGTCCGGGCGAATCTGCCGGTCGAAACCACCGTCATGTCCATGGAAGAAGCCCTGCAGACCGGGGCCGTGGCCCTGTTCGAAGAACGTTACGGCGAAACGGTCCGGGTGGTCGGCATCGGCGATTTTTCCATGGAGCTTTGCGGCGGCACCCATGTCTCCCGCACCGGGGATATCGGGACTTTTCTCATCGCCTCTGAGGCTTCGGCCGCGGCCGGCGTGCGCCGGATCGAGGCCCTGACCGGCCGGGGGGCCATAGAAGCCGTCCAGCGCGACCGGGACCTGCTCGGACAAATAGCTGAAAAGATTAAATCTTCTCCGCCGGAAATCCCCGAACGCCTGGAACGCCTGCTCACCCGCCAAAAAGAACTCGAACGGGAACTGGAGAGACAGAAGCAAAAAGCCGCCGCCGGGCAGACCCAGGACGTCCTGACCCAGGTGGAACAAGTGGCCGGGATCAATCTTCTGGCCGCCCGGGTGGCGGCCGACAATCCCAAGGTCCTGCGGGAAATGGGCGATCAGCTCAAAGACAGACTCAAATCCGGGATCATCGCCCTGGGGGCGGAGAGCAACGGCAAGGCCCTGCTGCTGGTGATAGTCACCGAAGATTGGCAGAAAAAATTTCCGGCCGGCCGGATCATCAAGGCCATGGCCGCTGAAGTCGGCGGCGGCGGCGGCGGGCGGCCGGACATGGCTCAAGCCGGCGGGCCGAAGCCGGAAAATCTGGACCGGGCCCTGGCCAAGGTCCGGGAGATAATCGGCGGCTGAAGACATCGATAACGTCCTGAAATGAGGCTGAAATGAAGATACTGGTCGTAGGGGGCGGCGGACGCGAACACGCCCTGGTCTGGAAGCTGGCCCAGAGTCCCAAAGCGGACAAGATTTACTGCGCGCCGGGCAACGCTGGCATCGCCGCCCAGGCCGAATGCCTACCGGTCGGGGCGGAAGACATCGACGCCTTGGTCCAACTGGCCCAGGAAAAAAAAGCCGATCTGGTCGTGGTCGGCCCGGAAGCGCCTTTGACCATGGGCCTGGCTGAACGGCTGGCCAAGGCCGGAATCAGGGTCTGCGGACCCTCGGCCGGAGCGGCCCGAATCGAAGGCAGCAAGGCCTTCGCCAAGGACCTGATGCGCAAATACGACATCCCCACGGCCGACTATCAGGTTTTCGACGACTACGACGCGGCCCGTACATATATTATGAAGAACAAGAACCCGTTAGTGGTCAAGGCCAACGGCCTGGCCGCGGGCAAAGGTGTCCTGCTTTGCCCCGACACCGAACAGGCCTTGGCCGCCCTGAACCGGATCATGAAGGACCGTGAATTCGGCTCGGCCGGAGACCAGGTGGTCATCGAGGAACTTTTGACCGGCGAAGAAGCATCTTTTCTGGTCTTCACCGACGGCAAGACCATCGTTTCTCTGCCCACTTCTCAAGACCACAAGGCCGTTTACGACGGAGATGAAGGGCCCAACACCGGGGGCATGGGGGCCTACTCGCCCGCACCGGTGGTCACCCCTAAACTGCACGAAGAAATCATGGACCGGATCATGCGGCCGACGGTCGAAGGACTGGCCGCGGAAGGTTATCCCTACCAGGGAGTGCTCTACGCCGGGCTGATGATCGGCGAAGCGGGGCCTCAGGTCCTGGAATTCAACGCCCGGTTCGGCGATCCCGAGTGCCAGCCCCTGCTTATGCGCCTTAAGTCCGATCTGGTCGACATCCTGGAGGCCGTGGTCGAGGGGCGCCTGGAAGAGATCGAACCGGAATGGGACCATCAGGCGGCCCTGTGTGTGGTCCTGGCTTCGGGCGGCTATCCGGGTTCCTACCAAAAAGGGCACGTCATCAACGGCCTGGAAGAAGCGGCGGCCCTGGAAGACGTGGTCGTCTTTCACGCCGGGACCGCCTTTAACAACGGCCGGATAGTCACCAGCGGCGGCCGGGTCCTGGGCGTGACCGCCCTGGGCGATGACGTGGCCCAAGCCATCGACCGGGCCTATGAGGCGACCGGCAAGATAAGCTTCTCCGGGATGCACTACCGTAAAGACATCGGCCGCAAGGCCTTGAACCGATAGAAAGGATGTGATGATGAGCGATCCGCTGGTCGGCCTGGTCATGGGCAGCGATTCCGATCTCGAAGCCATGAAAGGGGCGGCCGAAATACTGGACATGTTCGGCCTGCCTTACGAGATGACCGTGGCCTCGGCCCACCGTTCCCCCCAGCGGGCCTGGGATTACGCCCGGTCGGCCAAGGAACGCGGCCTCAAAGTCATCATCGCCGGAGCCGGCTGGGCCGCCCACCTGGCCGGGGTCCTGGCTTCGGCCACCACGCTCCCGGTCATCGGCGTACCCATGGATTCTTCCCCGCTTCAAGGTCTGGACGCCCTGCTCTCCACCGTCCAGATGCCCCCGGGCGTGCCCGTGGCCGCCATGGCCATCGGCCGGGGCGGAGCCCGCAACGCCGCTGTACTGGCCGCCCAGATTCTCGCCCTGTCCGACCAGGCCCTGGCCGACAAACTGGCCGACTACAAAGACCAAATGGCCCGGGAAGTCGAAGAAAAGGCCGGCCGGGTGGAAAAACATTCTTGACTAATTTAAATCTTAAATAATTTCAGGATATTATTTTTTTATTGACATAATAATTCTCGGGGATTATAATTATTATTACGTATCCCCCCCATGTAGCCTAGGCTTCATGGGTCCCCGTGTTCTTGGGGCGCCGGCGGGCGCTTGCCGGAAAGGACACGGGATTTTTTTGTCCGCTATTGCCAAGGTGATTTAATGGTCAGGACAATGTTCTTCATCGATGGATTCAATTTCTATCACGCGCTGAAGGAAAAACAAAAATATCATAAATATTTATGGTTAAATTACCTTGAATTTGCCAGCTCCTTTCTTCGGTCTCCCGACGATTCTCTGGCCGGGGTCCTTTATTTCAGCGCCCTGCCTTCATGGGATCAAAAAAAGAAACAGCGCCATCTTGTATTTATCCGAGCTCTCCAACACGCTGGCGTTACAATAATCATGAGCAGATTTAAGGAGAAAACCGTTTTCTGCAAGGTTTGCCACAATTGGTTCAAGGCTAACGAAGAAAAACAAACAGATGTCAGCATCGGGGTCTATCTTTTCCGTGAAGCCCATTTGGACCGTTTTGATCGGGCTGTTCTTGTCACCAACGACACCGACTTGGTCCCGGCCATAAAAGTGGTCAAGGAAACCTTTCCCGAAAAAAAGATAGGCGTCCTTTTCCCCATTGAACGCCACTCGACCGAATTACAAGAAATTTGTGATTTTAGGCTTTATACGAAAAGGCAGCACCTCAAGAAAAGCCAATTTCCCGATCCCCTGGTTCTGCCTTCTGGAAAACTTCTTTCCAAACCCCCAAGCTGGAAATAAGGCCCCTCCCCCGGCTTTTAGAAGCGCCTTTTTACCCGACTGCGATAATCAAGGCTCTTTACCCGAAGGCCTAGTTTGTCAATTTGATCCTGTGGCGGAGCGCCTCTTTCAAGCCGCCTTAATCCGCCGATTCTGAGGACGCAAACTTAATTTCTTAAGTATTGCCCCTCTGTAATTTATCACGAAAGTTCAGCCCGACAAATGATCATGGGCCATGATTAAGTATTGTGTCCCCAGAATTATAACTGATAAGTTTGCTTTCTGAAGTAAAATTTGTTATTACTCAAAAGTCGATCCGGAACAATCACTGCCGAGGGAGATTTTTATGAATGAGAAACTCAAAGAGGTCCTGGAAACCCTTCGGGCCAAATACGCTGATAGTCCGGGAGGATCGGAAGCCGGCTTTTCCGCTCTGACCAGGCTGGTGTCCGGCGTCACCTGCCAAGCCCTCATCCGCGATTTCCCGCCGCTGGTCATTGACGAACCGCCGGTTTTGGGCGGGACCAATGCCGGCCCCAACCCCGTTGAATTGGTTTTGGCGGCCCTGGGCACCTGCCAGGAGATCATGTACGCCCTGATGGGGGCCTTGATCGGCGTCGCCTTGGACCAGGTTGAAGTCAAAGTCACCGGTTATCTCGACCTCAAGGGGCTTTTGGCCTTGAACGAAGACACCCCGGCCGGATTCAGCGAAATCAGGGTGGAAACCAAGTTGGCCTCCCAGGATGACCCGGAAAAGGTTAAAAAACTTATCGAGATGGTGGAAAAACACTGCCCGGTCCTGGACACCCTGGCCCGTCCGGTCAGGGTCAACGGTAAGGCCTGGCTTAATGGAAACAGGTTGAACCTTTAACCACAACAGGGGTTATGCCGTTTCGGGTTTAAAACAAAATCAAACGGCCAATTCGTCACGGACAGGTCCACGCCAAGAGGGCCGAAACCATCTCTCCCCTCCGGTCATCTGACCTTGATGACCCGGATGCGGTAGTCGAAATGGGCCCGGATGTTGAGGCGCTGAAGGTTGATGTGCTCGGGAAAGGCCGGGAAGGGGTCGGCCCCGCGCACGGCCTCGACCGCGGCGTGGTCCAGAAGCGGGCGGCCTGAAGGCGATTCCACCACGATGTTGTGCAGTTTGCCGGTCCGATCCAAAGTAAAGACCAGGGTCAGCCGTCCGGATTCGTATCTGTCCCTGGCCTCGGCCGGGAATATCCACCGGCTTTTGATGCGGACCTTGACCTGGCTCAAGTAGGAGAGGTATTCGGGGGCTTGGCTTTCCAGGGAAATAGTCTCCTCGTCCAGGCTCGGAGCGGGGTCACTCGAGGTCTCGGCCGCCGCAAACTGATCGACTCGACGTAATCTTTCGGCCGCAAGCTTTTTTCCCGAATCTTCAGATGGCGGGGGCGAGGCATCCCGGACGGTTTTTTCCTCCGGAGCCTCGATTTCCAGGACCAGCGGCGGCAGGGTGGGTTGACGGGTCTGGGGCGGAAAAAACTGCCACAAGGCCAGGGCCAAGATGTGGACCCACAAAGAAACCACCATGGCCAGACCCAAGGACAGGACCTGACCCCGCCGGCTTACACCTTCAGTCATTCCTAACCCACAAACGCTCCTTGCGCTTGAACCACCAGCGGGTCCAGTCGGTCCTCAAAACCGCCCGGCACAGGTCTTGACCGGCCGAGGTTTTCAGCCTTTTTTCCGCATACTTCAGCCATTCGGCCGCGTAACGGTTGCCCAGGTCCTGTTTCTCTTTCAGCTCCACTATCAAGTCGAGCTGGTCGGCGTCATAGGCCAGCCGGGCTTCCAGGGTTTGGACCTCCCGAAATTCGGCCAGAAGGGCCTCGATCTCCGGACCGCACGGGGCATTGGCCGCAGCGTCCTGTCCGGCCCGGACTTCATCCGCAATCACGTACTGTTTGTTGACGTAATTCTGGTCGCCGGTGCGGGCCTCGGCCAAGTCGTGGAAAAGGCAGAGGTTGACCACCTTGTTTTTATCGGCCCCGGGGGTGAGTCGGGCCAGGACAAAACCGATCACCGCCGTGCGGAAGGAATGTTCGGCCACGTTTTCCGCTCCGTCGCCCAGAAACTGGTACCCGGTCCGCGGAGTCTTTTTCAGCATCCCGGCCTCGAAAAGAAAGTCGGCGGTCTGGTCCATGACCACGGGCGGGTCGGCCTTGAGCAGGCAGGCCGGGCAGATTTTCTTCCCCCGCACCCGGCTGAGACGCGGCTCCATGACCCCTTCGCCGCACTCTTCACATGCTGCCGTCGGAAAGATTCGGGCCAGGGGAGGCAACTCGACCTTGACTTCGGTTGCTTGAAAAAGGTCCTGGTCCGGAGCTTCCAGAAGGACCTTTTTAAAAGCCTCCCGGTCGGTTCGGCCGTCCGCCTGCACGGGCTTGATCCGGTCGCCGATGAAGACCAACCGCACCCCCCGGCCGTCAGGCCGATAGGCCAGGGTGAAGACCTGCTTGCCCCAGTCCCGGAAAATCAAGTTGCCCTTACCGAAGGTGCAACCGGTCAAATATTGAATCCCGTCAGCCGAACAGGAATCGTTCTCGATGATCGCCACCAGTTCTTCATCTTCGGCCCTTTGTCCGCCCAGACGCTCCAGGCCGAGCAGGGCGGCCCGGCAGCCGATCAACAGGCCCGGACAAAGATGCCCGTGAAAATCGACCGCTCCCTTGAGCCTGGGGTCTTCCATCTCCAACTTCATGGCCGTTCTCCTGAATCGGAAAATATCATAGGCATCTAAACTCCTGGAATATTTTTAAAATCGAGACGTCAAGCCTGGCCGGCCGCCCGGGCCTTTTCCGCCTGGAAACCAGGCAGGACTTTTTGCAGGAAGCGGCCGGTGTAAGAGGCCTCCTGGCCGGCCACTTCTTCCGGTGTGCCTGCGGCGATGACCCGCCCCCCCTCGTCCCCGCCTTCCGGCCCCAGGTCGATGATATAATCAGCGCACTTGATCACGTCCAGGTTGTGTTCGATGACCACCACGGTGTTGCCCTGGTCGACCAGGCGGTTGAGCACGGCCAGCAGCTTGTTGATGTCGTCGAAATGGAGGCCGGTGGTCGGTTCGTCCAGGATGTACAAGGTCCGGCCGGTGGCCCGCTTGGATAGTTCCCGGCTGAGCTTGATCCTCTGGGCCTCGCCCCCGGACAGGGTCGTGGCCGGCTGGCCGAGTTTTATATACCCGAGACCAACTTCCTGGATGGTTTCCAGCTTGTGGCGGATAAGGGGCACATTCTGAAAAAATTCGAGGGCCTGGTTGACGGTCATGTCCAAAACGTCGGCGATGGAGGCCCCCCGATAAAGTATTTCCAGGGTGTCCCGGTTGTAGCGTCGGCCCTGGCAGGCTTCACACCGGACGTAGACGTCGGGCAGAAAGTGCATTTCGATCTTGATGATCCCGTCGCCCTGACAGGTCTCGCAACGGCCGCCCTTGACGTTGAAGGAAAACCGGCCGGGCTTGTACCCCCGGGCCCTGGCCTCGGGCAGCCGGGCGAACAGGTCCCGGATCGGGGTGAAGAGGCCGGTGTAGGTGGCCGGATTGGACCGCGGGGTCCGGCCGATGGGGCTTTGGTCGATGTCGATGACCTTGTCGATGTATTCCAGCCCTTTGACGTCTTCGACCTGGCCGGCCCTTTCTTTGGACCGGTAGAGCCGCTGGGCCAGGGCCTTGTACAAGGTCTCGATGATCAGGGTGGACTTGCCCGAGCCGGAAACCCCGGTCACGCAGGTCATGGTCCCCACCGGAATGAACACGGTGATGTTTTTCAGATTGTTTTCCGAGGCCTTTTCCAGGACCAAGGCCTCCTTCTTTATCCGCCGCCTCCGGTCCGGGACCTTGATCTCCTTGCGGCCGGACAGATACTGGCCGGTCAGGGACTGTTCGCTCCGGACCAGGTCCTCAGGCGTGCCGCTGAAGACCACCCGTCCGCCTTGACGGCCGGCCCCCGGTCCCATATCCAAGACCCAGTCCGCCGACATGATGGTCTCGGCGTCGTGTTCGACCACCAAAACCGTATTGCCCAGGTCGCGCATCTTTTTCAAAGTAGCCAGCAAGCGGGCGTTGTCCCTCTGGTGAAGCCCGATGGAGGGCTCGTCCAAAATGTAGATCACCCCGACCAGGCGGGAGCCGATCTGGGTGGCCAGCCGGATGCGCTGGCCTTCCCCGCCGGAAAGCGTGGCCGAACCCCGGTCCAGGGTCAGATAGTCCAACCCCACGTCCCCCAGAAAGGCCAGCCGTTCGTTGATCTCCTTGATCACCCGCCGGGCGATCTCCATTTCCCGGTCGGACAGCCGAAGATTTTGAAAAAAAGTCCGGGCCTGAGCCACGGACATGGCCGTAACCTGGTTGATGGTCAATTTTCCGACCTTGACCGCCAGGGCTTCCGGCCGCAGCCTGGCCCCCTGGCACTTGGGGCAGGGCCGGTGGTTCATGTATTTTTCTATCTCTTCCCTGATGGTCGGGGAATCGGTCTCCCGATAGCGCCGCTCCAGGTTGGGAATGATCCCTTCAAAAGGCCGGTGGAAGAAATGCCGGCGGTCTTCCTTTTCGAAGTAAAAACGGATTTCTTCCCGTCCGGAGCCATGAAGGATGATCTCCTTGACCTTGGCCGGCAGGTCCTTGTAAGGGGTATAGATGTCAAAGCCGTAATGGTCGGCCAAGGTCTGGAGGGTCTGGATGTAATAGACGGAACTCGAATGGGCCCACGGAGCCACGGCCCCTTCCCGCAGGGAAAGTTCCGGATTGGGCACGATCAGTTCCGGGTCAAAATACATCATCGACCCCAGGCCGTCGCAGGCCGGACAGGCCCCCTGGGGGCTGTTGAAAGAAAAAAGCTGGGGGGTCAGTTCCGGGTAGCTGATGCCGCAATGGTCGCAGGCGAAGCGTTCGCTGAAAAAAAGCTCGCCCTGACCGGCCACGTCGATGACCACCTGGCCTTCGGAAGTGCGCAGGGCCAGCTCCACCGAATCGGTCAGCCGCCGGCCCACCCCGGCCTTGACCACCAGCCGGTCGACCACCACTTCCAAAGTGTGCTTCTTTTTCTTGTCCAGGTTGATCGGCTCATCCAGGTTGTGCATCCGGCCGTCCACCCTGACCCGGATGAAGCCGTCCTTGCGCATCTTCTCCAGCAGCTTGCCGTGTTCGCCCTTGCGGCCGATAACCAGAGGGGCCAGAACCACCACCTTGGACCCTTCCTCCAGGTCCAGAATGCGGTCGACGATCTCCTGGACGGTCTGCGAAGCGATTTCCCGGCCGCAGTTATAGCAGTGAGGGTGGCCGACCCGGGCGTAGAGGAGACGGAGATAGTCGTAAATCTCGGTGACCGTGCCCACGGTCGACCGGGGGTTTTTGCTGGTGGTCTTCTGTTCAATCGAAATGGCCGGGGACAGACCCTCGATGATGTCCACGTCCGGCTTGTCCATCTGTTCGAGGAACTGGCGGGCGTAGGCCGAAAGGGATTCCACATAGCGGCGCTGGCCCTCGGCGTAAATGGTGTCGAAGGCCAAAGACGATTTGCCCGACCCGGACAGACCGGTGATGACCGTGAGTTGGTCCCTGGGTATCTCGACGCTGATGTCCTTGAGGTTGTGCTCCCGCGCCCCGCGGACCACGATCATCTTCTGGGCCATCTATCCCCGCCCTTTCCTCAACCAAAAAGCCGAATCAAATTTTTAATATGGCACTGGAAGACGATTGTTGCAAGAAAAAGAAAAACACCGGGCTGCCCCCAAAAACTGAAGGGCCGCCCCACGCCCCCTGTCTTGAACCGGTCCGCCCCGACGGGCCGGCTGAGGACGCCATAATATAACAATAAGATATAATTGGTGATCTCTGTTTACAGGCGGGGCCGGCCCATATTCGCCGCAAAGACCATCAGGCCAAACCAAACGGCCGTTATTCCGGATAATTCATCTTACAGCATCCGGGACAGGCGATCTTCCAGACCCGCCGCCGCCGAAAAACCGGCCATGGCGTAAAGCATCCGGTCGATCAGGTCTTGGTACGGTTGGGCCTCCGGAGCCAGACGGGACCGCTCGCTGCGGCTTATCTCCCCACGAGCCGCCTCGACCGCCGTAATCCGCCGGACCGCCTCGACCATCAGGCCCAGCGCCGCAGCGTTCTACCCGCCGAGGATTACTCGGTCCAATGACATAAGGATACCGTGGAGGGTGTCGTTTAACGACAACGTTCCCTGGTGACAATTTCGCTGCGATCCATTGCCGCCAGCGCAAAGCCTTGTTAACCCTCTCGTTGATCTTTTGCCATTTTATATCTAACAATTTGCCTCCATATTTGAAAAAACCGCACAAACCGCGACGGTTTTGGTATTCGACCTCTGGCTATTTCAATTAGGTAGGCCCCACGGGATATTGACAGCTTTTTTAATTCGATGAATTTTGAAATAATAAAGAACAAAAAATACTCATGTTCTCTTTCTGGATTATTGAAGCGTAACTGTACCGCGTCAAATATCTCTGATATTCCAGACTCTGGAATTGCAGGATTCATCTTCCTTAAAGCATCCCTGATAGCCTCATAAACACCAAAATGTTTGAAACAGCTAAATTCATTTTTGACAAAGTCTTTCGCTTCAGATTGGTTCAGATGCGGGAGATTTTCTATAACAATCTCAGTTATAATACCAAACACATCGGCGCTTTCCTTAGACATTCCCGTTTCGAAATTTCTCAATGCTATCAATTCATATCGCCGGCAAACTTTTTTGTGAAGCCTCTGCCAATCTGAATCGAAAATGCCCATGTTCATATCTCCTTAGCAAGGCTACCGCTCTGGATCTCCCTAATTAGGGGTTTGTTGTTGAACATTTCAGTGAATGAATTCAGTGAATTCTGGGGACACAATACTTAATTACTACTCATGATCATTTACCGGGCTAATGTTGCCCGATAAATTACGGAGGCGCAATACTTAAGAATGTCCGCAGAATCACGGAGACCTCAGGCCACTCGGGCCAGGGTCAGGACCAGAACTTGGGCCGCCCCGGCCTTCTTAAGAACCCGGGCGCACTCGTTGATCGTGGCCCCGGTGGTGTAAACGTCGTCCATGAGCAGGACCGACCGGTTTTTCACCGCGGCCGGGTCCGACAGGGCAAAGGCCCGGCGGACGTTGGCCAGACGCTCCGGTCCCTTGAGGTTGACCTGAGGCTCGGTCCAGCGGGTCCGGAGAAGCAGGTCGAAACGGACCAGGGCCTGATATTCACGGTAAAGCTTGCGGGCCAGGAGGAGGGCCTGGTTGAAACCTCTCTCCCGGAGTCGCTTCCGGTGCAGAGGCACCGGCAGGATCAGGTCGACCTGGGGCGGAAAAAAGGGCGGGCTGAGGTGGTCGGCCATGAAGGCGGCCAGAGGCCGGGCCAGTTCGGTCCGCCCGGAATATTTCAGCCGATGAATCGCACTTCGCAAGGCCCCTTCATAAAGACCGGCCGACAAAGCCTGATCGTAGACCGGGTGTTTCTTCCGGCAGCGGGCGCAGACATGGACCGAAGGCGCGCCGGTGTCGAAAGGCCGGCCGCAGCAACGGCAGTGGGCCTGAGGCAAGGGGAGCAGCCCGGCCAGACATTCGGGACAGAAGCCGGCGAGGCCGTCCGGTCCGGAAGGCTGGTTTCCGGTCAAAAAAACACCGCACACCAAACATTTGGGCGGAAAGACCAGATCGGCCAGGCCTTGCCTCAAAAAGAGGCCCGCTTTGGCCCAGACCGGATAATATAATGATTTAAATCGATTTATCGAAATGGACAAAATGAGTTTCCCCGGTCGGAGCTGTTCCCGGTCTCTCCCCCGGCTTGTCTTTACAGCCTCTCCACTATGGCTCGCCCGAAGGCCGAACAGGACAGTTCCTTGGCCCCGTCGATCTGCCGGGCCAAATCGTATGTGACCAGGCCCGCGGCGATGGTCAGGCCCAAGGCTTTCCGGACCAGGGCGGCGGCTTCGTCCCAGCCGAGATGTTCCAGCATCAAGGCCCCGGACAGGATGAGCGAACCGGGGTTGACCTTGTCTTGGCCGGCGTACTTGGGGGCCGTGCCGTGGGTGGCCTCGAAGACGGCGCAGCGGTCCCCGATGTTGGCCCCGGGGGCCAGACCCAGGCCGCCGACCTGGGCGGCCAGGGCGTCGGACAGGTAGTCGCCGTTGAGGTTGGGCGTGGCGATGACCTCGTATTCGTCCGGCCGGAGCAAAACCTGCTGGAACATGGCGTCGGCGATGCGGTCCTTGATGACCACCCGGCCCTCGGGGACCCGCCCGCCGTGTTTCTCCGCCACTTCCGCCTCGGTGACCACCGCCGAGCCGAATTCGGCCGCCGCCTCATAGCCCCAGGTCCGGAAAGCCCCTTCGGTAAACTTCATAATGTTGCCCTTGTGGACCAAGGTCACGCTGCCGCGGCCCTGGTCCAAGGCGTACCTCACGGCCCGCCGGACCAGGCGCTTGGAGCCTTCTTCCGAAGCGATCTTCAAACCCAGACCGGTCCGGGGGCCTATCTTCACCCCCATCTCTTTAGACAGAAAATCGGCCAGACGGACGGCTTCCTTGCTGTCGGACGCCCACTCGATCCCGGCATAGACGTCTTCGGTGTTTTCCCGAAACACGACCATGTCCACCTTTTCCGGATTTTTGACCGGAGCCGGCACGCCGGGGATATACCTGACCGGCCGGATGCAGGCATACAGATCGAAAATTTGGCGCAAGGCCACGTTAAGACTCCGGAAACCTTCCCCGACCGGCGTGGTCAAGGGCCCCTTGATGGCCACAGCGTGGTCGCGGATGGTTTCCAGCGTCTCTTCCGGCAGCCACTCTCCGGTCCGGTCATAGGCCTTTTCTCCGGCCAAAGCCTCGATCCACTCGATCCGCCGCTTACCGCCGTAAGCCTTTTCTACCGCGGCCTCCAGGACCGGCCGGGTCGCGGCCCAGATATCCGGCCCCACGCCGTCGCCTTCTATAAAAGGAATGGCCGGCTGATCCGGCGCCTGCCACCGGCCCTGATCGTCAATAATTATCCGACTCATAATAAGTTACTTCTCTTCGCTCTAAAAATAATTTTGCGGAGGCATTTTTCCGATTTTTTCCTTGTGCCAGGCCTTGAATTCCTCCCAACTAGACTCCGGGTCGATCCCCGGACAGGCCGCTTTGGCCTCTTCAAAGACCTGCCGGTCTTGAAGCAGACCATGGAAAAAAGGCCAGTCCCGGCACATGGGCGGCTTGGCCTGGTGAATCCGACACAATCCCGTCTCCCGGTCCAGCATCAGGCAGTACCCCTCAGCGTCAGTCTTGATGGACAACAACCCATATTGAGGCTCGGTGAACCGGGCCGAAAATTCTTCCACCGACAAACCCAGCAGCGCGGCCGCCTCTTTGGCCCGATCAAAGGTCAGATAAATCCCGCCCCGACCCCGGCAGCAGGTCCCGCATTGTCGGCATTCAAAGACTTTTTTAACTGACATATCCCAGGTCGGCCCGCCGGAAACGGCTCCCGTTCTCCCTAAGTAATTTTATTGTCCGCTAAAAGCGAAGACCTGGGGCCGTTGTAACGCTCGGTGTCGTAATACCGGGCCACGTCCACGGTCTGGAGTTTGGCGATAGCCTGGCTGATGGGCACGGACGTAAGCTCGCCTTTGATGTAGGAAACCATCCGACCGAACCGGCCGCGAAGGATCAGATCGACCGCGGCGATGCCGAAGCGGCGGCCCATCAGCCGGTCGCAAGCCGTAGGTTTGCCGCCCCGCTGCAAGTGGCTGAGAACCACATATCGTGATTCCAAACCGGTCCGCCTTTCGATCTCTTTGGACACGTACCGGGCGATGCCGCCCAGGACCTTGTGGCCGAAGCCGTCCTCCTTTTCACTCAGATAAACCAGGTCTTCGCCCTTGATCTTGGCCCCTTCGGACACCACCACGATGCTGTAACGGATGCCCGAATTTTTACGGGTCATCAACAACTCACAAACCCGCTCCATTTGAAAATCCCACTCCGGAATAAGGATCACGTAGGCCCCGGCCGCCTGACCCCCTTCCAGAGCCAGCCAGCCGGCGTGCCGGCCCATGGTCTCCACCACGAAAATCCGGCTGTGAGACCCGGCCGTGGTCCGCAGCCGGTCCACCTCCTCGGTGATGACGTTGAGGGCCGAATCGTAGCCCAGGGTGTAGTCGGTGCCGGTCAGGTCCCGGTCGATGGTCTTGGGGATGCCGACCACCTTGACGCCCAGATCGTGAAGACGCTGGGCCACGGTCAAGGTGTCCTCGCCGCCGATCGCCGCCAGAGCGTCTATCCCGAGCGCCTCGATGTTTTCCAGAAGTCGCCGGGAACGGTCGTCCTTGGGGTTGAAAGGGTTGACCCTCGACGTGCCCAAGGCCGTGCCGCCGGTCCGGTCCCAGGCCCTGACTTTGAGCTCGGTGAGCTGCTCCGTCCAGCGGGCCACGCTGCTCGGGTCGGCCGGGTCCACCTCGACCAGCCCCCGCCAGCCGTCCCGAATCCCGATCACTTCAAAAACTTCGTGACGCTTGGCCGCCAAAAGGGGGTCCAAAGCCGTCTTGGTCACCCACTTGATGGCGCTGTTCAGACCCGGACAGTCACCGCCCCCGGTCAAAACGCCGATGCGGATGGTCATTCTTCAGCTCCTTATCCCGTTGATTAAATCGGCCTGTTCACCAAAGGCGGCTGGCCGGTGGCCTCCAGCACGCTCCGCCACAAGGCCCCGTTGAGCTGGATTTTTTTCCGCGACGCCACCGCCGCCTTGATGGGCACGTGCACGTAAACGTGGTTCCACTGGCCGATCAAAAGGTCGGTCTTGCCGGCCATAGCGGCGTGAACCGCCTTCTGTCCTAAAAACATGCAGTAGATGCGGTCGCTGGCGTTGGCCGGCTGGCTGCGGATCAGATAGCTGGGATCAAAGTATCTCAGGTTGACCTCGATCTGCTTGGACTTGAAATATTCCCTGATCCGGTCGGCCAAAAACCGGCCGATGTCCCCCAGGCGGCGGTTGCCCGAAGCATCGAAGGCTTCGGCCTGATCGGCGAAAAATTTCTGCCCCGCACCTTCAGCTGCGACGATGACTGCGTGCCTGCGGCGCTGGAGGCGCTCCTCTAAAACCTTGAGCAGCCCGGCTTCGCCTTCCAGGTCAAAATCCGATTCGGGCACGAGCACGAAGTTGGCTTCCCCTTGAGCCAAAGCGGCCGTGGCCGCGATGAAACCAGACTCGCGGCCCATCAGCTTGACCAGACCGATGCCGTTGGGCGCGCCCAGAGCCTCGGTATGGGCGCTGCGGATGACCTCGGCCGCGCTCTCCACCGCCGTGTCGAAACCGAAAGACCTGGCCACCAGATTGATGTCGTTGTCGATGGTCTTGGGCACCCCGATCACGGCGATTTTCAGGCCGCGCTTCCTGATTTCCTCGGCCACCAGGTGGGCCCCCCTCAGGGTCCCGTCCCCGCCGATGGAAAAAAGGATGCTGATGTTGAGCCGTTCCAGGGAGTCGACGATCTCCTCGATGGAGTACAAACCTCGGGAGGAAGACAAAACAGATCCCCCGAATTTGTGAATCTCGGCCACGGACTCGGGGGTCAGTTCAACTAAATCGTGCCTGAACTCAGGGATCAGCCCCTGGTACCCGTGCCTGATCCCAAAAATGTTCCTCACCCCGTAAAGGTAATGCAAGGCCAAAACCACCGATCGGATCACGTCGTTCAGGCCGGGGCAGAGACCGCCGGCGGTCAGGATAGCGGCCTTGACCTTGACCGGGTCGAAATAAATCCGCCGCCGCGGACCAGCCATTTCAAACGTGGCCGGCGTTTTTTTGTCCTTCACGGCCTGGTGAAAACTTTCCAGGGCCACCTCGATCAGGACCCGGCACGAATCTTCCACAAAAACCCCGGCGCAACTGGTTTCCTCGCCGGCCCGAAGGTATGAGGAAAGCAGCGGCGAATCGATCCTGGCCGGACCAAGATTGTCAATATTTGTCCAATCGTCTTCGGGCTTTTTGCGCGTGGTCATTTTTTTCCCGGCCCCCCTTTTTAAAAGATTGCCGTCTTAGGCCGCCCCGGTTTCATTCTAGGCTCGATTCTCTTTCAAAGCAAGCCCAGTTCCTTAAGCCCGGACTCGATTCGTCGGACTTGATCGTCGTTCAGGGTCGTCCGTTTCGAAGCCGCCGTCGCGCTGGGGATCAGGCCCATGAGTTTGAGGGCCGCCTTGATGAAGGCCGGAGGGTTCGGCCGATAGATATCCGACAAAAGGCGGACCATCCGGCCGCTCTCCCAGATATGGCTGAGGTGATCGGGCGAGAGCCTCTGGCTGTCATAAATATTCAGGGACGACTTGACGATGTCGGCCCAGGCCTTGGGGGCCAGATTGGCCCCGCAGGAAACCAGGCCCGAAGACGAGGGCCGCTCCATGAAATTGTCTTCGCTCCCGTCATAAAAACGGAAATTCTGCCTGGACTTGAGGGCCTGCTGATAATGAAGGGCCCGGTCCAAATCCCCCTCGAACTGGAGGCCGACCACCTGTTCATTGGCGGCCGTCTTCTTGATGACGCTGGTCCGAATGTTCTTGTGCTGCAATTTGGCCCGGAAAAGGCCGATCAAATCCGGATTGTTGCCCAAAATAAACGGACGTCGGCTGTGGCGGCCCAGCTCGGCCAGGTGATCCGGCAGGCCCCGGTTGCCGTGATAGATCAGCGGAGTCAGCAGGTAAAAAATCTCCGCTTGCGGCCGCGCTGGACCGAGAAGGTCTTCGGCCCGCTCCAAAAGTTTGATGGTCTCCTCGCGGCTGGTCCCGGTGATCTCAAAAAAGACCGCGGCGCCTTCCCGGCTGGTGTCAACCAAAACCTTTAAAACTTCCAGCCGAACATCGAGGCCGAGGCCCAGACCCTCGCCCATCCGCAAGCTCCCGGCCGCAAAACCGTTGACCTCGCCCTCAAGCCGCCGGATCAAACAGATTAAGGCTGTCCGGTCCAGCCCACCGGCCCGGTCCAGCGGCGTGACCAGGTCGACGATCAGGCCCCGGGGAGGAAGATTAATCATAAGCGGCCTTGATCTCGTTGAACCTGAACTTGCCCTTGCCCAAGAGGTCATGCAGGTGAATCATCCCCTTCAGCCGACTGCGCTCATCCACGATGGGCAGGACGGTCACCTCATGGGTCTGCATGATTTCCAAGGCCTCGGCCGCCAGACGGTCTTGGGTGATGGTGATGGGCGACCTGGTCATGACTTCGGCAACGGTCAACCCCAAAAAACTCTCATGCTTGACCAGACAGCGCCGGAGGTCCCCGTCGGTGAAGATGCCTTCCAGAAAATCGTCCCGCCCTACCACTAAAAGGGCCCCCAGATTCCCGGTGTTCATGACCTTGATCGCTTCGCTCAAAGAGGTCTCTTTACCCACCACCGGGACTCGGCCGCCGGTGAGCATGACTTGGCCCACCTGGACCGACAGACGCTCGCCCAGGTTGCCGCCGGGATGCAGACGCCTAAAGTCGCTGGAATTGAACCGCCGCCGGCTGATCAAGGTCACGGCCAGGGCGTCGCCCATAGCCAAAGCCGCTGTGGTCGAAGCGGTCGGGGCCAGGCCCAAAGGACAGGCCTCCCGGACCACGCCCACGTTCAAAACCACATCCGCGTACCCGGCCAGAGTCGAGGCCGGATCCCCGGTCATGGCGATGATCTTGGCCCCCAAACCTTTGACCGCCGGGACAATGGCGTTGAGCTCCATGGTCTCCCCGCTGTTGGAGATGGCCAAAACCACGTCGTCGCCCATGACCATGCCCAGGTCGCCGTGCATGGCTTCCACCGGATGAAGGAAAAAAGACGGCGTACCCGTGCTGTTCAGCGTGGCCACGATCTTACGGCCCACAATCCCCGATTTGCCGATGCCGGTGACGATGACCCGGCCCCGGGCCTGATAAATCAGGTCCACCGCCTCGGCGAATTCCTGACCGACCCGCTCGACCAGATTGAGGATGCCCTCGGCCTCGATCCGCAGGACTTCCCTGGCTTGTTTAATCAATATCTCAGTCAATTGTCCAACCCGGAGAAAACTTTCTTGTTAAATATCCTTCCCCGGCCCGCCGCCTCTTCAGACCGCTCTAACAGGCCTCCAGCCCGAACTTGGAATAACCCTCCTCAGGCGGCACAGGGTGCTCTCCGTTGAAACAGGCCAGGCAAAACTCGGGCCGCTCGAAACCCGTGGCGGCCACCATGCCCTCCAGGCTCAGATAACCCAAAGAATCCAGGCCCAAAAACCGCCTGACCTCCTCCACCGAATGATTGGCCGCGATCAGCTCGCCCTTGCTCGAAAAATCAATCCCGTAGTAACAGGGAAACCGGTGGGGCGGGCAGGAAACCAGCATGTGCACTTCCCGGGCCCCGGCCTCCCGCAGAGTCTTGACCCTGGTCCGGCTGGTCGTCCCCCGAATGATCGAGTCTTCCACAATGACCACCCGCCGGCCCCGGATGATGTCCTTGACCGGATTGAGCTTGACTCGGACCCCGAAGTCGCGCATGGACTGCGACGGCTGAATGAAGGTCCGGCCCACGTAGTGATTCCTGATAATGCCCATCTCTAAAGGTATGCCGCTGGCCTGGCCGTAGCCGATCCCGGCGTAATTGCCCGAATCCGGAAAAGGCATGGTCAGGTCGGCCTCCAGGTCCGGATACTCTTCGGCCAGGCGCGCGCCCATCCTCTTCCGAATCTGGTAAACATTGTGCCCGAAAATGTTCGAATCCGGCCGGGCGAAATAAATATACTCAAAAATGCAGAAAGTATGCGGTTCAGACTCCATCTGCAAAGATGTCAGCCCCTGCTGGTTGATCAGGACGATCTCGCCCGGCTCCACGTCCCGGACGTACTGGGCCTCGATCAGGTCCAAAGCACAGGTCTCGGAAGACAGAACCCAGCCGCCGTCGTTTAGGCGGCCCAGACAAAGCGGCCGGAAACCGTGCGGGTCCCTGGCCCCGATCAGGGTGTCCTGGACCAGCAGCCCCAGGGAAAAGGCCCCCTTGGCCTGAGGCAAGGCCTCGAGCAAGGCCTGACTCAGGCCCTTTTTCAGATGGCGAACCAAAAGATGAACGATGATCTCCGAATCCATGGTCGTCTGAAAGATGGACCCTTGAGCCTCCAATTCTTTGCGCAGCCGCACCGAATTGGTCAAATTGCCGTTATGGCCCAAGGCGATGGTCAACCCGCCGAAGTTGACCAGAAAAGGCTGAGCGTTCTTGAGCAGTGAAGACCCGGTGGTCGAATAGCGGACGTGCCCCAAAGCGATGTGCCCCTGGAGAGCCTCCACGATCCGGTCGTTGAAGACCTCCGGCACCAAGCCCATCTGGCGGTGTTCGGCTACGCGGCGGCCGTCCGTGGCCACGATCCCCGCGCTTTCCTGCCCCCGGTGCTGCAAGGCGTAAAGACCGAAATAGGTCAGCTTGGCCGCTTCCGGATGCCCCCATACCCCGAACACCCCGCAGGACTCCTTGGGGCCGCCGGACCCCAAACCGTTCTCGACCCCGACGCCTAACCTCATGGACCGTAACCTATCAGTCAACGGCGGCATTTTCCGGCTTTTCCCGCCCGACTGATAGACGTGGATTCCTGCTTTCGCAGGAATGACTGATAGTTAGCACCGTCATTCCCGCGCAAGCGGGAATCCAGACCACCGATAATTGAGTGATTGCCATGGACCGCCGCCCCTATCTTTTATAATACTCCTGAAGGGTCTTGACTCCCAATTTCTGTTCGATCAAAGCCGCGCAGGCTTCCACCGTGGCGTAAGCCCCGGCCACGGTGGTCACGTAAGGCACCTTGTACAATAAGGCCGTCCGCCGCAGGCTGATCGAATCGATCACCGTGCGCCGACCCATGGCCGTGTTGATGATCAAAGCGATCCGGCCGTTCTTCATCAGGTCGATCACATGGGGCCGGCCTTCATGAACCTTGTTGACCGTCTCCACCTGCAAACCCTGTTCCCGGAAATACCGGGCCGTGCTCCTGGTCGCCGCCAGGCTGAAACCCTGGGCCGCAAACCGAGCCGCCGCTCCGGCCGCCGCCTTCTTGTCCCGGTCCCTGACGCTGATGAAGACCGTCCCGGACCGCGGCAGCATCTGCCCGGCGGCCAGTTGACTCTTGGCGTAAGCCAGCCCGAAACTCGCGTCCAGACCCATCACTTCCCCCGTGGACTTCATCTCCGGCCCGAGAATGGTGTCCACGCCGGGAAAACGATTGAAGGGAAACACCGCTTCCTTGACCGAAACATGACCGGGCTCAGGCTCGGTCGTCAAACCTAACTCGTCCAGAGTCCGGCCCATCATGACCTTGGTGGCGATCTTGGCCAAAGGCCGGCCGGTGGCCTTGGAGACAAAAGGCACCGTCCGCGACGCCCTGGGGTTGACCTCCAAGACGTACAATTTTTGGTCCTTGACCGCGTACTGAATATTCATCAGCCCGATCACGCCCAGCTCCGCAGCCAAAGCCCGCGTGGCCGCCTTGATCTCTTCAACCAACTTCGGCGAAAGCGAACGCGGCGGCAGGACGCAGGCCGAGTCCCCCGAATGAACCCCGGCCTCCTCGATGTGCTCCATGATCCCCCCGATAATCGTCCGCCGACCGTCCGAAACCGCATCCACGTCCAGTTCGATGGCGTCTTCCAGAAACTTGTCGATCAAAATGGGACGGCCGGGCGAAGCCTCCTGGGCGAAACCGACGAAATCGACCAGAGAATCCGGGTCGTAGACGATCTCCATGGCCCGGCCGCCTAAGACGTAACTCGGCCGGACCAGCACCGGGTAACCTATCCGCGCCGCCGCCCGCCTGGCCCCGTCCAGGTCCAAAGCCGTGCCGTTGGGCGGCTGGACCAGACCCAATTTGTTAAGCAAGGCGGTGAATCGCTCCCGGTCTTCGGCCCGGTCGATGGAATCCGGCGAAGTCCCCAAAATCTTCACCCCGGCCTCGGCCAGAGGCACGGCCAGATTCAGAGGCGTCTGGCCGCCGAACTGGACGATGACCCCTAAGGGCCTCTCCCGCTCGATAATGTTGAGCACGTCCTCCTTGGTCAAAGGCTCGAAATACAATCGGTCCGAAGTGTCGTAATCCGTGCTGACCGTCTCCGGGTTCGAATTGACCATGACCGACTCGTACCCCAGCTCCCGCAAAGCAAAAGAAGCGTGCACACAGCAGTAGTCGAACTCGATGCCCTGACCGATCCTATTGGGGCCGCCGCCGAGGATGACCACCTTGGGGTTGTCCGTGCTCCGAACCTCGTCCTCCTCCTCGTACGTCGAATAATAATAAGGGGTGTAAGCCTCGAATTCAGCCGCACAGGTGTCCACCAGCTTGTAACAATGCTTGACTCCTAAATCCTGGCGGACCCGGCGGACCCGGTCCTCGGTCCAGCCCCACAAATGGGCCAGTTGCACATCCGAAAAACCGTCTCTTTTGGCCTCTCGCAAGGCTTCGGCCCAAGCCTCCCGCTCTTCGGCCGGAATGCCCCGATCCAGCCCGGCCCCCAAGGCCCGCAGCTCCGGCTCCCTGGCCGTCAACTCCTGAAAATGCTGCAAAAACCACGGGTCGATCCCGGTCAGTTCGTAAACTTCCTCGACACTCATCCCGCCCTGAAAAGCCGCGGCCAAATAAAAGACCCGCTGAGAATTGGGCGTGCGCAGTCTGGCCCGGAGCAACTCCGGTTCCATCAATTGAGGATTGCGGTCCAGAGGGTTGCGGCCGTCGCCGTACAGACCGGACCGGCTTATCTCCAAAGACCGCAGGCCCTTCTGCAAGGCCTCGTTAAAGGTCCGCCCGATGGCCATGGTCTCCCCGACCGACTTCATCGACGTGGTCAAAACATCCTTGGCCCCGGGAAATTTTTCAAAAGTCCACCGGGGAATCTTGACCACGCAGTAGTCGATGGTCGGCTCGAAAGAAGCCCGCGTCTCCTTGGTGATGTCGTTGGGAATTTCATCCAGGGTGTAACCCACGGCCAGCTTGGCCGCCAGTTTGGCGATCGGATACCCCGTGGCCTTGGAGGCCAAAGCCGAACTCCGGGACACCCGCGGATTCATCTCGATGACCACCATCTCTCCGGTCCTGGGATGCACGGCGAACTGAATGTTGGAACCGCCGGTGTCCACCCCGATCTCCCGGATGATGGCGATGGCCGCGTCCCGCATGATCTGATATTCCCGGTCGGTCAAGGTCTGGGCCGGAGCCACCGTGATCGAATCCCCGGTGTGCACCCCCATCGGGTCCACGTTCTCAATGGAACAAACGATGACCACGTTGTCCAGCCGGTCCCGCATGACCTCCAGCTCGAACTCCTTCCACCCGATGATGCTCTCCTCCAGCATCACCTCATGGATCATGCTCAAATCCAGTCCGTGGGCCGCGATTATTTCCAACTCTTCCCGGTTGTAAGCCACACCGCCGCCGGACCCGCCCAAAGTGAAACTAGGCCGGACGATCAAGGGATAACCAAGTTCGGCCGCGACCTTCAGGCCCTCTTCCACCGACCGGACGATGCCGCTGGCCGGAACCCGAAGCCCGATCTTCTTCATGGCCTCCCGGAAAAGCTCCCGGTCTTCAGCCTTTTTAATCACCTCCAGCCTGGCCCCGATCATCTCCACCCCGAACCGCTCCAAAACCCCTTGCTCGGCCAAGGCCACGGCCGTGTTCAGACCGGTCTGGCCCCCCAAAGTGGGCAAAAGGGCGTCGGGCCGCTCCCTTTCAATGATCTGAGCCACGATCTCGGGAATGATCGGCTCCACATAGGTCTTGTCCGCCACCTCCGGGTCGGTCATGATGGTGGCCGGGTTCGAGTTGACCAAAATCACCTCGTAACCCTCGTCTTTCAAAGCCTTACAGGCCTGGGTCCCGGAATAGTCGAACTCGCAGGCCTGCCCGATCACAATCGGCCCCGAGCCGATGATGAGTATTCTTTTGATGTCCGTCCGTTTGGGCATGGTCCTGTTTTAACTACCCGGTCATCAGGGCGGCGAAACGCCGGAAAAGATAAGCCGCGTCATGGGGGCCCGGGCTGGCTTCGGGATGATACTGCACCGAAAAGAAGCCCCGACCCTCGTCGGACATGCCTTCCAAAGTCCCGTCGTTGAGGTTGACGTGGGTCAGCCGCACCCCCTGGCCGGCCAAACTCTCGATGTCCACGCAATAACCGTGGTTCTGGCTGGTGATCTCGATCCGGCCCGTGCCCAGGTCCTTGACCGGCTGGTTGGCCCCCCGGTGGCCGAACTTCAACTTGAAGGTCCGGCCGCCCAGAGCCAGCCCCAAAAGCTGGTGGCCCAGGCAGATGCCGAAAATAGGCAGCCGGCCCAAAAGCGGGCGGAGGTTTTCATAGGCGTAAGTCACCGCGGCCGGATCGCCCGGACCGTTGGATAAAAAAAGACCGTCCGGGCGGTAAGACAGAACTTCTTCCGGCCCGGTCCAGGCCGGCAAAACCAGAACGGCGGCCCCGCTCTCGGTCAACTTCCTCAAAATATTGTACTTTATACCATAATCCAACGCCGCTGTCCGCAGACGGTCTTTCGTCCGCGACCAATCTTCGATGGCCGCCGGATCGCTCACCGGCCGCCCGCCCTTGGAATCTGACTTCCAGACATAAGGCCGGCGGCAGGTCACCTCCTGCACCAGGTCCCGGCCGTTCAACCCGGGCTTGGACCTGGCTTTGGCCGTCAATGAATCCGGGTCCAGGTCCTCGGTGGACATGACCCCCATCATGGCCCCCCGCTCCCGTAAATGCTTGGTCAAAGCCCTGGTGTCCAAACCGGTCAACCCCAAAACGCCCGCCGTCCTCAAATATTCACCCAGAGAACGCTGGGACCGCCAATTGCTCGGACGGGAATGATACGACCGGACGATGAAACCCTCGACCTGAATCCGCTCGGACTCCACATCCTGATCGTTGACCCCGTAGTTGCCGACGTGAGGATAAGTCATGGCCACGATCTGACCGGCGTAGGAAGGGTCCGTCAGCACCTCCTGATACCCGGTCATCGAGGTGTTGAAGACGATCTCCCCCCAGGTCTCCCCCGGCCCGGTGAAAGAATAACCCCGGAAGATTCTGCCGTCCTCCAGGGCCAAAATCGCTTTTAAAAGTTCCAAGTCAGGTCCTTACGTTAAAAATTAAAACCCTTATTTTAATATCAGGTCCCCCTGCTTTTGTCCAGAGACAAGGCCCAAGGCCAATTCGGCCAAACGCTCGGCCGACCCCTGCTGAGCCTCCAAGGCCTTGCGGCCGGCTTGCCCCCTGGCCCGGGCCTCTTCCGGATCGGACAACAATTCCTTGGTCTTCCGATAAAGCTCATACACGTTGCGCACGGTCTGCCCGGCCCCGACAGTTTCCAAAATCGCCCGGGCATCCTCAAAATCCTCCATGGACGGACCATACAGCACCGGCTTGGCCCAGACCGCCGGTTCGAAAGGATTCTGCCCGCCCAACGGGACCAGGCTGGCCCCGCAAAAAGCCACGTCAGCCAAGCCGTACAGATAGAACAGCTCGCCCATCACGTCGATCACCGTGACCTGCGGCCCCGCACCGCTCCGCCCCCGGCTTCGCCTGACCACGCTCAAGCCCCTGGCCCGCATCAAGGCCTCCACTTCCCCGGCCCGCTCGACATGCCGCGGCGCGACGATCAGGCGTAAGTCGGGGAAATCCTTTAAAAGACCTTCAAAGGCCTCGACAATCTGCACCTCTTCCCCGGAACGGGTCGACCCGGCGGTCAGGATCCGTCCCGCCGGCGACAACCCCAGTTCCTCTCTCAGTCGGGCCGCTTTGCCCCCATCCTTCCGGGCGATTAAATGGTCATATTTGACATTGCCCACCGTCAGGACCTTGGCCGGGTCGGCCCCCAAGGCCAAGACCCGCTCCCGATCCTTGGCCCCGATCATGGCCAGCAGGTCCACGTACCCGAGAACCTCCCGGAACAGAAAGCGGAACCGCCGGTACCTGGGCCAGGACCGCACCGAAATCCGGCCGTTGGCCAGCATGGTCTTGACCCCGAGCTTTGACGCCGCCCGGAGGAAATTGGGCCAAAGCTCCGTTTCCATCAATATGACCAGGTCCGGCCTCAAACGGGCCAAAGCCCGCCCTGGACCGCCTAAAATGTCCAGCGGAAAGGTCAGCACTGGCACGTCGGCCGGAAGAACCCTGGCCGCCTCTTCCCGGCCCGCCGCCGTACTCGTGGTCAGCCAGACCACCAGATCAGGGGCCCTTTTTTTAAGAGCCTCGATCAAAGCCCCGGTCGCCCGGACCTCGCCCACACTGACCCCATGGACCCAGACCCTCGGCCCGCCGGCGACCCTCAGCCTGGAATGAAGCCCCAGCCTCTCCCGCCAGCAGCCCCGCACCCGGCCCTTAAAAGCAGCCAAAGCCAGAGCCGGCCAGGCGGCCGCATAGAGAACCGTATTATAAAATAGATAACCTGAATTCATAGGGGCCTGACCCCAAGGTAAGACTTGTTAAAACCTCTGCTCTTATATAGACTAATAAAGAAGAGTCAAGGCCAAATCAGACTTGGCCGCGCCCAAAGCAGCCGACACGCCTTGGGCGCCCCGAAAAACGGAGGCGGCCTTTATGAAACTTGTCCTGGTAGGCACGGTCCACCGCGACCCGGCCGGCAAAAACCGTCTTTTAAAGAAACTCGAAGCCCTCAGGCCCGCGGCCCTCAGCCTCGAAGTCAGCCCGGCCTCCGTCGAACTCCGGCGGAAATGGGGCTATAGATGGCGGAAAACCTTCCGCGATCGCTTGGCCAAACTCAGCTACGAAACCGGTCTTGGCCCGAAAAATTTGATGAACCAGGCTAAAATAAGAGGCGTCTTCGAATACCTGCGCCTCCCCTATGAATACCGGGCCGCCATGACTTACGCCGCCGCTCAAAATTGCCCGGTCTTCCTGCTGGATGAATCCGAAATCGCCGAAGCCTATCTGAAGCGGGTCGAATCGGAAATTTTAACCGAAAAAAATATGGCCCTGCTCCTCGAAGCCGAACAGAATCTCACCCTGGACGAAGAAGTCGCCGCCGAATACGCTCGAGCCCAAAACCACGCCTTCAAACAAAAATCCTGGAACGACGCCCGCCTCGCCCAGCCCGAGGCCTGGGCCAAACGCGAAGCCCGCCTCTCCCAAAAAATCCGCCTCCTTCACCAGGGCCTGACCCGCTGGGCCGGCCGGACCGCTGACGGCGATGAATTCGTCCGCAGCCTGATTATCGCCCCGGAAGCCGTGGCCTTCGTCCCCAAGACCGTCTCCTTTCCGGCCCAAGCCCCTCATGCCTACATCGGCGGCTGGGAACATCTGGTGGAAGACCAGAACCGGAACGCCCTCTTCTCCCAATTGCAAGACCTGACCCCGGAAAGAACCCTCTGCCTCGATCCGGGCCCGGAAACAGGCCGATAAATTATGGAGGTGAAACAAGACGACTTTAGGAAGTTAAAGCCAACTCTTCCAAATAACCCTGATCGGTTTCCCGCTTCAAAAGCCTCTGCCGCCCTTTAAGAAAATCAGCCAGGTCCCGGCATTCCTCCTTGTCCGGACACCGGGCCTGACACACCCGCACGTCCATCCGCGGCCGGCTGCTTTTCTTAGTACAATAAATATAATCGGCCAAAGATATTTCCTTTCATGTAAACCTAATTTAGATGTAATTATAGCAAATTTTCCGAAAATGTCAACCGGATTCTTTTCCGCTGAAGACCAGACAGGCCGCAGCCAAAACGGTCGTCCACCGCCCTTCTTGACCCTCGGCCGCCTGAGTGATGTTGGTGGTCCGGATCACCTGCCCGCTGAGTTCCCAAAGTTTGCGCTTCTCGTTCCAATTCCGATCCGGTTCGAAAGGCAGCCCCAGCTTGGTGGCCAGCATCTCCGCAGCCAGACTTTCAGCATAATCCCCGGCCTTTTCTTCACCCTCGCCAAAGGAATGGTGTTCACTTAAATAGCCATAGGTCGATCGGTCGGGCGGCAGGGCCAGCCCGATGCTGGCCGCAATGTGCCGGCCGGCCTCGTCCGTCTCCTGCCTGGCCATGACGCAGTAAAGAAGCTGACCAGGCTGGAGAAGGCTTTGGCCTTCTTCCCTGGTCGCCAGCCGGGCGTTGGGCGGAAAAATACTCGAGACCGCCACGATGTTCTGGGCCTGGATGCCGGCGTCCCGGAGAGCCAGCTCGAAACTGGTCAACCTTTCCCGATGCACGCCTAATCCCCTCGTTAAAAAGACCAGGTCCGGAGTCATACCTGCACCTGTCTCCAATAAATCAAAACGCCCCCCGCTCTGGTCCAACCCCATCGATAAATCTAAACGGTCAAGCCCAGGCCACCAGCCCCATAACGAAACGGTTCTCCAGCTTATTCCGGCTGGGCGTCACCCGGACGGTCAACCCGCTCCGTCCGGTCTGCCGGCAAGGCACCAGACCATTGAACTCATACAGGCCGTCCGACGAACCCGCCGGCTCTAAAATCACCGTCTCCCGCTCCACAAATTCACCGTTGGCATCGAGACGGCCGTAATAGGCTTCCACCGTCACGTCCTCCGGCGACAAGGAACCTAAACCCAAGCGGGCCGAAACCTCAATCGATTCCCCCACCGGAACTTCCTGAGCCTGCGAAGTCCTAACCTCGACCACCGAAATCTCCTGCCATCCGGTCATCAGCTTCTGCCGCCACAAAGCCAACTCCTTGGCCCCGGCCATACCGTCCCCGGCCAACCGGAGAAAACGCTTCGAACAGGGCAGATAGAAGCGCTCGGCATACTCCTGGACCATACGGTGGGAATTAAAGATCGGCGTGAGCCGGCTCAAACCGGCCCGCATCTTCTCCACCCAACCCCGTGGTATGTTATCCGGACCCCTTTGGTAGAAAAGCGGAATTATCTCTTTTTCCAAAATGTTGAGCAGGTCCCGACCCTCAATCTCATCCTGAACCTGAGTGTCCGTATAAACCTCGCCGTGCCCGATGGCCCACCCGAAATCAGGGTGGTAACCCTCGTCCCACCAGCCGTCCAGCACGCTCAAGTTGAGACAGCCGTTGGCCAAGGCCTTCATCCCACTGGTCCCGCAGGCCTCCAAAGGCCGGCGAGGGGTGTTGACCCACAAATCACACCCGCTCACCAGCATCTGGGCCGTGTGAATGTTGTAATCCTCCAGAAAAACCACTTTGCGCCTGAACCGCTCCTGACGGGCCAAGTGGATGATATGTTTGATGAACTCCTTGCCCTCGTTGTCCTGGGGATGCGCCTTGCCCGCCACGACCACCTGAACCGGACGCTGGGGGTCGTTCAGAATGCGGTCCAGACGCTCCGGGTCCCGAAAAAGCAGGGTGGCCCGCTTATACGTAGCGAAACGACGGGCGAAACCGATGGTCAAGGCGTCCGGGTCCAAAATCTCTGTGGCCGCCTGAAGCTCCCCGGCCGAAGCCCCCCGCTGTTTGAGCTGCCGCCTCAACCTCTCCCGGGTGAAACCCACCAGTTGTTCCCGGCACCGGATGTGCGCCCGCCAAAGTTCCGTGGTCGGAATCTGTTTCACCTGCTCCCACACCCGCTGGTTGTCCGGGTCCTCAGCCCAGTCCGGACTGAGGTAACGGTCAAATAAATAGGAAAGCTCCCGCGAAATCCAGGACGGCACATGGATGCCGTTGGTAATATGGGTGATCGGCACGTCCTCCACCGGGTGACGAGTCCAAACCTGCTGCCACATCGCCCGGGAAACCTGGCCGTGAAGACGGCTGACCCCGTTGACGTGAGCCGAAAGACGCAAGGCCAACGGCGTCATCCCAAAAGGCTCGTTCTCATCCCGCGGGTTGACCCGGCCGTACCCCAACAACACCTTGAAATTAATGCCCAACTCCTTGGTGTAGTCCTCGAAATAACCCCGAACCAGTCCAGGATCAAAAACATCGTTCCCCGCCGGGACCGGCGTGTGCGTGGTGAAAACCGTACTGGCCTGAACTACTTCCCGGGCCGCATCAAAAGACAGGCCCTTTTCGTTGCGGAAAATGTTGATCCGTTCCAAGGCCGAAAAAGCCGAATGGCCTTCATTCATATGAACCACCGTCGGCTCCAGACCCACAGCCCTCAAGGCTCGAAATCCGCCGATCCCCAGGATGATCTCCTGCCGCAGCCTCATCTCCCGGTCGCCCCCGTAAAGCTGAGCCGTGGTCTGACGCACCTCGGGTGAATTCTCCTCCAGATTGGCGTCCAAAAGATACAGCGGAATCCGGCCCACGTCCGCCCGCCAAACCTGTAAATGAACCGGCTCTTTTTTGAACTCCACCTTCACCTTCACCGGCCGGCCCCGGCCGTCCCGCACCAACTCCACCGGTATGTTGTCGAAATCATTGACCGGATAAGTCTCCATCTGCCAGCCGTCCGCACTCAGATACTGGCTGAAATACCCCTCTTGGTACAGCAAGCCCACCCCGACCAAAGGCAGGTTCAAGTCGCTGGCCGATTTCAAATGATCCCCGGCCAGAACACCCAACCCACCGGAATAAATGGGCAAACAGGTGGTCAGACCGAATTCGGCCGAAAAGTATGCGGCCAGGCAGGGTTCCTTTTCACTGTAACTGGAAGAAACAAAACGAGGTTGGGACAGATACCGCTCGAAATCCTGACCCACCTCCTTGAGTTGACTCAGAAAAAGATGGTCCTGGGCCAGATCGTTCAGGCGTTCCTGATCGATCAATCCCAGCAGCATGACCGGATTGTGGCCGGTCGAAGTCCACAGCCCGGGGTCCATGCGCTTGAAAATGTCCCGGATGTCCGCCTGCCAACTGAAGGCCAGGTTGTAAGCCAACCTGCGCAGAGGTTCCAATTCGGGCGGCAGCTTGGGAATGACTTTGTAGGCGATCTTGGCTCTCATGCTGGAATCAACCTTTTTTTATCGGATTTTTCACGGTTTGCCCCCTGGACCGACCCGGCTTCTCGCCTCCCGCACCCTAAAACAGGCCGCGTGGCTCCGACAACTCGCTTGTCGGAGCGCCATAGGCGCAAAAGGACTGTCCGCCTCTTTCGCAACATTTCATTCAAAAAACTAAGGTTTAACCAATAAGTATTTAAACCCCAATACACAAAACCCGGCCTCTGGCCTTAAATCTCTACACCCGGTCACCCAACAGCACTATCCCAATATACAACAAAACACCCGGTCACTGATACATCGATTTTTTAAAATAAAAACTTCCCATCACCAAGGGCTTGGGCCGAACGCCCGCAGGGGAGGACTCAATAAAAAAACGGCCCTCTCCCCTTTTTAGTCATTTGCCTTGGAGGCGGTGTAGTCGCAGTTTTTTTGAGGGCATTTGAGCAACACTTGGTCCGCGGCCTCTCTGCTCGTGCTTTCAATTAAAAAAGGAGACCCGCATTGAGGGCAGGCCTGATTGACCGGGCGGCCACGCAGGGTCAGCCGACACTTGGGGTAGTTGCTGCAGCCGTAGAAGACCCCCTTGGCCGAAGAACGTTCGACCAAGTCCCCGCCGCAGCCTTTTTTGGGGCACTTGACCCCGGTCGGGTAAGGCCGGGTGTTCTTGCATTTCGGGTAATTGGTGCAGGCGATGAACAGACTGCCCTGACGGCTGCGCTTGACGGTCATCGGCCGGCCGCATTTCTCGCAGACCGGGTCCACATTAGGCGGCAGCGGCAGGTTTTCGGGCTGAAGGTTGTTCTCCTTGGGCCGGGTGTTTTTACATTCCGGATAACCGGAGCAGGCTAAAAACGGACCGTACTTCCCCTTTTTCTCGACCATGGGCCGCCCGCATTTCTCACAGGCTTCTTCCGTTGCCGCCTCTTTGGTGTTGACCGGGACCAGCCGGCCCTTTTCATCCCGCTCGAAGTCAAAAGCGTTGGTGCATTCCGGATAACGGCTACAGGAGAGGAAAGGGCCGTTCCGTCCCCATTTAAGAACCATGTCCGCACCGCATTTGTCGCATTTGACCTCGGTTTTCAATCCGTCCCGTTTGAGAGACAGCATCTCTTTTTCAGCTCGGGCCATGTCCTGCTCAAAAGACTGGTGGAACCTGGCCAGGACTTCCTGCCACCGAGCCTGGCCTTCCTCGATCTCATCCAGCTGATTTTCCATGCCGGCCGTGAAATCAACGTCCATGATCCGAGGAAAATTGGCCGCCAGCAGATCGCTGACGATAAAACCCAGTTCGGTGGGCCGCAGTTGGCCCTTGACGGTTTTCACATAATCCTTTTCCCGAAGGGTCGAGATGATGGCCGCGTAAGTGCTGGGCCGGCCGATCCCGTTCTCCTCGAGCTCCTTGACCAGCGTGGCTTCAGTGAAGCGGGGCGGGGGCTGGGTGAAATGCTGTTTGGGAACCAGTTCAATCAGTTCTACGGATTGTCCCGGTTCAAGAGGCGGCAGGACCTCCCGGTCTTCCTGGCCGCTCTTGTCGTAAACTTCAAGGAATCCTTTGAATTTAATCACGGAACCGGTGGCCCGGAAAAGGTGGCCGTCGGCCATAACATCGGCGGTGGTTTGAGCGATGACCGCCGGAGTCATCTGGCTGGCCGTGAAACGCCGCCAGATAAGGTCGTAAAGAGCGAACTGGGGCCCGGTCAGATAAGGCTTGACCTGATCCGGCCTGCGGGCGGCCGAAGTGGGCCGGATGGCTTCATGGGCGTCCTGGGAGCCCTTTTTATTGCGGTAATAGTTGGGCTGGCCGGGCAGATAATCCGGCCCGTACAGGTCCTTAATGACTTGGCGGACTTCTTTGACCGCCGCGTCGGCCACCCGGACCGAATCGGTCCGCATGTAAGTGATCAGCCCGACCGCCCCTTCCGGTCCCAGGTCCACGCCCTCGTAAAGCTGCTGGGCCAGGGCCATGGTTTTGGCCGCCGGGAACCTGAGCCGACCGAAAGCCTCCTGCTGGAGCTGGCTGGTGGTGAAGGCCGGTTGAGGCTGCCGCTTGCGCTCCCGGGCCGCCACTTCCCCCACGATGAACGGCCGGCCCTTCAAAACCTCGATCACGGCCTGGGCCTCCCGGCCGGTCTTCAGCTCGACCTTTCGCCCGTCCTTCTTATAAAGGCGCGCGGCGAATTCCTGGTCTTGGGTCTTGAGGCGGGCGGTCAGGCTCCAATACTCCTCGGGCACAAAGGCGAAGATTTCCCGCTCGCGGTCGGTGATGATCCTCAGGGCCACCGACTGGACCCGGCCCGCGGACAAGCCCCGTTTGACTTTGTCCCAGAGCAGCGGCGAAAGACGATACCCGACCAAGCGGTCTAAAATGCGGCGGGCCTGCTGGGACTCGAAACGCAGCCGGGAAAGTTCTTCCGGGTTTTTCAGAGCCCCGCGGATGGCTTCCGGAGTCAGTTCATGAAACAAAACCCTTTTAAATCGACGGTCCTTGTTCTTCAAAATCTCGGCGATATGCCAGGCAATGGCCTCGCCTTCCCGGTCCGGGTCCGGGCCCAGGTAGATGATCTCTTTACCCTGCGCCGCTTTCCTCAGCTCAGTGATGACCTTCTGTTTTCCCGGAATGGTCACGTATTCCGGCTCGAACCCCTGAGCCGGGTCCACACCCATGCGGTTCTTGGGCAAATCCCTGATGTGGCCGACCGAAGCCTTGACTTCGACCTCCCGGCCCAGATATTTACTTATGGTTCTGGCCTTGGCCGGCGATTCCACCACTAAAAGCGCTTTGCTCATATAATTGACCTGACGTATTTCTGGCCCGGCAGTTGCCGGACGCATCCTTTCAATTCCAGTTCCAGGAGCACCGGGGCCAGCTTGGCTGGAGACAGACCGGCTTTCCGGCCGATCAGGTCCACGTGGGCCGGCTCCTGGGTGATGATTTCCCAGACCTGGCGCTCTTCCGGCGTCATGGCCGGCGGCGGCAGGGGTTGAGTCTCAGGCCTGGCGGCTTTTTCCACCTGGGGACCGATCTCTTCCAGAACGTCCCGGGCCGTCTCCACCAACCTGGCCCCCTGCCTGAGCAGGGCGTGGGCCCCCCGGCTTTTGACCGATCCGACCCGGCCGGGCACGGCCAAAACTTCGCGGTTCTGTTCCAAAGCCAGGCGGGCGGTGATGAGGGCCCCGCTTTTTTCCGCCGCTTCCACCACCACCACGGCCAGGGACAGGCCGGCGATGATCCGGTTGCGGACCGGAAAGTTGGCGGGTTGAGGCAATGTGCCCAGGGGAAACTCGCTGACCAGGGCCCCGGACCGGGGGACTTTTTCAAAAAGGTCCCGATTGGGCCGAGGGTAGACTACGTCCAGGCCGCAACCCAGCACCCCGATGGTCCGCCCGCCGGCGGCCAGAGCCCCCCGGTGGGCCGCGGCGTCGATGCCTAAAGCCAACCCGCTGACGATGCAAATCCCGGCTCCGGCCAGGTCGGCGGCCAGGCGGGTCGCGGTCTCCCGGCCGTAGTCCGTGGCCCCCCGAGCCCCGACGATGGCCACGGCCGGCGCGTCGGCCGGGCCGAGTTCGCCCGCCGTCCAGAGGACCGGCGGTGGGTCCGGAATGCGGGCCAGCCTCGAAGGATATGATTTATCTTGCAGCGTGATCAGCCTGAATCCTCGCCGGCGGACTCTTTCAAGTTCCGCCTCGACTTGGCCGCCCCAATCAAACTTGGTCAGGGCTTCCAAGGTTCTTTGCGGCAGCCGCGGGAACCGGGCCAGTTCAGAAGCAGGGGCCTGGAAGACCGCCTCCGGAGACTTGAAGCGCTCCAAAAGCTTGGCGAACCGGATCGGACCTACGCCCGGGGTCAGGCGGAGGGCCAGCCAGTAAAAAAGATCCCGGTCTTGCGTCCGGTTCGCCCCGACCATACCCACCCCCTCGAGTCTTTTGGTCCGGAACCTTCAGGGACAGGCTAGTAACCTTAGGTTCGGTCTAAGTCAAGGCCTTTTTTTAAAACAGCCCCTCTCCGCCTGGGGCAGGATCGAAGCCACCCCCCTGGTTCAGTCGGGGAAGTCCATGTAGCGTCTGAAGATTTTAAATGGTTTGATTCTCGTCCCCAGGCGGAGCCTGGGGACAAGGTGGAAATCGGAAGGCCGGAAAGGATAATAGTTAACCACGCAAAATGCTCCCTGCTAAAAAAGATTGACAAAAGAGCCGAAGGGCTGTATTAATTACTTTTTTAGATTTTGGCAGGAAGGAAGACGCCCGAAATGAGTCGCTATCGAACGTTCGTGGCCAAAGAACACGAAGTAGACAAAAAATGGTATCTGGTCGATGCTGAAAACAAGGTCCTGGGCCGCCTGGCTTCGGAAATCGCCCGGCGGTTGAGGGGCAAACACAAACCGATCTTCACCCCTCACGCCGACACCGGAGACTTTGTCGTCGTGGTCAATGCGGACAAGGTCCGGCTGACCGGCCGGAAGCTGGACCAGAAAAATTATTATCGATACTCCGGCTATATCGGCGGCCTCAGAGAGACCCCGGCCCGGAAACAGTTGGCTTCCAAGCCCGAAGAGGTCCTGCGGCTGGCCGTCCGAGGCATGCTGCCCAAAAACAGCCTGGGACGACGGCAACTCAAAAAACTGAAAATTTACACCGGCGCGGACCACCCCCATGAGGCCCAGCAGCCGGAGCCCTTGGACATCTAGGAGAAGCGCCCATGACGCCCCAAGAAAGGTTTTACGCCACGGGAAAACGTAAAATGGCCGTAGCCCGGGTCTGGATGACTCCCGGCGGCGGCCAGATCAGAATAAACAAACGGCCCTTAACCGAATACTTCGGCCGGGAAACCTTGAGGGCCGTGGTCGAACAGCCTTTGGCCTTGACCCAGACCCAGGGTCGTTTCGATTTTTACATTCTGGCCGACGGCGGCGGCATTTCCGGCCAGGCCGAAGCCATTCGGAACGGCATCGCCAAGGCCCTGGAACAATTTAACCCTGACCTGCGCACACCCCTGAAAAGAGCCGGCTTCCTGACCAGAGACGCCCGCAAGAAAGAACGCAAAAAATACGGCCAGCGCGGGGCCAGGGCTCGGTACCAGTACTCCAAACGCTGATCCGGTCCCCAGTGGAATTTTTTAGGGAGGCCCGGGCCGGGCTTCCCTATTTTTTTAGGAGCGGCCATGATTGAAGCGGCGGTTATCGGCGGCAGCGGTTACACCGGCCTCGAGTTGCTCCGGCTCCTGGCCGGGCATCCGGAAGTGGAAATAACGGCGGTGACTTCCCGCCAGATGATCGGACAAAAGGTTACGGATGTCTTCCCGGCCCTGGGTGGACGCCTGGGCGGGCTGGACCGCCTCGTCTTCGAAGACCCCGACCCGGTCCACTTGGCTGAAAAGGCCGAATTTTTCTTCACCGCCGTCCCCCACCGCACGGCCATGGAGATCGTCCCGCTCCTTTTAAATGACCGGGCCAAGGTAGTGGATTTGTCCGCCGATTTCCGTTTCCGCCGGCCCGAAGTTTATCAGGAATGGTATGAACCTCACCTGGCCCCGGAGCTGCTGGCCGAGGCGGTCTACGGCCTGCCCGAATTATACCGGGAGGAGATCAAAAAGGCCCGCCTGGTGGGCAATCCCGGCTGCTATCCCACCAGCGTCATCCTGGCCGCCGCCCCGCTTCTCCGTCTAGGTCTGATCGAGGCGGACGTGATCATCGCCGATGCCAAATCCGGCGTCAGCGGGGCCGGGCGGGGACTGAACCTGACCTCCCAGTTCTGCGAGATCGACGACGGACTCATGGCCTACAAGGTGACCGGACACCGTCACACCCCGGAGATGGAACAGGAACTGAGCCTGGCGGCCGGACGGACGGTCAAGGTCAGCTTCACCCCCCATCTGGTCCCCTTGTCCCGAGGCATCTTGAGCACGGTCTACGCCCCCCTCAAGGACGGACTCGAGGCCAAAGCCCTGGTCGAACTCTTCCATGATTTTTACCGGGACGAGCTGTTTATCCGGATCAAAAAGCCCGGCGAATTGCCTCATACCCTGGACGTGCGCGGGACCAATTTTTGCGATCTGGGGGTTTTCCCGGATAAAAGGACCGGCCAGATCAAGGTGGTCTCGGTCATCGACAACCTGACCAGGGGGGCGTCGGGACAAGCCGTTTGCAACATGAACCTGATGCTGGGTTGGGCCGAAGAAACCGGCTTGACGGGTTTGGGCCTGCGGCCTTAACCGGCCTGGACCGGCTATGGACCGGCCGACTGAAGACCACCGCCGCAACATCAAGCTGATCCTGGAATACGACGGGACCGGCCTGGCCGGCTGGCAGCGCCAAAAAGACCAGCCCACCGTCCAAGGCTATTTAGAGGCTGCCCTGAGCCGTCTCACCGGCCAGCCGGTCAAAGTCATCGGGGCCGGCCGGACCGACGCCGGGGTTCACGCCCTGGGCCAGACCGCCCATTTCAGGACCTCCTCCCGCTTGAGTCCGGCGGCAATCCAGCGGGGCGGCAACGCCCTGCTGCCCGGACAAATCGTCATCCTCTCCGCTGAAGAAGCCCCGCCGGAATTTCACGCCCGCTGTTCGGCCCTGAGCAAGATTTATGACTACCGCCTGCTTCTCTCCCCGGTGCGGCCGGCCCTGAAACGGCTTTTCGTCTGGCACCTCTCCCGACCCCTCGACCTGGAAGCCATGAGAGCGGCCCTGGATCGCCTGGTCGGCCGCCACGATTTCGCCGGGTTCCAGTCCACGGGCAGCTCGGTCCGAAGCACCGTCCGGCAGGTCCTGGCCGCTTCCCTGGCTCGTAAAGCCGACGGCCTGGTCACCATCAGCCTTGAAGCCGACGGCTTCCTGCGGCACATGGTCCGGAGCATCGTCGGGACCCTGGTCGAAGTCGGGGCGGACCGGATGACTCCCGACGACTTGGCCGATATTTTAAAAGACAAAGACCGCGCCCGGGCCGGCCCCACCGCCCCGGCTCACGGTCTTTGCCTCAAGGCCGTCAAATATTGACCGGACGCAACCTCCCCGTCAACGGGGGCATTTATTCTCGGTCCCAGGCTCTGCCTGGGACCGCACGGCCCGGCCGGCTCTGCCGGCCTCTTTCTCCGGCCCCGGCCGCCAGCCCAGGTAACAAGTTCCATGACCGGCGCGTCTTACAAGGCGGAGCCTCGAAGACAGGGCCGCGCCCAGGCAGAGCCTGGGCACGAGGAGTAGCGGCCCTTTTACCTTCCTCGGTCCCAGGCTCCGCCTGGGACCGCACGGCCCGGCCGGCTCTGCCGGCCTATTCATTACCACTCGGTAACCACTTCGATTACTCCAGGCCCACCGGCGTAGTTTCGGGCACTGGAATATCTCCAATGAATCGGATAGTCCACGTAACCCCTTCGCACGGGATTGAGGTGGATATAGTCGAGTTTCTGGCGCATGACCGCCGGATGCGCCAGCTCTTGCGGGTGACTGCCTTCCTGCCACAGTTGATATTCCTGGCCTAGTTTGTGCCGTTCTTTGAAATATCGGAGTTCTTCCAGAAGGGTCTCGAATCCGCTCTCGCCAAGTCCGTCTATGATCTTCCTGGCCGTGAAGGACTTAAATTGGGCCGCTCTGTCCGGTAACCGTTCGGCCGCGGCTATCCAGTGCAGGTGATTTTCCATGATGACGAAGCCGTATATGCGAACATCAGCCTGTTTTTGGAGAAAGCGCCACGACTCAAGAATGATGTCGGCGAAGCGCGGGTAGGCCAGAACCGGGAGCCAGGCGACAATGGTGCAGGTGAGGAAGTGCGGGCGGTGTTCTTCAAAGATTCGATAACGAGAACGGGTCATGGTCTACGAACCTCATGAGGCGGAGCCTCGAAGACAGGGCCGCGCCCAGGCGGAGCCTGGACGCGAGGTGTAGCCCTCATGCTCAACCATTTGGTTCTCGGTCCCAGGCTCTGCCTGGGACCGCACTGCCCGGCCGGCTCCGCCGGCCTATTCCTCCGGCCCCGGATGGCGGTCCAGGGACCGGGTTCATGACGGGGGCGTCTTACGAGGCGGAGCCTCGAAGACAGGGCCGCGCCCAGGCGGAGCCTGGGCGCGAGGCGTATAACGAGAACGGGTCATGGTCTACGAACCTCATGAGGCAGAGCCTCGAAGACAGGGCCGCGCCCAGGCAGAGCCTGGGCACGAGGTGTAGCAAGAAGCATGGGGTCCATCCTGGTTCTCGGTCCCAGGCTCCGCCTGGGACCGCACTGTCCAGCCGGCTCCGCCGGCTTCTTGCTCCGGCCCCGGCCGCCGGCCCACTGGGACCGGGTCCATGATCGGAGCGTCTTACGAGGCAGGAGCCTCGAAGACAGGGCCGCGCCCAGGCGGAGCCTGGGCACGAGGAGTCTCAATAATAATAGAAAAAACCACCCAGGCCGGGCCTGGGAAATCATCCTTCTTGGGGAGAGACCCGGTCTTCCTCCCGCACCGATTCCCGGACCACCCGGTTGACCAGACGATAGTTATCCTCGAAAGAACTCGGATAGACCCGGCCGGTTTCGATGAATTTCACCACGATTTCCTTGGTGGCCTTCAAAATCAGCTCTTCCTTTTTAGTCAACGGTCAGCCTCCGTTAAACCAGTTATAGTCATCACAGCTCGGACGCCTCATTTTTCACTGCCCATCATCACTCCCAGCCAGCGCAGGCTGGGAACCTGATCGAAAGTAAACTTGATCAGTGCGGTCAAAGGCACGGCGATGACCATGCCGGCGGCCCCCCAGAGCCAGCCCCAGAAGATCAAGGCCAAAAGGGCGACCAGCGGGGAGAGGTTGACGCTTTCCCCTAAGATTTTCGGTTCGATCAGGTTGCCCAGGGTCATCAGCACCCCGGTCAAGACGACCAGGAGCCACAACGCGGTCCAGGGGCCGAACTGGACCAGGGCGACCAAAGTGGGCAGGATGGCGGCGATGATCACCCCGACCGTGGGGACGAAATTCAAGAGAAACGTGAAAAAACCCCAGGTGATGGGAAAATCGACCTGGAAGAGGAGACAAACGATGATGACCATCCCCCCGGTGATGATGCTGGTCAGCGTCTTGGCCCAGATATATCTTTGAACCTGCTGGTTGATGTTATCAAAGGCCTCGATGATCTGGCGGGACCGGTCTTCGGAAAAGGCCCGGACTATCTTGCCCGGCAGCTTCGGGCGGCCCCAAAGCATATAAATAACGAAAATAAAAACAAAAAAGGTGTACCAGGTCAGACTGAGGACCCGGTTCAAGGTCGAGGCGACCAGAGAGCTGAGGGAGAAACTGCGCAAAAACTCCCGGAGGGGGGCGCTGTCCCAGGGCCCGATCTCCAGGTCTCCCAATTTTTTGGCCTGGGTGGTCATCTGCTGGATGCGGATTTCATAGCGCGGGAATTCATCCTTGAACGACACCAGGCTCTTGAGGACGATGGTCCCGGCCAGGTAGACCAGCAGCAGGGCCACGGCCATGGTCAGGGCCACGGCCAGGCCGTGAGGGACCTTGAATCTGATCAGCCACTGGATCATGGGTTCAAGCAGAAAAGAAATAAAGACGGCGATGACCATGGGTAGAAAGACGAATTTTAAAATATTGAGAAGCCAGCAAATGATGATGGCCAGAGTCAGGCCCAGAAACCAGCCTAAGGTTCGTTCGGTCATCGTGGCATCCTTGAAAAAGTCGGCCGTCCAAATCCAAAACCACCGGGGAAAAGGGCCTGGAAAGGTCTCCAGGAAAGGAAGAAGGCGTAAAACCTGCAAGACCGGCCCTCGGCCCGATTCCCTGGTCAGGAAGAACCCGGTTGAGCCCTCCCTGAACTCCAGTATAGGTCCGGACCGGCCGGCTTGGCAAGCTTTTGTCGGATATGTTATAGTTCTAGACCAGGGTGGCTGAAGCCCAGACCTGCGGCTTTTCCAAAACCATCCCGCAGGCGGGGCTTTATTTCCAAAGCGGAGTACGCTCCGCCAAATTGATTCCCGGATAGCGCACGGCGGTTAAACCTTGGGTTCCATCAGGCTGCTTTCCGAACAGCTCATCAACCGCATCGCCGCGGGCGAGGTGGTCGAACGCCCGGCCTCGGTCCTCAAGGAACTCATTGAAAACAGCCTGGACGCCGAGGCTTCCCGGATTGACATCGACGTCGAGGCCGGAGGCCGCCGCCTGATCATGGTGGCCGACAACGGCCAGGGCATGTCCCCGGACGACCTGCTTTTAGCCGTCGAACGCCACGCCACCAGCAAAATCGCTGAAGAAACCGACCTGCTCGAAATCAACACCCTGGGTTTTCGGGGCGAGGCCCTGCCCAGCATCGCTTCGGTCTCCAGGATGACCATCACTTCCGCCCCTGGGGACGACGGCCGAGCCCGCCGGGTCGTCCTGTCCGGCGGACGGATGATCAAGGTCGAGGAGGCGGCCCGTGACCGCGGCGCCGCCGTCGAGGTCCGGGACCTCTTCTTCAACGTCCCGGCCCGCCGCAAGTTCCTCAAAAGCGAACGGACCGAAGCGGCCCACCTGCTGGAAACGGCCCAGCGCTTCGCCTTGAGCCGCCCCGACTTGAGGCTGATCTATCGGACCGACGGCCAGGAAGTCCTGTCCACCAGCCCCCAGGAAGACCAGCCGGCCAGGTTGGCCCGGGTGCTCGGCCGGGAAACGGCCCGGGCCATGTCTCCCTTTGAAGATGAAGCCGGAGATATATCGGTCTCGGGGTTCCTGGGCCGACCGGAAATGGACCGCGCCCGCCCCAGTAATCTGTACCTGTTCGTCAACGGCCGCCCGGTGGCCGACCGCCTGCTGACCCGGGCCGTCCTGGAGGCCTATCGGGGCCGACTGGCCGGCGGCCGCTACCCGATAGCCGTCATCTTTCTTAAAATCGACCCCCGCCAGGTCGACGTCAACGTCCATCCGGCCAAAGCCGAGGTCCGTTTCCGGGAGCCGGGCCGGGTCTTTGCCGCCGCGGCCGAAATCATGGCCCAGGCCTTGAGCCGGGATCGACCGCCCCTTAAGCCCGCCCCGATCAGCTATCAAGACCAATCCTTCCCCCAACGGCCTTCGCTGGTCACCGAGGCCGCCGGCTGGGAAACCTCAGCCAGAGCCTCTTGGGAAAAGCCGGCCCCGGTCTCACCCGACAGCCGGTCCGAACCCCGACTCACGCCGGAATCGGAAGGCCTTCGGCCCATCGGCCAGCTCTTTAAGGCCTATATACTGGCCCAGGGGCCGGAAGGGCTTTACATCATCGACCAGCACGCCGCCCATGAACGCATTCTCTTCGAACGATTGCTCGAACAACTCAACCAAGGCTCTTTGGCCGGCCAAGGCCTGCTCTGGCCTCAGACCTTCGAACTTTCCCCGACCCAGGCCGTTCTGCTCGAATCCATCATCGACGTGCTGGCCCGTTTCGGCTTCACCCTGGACTTCTTCGGCGGCCAAACCTTTGTCCTGCGGGCCGCGCCCGCCGTCCTGGCCGGACGGGACGGCCCGAAAACCCTCGAAGACATCCTCGGCCGCATGGAAGACCATCGGCCCGCAACCGGCCTGGACCGCCTGGAAGAAACCCTGCTCCAATCCCTGGCCTGTCACGGAGCCGTCAAAGCCGGCCAGGAAATGACCCGCCCCGAAATGGAACAGCTTCTGGCCGACCTGGACCGGACCAAAGTCCCCACCCATTGCCCCCACGGCCGGCCCCTCATCTTTCACCTCAGCCTGGCCGAAATCGAAAAAAAATTCAAACGGTCCTAAATAGTGTCTTCACCGGATTACGACGTTCTTCCCCCTGGCCGGCCGCCCCGCCCCAAGCTCGTCGTCCTGGCCGGCCCCACCGGCGTGGGTAAAACCGATCTGGCCATAACCTTGGCCGGCCGATTCGGAGCCGAAATCATCAACACCGATTCCATGCAGGTCTACCGTTATATGGACATCGGCACGGCCAAACCTACTCCCGAAGAACAGGCCCGGGCCAGACACCACCTGATCGATCTGGTCGACCCTGACCAGCCTTTCGACGCCGCCTTGTACCTTCGGCTGGCCAGGCCCTTAATCGCCGAACTTTCCGAAAAAAAAATCCCGATCCTGGTGGTGGGCGGGACCGGCCTTTATCTGCGCAGCCTGCTCCAGGGACTCTTCCCCGGACCGAGCCGGAGCGAACCCATCCGGCAGCGGCTTCATGGAGAAGCTGAAATTCACGGCCGGGCCGCTTTATACGCCCGGCTGGCCGAAGCGGACCCGGCCGCGGCCGAGCGCATCCATCCCCACGACCTGGTCCGAATCATCCGGGCCTTGGAAGTCTATGAAGCGACCGGGCGGCCCATCTCGGACTTTCAGGCGGAACACGCCTTGAGGGAAAGACCGTACCAGGTCCTGTTCTTCTGCCTCAGCCTGCCCCGCGATGAACTATACGCCCGGATCGAAACCCGGACCCGGGAGATGTTCCGGCAAGGACTGGTCCGGGAAGTGGAAGGGCTGCTCGACCGCGGCTTTTCACCGGAACTGAGGCCCATGCAGGCCATCGGCTACCGGCAGGTGATCCGGCATATTCAAGGCCGCCTGACCCTGGCCGAGACCCAGGCCGAGATCATCAAACAGACTCGGCGCTACGCCAAACGCCAGTTGACCTGGTTCAAGGCCCAACCCGAAGTGCGCTGGCGTTCGCCCCAGGACACAACAGCCATCCTGGAAGAAGCTGGCCGGTTTTTCTCACAAAATCCCGGGGACGACTGAAGGGCCCCGGTCCGATGTTTTATCAGCTATTGGCGGCCCGGAATCCTGCTTGCGAGAAAATGATGGTTGCTTTGTGCGCCTCTTTTTACTCGACAAGATCATTATAGTATGGATATGATTTTTAAAGATATATTGGGACAGCCCTTTAGGGTCAAACCACTGCTGTCCCACAATTATATAAGGCATAACTGTTGTTTATCTGGGTGAGGATGGGGATAGGCATCATATTTGAGGAGTTTGATGAGATCTCGTCGTTCAAAGAGATTGAGTTGGAGCAAGCGTAGTATTTTTGAAATCGAGAGGTCTATTTGGGCCATAAACTTCATGAAGGCCAGGATCAGGTAGACACACACGGTCGCCCCCCTGGGGGATTTTTTTCGATCCCCCCGGGGCGGCGCCTTCTCGAGCGCCGTCATAAACGCTCAACTGTCCGGGAAGATCCTGACTAATACAACTAAAGAAACGATGAGGTCATGGCTTCGGTTCGTCACAGACGAACCGAAGCCATCCCTTGAAATTAAAAGAGACGGCTTCGTCATCCCGCTGCCGCGGGATTCCTCGCCATGACCTGCGGATAAACTTTGTTTGAAGGCAACTTGGTATCAGTCGTCCCGGGCCGGGAAAAAGAGGTGGCGGAGCCAATGGAGGAAGGTGTTGCCCTGGAGCATCAGACGGTCCAGCCGGTCGATCTCCCCGGACAGTCGGTCGGGATCGGCGAACCATTCGGCCCTGGTGGTGATCTGGACTTCGGGATCGAGATGTTTGACCACCCGGGCCGGGTTGCCGGCGGCGATGACGTTGGGCGGAACGTCTTCGACCACCACCGCCCCGGCACCGATAATGCTGTTGCGTCCGATGGTCACGCCTTTGCAGACGATGGCGCTGTCACCGATCCAGACGTTTTCCTCGATGTGGACCGGGGCCGATTTGCCCGCGGCGATGCGGTTGTAAACGTCATGCCAATCCGCGTCGGTGACGTAGACGCCGCTGGCCAGCATGGAGTTGTCGCCGATGATGACTTCGGCGGCGGAGCCGATCCTGACGCCGGGGCAGATCAGGCAGTAGTCGCCGATGACGATGCGGCCTCCTTCTTGCCGATCGGACCAGATGGCAATCCTGACTTTGTGGTCGGAAGAGGCGAGGATGTTGACGAAGCGGCCGATGATGATCGGGCGGCCGAAAAATTCGATGTGCCAGGGTTTGATAAAGGTATAGCCCGGTCCGAGCCCGGCCAGTTGGGGCCGAATGAAGTGGTGGACGTAAAACTCCTGAAACCTGGTGTATATTTTTTTAACGTAGTAAGGGCGGTGGTCTCGGATCAAGGTCAAGAACCCGGGGCGAGTTGACCGACGGCGGCTGTCGGGGATTGGTGTTGAAGTTTTAGAGCAGGGAACATAGTCCTTCCGGCCGCCAAACGCTGTGGCTGAAGAGCCGGCCGGCCGGGGTCAGATTATACAGGGCGTCGGCGGCCATGAGAAAGACGGCGTTGGTCCAGGTGATTTTGTCTTCCGGCCAGATGGTCATATCCGGGTGAGTGTACCCGGCCCAGCAGGAGCCGTCATCGAAACGCTTATCTTTGATCCAGTTGAAAACGATGCGGGCCTGTTCGAAGTTGCCCATGGCGGCCAGGGCCAGAACCAGCTCGGAAGTTTCGGCGATGGTCACCCAGGGCTGGTCGGAGACACAGAGGACGCCGTGGCCCTGGACTACATATCTGTCCCAGAACCGGTCGATCCGCCGCTGGGCGTCCGGGCCGGTCAGGACCCCGCAAAGAATGGGATAGAACCAATCCATGGCGTAGCGGGACTTGGCCATATTGAACAGGTGGGGCCGGTGTTTGATGGCCCGGCCCAGTCTGATCATGGCTTCCCGCCAAGCGGGCCTGTTTTGACCTAGTTCAGCGGCCAGAGACAAGGCGCATTTGAGGCTCATGTAGATCGAACTGGAGCCGGTGAGCAAGGCCATGGGGTCCAGGCGACCCTCGGGGCTGAGGGCCCAGTAAACTTGGCCGTCCTGGGCTTGAAGGCTCAGGGCGAAATCCACGGCCCGCCTGACGGTGGGCCACATATCCCTGATAAAATGATGGTCTCTGGTGATCAAGTAATGGTGAAGCACTCCGACGGCCAGGTAACAGGCCATGTGGCTTTCCCGGGTTTGATCTTCGGGCCGTCCATCCCGGTAGGAGGAATACCAACTGCCGTCCTGGAGCTGTTTGCCGGCCAACCAGTCAAAAGCCTGCCGAGCTTGGGTGAAATAACCGCCGATGTTTAGTCCTATGGCCGCTTCGACCAAGTCCCAGGGATCGGTTTTGCCGTTTTCCGCCCAGGGGATGTCGCCGTCCGGTTTTTGAGTTTGGGCGATCAAGGCGGCCGGGGCTTCAAAATCGTCGGCCTTGGCGTGTCTGGCTTTAACCTCGGTCAGAATCATATCGCGAACCATCTCGATTTCCTCTTCAGCTTCCGTCGCCCAGGTTCAGGTGCACAAGCCGTTAATATCAGCCGCGGACCGGGCCAAGGCCGAAAAAGGAAGGCGCTTTGGCGCATATTATCCGCAGCCTGGATCTACCGGCCCCTGTCTTGAAAGCGGGTCATTCCGTCATGGTCGGCTCCGTCCACCGGGGCCAAACAAGGTCGAGGTCTGACTATCCAGGAAGATTGCCCGGCCCTCCGGCCCCAGGCGAGCCCGCGCTCCGCAGGGTTCCCCCTGGCCCGGCCCGTTCAAGGACGTCCCCCCGGTTAATATACCGAACGGCGGGTATTGTCAAGAAAGGGCGGGTGCCCGAGCACCCTGACCTTTTCGGTGCCGTTTAGGTCAAGGAGGACGGCCGCTTCCAGGCCGGGGTCCTCGTTAACCCTCAATGAGGCGGAGCCTCAAAGACAGGGTGTTCCCAGGCGGAGCCTGGGAACAAGGGGGAAATCGGAAGGCCGGAAAGGATAATTATTAACAACGCAAAATGCTCGGTCGGTCTGGACAGCCTAGGGGGCAGCATGTTAATATCAATAGGGAAATAACAACGGTCATGGGCCAGCTCGAAATGAATCACCGGAAATTGTTCTTTTTTCTCCTGTTTCTCGGGACGGTGAGCCTGGTTTTGGCTGCCTGCGCTCCTGTTAAATTAAAAACCCCCCCACGGGTTGCGACCCCGCCTCCACCGGCCAAGACCTACCCCCTGTCCGGCAAGTCGTACATCATTAACGGCAAGCGCTACCACGTCCTGGCTTCGGCCGAGGACTACGCTGAAGTGGGGGAGGCGTCCTGGTACGGCTGGGACTTTCACGGGAAGAAGACGGCCAGCGGCGAACCTTACAATATGCACGACTTGACCGCGGCCCATAAAATCCTGCCCCTTAATACCTGGGTCAAGGTGACCAATCTGACCAACGGGCGTGAGGTCACCCTCAGGATCAATGATCGAGGTCCTTTTGTTCGGGACCGCATTATCGACCTCAGCTACGCCGGGGCCAAGGCCTTGGGCATGGTCGATCCCGGCATCGCCCCGGTGCGGCTGGAAGTCCTGGGCGCGGCCGAGGAAAAAAATATCGGCGGCGTCATGACCGCGGTCCTGGTCCCGGCCGCTGATTACCGAGAAGGCCACTTCGCCGTTCAGGTCGGGTCCTTCCAAGACCCGTCCAACTCCCAAGCCCTGGCCGCCAAGCTGCGCCGGGAATTCGGAGTAGTGACCATCGAGGAATTTGACCGGGGCGACGCGGTGTTTTACCGCGTCCGGGTGTCCGAAGTGAAAAGTTTGGGCCAGGCCATGGACCTTCAGGCCAAACTGGAAGAAAAAGGCTACCGGGACTGTTTTGTGGTCGCCCGCTGACTCCCCGGCGGGCGTTTTGGTTTCACCCTCGACCTTGGCGATCTATTCGGCCGAACCACTATTGATCTTGCGACGAAGCACGCCGGAAGTCTTGAAGACGACCACCTTGCGGGCTCGAAGTTGCAAATCCTGCTTGGTCTGGGGATTGCGGCCCCGGCGAGGCCTCTTGCGCTTGACCACGAATTTTCCAAACCCGCTGATCAGGATGTTTTCTTCGCGAGCCAACGTCGATTTGAGTATCTCCAAAAGGTTCTCGACGACTTCACGCGATCGGCTTTTGCTCAAACCCGTCTGCTCATAGACTTCGGTGATGATCTTTTCTTTGGTAACGGCCATATAACCGTCTCCTTTCTGTCGCTTTCAAGGCCGAGGGCGGTTTCAATCTCTTATATGCCTTATATGCCTTGAAAAACCGGTAATGTCAATATTTTTTTAGTCAAAAGGGATGAGCGGTCCGTTGGAAAGAAGCTACTATATATTGGATAAAGAATAAAGCTTGTCTTGCAAAGGCCCAATATATAGCTCATTCCGCCGGGCCGACCAGCTCTTGTTCAGGAAAGAGGTATAATTAGTGACCTCATTTCCCGGCCGGCGGGAACCCAGACCGCCGATAACGGCCGGATTCCGCCGCTGTCATTAAATCCCTTGACTTTCCTACGGAAATCGTGTCGGATCATTATAAGGATTATCCGGACGTTACCTGATGCCGGCCCCAGGAGCGGCAACGGCTTTCGGCCCCGGCTGCTGACGGACTCAGGCGGTAGAAAAAGGTTTAAGGCCCTTGTTTATTGAAACTCAGTAATTAAGCCAAGGAGGCAGAGCTCATGAAGAGCAAGGTTTTCGCCATCGACATGCGCACATCGATCAAGGACAACATGCTGCAAAAGTTGGGACGACTGCTTGACGCCCTCAATCTGGGCGAGGGGATCAAGAAACGCGATCTGGTGGCCATCAAGCTTCATTTCGGCGAGAAAGGCAACACCGGTTATATTCGCCCCCTTTACATCCGGCAGATCGTGGACAAAGCGGCCGGTCTGGGCGCCTATCCTTTCTTGACCGACGCCAACACTCTATATGTGGGCACCCGGGCCAACTCGGCCCAGCACTTGCGCACGGCCATTGAAAACGGTTTCGACTATTCGGTGATCGGTGCACCCCTGATCATCGCCGACGGCCTCAAAGGTTCTTCGTCCGCGGCCGTGCCCATTAATCTCGAGACCATCAAGACGGCCTATATCGCCAACGATATTTACGAAGCTGACGTTTTGATCAGTGCGGCCCATTTCAAGCTGCATGAGTTGTCCGGTTTCGGCGGGGCCATTAAAAACACCGGCATGGGTTGTGCGGCCAGACGGGGCAAATTGGCTCAACATTCAAGTATTGCTCCAAAAGTCAAAACCAAGCATTGTATCGGCTGCGGCGACTGCGTCGAGCACTGCGCCCAGTCGGCCATTGTCCTGGTTGAAATCGACGGCAAGGAAAAAGCCCGGATCGACCCGGAAAAATGCGTGGGCTGCGGAGAATGCATCCTGGTCTGCGCCCAGAAGGCCGTCCAGATTCAATTCAACGAGACCGTGCCCGGTTTTCAGAAAAAGATGGTCGAATACACGGCGGCCGTCCTGCACAACAAGAAGGGCAAGGCCTTTTTCCTCAATTTTCTCACTCAAATATCCCCGGCCTGCGACTGCCACGGCCATTCGGACGCCCCCCTGGTCCGGGACCTGGGCGTCCTGGCCTCGACCGACCCCATCGCCATCGACCAGGCCTCGGTCGATCTGCTCAACCAGGAAGCGGCCCTGACCGGAAACTGCCTGACCACCTGCACCGGTCCGGGCGAAGATAAAATCAAGGGGGTTTATTCCTATATAGATTGGGCGGTCCAGCTTGATTACGGCCAAAAGATCGGTTTGGGCTCGCGCGACTACGACCTGGAATGGATACCGAACATCACCGGTTAAGCCGCGCGGATTAAAACCGGCCCAAGCCGACCCTCAACCGTCTTGGCCGCTTTTGAATGATAGAGGGCCTTTCCGGGGGAGAGGCGGGCCTAACGAAAAATTTGGCCAGGGGGACCGGGACCCCGCAAAAAGGAGTGATCATGGGCGGCGAGGTCTTAACCTTGGGGCAGGTCCGCCGCGGCGACGTGGCCGTGGCCGGAGGCAAGGGCGCCAACCTGGGCGAAATGGTCGCGGCGGGGTTCCCGATACCGCCGGGTTTTGTAGTTTCGGCCGGGGCCTGCGCGGCTTTTTTTCGGCATATCGAACTGGCGGAGCGGCTCGAGGGTCTGTCTGAATTGACGGATGAGGCCGTAAAAAGGCGCTGCGACGAGATTCGCCGGATGATCTATCAAGCCGAGCCGCCCGGCCCGCTGGCTGACGACATCATGTCGGCTCACGCCGATTTGACTAGGGAGATGGGGGGCGAACCCGTATACGCGGTCCGGAGCAGCGCCACAGCCGAGGACTTGGGGGAAGCCAGCTTCGCCGGTCAGCACGAAACTTATTATTACGTCACTCCGGACAAGCTGCTGGACATGGTCAAGCGCTGCTGGGCCTCGCTCTGGAGCCCGGAGGCCGTCTCCTACCGCCGGACCCAAGGGATTGATCACGCCGAAGTCTTTATGGCCGTGGTCGTCCAGGAAATGATCCGGTCCGAGGTTTCCGGGGTGACCTTCACCGTCAACCCGGTCAGCGGCGATTCGGGTGAAATCGTGACCGAGTCCAGTTGGGGCATGGGGGCGGCCATCGTCGACGGCCGGGTCACCCCGGATCACTGGGTCGTGACCCGAGAAGGTTTGAGCCTTAAAGAGAAACGCATCGCCGAAAAAAAATACCTGGTCCCGGCCCGGCTGGAAGAAGGCCAAAAGACCCGGCTTCTTGAAACGCCTTTGGACCTGAGGAAAAAAGAGACCCTGACCCTGGAGCAGCTCAGGTTGGTCTCCCAGTGGGCGCTCAAAGCCGAAGAACATTTCGGCGGTCCCCAAGACGTCGAATGGGCCATGGCTCAAGGCCGGTTCTACCTGCTCCAGTCCCGGCCAGTCACCATCATGGGCCGGGAAGAGATCGGCCGCGGCCTCGAGGGGGCGTACGTCATTTTCAAGCCCATCGTGGAAAACTTCACCGAACCGCTCACGCCGCTGACCGCTGAGGCCTTTCAGGTCGCCTTTTCACCGCCGCTGATGCGGATCATCAAGGGGTGGCTCTACGTCAGCCTGCGCCATATTCGGGCCATGCTGCCCTTCAAGCTGACCGACGAGGAGCTGGCCCAGATGCTTTACAGCTTCGACAACCAGCCCGAGCGGTTCCGGGTGTCCCCGGCCAAACTGCCTTTTTTCCTGATCGGGCTCTATCTTTTCTATCTGACCATGGGCGTCTTTTCCGCCCGCACCTGGAACATCCCCGGAGACTTCATGGACGGTTTCCGGCGCTTGGCCCGAGAGGTCGACGAGGACGATTCGCTGGGACCCGTCGAGGCCATGACCAAACTGTTCCTTTGGTCCAGGTTTTTCCAGCCCGTCGGACATCAGGTCATGCTGGTCAATTTTACCTCGCTCCGGTATTTCATCTGGATGGGATTATTGCAGAAGTTTCTTCGCGCCTGGACGCCGGACATCAGGAGCGACGCCGAGTCACTGCTCTGTTCCGGGGCGGAAGGTGTTCTTTCGGCCGAGATGGGACGGGGCATTTGGTCATTGGCCAAGACCGCCGGTAAAAACCCGAGAGTCCGGGAGATTCTAGAAGCGAATAAACCGGAAAACGCCTTGGCCCTGCTTAAAGCCGTACCGGAGGCCCAGGAATTTGTGTTCGAACTTGATCGTTTTTTGGAAAAAAACGGCCATCGCGGCCTAAAAGAGCTGGAGATGGCTTCTCCCAGGTGGGCGGAGAGCCCGGCCCCGGTTTTGGGCATGGTCCGCAACTACCTGCTGGTCGAGGCCGATCCGGAAGGGCACGAAAAAGCGGTCAACCAGGCCCGGCGGGACCTGGAGGCGGAGATAAAGACCCGACTGGAAAAGCTGCCCCTGGAAAAACCGTTCCGACTTCGTTGGCGGGTGGTGAAATTCATAGCCCGGCAGTCCAAGCATTTTTCCCGGATGCGGGAAAACTCACGTTTCTATCACACCTTGGGCTTTTACATCATCAGGCGGAAAGTTCTGCGGATCGAGGCCGAGTTGATGGCTCAAGGCCGGCTCAAGTGCAAGGGCGACGTCTTTTACCTGAAAAAGAAAGAACTGGACCGGCTGCAGAGCGGCGAACTGGGCTGGCTGGACGTAGAAGACGTCATCAGGGAACGACGCATGGAATATATCCGTCTTTCCAAAATGTCGCCGCCCAAAGTTCTCGGCCTCAAGCTGCCCGTGAAAAAGAGCGAGCCGGCCGAAGATGAAGGCGAAACCCTCCGCGGCCAGAGCGCTTCCCCCGGCGCCTACCAGGGCCTAGCCCACGTCATTCTGGACCCGTCCACGGACATCGAACTCAAGCCCGGCGAGATTCTGGTGGCCCCGTACACCGATCCGGCCTGGACCCCGCTTTTTCTGACGGCCGGGGCGGCCGTGGTCGAGATCGGTTCGTACCTGTCCCATGCCGGGACAGTGGCCCGGGAGTTCGGCATGCCCTGCGTGGTCGACCTGCCCGATTGCACCAAGCTCATCCATACCGGCGACCGAATCAGCGTCGACGGCGACCATGGTTTGGTCCGCTTCATAAGGGGCCAGGAAGGTGAATTATGACCATTTTTCTAAAAATCCTTGCTTTTTTGTTGGGGCTGACCGTTGCGGTCCAGCTTGTGGCCGCCCTGTTCGGGATAGTCGATCTCCGGTACGCCCTGGCCCGGGCTTGGCCGCGCCTGGTGCGGGGGATATTGATTTGGTCTGCGGCGACGGTGCTTTTGGCCTGGCTCCTCGGACCGGGCTATCGGCTGTCTTTCCTTTTGGGAGTGGTCCTTTACCTACCTTTTTATTACGTCTGCGTCTACCTGGGGGGCAAGCTGTTCTTCCGCAGGAATTTGAATTTGTTGGAAAGGGAAAAATAATGAGGGATGCCTTTATGACCCCTGACTCCTGAACTAGAAGTTCCTGAGACGGAGATAATTCTGTGGACCTAATCCTCAAATTTTTAGGTAATATATCCCCGGTATTTAAATAAATAAGCTTCTGTGGAGACATGAGGTTGCGACGTTACATTACGACGACGCGGCCAAGCTGTTTCTGGCCTGGGCCGGCTGGTGGAAAAACTTTTGACATTTTTGTAATCGATGGATTATCATACTTGAAAAGGGGAATTTTAGAGAGCGGCAAGAAATCACCTTGTGCCGAGGAGTTCCCAACCTCCCGGCTGTAGTCCTGCTTTGTAGTGGAAGATTGTTGCCAGAAGGCTTGAAAAGAAATCGCGGACGATTCCGAATAATTTCGGTTAATACCGCAAACGCACCAAATAATTAAATAAATCTTATTACACTCAAGGACGGGCTCTATATGAAAAGCCTGGGGTAAACCCCACGGGGAAAAAGGTGGCCGTATGCTGCGCTGGTATTTTCAATTATTGTACTATGCAACGGTTGTAGCCCTGTGCCTGCCTGTTCCGGTATGGGGCCAGACCGCTTTGGTCAAAGCGAATTCCCAGTCTGATCTGATCCGGGCAATAGGGCGCGTGCCGCTCTATTTTGAGGCCAATCAAGGGCAGGCCCCGATTGGGGTGCGCTTTCTGTCACGGAGCCCGGGTTATACTATCCTGCTGGGTCCGGGTGAAGTAGTTCTGAGGTTAGTTAATCCGGGAGCAGATAGCGGCCCGGCCGAGGTCCGGCTGAGCTTCAAAACGGCTAGTCCCACTATAGAAGTTCGGGGCGAGGCGGCCTTACCCGGCCGGGTCAATTACTTTTTAGGCAACGATCCCCAAAAATGGCGGTCCAATGTGCCGACCTACGCTCGGGTCCGATACCGGTCCGTCTATCCTGGAGTGGATGTCCTTTTTTACGGCCACCAACGGCGGCTGGAGTTTGACTTGCTGTTGGAACCATGGGTCCATCCTGAGACGGCGGCCCTAGTTATCCAAGGAACGGAGCATATAAAAATCAATGATATTGGGGATTTGGTTTTAACCACGGCCGCCGGTCCGGTCCTACTGCGCGCCCCGACGGTTTATCAGGAAACGGGCGGGCAGCGGAAGCGTGTTGCCGCTTCTTATGTGATCCGAGAGGGCGGCGAGATAGGATTTCAGGTCGGGACCTACGATCATTCCCAGCCGTTGGTGATCGATCCGGTCCTGGAATACTCGACCTATCTGGGCGGAAACAACGTGGATTGGGCTGTGGATGTGGCTGTGGACCGGGAAGGGTGCGCTTATATTTTGGGGACGACTAGTTCATCCGATTTCCCCACGGCCAACGCGTACGACGGGTCTTTTGGCGGTGGTGTATGCAGCGGGGACCCCTGTAGTGACGTTTTTGTGACTAAGTTAGACCCGGCCGGGTCAACCTTATTGTATTCTACGTATCTTGGTGGTGATGGCCCTGACGTCGGACACGGCCTGGCTGTGGACGTCCACGGCAACGCCTATATCGGCGGTTTTACGGATTCGTCCGATTTCCCGACCGTGAATGCATACAGCTCCACCCTCAGCAGCACGCGGGATATTTTTGTGGCCAAATTGAATGCAGCCGGATCGGCTTTGTTATACTCGAGCTATTTCGGGGGAAGCGAGACCGACTATGCTTACGACATCAATGCAGATCAATTCGGTTTTCTATACGTCATATTTAATACTCATTCCCTTGATGTGCCCACGCTCAACGGCTTTATGCCCTCCGTCCCGCTCTATTCCGCCCAAAATGCTTTTGTAGCCAAGTTCGATCCAAGCAAGTCCGGGTCGAGTTCACTGGTCTATGCCACTTACCTTGGCGGCGACAGCACCGAGCACGGGGAGGGGATCGCCTTGGATTGGTCAGGTAATGTATACGTAACCGGAAACACTCACTCCACGAATTTTCCGACCAAGAACGCTTTCCAGGGGTTGCCGAGCGGGGACTCCGACGTTTTTGCCACCAAGATTGATCCTTCGAAATCCGGTCAGGATTCCCTGGTTTATTCCACTTACCTGGGTGGTTCCGACTACGAGCGCGGTTTTGACATTAGGGTGGATCCTTCGGGTCAGGCTTATGTGGTTGGTAATACATGGTCTGGGGACTATCCAACAGCCAACGCTTATCAGGGTGCTCACGCCCATCCCGGAACCGATGATGTTTTTGTGACCAAATTGAATCAGGACGGTTCCGGCCTGGTCTATTCCACCTACCTGGGCGGAACTGAAGATGATAGGGCGTATGGTGTTTTTGTTGACCAATGGGGGCGCGCTCATGTGACCGGCCGAACGGATTCGTCCGATTTTCCTGTGTTCAATGCCTATCAGAGCTACATCTCCGGGGTCGATTGCGATTACGGCCAATGCCGCGATGGGTTTGTGACCGTGTTTGATCCTGGGGGCCAAACGCTTTTGTTTTCGACTTACTTGGGCGGCGGGGAAGCGGATTTGGCCAAAGACCTAGCTGTGGACCAATTCGGCGGTTTGTACTTGGCTGGATATTCCAATTCATCCGATTTTCCCGCCACAGCCAATGCTTTTCAGCGGGATTTCGTCGGGGGCGACTGCGATGGGTCGCCGTGCGAAGATGCTTTTTTTGTAAAAATGAGGGACATCGGCCTGTCCCAAGCCGCGACCCAGACGGCTGCCTTTCCGGCGGCCACCACGGCGGAAGGCTTCCGGATGGCCTCGGCTCCGCTGCAGCTAAACAACCCGTTATTCTCGGCCGCCTTCGGTCTGCAATCCCCTCGGGCCGCAGACCAGGCCGGGAGGGACGAAGCCGGGGTTGAAACTTATGACACGACCAGGATGAGGATTGGGTATTGGGACGGAGCCAGCCAGTCTTATGTCGAGTATCCCGATTTTGAGGGGACCATGATGCCGGGCTGGGCCGGCTGGTTCTTGTTTGGCGACGGTAAAACATTGACTTTCTGCGGGAAAAAGACCATGGGCAATTACGGTCAAACCTATGCCGTGACTCTTTATTCCGGTTGGAATCAGCTCGGCAATCCTTTTGACTTCACAGTTGACCCCAACCAGATTCTGGTCACAGACCGCCAGACCGGGGCGGCCCAGTATTTGACCAGCGGGGCCAACATAATCACCCAGAAGCTCTTTTGGATATACACTTCTGGGGATTATTCAGCCACGACCACTTTGACGCCCGGGTCGGGGGGCTGGCTGAAAAAGCTGACTTCCGGTCCGGGAGCAATAATATTTCCGCCTATTCAGGCCGGTTCGCCGGACCGCGTTTCTGATCAGGTTCTGAATACGGAAGGCCTGGACCGGCCGCCCGAACCGCCCGGCGGACTGACCGGAACCGGCGCGTCCGGAGCAGGAACAGGTGGCGGTGGCGGGGGCTGTTTTGTCATAACCGCCCGGGATTAAGCAGCCCTTAAAGTCAAAAGCCGCCATACTTATTTCTTTGTAGTTTTTGGCGCCATGGAAATTAGGAAAAACCCACCTTAGAGCATAAGCTGTTCAAGCGAAGGAGTTATCTTCCTGCTCAATCCAGTCTTTAATCTTGTTCTTGATCTGGTTGCGGACTTCCCTGAATTTGGCCAGAATCTGCTCATCCGTTCCTTGGAAAGCGACCGGATCGTCGAAGGGCCAGAAGAGCCTCCGGGCCAGGCCGGGAAAGACCTGAGGGCAGGCTTTATTGGCCTGCTCGCAAACGATGATGACATATTTGAAGTTCTTAATCCCTAAAAACTCCCGGAGATGTTTGGATCTTTGGCCGTGGATGTTCAATCCGATTTCACCCATGACTTTTGTGGTCGGGGGATGGATAGGTTGAGGTTCCAAGCCGGCGCTGAAGGCCTCATAGCGGTCTCCGGCGTAGTGGCGGAGGAAGGCTTCGGCCATTCGACTCCGGCAGGATTGCCGGTGCAGTTGAAGGACCGAATAATGTTGGAGATGGACCCGACGGTTGAGTCGGTCAATAACTTTTTGGGTCTTTCCCTTTATTGCGAGCGATTAATCTTCATTCCTCAACAGGGCGCGGAAACTGGCCTGAACGAAATGAACGTCGTGAGTCAGTGCTTCTGTGACTTGCCGTTCTTTCATTATGATGAAAGAAGCACAGTCAGTAAGACTCCAGGTTTTATCGATTCTGTTTGCATAAAGCCCGACCGCATCTCTGAATAAAATGCTTGTTTGGGGAACGACTTCACAATTTGGTGCAGATTGTAGTTGGTGAGTCAGGCTTGCCGCTATGTTTCGAAAGTACTCACCACGTTTGGCAAAATCATTCAGCAGCTCAGTCAGGACCATTTCACTGGTGACGGTAAAATGAGAGCCTAATTCCGCCGAAATATATTTCGCCTTATGGTGGAGTTCGTCTTTTGGATTGAGAAGAGCTATCCAATAATTGGTGTCAGCGAAAATCTTTCTCATTTTTCCGTTCTCGGGCTGCCGTAAAGATAATGATCCAGATTCTTGGACAGATCCGAAGGGACTTTTTCCCATTCTTCCATTGGAATCCGGGCTCCCATTTCTACCACCAACTCCCAAATAGGTTTGGCCTGGTCGTCGAAAACCGGCTTCCCAGCAGGCAGTACGCTTATCCTCTCTATTTTAATAATTTTTCCCAAACTGCGGTCTCGTTGGGAAAACAAACCCAAACCAATGACATTAAGACGGCGCTTATTGTGATTAGAAAACGCCTCCATGATCTGGGGTTCGTGTTCCGGCTCGAACTTGCCTTCAATTTTTTCTCCATTGTCCAGTCTAATGGCGAAATTAAGCCCATCCAAGTCTGCTTTACGAACCTCGCCGATCAGGTCGACTATATCCTCATAGGTTTTATCCACCAAGCTGACCAGTCGCTCACGAACTTGAGGTGTAAAAGAGACCGGTTCATCGCGTTTAGGTGACTTGGTTTTTATTTTATCGCCCTCGCCAAGATTTTTTCCCAGACCCTCAAACAACGGCAATACATTCTTGGGAAAGGACTCGGGTAATGGCTTGTCCTCTCCGGCTGCGGCAATACCGGCTTCAACTAATTCCACGGCTTGGTTCAGTTCATCTTCATACTCGAAGTGAAGTTGACCGTCTTCGTATTCCACTTCCCGATATAACGGAACAGCCGCCGAGCCTTCAAGGACCTCGTAAAACTTTATCCGCAGAGACTCTTTGAATCCTCTGGGAAGACGCTGGCGGTCCGGATGCTCCTGACGCCAAAGGTTTTCGGCAGTTTCAAGCAATATTTTTTTATATTGGACTAATTCAGACAACATATCCAGTTCAAGGCCGTGATCCTCAAAGGATGGTCCGTCAAATATGAGCGTCGTCAGTTTTTGCCTTTCTTTGTGCATCACTACCTCCTCCCGCTGTCAATAAAGCGCTTTATTCTTCGACGGAAAACTTGTCCACTTATAGCGGGCCGGCTGGTGAAATAAATATTAATACAAAATAATTAAAATTTATCATAGTTTGTAAATTTTTCCAATCATACCGACACGCATTTAGCACCTACCGGTTAGGCCTGGCCGGGCAGGATAATTTTTTGACAGAAAAATCAGGTCGGCTCTAGCAGCCCCGCCACTTGGGCTCCCGCTTGTCCAAAAAGGCCCCGACCCCTTCCTGGGCGTCCCTGGTGGTGCAGAGGCGGGCGAAGGCCTCGTTCATATATTCGAAGGCCTTGTGCAGCTCCATGTCGCCGGTGACGTAACAGGCCTTCTTGCCGAGCTGAAGGGCCACGGGACTTTTGGCCGCCAGCCGCCGGGCGTATTGCCTGGTCGCGGTTTCCAGTTCCGCGGGCGGAACGACCAGGTTGAGATGACCCATTTCATAAGCCCGGCGGGCCGGGACCAGGTCGCCGAACATGAGAAACTCGAGGGCGTGTTTCCGGCCCACGATGCGGCTCAAGGGCACGGCCGGTCCCAGGCAGAAGAGGCCGACGTTGATGGCGGTGTAACCGATTTTAGCGTCCTCGGAAGCCACGGCCAGGTCTGAAGCGGCCACCAGTCCGGCCCCGTTGGCCGCGGCCACCCCGTGAACCTGGGCCACCACCGGCTTGCCGATGGTCATGATGCTTTGGAGGGCCTTTTCCATCCTTTCGGCCCAGTCCTTGTACTCGCAGGCGGTCTTGCCGGCGAAGGCCCGGATGTCGATCCCGGCGCAAAAGGCCTTGCCCGCACCCTTGATGATGATGACCCGGACCTTGGGATCGGCTTCCAGAACCCAGACCGCCTGATCAAGCTCGCGGGCCATCTGGTCGTCAAAGGTATTAAGCTGTTCCGGGCGATTGAGGGTGATCGTCCCGACATGGTCATCGCCTATTTCCAGCAATAGGGTTTGATAGTCCATGGTCTCCTCCTTTTGGCTTAGTTCCGGAAAAATCGCGACCCGCTTGGAATTGACCTTTTATCGGTCCGGCAATTCGAACTTCTTAAAGTTCCCAGGCGGCGGACGCGAAAACCTGCCGCGCCCCTTTGATAAGTTGCTTCATACTCACCGACAGGGGCCATTATAAACCGGAGGCTTATTTTTGACCAGTTCATCCAATCCGAGTGCGGCCCCCAATACGGTTTTTTACACACTGTAAAAAAGACTAGCAGAAAACAAGGAAAAGGCCCCGGGGGCCCAAGGGGGGCCAAAGGGGTCTTTGACTAATATTATTGTAAAATCAGTATTTTAACACGGAGAACTCCCCGGGTTTCTTTTGGCACGTCCTTTGCCAGGATGTTCATTAAATCACAAGGGGAGTGCGATGATGTGGTCCATAATCGCCACAGCCAGCCTTATCTTTATCAAAAAAAAGACGACAAAGACGCCCAGGCCCGAGATGGACATCGGGAGGCTTTAAGTTGCGTATAAATATCTTTGGGGAAGAAAAAAACACGCCGCAGCCGCTTGACCGCCGTCAAAATATGGAAATAATCCAATGAAAGAAAATCATTATTCCGCTTTGAGAACCAAGATACTGGCCGGCATGATGGTCGTGCCGATCATTCCTTTTATCCTCATCGTCCTCATCGGCTATTACTACTTCACTTCATCTCTGCAATCCGGAACCATCGCCAAGTTGACCCGGGTGGTCAACGATCACCGGGAGATGATCGAGTCTTTCCTCGACGAAAGAATCAGCGATCTCCGATTTGTGGCTGAAACATATCACTTTTCGGAATTGGCTCAGCAAGAGGTCCTCAGCGGGGTTTTCGTCAATCTGCAATTAAAATCGAGCGCCTTTACCGATCTTGGTGTGTTTGACGAGAAGGGTGTTCATTTGGCCTACCACGGCCCGTTTGATCTGGCCGGGAAAATATATAAGGAAACTGCGTGGTTTCAGGCGGTGCTCCGCGAAGGGGTTTATATCAGTGACGTCTTTTTGGGTTACCGCCAGGTTCCCCACTCGATTATGGCTGTAGTTAAACAAGAAGGAGAAAAAAGATGGGTGCTCCGGGCGACCATCGACGCCTCCCTATTCAGCCGGATCGTGGAAAAAGTCCGGATCGGCAAAAGCGGCGAAGCCTATATTTTGAATAAGGAAGGCCATTTTCAGACGGTCAGAAGGTCAGGCGGCGAACTGATGGAGCCCGATCCTGATTTAAAGCCGCTCTTACAGGTGCACGACGGAGTTAGAACTTTTGTTGAGCGGAGTTCCGGCGGCGAGGAGTACCTTTACGCTACTACTTGGCTGAAAAGTCGTAACTGGCTCCTGGTGGTCCGAGTGGAGAAGGCCGAGGTTTTTGAAGCCTTAAAAAATGTGACCTACCTGGTGGTCCTGACCGCCTTGATCGGCGGCCTGTTGATCGTGACCGTGGCCTTTCAAGTGACCAAGCGGATTATCGGACGGCTGGAGACGGTCGACACGGAAAAAAAGGAACTGGGTCAGCAATTAGTGGTGGCTGGACGTTTAGCGGAAATCGGCGAGATGTCGGCCGGGTTCGCCCACGAGATCAACAATCCCCTTCAGATCATGAAGTCCGAACTCACCTTGATCGACACGCTTCTCAGCGACCTGCGCGAACGGGGCGAGCTTAAGGATTCGGCGGACTTGGCCGACATCATCGATTCCCTCAAGCAGATCAAGAGCCAAGTGGACCGGTGCGGCGGGATCACCCAGGGTCTGCTTAAGTTCGCCCGGAAAAAGGAGTCTCAAGCCAAAGCTCTAAATTTAAATACTTTTTTACCGGAAGTCACCCGTCTGATCGAAAGTAAGGCCAGCGTCGAGGGGATAGAGATCAAGTACGACCTTTCCGACGGCATGCCGGAAGTCCAAGCCGACCCGGCCCATCTTGAACAGGTCATCGTCAATCTGCTGAACAACGCCATCTACGCTATAGTCGACCAGCATGGCTCGTACGGCGGTCAGATCGAGCTTGGAGCCAAAACGTCATCGGATGATGAAGTCGTTATTTGGGTTAAAGACAACGGCTCCGGCATAAGTCCGGAAAATCTGCAAAAGATTTTTACCCCATTCTTTTCGACCAAACCAGTCGGCCAGGGCACCGGGCTGGGCCTGTCGATTTGTTACGGAATAATCGAAGAAATGGGCGGCTTTATGGAGGTGGAGAGCCGGAAGGGCGTGGGAACGACTTTTTATATTCACCTCCCCAAGGCCTAAATTTTTTCATAAATAACGAGAGTTTAAACACTTGGAGGATGAGATGGCAAATTTCAGGTTAATGTTGGTGGATGACGAAGAAAGATTTCTGACCACCACCCAGAAGCTTTTAGCCAAAAAAGGCTTGGATGTGGTTACGGCGGCCAGCGGCATGGAAGCCCTGGAAAAACTCAACAGCCAAAGTATCCACGTAGTCATCCTGGACGTCAAGATGCCGGGAATGGATGGTGTGACCACCTTAAAGGAAATCAAACGGCTCTTTCCCCTGGTCGAGGTGATCATGCTGACCGGTCACGCAACGGTCGAATCGGCCGTGGACGGGCTCAAATCAGGAGCCTTTGATTACGTGATGAAGCCGGCCGATATCGACGACTTGGTGGCCAAGGCCCAGGAAGCCCACGAAAAGAGAGAGCGGTTGGAAGAAAAAATCCGCATGGCCCAGGCCAGAAGTTACGTCAAATCTCCCCGGGACATCCTCAAACAGAGCGAAGAAGGATAGATTTAATGAGCCTGTAGCGAGTCGGGCCGAGCAAGCAAGGAGAAAGGGCGAGGATGATGGACAAGAAGATAAAAGTATTGATGGTGGACGACGAAGTTCAGTTCCGGGAAACCACGGCCAAGATTTTAACCAGGCGGGGCTATGAGACGACCGTGGCGGGCAGCGGCCCGGAAGCCATCGACATCCTGGAAAAAAGCAAACACGAGGTAGTTGTCCTGGACATCAAGATGCCGGGCATGGACGGCCATGAGGCCCTGGCCAGGATCAAGGCAATCGACCCTAAGATTCAGGTGATTATGCTGACCGGTCACGGCGGCGAAGAGTCGGCCAAGGAATCGCTGAAGAAAGGGGCCTTTGATTATCTGACCAAGCCCTGCGACATCGACCGCCTCACTTCCCGGATCAACGACGCTTACCGGATAACCCACAAGGAAAAACAGGAAGAAAATAAAGCTCGCGACATAATGATCTCCATCGAGGAATACACCACGATTGATCCGGACAGCGAGATAGGCGAAGCGATTGACGAACTAAGAAGGTCTTTCGAGAACCTGGTGTCGACCAGCCGGCTCATGCAGACCGGCCATCGTTCGATCATGGTCTTCGACCAGCAAGGTGAACTGGTGGGTATATTGAGCATTTTGGACCTGATGCAGGCTTTGCTGCCGGCTTACCTTTCCGCACCCAAGCCATCCCTGACTTACGGCATGGAATATTCGGCCATGTTCTGGACCGGGCTGTTCACCAAACAAATCAAGGACCTCGCCGGTAAAAAGATCAGAGAGGTCATGTCGCCTCCGCCTCCAACAGTTGACGCCGACGCCAATCTGATGGAAACCGTCCACCTCATGCAGACCCAACAAGCCCGCAGGGTGGCGGTGACCGAACGAGGCAAGGTGATCGGCGTGGTGCGCGAACAAGAAATCTTCTTCGAGATAGCCCGTATTATCTCGGAAGGTTGAGGAGGTGAGCCATGGCGGCAACGGCGGCGGCCCAAAAGAAAAAAGCCACCGGCTATGACAAATATGTCAACTGGAAATTGTTTATAATTCCCATAATTCTATTCACCTTAATACTAATGATGCCCACGCCTTACAGCATGAAGGACGTGGCGGTCGAGTACAAGGTCGGACCCAAGGCGGTGATCAATTTTATCACCCAGGAGATGTTCCAGGCCAAGGCGGCCGACGCGGAACAATGGCAGCTTCTGGCGGCCCAGATCATGGAAGACCGCTTGAATTCCGGCGCTCTGGGCCGCCAGGGCTTTTTGAAGGTCGATCTGAAATGGTGCAAAAGCAACAAAATACCGGCCGAGGCCAAAAATCTGGAAAAGGCTTTGGCCTATGTAGAGGCGAATTACACCGACGAATCCTTCCAAGACTTGATGCAAAGAGCCCTGAAACTGCAGAAGACCGACCTCAAATACGAAGACCTCTCGGAAAAAGACAAAAAAGCGGCGGACCAGGGGGCTTGGCACATCAAGGCGGCCATCGCCGTGACCGCCTTTGTGGTCCTTTGCTTCGCCACCGAATGCATCCCTCTGCCGGCGGTGGCCTTCTGCATCGGCTTGGCCTTCATGTTCACCGGGGTGGTCACCAGAAGCGAAGTGGCCATGCTTTACTGGGATGACGCCTGCTGGTTCATCATGGGCAGCCTGATGTTCGCCGCGGCCTTTGTCAAAACCGGCGTGGACAAACGGGTCTGCATGATGATCTTCCGGCGGCTGGCCGTGCCCAACGTCAAATGGATCACCCTGATCTTTTTTATGGTTATCACCCCGCTGGCCGCTTTTATCTCGGACCACGCCTTGGCGGCCATGTTTCTGCCCATCGGCATGCTTCTTTATCAGAACAGTCTGTCCGAGGAAATCCCCGAAGACCCCGAACTGGGCAAGCTGCTGATGATCGCCATCGCCATGGCCTGCAACATCGGCGGGCCGGGAGCGCCTTCCGGCGGAGCCCGCAACGTCATCATGATGACTTACCTGAAAGACATGTTCGGCCTGGACATCGGCTATTTCCAGTGGGTTACCTATTGCTTCCCCTTTCTGTTCATCATGATCCCGGTGACTTGGTTGTTGGTCAACTGGCGGTTCAAGCCGCGGATCACCTCCCTGGCTCCGGCTATGGCGCATTTGCAAAAGGAAATCGGCAAGATGGGCGGTTGGAGCAGCAAGCAGGTCTGGGCTTTGATCATCTTCGTGGTTATGGTCTTCGGCTGGTTCACCGAGAAGTCTTTTTACACCAGCGGGATCATCCCCATCCGTCTGGGCATCGGCGTGATCGCCGTGGCCGGGGCGGTGGCCTACATCTTCGCCGGAGTGGTCAATTGGCGGGATTACCAGGAAAAAGTCGACTGGGGCGTGGTCTGGCTCTATGCCGGGGCCATGATCTTCGGCCGGATTCTGGACCGGACCGGAGCCGCTTATTGGCTGGCCCGGAGCTGCATCGATCTGCTGGCCCCCATGGGCATGGATGCCGGTTTGCCCTTGCTGATGGTCTCGAACGGCATGACCGCGGTCATCACCAACCTCATGGCCGACGGCCCGGCCGCGGCGGCGGTGGGGCCCATCGCCCTGAATATGGCCGGGTTGGTCCATCCCGGATCGACCTTCCTGCCGTTCATGGCCATGTCCACGGCCATTGCTTCTTCATTCGCCTACTGTCTGATCATCGGCACACCGCCGAACGCCATCGTCTACGCCAGCGGCTACCTTGAGCCCAAGGATTACCTCCGGGCCGGGGTGCCCGTGTGGATCGCGGCCCAGATCGTGGTGCTGCTGATGACTCAAATATACTGGGTCTTCAGGGGGTTCGGCGGATTGCCCGGATTTTAGATTCACCCGGTCGGTCCGGCCTTGGCGGGCGAGCCGGGCCGGGCCGACTTAACGGAATCAAACTGATTTATTTTTACTTTCAAGGAGGTTGAAGTCATGGAAGAAACAAAGACGACCACAGGGACGGCCAAGAGAAAAGTCCTTCACCGTAAAGGAGTGACTTATTTCGACAAGGATACGGAACGAAAGATATTTTTCATCCTGACCCTGATCATGCTGATCTTGGGCATCCTGGTCAAGCTCGGCGTTTTTTCCGCCTGAAAAGTTCTTATATGTCCGAGGGTGAGGTTAAAAAAGGACGGGGGCCGGCGGGAGTAAGCTCCTATTTTCAAAACCTCAAGGCCTTGGCCCTGAGGCCGGGCCGGTTCTTCAGCGAGATGCCCGAGGACATCGGTTTCGGGCGGCCTTTTTTGTTTCTGGTCACTTCCGCCTTGATTTTCGCCTTGATTCACTTAATTTTTCTTCCCCAAAATCCTATCCTGATGAGCCTGATTTTGTTCATTAACGCCGTAGGCATGCCCTTGATAACCGCGGCGGTGGGTTGGGCCGTGGCCAAACCCCTGATGAAACTCCACCTTGGGTTTTCCAAATTTTTCGCGGTGTACGCCTTTGCCGGCGGCCTGGTTCTATTGGTGTCCTGGGTCCCTTCGCTGACCTGGTTCGCTGAAATCGGCAAGTGGATACTGATCGGAATCGGCCTGGTCCAGGGGTGTCGTCTCAGCCGCCTTCAGGCCGTTTTTCTGATCGGCATTTCCATTTGCCTGATGGCGGCCGGTTTCTGGTCCCTCAACGAGGTGATTCAGGGTTTGAAGGGGGTCTAATTCATCACACCAGGAGTATTTCCCTAACCTGGGCCAGCAGATTGAAGACGGCGCGGGCGTTCTCTTCGGTCAAGCCCCCGACGCCGCAGGCCGGGGTCAGGAGAGAGCGGGTCCGGATCAGGTCCGGATCAAGACCCCGGCCGGCCAGTTGCTTCCAGCCGGACCGGAGTTTGGCGGCCAGGTCGCCGGTTTTTTCCTGCCCGGTAAATTCCAACGTGGGGACAATCCCCCAGGCCAGCCAGCCGCCCTGGTCCAGAAAGCGGGCGATTTGGGCCGGGTAGAGCAGAAAGTGGTCCAGATAGCCGAAGGCGTCGAAATTGATCACGTCCAGCCTGGTCGAGGCGATCACGCCCCAGTCCGTATTACCGCAAATATGGACTCCGACGCGGACCGGGCCCACCGAGCGGGCGATGTCGGCCGCTTCGTCCAGCCAGGACACCACGTCATCCCGGCTCAGGGTCGAAAAAGCGGAGCCGAAGCCGGTCAGGGCCGGTTCGTCGAAAAAGATCAAGGGGGTCCGGCCGGTTTCGATGATCCGTCCGGCCAGCCAGGCGGCCTTGGCCCCCAGGCCTTTGACCACCACCTCCCTCAACTCGGGGTCCTCCAGTAAGGTCCGGCCCTCGGACGTCCGGACCGCCAGACCGAAGGTGACCGGGCCGACGATTTGGGCCTTGAGAAAGTCGGGGCCGAAGCTGGCGTCGGTCCTGGCCCGCTCCAGGAAAGGCTCCCAGGCCGAAGCAGCCGCGGCGGGCAGGGCGAAGTAGTCCCAGTCGCTGTCCAGGAAATGTTGATAAAACCGGGTCAGGGCCTCTTCACGGTTCTCAGCCCGGACCAGGACCCGGTGGTCGGCTTCGTCGGTCTCGAGTAGAGGCAGACCGTCCACGGCCTGGAGGATCATGTCTTCCCGGGGATGACGCCGGACCAATTGGGGCCAGAAGGGAAGCTCCGGACAGGTCCGGGCGACCAGGTCCAGGGAGGTCTCCGCTTCCTGAAACGGCAAGGTGCCGATGCCGGTGGCGGCCAAAGTGGGCAGGTCCATGGGCTGTCCTTTTCTCTTCACGTTAATCGCCGGAGATCATTTCCGGCCCGCCCCGGGCTGAAAAACAACCACCGGATTCCAGTTTGGCCGGGGTTTCGTTATCCGGCCTTTTATTATTTACTTCGCCCGTTCAATGTACTCGCCGGTCCGGGTGTCGATTTTCAAAATATCGCCCTCGTTGATGAACAAGGGCACCTGAACCACCAGCCCGGTTTCCAGAGTGGCCGATTTAGTGGCTCCGCTGGCCGTGTCGCCTTTCACTCCGGGTTCGCTTTGGGTGACCAGCAGGTCGACCGTGGTGGGCAGGTCCAGGCCGATGGGCCGGCCTTTGTAATACAATATTTTGACATTGATGTTTTCCTGAAGAAAATTCTTGGCCTCGCCCACTTGGTTTTCACTCAGAAAAATCTGCTCGTAGGTGTTGTTGTCCATAAAACAGTAGCCTTCACTGTCCTGGTAAAGGTACTGCATATCTTTTTCTTCCAGATCAGGCCGGCCGACTTTTTCCCCCGAGCGGAAGGTTTCGTCGAGCACCCGGCCGGTGATCAGGTTTTTCAGCTTGGTCCGGACGAAGGCTCCGCCCTTGCCCGGTTTGACGTGAAGAAAATCCACAATCACATAAGGCTCTTCCTTGAATTCGATCTTGAGTCCCTTGCGAAAGTCGCTGGTCTGGTACATAGAACCTTAAATCTCCTTATAATCCAATAAATTATATAACCGGCGACGACCGGCCGCAGCTTTCAAACGTTCCAGACGCCTGAGCAGCTCCACCCTGGCCGAGCCGGCTTTCTCTTTTTCGATTTTCGGTCCTCTCCCCGCCTCCATTTCCGCCCGGCCTTGGAAGAGCAGTGGTTCAACGGTCATCGCCGGGGCCGTCGGTCCGAATTCTTCAAAAACCCCGGCGGCCCTAATCTTCAGATCGGCCAATTTTTCCTGAAGCTCAGGGTTGCCCGGATTTCGGCGCAACAAGGCCTCGTATACTTGGACGGCTTTGTCCAGATGACCTTGAGCTACGTACAGGGCGGCCAGGGTGGCCGTGGGCACGATGTCGGTTTCAGCCGCCGGTTCTTCCGGTTTTTTCTCTTCGGCCGGAACGACCAAGTCCAAGCCGGTCAGGGCTGACGAGGCCTGTGAAGTCCGGACCCCCGCCTCGGACCAGCCGATCGCTTCAAAGAGTCGAGCCAGGCGGGCCAGGGCTTGGGCCAGGTTTTTCAGGCTTCCGACCGTTTGTTTCAGCACGCGTTGGGCTTCTTCGGTTTTTTTTTCAGCCCTCAAAGCCTCAGCCGTCAGCACGGCTGCTTCCAGGTGGTCGGGATGGGCGGCGAAGATGCGTCCGGCCAGGGCCGAAGCCTCTTGGACTTTATCCATGGTCAGGAAGGCCCGGACCAGGGCCAGCAGGGCCGGGGAAGTCGGGTCCGTTTGGGCCACTTGCTCCAGGGCCTTCAATTCATGGGCGGCTAAAATTTTTTCTTCGCCGGATTGCGCCATGGCCTTTTATTGAAAAACAAGTTTTTCGCCTGGTTTTTTAGTGTACACACTTTCCTTTCAAATTAACAGACAGGAAGCAGGAATCTCATAAATTTGGGGTCGGTTAAGGCCGGGGCTCTTCCGAGGTCGACGTTTCCGACTCCTCCTTGAGCCGAAAGACTTTTTCATCCGGCCTGATTAACCCCAATTTTTTTCGGGCTTCATCCTCGATGTATAGGTTATCCTCTTTAATTCTCTTAAGTTGGAGCATCAGACGCCGGTTTTCTTCCGCCAGTTCCCGGTTGGCTTCCTGAAGGTTCTGCTTCTCCTGTCGCAGGCGGTCGAGTTGCCGAAATCCCTGGTCACTGTAAAGCAGGATGAGGCCGAGGCCAAAAATCAAGGCCCCCAGAAAAAGGAGCGAAAACCCTTTTCGTCCTAAAATTGCCATAGATTACCTCTTTTGAGGCTCCTTTTCCCACCGGGCCGCCATGACCACTCTCTTAAAGCCTTGACTTCGTAGGGCGTCCATCAGAGAAACGATCCGGCCGTGGGCGGTGCGCTCGTCGGCCATCAAAACCACCACGGTCGAGGCGGGGTCCGGGGCGTTTCTTTTGACCTCGGCGGGGAAGTCGGCCAGAGCGACGGGATTGCCGGCCACATAAATGTCTCCCGCCTCGGTCACCTGGACGTCGACCTTGGCCGTAGCCGTGACCGAAGCGCCGGGCTTGATCCCGGGCAGGGTCAGACTGAGTCCGGGCAAGGAGACGAACTGGGTGGTGACCATGAAAAAGAGCAAGAGCAAAAAAACGACGTCGATGAGCGGGGCGATCTCGATGACCGGGTCCTCCCGGCGTTTGACTCTGAACTGCACCAGTTAAGCCTCGCCGCCTTTCAGAGATTCCACCAGCATGATGGAATGTTCCTCCATCTCCATGATCAGGCTGTCGGTCTTGCCGGCCACATAACGATAACCGACCAAGGTGGGGATGGCCACGCTCAGACCGGCCGCCGTAGTCAGGAGGGCTTCGGAAATACCGGCGGCCAGCGTGCCGGGATTGCCCACGCCATAGTAAGAGATAAGGTCGAAGGTCTTGATCATCCCGGACACCGTGCCCAGCAACCCCAACAGCGGGGCGATGCTGGCCACCGTGGACAGGACCGGCACATATTTTTCCAGATCGGCCGCTTCCCGGCGGCCGACTTCTTGAACGACCTCCTTGATGGCCTGGCGAGGCTGTCCGTTTATTCTCAAAGCGGCCAGATAGATGCGGGCGATGGCGCTGGGATGCCCCTGGCAAAGATATACGGCGTCCGCATATTTACGCCGGGCGATCAGGTCGCTGACGTTTTGCATCAAGTCTCTGGGCAGAACCCTGGTCCGGCGCAGTTTAAACAGACGCTCGATGAAGAAGCCCAGGGCGATGACCGAACAGAGAAAGATGGGGTACATCAGCCATCCGCCGCGGACGATCAAATCGGGTAATAAAAAGTTCATGGCTTATAAGCGGGCCGTGGCCTCTCCCTAATTATTAAGTTTTTGGAATAATATGCAAAAGTCCTGATCAAGTCAAGATAGGGATTGTCCCTTCCGGCCGCCAAGCCGATTGACCGGCTGGAAGCTATCTGGTAATAAAAGCCGCCATGGGCGAACCCAAGAGAATCCGCCGGGAATTGGGCCTGGTCTTTTTCCCCTTTTGGGGCGGCCTGTTTTTGAAGTGGCTCCACGACACCTGCCGTTGGACCTTTGTCGGCCGGGAGATCGTGGACGAGCACCTTGAGAATGGGCGGTCTTTTGTCTGCGCCACCTGGCATTTCGATCTGATCTCGGTGCTTTATCATTTCCGGCATCGGCGGGGCGTGGTCATGGTCAGCCGCAGCCGGGACGGCGAACCCATCGCCAGGCTGGTGGGGCGGTGGGGGTACGAAGCAGTCCGGGGGTCGAAGTTCAAAGGCGGCCGGGATGCGGCCAGGCAGATGATCGACATCCTCAAGCGCGGAGACGGCCGGCCGGCCGGGTTGGTGGCCGACGGTTCCCAGGGGCCGGCCCGCCGGGCTCAGACCGGAGCGGTGTTCATCGCCCGGGCCGCCCAGGTCCCGATCATTCCGACCATCGTCATGGCCCAAAACAAGATCAACTTGAAGACCTGGGACCGGACCCAGATTCCTTGGCCCTTTACCAAGGCGGCCGTTTATTTCGGTCCGCCCCTGATCGTCCCCCCCAAAGCCCAAGGCGGCGTCCTGGAAAAGCACCGCCTCGAACTGGAACTGGCTCTCAACCGGTTGTGCGCTCAGGCCGAGAATCATCCCTGGTAGGCAAAACGCTTCAACGGCCATGTTTCGTCTTCAGCGACTGCATGGTCAGACGCAAATGGGCTTCAGCCGCCTCCTGATTGTCCGGGTCGGCTTCCAGGATTTGCCCGTATACTTCCCTGGCTTCCTCCAACCGCTCCAGACCCTCGTACAACCTGGCCAGTTTGAACATGAGTTTGAGGTCGCCGGGTTTTTTCCGGCAGATGTCGTGATAGGTCCGGGCCGCTTCTTCCAGTTTGTTCATCTTGATCTGGGCGTAAGCCAGATATTCCAGGAACCGGATGACCTGCGGGCGGCGCTCGGACCACCCCCTAGCCTTATCGGCCAATTCCTCATACTTCTTTTGCCGGTCCAGGTAATCAAAAATAAAATCGTAAGCCGCTTCTGTTTCCGGCTGAAGCTTGATCAACGCTTCGGCCTGTTTTAAAGCCGCTTCTTCTTTTTTTTGTTTTTTGTATATTTCGAACAGGTACTGACGGGCATCGGCGTCTTGGGGGTCAAGTTTGACCGCTTCCTCCATCATCTTTTCCGCCTGGTCCAGACGGTTGGTTTCAAAATAGAGGACGCCTAAATTGTACCGCACCACCCGGTTGTTCGGGGCCCTGGCCGCCAAGTGCTCGTATTGAGCAATCAGGCCCTCTCGGTCCCGGGCTTCCTCCAGCAACTTAACCAGGCGAAGCCGGTATTCCAGATTGTCCGGGTTCTGGTCGATCAAGGCCCGGAGTTCCTTGACGGCCTTTTCTTTTTGTCCTGCCTCGAGATAAGCCTCGACTAACTGCATCCTGGCCTGGACATTGCCCGGCTCACCGGCCAGGGCCCGGGCCAGATTTTCCCGGTACCGGTCTTCCCGACCCTTGGTCTGATAAAGGCGGGCCAAATTGAAATAGACGTTGACGTCGGTCTTATCCAGCCGGGCCGCCTTCTCGTAGGCTTCAATGGCTGGGTCGATCCGGCCCTGCTTGGCCTGAAGGAAACCGATCCGCTTGAGGACCGCGGCCGCCTGATCCGGGGGCAGATGTTTGACCGAAGCCTGATAGGCCTCGAGGGCCTGGTCGATTGCGCCCTTGTTTTCCAATAATTCGGCTATCTCCAGCAGGTAGGGGCCGGTTTGTTCTTCCGGGACGGCCTCGATCAGACGGCGGTAGGCGGCGATCAGGCCGTCCAGATCGCCGAGCTGCTGATAATAAGCCAGTATGCCCCTTAAATAATTCCCGGCCTCCTCACCGGTGGACCCGGCGATCAGACGTTCGTAGGTCTCGATCACCTTGGCTTGATCTTCTTGGTCTCGATAAAGTGAAAGCAGTTCTTGCAAATAGACCTTGGCTTCTTGCTCCGAAGCGGCCGCGATCAGCCGCTCATAGGTTTCGATGACTTTGGCCTGATCACCTATTTGTCGATAGAAATTCAGCAGTTCCTCCAGATAGGCTTTCGCCTGATCCTGAGCGGAGATTTTGATAAGATGCTCATAGGTCTGAACCACTTTAGCCTGTTCTCCGGCGGCCTGATAAAGGTGAACAAGCCTTCTCAATATCTCCGGATCGGGAGGCTCGCCCAAAATTTTTTCATACAACTCGGCCGCCGCTGACCATTGGCCCGTTTCTTCCAGGAGCGCGGCCAATTTTCGCCGGAGGGCTTCGTTCTTAGGTTCCAGGTCCAAGGCCAAACGGTAATAATAAATCTTTTTTTCGTTGAGCACGGCCTTTTCGGCCTTGGCGGCCCAGTCCAGGGCGCTCATGCCGACCAGCAGATAAAACTCGGCCACTACGGCCGACCCTTCCTTTACCTGCACGACCAGCTGGCGCGGTTGGATGAAGGCCTCTTCATCCATAACTGCCAGGAGCGGCGCCGGTTCCCGGAAATTGTAAAGATCGAAGTCCGGTGAATAAAGTCTCAAGCCATAATTAAGCCAGCGGTTGCTGGAGAAAGACTCCACGGCCAGGTGATCGTAGGGATGGAAACTGACGAACTGGCCGGGCCGCATAATCCGTTCCCGCCCGTTTATGGACAAGGTCAGGCTGTGGGCTGCCGGCTCGACCGGGTGAAGCCGATAGACCAGTCTGGCCAAATCTCCGGGATTGAGCACGAACCATACTGCAGCGGCCGCCAGAATCAGGACCAGGACCACTAAAAAAAGCAGGCCCGTCCGGATCGGCGGTCGTTCGGGACGGTACGGCCGGCTCATCGGCCCGCCGCCTTTTTTATCTTCTGAAATACCGGCCGACAATCGGCCACAAGCGCCTCCACCGAAACTTTTCGCCGGGAATGATGATACCAAAAGTATCCCTTAGCCGGGACAATAGTCAAGGCTTGGCTTGTTCCGGGTCAGGCTTGCCTTGAAAAACCTTTGATGTTAATTTTCAAAATTGATTCCGGAAAGGAGAGATCAAGGTTACCACCAGGCATGGCGGCCGAAAAACACTCCGCCGATAAAACGGCTCACCGGGTTCCGGTCCTGGCCGTATTGGCCCTGGCCTCAGCCGCCGTTGTTTTGCTGCTTGACCTGGGCCTGATCCTCCGACCTTTGGAACTCAAGGCTTACGACGGTCTTTTCTTTCTTCGAGAGCGGTTCGGCCTGGTTTCATCCCGTCCGGATTCACCGGTGTTTTTAGTCGAAATCGACGACCAAACCTTCGACGACCAAATTTTCCAAATCCCGCAAACCCTTTGGCACCAACATTTCGGCGCGGTGATCACCGGTCTGGCCGACGCCGGGGCCAAGGTCATCGGTCTGGACTTCATTTTGCCCCAAGCCCTGTTCGACGAACTGGTCCCGGATTACAGCCGGACCTGGCTGAGAACCTTGGTTTACGCCCGGAGCAAAGCGGCCCCCGTGGTCACGGGTCTGGTCCAGACCGCCGACCGGCGGATCGCGCCCCAATCCAGGTACCTCCAAGTCCTGGGGGCGGGGAATATCGGACTCTTCAACCTGACCACCGATGCGGACGACTTTATCCGCCGGCAGCGCCTCTTCTTCCCCTCGGCCGACGACTCCAGCCAGGGGCTTTACAGCGTAGCCTTTCTTCTGGCCAAGACCTATCGCCCCGAGCTGGTCCTGCCGGCCGAAACCGTTTACATCGATTACACGGCAGACGAAACGGCCTTTCCCCGACGATCATTCGCCCAAGTCTATCAAAGGATCAAGGCCCAAGATCGGTCTTATTTACAGAGAAATTTTAAGGGCAAGATCGTCTTGATCGGCCAAACCGATTCCTTGACCCAGGACCGCCATCCGACCCCTCTTTATTATCTGATAGGGGCCGGGCCGAAAAGAACTCCGGGCGTGGAGATTTTGGCCCAGACCGTCAGCACCCTCCTGGCCGGCCGCTTTTTCGCCGAAACCGGCCCCGCCCAACGATTTCTGATCTATCTCGCCTTGGCCCTCCTGGTGACCGCCCTGACTGTCTATGCTTCGCCGTCCCGCCTGCCGGTCCTGATTCCGGCGGTCGTCCTAGGCTGGCTGGTCCTTAATCTGACCGCTTTCGTCCATTACTTCATCCTGCCGGCGGTCGGCGGCCTGACCGCCCTGCTGTTGGGTTTCGGCGGAGCGTTTTCTTATCGCCATTGGATAGTCGACCGGGAAAAAAGAAAAATCCGGGCCGTGTTTCAGCGTTACCTGCCGGACAAAGTCGTCCGGAAACTGTTGGCCTCAAGGGACGAAGAGTTCTTCCGCGGGGAAAATCGCCGCCTCTGCCTGATGTTCACCGACATCCGCGGCTTCACCACCTATTCGGAAAAAAGGCCTCCGGCTGAGGTGGTCGGGCGTCTCAATGAATACTTCGCCGCCATGTCCGCAATCATCGCTTCTGAAGGCGGGGCGGTGGACAAGTTTTTAGGCGACGGCATCATGGCCTTTTTCGGGGCTTTTGACGACCAGGGCCGTCCCAGTCTGGCCGGGGCCAGGGCTGCCCTGAAGATGCTGGCCGAACTGGACCGGCTTAACGCCGCCTGGTCGACCCGGGGCTTGGAGACCTTCCGCATCGGCATCGGTCTGCACACCGGCCACGTCATGATCGGCAACATCGGTTCGCCTAATAAAATGGAATACACGGTCATCGGCGACGCGGTCAACCTGGCCTCCCGACTCCAGGACAAAACCAAAGACCTGGGGGAAGCCATCGTCATCAGCCGGGAAGTCTACCATGACCTGGCCGATGAAGCCTTGGTCGAAGACCGGGGCCTGGTCGACATCAAGGGCCGGGCCCAGACCAGGGTCTATGCCTTGAAAGGCCTGGCCGGTTTGAAATGACGGCGGTTTATATTTCAACCCAGCCCCGGCGGCTGATCGCGGCCGGGCCAACGGTGACCAAAACCTTTAAGGTATTAAGGAGGGTCTTTTGATACAACGATCCATCGACGATCCCCTTCGGGAAGCCTGGAGGACCAGTTTTTACGATGAGAACCACCTCAGCCACTCCACTTCTCCGGACTTGGTCGCTTCGCCGGCTCAACTGCGCTTCATGGTCATGTTCGAACCGGACCAGCTTTTTTACCCCTGTTCCAAGCGGGTCTATGAAGAAATAATGGCCCGGGTCCAAAGCCCCTTTTTGGGCGAAATGTACAACCAGGTCTGGGCCCGGATATTCAGTTTGGTCGAGGCCAAGATCGAGGACCCGGATCAGCGGTCCTTCCTGATCGAACTATTAAACATCAAATTCCGGCACGAAACGGCCAATTACAACATCATCCCCTCGCGCCTGGAAAAACGGCTCTACAAGCTCTTTGTCGTCACCACCCAGATTGAAGACCCCTTGAGAGAGGAGAAAGCCGCGGTCAATCGCCGCGCCTGGGACCTGGAACAAAGCGAGAGCTTTGTCCGGGCCGTCAACGCTCCACCTGGCCCGCACCATCCTGCGCCCTGCTTCAAGGAAATCAATGTGGAATCCACCCGCCGGCACTTGGACGCCACCAAACTGAAACGCCTGTTTCAGGCCTCGGTCCAAACCGGCCTGTGGGCGGCCGACCGCCGGCCTTTGACCATGGAGGAGTGGAGCGAAATTTTCAACCGGCCGGTGTCGGGCGAGGGCTGGGAAAATCTGGAGAATTTTCTATTGACCCCGAAAAACGACCTGATCGGCCACTGGATTCCCAGGAAAATTCTCTATTTAACCGACAAGGCCGGGGAGACAGTCTTTGATCTGGCCGTGATCCGCTTCCTGATCAGCCTGGGCCACACGGTCATCCTGGCGGTCAAAAGCGCGGCCTGTTATGACGCGGTCTACCTCGGGGATCTGGTCAATGATCCGGTCCTGGAGAAACTGGTCGGCGAGGCCGAATTGATCACCGACCCCAGGGTGACCCAGAATCAATTGGCCGCTTACCTGAAGAATGACCCGCCTTTTAAAATCATTCCGGACGGGACCATGGAAAAAATCAATCTGCTCAGGACTTCCGTGACCTTCGCCCGGATGTTCAAAGAAGTGGACGGGATCGTTTCCAAGGGCCTTGATCAAAGGCGGCGATTTTTCCAAACTCCGTTCGAGTTCACCCAGGAGATTTACAGCCTGGCCCCCGGTGAAGATCAAACTTTGAGCGTTCTGTTCAGACCGCGCAGTCCCAAGGCCATCCGTTTTTCCACGGCCGACCTTAAGGAGCGGGCGGAAAAGATCATCGCCCAAATGCGTCAGGCCAAACGCCAGGGCCAAAAGGTCATGTTTTACAGCGGCATCGTCGGCTCGATCCCCGGAGAGACCGAAACGGCCATCAAGGTCATGACCACCTTCATCGAAGACCTGGAAAAACAGCAGGCCGGCATCTTCGTCATCAATCCCTCGACCTTTTTCGAGCCGGGCATGGACGCCGACGACTTGATGTTCATGTGGGAGATAGTCCAGCGCAGCGGCCTGATCGACATCTGGCGGTTTCAGACCTACCAGGACATTGAAAAAAGCTTCGCCTTGCTGGGGCAAAAAGTGCCGCCCCAATGGGTGGGCAAGGACGCGACTTTTTCCACCGGCTGCACCAAGGAAAGGGCCATCGCCGCCGAAGTTCAAAGGGCCAACCCCGAGATGCAGATCATCGGTCCGGACCCGGAAAAATTCCTGCGCCGGGGCGAATACGGCATCGGCCTTTTTCACGACACCCGGCTGGTCGATTTATACCAGCCCTGACCAGGGGGCCGAGCCGGCCTGTCTGGCTTTCAGCCTTCGGTCGGGGCGTAGTAACACCGCTTGGGTGAAGAGACCAGCCCCTCTTTTTTAAGCTCGCTGATGATCTTGGAAACTTCCTTGCTCTCCATTCCCAGGCTCTTGGCCAGGTCCCCGGGACGCACCGGCTGGCCCGCCTTCTTCATGGCCTTGAGCACCTTTTGCGCCGTCTTGTCCATAATCAAGCCTCCTTATCGGTCGGCCGGTCCTGGATAAAGGACCGGACTAGGTTTTTGCCGCTGAAATGACCCAAAGTAATGTAATAGATAGGCAGTTCCGGCCCGAAAACCTTGCGCCTTATCCGGCTGAAACTTACGCCTTGCTCGGCCAGCTCCAGGACCCGGCGCCCCACTTCCTCCAGGTAATCGACCTTTTCTTTCAGCGCGTTTCGGCCGTCCTCTTTGACGCTGCCGCTGGCCGTAAAGATAAGACCGACGTCCAGTTCGCTCAGTCGACGCAAAGAATCAATAATCAGCCAGATATTGTAATCAGCCCGCAAGGCCCGGTCCCGGCCGCCCACAAAGGCGTCCCCGGAAAAAAGCCAGCCCCGGTCCGGCTCATAAAGGCAGACATGGTCCGGGCTGTGCCCGGGCGTATGAATCACCTGAAAACTGAAGCGATCGGTTTCGACCACCTGATCCAACGGACGGCCTTTCGAGGGAGAAGGGTAACCCCACATGACCAACTGATAGGGCCGGAGAGGCTGACGTCTTCTAGGCGCTTCCAGAACCGGCAGCCCGACCGGGTGAATCAGGACCTCCAAACCGAAACGCTGCTGCAAAACCGCGTTGGCCCCGATGTGGTCTTCGTGGGAATGAGTGTTGACTATTCGGCCCAGGGCCGCGCCGTCGAGGGCCCTGGTCAATTCTTCGGACGTGTGGGCGCAGCCTGTATCGATCAACAAGCCGTCGACCAGATACGCGGAAGTGAAATACAGCGGGCGGCCGCGGACGGCCCGGGCCAAGCGGAATTGCCGGACTTCCCCGAAATCTTTAACTTGAATCATACCCCTGATCCGGCCCGCCTTCAGCTTCCAATCCGGCCGAACAATCAGCAGGCGCGGCTGATAATATTAATTCCACAAAGTAAAAAAACGAACAACTTGTTTTTGAACTGAAAACAACTTCATAAATAATTTTTGCCGGCCAAGGGTCTGAAGTCTTGACCTGCCGGAAAGGTCGGTTTAGGGTGATATGGACAATGAGGGTTCAGCCCCCTTCGGCGGGGCGGTTAAGGCTTGATCGTTTCATTAGGCCGTTCCGGAAGGGGACTGGGCCTTGGACCTCGAAGGCGGCCCCGGTTCATGGAAAGCCTTGACAAAAACGTCGAATGATTAGTAAAATTTACTCACGCATCTTGGACGAACGTTTATTTAGGCTGATAATAGTCGAAATATCACTTAATTATATAATATTTACATGAAGTAAGTGACCATTGCTTACTCATACGCCGTGACTTGATTAATTAAATGGACCAACTTCAACCCAGATGGAAAGTCTGGCCGAGGCTGTTTGATTTGAGCAAGAAAAAATTACAGGAGGGTAATGAAAATGAGCAAGATCATCATTACAGCGGCCATAACCGGATCGGTGCACATTCCGACCATGAGCGACTACCTGCCCTTGACTCCGGACCAGATCGTCGATGACGCGGTCAAGGCCTGGGAAGCCGGGGCGGCCATCGCCCACATCCACGTCCGGCGGCCGGAAAACGGCATGCCCACCCCTGATCCCCAGTTGTTTCTTGAGGTCCACCAAAAAATCAAAGCCCGATGCGATTTGATCCTTTTGCCGACCACCGGCGGCGGCGTGGGCCAGACCATCGAGGAAAAACTAAAACCCATCGTCATGCTCAAGCCCGAGATGTGCTCCTTCGACCCGGCCCCCTTCAACTTCGGCCTGTTCCAACTGGCGGCCCGCTTCAAGGAGTTCAAGTACGAGTGGGAGAAACAGTACTTGGAGTACTGCAAGGTCTCGACTTTCGCCCCCACGTTCAAAGACGACGTCGAGTACGCCAAGACTTTCCTCGAGTGCGGGACCAAACCCGAATTCGAAATGTATGAACTGGGCCATATCGGGTACGTGGCCTGGCTGATCGAGGAAGGCCTGGTCAAAACCCCGCCCCATCTCCAATTCGTTTTCGGCCCCATGGTCGGCTGGATGCCGCCTTCAGTCAAGCACCTTCTGCTGATGTACGAAGAAGCCGTGGACAGGCTGGGCCCAGGCAAATTCACCTGGTCTGTAGCCGCGGCCGGCCGGCATCAAATACCCCTAGCCGCCGTGGCCATGGCCATGGGCGCGCCCAACGTTCGGGTCGGTCTGGAGGATTCCCTTTACGCCGGCAAGGGCAAAATGGCCACGTCCAGCGCGGACCAGGTTAAAATGGTGGTTAACATAGCCAGGGAAATGAGTCTTGAACCGGCCACGCCCGATGAAGCCCGGCAGATTCTGGGGCTGAAAGGCCTGGATAAAGTGGCTTTTTGATTTTCGGCCGAGACGACACGCTTTCCGGCGGCCGCCGCCGGCCGTAATCAATACACTCAAGACCGCCGCCTATCGAGCCCCAATAACTCAGGCGCGGCGGCGAGTCTCGAAATTGCAACCATCAATCAATTTTTAAGGAGGCAGGAAATGAGAAAGGGTGACAAGGTCGTCATCAGTTGCGCCATCACCGGTTCAATCCATACCCCGACCATGAGTCCATATCTCCCGATCACTCCGGAAGAAATCGCCCGGAACGCCATCGACGCGGCTAAGGCCGGCGCGGCGGCGGTCCATATTCACGCCCGGGACCCGAAGACCGGCGCGCCCAGCCCGGACCTGAACGTATTCGGGGAGATCATCGACCGGATCAAGGCCGAATCGGACGTCATCATCTGCACCACTACGGGCGGCGGCTTCGGCATGACCCTGGAACAAAGGGTCTCGGTGGTCCCCAAGTTCAAGCCCGAATTGGCCTCTTTCAACCAGGGGTCCATGAACTTCGCCATCTTCCCGCTTTTAGCCAAGTACAAGGAATGGAAGTTCGAGTGGGAGCCCCAGTTCCTGGGGGCCACCAAGAAGATGGTCTTCCAGAACACCTTTGAAGACCTGGAAGGCATCTGCAAGATCATGAAAGAAAACGGGACCAAACCCGAACTGGAAGTTTACGACACCTCCCACCTTTATAACGCTTACTACCTTTATTCCCAAGGCCTTTTGGAGCCGCCTCTTTACATGCAGTTCGTCATGGGGATTCTCGGGGGCATTCAATCCACCATACCTCACCTGGTTCACTTGAAACAGACCGCCGATTCCCTTTTCGGCGAAGGCAAATATCAATGGTCGGCTTTCGGAGCCGGGGCCATGGAGTTCCCCATCTGTACCACGGCCGTCCTTCTGGGCGGAAACTGCCGGGTCGGCATGGAAGACGCCCTGTACGTCAGCCGGGGCGTTTTGGCCAAGAACAACGCGGAGCTGGTGGCCAAGATGGTTCGTATACTCAACGAGTTGTCTCTTGCGCCGGCCACGCCCGATGAGGCCCGGGAAATCCTGGGAATCAAGAAACGCTGAGCTCGTTTCAAACTTCTCTACTTTTTCAAAAGCCGGATGGGCGGGTCGGGCGGCGTCAGACCGGCCGCGGGCCCGCCCCTCCGGCTGAACCGATTTTTTTTCACCTGCGCATCAGTTCAAGGAGGTTTAAAGCATGTCCAATTGGTTGAGTGAGACGGAGAGTCTGGTCCACTCGGGGCGCATCAAGGTGCCCTACCAGTGGTGGGTGGGCGAGACCGGGAGTCGTTTTTTGACGGCTCTTC